>Ga0310810_10000056_pt1 | contig 131240 bp, 121 predicted proteins | sample NCmetagenome_FD_207641 | JGI IMG/M metagenome (GOLD analysis project Ga0310810, IMG submission 207641) | Soil microbial communities from experimental microcosm in Duke University, North Carolina, United States - NC | ecosystem: Engineered > Artificial ecosystem > Soil microcosm > Unclassified... | reverse complement strand
TCGTTCGCGGATATCTCTCCGATGCATACATGTACAAGGGAATGGAAAAAGAAGCTGCCCAGCAGATGGAAATCTCTTTACAGCTATCAGGCGAGAAAGAAGACGCACTGCACGTCCACGAAGCATACGCGAGGGGAGGAATGAAAGCGGTGCTTGAGTGGGAGTTCAACGACCGAAGAAAGAAATACCGCAAAGGCTTTGGTTCTCCTTTAGGACTGGCTGCCGATGCTGCCGTTCTAAAACGCAAGGAAGACACGCTCCGATATCTTGAGCAGGCTTATGAAGAACGCGACCTCCGACTGGCACACATCCAGTACCTTCCTTACCTCGATTTTGTGCATTCCGATCCTCGTTACCAGACCATTGTCATGAAAATGGGACTGCCGCCAGTACCGGACTCGGTCGACAAGGCGAGTCAGTAACGGTTACGGTCGAGCCATTCGGTACTCGGTTATAATGTCTTGTAACTCATCCCCCTGCCGCATTGGGGATTGGGCCCGTTTACGGCGCCTGGCGGATCGCCCTCGGGGGTGCGGCAGTCAATCTGAAGGAGTTCGCATGGCCATCCAGCAGACGGAAAAAGTCTGGCACAACGGGAAACTTGTCCCATGGGACGACGCCAAAATCCACGTCATGTCCCACGTGGTGAATTACGGTTCTTCTGTATTCGAAGGAATCCGCTGTTATGCGCTACCCAGCGGTCCCGCAATTTTCCGTGCCAACGAACACATTCAGCGCCTGATCGATTCCGCTCGAATTTATCGCATCGACGTCGACTTCACGCGCGACGAAATCGTTGCCGGCATGGTCGAAACGATAAAGAACAATGGCGTGTGGCCTTGTTACATTCGGCCTATCATTCTTCGGGGATACGGAGAAGCCGGCGTGAACCCCTTCAATTCGCCGACCGAGGTCTATATCTGCAACTATCCCTGGGGGAAATACCTCGGCACCGACGCCGAGCAGGGAGTGGATGTTTGCGTTTCGTCCTGGACCCGAATCGCGCCGAACACTTTGCCAGCCATCGCTAAATCGGGCGCGAATTACATGAACTCACAGCTGATTAAGATGGAAGCCATCATCAATGGCTATGCCGAGGGCATCGCGCTTGATGTGAACGGTTATGTCAGCGAAGGTTCAGGCGAGAATCTGTTTATTGTTCGCAATGGCGTGCTGCAAACCGCGCCTCTCGGCAATTCCGTGCTTCCGGGTATCACACGGGACTCTGTCTTGCAGATTGCTCGCGACCTGGGGATGCCCGTGACAGAGGCTGGCATTCCCCGCGAGATGCTGTACCTGTCCGAGGAGGTTTTCTTTACAGGAACCGCCGCGGAAATCACGCCGATCCGCTCCGTCGACAAGATTAGCGTTGGGAAGGGAACCATCGGCCCAATGACCAAGGCTATTCAGAAAGAATTTTATGGGATTGTAGGTGGCCAAAAGCCCGATCGTCACAATTGGCTAACACCGGTTCCGGTGAAAACCAAGCAGCCCGTCGGCGTGTAGAACAGACGTTCACTTTACTGATATAACGATTGGGCGCACTCGGTGCGCCCCTTCTTTTTTCCTAAACGAATTGAACAACAACTGTTAGGAGGATGTATGACCCAGCCCGCAATCACTCCCGAATTTGCAGCCGGCTTCCGCCAACTCATGCTGGACGGCCTGATGAGGGAGTTAGAAGTCACAAAGAGAGTTCTCGCTGCTGTTCCGGATGAAAAAAGCGATTATCGCCCTGATCCACACGCGCGCACTGCGCGAGAGCTGTCCTGGCACATCGCTAATACCGACGTGCAATTTCTGAACGGAATTGCTGACCTTGAATTCAAGATGGAAAATCCAGATCGGAAACCGCAGACCTCAGCCGAAATCACGCAGTGGTACGACGAGAATTTCAAGCGGGCGGCCGAGCGAGTGCTCGCACTAACGCCTGCTCAACTATGCACTCCTGTAAATTTCATGGGAGCGTTCAATCTCCCGGCGGTGGCGTATTTAGGTTTCCTGAACAATCACAGCATTCACCATCGCGGAGAACTGGCGACTTATCTACGACCGATGGGTTCGAAATGTCCAGCGATCTACGGTGGTAGCTACGACGAGCCTTGGCAAAGTGCGAAGACGAGCACCGCCGCTTAACTTACGAACAGAAAAGAGCCGCTCGCAAGGGCGGCTCTTTGCTTTTGTAGCGAAAAACTCTGTGCACACAAGCTCAGAGCTTGATCCGTTCTCGGATGTATCCATCTAATTGATCGGCAACGGGAGGAGAGAAGTTGCTCAACACAACGACGGTATATCCCGAGTCCCAATAAATTCGCAGATCTCCATTCATCCCCGGAGCGCCGCCTCCATGTCCAACGACTCGTTTTCCATCTTCCGTCCGATCTTCAAAGCCGTAGGCATACTTGATGTGTGGACGCACCTCGACTTTCCCTGTCGTAATCATATTGGTCAATTCTGCATTCACTAGTTTGTGATTCTGCAGAGCGTCCGCGAAGCGCAGTAGATCAGGCGCGGTCGAATCGCCTCCTCCAGCTGAACTACCCATCAAAGGCAAAGTCTCGTAATTCGAAACCCACCGACCATTCTCTTTCATGTACCCCTTCGACTGATTGGGTTGAGGCTTGGTCTTCTCGTAGCTGTCACTATCCTTCATGCCCGCAGGCTTATAGACATTCTGGCGGACATAATCGAAGTAGTCTTGACCTGAAACTTTTTCGACGACGAGTCCGGCCACAAGCATGCCGGCGTTGCTGTAGGCCCAGCCCTTGCCTGGTTCGAATTGCAAAGGCTCATTGACGAAGAACGGTAGATAGTCCTTCAAATCGCGCAGCGTGCCTTTTTTCTGATCGAACGAATCGCTGAAGTAGTCTCCGAGCCCAGACGTATGGGTCAATAGGTGGTGAATCGTAATCTTCTGGGCCACTTCCTTGTTCGGATAGTCCGGCAGAACCTGAGCAAGCGTATCGGTGTACTTCAGCTTGCCCTGCTGAACCAGCTGTGCGATGGCCACGGAGGTGAACATCTTGTTCATCGAGCCAATGCGAAACTTCGTGTCGATGTTATTTGCCAGCTTCTTCTCGCGATCGGAATATCCATAAGCTTTCGCCAGAAGCGACTTGCCGTTTTTCGCGATTAACACGACTCCTGAGAACCGATCTTCGTTAGTTAGTTTTGTCGTCAGTTGGTCGACGTCTTTGATCAAGGCTGCTTCGTCTTCCCGAGCCGGGCGAACATCATCCGGAGTCGGCATTTGATCGAGCTCAAGCGCGGAGATGATGGACGGTTTCGCCAGATCTACCTTGATGCCGATAGATGCCCAACCGAAACCACTCTTTTGCTGGAGTACCGCCTTGATTTCTGTGGCAGTGGATTCCGTGATGGCATGAAGGTCGAATCCTCCGCCGACATCGTCACGGAACTCCATTCCTCTTCGAGCCATGCCCTCCGGTGGGATCCCGTGCAGGACCGCTTCGCTGTAATGATCTCGAATGAACTTTGTTCGCCCTTCCACCTCTCCCGCATTGAACGTGTCGAGCCATCCCCGCAGCAATCGGCCCGGCGCAGTGTCTGGGATTGTGACCTGACTTGCTGACAGCACTGCCACAGCTAAAACGAGTGAAATCGTCCTCAGAACCTTCATGAATCCCCCAATTTGTGTCCTTAGACGGGCCTTGTGAGCCATTGTGAGCAAGGGACTTAGGCACGCTGAGGAATCCTCAAGTTCTTTTCGTCCAGAGCCCACAGACTCGCAAGGTCCATTACTTCAGTCATCTTGGGACGGGTACCAATTCAGGTCATCATGGTCGAGAGCATCATCCCGGTTTTATGGGGTTTGTCAGCCTTGATTGAATTCGCTGCGTACCGAAACCGAGATCTGAGAACTGGTGTCCAATGAACATTGATGATCTGCTACGCATCGCCATGGAGCGGCGCGCCTCCGACTTGCACTTGAAAGTCGGAAATTATCCCCACCTGCGTATTGATGGCGAACTGATCCCGTTAACGGACCAGCCGCGTGTGAGCGCCGAAGACATGTTGACGATGGCGTTCAGCATGATGTCGGCCCGCCAGAAGCAGAAATTCAAAGAGACGACCGAAATCGATATGGCATACGGAGTGGCCGGACTCGGCCGCTTCCGTGTGAACGTGTTCCAGCAGCGCGGTAACGTAGGACTGGTGCTCCGCGTCATCCCGACCAAGATCCGCGCACTCGATGAACTTTATCTGCCCAAGGTTGTGGAACAGATCTGCGACATGCCGCGGGGTTTAATTCTGGTCACGGGCGTGACCGGCTCCGGTAAATCGACAACGCTGGCCGCCATGGTCGATCGAATCAACTCGACTCGTGCGGAACACATCATCACCATCGAAGACCCCATCGAATTCCTGCATCGCGACAAGAAAGGCTACGTCAACCAGCGCGAGGTGGAAGTCGATACGCCGAACTTTTCTGCAGCCTTGCGCGCTTCTCTCCGTCAGGATCCCGACGTGATCCTGGTCGGCGAAATGCGAGACCTCGAAACCATCGGCACGGCCTTGCACGCTGCCGAAACCGGTCACATGGTGTTCTCGACCTTGCATACTTTGGACGCGGTCGAAACCATCAACCGCATCATTGCAATTTTCCCTCCGCCGGAACAGAAGCAGATCCGTTTGCAGTTGGCCGCAGTATTGCGCGCTGTAGTTAGTCAGCGGCTCGTAAAGCGATGCGATGCTGATGGCCGAGTTCCTGCGGTAGAGGTCATGATCAATACGCCTTACATCCGCGAATGTATTCTGGTTCCGGAAAAGACCCGCGCTGTACGCGATGCAATCGCAGCTGGCACGTCCCAGTACGGAATGCAGACTTTCGATCAGTCGTTGTGGGACCTGTTCCAGGCTGGACTGATCAACTACGAAATTGCTCTCGAGAACGCTTCGAATGCAGACGATTTCAAGCTGCGTATGCAGGGTATCGCTTCAACCGCCGACATCTCACGGCAAGCCATGCAGTCTTCTGGGTACGGAAGTCGTTAGCTGGTTCCTCTGCAGATGGGGCGCGCTTCGGCGCGCCTTTTTTTATGCTGAAACGGAATAAGCGAAATCATTGGGATGTTGGTGCGTAATAACCGCGGCGTGCTCTTACCTTCAGGTTTTTCTTATCCTGCGCGATGATCTCAATCGTGCGGTAATGCCCATCTTGACGGAAGTCTGCAGGCTTATAGGAAAGCGCATACTGACTGCGGAGCTCATCCTGGATCTCCGCGAATGCATCAGCCACGTCGCGGATCTGGAAAGGGAAGAAGGCGCGTCCGCCGGTCGCTTCCGCAATTCTCTCCAGAATCTTGTCGCCCTTCGCCCGTGAGCCGGTGATGTTGGTGCTGATCGTGTACACGATTACTTCTGCGCGTTGGGCCATCTCGATCGCTTCTTCGCGTGAGACGTGGCTTTGATTGTCGTCCCCATCGCTAAGGAGAATGATCGCTCGCCGGACCGTGCCGCGGGACGGGGCCTTCAACAGTTTGTCTCGGCAGGCGAAATAAAGAGCGTCGTACATGGCAGTGCCACCGCCTGGACGAAGTGCCCGAACTCCCTTGGAAAGTAGCTCAGTGTTATCGGTGAAATCCTGCATCACTTCAGGAGTGACATCGAACCCAACGATGAAAGCGCGGTCATATTTAAGACGAATGATCTGATTCAAAAACTCGATCGCTGATTCTTGCTCGAACTTGAAGCGATCACGCACCGAGTTGCTGGCATCGACCAATAGTCCTACCTGAAGAGGCAGGTCGGTTTCACTGCGGAAGCTTTTGATCTCCGAAGCCGGCTTGGCGTCATCAACAACTTTGAAATCATTTCGCTTGAGGTCTTTTACGAACCGGCCGTGTTTGTCTGTAACCGTAAAGACGACGTTGACCTCATCGACTGCACGTCGAATCGTTATCAGTGACTCATCAATATCGTCCGATTGCTTTTCCGGCGCAGTCTTTTCCAATGCCGGAGCTTGGCCTGTTGCTGGCCTTGCGGCTGGCTCTTCCTTCACTGGCTCTGATGTCTGTTGGTCTGCAGGATCGCTCGGCGATGAGCTTGGAGTCGAAGGTGTTTGAGCAGGCGATTGCTCTGGCTTTGGCACAGTAGGTGCCGGGGGCTGAGCCTTTTCCTGCTGCTCCTGTTGCGTCGCGGATGGGGCTGAAGGCAACCCATCTGTAGGAGTCTGTGCGAATGCCAGAGAAGCCACTCCGGCCAAAATTGCAGGTGCAAGGATCGTTGCCACTTTCATCGGGATATGCTCATTATAACTGCCCAATCAGTTCGATTTCCCCTCCAGCGCGGCCATCAAATGCAGGAGTTCCTGGGGTAGTGGCGCGGAAAAATTGAGCCCTGTCCCTTTAATAGGATGCGCAAACTGCAGGTTTGCAGCATGTAAGAAGTTACGAGATAGAGAGATAGCCGGCAACGCCATCGTCTTCTTCGGCCCACGAGCTAGAATCTCGGCTGGCGCTCCATAGAGCTTGTCTCCAACCACAGGATGTCCTAACGAAGCAAGATGAACGCGGATCTGGTGTGTGCGTCCGGTATCGATCTGAACTTCGAGCATGGCGAATTTCCCGTTGGGTGAGACCAAACGTTTCTGGACTGAGTAGTGCGTAATTGCCTCACGTCCGCCCGACCCTCGCACTGTCATTCGCGTACGGTGTATCGGATCTCTTCGAATCGGAGCGTTGATCGTGCCCCGCTCGCGCTTGGGCCAGCCATGGACCATCGCCAAATATGTTTTCTTGATCTGACGATTCGCGAATGCAGAACTCAATTTTCGGTGAGTCAGGTCATTCTTAGCAACGATGATCAGGCCACTCGTTTCCCGATCCAGGCGATGGACAATTCCGGGCCGTAACTCCCCTCCGACATCGGACAGCTTTCCGAACCGGTGCAATAATGCGTTGACCAACGTTCCTCTGTTGCGAGCCTCGTCGGTCGCGCCAGCACCCGCGTGCACCATCATCCCTGCTGGCTTGTTGATGACTGCAAGGTCTTGATCCTCATAAACGATGTCGAGCGGAATCTCTTCCGCAATGGCGCGCAGAGGTGGTCGCGCTGGTGCGCCCATGATGGTGATCGTCTCCAACCCGCGAAGGCGAGAGGAAGGACGTGCCGAATGCTCACCCACGAGCACGAGACCTTTTTCGATCAGTTCTTGCAGTCGGGTGCGGCTGACCTCAGGAAGCCGAGCAGCTAGAAATCGGTCAAGGCGCATTCCGGCTTCTTCTTCTGTGACTACAAACGATTGTGGAATGGCAGACAAAAAGCTAGTGCTTCCTTCCAGTCAGATCAGCTTGCTATGAAGGAAACGAAGGTACACGAACGGCGAGATCGATGGAAGTGCTGGAATGATTTGGAATCAGCGAGTCGCCTGAGCAGGCACTGGCCGTGCCACTCCACCGCGAAGCCACCAGATGAATCCACCGGCGATGACAAGCCCGATGGAGATGAGCTGCGTTCCGCTCATCACTCCCCCGAAAACTTCTCCTCGACCCGGGTCACCGCGTAGAAACTCCAGAAAATAGCGGGCCACTCCGTACAAGATGAGGAACGCGCTGATCACTTGTCCGTCGAACTTCTTCCTTTTGAATAGCCACATGAGAAGGAAGAAGTTGGCCAACTCGACTGCAGCTTCAAAGAGCTGTGTCGGTTGAAGCGGCTCGTTCAGCGGTGTACCAGAAATTGCCTTTGCGAGAGGGTTCGTGAAGGTCACTCCCCAGAAGTGGTCGGTGTGCTTTCCAAAGCAGCATCCGGCGGCAAAGCAGCCGAGACGACCAATCGCGTGACCCAGAGCCAAGCCGGGTGCGAACGCATCACAGGTGCCGAGTGCCGGCATGTCGTGGCGACGGATGAACCATGCTGCCGCCGCAAAGGCTGCAATCAATCCACCAGAGAAAACGCCACCCGCCTGAAGAGTATTGAGGCTGAAGATCTCGCGAGGATTCGCGGCGTAGTAGCTCCAGTCGACGAGGATATAAAGAATCTTCGATCCCAGAATGCCGCACAAGACGACCAGAATGCCCAGGTTCCACGCGTTTTCGCCGTCAATTCCGCGGCGCTCTGAATTGCGAACACTGATCCACAAGCCGATCAGTACACCGGTAGCGACCAAAAAACCATAGGTGGGCAGACTGAAGCGGCCGAATTCGAGCAGTCTAGGAAACACTATTTGTTAGATGCGAGCTCTTGGAATTTACTGCTACTAGTTTACCAGCGTGGGAGATCCAAAAGCGGCACGTGTTCGTAGCGTGGGAAGGTTTTACGAGCGACTAAAAACAAGCTACTAGCTACTCGCCTTGTAAAAGCCGACCCACTAGAGCCGTGTGGAGGGCCGAGAATGAACCCGTCGTTAGACGCTGGGAACCCGCCGCGACCCTTTAGGCATCTCCGACTGGCGGAGCACTGCGCACCGGATCGAATTACGAGTCAGGCCCCCGTTCATTCAGTGTTGGTTCAAAAATCGGTGACCACCATCACGAACTTCGCAGGTCGGCTTCCAAGATGAATGCTAGGGAATGGAGCAACGATGCGCAAGAGGATGCGCGCAAAAAGTTGGAACTCAGCTTGCCTCAGCTCGCGCTGCGCTGATCGCTCAAAACCTCGTCCAGAGCGGTTGACAGCTGAGAGGTTCTCTGTTTGAAATCCGAAGGTGCAGTGGTCCCATCGGTCTTTCGTTTCATCAGGTGATACTCATCGGCAATATTGAGCGCCGCCAATACGGCAAGGCGCACTGAGTCGACCGTCGATGTCTGTTCAGCGACCGCGCGCATTTTGCCATCCACGTAATCGGCAAGCTTAATGATGTAGTCCGGATCAGAACCGCGCAGGTGGTAGGCCTGGTCAAAAATCTCCACGCGTACACTGGAGTTCGCGAGATCTCTCACGACGGGTTGTTTCGTGGCAGATGCCATGTCCTTCGACTCCTCGCTCCGATGTCTGGGCGCTAGCTGGCCGCTTGCTCCGCGACGGCTTCCATTTGGTGGAGCATTTTTTCGACCCTTGCCCGAATTTCTTCTCGGTCTTTGCGCAGTTGCACCATGTCGCGGCGCAGCGTTTGCAATTCTTCGTCTCGAGCATCGAGCTGCTCGCGCAAGCGCTTTACATCCCGCTCGGCCGTCGTCTTGGCCTCACGTGCCGCTTTGTACATCTCGATAGTGCGATAAACTTTGGCTTCCAGCGCTTCGAAATCGTCGGCGGGAACCTGAGTCGATACCTCTTCAAGGCCTCTGGCAGACATGTACTTCTTCCTGAGAGAGAGATTTGGAGTTGCTTGAGCGCAGTATAACTCAGATGGCTGTGGAACGCGGAGACACGATGGTGCCGATTTAATGAGGCGCAATAATCCAGAGTAGGATCGCGAGTCCAATCAATAGCAGAGCGGGACCTCCCCAGACGTAACGCATGGAATTCCGCGCCATTTCGTCCAAAAGCTCGCGCTCGCTCTGCGTCGCAATGATGAAAGGACATCCCGCAGTTCCTTTTTGGACGGACGCCGCTGGTTCTAAGTCGAACTTTTGGCCCGGTGCCAACGACGGCAAAACAGTAGCAGGCGCCACGTCGATGTTCATCATGGAAAGTGCCATCCTGCGCTGAAGGTCAGCGCCTCGCTGGCTGAGCACCCGGGTTCCTTTTTCGCTTGGATTCCACTCAGTGGAGTATCCGGAGACGCCTCGATTTTCCGCGAGAGTTCCTAAAACAAAGAGACTGTCATCCGGTTTAACGACGCGCTCGCGTACCCGCACGACCCCAGCGGCTGTGACTCCGTGTCGGCCCAAAAGATGTCGGATGGACTCTGATGTACCGTACGAATCAAGCAAACCCTCGAATTCGGCAGGCACGTCCAGTTCGGCTCCACGCGCATCGATCATCATGGAACCTGTGTCATCGCACACAAAAAAAGGGACACAAACAGATTCGCGCGCAACTTCCGTCCACTGTTCGCGTTCTTGTTCGCGCCCGCCTGCCATCCATGCAATGGCTTCATAAAAGTAGCAATCGACCAGCGACACCGGCGAGATCAAGCTGTAAGGTCCCGTCGCTTTCCCATGGATCTCCACCGGGCCCATCGCTGCGGCTCGGATCTTCGACGTCGGCGTTGTTTCGATTAGGCGTTTACGGTAAAGCACGCGAAAGCCGCGTACGAAGTAATAAGTTCCGACAACGATGGCTGCGCAACTCCCAAGAAACAAAAACAAAAAATTGGATTTCGGATCAAAAAAGAAGTCTGGGCGTTGCTGGGCAGGAACCTTCAAGGCATCACGACCTGCGTCGTTCAGTCAGTTGTTGCAATCGACGCGCCGCTTCGTCCAGAGTTTCCGGGCGTTTGCAGAATGCGAATCGCACCTGTTTGGCGCCGTCACGTGGATGACGATAAAAGCTCGAACCGGGAACGCACGCGACTCCGATGTCTTGAACCAGATATTTCGCGAAGGCGACATCATCGGAAAATCCGAATGCGCTGATATCAGTCATCACGTAATAAGCACCCCTTGGACGGAAACATCGAAAGCCAGCGGCTTCCAGGGCTGGAATGAGATGATCGCGCCGCGTGCGATACCCCTCTGCCAATTTGTGATAGTACGTCGGCGGCAAACTTAGAGCCGCCGCGCCAGCTTCCTGCAACGGTGCAGGCGCACCAACGGTGAGGAAGTCATGCACTTTTCGGATCGCATCTGTAATTTGTGCCGGCGCCACGGCCCAGCCCACACGCCATCCCGTCACACTATAGGTTTTCGAGAGCCCGTTGATCGTGATTGTGCGATCTCGCATCCCTTCGAGAGACGCCATTGAGATGTGTTTTGTGTTGTCGTAAAGAATGTGCTCGTAAATTTCATCCGTGATAGCGAGCACATTAAATTCCACGCATAAGTCGCGAATCAACTCCAACTCTTTGCGTGTGAAAACCTTTCCTGTTGGATTGTTCGGCGTATTAAGGATGATCGCTTTCGTGTTGGCGTGGAATGCTGCGCGAAGTTCCTTTTCGTCAAAACTCCACTCGCCGTCGGGCGCATGTGGAGGATGCAACTTCACGAAGACCGGTTTTGCTCCACTCAAAATCGAATCTGGACCGTAGTTCTCGTAGAACGGTTCGAAAATGACAACCTCGTCTCCTTTATTGCACACGGCTAATAGTGTTGCGATCATCGTTTCCGTCGACCCGCAACAAACCGTAATGTTCTTCTCAGGATTCACGGAAATCCCTTGCCATTCCTGCGTCTGACGCGCGATTGCATCGCGGAGACTCTTGGCTCCCCACGTGATGGCGTACTGGTTTACATCCGCTGCGACAGCTTCCTGAGCTGCGTTTTTGATTTCTGCTGGAGCTGAGAAGTCAGGAAAGCCCTGAGCAAGGTTGATGGCGCCATACTGCATCGCCTGGCGCGTCATCTCGCGAATGACAGACTCGGTGAAGTGAGCGACTTTATCGCTTAGGAAATGCTTCTCAACCGCCGTATGGGACATGCGGGAAGCCTAGCACATGAGAATTTTCGATTGCCAATAGTCATTTGGCAATAAACGAGCACTACTTTTTCCGGAACACTAGCTTTTTCACGTCCGGCCAAAACTCGATAAATGCATTGCTCGCCATCTTCCCTGTGATACCCCAGACGCAACGAAGCGCCGCGTGGCCAGGATCGTTCTCATCCCGGCTGCGCCAGGTATTCGACAGGAAATTGTTTCCCACGTTTCCCGCGTAGCGCGCATAAGCAAGGCGCCACTGTCCATCACGGCCCGGCGCCATGAAGGTGGTCTTGATGACGTACTTAACGCGTGGCCCGAATTCATGGTCGGGCGAACGGAAGTAGCGCGGATCTTCTCCCCATACTGAGCCCAGCCCGGCCTCGATGGCATTCCCTGTCGAGATGCCCGTCAGGCGCATGCCGTACCGCTTTCCAAACCCATCCCAATGTGGGCCATATTCATGCGGATTGTCGAGCGCCGTTCCGAAAGCAGCGCTCAGCGGTCCTGCCAAAAGCAGACTCGTCGGCCCAGCAGTCGAACGCACAAACCAATTAAAGCGTTGTTTCCCTGTGACGGGCTTGTATTCCGGCACGATGTTCGTGCTGTTTTGAGCGAAGGTTGAGGTTGCTAAAAGGAGAAAGACGAAGATGAAGACACGCATAAGATTGGACATCGTACCCCAATCGACGAAATTTACCTATGCTGCTGTTTAGACTCTCAGCGATCCGCCGAGGTCTTCGAGGGCCCTGATGATCTGTGCCGACCATTGCGCAACTTCATCTTCGCGCAGCGTACGCTCCCGGGATTGAAACTTTGCGCGGAGAAGGATGGAATATTTTCCAGCCGCGACTTTGCCACCGCGGAAAATCTCGACGGCATTGAAGCTGCGGAGTTCCTGCAATCCCAATGCCTCCACCGCGACCAGGATAGCTTCGAAAGTGACTCCGGAAGGGAATCCGAAAGAGAAATCACGTTCAACCGCTGGGTAACGCGGCAATGCTTCGAACCGAATGGCGCGAAGTTCATGCCGATATAAGGTGTCGAGGAAAAGCTCAGCCACGAATACATCCTGGCGAAGCTTGCGGGCGCTGGCCTCTGTCTGGCTGATTTTCCCAAATTGTGCAACGACGGCTCCGTCCATCACAAATCGGGCAGACTGACCATGTTGATAATAGGCAGGAGTCTGTGGATCAGAGTGCAATGATCCATAGTTGAAAAAATCAAGTACTGTTTCCAAATCACCCTTGATGTCGAAAAAATTCAGAGCGCGCGCAGGCTGATTGACACTCGAGACGACGGCGCTGCCTGTCGAACCCAGGCAAATACGTTTGGGCTCGATTGAACTCTCGCCAGTGCCCTCGTAAACATGTCCGGCTTCGAAGAGACGTACATTGTCCGTTGCCCGGTTTAGGTTCCAGGCGAGCATGTCGAGCATGCTAGGCACAAGCGACGTCCGCATGACCGACGCTTCTTCGCTCAAAGGGTTGGCAAGCTCCAAGCCCGGGGCGGCCGAAAATCCCAAGGCATCTTTTTCGGCAATGAAAGTCAATGAAACCGCTTCGTTGTAGCCCAAGGCGAGCAGGGCGGAGCGCAGCTTTTGATCCTTCGCCGCCTCCGGCAGTTCGGTTACGGACCCGGCAAATGCCGGCAAAGTGTTCGGAAACTTGTCGTACCCATACAGTCGAGCAATTTCTTCGATCAGATCAATCTCCCGCTCTACATCGAGACGCCACGAGGGGATCCGAACCGCGAATTCCGACGTATCAATACCCTCGAGCGAGGTGTCGAAACCGAGCCGGTGCAGCACTCGGAGCATTTCGTCCACAGTGATCTGTGTGCCGAGAATACGATGCACCTCGGACAATTGCAGCATGATGGGCGCTTGGTCCATATGTTTCGCCACTGCGTCCACCACGTCACCATGCAGGTCTCCTCCGCCGGATGCCAAGATCAATTCAGCAACACGATTCGTCGAAATTACTGTCGATTCATAATCAGCGCCGCGTTCGAACCGATGCGATGCGTCGGTATGAATCCCATGCCGCTTTGACATTTTCCGAACAATAACCGGATCCCACCAGGCAGATTCGATCAGGACATTTTTTGTTTTGTCCGTGATCATCGTGTCGTACCCGCCCATCACACCCGCAAGTCCTACCGGCTTGACTGCATCCGCGACCACCAGGTCTTCGGAAGTCAGCTTGCGCTCGATTCCGTCGAGCGTCTTTAAAACCTCTCCGGCCCTGGCGCGCCGCACAACGATCTTCCCGCCTTCGAGCAAATCAAGGTCAAAGACGTGCGTCGGCTTTCCGATTTCCCAGAGCACGTAGTTCGTGGCATCGACCGCATTGTTAATCGCGCGTTGATCGAGCAGCGCTAACCGCTCCACGACCTTTGCGGGTGAAGGCTTGATCGCAACGTTGTGAATCGCTCGAACCGTGAAACGTGGGCAGAGATCCGGTTCCTGGATATCGATCGGGAACGGCTCCGCTTTTTCCGCCATAGGAAGAGCCGGTTGCATGGGCTTAAGCGGCACGTCGTAAAAAGCCGATGCTTCGCGCGCCACGCCGTAGTGGTTCATCGCGTCCGGACGGTTTGTGCCAATCTCCATTTCGAAGACCGCTTTGTCACCACTGCCTGTGGTTCCCTCCACGGCAATGCCGATCGAGGTCAAATCTTCGGCAAGCCGATGATCGTCGACCTTGAGGTCAACGAAGTCGCGGATCCATGAAGCTGATAGTTTCATCGGTTGGAGATCACATGGTCAGCTGCGAGCCCCGAGCCACGAGCACACAGTCCTGAATTTTACTTGGCCGAGATTGCTCGAAGCTCGCAGCGCGAAGCTCGGAGCACTCATCCAAACTGTTCTAAAAACCTGACGTCGCCTTGAAAAAACAGCTGAATATCATCGACGCCGTATTTCAAAATAGCGATACGGTCTGCGCCCATTCCAAAGGCGAAGCCAGAAACTTTCTTCGGGTCGTAGCCGTTGTGCTTTACAAACTCAAAGACATTCGGATCGACCATGCCGCATCCGAGAATCTCGATCCAGCCCGTTGTCTTGCATGGCCTGCACGGCTCACTGCCACGCCTCCCACTGCCGCCGCAGATGAAGCAGGTCACCATCATTTCCGCGCTTGGCTCGGTGAAAGGGAAGAACGACGGGCGGAAGTGCGTTTTGACGCTCGAACCAAACAATGCCTTCATAGCGTGGTCGAGCGTACCTTTGAGATCGCCGAACGTGATATTTGTATCGACCGCGAGACCTTCAATCTGGTGAAACATCGGCGAGTGGCTTGCATCCGGCGGATCGTTGCGATGAACTTTTCCGGGAATCACGATGCGAAGCGGCGGATTCAACCTTTCCATCGTGCGAATCTGGACTGGCGAAGTATGCGTCCGCAATAAGAGTCGATCCCGCAGTTGCTTCTTATCCTGCCCGGCGATGAAAAGCGTGTCCTGTGTATCGCGCGCCGGGTGGTTTGGAGCGAAATTCAGAGCTTCGAAATTGTAGTAATCGGTTTCGATCTCGGGTCCTTCCGAAACCGAATAACCCAAGTTCCGAAACACCGAGACGATCTCATTCATCGTCTTGATGACCGGATGCTCAGCGCCGATCGGACGGCGGATGCCAGGAAGCGTGATGTCAATCCGATCATCCGCACTTTTCGAGGAGGTCGTCCCCCTGGAGACCTTCGCCTGCGTAGCCTCGATTGTCTGCTCGACTTTCGCTTTCAGTTCGTTGACAAGCTGCCCGACATCTTTCTTGGCATTTTTCGGAGCGGACTTCAGCCAAAGCTCATTGAGTTGAGTCAACACGCCATTCTTGCGGGCCATCCAGCGATCACGGAAGACCTTGTAATCAGAATCGGTTGCGACCGCCGTGCTTTCCTGCTCGAGAGCAGAGATCAACTCGCGTGCGGCAGCGTCGAGCGCCTTCGCCGAGTAGTCCGTCAGTTTGGGAACGGTGTACATGAGTTGGGCGAGACCGGCGCGGACGCCCGTCCTCCATCGCTTGACTCAAGCGGATTGCTAAAGGCTGAATGCTGCCCTACGCCAACGCCTGCTTCGCCTGCTGCGCCAAGCTCTTGAACCCAGCCGGATCGTTGACCGCCAGATCCGCAAGGATCTTCCGGTCGAGTTCCACGCCAGACTTCTTCAATCCGTGGATGAACTTGTTGTAGCTGAGCCCGTTCAGTTTGGCCGCGGCGCCGATGCGCACGATCCAGATCGATCGGTACTGGCGCTTTTTCTGTTTGCGGCCCGAGTACGCAAACTTAAGTCCGCGCTCTACGGCTTCTTTCGCCGAGCGGTAGAGCTTCGACTTGGTTAAAAAATATCCGCTTGCGCGGTCAAGAATCTTTTTACGTTTGGCGCGGCGTTTGGTCCCGCGTTTTACACGAGGCATGACATGGCTCCTTTTTTGGTCATTCAATCTAGGCGGCTGGAGGTAAGGAGACTCGAGGTCTGTACCTCTTCACACGCTGCAGCGGCCGAGCCGCTGAAATTGCAGATTACAGGTTTGAATTTCAGATTTTGAAACCGCGACTTGACGCTGTACGTAACGCCTCTCGCTTTTCAAATCTACAATCTGAAATCAATAAATCTGAAATCCATCTCACTGGTACGGAATCATCCGCAAGACTTTCGGCAGATCGGCATCGCTGACCATGGTAGCCACGTCCAGCTTGCGTTTCCGCTTCGTGTCCTTCGAGGTCAGGATGTGCCGCAAAAAAGCCTTGCCGCGCTTCACCTTCCCCGTCCCAGTCTTCTTGAAGCGCTTGGAAGCGCCTTTGTGTGTTTTCAGTTTGGGCATAACTTAAGTTCCAGTTCTAAGGATTAGTTCTCAATTGCTAAGAGCATTCGGCACTTAGCTATCAGCATTCAGCCATCGATCGTCCAGAATGTTTAACTCGGAGTCGTAACGCACACACTCTCGCGCCCAACTGAGTCTGACCGCTGACTGCTGAGTGCTGGATCTTCTACGCTTGCCGCGCTTGTTCCGCTCGCGGTGGCTGTTGCTGCTGCGGTTGTTGAGGTCGCGGTTTCTCAGGCTTCTCGCCCGGCTTCTTCACATTCGGCGCCAGGATCAAGTGCAGCGTGTTGCCTTCTTGGCGGGGTCGGAATTCTACGATCCCCTTGTCGCCTATATCCTTGATCAGCCGTTCCAGAATCTCGCGTCCCAATCCTTGGCGCGTCATTTCGCGCCCTCGGAAGAAGATGGTCGCTTTGACCTTGTCTCCCTCATCCAGAAATCGCAGCACGTGGTTCTTCTTGGTCTCGTAGTCGTGATCGTCCACGTTGATGCGGAACTTCACTTCCTTAACCGTAATCGTCTTCTGGTGCTTCTTCGCCTCGCGCTCTTTCTTTTCCTGTTGGTAGAGATACTTGCCGTAATCCATGATTCGGCAGACAGGCGGTTGCGCCGTAGGTGAAATCTCAACCAGGTCCAGGTTTTTCTCGCGGGCCATCTTGAGCGCTTCGTAAGGTGGCAGGATCCCAATCTGGTTACCCTCATCATCAATCACGCGGATCTCGCGTGCGCGAATGCGCTCATTGGTTCGAATAAAACGTTTGTCGATACAATCCTCCGGTCAGCAAAAGCAGATGCTAAGCGACACAAAAGTATAGCATGTCGGGCTCCGAACCCCCGTTTGTCCAGCTAAGTTGATTAGGGATTTTCCCGCCTTCTCACGGTAAAATCCCCACACTGGGGCGGCGATCGAGCAGACCGCTGCGATATCTGCGATCCTGACCTGTTCAGCAAAGACTTATGGGCATCTACACCTTCGGGCCGTTTCGTCTGGAAGTGGAGGAACGAAGACTCTCGCGCGAGGGCGAGACCATCCAACTCCGCGGCAAGATCTTCGACACATTGTGTGTTCTGGTGGCCAATCCCGGTCGCCTCATGCGCAAGGACGAACTGCTTCAATCGATCTGGCCCAATAGCGCCGTTGAAGAGAACAGTCTCGACCAAAATATCTCGCACTTGCGCAAGGCGCTCGCAGATGGCAAGAATCTCAAATACATCGAGACCATTCCGCGGCAGGGATATCGCTTTGTAGCAGAAGTCGCCGAGCACGAACCTTCTACGGCTGATTCGAAACTGCCGTCGCAAGGAAACTTGCCACAGATGCCGCGGCAGGAGATCCAATATTTCACTGCCGATGATGGCGCCAAAATTGCTTATTCAATTGCTGGCAGTGGTCCTCCGCTCGTAAAGGCGGCCAATTATTTAAACCACCTTGACTTCGAGTGGAAGAGCCCGATCTGGGCTCATTGGGTCGCCGAGTTGACCCGCCATCATACCCTCATCCGATACGACGAGCGGGGCAACGGGCTCTCCAGTTGGAATGTGAAGGATTTCTCGTTCGAAGCGTGGGTCCGCGACTTCGAAAAATTGATGGAGATCGTAGGTCCACAACGCGTCCCGATTCTTGGCATCTCGCAGGGTGGGGCCGTCGCCATGGCGTATGCCGCTCGACATCCTGAGCGTGTCAGTCATTTGATTCTTTACGGGTCTTTTGCCCGCGGCTGGTCCCTTCGCGGGCCAGAGGAAGTGGAACGTCGCAACGCGCTCCTTACTCTGGTTCGCCTTGGCTGGGGCAAGGACCATCCTGCGTTCCGACAAACGTTCTCGATGATGTTTATGCCCGAGGGCGGCGCGGATCAGATTCAATGGTTCAACGAATTGCAGCGTATCTCGACGTCACCTGAGAATGCGGTCGAACTGCTGAAGGCCGCGGGCAATATCAACATCGTTGACTTGTTGCCGCAGGTGCAGTGTCCCACCATAGTTCTGCACTCCCGCGATGATGTTGTCATTCCTTTCTCCGAAAGTCGGTTGTTGGCATCGAGAATTCGCGGAGCGAAGCTGGTCGAGCTGCCGAGCCGAAATCATCTCGTGATTCCGCCGGAGCCTGCCTGGGATATCTTCATCCGCGAAGTGGGGCAGTTTCTGGGATGGGATTCGGGGTCAATGCAGTCGGTCCTTCAAACCATGCCCGCTTCTCGTTTGCGCGTTCAATAAAAAAACGCCGCCAGCAGGTTCGCCGCGCGGCGTTTCTCCCGAATACAAAGCTATGCGATAACTTGCGGCCTGCGCTCCGTTTCCGAAGCCGCCGTAAGTCGCGGCACCAGCATCGGAACGCTTTCGCGATATTTCTCGTACCGGTTGCCATGCGCCATCACCAGGTCGCGCTCTTCCCACCGGATTGCCATGAGGATGTATGCAGTCGTCATGACGGCGAACAACAAGTGTGCTGCTGTCATCGTTGGCGTGGCCCAAAAAGCCATGAGCCATCCCACATACAACGGATGACGCACGTACTTGTAGAACAGCGGCGTGCGGAAAGACAGATGCGTGTATTTCTGGCCACGCAAATGGATCCATACCTGGCGCAATCCGAACAGGTCGAAATGGTTGATGAGGAAAGTGCTCACCAGCACGATTCCGAATCCAAGCCCGAAGACGTAGTAGATCAAGGTGCGCACCGTCGGCTGTTCCACATTCCAGATCACGCCACCGAGCGGTTGCCAAAAGGCGAATAAACCGATCAGCGCCACACTTGAGAAAAGAACGTAGGTGCTTCGCTCAGCCGGTTCCGGCACGATCCGAGTCCAAGCTTGCTTGAACCACGGACGAGCCATCACGCTGTGCTGAATCGCGAATGTCGCCAACAAGAGGCAATCGATCGCCAGAGCTTGCCAGAATGAACCCTTCGGCCCCGAGTCCAGTGTTTTAGGAACCACCAGATTTCCAATGAAACCGATTGCGTAGAGATAAGTTACGAAAAAGACGGCGTAGCAAATCACGCCATACACAAAGATCAAACCACGTTTAAGCATCGCGGATTCCTCCCAATTTTTGCGGGTGTTCCGGCTGATGCCGGTGTGCTGCCCCCACGTTGTCGGGAGAATACGTTGCCAAGCTCGCCTCTGTACTTACGCAAACCTGAATTGTTCATGAAGCTTTTCTGACGTGCTCAGAAAACAAGTTCGAGGCCGCGAGGTAATTTGGGATGAATCACTTACCGAAGACGATATGAGTGCGCTCTCGTTCAAGCTACACTCCAATTCATGCTTTTCATGGTTATCGAAACCTTCGCCGACCCGAACCGGTCAGCCGCAGCCGAGCGGTTCCAAGTCAAAGGACGCATGTTGCCGGATGGCGTTGTCTACCAGGCGAGCTGGCTCAATGAGGATGGCAGCCGCTGTTTTCAGGTCATGGACGCGCCGAGTCGGCAACTGCTCGATCAATGGATTGCCCAATGGAATGACCTCGTGGAGTTCGAGGTGATCCCTGTCGTCACTTCCGCGGAGTATTGGGAGAAGCACAACAAGAGTTCGCGCTAAACCATCTGTACGATTGTTTAACTTTCACGCACGGTTCTGTTGAACCAGCGGTTTCGACCTGTGCTGTACGATAACGCGATGCTCACCTCAATCCGCGGACGCTCCGTTATTGTCACTGGCGCCAGCAAAGGAATCGGTAAGGGAATCGCTCGCGTCTTCGCAAGCCAAGGGGCACGGGTACTTATGCTGGCGCGCAATTCTGCCGAGATCGAACGAGCTGCCGACGAAATTCGAGATGCTGGTGGCGAGTCCTATGCGCTCGCGGGCGACGTGACATCTTCCAGCGACATGGAACGCATGGCGAGTACAGCAATCGAGCAGTTCGGTAGCATTGATATTCTTTGCGCGAATGCGGGGATATATCCATCCGCTCGTTTGGACGAAATGACTCAGAATGATTGGGATGGTGTCATGACCGCGAACTTGACTGGGACCTTCCTGCCCGTTCGGGCTTGCCTTGAATCGCTAAAAAATTCCCGGAACGGCCGAATCATCGTTACTTCCTCAATCACCGGCCCAATCACCGGACTGCCAGGCTGGTCTCATTACGGCGCAACCAAGGCAGGTCAACTCGGTTTTGTTCGCACTGCGGCAATTGAACTAGCACCCCATGGCATCACTGTGAATGCAGTGCTTCCCGGCAACATCATGACGGAAGGGTTAAAGGACCTCGGGCCGGAATACATTGCCCAGATGGCTGCCGCGATTCCCATAAAGAGGTTGGGTACAGTCGAGGACATCGGCTACGCCGCTCTGTTCCTTGCCAGTGAAGAAGCTGCGTTCATTACGGGTCAGACGATTGTTGTCGACGGCGGTCAAGTCTTGCCGGAGTCTCTGACAGCATTATCGTGATGCGTTCAGTGTCACGGCCGACTAGCAGTCGTCGCGCTACGCCAATGCCTGCAGCAAGTCTTTGATCAGATCATCTGGATGTTCCAATCCAATCGAAAGCCTCAGCAAATCCTCTGGCGTTTTTGAACCGGGACCTTCGCTCGATGCGCGGTGCTCAATCAGGCTTTCCACTCCACCTAAGCTCGTTGCGTTCGTGAACAATTTCATCTTCGAAGCCACCTGGATTGCGCGCTCCCGGCCGCCCTTCACGCGAATAGATAGCATTCCTCCAAAGTCCTTCATCTGCTTCTTCGCAATCTCGTGCCCCGGTTGCGTATCGACGCCGGGGTAATGAACGGCCTCGATAGCAGGATGTTGGTGCATTGCCTTAGCGACCGCGGCTGCGTTCGAAGAATGCATGCGCATGCGACATGGCAACGTGCGTATCCCTCGCAGGATAAGCCATGAATTAAATGGCGATGCTGCCGCCCCGAGGATTCGTCGATTTGTCTCCACCTGCTCTGTGTGTTCGTCCTTCTTGGCAAAAATCAGCGCGCCACCCTGAACATCACTATGGCCACCGAAGTATTTCGTCGTTGAATGCAGAACGATATCGGCGCCGAGATCAATCGGTCTTTGCAGCACAGGTGTAGCGAACGTGCTATCCACGACTACTCTCGCGTGCGCCTCGTGTGCCAGAGCAGAAACAGCTGCGATATCCGTAATCTTCAGCAGCGGATTCGAAGGAGTTTCCAGCCACACCAACTGCGTGTTGGTGCGCAGCGCTGACTTCACTTGTGCCATTTCTGATGTATCGATGACTGTATGTTCCAACTGCCATTTGAAGAAGAAATCGTTCGCCAAATTTCGGAAATCAACGTAAACATCGTCAGGCATGATGACGTGCGACCCAGGTTGCAGTGTCTGCAACAGCGCGCTACCTGCGCCCATTCCAGAGGCGAACGCCAACGCTGTTTCTCCGCCTTCCAGGTCCGCCAGAGCTTTCTCGAGCCGAGTCTGCGTCGGATTTGCTTCGCGGATGTAGGTATATCCGTAGATGTGCTCATAGGCAGGACCATGCTCATATGTAGTCGAGAGATGGATCGGTGGCGCGACCGAACCTGTCACGCGATCCACGTCGGCTGCGGCATGCACTGCTAAAGTTTCCAGATGCACAGTGACCTCCTCGGAATGCCGTGAGTGAAAACTTGGTTGGTTGCGATCCAGGATGATCGCCAGGGCTAGCTTCCTACTAGTTCTCCGCCAACAACGCTTTCAACCGTCGCTGCGATCCACTGGTTCGGCGGATGCGCCTCACGCAATTGCATTTTCAGATAGTTGTCTGTTAGCCCAATTGTCAAACATCCATCTTGGTCTTCGTGGCACTTAGCTTCCTGCTTGAGCGTGATGACATCGACGGTCTTCCCGATGAATGACCGCATGAATTCCAATTTCTTCTGCGCCGCCAAATCGCGCAAGATACGATTCCGCTCTTTCGCAACACGAACCGATATGGGGCTCTTCATCTCAGCCGCAGGCGTTCCGGGACGCGCCGAGTAAGTGAACACATGCAGATAAGTAAACGGAAGCTCTTCGACCATTCGCCTTGTTTCTTCAAACTCCGCGTCGGTCTCTCCCGGAAATCCGACCATCACGTCCGCGCCAATCGCCGCGGTGGGCATCGCCTTTCGAATCGCTAGGATTTTTTCCCGGTAATGCCATGGTCGGTATTTGCGATGCATTCTTCTCAGCACTGCATCACTTCCGGATTGCATCGGAACGTGAGCGTGCTTGGCAATGCGCGCCGAGCTCGCCATCAGCCGAATCAGTTCCTCGCTCCAGTCCATCGGCTCGACCGAACTCACACGAAGCTTTTCGAGAGAAGTTTGATCAAGGATCGCTCTGATAAGCGCGGTCAGCATATTGGCATTCTTCCTGGCGTCCGAAGCCTGACTCCTTGAGCCTGACTCCTGAAGCTTAGAGCCTGACTTCTTAAGCTTGGACTGCTGGAGCCTGGAGCCTGACGCCTGGAGCCCGCCCCTCAAATCTCTCCCCCATCGCCCAAGATTGATTCCCGAAATAACGAGCTCTTTATATCCCGCCTCGACAAGCGTCCGTGCTTCCGCAACAACACGCTCCATCGGCAACGAGCGGCTGGATCCTCGAACGAATGGGATCACACAAAACGAGCACCGGTTATCGCACCCGTCCTGAACCTTCAGATTCGGGCGCGTTCTCTCACCCGCAGCGTCGAATACTGGGGCTGCCAGCAACTCAGTGTGCGCAAAAATATCGGAAACAAAGATTTCCGTCGTTGGTCGTTGCTCGTCGGTCGTCGACAAAAGATCATTCGCAGACCGTTGGTCAGGTGTCGTCCGCAAAATCGATGTTTCGCTGAAGCCTGCGGCCTGAAGCCTAGAGCCTGTGCCAACAACGAGTTTCTCCACCGGCACAAAACCAGGCGCATTCACCGCGATCGATGCCAACTCGTGCTTGTGTGAATTCCCAACCACTAAACTCACGCCGGGAATCGCTGCAACTTCGGCGGGCGCGCGTTGCGCGTAACAGCCCGTTACCACAATCCGCGCCCCCGGATTTTTTCGGCTGACTCTTCGAATAGCAGCCCGCGCATCCTGATCGGCCGCGGCTGTTACGGTACACGTATTCAGGACAACAACTTGAGCTGCATCCATGGCGTCAGCACGTTGCAATCCTTGGCTTTGGAATTGGCTTTCCAACGCTGCACCATCAGCCTGTGTCGCCCGGCAGCCAAAATTCTCTATGTAGAACGTTCCCACACTTCTATACTAGCCGAGTTGGGCTGAGACAGGCGATGTTGCCGCGCACGCCTGTGGAACACACTTTTCTCCCCCCGAGGTGTTTATGAAGCGCCGCATCCTGATTGTGGATGACGACATGACGGTTCTCTTAACCTTGAAGGCTGTTCTCGAACTCCATGGGTTTGAGGCAGAGCCTGCTTCCTCGACAAAAGAAGCGCTCGAGAAATTGGCAAGCGGCACTTTTCAGATGGTCATCACCGACGTGCGCATGGAAAGCGAAGACGCGGGCTTCGAAGTCGTCCGTGCAGCTCGGCTACAGCCTTACGATCCAGCGATTGCGATCCTTACCGCATTTCCGCCGCTCGGCGGCTCTTGGGAAGGACAAGGCGCGGAATCTCTACTCGTGAAACCTGTAGGCACCGAAGATTTGGTGCGGCAAGTCGAAGCTCTCCTCGTGCAGCATGAAGACGTAAAACAGCGTCGCCGTCAGGCAGCCGAAGAGAGCTCTAAATTCGCGGAGAAAGAAGCTGGGAGAAGAGCGAGCTGACTTCCGACTAGTCGTTCGCAAAGCTCCTCTGCTCAGGCGCTCGCAGCGTGCCGCCGTTCCTGGAAACATTCACGGCAGAACACCGGTCGTCCTTGTGTTGGCCTGAAGGGAACAGTTGTTTCCTTGCCACACTGTGAGCAGACTGCCTTGGTCTCGACCTTCACGGAGTTATGTGCCGGTGCCGCCCCGAGCACCGCGATCCTTTTCGATTTGCAAGCCTTGCAGCGTTTCGGTTCGTTCTTGAACTGTTTGTCATGGAAAAACAGTTGTTCTCCGGCCGTAAAGACGAAGTCCGCGCCACAATCCACACACTTCAGAATTTTGTCCTGGAATTCCATCGAGAGAATGCTCCCTTCAGCCCAATAGCCGCACTCTCCACTTGCGGAGGAGGAAGTTCCGCGGAAGTGGAATGGCAGCTTGTACCATCCCCCTCAACTTGCACCCTGGGTTCGGCCCGGCCATGCATGCCTGCATGGGTTCCAGCTATCAAAAAACCCGACTGCGAATGAAGTTACGACCCCAGCACTGGGAGTGGGCGAAAAGGGAACAGGCCGCTCCCTGATTCCGAGAACGGCCTCTTGAAACTAATCCTGCTCTTTGCGAGCCTTCTTCCGGCTTCGCTTCCGAGCCAACGCCTCTTTCACACGCTTCTTTTCTCCGGGTTTCAGGTAGAAGGAATGACGCTTCACTTCTTTGATAATGTCTTCCTGCTGAACCTTACGCTTGAATCTTCGGAGAGCGTTTTCGAGGGACTCACCCTCTTGAAGCCTGACTTCAGCCAAACGAACTACACCCCCAAACTTGTCCAAAACGGACCGAATAGTTATTGCAAGGTTAAACAATCAAGTCAAGCACAATGTCAAAATTTCAGGCAACGTAAGAAGACAAGTATTGCATCCGCTGCGCTTCGGTATTATTCAAAAAGTAAACCGCAACGCGATCTGGATTTGTCGAGGAGCATACGCGTTCGTTGCTTTCATGAAATTGACAGGCTTGCGGTAATAAGCTGGGAAATGGCTGATTCCAATGATCTTCTCTTGTTGAGAAAATTGCCCGGCAGTATCGAGAAATCCGTCATCGCTCAATTCCACTCGCTGATTATTTCTGTTCAGCAAATTGAATGATTCAATCATCAGTTCAAGTTTTGTGCGTTCGCGAACAAACAAGCGCCTTGATATTCGCAAGTCCGTCGTCGCGTAGTCAGGCCCGAGAAATGCATTGCGTCCATAACCCGGCAAGCGGTCGTTCGATGTGTTGCCGTCACGGTTCGGATCTCCCACAATCTTCGCGTCCACAGGACGTCCTGTGCCGTAGGTAATGACTCCGGAAAATTTCCAGTCGTTGAATATCGTTGCGAAAAAATCGTGCGCGCGATCAAACGGCTGCGGTTCGGCAATCCACGAGAAAGCGAGACGATGCCGCTGATCTGTCGTGCTCGGTCCACGTTCCGCACTCGTTGAATAGGAGTTCTGCACCGTAGCTGGACGGCCCGCGACCAGTGCATCCTGCCCATCATCGATCGCATGGGCCCATGTATATCCCAGTCGAAAGTAAACTCCATCCGTCATGCGTCGACGCACCGAAACTGTCATTCCGTGATACACGCTCGACGCCGAGCTATCGAATTGATTCACAGCATCAAGTTGAGGTACTGGACGTTCGACCGGATTAATGCACGGAGGAAACGGGCACGAAATCGATCGCGTCAATTGCCAACTCGAGAAAGAGTCCACCCTCTGATATGAATTGAGGAACTCACCTGAGTCGTCATACACGGGATAGGAATATTCAGTTGGCTCGGGCAGGTTAACGTCACGAGCGCGAATCAAGTCTTGTCCATGAACATAAAGATAAGAAACGCCGGCCGCCAAACGATTCGCCATCTCTCGTTCAAGACTGAAACTCGCTTGTTGCACCATCGGCGTGCGGAAAGCCGGGGAGAAAGCAGACACCTCAGTCGTCAAATAAGGTGAGAGTTCTTGAGGCGGTGTACATGTGACTGCCCGCGGTGCACAGTTCACGAACGCGTTCGGATAACTGGGGAAAACGTTTCGCTGTAGCGCGTCTGCATTGTCCAGCAGCAGATGCATCGAGTTGATGCCGTTATCGGTCGCCACAGTAGAGGCATAGATCTGCGCGATGCGTGGATAAAACCATCCATATCCAGCCCGAATCACGAGCGGTTGCTCTTTACCGATCGAGTACGCAAGGCCCACTCTCGGCGCAACATTGTTCTCGTCGCGCGGCACTCTACCAGAAGTGGGCCAGAGCGGGTTAGTGACCAGACCATTCGTATTGAAGATCTGGAGGTCATATCGTGCACCGAGACTTACGGCAAGACGATTCGTCAGGCGAACGGTGTCCTGAACGAACGCCGCATATTCGTTGCTGTCTGGATGAGATACCGCTGAACCAAAATTCTGCACGTAATATCTTGGAACCCCATGCGCATAAGCCCGCAATGGTGTGATGTCCATGCCGTACACCATCGGCTCGAACGTCCAAGGGTCAACACTGACGTCATCAAAGATGTATTCACCCCCAAACAACGACGGGAAAAAGTTGTAGGTGCGAGAGAGCAACGCATCGCCACCGATCTTCCATGAATGCCGAGCGCCTTCGAAGCTCAATGTTTCCGTGACATGCGTTCGGTGCTCGCGAGTTTCCCGCGGCAGGATGGATGATCTGCCGAAACCATCCGTGATTTCTCGGACCTTTGTCAGTACGTCTGTGGAATTGCTGAAGGACTGTTGTAGATCCCGCGAGAACTGACCGCGCAGATGACTGTTCACCCGATAGGACAAGTTACTCGTGAGAGATAGCGATGCGCTTTCCGTCGCGACGTCTTCTTCGCCGTTATCACTGATTCCATAGCTCGTGATCGGGCTTGCGGGATCGAAAAACACGTTGTTCTTTCCGTAGTACCGTGACGTATTCAGCCGCGCGGATAGATAATGCTTCGGCGTGAGAGACAGATCGAGCTTCAAAAAGCCGGCATTGCCTAACAACTGCGATCGGTATGTTCCTCCGATTTGCGACAACTGCGCTGCTGCGGCGAACACTAGATCTTTATCACTTTCTTCGTAGTCGCCATGATTGAGCGGTTCCTGTCCCTTCTGCGGAGTTACGACCGAGCTGCCGTCAAGAAATCGCACGACCGTCGGAATATTGAAAATGTGCTGATCGAATCCTGCGAAAAAGAATGCCTTATTCCGTTTCAGCGGCCCGCCGAAAGTCCCTCCGAACTGGTGCTGGCGATCTTCCGGCTTGAAATCCACGTACGGGTGCTTCGCTCCCAGCGCGCTGTCTCGCAAAAAATAGAGCGCGGTTCCATGCCAATGGTTCGTCCCGGATTTCGTGACTACGTTGATGACTCCGCCGCCTGCTCGTCCAAGTTCCGCTCCATATGAATTCGACGAGACACGAAACTCCTGCACGACTTCGTTCGAGAACTGATACGGCGCTCGGTATCGCCCTCTCGCCTGCGAGAAAAATCCGTTGTTGTTATCGGCGCCATCCACCAGGTAGCTCGACTGATATCCGCGCACGCCTCCAAATGCCAGGTCGCCATTCGACGACGAAGTCATCCCGCGGGGGTCTTGCGTCACTCCCGGCATCAGGAGCGCGAGATCGCTGAATCGCCGCCCATTGATGGGCAGATCCGTAATTCCTCGCTCGTCCAAGACTTCCGAAACCGCGCTGGGTTGCGTTTCAACCAGCGGCGGTGCTCCAGAGACTGTTACGGTTTCCTTGTTGCCGGCCAATCCGAGCCGCAACTCCAGTTCGAGAGCGCCTCCTATGTCGACATGCACACGCGGTGTCACTTGCGGAGACATCGACTGCGCCTCCGCTCGCGCCGTGTAATCTCCCGGCGTCAACAGCTCGTACGCAAACCGTCCATCATCGTTTGTTATCCGCGACATAACGATTCCGTTCGCGATATTGGCGAGCGTCACGCTCGCCCCAGCCACTCTGTTTCCATCTGGATCGAGCACAACACCGCGGATCGCTCCCGTCGAGGCGTCCTGCGCTACGGCAAACATTCGCAAGAATAGAAGGGCAACGAGTGGAATGAGAATGGGCGAAACAGGCCGACAAAGGTAGCGGGAGAGAAGCCTGTGCATATGGATTCCTTCGGTCGAGTGAGTTCGAGGAAGGGATCCGGGAGACCCGCTGAGCTGGATATATCATTCGCGAGGCGCGCGGAATGTGATGCTGCGCACGTGCATTTGTTCAGTCGCCGAAGCGCGCAACCGAGCGGGCTTTCGCCTTGGCCGCTTCTTCTTCGCGGTTCTTCGGGGGAACATTGGTTTCGAGCGAACGGAGTAACTGGGATGAGATCGCGGAGATCTCGTCGATTGCTTCTAAGAAAGCAGCTTCATTGGCTTTGGATGGCTTGTTGAATCCCGTGATCTTGCGCACGAACTGCAGCGAAGCCGCTTTCACTTCGTCTTCTGTCACCGGCGGTTCAAAATTAAAAAGATTTTTGATATTTCTACACATGCTGACCTCTACATCTATTTTCGGAGAACCGAGAACTGAGAACGGTTCCTAGCTGTCTTTTCTATACAGAAGATTTCGCATCGCCTCGCGGCGTGCCTCATTCGCTTCACGGTCTTTGGAGTGTCCTACCGCGTCCACACTGCGCTTTAACTCGTCGACGGTCTGTTCCGCTTCGGTACAGTCTGGGCAACGGTTGGCAAAGCCAGGTTTGTCCGGCTTCAGTTCAAACTCCTCACCACAAGCAACGCAAACTTTGATCGGATACCCCATTTCTTGCCCTCAACATAAATGATAATCGACACCAGCCGGATCGCCAGCGCGTTGGTCGGATTGGTCGGGTGGCCCACTCTTTCGGCCAATCCTAAATCGAGGGCCACCGCAACCTTCGTGGTTGTTCTAAGGATGCGCAGAACGAGCCTTCAAGCACTGGTGCTGCACAGCGGCCAGAAAGGTGACAATCGGCTGGCGTCTGCCGAACGGGTTCGGCAGAGTGTTACTTAGATTGATAATGAGCATCTACTAACAGGTATACCCCTCCCCCATATCTCGATCTTTGGGAATCAGCAACTTACAGAAAAATTCCCGCCAGATCTTTGAGTTATAAGTACTTATACGCAAAATATTCCGGAATAAGGACTTAGCTCGCTGCGTTCGCAGGCTTTAGCCATGAGGCGCCGGGCTTCAGCTGGATTCTGGAGACACAACAAAATAGAAGTGCAGGTTGAGTGCCGCAGCGGAGGAGTCCGCTGTCCGTCGTCCGCAAGGACGGTCATCGTCATTGGTCGTCGGCCAACGAGCGAAGAGCGCCCTTCTGTTATCCGTCGTCTCTCGTACGCAATAGAAACATCCGTCGACTGTCGGCGAGCAACAGGGGCTGCAATCGAAAACAGAGAAGGTTTCCTCGAGTTCGCCGAGACCATATCGACAAACATTGATCCGGCTGCTGCCTCGGCTTAGAGATGAAGTTCCTGATTACGGAGTGCCCCTGCAGATCTCAACCGGTCAAGCTCTTCTTGGTTCCCGAAAGCCCAGCCTTCAGATACTCCGCGTTCCGCACTTCCCAGATCCCGTCGAACGCCACGAAATACGGCTCGACGGAAATGCCTTCAAAATTCGCCGTCAACAACTCGCCAGCCCGCAACAATTCCTGCCGATGATGCGCAGCCTCGGCTTTCTTGTCACCGTCGAACTTCGCCAGACCACCATACGTTGCGCAGTCCGAGTGGCTCATCACCAGCACGCGCTTCGTGTGGTGCAAGCGAATCGACATTCTGACCTGCTCGAGAATGAAATCCTGCTCGAAGTCGTTCCGTGGGGAAGCCAGTGTCTTCGCTCCTCCCGCCACAATAATCATGTCGCAGCGCTCAATGTTCTGCTTCTTCAGAAACTTTCTCACCACCGTGTTGATGCGATGATCGAAACAGCACAGCACGGCAGCATCGGCCACGTACGGATCGGCAGGAGTATCGAAATGGAAAATCTTGTGCATAAAAGAAGATTCATTCTCAGGACAGGTTTCGTCCCTGCGACCAGTTCAGGGTACTTGTTTTTCGACCTGTGCCGCTAGAGTCTGTTGAATAAAGTCCAAGAGAAACCGCTCGTCAGCTTGCCCGAACAGACGCCCAATCCTTGGTAGGAGCAATCCCCACGTTATCATCGCGGGGGGAACTATCAAGCCTACGTAACGGTCGCCACTTATGTAATGACTCCCGGTGATCAGGTCGAGAGCCGACAGCACGAAAATCGGAGCGCCAATGACTGCCACCCCGATCATCCAGATTCGCATGAATATTTTCACCCATGGAGACATGTCGAAGCATGCCTCAATTCGACTACCTCCTGTTTCCGTCTGGAACTTGCCGTAAAGTTGGGGAGCAAAGTCATTCCGCCAGAACCTCCTCCTCCTCTGCAGTCGAAAAGTAGCTTCGGTCACTTCTCCAAGTATGGGAAGCGAGCCTTTGTAGCCGGATAGCGAGAACAGTGTTCTCCGCTCCCCATCGATAGATCGATAAAGAGCTTGGGCAAGTGCAGCAGGTGCAAGCGCGGAATGCATGGTCAAGGTCATTAGCAACTCCCACCAGCGAACACTCGTTCGCTCTGGCGGCGTGGATCGCCCCTCGAAACCGGAACTAGTTCTGTCGAGCGCGGCAGAATTCCAGCCTTTCAGCAAACTGCTATGCCCCTCTCTTGCTCTTCAACTCCGCCAACAACTGATTGATTCTGTCTTCCTTCTCAAGCGCCGACAGTCGCAGCTCCACATCATCTGCCATGATCTCCGATGTGGCCTGAGCCGTCGCCTCTTCGCGCGTGACTTTATGGTGCATGCGATCGAAGCTCCCGGACCTTGCGCTGTTCGACATTCCCATCTGTGCCGATGTCGCTCTACTCGCAGCACGCGCGCGACGATGCTTCGCAATCAGGACATCAGCCTTCGCCGTCGCTTCTGCCAGCTTCTGTTCAAGCTGACGCAGTGCCACTTTCAGGTTCTCGACCTGCGCCTTCTGATCGATCACCTGCTGTTCGAAGCTGCTGCTCATGTCCCGATAACTTTCCACTCGTTCGAGAGCAGCGCGCGCCAGGTCATCTTGCTTCTTATCGACGGCGAGTTCCGCCTTCCTCATCCACTCAGTCACTTTGTCCTCGTTTTCCAGCTTCTTCTTTTCCAGCAGATGTTGATCGGCGATTGCGATCGCCACCTGTGTCTTCACCTGCAGTAACTGGTTCTGCATATCGAGGATGACCTGCTTGATCATCTTTTCTGGCTCTTCAGCCTTATCGATCAGGTCATTCAGATTCGCTCGGACTAATGTTGAAACTCTTTCCAGTAATGCCATAAAGCACCTCGCAGTTCAGTTCTCAGTTCTCAGTTGTCAGAAAAAGCGGCTAACAGATGCTGGCTCCTCGTTTTTGGTTACCAGCAATCCCTAGCGCTTTTGATCTCGACTCCAGTTAGCGGCCAGCGTGATCGCGATGTAGGCCGCTATGCCAGCAGCGACCCAAACGCCCATGTGTCCAGTCGCTGCGCCAGCGGCTGCGCCCAGCGCCCCACCGAGGGCAACCGCCAAGCCTAACGATCGTGCATGTTGCAATTCCTCTGTCACAAAACCTCCAAGTGCAGTGATCAGTTTTCAGTTCCTGGTTCTCAGTTAAGGGTCGAGGACGGGTGCCGATGCCCGTCCCCTATTCGCACTTACCAGCCCCCAGCCACTAGCTAGTGGCTTTGGGCGCTTTGTCCCCGATCTGCCGGACTTTTCCGAGCAGTTCGTTGATGTTCATTCCCGACAGTGTCTCGAACAAGGCCGGCACCTGCGCCGCCATCTTGGTCAGATCACCCGTAATCTTGTTCAAGCCGGCAGCGTCGCCATTGCCGGTCGAGACCACCGTGATCTTGTCTACGTTTGCTAGCGGCGAAGCTAGCGCACGCACGACCTCCGGCAAGCCGGTCAGCAGTTTGTCGACGACAGCTGCCTGGTTGTATTCCTGGAAAGCCTCGGCCTTCACGTTCATCGCCTTGGCTTCCGCTTCACCTTTCTTGAAGATGATCTCGGCCTCAGCTTCGCCCTGTGCGCGAATGGCTGACGCGTGGCCTTCGGCCTCGACCATCAGGCGGGCTTTTTCCGCAGCGGCAAGAGTCTCGATGCGTTGACGCTCGATTTCGGCCTGCTTCAACACGGTCGCGATTAATTCTTTTTCACGCCGCGCGATCTCGGCTTCCTGCACCTTGACTTGCTGCTCTTTCTCGACCTGCATGACCTTCACGCTCTCAGCGATGACCTGCTGCTGCATGATGTTGGCCTGTATGTCATAGGCCTTATCGGCCTGTGCCTGCTGACGTTTGGTAACTTCCACGTATTGCGCCTTCTTCACTTCCAGGTCGCGTTGCGCTTCGGCCTGTTTCGCCATCGAAAGCGTTTCAGCGAGCACTCGTTCCTGATCTGCCTGCGCTTTCGCCACGGCCGCCTCTCGCATGGCAAGCGCTCGCTTGATCGCCGTGTCGCGATCCGCTTCCGCCGTAGCTACGTCGGCGTCGCGGCGGATACGCGCCACATCAGGCTTGCCCATGTTCGCGATGTATTCGTTCTTGTCGCGCACTTCCTTGATGGTGAAGGAAATCACTTCCAGGCCCATCTTGTTCATGTCATCGGCGCATGTCGATCGCATGCGGTCGCCAACCATCTCGGGCTGCTTCACGATTTCTTCTACCGTGAGCTGTCCGATGATGCCGCGTAGATGGCCTTCCATCACTAATCGGATGAGGCCTTCGCGTTGTTCGGGCGTCTTGGTAAGGAACTGCTCGGACGAGGTGAGGATCGACTCGGTATCCGACTTGACTTTGATTTGAGCGACGGCCTCGACCGTAACAGCGACACCCTGCCTCGTGTAGAGATCCTGTTGCGGAGCCACGTCGAACGACATCAGTTCGAGCGAAAGTTCACGGCAGTTCTCGACCATTGGAAAAATGATCGTGCCGTGTCCCTTGACCACCCGTGTCCCTCTGAATCCGTAAACAACCAGCGCCTCATGCGGTCCAGCCTTACGGTAGAGCCGTGCCAAGAAGCTCATGAGCAGGATCAGCGCCATCACGCTTAATCCAACGATGACCCAGATCTCAATCATTTTCGAATCGCCGAATCCAAACATATCGCCTCCTAAAAAAACCTGCGGCATATTGCCGTCTTTATGAATGCGCGAACTGTTTCAACACATCGAGATCGTGCACGATGCGCTCCGGTTCGCTGTGCCCCAGAAAAACTTCGCCCTTCGTCGTCGTGATGCGAACTCCCTGTTTTCCCCAGACGTAGGCTCTCGAATCGCCGAGCCCACGAATTCCATACCCGCCAATCATGTTCCAGGGTGCAATCGCATATCCCTGGATCTGCTCGCGCGGGATCGATTGCAACCGAAATCCCAACGTGCTGATGTCCACTCCGTATCGCGAAAAGCGATAACGAAATCCTTCCCACGCCATAAAGAAGGTCAGCGCGAGAACGGACGCGCTCGCCAGCATGGCAATCTTGATTGGCACATTTGGGACGAACATCGCTGCTGCAACTACCGGGAGAGCGGGCAGCACAAACAGCGGCGCCCATGCGCGCCCGGCGTGAGTTTCTTCCGCGAGGATTTCCGCGTCACTTGATGGGAACGCGCTCCCTCGATGCGAGCGTAGAAAGACAGTCATCAATCCAAGGATTCCGAGCGGAACGGCGATGAGCACCCAGCCCACATTCACCGCAGTCCCGTATAGTGCGTGCTCCACAATGGAAGAGTTCACGCGGTAGATGACTGCCAGGATGAGATAAAAAAATCCCATCAGTGCCAACGCTGACTGACCATCCTGTACGCTCCTGCGCTGCGCAAGGTAGAGAAGGATTGAGAACAGCACTAACAGGAACGTAGTCAGCCCCAACGCAAAGGCGAAGGATGCTTCGCGGGTCATCCATCCGTTAGCCTGGCCTGCTGCATTGAAATGCGTAGCCATGCGGGGCGGAAGTTCGTCCCAGACTGTCCGGTAGCGGAGCGCAGTCAGTGGCAGCACCAGCCACATCAGCGCGATCCCGAATTTGAAGTATCTGCGATTCATTTTGCGCTTCGTGGTACGAGCTATGAGCAGCCCTGATTCAGACCGACTCCTGACTCCCAACCCCTGACTCCGGTTCTCCTGCCATCTCTTCCCAGCGGCGGACGTAGGCGATCCCCTTCTCGTATCGAGTGACGACGACTTCCATGCCCTTCGCGATGGCATCACCTTCTTCACTGCGCGCACCACACGTGCGACGTGTTCCGGCCTGCGAGTAAATCAACTCGCCCGTGCCGCCTTCACGAATCGGCAATGACAAACGACCGAGTACGCCAACCATTTCAAAGTCCGCAGGATCCATGGCTTCCATGGGAGATGTCAGCACCCGCGCTAGAAACAGAAACACGATGCTCGCTCCGATAAGGCCTGCGACAACCGACATCGTTAATGCACTCACCACCATGAAGCTGGAATAGCGAGTCAGCAGATATCCCGTCCCACCGAACCAGGCAAGGAAGATCGCGATGGTCAGCGGATTTACAAACGAAGCAGGCGTTCCGCTTTTGGCGTTCGCACCGTGTCCTGCGTGCCCCGCACCACCGTGAACATGAAAGTGCGGATCACCGGCGCCTGGGAAATGGATATGAAAAGGGAGATGCCAGTGAATTCCTCCCATAACGAACGAAAAAAAGCTGAACAAAAATCCCGCCGCAAAACAGATCAGATAAAAGTCGGCCCACGTCATAACGATCGCCTCCGATCCGCCGGCGAATGCTGGCGTGACACTTGAGCGAATTCCGGCCGCAATGCCTCCAACAAACGAGCAGCCAGCCCCGGTGTATCGAGAATGGCTCCTAGAAGCAGAAAACATCCTCGCGTATCTTTCTCGCGTGCCGCTTTGATGAGGACATTGCTTACATCAGCATCACTCGCAAAGCGCTCAGCACCCTGCAACAACCAGACATCCAACTTGCCTTCCGTCGTGCGAAGGTCAGAAACAAGCTCGGTATGAAAGCCCTCAGGGTCATCCACAAGAAAACCAGGATGGACCTTGAAGAACCTCGCGAGCAGCGTTCGCGTGGATTGCGTCATATGTGGCCGCGCGCCGCTTTCAATCTGCGACAGATAAGACTGGCTGATCGTCTTCTTCGTCTCGTGACGAATAGCGCGGATCAATTCCAATTGCGTCATCGGCCGGCCGTATCCTCGCAGTGAGCCTTCCACTTCGCGCAAGTATCGAATTTTCTCGCCGAGTGTCATATTGCAAATCGCGCATACAATATCGCGATCTGCAATATTCGTCAAGACCAGGATTTGCCGCAGTTTCAAAGAGATAGGATGGGTTTTTCTGGAGTTAGAAAAGAAACTGAAACCTACATCGCACGCTCAGTTCGCAATCCACGGCGATCCTGCGTGGGTTTTAGAGGGGTGATGTGCAGCATGGAACGATTGCCTGCTCTCAGGAAACTGAGTTCGCGCGCAGCCAGCAGAGCGTTCGTGGCTTCTTTCACGCGGGAACGAGGCACCATATTCCCTAAAAATACTTCCACTTCCTGCGGCTCAGCCGCGACCACACAATCAAGGTATTTCGAAATCAGTGCCGACAAAGCGGCAGGCACGGAAAGCCCAATTCCTTCGTTCACGGCTTCCGGTGCCCAACGGTAAAGGACGTCCCACGAAGCGCCTTCAGCGGGACTGTAATCGACGCGCGTGATGCGTAGTCGCGACCACAATTCACTGAGAGCCCGATCGAGCGCCGCCTCCGAGACACTTCCAGCGACGACCGCGAGCAACTTCTGTTTCGATATTGGACCGTCCCGCCGAACGATTTCATAAGCATCACATGCCAGCTGAGAAAAAGGAGAACGGGGCCCCGGTTTCGGTCCTTGCTTGGGATTGCGCTCTCCGATCAAAGCATAGAAATAAGGAAACACCGAAGCTGCAATGAGAAATGCGTTGTTCTCCTCGAACAGGTTCGCTTCGAACGCAGCCCGTTTCCGCAACAATCGCACCATCAAGTCAGTCGCATCGCGTGCACGTGGATCCGCAAACGCATGCTGATGCGTCGGCAACCGGTCATCCGCGCCCGCCCATGCGCCAATGAAAGTTGGTACGAGAACAGCCGGCTTCATCGGATAAAGCAAACTGAATCCAACGGACTCGATGAACGCACGTGCATCTTCGATGGTCCGGACAGGTTGTCCGTTCAGATGCCACTTCTCGCGTCTTTGTTCTTCGAGTTCGAGGTCAGTCATGAGAGGCTGCCGTTCGTAGTCAGCCGTTAGCATTCAGCCATCAGCATTCAGCCATCAGCATTCAGCCATCAGCATTCAGCTATCAGCTTGTTCTTCATTAGACCACATTCGAAGTTGCCCATCGAATAAGCCGCAACTCTGGAAGCCTAACCTTAACGGATGAGTGCTGACTGCTGATTGCTGAATGCTAGATTCTTTTGAACGCCCTCTGAATATCCTTCATTGAGTAGCGCAGCACCACCGGTCGCCCATGCGGACAAGTCATTGGATGATCGGTCTTCGCCAATTCAGCGAGGAGCCACTCCATTTTATTTTGCTCGAGTGGCATATTGACCTTAATAGCGGCGTGGCAGGCAATCGAGGCAGCGATCCTCGTGCGGATCGTCTCCATGTTCAATGACTGCTCTTCGCGAGCGAACTGATCGAGGATCTCGTTGACAAGGTGTTCCACTTGCGCTGCATCCACGCCTGCCGGCGAAACCTTGACGGCAATTGAGCGCGATCCAAACGGCTCGGCCTCAAATCCATTTGCGGCAAGTTCGTCAGCAATTTCACTGAAGACAGCCTGCTGCGCTGGAGTCAAGTCGATCAGTAACGGCAAGAGCAGGCGTTGGCTCTCTGCTTTTTGCGCGGCCCGCTGCCGCGAAACTTTCTCGAACAACACGCGCTCATGTGCAACATGCTGGTCGATGATCCACAAACCATCTTCATTCACCGCGAGGATGAAGGAATTGCGGATTTGTCCAAGCGGTTTAAGCGTCCGCAGTGATTCGAGTGTTGGCTCTTCATCGACCAGGTCCGCAATCGCCGGAGCGCAGCCCGCGTCAGGAACAGAATCGGGCATTCGGGCCAGCGCGATTGCGGCGTTTGCCTCGACAGCGATGCCGCCTTCAAATTCAAGCCGGCCGCTCATCGGCGGAACTGCCGGTGGGTGCAAAGCAAAATGGGCGATGTCGGCAGGTGCATTCATGGCGTTTGTGGCGAAGTGTGAGTTTGCCCGCGGTGACAACCCCGGACTCGCCGTCGGCTGCGCGTGTATCTCCGTCATGAATTGCGGCACTGGACGCGCTTTCATCAAGGCTGCCCGCACCGCATCGCGCACGAAGTCGTGCACGGCGCTTTGCTGCCGGAAGCGCACCTCAGTCTTCGACGGGTGAACGTTCACGTCCACTTCCGCGGTCGGCATCTCAAGGAAAAGCAGAACAACCGGGTAAAGCGATGGTGGAAGGATGTTCCGATACGCTTCCGTCAAAGCGTGCTGAACCAGTCGGTCCCGAATCAATCGTCCGTTCACAAAAATGTAAATCGAATTCCGATTCAGTTTTTGGATCTCGGGCTTGGAGACGAAGCCGTGCACCCGCAGTTCACCGAACCCGTGCGCCTCCTCCGCGTGATCAGCTACCAAGGACGACGCATTTGAATCTGCATCTGGAGAGGACGCGCGTCCTCGCTCACCAATATCATTACCCCGCCTCCACGGAGGAGGCTGGGGCAATCCAATTCGTTCGAGTTGCTGCACAGCTGCGACCGGAATTAGTTGGTCGAGTGTTTCTCTTCCAAAGACCTGATACACACGCTCGCGATGACCGGCTACCGGTGGCGCGACGAGCATTGCATTCGTTGCCGAATGCAACTCGAAGTGCTTCTCCGGATGCGCTAACGCGTAATGCGTCACAAGAGACGCGATATGCGAAAGCTCGGTCGATTCCGATTTCAAAAACTTTTTGCGTGCGGGTGTATTAAAAAAGAGGTCTCGGACCGTAATGGAAGTTCCTGCGGGCAGCCCAGCTTCTTCAACTTTGAAAATTTTTCCGCCGTTGATCTCGACGACTGTACCAGAAGCTTCGTCGGGTGCATGCGTCTCCAACCGCAATCGCGAAACCGATGCAATCGAAGGCAATGCTTCGCCGCGAAACCCCAGCGTTCCGATCGTAAGCAGATCCTGCGTGTCCTTGATTTTGGAAGTTGCGTGTCGCTCGAATGCCAACAGAGCATCATCGCGCACCATTCCGCAGCCGTTGTCGGTAATCTGAATGAGTTTCTTTCCTCCCGCTTCAACGTGAAGGCGAATGCGCGTCGCTCCCGCGTCGAGAGAGTTTTCAAGGAGTTCCTTCACGACCGACGCTGGACGCTCCACGACCTCGCCAGCCGCAATCTGGTTGGCAACGCGTTCCGGCAGCACGTGGATTTTTCCCATGAATATTGCGCGGCTCTCTCGCTTTGGTCGAGCTTCAGCATATCGGATTTCAGGAAGAGATACCTAGTCGTGATCTCCAGGTCACGGCATGAAATCTTTCGTCTGCAGAGTCTAAGGTGAGACGCGTACTGCTTCGATAGCGTGCGGTACCACCTTCTCGCCGACTTGCGATACATTGAAAACCTGTCATGAACCGCATCACACGACGACGCTTCCTCGCGAATACAGGATTCGCTGCCGGTGCTTTCGCTGCGAGATCCATGGCTCTGCCGACGCGATCGCGTCTCGGAGATGATGCGCTGCGTCCGCAGTTTCACCTGCTGCCCGCGGCCAACTGGATGAACGATCCGAACGGGCCAATTTATTTCGGCGATCGTTATCACATGTTTTATCAGTACAACCCGAACGGCGCGTTCTGGGGAACGATGCATTGGGCGCATGCAACGAGTCCGGACATGGTTTATTGGCATCACGAGCCGATTGCACTCGAACCGACTCCGAACAGTTTCGATCGCGACGGCGTTTTCAGCGGATGCGCGGTGATTGACGACACGAAGGGTCAACCAACACCTACAATCATTTATACAGGCGTTCTTCCGCCGACGAATCCGCGAGAGATCACGCTTAACGACGGACAACACAAATGGCGTGAAGTGCAGGCACTCGCGACCTCGCGAGATGGTTTGCTCACCTGGCAAAAACAAGGAGAGCCGATCATTGCTTATCCTCCTGAAGGAATTGCGGTAAGTGGGTTTCGCGATCCGTGCGTGTGGCGCGAAGGAAACGAATGGATGATGGCAATTGGTTCGGGATTCGCCGGCAAACACGGCGCGATTCTGCTTTATAAGTCTCCTGATTTGCGAAAGTGGACTTACATGCATCCTTTGATCGAAGGTGGTCCTGTTTTCGGGTCTTCTGTGAATCCCGTTGACAGCGGTGAAATGTGGGAATGTCCTGACTTTTTCCTGCTTGGCGGCAAACACGTGTTGCTGATTTCCACGAAAGGCAAAGTTCTTTGGAAAGCCGGAACTTACAAAGATCATCGATTCAATTCTGAAAAAGAAGGAACTGTCGATTTCGGTTCTTACTACGCTGCGCGCACGCAACTGTCGAAAGAAAATGAACGCATTCTCTGGGGCTGGATTCCTGAGCGGCGGGCGGAAGAAGAATATCGAGCTGCCGGATGGGCAGGCGTGATGTCGTTGCCGCGTTTTCTTTGGATCGACGACGATGGCGCACTGGCGATGTCGCCTGCACCGGCGTTGCGCGTGCTGCGTGGACAGCCGATTCGATGGAGTTCCGGCATGCCAGCGAGTGTTCGTGCGAAGGCGCTTGAGGGGATGCGATTTCGCAATCTGGCGGCCGAGATTCGCGTCGAACTTGAACCCGGCACAACGCGGCCTTTCAGCCTGCAGCTGCGGAGTGATCGAGGAGAGCTGTTCACGCAGATCTCATATCGTCCGGGAGATACTGAGCGCCAGTTGCAGATCAACAATACTGTTGCTTCTTTCATCGCGCCGTCGGCGTTGTCGGTGCGACTGCGATTGTTTGTCGACGGATCGGTGCTCGAACTGTTCGGCAATGACTCCACCGTGATTACTGAGCGCGTGTACAAGGTGCCAGCCGGCCCACTTCGCCTTGTGCCAAGTGACTTCACCGATCTTCGCTCGCTTGATTTGTGGCCGATCAGTCCGATATCAAAAGATCGACTCACCACATAGAACATAGATCGCTATCTGCGGCGCGCGGACGCAGCAAGCTGCGTCCCTACGGTGACGCGGTGCGTGGTGACAGTCCGCTGGCAGGTGCCGAACGGGGTCGGCGGAATGTTAATCAGGTTGATAGTAAGCGTCTACTAACATTTATACCCTCCCCCCATATCTCGATCTTTTGGGTCTTCCGTCTTTGGTCGTCGGTCGTCCGCGATTCGTGGTTAATGTAAGCGAACGTTGATGCGCCGAATTGGCACTGTTCCTTATGAACAACCGCATTCAAGCCAGCGCGGGCTTCAGTGGGCGAGCGGTCGTGGGCCAGCCCGGGCGTTGGTAGTCCCAACTTTTTAATACCAATAAGGCGTTTTCTTAGCCCACTCCGAGTTCGCATAGCGCGAGTGCAGCAGGTTGAACGCTCTTTTGGAGAACGTCCGGGAATTTGAATCGACGCAACCGAAACGAGTTGATCGAACCACGAGATGCAACGCTTCCGGCAGAAGAGGATTCGTTGGATGAGCGCTTCCCCATTCAATCACCGCATGCCCCAAGAAGTTTGGAGCTGTTCCGATCTGGCTTAACGTCTCGGATTCATGCTGACGAGTTTCCTTTTGTCTGGAATCAAGAAAATCGGGCGATTGGGTTTGTGTTTTGGAAGTCGTGTTTGAGATGCCGTTCAGCTTTGCGTAGTTCGGGGCCTCCATTTCAGCTCCGAGATCAGCGCACCACCAGTTGTCACGCAGGTTGTCGATTCTTTCGATCGGCGTGGATCGAGAAAACCCGGGCTCAACATATGGTCTCAGACCGGGATTTCGCAAGATGGTAACGATTGCAGTGAATTTGCGATCGTCGTCGTTGGCAGCTTCATAGGCAGCCATGTCGGCTTTCAGTTGAGGCCAATCTTGCCCCACGATTTTCGACATCGGTAGCGAAACGGCCGTATTGTCGATTAGAACGGCGCGTACCCAGGTAGCAAGCGCCACTTGCTTGCGAAGATTTTCCGGCAACTCGGAAGAGCTTGCCGCCTGTTGCAGGAGATTGAGCGGAATTCGCTGGTTCAGTATCAATGCTGCTTCATCGAACAGCATCGTGTTTGCTTTTTCAGGTGAAACCGCTTCATCGGGAAGATCTCCGGAATCGAACGATGTCGCAACCGGTAGTCTTAAGGCGAACTTCAAAAACTCAGAATAATTCTGTGCGAGGGCATCCCTCTGCGCGAGGAAACGGTTGAATGCAGAGGGCGGGCCGGAAGGACCTTCGATGAGACTATCCAAACGCTTTCGTGCTTCCTCTTTTTTCCCACTCTCCATCATCAGTCGCACGGAGTGATAGTTCAGTGAGACAAATGCTGCATCCGTTGGCCGAATTGCAGTAGCAGCCATGATCAGTTCTGCAGCATCGGAGTCTTTTGATTGAGCGCTTGCGATCGCGGCCAGGAGCCAGGGAGTTGACTTTGTCTTACGCCAGCGCTCAAGAGCGTGGACATGGTTAGACGACGTAAACGTTCTGAGCCAATCGGTAAGGTCATTTTCAGGCGCCACGCGTCCTTGCCGAAAAAGCTGACGGTAATCCCAGATATCCTGAGCGAAACCGCTGGAAGCACCAGACTGCATCAAGGTGTTTGCCAATTGTTGAAACCGCGCTTCGGGATGCAAATAGAATTCGACATGATTGAGCATGCCTTGCGCCGCGTTGCGCACGGCAGCCATTTCAGGATCGGTTGTCACCTGCTGGAGTTCCTTCTCTGCTTGCGCCAGGAGGGCTGGGTCATATCCACCCTCAGGTCCGGCAAATGCTGCCTTACGAATCAGGCAGCGTGCAGCGAGGTATGGAGCTATCGAGTGCCAGCGAGAGTTCTTGTCGTTTGCAATCTTGAGGAAGATAGTGCGCGCCTCATCGTAATCTCGGGCGTAGAAATGAGCCGCCCCAATCTGGTAATTGCGGTCAGCCATCAGATTGGAATCACTGGTGGTGAGTGCGGCAGGGATGACGGCGGAATGACCGGAACAATTGGAGAACACCTGGTCCTGGGCTTCGACCCATTGTTGGACAGCGGGACTTCCGGCACCCATGCGGGATACAAGTTCAGAGAGAGTGTCGGTGGCAGTTTGGAAGGCCGCGTTCGGACAATTCAAGAAATTCTGATAGCTGTCCGTTGCCGTGGGTGCGTAGACCTCGAGTTGCGGTCGCGAGCCTCCACTCACCGCGCGGTCGCGGGCCTCAATCCATTTTGTCAGTTCACTGCTCGACACGGCCCAAGGCCAAACTGGATGATTCAGCTGACCGATCCACACGTTCATGAAAGCGGCTTGCTGGGCTGAATTAAGCCCAATCCCGGAAAGTTCGCGGTACGCCGCTATGAGAAATGTGACTTCATAGCGCTGATCGATCACTCCTAACTGGCCATTGAGATATTTTTCGTAGGGGATGTCCGGACGCGTGGTGGCAACGAAAATGGCTTCTTCGAAGAAGGGGCCGCACCCGAAGACACTGCGGGGACCGATCGTCAATACGACTGCGAAGGCCAAAATAAATAGATGGCGGAATACTCGATAAATCATTGTGAGACCTCATGCAGCGCGCGATCATAAGCGGCAGCTGTCCAAGCGCGGGGATGGAAAAGATAAAGTCGACGGGCACCCGGTTTCAGTGGAGCAGGTTCATCGCTGGATAACCCTAAACTTCCTTGGCAGTGCGGTGACTTGAACTGCAGGTTCGAAGCAAGAAATGCGTTAGCTGAATGTGCATTTTGGCCCATGCGGAAGAGCATCGGTACGGCTTCGTCGATGTCGAGTCCGGTGATCCAATCGTCATTCATGCACCACGATGCGAGTGCGGTGATCAAGAGCGGGAAATCGGGAGGTAGTCGCCTGCGAACATCGCTCAATGATGCTCTATAAAATTCGCGTTGTGAGACGGTAGCGTCAAAGTCGACCTGCACGGCCTGAATGTTGGTTAGTGTTGTTGCGGAAGTAATGGCGTCGACGGTCTGGCGACGCTGCTCATCATTAAGGTCGGGTTGGCGTGCCTCGACCCGGATAACGGCAATCAATGGAGTTCCTGGAGGCACGCGCAGCGGCTGCATTCGTGGCACGGTGGACACGCTGTGTCGATCGAGAAACACGGTCTTCCACAGGAAAGCGACTCCAGTTTTCTTGGGATCCAGGAAGCGTAAGTCCTCGGGCCGCTCCCAAGCCCAAACTATGGTAGGCGGCAAGAAGCGCAGCCGATCTGCTCCACGAGTGCGTGATGCCGTGCCCCGAAACCCAACGAGAAGCACTGCGAATACGGCAAGTACCCCGAGAAAAACTGTTCTCGGACGGATGTGAGAGCTGAAATTGCGGTTCGGCACGAGGATCGGGATGCAATCTTTAAGCCAAGTTAGGCACTTGTCAATGAAATGAAGTCAAACGTGAGTTTGAAAGAGGCTCCATAACTCTTAGGCTGGAGTAGCTACCGGCGCGTGTGTTTCAGGCGAAGTTGGATTTCTTTAGAAGGCCACGATGCTCATTCGTCACAGTCGTAGTTCCTTCCTTCCCCTATTTTCATAAAATGTTGAATCCTCTCCGGCGGTATTACGGCGCGGGATATCTTCACTCCATCACCTTCAGTTGTTATCGAAGGCGTCCGTTGCTGGGCGAAGGGAAGCAGCGGGATAGACTGCTTCAAATTCTCGAACAGGTCCGGCGCTCGTACCGGTTCGTGGTTGTTGGTTACGTCGCGATGCCCGAACATGTGCACTTGCTGATCGGCGAGCCGGAACGGGCGAATCCTTCTATAGTGATTCAGGTTTTGAAACAACGTTTTGCGCGACAACGTCTTCGCGCGATCCGACGAAAGACGAGTTCCACTCAGGGTATGTTATGGAAAGCCGAGGAGGCGCACGTTTGGCAGCGGCGCTTTTACGACTTTGTGGTGTGGACAGAGCGCAAGCGGGTGGAAAAACTGCGCTACATACACCGAAATCCGGTTAAACGCGGATTGGTGCTCGAACCAGAGCAGTGGAAGTGGAGCAGCTATCGATATTATGCATTCGGAGAACGCGGGCCGGTGCTGGTGAATGAACAGGTGTCCGCAAAACCGGCTGCGATGACGTGCGTTGGAAAGCAAAAACCAAGAGGTCGAGGTTCGTGGTTCGCACCCTTCGAAAACCGCGAAGGGTGCGGTAGCCCTCGGTTAGGATTGGCCGGAGGGTGGGCCAGCGCCGTGTACGTGGACGTGCGTTGGATAACAAGAAACAAGAGGTCGAGGTTCGTGGTTCGCACCCTTCGAAAACCGCGAAGGGTGCGGCAGCCCTCGATTAGGATTGGCCGGAAGGGTGGGCCAGCCCCCTTCGAAAGATGAAGTCGGAGTTGGCTTTGAGATCGAGGGTGGAGTGGTTCTTGGATTTGAGGGAGGGGTCGACATGGGGAAAGTAGGTGAGCTATATAAGGATTGTTTGACCAATATCCAGAATGCCATGGATGCTCTGCTTCACGCTTTACCTGACAGTGCACCAAGGGATCCCGACGATACTGATTCTGAACATAAGTGATTTTGAAGCACACTACAGGGTTCTGCATGGGGTTATCAATGAGTGAAAATTCCACTGATGTCGAGCACTGGATATTGGGAGAACGTTCTCGGCTACTGCTTCGCGATGCCGCGATTATCGCGACGGCGCTGCTGATTGTCGGATTATGCGCTAACGTAGTTTTGGCATATCACTCAAGACCCGCGTTCCTTGAGTCCAAGACGCTCCAATATTTCGTGGGGATCATAGGCGCGGTGGGCTCGGTAGCGGTAATCTACCTGTGGGTTGGAATGTTTTGGCATTGGCTGAAGGCAGACTCTTATTCACAAAAATCGAAAATAGTGTGGTTTATAGTTTTACTTATAGGTAACTGGGTGGGGGCAATAGCCTATTATCTATTCGTTTACCGACGAGCCACGATTCACCGCGGGATTGAAGCGCATGAAGGCAATTAAAATCCTGCTCATTACCGCATGGATTTCCTTCTTTGCTTCGTTACCGTGTTTCTATTTCTTTCCTGGACTAGCTCGAATTCGGTTCATAACCCAAATTCTTTATTTCTCAGGTGTTTTTTTTCTGATACCGAGCGCTGTCTGGGCAATTTGGCGATTGGCTCATTTGGGATTGATTCACACGACAGCTCGTGATTCACCTGAACACAGAGGAAAATAGTGGGTGGCCTCCTTCTCGACAAGATCTGAGGTGTAGATCGACTGGTTGTCGCCACTGCTATTTGCGCCATAGATGGGGGCTAACCTGTGAATGATCTTCTGCCGCGCTCATGCCCATTTTCCGTGATGACTGTCATCCCCCACCGCAGGCTCCCCGTGCGTGATATGTTCATGATGGGGCCGCGAGTGCGGCATGAAGCCATCGATGATCCGCTCGTTTAAGAACATCACGCCGCAAATTCCCGATACGTGTTTTGTGGACGAGTCCGCCCAACTGATTGGCGATGTGCGACTGGGCGAGCACGCCAGCATCTGGATGAACGCTGTGCTGCGCGGCGATGTCCATGAAATTCGCGTGGGGCATTACTCCAATGTCCAGGACAACTGCGTGCTGCACGGCATGAAAGAGCAGTACGGCGTTTATGTCGGAGACTACGTCACGGTTGGACATTCGGTGACGCTGCATGGATGCAAGGTCGAAGACCGATGCCTGATTGGCATGGGATCGATCATATTGAATGGAGCGGTGATTGGGTCGGGATCGATTATTGCCGCGGGAACGCTGATTCCGGAAAAGACGATCGTTGAGCCGAATTCGCTGTGGATCGGGTCTCCGGGGAAGTTTCGTCGGCGGCTAGAGGAGAGCGATCAGGAGACGATTTTGCGGTATGCGGAGAATTATGTGGGATACAAGAAGTCGTATTTGATGGAGAGAAAGAAGCAGTAGTTGGTCGCTAGTAGCTGGTCGCGTAGTCTGTGGCGAGCAGATTGGTGTTGCCGTTACGAAGTTGGGCTGCGGCGTGTGCAGTGCGCGCGAGATCCCCTTCGGCTTCGCTCAGGGCAGGCTCTCCGCTCGCTGGAAACAGCGCGAGCGTTCGGGATGACGGTGAAAGAAGACGCGAACACTAGATTTGCACTCGGGATGACGCGCAGAAATTGCAGATTCCTCGCTCGTTCTCGCCGCGCAAGCGCGGTTACGAACGGCTCGGAATGACAATCCAAACGGTGAGTGACTGCCCGGGCTCGGAATGACAATCGAAATGGGATTAACTCTTAGCAGGTCCAAATGACGATTCGAATATGATTAACTGCTAGCGACTACTGCTCACTTGTGATCAAAGCTCCTCGAGGAACTCGCGACCTGCTTCCGCCGGATACGGCGCTCTGGGATTTTGTCGAGAGCACCGTGCGCGATGTGGTCCGCGCGTACAACTTCCAGGAAATCCGAACGCCAGTTTTTGAGTCGACCGAGTTGTTTGCGCGCGGAGTCGGGGAAGAGACCGACATCGTGTCGAAGGAAATGTACACGTGGGAAGATCGCGGGCGCGCGGAGAGTGATAAGGGACAGTCGCTGACGCTGCGTCCGGAGAATACGGCGGGCGTGGTGCGGGCGTACATCGAGCACAAGCTGTGGGAACGCGGGCTGAACAAGCTGTACTACATTGGGCCGCAGTTCAGGCGGGAGCGTCCGCAGAAGGGGCGCTATCGGCAGTTTTATCAGATTGGGGCTGAGGCGATTGGGCCGGCGACGGCGGGCAGCGAGTCTCCGGCGCGCGATGCGGAAATTCTGGAGATGCTCGCGACGCTGCTGGATCGGCTTGGGATCAAGGGGTGGACGCTGGAGTTGAATTCGGTGGGGTGTCCGAATGACCGGGCGGCGTTTAACGAAGCGTTGCGCAAAGCGCTGGAGCCGGTCGCGGCGAAGATGTGTGTGGATTGTCAGCGGCGGGCGGTGACGAATCCTCTGCGCGTGTTCGACTGCAAAGTGCCCGAGGATCAGCCGATCATCGAGAAGTTGCCGCGGATCACTCAGTTCCTGGACGAGCCGTGCCGGAAACATTTTGAGGCGGTGCAGGGAATATTGGAGGCGGTGCGAATTCCGTTCACGCTGAATGAACGGCTGGTCCGCGGGCTGGATTACTACACGCGTACGGCGTTCGAGTTCACGCATGGGGCGTTGGGTGCGCAGAACGCGATCCTGGGCGGAGGAAGATACGACGGATTGTCGGAAGCGCTGGGCGGTCCGGCGGCGCCGGGGATTGGATTTGCGATTGGGGAAGATCGGCTGGTGATGTCATTGTCGGCGTCGGCGGAGAGCGTGATGCGGAAGCCGGATGTGTACATCGCGCCGCTCGGCGAGGGAATGAATCGGGAGGCGGCGCGGCTGGCGCGAGAGTTGCGCGGGCAGCACCTGCTGGTGGAGTTGGGAGACGAGACGTTCCGTCTGAAGAAATCGTTTGAGACTGCGGACAAGCTCGGCGCGCGCTACATGTTGATCGTGGGTGAGAATGAAGTAAAGGCCGATGCGTTCGCATTGAAGCGATTGGGCACGAGCGAGCAGATTACGGTTCCGCGGGGAGAGTTGGGGAAAAAGATCAGTAGCTAGTAGTTAGTCGCTAGGCGTTCCGCAGCCGCAGAAGAGGGCGTGCGAGAGGCGATTGCGTCTTCGATGTAGAATTTGGTCGCGTTCTACCGGAGGCCCCGTGAAAAAGCTCATCACGATTGTTATTCTTCTGTTTTCTTCTTTCTTGTTGGCGTTTGGACAGGATTCCAGCAAACCTCTTTCTCCCCTTGAGCAGACGTTGATCACGGCTGAAAAGGCGATCCCCGAAGCCGAAATCAAGCGAGATTCCGAAACCTTGAAGCGGTTACTGACGGACGACTTTCTGCAGGTTTCGATCGATGGAAAGTTGAACGATCGGGACGAGATTGTGGGAATGATGTCGGAGATCACGATCAAGCAATTTCGTACGTATGATTTTAAAGTTGTGCCGGTGACGGAGAACGTTGCGATCGTGACGTACGACGCGATCCTCGAAGTGACGTCCGAGGATGATGACATTCGGATTCCGCGATATCAGCATTTGAGTTCGGTGTGGGTGAAGCAGGGCGATCAGTGGAAGCTGAAGTTTCAGCAGGCGACGGCGGCGATGTAAGAACCAGTCGCTAGTAGCTAGTCACTGGTTGCTAGTGATTGACTTGTCTCGTGGTTCGGTCTACAAAGTTGGCCATTGCTTGGGCCCGATTCTCGTTTCAACCCTAAATCAGAATAATAAGGAGAGTTCATGAGATTTCGCATTGCGTTGCCACTTTCTGCCCTGTTGATTGTGTGTTCGGTTGTTGTTGCACAAGCCCCACCGATGCCAAAGCCTGGCGCGGAGCAGAAGAAGCTGGAATATTTCGTCGGCAATTGGAAATCGACGGGTGAGGTGAAGCCGGGTCCGATGAGTCCGGGAGGGAAATTCACCGGCACCACGAAAGCGGAAATGATGGAAGGCGGATTTTTCCTGGTGATGAACTCCGAGTTGAGCTTGCCCGGGTTCGGCAACGGAAAGGGCCTCGCAATCATGGGGTACAGTTCCGAGACGAAGCAGTACACGTATCACGAGGTGAATAGCTGGGGAGAACAGGAAGATGCGACGGGAACGGTGAACGGAGATACGTGGACGTGGAACGACGAGCACAAGATGGGCGAGCAGGTGACCAAGGGCCGGTACACGATGAAGGTGACGTCTCCGACGAGCTACGATTTCAAGTACGAAGTGAGTACGGGCGGCGAGTACGCGACCGCGATGGAAGGGAAGTCCACAAAATAGAAAAGAAGTAGCTAGTAGTTAGTGGCCCAGGACTTCGTCCTGGGCTTTCTAGTTTCGCGGATGGGCCTTGGTTAGCGGAGTGGACTCACAGGGTCGACTTGGCGGTGGTGCGCGCGAGATCCCCTTCGGCTTCGCTCAGGGCAGGCTCTCCGCTCGCCGGAAAAAACGCGAGCGTTCGGGATGACGCCGGAGAATGAAGCAGTTGCTAGCTGGCAGTCTCTGGTCATTAGTCCTTGATCCCCAGTTCGAAGTGTTCGATAGGGTATCCAGCGAACGACTTGCGGCCGTGCATTTATAATCTTTGATTCGGCCATCGGCCATATTCCAGACTGACAAGGGCGACTTGTGCTCGATTTTCTCGGCGATCTTCGGCGAACGCATACCTGTGGTGCACTCCGCGCATCGGACGCGGGCAAAAAAGCCATCCTGATGGGATGGGTGAATCGCCGGCGCGACCTCGGCAACATCATCTTTATAGACCTGCGGGACCGGACTGGTGTGACCCAGGTGGTGGTGAGCAAAGAAGCAAGCCAAGCCGTTCATCAGAAAGCTGAACAATTGCGGAATGAGTACGTGATCGCGGCGATTGGGACGGTAAAGCTGCGGGATGCGAACACGGTCAATAAAAACATTCCCACCGGTGAAATCGAGCTGGTTATTGAAGACTTGCGGATTTTGAACGAGGCTAAGCAGCCGCCTTTTTTGCCGGGCGATACCGTGCTCGCGAACGAAGAGATGCGGCTGAAGTACCGGTACATCGATCTGCGGCGAGATGCGATGCAGTTCAACATCGCCTTGCGGCACAAGGTAGCGTTGGCGATTCGTGATTATCTTGCGTCTCAGGGGTTTTATGAAATTGAGACGCCGTTCATGACTCGCTCGACGCCGGAGGGTGCGCGAGATTATCTCGTGCCGAGCCGCGTGCAGCCGGGGTCTTTTTATGCGCTGCCGCAATCACCACAGATTTTCAAGCAGATCCTGATGATTTCGGGGTTCGACCGTTATTTCCAGATCGTGCGTTGTTTCCGGGATGAAGATCTGCGCGCCGATCGTCAGCCGGAGTTTACGCAGATCGACCTGGAGATGTCGTATCCGCAACCGGAGAGAGTGTGGGAAGTCGTTGAGGGATTTCTGACCGCTGCTTTCAAGGCGGCTGGGTTCGAGATCAAATCGCCATTTTCGCGGATGGACTATGACGATGCCATCCGGCAATACGGGATCGATAAACCGGACTTGCGTTTGCCTGCACTAATCGAAGTGCGGGACTGCTTTGCGACGGAGAACCTGACGACGCTGGCGATCAATGCCGGGCTTCCAGTACTCGCGATCCGGACGCCGAAAGTGGGCGAACTGTCGAGGAAGGAGCGGGACGACATCAAGCCGCTTTTCAATTCGAAAGGCGGTGCCAAGCTGTTCGAAGATTTCAAACGTATCGAGAAAAGCTTTCCGGAGGCGGCAGCGAAAATTCGCGATAAAACCGGTGCGGCGGCCGACGATCTGATCGTGCTGGTGGCAGGCTCGGCGCAATCGGGGAGCGATGGGCATCCCGCCGGAAAAAGAAAGGTTACGCCGGCCGAGCTAGCGATCTATGCGTCGGCAGGATTATTGCGAGTTGCGTTGGCGCAGAAGTATGCCGACCGGCACGGGATTTTCAAAAAGACCGGCAATCCGGAGCACGACTATCGATTTTTGTGGGTCACCAATTTTCCGATGTTCGAGTATGACGAGAACGAGAAGCGATGGGTGGCAGCGCATCATCCGTTCACGTCGCCCCATGAACAGGACATGGATAAGTTGGAGACCGATCCGGCCATGGTGCGTGCGTTGGCGTATGACGTGGTGCTAAACGGTACGGAATTAGGGTCGGGGTCGATCCGTATTCATCGGCAGGATATTCAGCGGAAGATTTTCCATGCGCTGGGAATGACGGAAGAAGAGGCGCGTTCGCGCTTCGGATTTTTCCTGGAAGCGTTGGAGTATGGGACGCCTCCGCATGGCGGGATTGCGCTGGGGCTGGATCGAATCGTGATGATCCTGGCCGGGGCTGAGAGTTTGCGAGAAGTGATTCCGTTCCCGAAGACGGCGGCGGCGAAAGACTTGATGTGCGAAGCGCCGACGCCGGTGAGCGATGCCCAGCTGCGGGAGCTGGGGATTAAAGTAGTGGAATCGGGCTTCCCATCCGGGTCTCGTCTGAAGTAGCAATCTTCGCAATGTAGTAAACGCCTCCAAGCGATCCCAGAAGTGGTTACAGTTGAGACCTGTAGTATTTCCTCCCTAATAGTCGTGAAGTGTGGCGTGCCCATACGCGCCCGGGTTCGATCCATCGGCGAGACAAACAGCTTTTTTCGCGAAACGGACATCATTGAGTAAGCGTAGGCCACGTTGATTGAGTTTCAACGCTGCCGCGCAATTCTCAATGTTTTGCAAGGAGTGTCAGTTGCCTAAAACGAGCGGAGTCAAAAATAGCGGATTTATGAAGCCTATGCGACCGTCCGCGCAGTTAGCCAAGATTGTTGGTGCGGAGCCGCTTCCCAGAAGCGAGGTCACGAAGAAAGTCTGGGAGCACATCAAGAAAAACAATCTGCAGAACCCGAAGAACCGGCGGGAGATCCTGGCGGATGACAAGCTGCAACCCGTATTTGGCAGCAAGAAGCTGGACATGTTCCAGATGACAAAGGCGGTGAATAGCCACCTGAAGTGAGGGTGCACGAGGTATTGGATGTTCGTGCATCGGCTTTGCGAAAGAAGAGCTAGACTACCGGCGGATCGATCAAACCCAAGCCCACCCCTCGCACAGAACGCGAGGAGTGGGGCACCTACGGGTGGATGTTAAAGGTGGGTAGACCGCCAGCATTACGCCTTTAGGGCTTCGACGACAGATAACGGGCTCTCGGTGGGAATGATGCGAGACAACCGGAATCCGGCTCCCCGGAGGAGTTTTGCGAATTCGTCCTTTGTCCGCTCACGGCCAAGTGGTGTAAGCACCAGCATTTCCAGATCGAGCAGCTTGCCGTAATGTGGCACGTTTCGAGCGGGCACGACCGTATCCACAATCAGCACTTTACCTCGCTTCCCGAGCGCTCGATGGCATGCTTGAAGTATCCGTGTCGCCGAATCGTCGTCCCAGTCGTGAATAATGTGCTTCATGATGATCGCGTCGGAACCCATCGGCAGCTCTTTGAAGAAATCGCCACTTTCAATCCGCACCCTCCCGGTGATGCGAGCGCGAGTAAATGTCGCAGTTGCGCCGGCCGCAACATGCGGAAGGTCAAACAGGACGCCGCGCATCTTCTTATGACGACGTAGAACTGTGGCGAGCAGCAGGCCATGTCCCCCGGCTACATCCATAAGCGTCTGGATTCCTTTGAAGTCGTATGCCTCAGAGGCGGCGCGAGCCTCCATTGCGCTGATCGAAGTCATCGCTTCGTCGAAGACAGCGGCGACTTCTGGATTTTGCGAAAAGTATTCAAAGACTGGCTTTCCAAAGATACGGTCGAATGCGGGCAGGCCCGTCTTTACGCTGTAGCCTAACTCTCCCCATGGCCGCCACGTGATGTCATGGCCAGTAAATCGTGCATACCCAGCAAGGCTTTCGGGATGATCGCTCCGAAGCAGCTGCCCCATGCTCGTAAGTCGGAACCGACGGTCGGTGCTTTCGTTGAATAGGCCCAAGCTCGCGAGCGCTCTCAACAATCGATACAACCCGTCCTCGGAGACTCCGGCTTCGCGCGCAAGATCTCTGCACTGCCGCGCTCCCTTCGCAAGCTGATCGGGAACGCCGATTTCAACTATGCTGCCAAGAGCCTTGCTGATCCACTTGCCGATAATCATCTGGAAAACGACATCATAGGGATGCATCGGAGAGGTCCGCTTCCGGCGAGTTTTAGCCATGAATCTCCTTGGGCGGTGTTTCGCATGGATTGTAATGACGTTGCGGTTGAAAGGTAAACAGTAAGAGTCCCGATCAGAACATCAGTTGAAATAGATCAGCCGATTGTTTCGTGTTGTCGCTAACTTGAGTGTCACTTTGTGAGTGGCGAAAAATTGCCATTACACTCGTTGACAGGTGAAACCAGCCCCAACTGGAGTCAATGGGTGCTAACGCCTGTCAACATTTGACTTCTGAATTGCTGGTGATTTAACAAGTTGTGTCGCGGGCCCAGGCCGGCTAAAGAATGGTCTTATTAGTTGCGAAATCCCACGCGAGACAGAAGCTTTTGAAATTCCGCTGTCAACCTGATTGCATCCCACTTGTGATCCAACAGAAATGTCATATGCACGTCACGATCGGCGAACGCCTGCTCTAGCCACTGCAGCGCTGTTTCACTCTGTCCGAGTCCAGCAAGGAGGAGAGCGATATTGTAAGGCGGGACATAGCGGCTTTTCTTCAGTTCCAGCATCTGATGCAGGGTGGCTTCTGCTTTCGCGCTGTCTCCCGAAACTGCGTGGACATAGCCGGCCAACGAAAGCGCCTCGGTATTGCCTCCAGAGAACTCCCATGCGTGCTCGCAGGCAACGAGAGCCTCCGAGTACATACCCACCTTCTCATACACCTTGGCCGCACAAATTTGCCCCACCCAGAACCGTGGCTCCATTCCCAAGGTCAATTTGAATTGCTCGATCGACTCGCTGTTTCGTCCGGCATGGTAGAGAAACTGCCCGTATAGTGCACCAAGGATCAATGAGAGGGGGTCGAGCACGAGCGCTTGTTGCATGATGGCCAGAGCCTCTTCGTGTCGTCCAGTATTCGAAAGAACGTGAGCGAGCCACAAATATGCCAAGGTATAGTTTTCGTTCAACTTGATGGCGCGTCGTGCCGTGTCCTCAACTCCTTTAAAGTCCCAATCGAACCAAAACTTCGCCTGTGCATCTGACGTATTTGCCTCCGCAGAATTGGGATCCGATTGGAGCGCTAATGCGATAGCCTCCTTAACCGGGGGCATCACTTGGCTTGAAGGGGCATCGCCCGAGATCGGAAACACCATGAGGGCATCGGCGAGTGCCGAGTGTGCCAGAGCATACGTGGGATCGCGCTCGGTGGCGCTCTGGAAGTACTTAACGGCTTTTTGCGCGTCAGAGAGGTTGTACCTTCCCAGATGATAGAGCCCGCGGAGATAGCGATCGTACGCCTCCGGATCCTTAGTGGTCTTTCTCGCAAATTGTCGTTCGTCTTCTGTAATTATCTTCAACTTCACCTGAGCTGCAACCGCGCTCCCGATTTCCCCATGAATATCGAGGAAGCCGGGCATTTGGCGGTCGTAATTTTCAGCCCATAGGTGGATCTGGTCATGAACTCGGATCAAGTGGACGCAGTCGCTACGAATGGCGTCCTAACTCCCGGTTGGCGACCGGGCACCGGCAGCTATGCCGTAAACCCGGACTGCACTGGAACGCAAACTATCACGGTTCCTGGCATGCCGGATCTGCATTTGCAGTTTATCGTCGCCCAGGGGGGCAGAACAATTCACCAGGTGGTGATCGATCCGGGAATCGCAACCACGGCCGAGGGGGAGCGGGTTAGAGCTCCCGAAGAGTAGGAGTAGAGTGGTAATTCTCCAACAGAGCGGGGCACAATCCGCCCCGCTTACGCACTTCAAAGTATTATCCTGACAGTCACTAGAAATGTTGTAGCGACATAAGTTCATCTAAGCTGGATGGATGGGGCGATCCGGAACTGGGGCCCGGACATCATTGATGAAAAAATCGCCATTACACTCATTGACCTAACCTTCTTTCCATTGCAGGCCTAAAGCGAGAGTCAGCCAGAGCGCGAACGATTGTCGACCGATAAACAGATTCCTCTAAGGTTAGGCGCGTCAGGAGTTTGCCTCTGGTGCTAGACTCGTAGAACCCCCTGCCGGTACGTGCATGACCCATCCAGCCATTCGGGAAAAACGATCGACGCGTGACGATGCCATCTTGCATGGCCGCGATGCGGCACGTCGAAACGCATGGGGCGAAGTGTATTCATCGTTGACGAGCGCGGAGGAGATGGCTGGGACCGAGCAGGTGACGCTCGATCCGGAAGATCTGGAACGGCTATCTATCGCCGCGCATCTGACGGGCCGCGATGCGGAGAGCGGAGAGTGGCTGGCGCGGGCGCACCAGGGATTTCTGAATCGCGGGGATACACGGGCGGCTGCGCGATGTGCGAGTTGGTTGAGTTTTGTTTCCTATCTCAAAGGAGAAACGGCGCAGGCGGGAGGTTGGTTGTCGCGAGCCCGGCGGCTGCTTGAAGCAGATGAGAATTGCCGTGAGTACGGATACCTGCTTTATGCAGACGGTTTTCGGTATGCGCGCGAAGGCAAAGGGAAAGAGGCGCTCGAATTATTTGAGAAAGCGGCGGAACTCGGCAGGCAGTGTGGTGACCAAGATCTGGCGACAATGGCGCTGCAAGGACAGGGGCGAGTGCTGATCCGGATGGGCCAGATTCCGCGTGGAGTTCCGTTGCTGGACGAAGCGATGGTGGCGATCAAGGCGGGCGAGGTGTCGTCCATGTTTGCGGGCGGCGTCTACTGCAGCGTGATTGAAGCGTGCGGCGAGATCCTCGATATGCGGCGCGCGAAAGAATGGACGCTAGCCCTCGAACGATGGTGCGCAACCCAGCCGGACATGGTGCCGTATTGGGGGCCGTGCTTGATCCGGAGAGCTGAACTATTGCAGATGCATGGCGATTGGCCGGCTGCGCTCGGTGAGGCGGAAAGTGCGTGCGAAAAGCTGTCGCAGCCGACGCCGAAGCCGCCGGTGGGCGCGGCGTTTTATCGGAAAGCAGAGGTGCATCGGCTGCGCGGGGAGTATGCGGAGGCGGAGAGCGCGTATCGGCAGGCGAGCCGATGGGAGCGCGTGCCCCGTCCGGGATTGGGGATGCTTTGGCTGGCGCAAGGGAAGCTGCAAGCAGCGCAGACGGCCGCCCAAGAACTACTGGAAGATGTGAAGGAGCCGGGGAAACGGGCGTTCGTGCTGGATGCAGCGGTGGAAATCATGCTGGCGGTAAAAGATGTGGAGGGCGCGGAAAAGGCGGCCGAGGAGTTGTCGAAAATTGCCAAGTCATTGAATGCGCCACTGCTGCACGCGCTGGCAGATCGCGCGAAAGGCGCAGTTTTGCTGGCTCAGGGGGATGCTCGAGATGCGGCCGCGGTGCTGCGGCGAGGAGTCCATGGATTTCGAGAGTTGGAGGCTCCTTATGAAGAGGGGCGGTGTCGCGTGTTGCTGGCGCAAGCGTGCCATGAGTTGGCAAACCCGGAAGCTGCGGAACTGGAGCTGAGCGCAGCGTGCGAAATCTTTCGGAAGTTGGGAGCGCATCCGGATGTGGCGAGCGTCGAGTCGTTGCTGTCAGGAAAAGAAGACGCTGGTCAAGGTTCGTTGACGTCCCGTGAGCTCGAAGTACTGCGGGCAATCGCGTCCGGCATGACGAACCGAATGATCGCGGAGCGACTGCACATCAGTGAGAAGACCGTTGCGCGACACGTGAGCAATATCTTTGTGAAGCTGGACTTGCCGTCGAGGGCTGCGGCGACGGCATATGCGTATCAGCGAGGGTTGGTCCAGGGATCTACATAAAAATACCCATGCTTAGTGGGGAGCAAAATGGGTATTCCGTTCGATGCGTGGAGTAGCTGTTTCCCCTAACCTGCGGTGATAGGGGTCGATCATGAATAAGACATTTGAAACGCACTACATCCCGACCATTGTCATTGGTGGCGGGCAAGCCGGACTGGTGACGGGGTATCACCTGAAGAAAAGAGGCTTGCCGTTTCTGATCCTGGACGCGCACGAGAGAGTTGGCGACGCGTGGCGGCGCCGGTGGGATTCTTTGCGGCTATTCACGCCAGCGCGATATCTGAACTTCCCCGGGATGAGGTATCGAGGGCCGAGGACCAGTTGGCCAACCAAGGATCAGATTGCGGACTATCTGGAGAGCTATGCGAAGAAGTTTCAGTTGCCAGTGCGCAACGGAGTGAAGGTGGATGAACTGCGGAAAGATGGCAACCGGTTTGTCGTGAAAGCGGGAAACACACAAATTGAGGCGGACAACGTGATCGTGGCGATGGCGAATTACCAGGTGCCGCGTACGCCGAGCTTCGCCAACGAACTCGATCGATCCATCGTGCAGGTTCATTCGCATGAATACAAGAATCCATCGCAGCTCCAGCCGGGCGGAGTTTTAGTGGTGGGTGCTGGGAACTCGGGCGCGGATATTGCGATGGATGTGGTCGGAAGTCATCCCACGTGGATGTCGGGGAAAGAGTCAGGCCACATTCCGTTTCGGATTGAAAGCTTTATTGCTCGGCATCTCCTAGTGCGTTTGGTTCGGTTCGTTGGACACCACGTGCTGACGCTGGGTACTCCGATCGGCAGAAAGGTGCGTCCGAAGTTGTTGCGACAAGCGTCGCCGCTGGTGCGGGTCAAACCACAGGATCTAATCGACGCTGGGGTGAAGCGCGTGTCGCGAGTGACGGGTGTGCGGAATGGGCTGCCGTCATTGTCTGATGGAACGGTGGTTGACGTGCGGAACGTAATTTGGTGCACGGGATATCGTCCGGGGTTTTCGTGGATACAGCTACCGGGAGCTTTTGATGAGGACGGACGGGTGAAGCACGATCGTGGTATGGCGAACGCAGCTCCTGGGTTGTATTTCGTAGGTTTGCACTTTCAGTACGCGATGTCGTCCGCGACGGTGATTGGAGTGAGCCGAGATGCGGAACGAGTCGTAAAGGTCGTGGCCCAGCGGATGAAGAATCGGGGCAGCGAAGCACAGAAATTCATTCAGGCAGTGCAAGCGGCGTAGAAAAAACGAGATGGTTTGATCTGGCGCTCTATCGAGCGCCATTTTTTTATGCGCTAGCTTTGTCGGAGAGAGGAAGCAGACTAGCTTGTACGCCGCCGCTTTCCTCAGTGGTTGCGGAAGTTTCGAGTTCCAGCTGTTCTTGTCCGCTAAGGGCGGTTACTTTTCCACGATAAGTTTTCAAGTGCCTTTGCGCTGTTTCGAAAGCTTCTTGCGCTTTAGAGAGGTTCTTGCCGACGTTTTCAAACTGGTTCTGGAAGAAGTCGAAAGACTTCTGAGCTTTCGCAAGTTCCTGGCGGCTCTTCTCGAAGCGGCTGGCAACTTCATACCACTTGTGAACAAGAGCGATTGTCTGCAGAGTCATCAGGAGAGTGTTGGGGGAAACGGGGAATACGCGATTCGTGTTGAGCCAATCTGCGAGGTCGCGATTGCGGATGGCTTCGAGATAAAGAGTTTCGCTGGGCAGGTACATTAGCGCGATGTCGGTTGTGCCATTTTCGGGCTGGATGTAGTTCTTGATGCGCTTTGCTTCCGTCTTCATGACGCGCACGAACTCGATACGCGCGGCTTCCACTTCGCTGTCCTCGCCACCTTCGAAAAGGGCAAGCACCTGCTCGCGGGGGAACTTCGCATCAATCGGCAATTTGCGATCCGGGAAATAGATCACGGCATCCGCGCGGCCACCACCTTCGCCCGGAGAGGCCTGGAGTGCCCACATGTGCGCGGGAAGGAAATCCGATAAGAGACGCTCAAGGCTCGCCTCGCCGAACTGTCCACGAAGATGGGGGAGCTTAAGAAGGTTGTTCAGGTCATTGATGGAGTGGCCGAGGGCTCCGACTTCACGGAGTTGTTCTTCGGCAGCCTTGAGATGTTGCTGAACTTTTTCGAACTGCGCAAAACCTTCCTTGATGTTTTCGTCGAGTTTCCTTTGGACTTGATCGGTGATCGCTAAAAGCTTTTCATCCACACGAGCGCGAATCGTATCGAGGCTATGCAAGGTGGCTTGATTCAGACAATCGAACTCCGCCTTGAGCTGCATCGTGGTGCTGGTGAGGGACTGAGTCAGTTCGCTGCGTGCTTCTTTAAGGCGGTCGGACTGTTCACGGCGGCCGCTGGAAAGCTGGTCTTCGACGGCTCCGCGCATGCGGGAGAAACCTTCTTCCAAGCGATCTGTGACTTGTTGGCGAAGATCCCCTTTGGTCTGCTCCAGACGCATGGCCATGTCGGCAGTGGCGGCGCTGAACCTTTGAGTCAGGGCATTCTCGAGACTTTCGTTCTGAGCGGCAAGATCTTTTATTACAGCAGCTTGCGAGCCATTCGCGAACCGTTGGTAGAGCATGTACATGAAGACCAGAAGTACAACATTCAAGACGAAAACGAGGCCGAGCAGGAATGTCCCCATCGTAAGGTGCTCAACCGGATTCTAGAGTCTAGCCTCGCAATTGGAAAGCGGAACTTTCGCTTTTTCTCTGCCATCTATGTTTCGGGCCCTTATCGCGACTTTGACGCTGCTGCTGGCCATGTGGGGCGACCCTCAGGCGCCGAAAGCACAAGACAGCACGTCGAAAACGCCAGTGCAGCCCTCCCTGCGTTCGGCATCAATGGACCGATATCCTGCGAGCGCAGCTTTTGACGAGCAAGCCGAGGCACAGTTGCTGAGGTTGGCCAACCAGGATCGCGCCCTCGCTGGCTTGCCGGTGCTGGAGTTTAATGAAGGGCTGACGCAGGCGGCCCGTAAACATGCATTCGCCATGGCCCAACAACGGCAGCTGTCACACCAGTTTGCCGGAGAACGTGCATTGGGAAGTCGCATTGCCGAGGCTTCCGATTTGCGACTGGATCAAGCCGGCGAAAATGTCGCACTCGATCTCAATATCGATTCCGCGCAAGACCATTTGATGGCGTCACCGCCGCATCGCAGGAATTTGCTCGATCCAGGTTTCAATGTCGCGGGATTCGCCGTCGTTCGATCCGATGGGCGCCTGTATGTGGTGCAGGATTTCGCGCATCGTCTTACGGCGTATTCGCTGCACCAGTCGGAAGCCCAAGTTGCGGACGCCCTCAATCAGTGGCGGATGCAGCACAAATTGGGTGCGCTTGTGGCTACAGCTCCGGCCGAAATCCGCGATGCCGCATGTGGCATGGCGCAAACAAATATGCTCAATACCAAAACGATCCGAGGCTTATCTGAGGGACGCAGCGTAATCACCTATACGCAATTGCAACCGCAAGTGCTGCCAAACGGAATCGATCGAGTAGTTTCAAGCGCAAAGCTGAAGCAGGTCGCAATAGGAGTATGCTTCGGACGAAGTTCCACTTATCCGAACGGCACATACTGGGTCGTCCTGTCATCGCAATAGTTCAGAAGCGAGCATCCTCTCCCGTACTCCTGCATAGGAAATGAAGTCCCGGCCAGAGCTTGGACGGGTCCGTCGCGTTTAGTCACGCCAAACCACGGGTTTCACTCTGCACACCTGTGCTAACCTCGATTCAGCCCGCGTTGTTGCAGTCCTATGGATTCCTCGCAGAAAATCCGCATCGGTACGGCTGGTTGGTCGTATAAAGATTGGGACGGCATTGTCTATCCCCCGGAAGTAACGAGGCGAAAGCTTCATCCGCTGGAATATCTTGCGCAGTTCTTCGATGTGATTGAGATCAATACGTCGTTCTACGGGCATATCCGGCCTGAGCTGGGACGATTGTGGTGCAAGAAAGTCGCGGGAGTGAATCCGAATTTCACGTTCACTGCGAAGTTGCACCGATCTTTTACGCACTCGCCGGTTGCGGTGGTTGGGCCGACTTCGGCTGCGACGATTCAGCCAACCGATGAAGATGAAGCCTCTGCTCGAGAAGGACTGGATACGCTTGCGTCGGAAGGGAAGCTAGGCGCGATCCTCATTCAGTTTCCGATATCGTTCAAAAACACCAGCTTGAATCGGGAGTACCTGGATCGACTCTTGAGGCAATTCATCGAGTATCCGAGAGTGGTGGAGGTTCGACATTCGAGCTGGGAAAATCCGGATACATTCGCGCACTTTGCAGCGCAGAACGTAGCGTTCTGCAATATCGATCAGCCGATGCTGGGGAAAGCAATCGGCCCTACAGAACATGTGACATCGAGCCTGGGTTATGTTCGGCTCCATGGCCGCAACTACAAGGAATGGTTTGAGAGCGATAACCGGGACGACCGGTACAACTACCTGTACAAGGCGACGGAACTCGAAGGCTGGAAGACGAAAATCGAGAACGTGGCCGAAAAAGCGAAGACAACCTACGTTATCGCCAACAATCATTTTGAAGGCAAAGCGGGAGTGAACGCGCTGGAATTGAAGTCGATGTTGACAGGCAAACGTGTGCAAGCACCAGCGCCGCTGGTCAAAGCTTATCCGGAATTACGGAAGTTTGCGGACCCGGTGGAGCAGGGTCCATCCAATCTGTCGTTGCTCGCCTAACTCTTGCCTGCGTAATGCAAGGAACAAATCTCCTCTATCTTGCGTATTAAAGAGTGCAGACATTGTGGGGTAATCCAGACTCACTGACGCATCAGTCGTGCGTCTAATTCTGCAGAGATTTCGGAACGGAAAGAGGGATGTATGGACGCGAAATACAATGCTTTTATCGACAGTTTGCCATGGAGAGTTGTGCTGAACCTGACGGGGTTCGCGTTGTGGCTAGGGCTGGCATACGGCTTACTGAAAGCGGCGAAATTCTAAACTGCGTTTGGGATGAGCGCCGTCATCAGATTGGAATCATTATTCGGCCAGCGGGCTGTTAACATCGCCGGATGTTCAACTTCGGCCAACCAAAAACTTTTGGCGATTGGTTAGTCCACATTGCGGGAGCCATCGTCGCAATTTTTCTTATCTGGTGGATGCTTCGAGTCTACGTGCTGTGAGTGGGGCGTGCTCGTTCTCGATAGGTGACTAGCAATTCTGGCTTGTCTCGGGTCGAATCGTCAGTATTTCGGCGCAAGCACATTTCACGTGCTAGCCCTTGTGCCAGATCATGTCCACTTTTATCGGCATCTCGTCCTTGATCGGTATCGTCAACAGCGAAGGTGGATCGATGGCGAAATCAGAGACCTTGGCGGGGATGATGCCTGAAATGTGGTGTTGTGTCCCGTTGACAGTTTGCTGAAAAGGAATATGCGAGTAGTGCATCGCGTGTCCTACAAATTCGACGTCGAGGTCCAAAGAGACACTCGTTTGATTGAGTGACGACTCTGGCAACTGTGTACGGAGTGTCACCATGGGAAACTGAGCACCACGCGTGACCTGAATCATGTGCAGGTCGCGATTGCTGTCTCCAGAGTCGAACGACTTCACCGGCACTGCGATCAAGAAATCACACCGCTCGTCATGGCAGACTCCCTTTCCGCGCGCTGCATGGCTTACTCCGTCGATTTGGTGTAGAGGATGCGATACGTGATAGGAAAGAGTGCTTGTGTCCAGCACCCATTGGTCCGTATCTGCCGCGAAGGTGAGCGCGGTCGATAGGATGATGCCGATCGCGAAATTTTTGAACATGAGGCTCCTTAGAATTTGAAGGAGACTGAGGCAATCGCTGCTCCGTATGCGATCGCGGTAATGTAGGCGACAGGAGCGTGCGCACTAGCAATGCCGTGAACTTTCTCGCCCCTGCTTTTTTGCTCAAAAGCCATTGCGCCCAGGATTGGAGTGAGAATCATCCCTGGCCCGTGTATCCAAGCTAAGGCCTTATGCACGCGTATCGGTCCCTTACTTGGAATTTCGTGCAGTTTCGGCGCGAAGATGGCATAGCCCGCTGTGGCAATGTAAAGGCCAGCCGTGCTGGCACCCAACGCTGCGTGCAGATCCCGAGCCGTGGAACTAGTGTCGTGTCCTCCAGCCATGCTTCCGGTCACCACCGTTGCGACCAATGGCACGGCGGTAATCAGGCCGAGCCGCTGATGAATTTTCAGCATGTGGGAGCGCTTGTCGAGCTTGGCCTGCTCCTCGGGATTTGGTTTCGTCTGCTCTGTAGGAAATCCAAGATCACCTAAGGATGGAGCGCCCTGCTGTTGACCTGATCCTTGAGGCTGAGACTGGCCCGCTGGCTGGGGTTGCTGGGTTGCGGAGTTATTGCTGCTGTTGTTCTGTGGTTGTGGATTGTCAGGCAACTCGGCGATTGTTCTGGTGTCCTGGGTTTGAGGCTGGACCGCTTTTGTCGATTGCGCAAGACATGTGGCGGACAACAAGCAGGCTAAGACAATGGCTGCTGGTTTGAGGACGTCACTTGGCATGATCATCTCCAAAGTGGACGGATTTGAAACCCGATGCCCAAGCTTGAAAGTGGGATGCTGCTCGTATAGGAGAGTGATGTCTAAGGTTAGGAAATCGTGTTGGCGAAAGCGGAGCTAAGGTCTTCGCACTAGGGTTCGAGCATGCGAAGACGTGGCAAGCAGTAAATAGAACGCTTACTTCGCGGCGAGGACTTCTTTCGCAGCGTAGTGAGATTCGACATACTCGTCGAGTATCTGGATGAACTCCTCGACAATCTTGTCGCCTTTGAGAGTGGTAAAGAGGCGTCCGTCGACGTATACGGGGGCTTTCGGTTCTTCGAAGGTGCCGGGCAAGGAAATGCCGATGTTGGCATGCTTCGATTCTCCGGGACCGTTAACCACGCAACCCATCACCGCAAGCTTCATCTCTTCCACGCCCACGTAGCGGTCTTTCCAGGTTGGCATCTGCTCGCGCAAGTAAGACTGGATCTGTTCGGCCATTTCCTGGAAGAAGGTGCTAGTGGTGCGTCCGCAACCGGGGCAAGCGGTGACTTGCGGAGTAAAGCTACGGATACCGATGGACTGGAGAATCTGTTGTCCAACGCGAACTTCTTCCGTGCGATCACCGCCGGGCGCGGGAGTGAGCGAAACACGAATCGTGTCGCCGATACCCTCCTGCAAGACCACGGCTAAGGCTGCGGACGATGCGACGATTCCCTTGGCTCCCATGCCTGCTTCGGTGAGGCCGAGATGCAGCGGGTAATTGCAGCGGGCGGCGAGGGATCGATAGACGTCGATCAGATCCTGCACGCCACTAACTTTGGCGCTGAGGATTACCTGGTCGGGGCGAAGTCCGTACTTCTCGGCGAGGGAAGCGGAGTTCAACGCGCTGACGACCATGGCTTCCATGGTTACTTCACGAGCGTCTTTCGGCTCCGCGAGCCTGGAGTTGTCGTCCATCATTTTCGTGAGGAGCGCGCTGTCGAGAGAGCCCCAGTTGACACCGATGCGAACCGGCTTTTGATTTTTGACCGCGACTTCGATCATGGTGCGAAAGTTGTCGTCGTTTTTGCGGCCCACGCTCACGTTGCCGGGGTTGATGCGGTATTTGGCGAGAGCTTCGGCACAGGCGGGATATTTCGTGAGCAGCAGGTGTCCGTTGTAATGGAAGTCGCCAATGATTGGGACGCGGATTCCTTGTTTATCGAGCTCTTCGACGATTTTGGGCACGGCGGCAGCAGCTTCGTCGTTGTTGACCGTGACCCGGACGAGCTCGGAGCCGGCGCGCGCGAGGTCCGCGACTTGCTTGACGGTGGAGGGGATGTCGGCGGTATCGGTGTTGGTCATCGACTGCACCACAATTGGTGCATCGCTGCCGACGCGCACACCTCCGATGGTTGCCGTCACGGTCTTTCTGCGCTGAATCTGAGCCATATGGGAAGTACTAGTTTAGCACGCGGGCGGCGCTCCAGGCGGAGCGCAACTCACTGAAGCTTAAACAGTTTAAGAGTGTCCAGAGAGAGGATGCGTGCAATACGCGCGAGATCCCTGGCCTCGCTTGAGAAGACGCGAGGCTTCGGGATGACGTCTTCCATCTGGGTGAGAGTAAATGACTAGTCTTATGGCAACCGCTGCGCAAGGCCTGGGATCGTTTTCATCAAGTCGTTGTAAATGACCATGGCTGCGAAGAGTACCAGGAAGACGAAGGCTGCCTGGTAAATACGTTCCTTAATCGAAATGCTGATGTCCCGGCGCATGATTCCTTCAAGAAGGAGGAACAGGATTACACCTCCATCGAGGATGGGAATCGGAAGAAGGTTGAAGATGCCGAGGTTGAGACTGATGGCGGCTGTGAGTTCGAGCAGCGGTGTCCAGCCCTTTTCCATGGCAGCCTGTCCGGCGGCCTGACCGATGCGGACGGGACCTTCGATGGTGCGCAGCGAAACTTTGCGCTGAACCATCTTCTGCACGAGTTCGAGGATAAGGAATGAGGCCCTCTTGTTCCGCTCGAGCGACATGTTGAACGCAGCAACCAGCGGCAGGCGCGTGACCTTCATCGGAATGCTGGAGATGCCAACGCGATAGCGTTTTTCGCGAAGCCCGCTGACGTCACTCAGGACAGGCGAAACAGTAAAGGTTTTCGTTTGTCCGTCACGCAACACGGTCAACTCGACAGGTTGATCCTTGGTGCGCTTCAGAGTTTCGATCATTGCTTCCAGAGCAGGGACGGGCTGCCCATTGACCGCGGTGATCTGGTCGCCGACCTTCAGGCCTGCTTTCTCTGCGGGCATCCCTGCTTCGAGATCGGTGATGGTGACAGCGGGCTGCTTCGGAATCCAGCCGGAGAACCCGATCTGCGATACGCCAGTCGGTTCGGGCACGATTGTCTTCTCGATTAACTGTCCGTTGCGTTCGATTGTGACGTGCAACGGCTGATTCGGACTGAGGGCTTCCTTCGGATCGACCTGCTCCCATGTGGGATTGGAAATGTCTTCAATCTTTTTGATGCGGTCGCCGACCTGGACTCCGGCTTTGGCGGCAGGTGTGTCGTCCATGACCCAGCCCACAACGGCGGGTTCGTCGAGGAACGCCGGATACTCGTAGTGCACCATGTAAACAGAAGTCAGCAGGAAAACGGCAAGGAAGATATTCATCGCCGGGCCAGCGAGGGCGATAAAGAAGCGCTGCCAACGCGGATGGCTCAGGAATTCACCGGGATCGCCGGTGCGCTCGTCCATCGGATTTTCACCCGACATTTTGACGTATCCGCCGAGCGGGATGGCGGCAATGCGGTAGTCCGTTTCGCCTTTGCGAAAACCGATAAGACGAGGACCGAAGCCGATCGAGAAAACTTCGACTCGTACTTTGAAGAATTTGGCTACGGCATAGTGTCCGAACTCGTGGATCAAAATCATGAATCCGAGGACGGCCACCATGGCGATGATGGATATAAAGACAGAACTAAAGAATTGAGCCATTTCGCGAACTAATTCCTTTGCCGAGCTGCCGAAATCGAGGGTACAGAACCTTGGATGCGGCGAACTGACGTTATGTATTCACCGGCGGCAACTCGGGCCTCGGCGTCGAGCTTTAGAACCTGCTCGATAGACTCCAGTTTGACAGCTTTTGTTGCAGACAGCACTGACCCGATGGTGCCAGGGATCTCGTCGAAGGGGATCTGCCCGTCGAGGAAGGCAGCAACTGCAACCTCGTCAGCGGCATTCAACGCGATGGTTTTGGCCCCGCCTGCCTCGACTGCCTCGTAAGCCAGCCGCAGACAAGGAAATTTCTCCATATCCGGGGGGGTGAAGTCGAGATGCCGCAGGTCCATGACCGGGAAGCGGAGGTCCGAAGTGATGCGTTCCGGATAAGTCAGCGCATACAAGATCGGCAACCGCATGTCGGTCACGGAGAACTGGGCAAGTATGCTGCCATCCACAAACTCGACCATGGAGTGGATCGTAGATTGTGGATGGACAATGACTTGCACCTGGCTCGGCGGCACATGAAAGAGGCGGCAGGCCTCGATTACTTCAAAACCCTTGTTCATCAGGGTTGCGGAGTCGATGGTAATTCGCTTCCCCATTTTCCAGGTCGGGTGATTGAGGGCCTGTTCGACCGTAATGTTGGGGAACTCGGATTTCGGGGTTTTCAGGAATGGGCCGCCGGAAGCGGTGAGCCAGATTTGATAGACCTCTTCCATGCGTCCGCCACGCAGGCATTGATGGACTGCGTTGTGCTCGCTGTCGATTGGCAGGATGGGTTTGCCCTGACGGTGCGCTTCGGCAGTGATGAGGTCGCCAGCAACAACAAGCGATTCCTTATTTGCAACACCGAGAGTTTTGCCCGCTTCGACGGCCGCGTAGGTGGCTTCGAGTCCCGCGACGCCGACGATGGCGCTTACGACGAAGTCGACGTCGGGAAGAGTGGCGACACGAACTGCGCCGCCTGAACCGAAAACGATTTCTGGTTGTGTAAAGCCGGCGGTACGAAGTCGCGCACTTAGTTTCTCAGCATCTTGTTGAGAGGCCATCGAAATCAGCTGAGGCTTCCAACGAATGGCTTGCTCGCAGGCAAGGCCCACATTGCTGCCGGCCGCCAAGGAAATGACCTGGAAGCGGTCCGGATAAGACTCGACGACGCTGAGAGTGCTTCGCCCGATCGATCCCGTCGAGCCTAAGATGGCGATCCGTTTCATGCTGGACGTAAACATCTATTCTACGGGAAGAGGAACAAGTAGTCAGTGGTTAGTGGTCGGTGGTCAGCGGAAAGTCATGCTGACACTGAATACGGTCATGGGAGAATCACACAGCAGGTCCTTCAGACGCAAAGAACGCTCCTTCAGGATGACAAACAAAATACAGCAGGTCCTTCAGACGCAAAGAACGCTCCTTCAGGATGACAACAAAATGTGGACGCGGCGGCGTGACCCTTCGCTTCTGATTGATGACCACTGACTACTGACTAAATCACCCTTCCTACTGAAGCACTCTCCAGGATGCGTAGATCCACATGATGGGGGCGGCGAAGAGGAGCGCGTCGACGCGGTCGAGCATGCCGCCATGACCTGGCAGAATGGCTCCGGAATCTTTTACGCCTGCGCCGCGCTTGATGAGAGATTCGACGAGATCTCCAAATTGAGCTGCGATGTTCAGCACTAACGACAGAATCATCACCGTCCAGATTTCGGGTTTTTCGAGTCCGAAAATGCCATCACGGCGTTCAATCCATCCGTGATTCAGAAGCCATGTACTGATTTGTACGGAATCGCGCAGAAATATAGTTCCAATCAGGACACTTGCGGCGACCGACGCGATTGCACCCTCCCAGGTTTTTTTAGGGCTGATGCGAGGTGCCAACAGATTTTTGCCCAAACTCTTGCCGATGAAGTAGGCGAAGATGTCTCCGGCCCAGACGACCAGGAGCACATAGATGATGAAGATCGCTCCCGAAGGTTGCTGCCGGAGCTGCACTAGGAAAGCCAGAGGCAACGCGGCATACACAAATGCGAATGACGATGCTGCCGCCGAGGGATAGGCGGTGCTGAGGTCGGGGCGACGCATCGACAAAGCCAAAAAGAAAAAGGGAACCACGCAAGCAAGAAAGGCTGCGCTGTAGACGAAAACTCCTGTCGAGAGGAGAGGCTTCTGTTGGCCGGCATCGATTGCTAAAATCGCGAACACCGCAGCGACGGCGACGTAGGTGGCCCGGTAGTAGGGCACCACGCCGTACGCTTCCGTGAGCTTAAGCAGTTCGCGGGCCGTCAGCAGGGCAATGATGGAGGTTGTTAGAGCCAGGACCGGGACGGAGGCGTGCAAGACAAGCAGCAGGACAACCGGGATGAGGACAATCGCTGTGGCGATGCGTTTGAGCACGAAGGAAGTGGCCTCAGCTGTGGACCGCTTGATGCGAATCCTCGTTCAGTCCGCCGTACCGTCGTTCGCGTTTCTGATACTCCGCAATTCCTTCGAGCAAGTGGACGCCGCGAAAATCGGGCCAGAGCGTGGGCGTCACATAAATTTCTGCATACGCGAGTTGCCAAAGCAGAAAATTGCTCAACCGCATCTCGCCGCTCGTACGAACAACCAGATCCGGATCGGGAAGGTGCCGAGTATACAAGTGTCGGCTCACTGCTTCTTCATCGATCTTCACGTGGTCGAGCCCACCGTTTGAAGCGGCCACCTTCATGATTGATCGAAATGCATCCACAAGCTCTGAGCGTGCACTGTAGTTGAGTGCCAAGGTGAGCACCATTCCGGTGTTGCGAGATGTAGCTTCGCGGGCCCACTCCATGCGCTCCTGAACTTCTTTCGGAAGCTCGTACTGCCGGCCGATGTATTCCAGACGAATGTTGTTCTCGTTCAGCGTGGGGACTTCGGCTTTGAGATAACGGGCCAGCAGGCCCATCAAAAAACCAACTTCGCCCTTAGGACGCTTTTTCCAGTTCTCTTCCGAGAATGCGTAAAGTGTTAGGGCTTGGATATGAATGCGAGCAGCGGTTTCGACAGTAGATCGAACCGCGGTTACCCCGGCACGATGGCCCGCGATGCGCGGCATATGACGACGGCGGGCCCAACGCCCGTTGCCATCCATAATGATCGCGATGTGTCTGGGAAGCCGCTCGGGGTCGAGTCGCGAATAAACTTCAGTTTCCTTGCGATCGAGCCCCGCGGGAACTTTGTGCCGCACGCGTGACCTCTGCAATTCGAAGCTAACACAGCACTTACGTCCATGCAATGCGACATCGGTGGACCGTTAAGGAACTCCGGATCGAAATCAGATATCCGCGTAAGTAGGCTTATTCGCTTTTTTCGCGGGCCTCTTCCGGAAGGAGCTTAAGCTCAAGCTTCTCGGTGTGGCGCAGGATTGTGATCGCGCATGGAACGCCCACACGAGTTTCCGTCAATGCGCGATGGAGGTCATCCACACCTGCAACGGGGTGACCGTCGAGGCCGACGATTACATCACCGTCGCGAAGCCCGGCGCGCTCCGCAGGACTGTTCTTTTCCGTCGAGAGCACGACAACGCCAGTCTCCTTCGCGAGGTCATAAAAACGCACGACCCGACGCAGAAGAGGAACGGTTTGAGCCGACACCCCGATGTAGCTGCGACGAATTCGTCCTTCCTGCAGAAGGCGGCTGGCAACAAACTTTGCGGTGTTGATGCCGATGGCGAAGCAGATTCCCTGGGCTGGCAAAATCGTGGCCGTGTTTACTCCGACGACTTCGGCTCGAGAATTCACGAGTGGTCCTCCGGAGTTGCCGGGGTTTAAGGAGGCATCGGTTTGTATTACGTCTTCGATCAGGCGTCCGGAGTACGAGCGCAATGATCGTCCGAGTGCGCTGACTACGCCAGCCGTTACGGTGGACTGGAATCCGTAGGGACTGCCGATCGCGACGACAAGTTGACCGACGCGCAGGCGCTGCGAATCGCCCAGGCTGGCTGCCGTGATGTGCAAGCTTTCGGTATGAGGAGCGTCAAGACGCACCACTGCCAAATCAGTAGCGGGATCGTCGCCGATCGTCCGAGCGGGGAGTTGCCGGCCATCCATGAGGGTGACGAGCACCCGTGTAGCATCGTGGACGACATGGCTATTCGTGAGGACGAGGCCGTCGGGCGTAAAGATAAATCCTGAACCGCCGCCTCGACGCTCGCGAGGCTCACCAGAACGCGATCTTCCGGCTTGATGGACTTCAATGTTGACGACTGAAGGACTGATGCGCTCGACCGCACTCGTGACTGCCTGAGAATAGGCGTCAAGCAAAGGCGCATCCGAGTGCGCTGGAGCCGGGGAGATCGGCGAAGAACCAGGCACAATTCCCGGCTCTGAAGAAACAAACTCCACAGAATTTTCAAAATACATACTGGATAGATGTTGGTCGATCTGGGTGGGATTCAAGGGGCAGTGGTGGTGGCCAGTTCTTGGTGCAGCTGATGAATGTCCGTTCCGGGTCAGTGTGATTCACGCAACGAGCAATAAAAAAAGCCGGAGCTCGAAAGCCCCGGCTTCTTCGTTGGCTGGTTGCCCGGATAAAACTAAACTCGACTCACTCAGATGTACTCAGCAGTCCATAGGTTGCTGAGAGGCCAAGCCAGCTAATGGTTATGCACTTCGTCGTGGACGGATGGTGAGGTCGCGCACCTGTGTAAGGATGCTCGACATCTGCATGCCGTTCAGTTGCGAGACAAAGGGCAGAAGTTCGGCGATGAATTGATCCTGCATCAAATCGCGGATTTCTTCCTGACGCGATTTTTCGCCGCCAGACAAAAGATCGGGCACAGTTACCTCCAAGGCGCGCGCCAGACGCTCGAGAGAGGAAAGCGTGGGTGTGGCCTTTTCATTTTCGATTTTCGAAACGTATGTGCGAGGTACGGACATACGAGTCGCCAACTGACGCTGACTGAGTCCGTTGCGAAGACGTAGGGATCGGATGGAGGTCGCGAGATTCAGGTGGCCAGGGCCGTGTCCGGGCATTGGCAAGATCTGAGGCTCGGGTGGCGCCGACACCATTTCCGGTTCGTCCTCGTCCAAAGACAGGTGGCATCGCCGGCACAAATTATTGGTTGTACGGAATTGAACTAGGGAACAACGATCGCAACGGACGACCTCCCGGGAATCCACAGGAGCGAGTGTCGTGGCCATCGGTTTGTGGGAGTGCCAGAGCGGGCGACTCCTGAAGTTGCAAAACTTGTGCAACTTCCAAGCTGAAGCGTAATCTGCAGGTTATAGCCTGTGGATGTCAAGAAAAAAGTAGAGCGACATACAAACCATCCCGACGAAAACTACAATTGTTCAACAATATTCAGGAGAAAACAGGGAAGAAAACATGGTTGATCGAACCGCTGCGTGGGGTTTACTAACTGAGTTCACCCAATCGGAAAGTCTGCGGAAGCACGCGTTGGCGGTAGAGGCGTGCATGCGCGCTTATGCGGGGGAGCTTGCGCCGGGTGAAGAAGATTTGTGGGGCGTCGTCGGGTTAGTTCATGACTTTGATTATGATCGCTGGCCAAGTATCGACGAGCATCCTTACAAAGGGAATGTGATCTTGCAAGAACGAGGCTACTCGGACGAGATTCGCAAAGCGATCATGTCGCATGCCGAGTACTCAGGTGTTCCGCGCGAGACGCCGATGGAGAAGGCGCTGTTTGCGTGCGATGAGTTGGCAGGATTTATTACTGCCTGTGCGCTCGTGAAGCCGGGGAAGTCGCTGGCTGAGGTGGAAGCGAAGTCAGTTAGAAAGAAGATGAAGGACAAAGCCTTCGCGCGAAGCGTGAATCGAGACGATATCGTGAATGGCGCGGCGAATTTGGGAGTTGAGCTCGAGGCGCACATCGCATTCTGCATCGATGCGATGAAGGGGATCGCGGGAGAGTTGGGGTTGGATGGGAGTGCGGCGAAGAGTGCATGATTGTCGTGCCGAGAATCACGCTGAATGACTAGTGCAGTACCTGCGCTACTCTTCTGCTCGTCAGCAACTCGCTGATCCTCTCGAAGTCCTTGTACATGACGCGGTCTTTTTCCATGGTGGGGCAAACGGATCGTATAGCTGCGTGCGCCGCTTGCAGAGGCTTGGATGTTTTTAGCGGGGCGAGGAAGTCGATTGCTTGAGCGGCGGCCATCGCTTCGATGGCAAGAGTGTTGCGCGTATTGTCCACGATTTTCTTGAGCTTAATGGCGGCGGCCATACCCATCGAAACATAGTCTTCCTTGTTACCGGAGGTGGTGATTGAATCCACCGATGCGGGATGCGCCAGTACTTTGTTTTCGCTCACGAGGGCCGCGGCGGTCACCTGCGGCATCATGAATCCGGAATTCAATCCGGCGCCTGGCGCCAGAAAAGGCGGAAGGCCTTCGCTAAGGGCAGGGTTCACCATGCGTTCGAGTCGTCGCTCGCTGATGCCCGCAAGAGCGCTCAACGCGATGCCGAGGTAATCGAGAGAGAAGGCGACGGGCTCGCCGTGAAAGTTACCGCCAGAAATCACGTCTCCATCGGAATCTGCTGAGCTACGCTCCGCTGGACGGGCGAGGGCGCCCGTCCCCACATGGGCTTCCGCTCCGGCGTGGGTGTTTGGGAACACTAGCGGGTTATCGACTGCGGCATTCATTTCTATTTCAAACACCTCGCGGCAATGCGTGAGAGTGTCGCGCACCGCGCCATGCACCTGCGGCATGCAGCGCAGTGAGTAGGCGTCTTGAACACGTCCGCAGTCGCGATGTGATTCCCGAATAGAGCTGTCAGCGAGGAGCTTGCGTAAATTCGCGGCGGTGCGCATCTGGCCTGGATGTGGCCGAGCCTTGTGGATGCGTTCGTCGAACGCGGCGTCGGTGCCCTTGAGGGCGTCACACGTGAGAGCGCCGATTACGTCTGCCGAATCAACCAGGGTTTCTGCCGCGAGCAGAGCCAATGTTCCCACTGCCAGCATGGCCTGCGTACCGTTGATTAAGGAGACCGCCTCTTTCGCTTCAAGGACGAGAGGCTTTATCTGAGCTTGCCGGAGTGCGTCGGCGCTGGAGATGTGGCCGCCTTTTCCATCGTGACATTCGCCTTCGCCAATCATCGCGAGGGCCAGGTGTGCGAGCGGAGCCAAGTCACCGCTTGCTCCGACGCTGCCCTGGGAAGGAACTACAGGCGTGATTCCGCGGTTCAGCATCTCGCAAATCGTGTCGATGGTGATGGCGCGAACGCCCGAGTGTCCCTTGGACAATGAGGCTGCACGCAGCAGCATCATGGCGCGAGTTTCGGAAATGGAAAGTGGCTCACCGACTCCGACTGCGTGGGACCGGATAAGGTTGAGCTGTAATTCGCGGATCTGGTCGCCGGCGATGCGAACATCGCTGAGTTTGCCTACGCCCGTGGTGATCGCGTAGGAGATTTTGTTGTTAGCCACAAGGGAGTCGACGATCGCGCGCGCCCTGTCGACACGTTCGCGCGCGTCAGGGGCGAGCAGGACGGCGCGTTTCTCGACAGCAACTTCGTGGACCGATTCGGGCGTCAGATCGTTTCCGTTGATGTGAAGGGCTTTCATGATTCAGCTTTCAGTTCCCAGCTCATTCCCGGGCGTGATGCTCACATTAATCAAAAGCAGGTCCTTCGCTACGCTCAGGATGACAAGCATTAAACCTTACTTCCCGGTTGCCTCACGGAACACAGACATGTACTTGTCCGGAATCGATGTCTTCCTCATCTGCGCGTCTGCGACGATATGCGTTGTCTCGCCTTCGGCCAGTAAGATTCCGTCTGAGACTCGCACCAGCTCATATCCAAAGTGAATGACGGATTCTCGCACGTTCTTCAAATGTGTGCGCACAACGATCTCGTCGTCGTACCGAGCGGGAGCCTTGTAGCGGCAGCGTGCGTCGACGACGGCGATGAAACAGTTGTCTCCGGTTTCCATGTCCTTGTAGGAAAAGCCAAGCTGCCGCAGGAGTTCGACGCGTCCTACTTCAAACCAGATGAAATGATTCGAGTGATACACCACACCCATTTGATCGGTTTCAGCATAGCGCACGCGAAGCCGAGTCTCGTTGACGGTAGGATTCGCGTTCACTGTCCACTCCAGCGCGGCTTGCGCTTTTCGAGAAACGAGGAAACTCCCTCGCGGAAATCGGCGGTGGAACGAATCGCAGCGTTTTCGCGAACAGCGCTATCGATCTGCGTGTCCATTTCGGTGCGTGCAGCATCGCTCAACAATCGCTTCGTGTAACGCAGGGACGCGGGACTATTTTCTATCAGTAGAGTGGCAAGTTCCCGTGCACGGGTCAGCAATTTGTCGGCGGGAACAATTTCAGAGATCAGGCCAATGCGCTTCGCTTCCTCTGCATCGAAGTGGCGGCCGGTCAGCAATAGATCGCGGGCAATCTTTTCGCCGACCTGCCGTAGGAGGAAGGTCGACACAATCGCCGGGACGAAGCCGATCCTGACTTCGGTGTACCCAAACTTTGCTTCGGGGACGGCCAATGTAAAGTCGCACAAGGTGGCCAGACCCGTTCCTCCTGCGATTGCGGCCCCATTTACAGCGGCAATCGTAGGCTTAGGAAAGTCGTACAGTGTGCGAAACAAGCTGGCCATCGTTCTCGAATCTTCGAGACTTTGCTCCGGAGTGCGACCGATGAGCGCCTTGAGGTTATCGAGGTCCATGCCGGAACAGAAAGCCTTGCCAGCCCCCGTTAGGATCAGAACTTGAGAGGATGATTTTGCGACATCCTGCAATGCCGATAGCAGGTCTTGGATCAAGTCGTAACTGATGGCATTGCGTTTGTCCGGGCGGTTCAGCGTGACGGTCGCGATGCCGGTGTCGTAAGTGAGTTCAATCGTTGTGTAGTTCATGTTCAAATTCGCACGATTCCGCGATTCGCACGCGTCGCTCTATGTTCGCAAAAACTCGTGCTGATGGGTGAAGAACCGTAGCCGATTCTAATCTGCCGCGCTCGAACTTGTGTACTGAGCACGCAAACCGTCAGTCGCTTTCAGGAGCACATCAAGCGATTTCAGCGGTGGTAGTTGCGCGCCACGTCCGCGAAGGGCTTCAATGACGCGTTCGGTAGGAATGTTCCCGATTAGTGCATCCTGCGCGAACGGACATCCGCCGAGGCCACCGATCGCCGAATCGAATCGACGGCAACCGGCGTCGTAAGCCGCGAGAATTTTGTCGGCTGCCTGTTCGGGGCGCGAATGTAAATGCACCCCGATTTCGAGATAACCGTACTTTGACTGGATCGCGTTTACCAGTTCGCTGATCTGTTGCGGGGTCGCCATGCCTACCGTATCGGCGAGTGAAATCGTTTTAATTCCCTGGGACTCGAGCAGATTCACCGCCTCAACGGTCTCATCTATGGTCCAAGGATCGCCATAGGGATTTCCGAAAGACATCGAGATGTACACCACAACATTGAGACCAGCCTCATCGGCTTTCTTTTCTATTTTCTCAAGCTCCTCGATGGCATCTTCAAGGTTTTGCCGTTGATTGTTCTGTAAAAATGTTGGAGAGACGGAATACGGAAAGCCGACGGTTGTGACTGCTTCGCTACTGATCGCCCGCTGAGCACCTTTTTCATTGACCACGATGCCGATGATCTCGACGTCGTCCGGTGGATCGAGTTCTTTCAGAACCTCTTCAGAGTCCGCCATCTGGGGCACGGCATTGGGGGAGACGAAAGAGACAGCGTCAATGTGCTTGAACCCAGCGCTGATCAGGGCTTTGAGATAGTTCACTTTTATATCACTAGGGATTTGTCCCTTGAGACCCTGCCAGGCGTCGCGGGGGCACTCGATCAGTTTGACGGAATCAGCCGTTGGCATTTAGCTCCTAGCTCCTGGCTGAGTGTTTCTAGCAATCACTTCAAGGCCTCGCGGACATTCTCTGATGTGGCTCTACGCTTTCTGTGTGCGATGTCACTGACCAATAGAGGAACGGCGAGCAAAAATGCAATTCTGCCCACCCCATGGAGAACGTACACCGGTAATGGATATTGAACATTTGACCCGGATAAATGCCATTTACCGTCTTCGATTTCTAGATTGTAAACAGTTGAAGAGCGCGATCGTTCTACATCCGTTTGAGAGTAGCGTTGCCATGCAAACGCGGTTCCGATACAGGCAGCTGCAACGAGAAACAGAATTTTGGTGAGCCTGCTAATCATGCTGATTTTAAGTAATTCACGCCACGTTACCGATAATGATCATGTCTGCAGCACTCCCACCTTGAACTCTGGCACGTCTGGATTGAGTGCCGCGGCTTCGAGGGCTTGAGTGATGGCGTCTCGAGTTTCCATCGGGTCGATGATGCGGTCGATCCAGAGCCGCGCTGCCCCGTAGCGAGGATCGGTCTGCTCGTCGTACGTACGCTTTACTGATTCGTACAATTCTTTCTTTTCCTCGTCGCTGAGCTTCTTGCCGCCGCGCTCGAGTTGCTTCACTTTGATTTCGACCAGGGTACCTGCAGCGGAGTCGCCGCTCATTACAGCGTACTTGGCGCATGGCCACGCGAAAACGAAGCGAGGATCATAGGCTTTGCCACACATGGCATAGTGCCCGGCGCCGAAAGATCCGCCGACGATCACGGTAATCTTCGGTACCACGGAATTTGAAACTGCGTTCACCATCTTGGCGCCCGCCTTGATGATGCCGCTCCACTCGGCGTCGCGTCCGACCATGAAGCCATTCACATCATGGAAAAAAACCAGGGGGATCAGGTTCTGATTGCAGTCCATGATGAAGCGCGCAGCCTTCTCGGCAGACTCGGTGTAGATCACGCCGCCGAACTCGATCCGCTTGTGACCCTCGTGATCCGTTTGCTGCGCATGGAGCTTCTGGTTGGCTACGATCCCAACAGCGAAGCCGCCGATACGCGCATACCCACAGAGGATCGTTTTGCCATATTCGGGCTTGTATTCGTCAAATTTCCCGGCATCTACCACACGCACGAGCACTTCCTTCATGTCATACGGCTTTGCCGGTGAGGGGTCATAGATCCCGTAAATTTCTTCAGTCGTTTGCGCAGGAGGCTCCGGTTTCTTTCGGTCCCAGGGAGACTGGCGACGGTATCCCCATTTTTCGACGAGCGAACGGATCCGGGAGAGACATGCTTCGTCATTGGGTTCGCGGTAATCAACGGTCCCGCTAATGGAAGCATGCATCAGCGCGCCGCCAAGTTCTTCCGCGGAGTATTTCTGTCCTATCGCGGCTTGCACCAGGGCTGGGCCAGCAAGGAAAAGTCCGCTACCATCTGTCATGAGAACGTGATCGCACATTACCGGCAGATAGCCGCCGCCAGCCACGCACATGCCCATGATGGCAGCGATCTGAGGAACACCCATCGCTGACATGACTGCGTTATTTCGGAACACACGGCCGAAATCATCGGTATCAGGGAAAACATCCTCCTGAAGGGGCAGAAACACGCCTGCGGAGTCTACGAGATAGATAGTTGGGATCCGATTTTCGATGGCAATGTTCTGAGCGCGAATGACTTTCTTCGATGTCATCGGAAAGAATGCGCCCGCTTTCACAGTGGCATCGTTGGCGATGATCATCACTAGGCGCGTATGCACGCGGGCTAAGCCAGTAACAACACCAGCGCCAGGCGCACCACCCCACTCTTCGTACATCCGGTGCGCGGCGTAAATTCCAAGTTCAAAAAAGCTGCCCGGGTCCGCGAGCAGATTGATGCGCTCGCGCGCGGTCAAACGCCCTTTGGAATGCTGCGATTCGATGGACTTGGGTCCGCCGCCTTCGCGGATCTTTTCTTCCTCATTTCGCACCTGCGAAACGAGGTCTGCCATGAAGCGCATGTTGGCTTCAAAGCGCGCCGTGGTGGGATCAATCTTTGTCGGCAGGAGTGTTGACTCGGTCTGTGCCTGTGCTACTTCGTTCCGGTCAGCCATGGGTTCGATAGTGCAAACTATTTACGGTATATCAGGCGCGATTCGTGACGCAAACGGTGAGGTAGTCAGGAGTGTGGTGGTCTAATCATTGTGGACATTCATCTATTTTTGAGCCAATGCACTGCCGCAGTAATGGGATCTTCATCGACATTCTCGACGAGCCCGTAGCATAGCGCTTGCTTTGCATGGATCTTTTCTGCTGTGACAAAGATTTCCAGGGCTCGAGCCTTCCCGACTAATCGAGGCAACCGCTGCGTTCCTCCCCAGCCTGTGATCAGCCCCAACGCGGCCCCGCGATGGCCAAAAACCGCATGAGGAGATGCGTATCTGCAGTGACATGCCAGGGCGAGATCGAGTCCGCCGCCCATGCAATAGCCATGAATGGCAGCACACACCGGTGCTGGAAACTGCTCGATGAAATCCATGAGTTGTTGCCCCATGAGGGAGAACTCGTAGGCGGCAGGACCGGTGAGGGCGGCTATCTCTTTGAGATCCGCTCCTGCCGAAAAAAACTTAAGGTTGCCGGTAAGAACGAAGGGGCGAGGATCACTCGCAAGGTCGCGCAAGCAATCGGCTAAAGCAAGTACTCGTTCACGAGTAAGCCGGTTTGTACCGTCGGGCGAGACGAGTCTGAGGACAGAAACATCTGTTTGACGCTCGATTTCGTAGAGTTCCGTCACGTGAGGTTGAGACCACAGGATGGAGCATCGGACCGGATTGGAGCTATGCGAGTTGCTAAGCAGTCACTCCGCGCGGCTTCACATTCTCGCGGATGAATTTGACGATGTCATCCATCGCAGTACCGGGCTGAAAGATAGCGGCAACGCCCGCTTTCTTCAAGCCCTCAACATCCTGGTCGGGGATGATGCCTCCTACCAGCAGGAGAACGTCATCGATCTTGTTTTGCTTCAGGAGGTCCATGACCCGGGGCACGATAACATTGTGTGCGCCGGAAAGGATAGAAAGACCGACCACGTCCACATCTTCCTGCAGGGAAGCATTGACGATCATCTCTGGGGTCTGTCGCAAACCCGTATAGATGACTTCCATACCTGCGTCGCGTAAGGCACGGGCAATGACTTTGGCGCCGCGATCGTGCCCATCCAGTCCCGGTTTTGCGACGAGTACGCGAATTTTGTGCTCTGCGTTCATCGGCTTCATTTAATCACAAAGGAAACAACAGGGTCACGGGCTCGTGTCACAGGCGAGCATGACTCATAGCGTCTTGATATCGAGGCTCCGCCAAAGATACCAGCATGCGACCGAACGGTACGGCGACCAGCATTTCGCGATTTTTTCCATGTCCTTTGGCTTCGGCAGCTTTCGTTTTCGATAATGCTTTTTCATGGCTGCCTGAATGCCGTAATCGCCGGTCGGAAGCACGTCGGGGCGCCGCAGTGTGAACATCAAAAACATGTGAGCGGTCCAAACACCTACGCCTTTGACTTGAGTCAGGTGTTCGATGACTTCCTCATCCGATTGTTCAGCGAGTTTCGAAAAATCGAGCACGCCGGTTCTTGCTTTTTCGGCGAGATCCCGAACATACGATGACTTCTGTTTGGACAAGCCAACAGCTCGCAGTTGCTCGTCAGTGAGCTTGAGAATTCCTTCGGGAGTTAGTGGTGAGCCGGCCAAATCAGTGAACCGTTTGAAGATTGTGACTGCTGCCTTGCCATTCAACTGTTGATAAATGATCGCCTCAGCGACACTATGAAACGTGGGTTCCCCATATTCCATGCGATAGGGTCCAACTTTTTCGATTAGGGCACCTAAAAGTGGGTCGACTTTTTTCAGATGATTGATTGCCTTACGCATACCTGATTGATGTTTCCGAAAGCCTATCTAGAGCGAATCGAAAATCTAAATCGATTTCCACAAGTTACTTCAGCAGTTTGATTGTAGATGCGATCAGATCCTTGGTGCCGGAATAGGGATCGCCGGGGCTGTCGAATTCCATGGAGCAATATCCCTTGAAGCCGCTTCGATTTAGTAGGTCAAACGCTCGTGCCATGTCGACGTGGACCGGATTGTTGGAATCATTCAATTCCATACTTTTGACGTGACAGATGGAGTAGGCGTGATCACACATCGCAGAAAAACCCTTGTAGGCATACTCTTCTTCGCGATGGGCAAGTGAGTTCGCGAAGTCGGGGAGCGTGCGCAACCAGGGATTCCCGACAGTTTCAACCACCTTCACAAGGAAAAACGGATCTTCACTGACCGGATTGTCGTTCTCCAGATTAATCACCACATTTTTGGAGGAAGCATAGTCAACGACCCGCGCCAAGCTTTCAGCGGCGCGCTCAACCTGCGGCTGAGCGTCTCGAGCACTGGGGATGTTGGTACGAATACCTGGTGCTCGAAGGAAAGCCGCTGCGTCTACCCATTTCTTACTGAAAGAAATCGCCTGCTCGCGCTCCTTGCGATCTAATGCGTACGGAGAGGATTCTCCATCGACTGCGATGTTTGCGACGAATCCGTTCGATTTTTCGAGAGCAGTTCGAAATTGATCGAGATATTTTTGGTCGGTGGAGGGGAAGTGGCCAGTCCAGGGCTCAATATTTCGTACTCCGAATTTTTCCTGGACATGCGCTGCAAACTGCTCGAGTTGAATCTGGGCCGACTGTGGGGTCTTCGCTTCCTTTCCCACAATAAATTCGCGAAATGGATAGGAAGCGATTGCGATTCGATCGTGAGTGTCACTCGGAAATTTAAAGTCCGGGAAAAAATCTCCAGCAAAGATGCCAGGTCGAAAAATCGCGATTCCTGCCGCTACCGCATTGCTTAAGAAGAACTCGCGTCTCGTCAACATCATCAGCCTCGTTCGGGAGAAGAGAATTATAGTCTTCGGAGATCAAGTGGGTGGAGAACTGTCCGCTATACTCGATCAATCAACCAACCAAGGACTTAGATGATAACGATTGTTTCGGGACTTCCTCGTTCAGGCACGTCTTTGATGATGCAGATGCTGGTGGCGGGCGGAATGACAGCTCTTTCCGATGGTGAGCGCCAAGCCGATATTGACAATCCGAAGGGATATCTCGAATGGGAGCGGATTAAGCAGCTCCCGAAAGATCCAACACTCATTGGGGAAGCGGAAGGCAAAGTTGTGAAAGTGATTTCTCAACTCTTGTTGTCGCTGCCGCTCACTCATGCATATCGAATCATTTTCATGCAGCGGCCATTGGCCGAAGTTTTGAAGTCTCAAGAGCAGATGTTGCAGCGCCGTGGGGCGGCAGATTCATCGGTTGATGCAGCGGCAATGACACGGGCATTCCAAAATCACTTGTACGAAGTGAATACGTGGCTTAACGGGAAATCGAATGTAGAAGTGCTACGCATCCATTACCATAGCCTGTTGAACGAGGGCCGCGAAACGTGTGAACGCGTTGCCAGTTTTCTGAAGTTGCCGCTCAACATGGAGGCGATGATGGCCCAGGTTGATCAGAGTTTGTACAGGAACCGTACGCTGGCGAAGAAGATTGGCTGAGAATGAAGATTGTTTGAGGTCGCAAAATGCGACCTCAAAAGAGGGCTATCGACGAGAGGTAGTTGAAAAGCGATCCGACGGCGGGGCAGTTCTTGAGGCGTCACCTCTGCGTTTTCCCGAAGACGGAATTTGTCTTCTTTGGTGTGATGATTGTCACGCTTGATTAAGCATTCAAACGAATATCATTGTTGAGGTGCAATCCGGCCAACCTCCCATGGCTCGGTCAGCCACTGAACCATGCGGATCCCATCGCTCTTCGGCCTGCGCGCCATGTGTATTTCTTTCGTTCTTGTCGCGCACCTTTCGGGTACGCGCCACTTCATCCACTCGGGTGTTTTGGAACTTTACGGCAACTTGGGGTCTCGCATTTTTTTCGTACTCTCAGGATTTTTAATTACGTCGCAGCTTCTCCGAGAACACGAGCGAACTGGAACGATTTCGCTCAAAAATTTCTATATTCGACGTGCGTATAGGATTTTTCCTGCGGCCTACATTTTCATGGCTGCGATCATCGCGCTGAATTGGGATTGTCTATCTTCCGCGAACATCATCGCCGCGCTTACGTACTGCTTGAATTTCTATCGAGGGCAATGGGTCTTAGGCCATCTTTGGTCGCTCGGGGTGGAGGAGCAGTTCTACGTAATGTGGCCGTTGGTTTTGCTGTTGTCATTTGAGAAACGAGGGTTGGTTGTCGCGTTAACGATTGCGGCAGTTCCGACTCTGCGAATGCTGCTCTGGGTAATCACGGGACATGCTCCGACTGGCCGACAGTTTCCTCTCTACATGGATGCTCTCGCAGTCGGATGTGCACTTGCTCTCGTCCAGACACATTTGCTTCGCCACTGGAAGCTGTTCCAAGCCCCTTGGTTTGCAGTCGTGCCAATCGCGACCGTCCTGCTCCCGCTGATTCAGCTTTGGAATACTCGTCTTTATCAGGCCGCCGGAATCACGATGCTTCACTTCTGCATCGCACTCTCGTTGCAACACGTGATGGTGCGTCCGTATAAGATTCTGAACTGGAAACCTGTGGCATGGTTCGGAAGCATCACCTATAGCCTATACCTGTGGCAGCAACTCTTTTTGGATCGCGCCTCTCATGCTTTCTGGGCGGCCTTCCCGCTGAATCTGGTTCTGGCGCTCGCATGTGGAACGCTCTCGTACTACATCATCGAACAGCCATTTTTGAAGTTGCGCGAAAAGCGTGCGCCAAAGGGAAAAACTCAGAAACTTGCAGTTAGAGTCGAAACGCAAGCTGTAGCGTGAAATGGTGGATTCCGCAAAAGTCTGTCAGGCATGATTCGGAACGGGAAGCAAAGCCAAGCGAGTTAAGTCACGCTGACTTCGGTGTAGGTTCCGTAGACCTGGCGCAATGCTTCGCAGATCTCGCCGACGGTTGCGTATGCGCGTACGGCGTCGATGATGTAGGGCATCGTGTTGGCTTCGGAAATGCTGCTATTGCGCACCTGAGGCTCTTTCGCAGCAGCTTTTTTGAGAGCATCGAGAGCGCGCTGTACTTCTTCATTTGAGCGACGCGCTCTGAGAGCCTTCAGCTTGGCGGATTGTGCTCGCGCGACACTCTCATCAATGTAAAGGATTTTCGGTGACTCTTCTTCGATCACGAACTCATTTACACCCACGATGACTTTTTCTCTCGCTTCAGCAGCCCTCTGATATTGATATGACGCCTCGGCGATTTCTTTCTGGGGGTAACCGCGCTCGATAGCCTTAACCATCCCACCCATCTGATCGAGCTTGTCGAAGTAATCAAAGGCGCCTTTTTCCATCTGAAGCGTCTGGTTTTCGACGAAGTACGATCCGCCTAAAGGATCGACTGTCTGAGCTACTCCCGATTCATAGGCAATGATTTGTTGTGTGCGCAGAGCGATACGTGCGGCTTCTTCCGTGGGCAGGGCAAGTGCTTCGTCGTAAGAATCGGTATGCAACGATTGCGTTCCGCCCAACACTGCCGCCATGGCTTGCAGGGCTACGCGAGCGATGTTGTTCATCGGTTGCTGCGCAGGGAGGGACACGCCCGCGGTCTGTGTGTGGAACCGCATGAGCCAAGTGCGTGCATTTTTCGCGCCGAAGCGGTCTTTCATCAAGCGGTACCAAATTTTTCGTGCCGCACGATATTTCGCGATTTCCTCGAAGAAATCGCTGTGCGCGTTAAAGAAAAAGCTGAGCCGCGGGCCGAAATCGTCGACTTCGAGGCCACGGCGACGCGCCCACTCCACGTATTCAACGCCGTCATAAATCGTGAATGCCAATTCCTGCAGAGCTGTCGAACCGGCTTCACGAATGTGGTAGCCGGAAATAGAAATCGTGTTGAAGCGTGGCGTGAACTTCGATCCGAACTCGAAGGTGTCAATCACCAGGCGCATCGAAGGCGCGGGAGGATAGATGTACTCTTTTTGCGCGATGTATTCCTTTAAGATGTCGTTCTGAATCGTGCCAGAAATTTTCTTCCAGTCGGCCCCTTGTTTCTCCGCCACTACCAGGTACATCGCCCATAGCACAGAGGCGGGCGAGTTGATCGTCATCGAGGTGGTTGTCTTCTCGAGATCGATGCCTTCGAAAAGAATCTCCATGTCTTCGAGAGAATCGATCGCCACGCCGCACTTACCGACTTCACCTTCGCTCGCTGGATGGTCCGAGTCATAACCCATCAGTGTGGGCAGGTCGAAAGCGACAGACAAACCGCCTCCGCCGTGCTCAAGCAGATACTTGTAACGCTTGTTCGTTTCCTCAGGCGATGCGAATCCCGAGAACATGCGCATCGTCCAGAGCTTGCCGCGATAACCTGTCGCGTGAATGCCGCGCGTGTACGGCGCTTCGCCCGGATAGCCTAAGTATTTTTCGTATGACCAATCGGAGGGAAGATCGGCCTGAGTGTAGAGACGCCGAATCGGAACGTCCGAAATCGTCGAAAAGCGGGCATTGCCGTTTTCGTCAAGATTGGTGCCCGTGGGCGCACCGATAGGTTTTTCAGGAGCTTTTTCGAGCGTTGGCCCAAGGGTCTTTTCAGCCCAATGCTTTTCGCTAGCAGAAGGCCCGCGCCCCTCGAAAACATCGGCAATTGGGCTCTCGGCAACTTGTTGTTTCGGCTTCTTAATGTCGGACATGCTCCCCCACGGTCGTAATTTGATAATAGATGGGCGTTGCATCACGAACAAGACGACAAGCCGACCGATTGGTTGGTTTGACTTTCAGCTCCGAGATGCTAGGAGAGACGAAGAACATGGCTTAGTCTTGTCTCTCGAACTCCGGCATCGAAAAAACCCACATGACACCTGCAGCGATCAAACCCACGATCACACTCGATGTTCTCAACCAGCTTGATATCCGGATCGGCACCATCATGAGTGTTACGGACGTGCCCAACTCGGACCAGTTGTGCCAGCTCCGCGTGAGCTTCGGCGATCACGAAAGAACCATCGTGGCGGGCATCCGAAAAGAGCGGTCAAATCCGAGAGAGATCGAGGGCAAACAAGCCCTATTTGTGGTGAATCTCGAGCCGCGCAAGATGCGTGGCGTGCTGTCTGAGGGCATGCTGTTTGACATCGGTTACGCCGACGGCATCAAGCCGGTATTGGCGATACCAGAAAGCGCAGTCCCGGATGGGACGAGAGCAGGATAAGCACGAAGCAGTTGGAGGGAACAGTTATTGGGCAGGCTTGACCAGCGGCTCAGGTCCAACAAGTGAGAGCGAGGCGATTGCCAATGCCGCGAGCAAAACAGCTGTAGCAAGGGGTATGAAACCCCATGGACTGAGCAGACCGCCACCCTTGGCGGCGCTGCGCATCGCAGCCTGCAGAGTGAAGACTCCGATGACCACCAGGGCCGCTGACACAAACAACGCCAACAAGTGCGTGAAGCGCACCCAGCGACAGATACGCCGGTTAGGGCCATACCAGAGCTGATTGCCAAGGACGCAGAACCAGATCGGTATGGCGGCCAAGATAGGCACCAGGTACAAACCAAAAAATGTCGACAGAGCAATCAGAGGTACAGCCACGAAGAAGTGTGCGACGCTGAGTGCGCGGTACGTGCTTAGCCGCCCCATCCATCTATTGTGGCATGGCAGCTATGTGGGGTCGCACTTACGAAAGTCACAGGGACAAGTCCAAATAGTGGGCGCTGGACCGAGATTCAAACGGGAGTAGTTTGGCTGCGTTCCCAAGCTTTGGCGTATTTCCAGGCAACATAGATCGAGTGATTCACGTGAAGCAGAAATCCCTCTTTGCCGTCTAAAAAACCTAGCCGAAGGATGTAGTTGTAAATGAACGTTGCGAGTGGACGAAGCGTGAGGTTGAACGCGGTGAATCGCACTGGCCCTCTCGCTTCCACCATCTCAGCCCCGAGCGAAGAATAACGATTCATGTGTTCGAGATAATCGGAGACGGTCGGATAGGAATGGTGGATCAAAGCGCCTTTGAGGTTCCCGGCTTTCCCTTCGAGCTTTACGTCCTCGTGTACGAGCCGATTCTCGAAGCGCGCGCTTCCACGACGAAACAGCCGTAGTTTCGGATCAGGCCAATAACCGCCGTGCTTCATCCAGCGTCCGAGAAAGTGGTTTTTGCGAGGAATCCAGAAGCCAAATGTGAAGCGCGTCAGAGGCACACCCGAGTCTAAATGCACCTGGTTGATTGCCCGCACGGCATCGCTCGTATCACTCGGCACACCTTGAAGTTCCTCGATTTTCCGCTGTGTCTTCATCGCGCCTTGAATATCCCCCGCAAGTTCCGGGCTGACTTCTTCGTCTGCGTCCAAACTTAGAACCCAGTCTCCGGATGCTTTATCGAGAGCAGAATTCTTTTGGGCGGCGAACCCTTTCCACTCTTCAACGAAGACTTTCACGCTATGAGAGTGCGCGATTTCCAAGGTGCGATCAGTGGAGCCGGAATCGACAATTATGATCTCGGCATCGCCATCCGTTAAAAGAGGCTTCACGCTTTCAAGTGTGCGTCCGAGATTTCGTTCCTCGTTGTGCGTGATGAGGACGATCGAGAGCTTCACGCGGGTCTCCCTCGTCGCCACGGTGGAAGGCCCACACTTGCCTCTGCACTATCAGCTGTCCGAGGCAACGAAACCGGTCTCCGTATATCGCGGAGGAAAATGCCCGCGCTTCCAGCGGCTATGATGATTCGAGAGATCAAGGTGACGTAAAGGATAGCTGCGAATCAACTGCGAGCCAAGACACTGTGTGAGGCCCAGTGTGCAGTGAGTTTCTAGGCAAAAGAAAAGCGCGGGGCAAATTTCCCGCGCTCTTCAAGCGGCTGAACTTTCCGCGTAAGTTCGTTGCTACTGCGGAGGAGTGGTCGAGCTTGGCGGTGGCTCCGTCGGTTGAGCTGAAGGCTCAGTTGGCGTGCTTGGCGCTGGCTGAGTCTGCATCGGCGTGGTTTGTGGCATCACCTGTGGTTGTACCTGGTTCGGCTGCGCTTGAGGTTGTTGCATCTGCGGATTGAGCTGCTCAGGCGGCCGCGGAGTGACATACGGAACGTTCGGCATTCTGCGCACTGCACCTTGTTCGGCGTCGGCGACGTCGATACCAAGCCGATCCAGAGTAGCTCCTATTGCCCGATCCAGATCGACGCGGGACTTCTCATAAAGCGAGAGTGCCGTCACGAGAGTGGACTCTGACTGCGCCAGATCGCGCTGTGCTTGCAGAACGAGAGTATTGGTCGAAGCTCCGAGGGAATACTTTTTGGTTTCGGCATCGAGCGACTGGCGTCCGAGTTCGACACCGGCTCGGGCAGCTTCAACGCGCGCGCGGTTCTGTTGCAAGGTGAACTGCGCGTTGCGAACGTCGATGCGGATTTGATTTTCCTGCTGTTGCAAACGCATCTGCGCCTGACGGTACTCGAGCAGAGCTCGAACCTGATCCGCTTGAGCGGAGCGATTGCGAAGCGGGATGTTCAGTTGAAGGCCAACACCCTTGTCGGGGGCGGTTGAATCGAAAAGCTGCCCGACAGTGCCACCGTAACTTACAAACGGCGCGATATTCGAGGGGTCCGTACATCCAAAGGGTGGAGCTCCGGGGTTACCGCATACGTTGGTTGGATTTTGTACGCCGCCCTGTCCTGTGCCGCCGTAGTACGCAAAAGCATTCAGTGTGGGCAGAAGTGCGTTCTTGGCTGATTTATTTGTAATCTCGCGATTCGTTAGATCGATGCGTGACTCGGCCAATTCCGCTCGATGAGCCAGAGCTTGATTCACAAGGTCTTGCACGGGAGTAACGGGTTCCTGGTCAGGAACAGCCATTGTGTCGGTTGGGATAACTTCCGCGTCGGCAAGGAGTGGATCGACAAGCGTTCGGCTCAGAGCGTTTTTGATCAGCAATTGTTGGAGTTCGAGCGTGGTTTGCGAAGTGATGAGGTCCTGTTGACGAGTGGCAGCTTCACTTTGCGCGCGAACTACCTCAATTGGGGCAAGCGTACCGATTTCAACTTGTTTTTTGTTGTCGGAGAGAGTTTTCTGCGCCAGAGCCAGAGAGCGCTCTTTTACCTTCACGTCTTCGTAGGCGTTCACCAGGTCCCAGTAAATATTTTGGATCTGGTTGACCGTTGTGATGACCTGCAGCTTGAATGCAACGTCGGAAATCTCGCGATTGTTCTTGGCGATTCGGATGAAACGGGTATTTGGTAGAAATCCGAAACCCTGCAATAACGGTTGGCTGATCGTTGCCCGGAAGCTGGAATTAAGTAATGGGCTCAATTTGGTGAAATTGGAGCTTGTAGTGGTTCGAGAGTTGTTGAAGCCGACGGACAGATTCGTGCCCCATTGGAACCCTTGCTGGTATCCGAAATCGACGGTGCTCGTATTTGTGCTGGTCGTCGGGTTGGCAAACGCGCTCGCCGCGATCGAATTGTTACGATCGAGTTGAAGCGTTCCGGTCAGGATCGGATCAAAGCTCGGCACGCTTGAACCGACGCCTGATGTGGATGTAACGAGTCCAGACGTACCTGCGCCAGCACCACCGGATCCGGTTGTCGTGCCACCGGCGCCGCCGCCGGTTGCGCCCGTCGCCGTCGAACCAATGCCTGTACCTGTACCACCGATCGTGCCCTGCACAATTCCGGTGTTGACGCCGCGCGTTACTGCGCCGGCTCTCGCGCGCAGGATATCGGTATCGGCGATGTTCAGGTTGTAGCGCGCAATAGCGATGTCGAGGTTGTTTTCGAGAGCAAGTGAGATGGCATCGTTCATCGAGAGATACAACTTTCCCTCGCGAAGGAGAGAGTCGATGCGCGCCGTATTTGCGAGCTTAGGAGGCGGCACATCGCGACCAACATAGGGTCCAATGGGGTTCGGGAAATGCGAACGTCCCTTCGTATAGTCGATGAGCGGTTCGGCTTGAGCGGGTTGGGACGTAGCCTTAGCTTGAGATGGAGCGGCGGGCATCGAGGAAGACTCCTGCGCCCAGGTTCCGGTAGTAAGAGTTCCGGCCAGAATGAGTGCGGCCATCCGCCTGAGGGCGGTAGTCAATGAATCCAATTGCATTCGTTCATCTCCGTTTGATCACGATCAGAACCTGATTTGCCTCTGAAAAGTCGAGCTCGTTTCGACTCTTTCAGGTGGTACGTAAAGAGCGCGGCTACAGTTCCTTGCCGACGCGAAAGACGGAAAAACCGCTGGCTCCGGGAAGTGCAATAGTATAGCTGACGTAAAGCGCGGTTCTCACTGGTCAAGCCGATGAATTCCGGTAAACAATTGTAAAAGCGTAACCTTGCTGAAGCAGGTTAGATGAAATTCAAATGTCCGAGGACTCGAAAGAATCGTCATTGCGGAATCTGAAAGTGGTTCTTGCCTATGACGGTTCCGACTATTCCGGTTGGCAAGTGCAGCCCGAATTGGAGACGATCCAGGGCTCACTCGCTCTTGCCATTGGACGCTTGACGGGGGAAAAGGTGTTGCCGCAAGGATCGGGACGAACCGATGCAGGGGTGCATGCGTTGGCGCAGGTCGCGACCTTCGCGACGCGATCGTCCATCCCGGTTGGAAACTGGCAGAAGGCTTTGAATGACATCCTTCCTCCAGCGATACGGGTGCTTGATGTGCAAGAAGTCGAGACTGACTTTCACGCGCGCAAGTCGGCCCGGAAGAAGACATATCGCTATCGAATTTATCGGGCAGGAGTTTGCCCGCCTTTTCTTGCTCGGTACGTGTGGCACTTCCCTTATCCGCTGGATGAGGAGACGATGACAGAGGCGGCTGCGGTCGTCGTCGGCGAGCATGACTTCACGTCGTTTGCGGCAGTGGACGAAGAAAAGCGCGATGAAGAGGTCGTCGCGGTGCACGCCCAGAACGGTGTGGAATCAGGCAAGAACGTAACTGTGGATGAGTGCAAAAGGACCACCGCTGGGTCAACGAATGTGCGAACAGTTTATTCATCTGCCTGGGTGCGTGAAGGCGATGAGTTTACATACAAAGTGAGTGGGTCTGGCTTTCTCCATCACATGGTGAGGAATCTGGTAGGAACATTTTTGCTGGTGGGGAAAGGCACTCTACGAATGCAAGACATCGGAACAATTCTTGAGGCGCGGAATCGCTCCGCAGCTGGGGCAACGGCACCAGCAAGCGGGCTGTACCTCGTCTCGGTGGAATATTAAATAGAGCGATCGGCTCTCGGCCGACGCTCATTGCCAATGCTCGAAGAGAGTCTTTATGGCGACCAATGTTGAAGTGTTCACGAGAAAGATCGTTTCAGAAAACCCCGCGACTGGCGAACAACTCTACGAGTTTGATTGTGCGAGCGACGATGAGGTATGGACGGCTGTCGAGCGAGCGAAGCTGGCTCAACCCGGATGGAACGCGATTGGGGTAGAGAAGCGCGTCACTTATTTGAAGAAATTTCAGTCCCTGCTGCTTGATCGTAAAAAAGATATATCGGAGGCGATCACGAGAGAAGCAGGGAAACCTTACGCCGAGGCGCTGCTAACAGAGGTGCTGGTCGTTTTGGATACAACGCGTTTTCTGATCGACACGGCCTATGGTTTTTTGCGCGATCAACCCGTGCCTCATGGAAATTTGGCGATGAAGGCGAAACGCGGGTGGATCGTGCGGGAGCCGCATGGGGTGATTGGAATCATCGCGCCATGGAATTATCCGTTTTCAACGCCTGCCGCCGAGACGCTGAGCGCACTGGTCACCGGGAATACCGTGGTACTCAAGCCTTCGGAATTTACGCCGGGCATTGGGCTTGAGCTTGAGAGATTACTGCGAGAGGCTGGCATTCCACGAGATGCTTTTCAGGTTGTGGTTGGCGATGGACGGACCGGTGCGGCGTTGGTTGAATCCGCGGTCGACAAGATTGTTTTTACCGGGAGTGTTGCGACTGGGAAAAAAGTGGCGCAATCCGCGGGTGCACGGCTGATACCCGTGGTGCTCGAACTGGGTGGGAAAGATCCCATGCTGGTGCTGGAAGATGTTGATCTGGATGTCGCTTCGAGCGCTGCTGTTTGGGGCGCGTTCATGAATGCGGGGCAAACGTGCCTATCCGTGGAGAGGTGCTATGTGCATCGCTCCATCTATCCGAAGTTTGTCGAGGCCTGCGTCGAAAAAGCGCGAAAACTTCACGTGGGTAATGGGATGGATCCAGAAATTGAAGTTGGACCGATGATTCATGAGCGCCAATTGAGAGTAGTCGAAGAGCACGTGGAAGATGCCAGAGCGCAAGGGGCCCGGGTACTCGTAGGAGGAGCCCGGTTACCCGAGAAGGGTCGAAATTTTTATGCGCCTACAGTGATTGCAGATGTCACTCACGACATGAAACTCATGCGGGAGGAGACGTTCGGTCCGGTGCTACCGATAGCTGCTTTCGAAACAGAGGATGAAGCGGTGCAATTGGCAAACGATTCCGAGTTCGGACTGGCGGCATCCGTGTGGACCAGAAATCGGAAACGCGGAGAAGAGATCGCACGCCGGATCAATGCCGGGACCGTGATGGTGAACGACGTATTGAGCTGTTTCGGAATCTCCGAAGCCCCGCACGGAGGGTCCAAAGCGAGCGGAATTGGGCGCACGCACGGGCGTCTTGGAATGGAGGAGATGGTGCGCATCAAGTACATGGACTCGGACTTGATGCCAGGTATGAAAAAGGTTTGGTGGTATGGATATGGAGAGGCGTTTGCGCGCCAGATGGAAGGATTCGTGGACCTGCTGTTCACTCGCAGTCTGATGACAAAGCTCAGAAGTGGTTTGAAAGCGGCGGGCGTTGTGAAACGGAAGGGGCAGCTTTAGTCATCACGTATTGATTCACATTTAAAGGAGAGATTAACCGATGGACTCGGCAGATTCCAAACGAGAATTCTTGCGGCACCTGCTGGCTACAGTGGCGTATCGGGGAGGAAAGGCGATACGAAACGCGCCAGCTGGGTTTGGAGATTTTCGCGCGGGAGAAGGAGTTCGCACACCGGGAAACATCCTGACGCATATCGGAGATTTGTTTGACTGGGCGCTCTCCTTGGCACTCGGAAAGCAGGCATGGAAGGATTCAAAGCCTCTTCCATGGGATGAGGAATGTAAGCGATTCTTTACGGCGCTAAAGGCATTCGACGATCACCTGGCCTCGGAGGATGTGCTGCACGAAACGCCAGAAAAGCTCTTTCAAGGACCGATCGCGGATGCGCTAACCCACATTGGACAAATCGCTATGCTTCGCAGAATGGCTGGCGGGCCAGTGAAGGGTGAGAACTATCACAAGGCAGAGATTGTCGGTGGGCGGGTTGGCGCGGAGCAAGCGGCGCCGAGACGAGAGTTTTGAAAATCGTGATGAGTAACAAGCTGTTCGGTACAATGAGCGAGTGATTGCGGCCAGCGCCGCCGGAGATACCACGGATGGTTACAGATGCGCCGGTTCCTGTTGCGGTCCAGCAGCTTCCTCAACATAAAGTGAAGGTTAAGAAACTTGGCCAGAGGGCTTGCAACGAAAAAGACGAAAAAGGAAAGATTTGCGGCGGACACTTAAAGCGTTGGTTTTATGCAACCGATGCCTCGGAAAAGGCCTGCGGTGACATCGAAAAAGCGTGGGGTCCGGATCGGGAAGTTTACCGGTGCGAGAACTGCAAAGTGTTGTACTTGCCGAATCCCGAGGACGCGAATGGGATCAACGTCGCGGGGCGCGGACAGCTTTCCGTGTTTGGTTTGACGCTGCCGCCGAAGGATGCGAAGTAGTGAGAAGGTAGTCGGGGTGTTGAGGGATGGGCGAAACCCTCTGGTTTGTACTGGGGTGAGTAACGGTTCGTGAATACTTCTGAATTGATTTATGACTGGAACAAGATCCATCCGGGATCGCTGCGTCCAGTTGGGCCCGTCCTCCTGAATGATGAGACGTTGCGGGACGGTTTGCAGTCGCCTTCGGTGCGCGATCCCCAAATCGATGAAAAGATCCGAATTCTCCATCTCATGGAGGCACTCGGAATCAACATGCTGGATCTGGGGCTTCCGGGTGCAGGCCCGCGCGCTGTTGAACACGTGACGGCGCTAGCGCGCGAGATCGCGACTCATCGCATGAAGATTCTGCCTAACTGTGCGGCGCGGACGCACGAAAACGACATTCGTCCGATTGCCGACATCGTGCAGAAGACGGGAATCAAAATCGAAGCGGCAACGTTTCTAGGTTCGAGTCCCATCCGACGCTACACCGAGGGCTGGACTGATGATTTTCTGCTGCAGACGACGGAGAAGGCAGTCAAGTTCGCCGTGTCTTTAGGTCTGGATTCGATGTACGTGACCGAGGACACGACGCGATGCGATCCGGAGATGGTGAAGCGGCTCTATACGGCCGCGATCAACGCGGGCGCACGTGCGATCGTCCTGTGCGATACGGCGGGACATGCCACGCCGATGGGAACGTTTGCGCTGGTCCGATTCGTGATGGAAGAGGTGGTGAAACCATCCGGAGAGAAGATTCGCGTGGATTGGCATGGGCACTGTGATCGCGGACTCGCGATTGCAAATGCGATGGCCGCCCTGGTTGCGGGTGCAACGTGCGTTCATGCAACGGCGATTGGGATCGGTGAGCGCGTGGGCAACACGCAGATGGATCAAATGCTGGTCAATCTCAAGCTCATGGGTGTTGCGCCGTGGACTGACCAGGATCTAACGAAGTTGAAGGCTTATTGCGAAGCTGTGTCGAAGGCGACAGGCGTGCCGATTCCAGCAAATTATCCCGTTGTCGGCGAGGATGCATTCAGAACTGCGACTGGTGTTCATGCAGCGGCGGTGATCAAGGCATACAAGAAGAATGACATCGTGCTCGCAAATACTGTTTATTCGGGTGTCCCGTCTCATGTATTCGGCATGGAGCAAGTGATTGACATTGGTCCGATGAGCGGGAAATCGAACGTTCATTTCTGGCTGGAGCGGCATGGCATGCCCGCTTCCGAAGATTTAGTGGAACGTATTTACAAACGTGCAAAGGCAAGCGATCACACGCTGAGTGAAGCAGAGATTTTAGAGTGTGTGAAAGATTGCTGAAAACGTGTTTTTCCGTGAGCTTTTTTCTCAAAGCTGAAGATCGTCACCGCTGAAAACAATCCCGCCACTTCGTTCAGCGTTGTAAGATGAGCGAAACATTCATGACGTCGACTCCGCAGGCCGAAGTGTCCGATTTATTCCCCACGATGCAACAGGAAGTAGCACGATTGGCGACATCGTCGGCGATTCGGTCCGCGTATACGTGGTTTCGATCGCAAGAGGCGCAGTTTGCCCAGTGGCAGATGGAGGTGGCGCGGATACCGTCGCCTCCTTTTGGGGAGTCGACGCGGGCTGCGTGGTTAGCAGAACGATTTCGAGAACTGTCTTTAGAAGAAGTACGAACAGACGACGTTGGAAATGTGTTCGGAGTTCGTAACGGATTTGGGAAACGATACGTCGCTCTGAGTGCACACATCGACACGGTATTTCCGGCAGGTACTCCTCTGAATATCAAACAGCAGGGAAGCCGGTTGTACGGACCAGGAGTTTCAGACAACGGAGCGGGTCTGATTGCATTGCTGGCCATTGCTGGTGTTCTACGAGCCATCGATTTGCGACACGCCATGCCCGTGCTCTTTATCGGCAATGTGGGCGAAGAAGGCGAAGGAGACCTGCGTGGCATGCGGCACATCTTCAATCTTCCGCGATGGAAAGATTCGATTGCCTATAGCGTCGTTCTTGATGGTGCGGGATCAGACACGATTGTGGCTGAGGCGCTCGGAAGTCGTCGCTTCGAGGTGATCGTCCGGGGACCGGGCGGGCACTCCTGGAGCGATTTTGGTGCCCCGAATCCTATTGTCGTGCTGGCGCGCGCGATCGAGGAATTCAGTGGAACCGCGGTGCCAACCTCGCCGAAGACGACGTTCAACATTGGTGTGATTCGCGGTGGCACGTCGGTAAATTCGATTCCCGAGTCAGCCAGCATGCGCGTGGACTTGCGATCCACATCGATGTCTGAGATTGATCGATTGGAGCGCACATTGCGTACTGCGCTGGATCGAGCCATGCAGGAGGAGACCCGGCTATCGTCCGAAAAGCCAAATTCAGCGCGGCGTTCATCTTTGAGTTGTGAATTGGTCACGATTGGAAATCGGCCAGCGGGAGAACTGGATTCTCAGGCCCGCATCTTGCAGGTGATTCGCGCGGTCGATTCTCAATTGGGAAATGCGGCGCAGGTGCAGCGTGCATCTACGGATGCCAATATCCCACTTTCTTTAGGACGTGAGGCAATCGCCATTGGGGGCGGCGGTTCAGGCGGGGGCGCACATACGCTTCAGGAATGGTTTGATTGCAACGGCCGTGAACTGGGATTGAAAAGGATTCTGCTCACTTTACTCGCACTCGCGGGAGCGAACGAATGAGAGCGATCATGATTGGGATATTGATGTGCTCGGTCTTGGCGTCAGGACAAGAGACTGCTAAGCCGAAGGCTGACGCGATTTACGTTCACGGCAATCTTTACACCGGAATGCCTTTGGAAGGGGCCATGGGCGGAGTGAAGCGCGCACAGGCCATGGCGGTCCGCGGCGATCGAATCCAAGCTGTTGGTTCGAACGATGAAATTGCCAAGTACAAGGGTCCCGAAACGAAAGTCGTCGAACTCGGCGGGAAGTTTCTAATGCCTGGCTTCAATGATGCACACACCCATCTTGCAGACGGCGGATTCGTGAAATTGACGGTGAATCTGATCGGGACGAAGTCCCTGGAAGAATTTCGCGAGCGAATTCGGGAGAAGGCCGAGAAAGCAGAGCCGAACGCATGGATAACGGGTGGCGGATGGGATGAAACGTTGTGGCCAGTGAAATCGCCTCCGAGCCGGTGGGATGTGGATGAAGTCGCGAAAGATCATCCAGTGTTCCTCGAGCGTGTCGATGGCCATGTGGCGGTGGCAAACACCCGCGCGCTGCAACTGGCGAGTGTCACTCTGGCCAGTAAAGAGCCTGAAGGCGGAAAGATTGATCGTGATGCAAACGGACAACCGACGGGGATCTTGCGGGAAACAGCGCGCGATGCAGTCACGGCCGTCATTCCGAAACCCAATCACGATAAACGACGAGCGGCGATCGAAGCGGCCTTGGCGGACGCCGCGCAATGGGGAGTGACTTCAGCCCAGGACGGCTCCAAATGGGAAGACTTTCTCGTATACGACGAACTTGAGAAGCAAGGAAAGCTGACACTGCGCATTTATGAGTGGCTGCCTTTTGATACGAGTCTTGAGCAATTGAATACCTGGCGGAAATCGCATCCGACCGATGACAAGATGCTCCGAACTGGCATGCTCAAGGGTTTCATGGATGGCTCGCTCGGATCTCATACGGCGGCACTCCTCGATCCGTATTCAGACGATGCGAAGAACTCGGGACTTCCGCAGTACGATCCTGCGAAGCTGAACCAGATGAGCAAAGAACGAGTGCTGGACGGGTTTCAATTGGGTTTTCACGCCATTGGAGACAAGGGCGTACAGATGGCACTCGATGCTTTTGCCGAGGCGGAGAAAGCGGCCCGTGAGAAGAAAATCAAGGCGGCGAATGGAGGCGAGGACTACAGGCTCAGAGTGGAACACGCGCAGGTGACGACGCCTACACAGATCCTGAAATTCAAAGAACTGAAAGTTGTTGCTTCTATGCAACCGAACCACCTGCTCACGGACATGAACTGGGCCGAGTCACGGCTTGGAGCAAAACGCGCGGCCCACTCGTATGCATGGGCGGAGTTTCTGCGTCGAGGAGTGCCACTGGCTTTTGGGACGGACTATCCGGTCGAGCCGATTACTCCATTTCGTGGGTTGTATGCAGCGGTGACCAGGAAGAACGAAAGCGGCAGCAAAGAGTATGTGCCTGAGCAGAAGATCACGATGGAGCAGGCGATCGCTGCTTACACGACTGGTTCCGCATTTGCGCAGTTCGAGGAGAAAGACAAAGGGACGCTTGCGCCGGGCATGCTGGCTGATTTCGTTGTCCTCGATCGCGACATCACTGCAGTTGCGCCGGCCAAGGTTCTTGAGACAAAAGTACTGCAAACCGTCGTTGGTGGGCGCACCGTGTACGAATCGAAGTAAAGGTTTTGGGCCGTGCTGGACACTGAGAAGCGAGGTACGCGTTTGTTCTATGCGGGTGCGCCGCTCGCTTTGTTACCCGCCCTGGCTTTCCTCCCTGCAACCGCGTACTTAATCATGGAACCGCGTATTCCGCACGCGAGGATGATCGCGTGGTGCTTATTTCCGTTAATGGCCGTAGCGGAAGTGTTCGGAGTTCAAAAGTTGGCGGTTGGTTGCGTGGAGCGCCCGTTTGGTCTCAGTAATGTGCTGAGCTTTGGAGCGTTGCTGGTGCTTCTGATCATCATGGTGAGCGTCGGATTTTTCCTCGCACTTTTTGCGGGCGGGATGGTCTGATATCGGGACGTTGTGTGTCCTGATCAGAACAAGAGCGTTAAGTTAACCCGGCACTGGGTTTCTGCGTCTAATCAAGCAAGCGGAATGGATTCAGAGCCACTTTTCCCTCCAAAAAATGGCGGGAACAACAGCGAAGCGCCACAGGCGGAACTGGATCCGGGGTTCCGGGTATCGGCTGTTAACCGCGTATAATAAGTAGTTTGCAATCTTTCGGAGGTTTTACATATATGGATTCGAGCGCGCGCGCTCTATGGGTACGCCTGAAAGCGAACCGGTGGGCTTCAATGCTCACGATTCTGGCCACGCTGGCGGTCGGAATCCTTATTGGGACGGTCGTTTCCTACAGCGTAAAAGGGCAGGAACAAAAGAACTCTTCGGCGGACGCCACACCGTTGAAAGTGCCAGCCCCTCAGCAACTCTCGACGGCGTTTTCGCAACTTTCGCGGCAACTGGAACCAAGCGTCGTCAACATCAACACCGAATCGACAATCAAGCCGACGCGACGCCGTGGACAACGCGCGCGACCTCCTCAAGGACAAGGACCTGGCGATGAGGGAGATCAGGGTGGTGACGATAGCCCATTTCAGGATTTCTTCGATCGTTTCTTCGGTGGACAAGGACAAGATGCAGGGCCGATCCGCGAGCGTTCATTGGGATCGGGTGTGATCGTTGATGCGAAGGGATACATCATTACCAACCGGCACGTGGTGGATAAGGCTGATCGGATTCGCGTGAAGTTGCAGGATGATCCGGCGGGCGTGCAGCACGATGCAAAGGTCATCGGAACGGACCAGGAAACGGATTTGGCGGTTATCAAAATTGAAAACAGCAAACCCCTACCCGCAGCGAAGCTGGGGAACTCCGATAGCATGCAGGTTGGCGATTGGGTGATTGCCATCGGCAGTCCGTTCGGCTTGCAGGAAACAGTCACCGCGGGAATTGTTTCGGCAAAGGGCAGAAACATCGTTCCAAACCGTCAATTTCAATCCTTCATCCAGACGGATGCGGCGATCAATCCTGGAAACTCAGGCGGCCCGTTGGTAAATATGGCTGGTGAAGTGATCGGAATCAACACGGCAATTCTCACTGAAACGAGTTCTTACGCTGGTGTTGGTTTTGCTCTTCCATCGAACACCGTCGTATCTGTCTACAACCAACTGATTGGTCCCGAACACCGTGTGGCGCGTGGGTCGATTGGAATCGAGTTCAACGCGCAGCCCTCACCGGCAATCCAGAGGGTTTATGGCGGAGGCACTGGGGTGACGATCTCGAACGTCGTGGCAGGCAGTCCCGCTGAGCAGGCTGGGCTAAAGGTCGGCGACACGATCACCTCTGTCGATACGAAGGAAGTGAAGTCTGGCGATGAGTTGGTGGCTGAAATTGCCGGGCGCAAACCCGGCTCCAAGGTAAAACTTGGGTTCCTGCGCAATGGAAAGAAGGAAGAGGCCTCGGTCACGGTGGCTGATCGTTCAAAACTGTTCGCTTCGCGCCTCGGCGAGGAAGAAGCGGGCGGGCAGGACGAAACTCCCAAGGAGAGCAAGCTGGGCGCGACAGTACGATCTGTCACTCCGGAGCTGGCGGACCGGCTGGACATTCCGGCAGGTAAAGGCGTGGCAGTGCAGGAAGTGAAACCAGGTTCGTTTGCGGATGACATTGGTTTGAGCCGAGGGGATATCGTGCTCGAGATCAATAAGCAGCCGGTCAACAGCCCTGACGACTTCGCTAAGGCGGAAGGGACTTTGAAGAGCGGCCAAGACGTGGTGTTTCTCGTAAGGCAACGCGGTGCTGGCCGACAGGATGGAACGATCTTCCTGGCGGGGACACTTCCGTAACTAAGGGACTGGCCCGGTAGAGACTGGCGTTCATGGTCCGGATTCGGGATCATAGGACATCGGTTCTACCGGGTTTGTGTTTGCTGCGATGTAAGGGAGACGAGGATGAGGATGGGTCTCAGTGGGAAAGCAGCGGCAGTATTCAGCGTAGTAGCGCTCGCTATAGTGCTGAACGGAACGTCGTTTGCGTCAGCGAGCAAGAAGAAGAAATCGACTGCGACGCCTGACAGCAAAGCTCAGCAGGCTTCGGCTCCCAAGGGGCAGAAGCACAAAAGCCACACCACGACGTCACACAAAAGCAAGAAGAGCAAGAAATCCAAGCGAGGCCAGCAGGCCATCGATACGTCGCGCGCACGAGAAATCCAGCAGGCGTTGATCGAGCAGCACTACATGGATGGCGAGCCTAGCGGTAAGTGGGATGACACCACGCAGGCGGCCCTGCGCAAGTATCAAGGCGATCATGGGTGGCAGACGAAAACCGTTCCCGATTCGCGAGCTCTGATCGGTCTGGGGCTTGGGCCAAGCAAAGAAGGTCTGTTAAACCCTGAAACTGCGATGACCTCGCCCGTCGCGCATCCGAAAGGCGCCGAGCCGGCTGCCGCGGAAAAAATCCAGCCCAGAGAGTAAGAAAGCTCACACCTCATTTTTTTCGAAGACCTCGGTTCGCTAGACTTGGTGTTATGCCGACCGTAGAGGAGTATCTGGCGCGCATTGGGTACGCCGGCAGCATTGAGCCTACGACAGAAGGCCTGCGTGCGTTGCATCGAGCGCACATGCTGACCGTCCCATTCGAAAACCTGGACATCGGATTGAAGCGCGGGATCTCTTGTGATGCGGAATCGGCTGTACGAAAGCTCGTTGAGCGACGACGAGGTGGCTTCTGTTACGAACTGAATGGCGCTTTCGCATGGCTGCTTCGCGAGCTTGGGTTCAAAGTGTCGATGCTTTCGGCGCGGGTTGGCAGAAGTGATGGGAGTTTGGGTGCAGAGTTCGATCACTTAACGCTCAAGGTGGATTTTGCCGAGCCTTGGCTTGCGGATGTGGGATTCGGGGATTCGTTCGTCGAACCTCTGCGGCTGGTCCCAGTGATTGAGCAGTCCGAGGGACCTGTGCGATACCGGCTGATGGACTCTCAGACCGGGATGCAGTTAGAGAAGTTTCAGCCTGAGGGGTGGAAGCTGGAATACGCATTCACGTTGCGCTCGCGCGAGTTGTCCGAATTCGCTGGAATGTGCCGGTTTCACCAGACCTCGCCGGAATCACACTTTACTCGTAACCGCATCTGCTCGCTTGCGCTGCCGGATGGACGGATAACGCTGTCCGGCTTGAAGTTGATCACAACGCGGGAGGGGAAGAGGGAAGAGCGGGAACTCTCGAGCGAGGAGGAATGGCGAGAAATATTGCGGAGAGAGTTTGGAGTCGAATTGTAAGGCGGGGACTTAAGCGTTAGCGGCTGTACCGAGAGATATAAGTATTTTGAAACACTCGCAGGGAAGTCCTTCGCTTCGCTCAGGATGACGAATTCAAAAAGGAGGAATCGCTCAGGACGACAATCTCAAAAATAGAAAAGGCAGGCATGAGAGCCTGCCAAGAATCATTTCTGGCTGAATGCCGGATGTTGCTAAATGCCGATTGGAAAACGGTAATTACTTTCCAGACTTCGCTACACGCACAGCCAGGCGAGATTTGTAGCGGGCTGCCGTATTTTTGTGGATCACACCCTTTTGGATTGCCTTATCGAGGGCGGAGACGGTTTCCCGGTAAGTCTTTTCTGCGGCCGCTTTGTCACCCTTCGCCAGGGTTTCGCGAATTTCGCGGAGCGCTGTACGCAGCCGAGAGGTGTTAGCGCGGTTTACGTCCGTGCGCTTTACTGTCTGACGAGCGCGCTTCAGCGCCGAATAATGGTTTGCCATTGTTACCTTCGTTTCCTAGAGAGTTATTCCGGTGGGTGCCGAATACGTTATTTTACGAGAGTAAGTCCCGATGGGTCAAACGGATATGGCCAACGTAGTGGATCGCTTGAAAGTGCTGCTGGAGTCTTCGACGCCAATCGTGGTGATGGAGACAGTAGAAGAAGTACGTGCGCTACGGTTAGTCCGCGTGGCCTGTTCGGCGGTAAACCTTGCGACCTTTGAGTGGAGCATTGCCAGCGGGTTGATGCGATCTGGAACAACATCGGCTGAGACATCATTGGAAGCGTCGGAAGGCTGGCCGTCGACCGCGAATAACAACTCACACGAAGCCGAGCAGAATACGAAGGCTCTTTACAACAGCCGCGAGCCGGCACAGATGCTGGCGAATCTTGAAGGATTAACGATTGAAGCGGCGTTCATCCTGAAAGATTTTCATCGGCACATGGAAGATCCTGTGGTCGTGCGAAGGCTGCGGGATGTGGGGCAAAAGTTTTCGACGAACCGTAGAACCGTCATCCTGATGGGGCCTCGGGTGACGATTCCGCCAGAACTGGAAAGCCTGGTTGAGTTCCTGGAGCTGCCATTACCAGATCGGCAGCGCCTGCGTCAGCTGATCGATGAGACGGTTGTGCGCGTATCGAAGACGCATACTTTAGAGAGGAAATTGGATGGGACTGGCCTTGAAGCACTGGCAGAAAACTTGCGCGGATTGACGGAAGAAGAAGCGGAACGGGCACTGTCACAGGCGTTGGTCGCGCGATATGCGATTTCGACAGAAACGGTTACGGATGTGGTAGAGGCAAAAAAAGCATTACTCAAGCGGCAAGAGATGCTCGAGTTCGTACCCGCGACGGAGAGCATGGCGAGTGTTGGTGGACTCGATAATTTGAAGCAATGGCTGGCCAGACGACAAGGCGCATGGGAAGACAAGGCGCGCGAATTCGGGCTGGAGCCTCCGCGGGGTGTAATCATCCTGGGCGTGCAGGGCTGTGGCAAGAGTCTGTGCGCGCGTGCTGTGGCGGGCGAATGGCAACTGCCGCTCGTGAAATTCGATACTGCAGCGATTTATGACAAATTCATAGGCGAGACCGAGAAGCGCATCCAGAAGGTATTTAAAGTGGCCGAAAGTCTGTCACCCTGTGTCTTATGGATCGACGAGTTGGAGAAAGTATTCGCGGGGAGCGGTCCTGATTCAGCGTCGGCAGATGCAGGCGTCTCGTCGCGGTTGCTGGCATCGTTTTTGTCATGGATGCAGGAGCGGAAAGCTCCGGTGTTTGTCGCTGCGACGTGCAACAACGTGACAGTGCTGCCGCCGGAGTTGATCCGCAAGGGACGGTTTGACGAGTTGTTCTTCGTGGACTTGCCAAACCAGTCGGAGCGGAAACAGATCTTTGATATCCAGTTAAAAAGAAGGAAGCGGAATCCATCGGAGTTCGATCTGGATCGAGTGGCTAGCGCGGCGCGCGGCTTTTCAGGCGCAGAGATTGAATCGGCAGTGCAGACAGCTATGTTTGGAGCTTTTGCGAAAAAACAAGACGTGACGACGCAAGACCTGCTGACTGCGTTGGAAGGAACCGTACCGCTGTCGACGACGAGAGCGGAGGAGATTCAGGAGCTTCGCGAGTGGGCGAAGGAGCGTGCGGTGTGGGCATCGGTACCCGAGGGGAGAGGCGAAGGGGCGTAAGGGGAACAACGTGATTCGCTGGATTCATCCAGCGAATGCATGCCAGGGTACGATTTGGGCGAGCGGGACGCCCGTCATCTGAATGACAATCAAAAAAATGCTGGCCCAGAGAGTCGTGCGATCGATTTTACCGAGCGACCAGAAATCGTAGACAACAAGCGCCAGTAAGAAGAGATATGTGATCAGCTGGGGTGGCAGAGGTTTGAGAAAAATCCACGCGAACGGCCATCGCACAATCGGGGCCACCATGAGCGCAATAGTCGCTATCAGGATCAGACGCTATTTCCCCCAATCCTTGGAAAGCGCGCAGGGATTGTACATCCAGTTCTACAGCCTGTACGAGTTTTAGCTGATCGTCTGAGCAAACTATCCGGTGCAGTAAGCCGAGTGGTATCGTGAGAAGGCACGCGCCAGTACTCCCATGGATGTCCTAAAAAAACTCTTCGAACATCATTTCGGCTCGCCTGCGACGCAAGTTATGCCGCTGCAGGGGGAACTCGGTGGATCAGGACGGGCCATCATTCGGCTGGCAAATGACACGGCATCGGCCATCGGTGTCGTCTACGGTGTACGGGAGGAGAATGTCGCGTTTCTCGAATTCTCGCGGCACTTCCGAAAGCATCGCTTGCCAGTGCCGGAAATTTATGAAGAAGATCTGAGCCAGGGGGCGTATCTCGAAGAGGACCTCGGCGACACGACGCTGTTTGATCTTTTGTCGAAAGGCCGTTCCGGTGAGGACATTCCTGCGGATGTGGTGGCTGCGTATAAGAAAGTGGTCGAGATGCTGCCGCGTGTTCAGATCGAGGCAGGAAAAGATCTCAACTACAAAGTCTGCTACCCGCGTGGGAGCTTCGATCGCCAGTCCATCGCTTGGGACTTGAATTATTTCAAGTATTACTTCCTGCGTCTTGCGGGTGTTCCTTTCAATGAGCAGGCACTCGAAACCGATTTCACTCGGCTCACCAAGCTGCTGTTGAGTGCTGATCACGATTACTTTTTGTATCGCGATTTTCAGTCGCGCAACGTGATGCTGCGAGACGGTAATCCGTATTTTGTCGATTACCAAGGCGGGCGCAAGGGGGCTCTGCAGTACGACATCGCGTCGCTTCTTTACGATGCGAAGGCGGACCTTCCGCCTGAGTTGCGTCAGGAATTGCTGGCGCACTACCTGGAAAACGTCGCGAAATACATTTCGCTGGATCGCGCGACATTTATGGAGCACTACTATGCGTACGTCTATGTACGCATTATGCAGGCGCTGGGTGCGTATGGATTTCGCGGATTTTACGAACGCAAGCCCCACTTTTTGCAGAGCGTTCCATATGCGCTGAAGAATCTGCGCTGGCTTTTGCACAACGCTACGTTGCCGGTACAGCTGCCGACCTTAACGGACGCGTTCCGCAACATGTTAGCGTCTGAAAAATTACTGAATCTGGCGAAGGACGTTCCCGAAAAACCGTCAACCAAAACAGATGCACAATCTGCGGGCTTGACCGTTCGCGTTTTTAGTTTCTCGTTTCACAAGGGATGGCCAAAGGACGAATCGGGCAATGGCGGCGGCTTTGTTTTCGACGGACGTAGTCTCCCCAATCCAGGTCGCGAAGAGCGCTTTAAAGCTCAGACGGGCCGCGATGCTGAAGTGATCGAGTATCTCAATGCGCAGGAAAGCGTGCACAAGTTCCTTGCCAATGCGTGGTCACTCGTCGAGGCAAGCGTTACCGAATATGAGCGCCGCGGTTTTAAGAATCTGATGGTTTCGTGCGGATGCACGGGCGGGCAACATCGCTCCGTGTACCTTGCCGAAGAAATTGCCAAGAGGTTGCGAGCGCTCAAGGGTGTGGAGGTCATCGTTCATCATCGTGAACTCGAGCGCGGCGTCGGAGTTGCCGGCGCATGAGAGCCATGGTGCTGGCAGCGGGACTCGGTACTCGGTTGCGACCACTAACAAATGACAGGCCGAAAGCGCTCGTCGAAGTCGCGGGACGGACGCTACTTGAAATCACGTTTTCCCGATTGCGTTCTTTCGGTGTCGAGGATGTGATCGTCAATGTGCATCATTTCGCGGACATGGTTGTCGATTATCTGCAGTCGCATCGCAATTTCGGCATGCACGTAGAGATTTCGCAGGAAGACGTGCTCCTCGATACCGGCGGCGGATTAAAAAAAGCGGCATGGTTTTTTCAGGACAGCCAGGAGCCATTCTTTCTGCATAACGTCGATGTGATCAGCACGATCGACTTGTCGCGAATGGTGGAGTTCCATAAGTCGCGCGGAGCGCTCGCGACGTTAGCAGTTCAGAATCGGGAGACTTCGCGGCATTTGTTGTTCGATGAGGCAGGTGAGCTGTGCGGACGGCGTGCTGGCCGCGATGGCGCAATCGAGCGGGCGAGAGAAGCGAAAAACTATGAAGCGCGCGCGTTTTCTGGCATCCACGTGATTTCGCCGCGCTTGCTGCAAATGCTCGACGAGGAAGGGGCCTTTTCGATCGTCAGTGCATATCTAAGGCTGGCGAGGGGTGGAGAAGAAATCGCGGCATTTTCGGCGGATGACTACTATTGGCGAGATTTGGGCAAGGTGGAGAGTGTGAAAAGGGCGGAACAGGAACTGGGAGGGGGAGTGAGTTTTTAAGTGGCTCAAAACACTTAGTGGTAGTTCTTTGTGCCGTGCGACCTCGCGGGGTGGATATCCGAGGTGCTGGTGCTGCACGCCAGATCCCTCGCGGAACGCGCGGTCTTCGGGATGACGCCTGGGTTTGGAGGGTGCAATAGAGAGGCAGGCGTTCTCGAATTTACGCCAGCTCCACTTCAATTTTCTTGGCCGCCGCATTTAGTGCGACGATTCGGAAACTTCGAATCTGTCCGGCCTTGGGCGGTTCATTTTTTGAAGAACCTTGCGGAGACGATCCGGTCTTCCATTTAGCTTGGACCATCGAGCCGAGCGCAGAGAGATCGGCTTTTCCCGCTTTGGACGATTGCGTGGTTGCCTCCGCTGGCAAGGTCCCGGCCAGCGATGCCGCTTTCAGTCTCCCAATTGCAACAATGCCGTCGCCGAGCTCCACTCTCGCGCTGTCGCTCAAGTCGTCCACTAGGCGGCCGGTTACGGTATCGCCTACCTTGTGTTCAGCGATGTATTCGTCAAGGCCGGTCGGGACCAGTTGTTTCATCCCGAGCTTGATTTGGCGCTTCTCCGGATCAATCGCCAAAACTTGCGCCGTGACGACCTGTCCTACTTTGAGGACATCCTGTGGATGATTGATCCGCTTTTCAGCGCTCAGGTCGCTGACGTGGATCATGCCTTCGACGCCTTCCACAAGCTGCACGAATGCGCCAAATTTCATCAGATTCGTGACTGGACCTTCAATCACCGAACCCACTGGACATTTCTGGGCGATGTCTTTCCACGGGTCTCCGAGAGTTTGCTTGAGTCCGAGAGAGATGCGGCGCTCAGCGGGATTGATTCCGAGTACGATAGCTTCTACCGTTTCACCCTGCTTGACCACTTCACTGACGCGCTTGATTTTGCGAGACCAGGAAAGCTCCGAAATGTGAATCAGTCCTTCTACTCCGGGTTCGAGCTCAACAAATGCGCCGAAATCGACGATGCGACTGACCGTGCCGCGCACCCGATCATTCAACTTGTATTTCTGAGCAGCAGTGTCCCATGGCTGGGCTTGCAGTTGTTTCATGCCGACGGAAATACGACGCTTGCCGTTCTCTTCGGCAATCTTGAGGATCTGCACATCGACTTGATCTCCGACTGATACGACGTCGGATGGTTTTGAAATGCGGCCCCAGGAGATGTCGCTGACATGGAGCAGGGCATCGACTCCGCCGATATCAATGAATGCGCCGTAATCCATGACGCTTCGAACTGTGCCGCCGACAGTTGCGCCCTCGCTCAGTTCTGCCACGCGCCGGGCTTGGATGGATCGCTCTTCCTCTTCGAGCACCACGCGACGATCGACGACCACGTCTTCCTCTGCGGTATCCAGCTTGATGATGCGGCAGCGGATCTCCTGCTCAACGAGCTTTGCCATCTCATCCGCATCCCGAGTGCCGGTGCGCGATGCCGGCATGAAAGCGCGAATGCCGATATCTACGCTCACGCCGCCTTTGATCACTGCCGTGACAGTTCCGACGATCGTAGCCTTCTCGGCAAATGCTTTTTCCAAAGATGCCCAGTCGGTAGGGCGCTGAATGCGGGTGCGCGAGAGTTCGTAATAGCCCTCTGGATCGCGTCCTTTAACGGAGACGAGAAGCTTGTCGCCAACTTGGACGCTTGCATTGGGAAATACCGAAAGAGGAAGAATGCCTTCGGACTTGAAGCCAATGTCGACCAGGACTGAATCGGCCGTCACAGACACGACGACACCCTCAAGCTGCTTGCCTCGATCTTCCGCTTTGCGAGAGTGGGCCTGTTCGTATTCGGAAAGAAGCTGGCTGAACGATTGTTCGGATTCTGCTGCAGGAACTGGAGGAGTGTTTGGGTCAGACATGAAAGAAAACAGCCTCAAATATGAGTTTTACGTAGGATAGCATCCGGGCTTGCTGTCAGGAGCTCAGGGGTACTCTGGAGAGCGATGTACCCCTCGTCATTCGCGTGCGACAATACCTGCAATAAGTATGCTCACCTTGGGGAGTTCATTGACAGGAAGTAATGTCATGATTCGAAGCTTTGTGAAGAGAGTCTCTGCTCACTCGATTGTCCTGGCGTTGCTTTGTGCCGCGCCAGTCTGGTTAAGCGCCCAAAACTCTGATGATCAATCGAAAGATGCCGATCAGTCATGGAAGGCAAGTTCGGATTCAGAGTTGCCGGACGCGGCTCAATCTGTTCGCACCAGCGAAAGTCATAAGAAGAGCGGAAATCGAATTATTGACAAGAGCACGACCGAGGGCGTGGGCCCAGATGGCAGCCCGCAAATGGTCAAGGATGTTGAAACCGAGACGGTGAAAGTGAATGCAACGACCACACGAATCATCCGGCGGACGTACGGTCGAAGTTTGAATGGTGAGCGGACCCTTACACAGGTGCAAGAAGAGGAGCAGCGCGAGCTCCCAAATGGCGCGACAAAGAGCACATCGACTACTTCGCAGGTGGATTTCAACGGTCGCTTACAGGTTCAGGAGCGCGAAGAACGTGAGACACGGAATGTTAATGCCGGAACGAAGGAGTCTCGCCTCGTGATTTCTCTTCCCGACTCGAACGGAGGGATGTCCCCCGTAACGCGAAAGGTGGAGCGAGAGACGAAAACGGGTCAGGACACCAGCAAGTTCCAAAAATCGGTCGAGAGCCGGGATCTGAATGGTGGCTGGCAAATCACGGAAAGCAGCGAAGGAACAATCCGTGAAAATGGTGGTCAGAAAACAATCGATGAAACGGTTTCCAAGGCAGACATCAATGGCCGATTATCAGTGGACTCGCGTAAGGTCACCACGGAAGCGGCCGACGATCAAAGTGGCACTCGAAGCACCGTGGAAACATATTCGCGAGAGACGCTCGGATCGGCTCCGGACAGCAGCCTGCACCTGAATCAGAGAGTGACGACGGTTGTGAAGAATAAGGCGAACGGATCCACACGGGAGACGCAAGTGGAGGATCGGAATACTGCCAATCCCAGCGATGGAGTTCGGGTCAGTTCAAAGACAATTGATATCGTGCATTCCGGTCCGAACGGAACGTCGCAAACTCGGACGGTTCAAGCCGACACAGGGAATGGATCGCTGGGCGTCGTTGAGGTTGATACCCGCAAGTCAGATCAAAAACCGGTGAAAGTCGATATTGCTCCGGCCGAAAAGCCAAAATAGCCGCACGCATATGCAGGAGGAAGTACGTGACGAAAATCCAGGTGAATCGAATAAGTTCGATTGCGTTTACAGGGTTTTCGCTGATCGCGCTGTTCACGGTTCTAAGCGCCTATATCGGTCCGCCACCGGCTCCGCAAGCCGACGAAGGAACTGCCGCCCACATTTTTCAGTTAGCAGTCGTGTTAGCGGCGGCCAGTCTCTTGACCCTGTTGGCCACGATGGACTGGCGACGACCTTGGCGCGCTCTGCGTTCGCTTGGGCTTCCTGGTGTTGCGCTGGTGACAGCCTTCATCGTTTTGTATCACCTTGAGCACTATCACTAGGGCGCACGATGGCGTTTCGCAACCGGACTTGTGGATGCCTGCCATTGACGCGCTAATTGGAGCGGGGTAGGCTTGAATCAATGGTAGTTGCTTGCACCTTGGGAGCGAGCATTCCGGCGAGATCCAACCTCACACCGAAATCTTGTGTTCCTTTAGCCAGTCGACGTGTGTGGACTGAGCTGTTTACATTGGGAGTAACGAACTTTCTTGCATGAAGAAAAGCATCGAGATTACTTCGAACATCGAGACGCTATTTGGTACCCGGGACGAGAACCTGCATGTGCTCGAAGACGGGCTGAACATCAACATAGATCTTCGCGCTGACCGGATTGATCTGGAAGGGGCAGCGCGCGATGTGGCGCGAGCCGAGCAGATTTTTGCGGATTACGATCACCTGCAGCGCTCAGGTCACACCTTCAACAATGGCGACTTGAACAGCATGCTGCGTGTGCTGGCAAATGATCCTAAAGTTACATTGCGCGGATTGGCCGAGGCTGGACGTCAGCGTGCTTTCGGACGGCGCACGGTTCAACCCAAGAGTTCCAACCAGCGGCGTTATCTCGAAGCCATCGAAACGCACGACATGGTTTTTGGAGTCGGACCCGCGGGAACGGGTAAGACTTACCTCGCCGTTGCGATGGCAATTTCTGCCTTATTAAGCAAGCAGGTAAACCGGATCATTCTGGCGCGTCCGGCTGTAGAAGCTGGAGAGCGGTTAGGGTTCCTGCCTGGAACGCTGCAGGAGAAAATCGATCCGTACCTGCGGCCTCTTTACGATGCTCTGTTCGACATGCTGGATCCCGAGAAGGTGGAGCGCTACCTCGAGAAAAATGTCATCGAGATTGCGCCGATCGCTTTCATGCGCGGTCGCACGCTGAACGACTCGTTCGTGATCCTGGATGAGGCGCAGAATACAACGTCCGAGCAGATGAAAATGTTCGTGACACGGCTGGGCTTCAATTCAAAGGCGGTAATCACTGGAGACATCACGCAGATCGACCTGCCAAGTGCGCGTCGTAGTGGACTGCTGGAGGCAATCGATATTCTGCAGGGCGTGCACGGGTTGGCTTTTGTCCACTTCGATGAAAGTGACGTGGTAAGGCATCATCTCGTGCAGCGGATCATCCGTGCGTACGACGAACACAAAACGCGGCTCGCGGAGGAGCAGATGACCCTCTTGCCTGAGTCCAAGGCGGCCAATGGGTCAAAGCAGGCTGTCAGCAGCGTGCCAGGAGTGCAAGAGACGGCAACGTCCGAACATCCCGATCAGGAATAGAATTAGGAAGTATAAGCAGGAGGGTGCCGTCAGGGTCCCTCCTTTTGCTTTAGGAACACAGGCGCTGCGAGTCAAAGATCGTTCGCAAGAGCCTGATTAGAGACGGTGATTATCCTGCAAAAAACGGTAGCCGGCTTGATGGAATCCACGTTGGAGCGATTCGTCCTCCGCGCGAAACGAAAGGTTGGCTTGCAAGGCGCGGTCAATATCTTGATCACGACGAATCGGGAGATGCGGGAGCTGAATTATCGATTTCGACGCAAAAATGAAGCGACGGACGTGCTTTCCTTTCCAGCACTCCGAGGCACGGTGATGCGTTTTGCCGGAGATGTAGCAATTTCCGCGGAGATTGCCGCGGCGAATGCGAAGCGTCTCGGCCACAGTCCATCGGAAGAAATCAAAATCCTGGCTCTCCATGGCTTGCTTCACCTACGAGGCTACGACCATGAGCGAGATCGCGGTGAGATGGCGCGTAAAGAGGAGAAGCTGCGAACCGAGCTAAAACTCCCAATAGCATTGATTGAGCGTCGTGAAAACGTCGGCCGTGGCAAGCCTGCGCGCGGGCGCACTAAGCCGAAAACGTCTGTTCGAGGCCGGCGATGATTGGAACGGGCATCGCGATCACGGTCATCCTGGGATTGTTGACGCTGGTTTCCTATGTTGATCGCGTCTACCAGGAAATCGGTAAATTCCTATCGCGCGAGTTTCAAGACAACATCGACTCTTTCGAACAGGAAGTTGAGCCGCTGCTGAAGGTTAGTCGTAATCGCGCCTCATTATCGATGGCGATCCTCGCACAGCTGATGATGGCTGCGATTGGCATGCTTATTGGTTACACGGTTTTTCGCGACAATGCCTGGAGTATCCATGAAATCATTCAGGCGACCATCAGCCTGATTTTCGTTGTTATCATCTGCAATCGGCTTCTGCCCTTTGTCTTTTTTTCAAGAACCAATGGACGCTGGCTCAAACGCTGGGCATTTCTCTTAAGAATGCTGATTTATATCGTGTTGCCCATCACGCTGGTGTTGGGTTTCTGTCAATCAGTTGCGGCGTTGACCCGAGAGCACGGTGATCCCGAGCCGGAAACGTCGGCGGAAGCGGTCGATGCGCTGATCGAAGCGGGGCAAGAAGAAGGCATCATCCAACAGGGCGATCGTGATCTCATTCAGTCCGTGGTTGAATTCGGGGGGAAAAGCGTACGCGAGGCGATGAAGCCGCGTCCGGAGATGGTTGCAGTTCCGGTGAATACCTCGGTCGAACAATTCATCAATTTGTTGAAGGGGAAACCGTTCTCTCGCGTTCCCGTCTATGAGGGCAGCATTCACAACATCAAAGGTCTTGTGTGGGCGCAAGACGTGCTGCAGGTTTCCGATACCGAGGCAGCGGCGCGAACGGTCGAATCCCTTATGCGGCGTGACGTGCATTTCGTTCCTGAGAGTAAGCTTTCGAGCGATCTGTTGCGCGAGATGCAGAAGAACAATATCCGAATGTCGATTGTGGTTGATGAATATGGCGGCGTAGCTGGCCTCGTAACGATTGAAGATTTGGTAGAGGAGATCGTCGGCGAGATCGGGGAAGAACAAGAAAAGATCATTCGAGAAAACGAACAGTCATTCGTGGTGCCGGGCAACATGGATGTCGACCGGCTCGGCGAGTTGCTGGGTGTCCGGCCTGAGGGGAAAGCGTCGGCTACAGTCGGTGGTTTGGTGAGCGAATTGGCTGGACGGATCCCCAAAAAGGGCGAAGTTGTCGAAGAGGACGGTTTGAGGTTCGAGGTGCTGGAAGCGACGGATCGGAGAATCGAACGCGTCCGCGTGAGTACGGATCAGAAACAGATGAAGTTGATTTAGGTGCGACCAACGCAGTAGCGACTTTCCCATGTCCTTTCACTCCGGATTCGTTTGCATCCTTGGGCGGCCGAATGCCGGCAAGTCCACTTTGTTGAATGCTCTAGTCGGCGAAAGACTCGCCATCATTTCCCCCAAGCCGCAGACCACTCGCAACCGGATTCTCGGCATCGTCAATGTTCCCAAGAGAAAAGGCAGCGAGGCTGCCCAGATTGTTCTGATTGATACGCCTGGCGTTCACAAGCCTGACAGTTCTCTCGGACGCAAAATGATGATGGAAGTTCGAGAGGCGCTGGAAGGTTGCGATCTCCTGTTAATGATTGTTGACGTCAAGCAAAGACCCGATCGGGAAGACGGCTTCCTGCTGGACATGGTGCGGAAATCGGGAACTCCAACCATACTTCTGCTGAACAAGGTGGATTTGCTCGGCCAAGACAAACAAAAGCTGCTGCCACTGATCGATGAATTTCAGCAGCGCGCTCAATTCCGCGAGATCGTACCTATCTCGGCTCGGACCAAAGATGGTTTAGATCATCTCGTAGAGATCCTAGTCCGGGCATTGCCAACGGGTCCTCGATATTTTCCTGATGATCAAATTACCGATCAACCGACGCGCTTTATGGCAGCAGAGATCATTCGAGAGCAGGTGTTACTTGCAGCGCGCGAAGAAGTGCCTCACGCAACGACAGTAGTAGTTGAAAGCTTTGAGGAAAGCGAGAAGCTGATACGCATTGCCGCCACCATCTATTGCGAACGGGGCGGGCAGAAGGCCATCCTGCTTGGAAAGGGCGGACAGATGCTCAAGAAGATCGGGACTGCGGCACGCCTCCAAATAGAAAAAATGCTAGGGGCGAAGGTCTTCCTCGAATTGTTTGTGAAAGTAAAAGCGGGGTGGCGGGATTCGCGCGAATTCGTCGAAGGCCTTGATTGGCGGCGCCAATTAGAGGACCTGACCGGCAAAGTATCGAGGTAACCCGGGATGATTCCCGGAGTAAGTTGCGCAAGTGCCTCTGTATGAATACAATCCAACTTCGCTGGATAGCCCTTTCCAAACCACATGAAGAAACCCCGGGACGAGAAACCAAAGACGGCCTGTAGTTTCGATACGGACCATTTATCTCTAAAACTTCGCATTACGCTGGCGGCGGACCGAAATGCTGTCGATGCGGTGGTACAGCGCGTCATGGGTATAGTCCGCGACCAGAAATGCATTGAAGGAAAAGAAGACGCCATCGAGTTGGCTTTGACCGAAGCCTTGGCCAATGCCGTTGTACACGGAGCGAAGGCTGATCCCAACAAAACGGTGGAATGCGATGTCGCTTGCGACGAGGAGCGGGGCATTCTGATTGTGGTTCGAGACCCCGGCCCCGGTTTCAATCCTGAGAGCATCCCAAACCCAGTCGTCGGAGAAAATGTTTACTCCAATCATGGCCGTGGAATCTTTCTGATCAATCAGCTGATGGATGAGGTGAAGTTCGCCCGGAACGGAACCGAGATCCATATGGTGAAAAGGTAGTTCTTCCGATTCGCAAGCAGCCCTATTCCTTGGCGGCAATCCCTAGTGTCTTCATCTTGCGATAAAGATGGCTGCGTTCAAGGCCTAGCACTTCTGCCGTACGACTGACATTGCCGTGGTTTTCATCGAGCTTCTTCAGGATATAGTCGCGCTCGTAGGCATCGCGCGCTTGGTGAAGAGTGGAGAATTCAGTGCCCGCGGCGCGTCGGCTGCCGTCGCGATATACGAGCGGTGGCAAATGCTTACGCTCAAAGCGGGTGGTCGTTGGATTCATAATGACCACTCGTTCGATCACGTTTCGCAACTCGCGCACATTGCCCGGCCATGAGTAACGCATGAGGACGTCGACTGAGTCGTCTGTAATCTCGCGTGTGCGACGTCCGTAAGCGGACGCGAACTCTTTAAGGAAATGCCGGGCGAGCAATGGGATGTCTTCCTTGCGCTCTCGCAAGGGCGGAACAAAGAAAGGAATCACGTTCAGGCGGTAGAAAAGATCTTCGCGAAAGTTTCCTTTAGAGATCTCCTCTTCCAAGTCTTTGTTGGTTGAAGCGATCACCCGCACATCGACAGTTCGTGGATCGCCACTGCCGACCGGTTCGAAGCGTTGCTCGTCGAGGGTGCGCAACACTTTGGACTGAGTCTTCAAACTCATGTCGCCGACCTCATCGAGAAAAAGCGTACCCCCACTCGCCTTCTGAAATTTGCCTTCTTTGTCAGATGTCGCTCCCGGGAACGCGCCACGAACATGCCCGAACAATTCACTTTCGATGAGGTCCTCCGGGATGGCCGCGCAGTTAACTTCGATAAATGTCTCATCTTTGCGTAGACTTTGCGCATGAATGGCGTGCGCTGCGAGTTCCTTGCCCGTGCCTGATTCGCCATAAATGAGGACGCGCCCGTTCGTGGGAGCCATTACAGAGATCTGCTGTCGGAGCGCTTTCATGGGCACGCTGTCCCCGACGATGACGCTTTTTGAGACCAACTGCTTTTTCAGGTCGCGATTCTCGCGGCGCAGCCGACTTGATTCAATTGCGTTCTTCACCAAAATCAGGGTTCTTTCCAACGACAGAGGCTTCTCGAGAAAATCGTAGGCGCCCAGTTTCGTCGCGCGGACGGCTGTTTCAATGGTGCCGTGGCCGGAGATCATGATGACTTCCGGCGGGTTATCGAGTTCGCGGATACGCTCAAGCGTCTCAAGTCCGTCGATGCCAGGCAGCCAGATATCGAGCAGAGCCAGATCGAAGGCGGTCTTGCGCACTAATTCCAACGCCTGCTCCCCGGATCCGGCGGCAGTGACCGTATATCCCTCATCTTCGAGCACGCCTGTCAGAGACTCGCGGATGCCCGATTCATCATCAACAATTAGAAGTTTGTGCATGATCAACTGGCTGCAGGTGCGTTCATCACCTCAGCGGCGACTGGGAGTTCCAGAATGAATTTCGTGCCTACGGGTTTATTCTCCTCCACGCGAATGGTCCCCCGGTGCTCTTCGATGATGCGGCTGACGATCGCGAGGCCGAGACCAGTTCCACGCTTTTTAGTAGAAAAATAGGGCAAGAACAGCTTTTCCTTTAGCTCCCGCGTTACGCCATGTCCGGTGTCTGCGATAACTAGCTCAACGGCGTCGCGAGTTGCGACCAAGGACGTCGTAATCTGAATTTCTCGCAGCATGGAATCGCGGACCGCTTCCGCCGCATTGTCCACGAGGTTCGCGATCGCTCTCTTCATTGCTTCGGAATCGGCGAGAACCGCCGGCAAATCGGGCGCTAATTGAGTGCGTACATGAACCTGATCGAGCCGCCCATTGAACATCGAGAGCGCGCTATCCACGATGCTGTTGAGATTTGCAGCCTCAGGTTGAGAGGCGGGAAATCTGGCGAGTGTTGAGAACTCGTCCACCAGCGTGCGCAACGTCTCAACCGCATTCGCGATGGTATCGGCACAGCCGTGAATGATGTTGAGTGAAGATTGGTCGGGTTGAGTGCCCTTTTGCAGATGGCGGCGAATCCTTTCGGCTGAGAGTGCAATTGGCGTCAGTGGATTTTTGATTTCATGCGCCACCCTTCGCGCGACTTCCCGCCACGCCGCTTGTTTCTGAGCCTTCAGCAAGTCGGAAAGATCTTCGAATACGACCACGTAACCAAGCTGCTGACCTTCATGTTGTAAAGCGGCAACTGTGGCAGCGATGTTCATGGTCGATCCGTGAAGCGTGAACTCCAACTGACTAGCCGTCAAACCCATCCGGTCTGCGCGGCGAAGAAGCGCTTCGAGATCGTCTTGCAGATCCCTAGGAAGGACACTTTCCAATTGACTTCCGATCAGGTTGGAGTTCATCTCATCGGCATGATCAGAGAAGAGCATCCGAAGAAAGGCTGCATTTGCGTGCGTTATCTTTCGTTGCGCATCGAGCGATAGCACGCCTGTCGGAATGCTCTCGAGGATGGTCTCCATATGCCTGCGACGTTCTTCGATTGCTGAATTGGCTGCTTCTAGATCGCGGCTCGAGGCTTCGATTTGTTGCTGGCTGAACTCGAGTTCTGCTGCCATCCGATTGAACGAGCGAACAAGGTCGCCAATCTCATCCGTCGCACGCACATCTACGCGGTAGTCGAGCCGGCCTTTGGAGATTTCCTGTGTGCCTTCCGCCAACGCCGCAAGAGGTCGAGTGATCAACTTGGAAAGGAAGATGGCGATCCATGTGCTCGCGAACAGTACGAGTACCGTCAAGAGGAGAAGCAATCCCATGTAGGTACGCCGCACGAGTTTTCTCTCGCGACTTAACTCGAGATAGCGCGCCTGGCTAGCTTCGATCTGGTGGACTGTCGATGCGAAACTTTCCGGCAATGGCATCCCGATCAGGATCTGTCCCTCATTCGTGACAGGTGCAACCGCCAGGATGTAATCCTTGTCATTCCAATTGAAGTGCACGGGGTTTGCACGACCGATTCGATTCAGCGGCAACTTGGGTTTCAGAGCACCCCACCCCGCAGGTGCACCAAAGCTAACTTCGGCGTCCCCATTGAATAAGGCGATCGCGAATCCACCCTGCAGCGTGGGCTCGTGGCGGCGGAGTTCGGCCGTGAGAGGTGCAAAATTTCGTGTCTCGTATGAGCGCTGTGCTTCAAAGGACGATGCGATGGCGTCCGCTTCCGCTTGAACATTTTGCGCCGCATAGGTGGAGAGGAGTGTAGCCAGACTGGCTGTGTCTTCTCTTACTTCCTCGACAGGGCGCGAAAACCATTTCTCAATTGAGCGGTTCATCAAGCCGTAGGAGAACAGAAACATCACAATGACCGGAACCGAGGAGAGCAGCAGTGCTCCAACTACCATGCGGGTGCGGAATTTGGATCCGACCACGCCAAGGCGACGTTCCACCAGCAATTTCAAAATGTTTCGCGCGAGAACAAACGTCAGAGCCACGAACAGCAAGAAGATCAGAATCGTTAGCGCCGCAAAGAAGAGAAGCTGTTGGTTGCTATCTGGCGATATAAATTTCAGATTGAAAGCGGCTTGAGAAACCAGAACGACCAGAAGCAGAAAAGAAACAGCAGCCAAAACAATGATTGCTTTTCGACGGCTCGACGGCTTCTCGGGAACGCGAATTGGCTCGTGATCTCGCAAGATACAACCCCTGCTATCGGCAACGTGGGTCGGGGACAAGTCATTATAGACACAGGAGAAGGCACGCACTCTGACCGTATGCGGCATCTTTGCGCCTATCTCTGCAGTGACGGAAGATACAAACTGAAGATCATGTCCTCTGGCGAAGAATGTGTTTGTTTTAGGGCGTTTGCAATGCCTGGCTCCCCATGTTGCTTTCCTTGGAGCCAATTCCGCGCAGTACAAGTACCAAAGTTACTTTTTCGTTAGGGCGTCTGCGGTGACAATTTGTGTCATCGCACAAGCCGCGCCTTGTCTTCTCAGGAGATTGCGGGTTGCGTGGTGAATCCAGAGCTTCGCTGTAACTCTCTGCCGATCAGATAGGAGATCGACGTATGTCTCAACGGCTGGGTGACCTTCTGGTCAAGGAAAAGGTCATTACCCCAGAGCAGTTGGATCAGGCTGTAAAGGTGCAGAAGGAGACCCATGTCCGGCTCGCGTCGGCCCTGGTCAAGCTCGGATTTCTCTCCGATGAAGACGTCACAAATTTTTTATCGCGGCAGTATGGAGTTCCGGCCATCAATCTTTCGTATTTCGAAATTGATGCGTCCGTCGTAAAACTCATTCCGTTTGAAACTGCGAAGCGCTATCAGATTCTTCCGCTCAGTCGCGTGGGCGCATCGCTCACTATCGCCATGGTGGACCCGACCAACGTGTTCGCGATGGACGATATCAAGTTCATGACCGGATTCAATATCGAGCCGGTTGTCGCTTCGGAGAGCTCGATTCTCGAAGGCATCGAAAAAGCATACGGCACGAGCAAGGAAGAAGAGCTCGAGCAAGTGATGCAATCGATGAACGGTCTTGATGCACCGGATCTCGAGCTCCAGGCTGAAGAACAAGAAATGGATTTAAACGAGCTTGAGAAGGCTGCCGACGAGGCACCGATCGTTAAGCTCGTGAACCTTGTACTAACGGATGCAGTGAAACGCGGTGCCAGCGACATCCACATGGAACCGTACGAGAAGGAGTTCCGTGTTCGGTTCCGTATTGACGGTATTCTGCAGTCCATCATGTCGCCGCCTCTGAAGTTAAAGGACGCGATTACATCGCGCGTCAAGATCATGTCGAAGCTTGACATCAGCGAAAAGCGGCTTCCACAAGACGGCCGCATCATGCTGAAGATGAGCGTTGGCGGCAAGAAAAAGCAACTCGACTTCCGCGTCAGCACTTTGCCCACACTATGGGGCGAGAAGATTGTGATGCGGTTACTCGACAAAGAGAACCTAAGGCTCGACATGACTAAACTGGGCTTCGAGGAGGAGTCGCTGGAAAAATTCCGCAAAGCGATTCTGAAGCCATACGGCATGGTGTTGGTGACCGGACCCACGGGGTCCGGCAAGACCAATACGCTCTACTCTTCCATCGCCCAACTCAACCAGCCTGACACGAACATCATGACGGCAGAGGATCCTGTCGAGTTCCAGCTGCAAGGCGTGAACCAGGTGCAGATGAAAGAGCAGATCGGATTGAACTTCGCTGCCGCCCTGCGTGCTTTCCTGCGGCAAGACCCTAACATCATCCTGGTCGGCGAAATCCGAGATTTCGAAACAGCAGAGATTGCCATCAAGGCAGCGTTAACCGGACACCTTGTGCTCTCGACACTGCATACGAACGGTGCACCTGAGACCATCACGCGCTTGATGAACATGGGTATCGAGCCGTTTCTCGTCGCAACTTCCGTACACCTGATCTGCGCGCAGCGACTCGTTCGTCGAATCTGCAAGGATTGCACGGCTCAAGTGGACGTGCCGGTGCCCGCCTTGATCGAGGAAGGGTATACGCCCGAAGAAGCCAAGACCGTAAAAATCATGAAGGGTAAGGGATGCGGAGTTTGTAACAACACCGGATACAAAGGACGAACTGGTCTTTACGAAGTTATGGAGGTCGATGACGAAATCAAGGAATTAGTTCTCGTCGGAGCCTCCGCCGTGGAGTTGAAGAAGAAGGCAATCGAACGGGGCATGATCACGCTCCGTCGCAGTGGCCTTATCAAAGTGGCTGCTGGGATGACGACTTTGGAAGAAGTGGCACGCGAAACGATTCATTAAGGATCAGAGAGGGAAGGAACAAAGGATATGGCGCTTTCGTTAAGCGATTTACTAAAACGGATGTTGGAGATGGGAGGAAGTGACCTTCACATCACCACCAACTCTCCGCCACAAATTCGCGTGCATGGACACCTGGTGCCGCTCGACCTGCCTCAGTTGACTCCGGCGGAAACCAAACAACTCGCCTATAGCGTAATGACGGATTCGCAGAAGCACCGCTTCGAAGAAAACCTCGAACTGGACTTCTCCTTCGGGTTGAAAGGCCTGGCACGCTTCCGCGCGAACGTATTCAACCAGCGTGGCGCAACGGCCGCCGTTTTTCGTCTCATTCCATTCGAGATCAAGGGATTTCACCACCTCGGCCTGCCAGCGGTTGTCAGCAAGCTCTGCGACAAACCTCGAGGTCTCGTTCTGGTGACCGGGCCGACTGGCTCCGGCAAGTCGACGACGCTCGCGGCGATGATCGACAAGATCAACTCCGAACGGCACGACCATATTCTCACGATCGAAGACCCAATCGAATTCGTGCACATGAACAAGAACTGCGTGGTAAACCAACGCGAACTTCACGCAGATACCAAGACGTTTTCCGATGCGTTGCGCGCCGCGCTTCGTGAAGATCCGGACGTAGTGCTTATCGGCGAAATGCGAGATTTGGAAACGATCGAATCCGCGCTCCGTATCGCTGAAACGGGCCACCTCACGTTTGGAACTCTGCACACGAATTCGGCATCGTCGACGATCAACCGTATCATCGACGTTTTTCCGGCGCACCAACAACCACAGATACGTGCCCAGTTATCGCTCGTGTTGGAGGGCATTCTCTGCCAGAGCTTGTTGCCGAAATCAGATGGCAAGGGGCGCGCGATGTGCATGGAAATCCTGGTGCCTAACGCCGCCGTTCGCAACCTGATTCGCGAAGACAAGATCCATCAAATCTATTCCGCCATGCAATCAGGCCAGGAAAAGTTTGGTATGCAGACGTTTAACCAATCTTTGGCCACAGCCTATGCGCAGAAACAAATCTCATTGGACACGGCTTTGGCGCGCTCCAGCAATCAAGACGAGTTGCAGGAAATGATTGCGCGCGGAACTAGCCTGTTGAATCGCGGCAATCCCGCTGCAGCAGGTCGAGCTTCGGTACCGGTGAAGAAGTAGGAAAAGTTTATGCAGTAGATCCGTTCGCTACAGCGTGCGGAAGTAAGAGACTGGAAGTCGGGCAAGCAGCCAACTAGGAGAGGCAACATGCCAGTTTTTACGTTTTCAGGAAAAACCGCAACCGGCGAAAAGGTAAGCGGCGAACGAGTGGCGGCCAGCAAGCAAGCGTTGCAGGTCGCGTTGCGCAGAGAGCGCATCACCGCCGGGGCGATCCGCGAAAAAGGTAAAGAGTTTTCGCTGCCCAGCCTGAGAAGGGGCAAGGTGAAGACGAAGGACATCGCCGTCTTCTTCCGGCAATTCTCGGTCATGATCGATGCTGGACTTCCGTTGGTGCAGTGTCTGGAGATCCTGGCAGCAAACCAGGAGAACCAAACGTTTCAGAAGACACTGAATGGGGTCCGCTCCACGCTGGAAGGCGGCGCCACCCTGGCCAATGCTATGCGTCAGTATCCGACTGTGTTCGACGACCTGACCACCAACATGATCGAGGCGGGTGAAACCGGCGGTATTCTTGACATCATCCTGCAGCGCTTGGCACAGTACGTTGAAAAGGCCGTGCGCTTGAGAGCCGCCGTCAAATCAGCCCTGATTTACCCGGTCTCCGTTGTCAGTATTGCAGTGTTGATCGTCGGCGCACTGCTCAAATGGGTTGTGCCGATCTTCTCGAACCTTTTCGTCGGCCTCGGTGTGACCTTGCCGTTGCCTACCCGTGTCGTCATGGGGTTGAGTGCTTTTGTCGGAACGTTCTGGTGGTTCTTCATCATCGGCGCGGTGGCGTTTGTATTCGCCATCAAAGCGATCCGCAAGAATCCTAGAGGGCGCTACTACTTCGACCATATGTTGCTGCGGCTGCCGATCATCGGCACATTGCTGAGAAAAATTGCGGTGGCCCGCTTTACGCGGACGCTCGGAACACTAATCACGTCTGGTGTGCCGATCCTCGAAGGCTTGAGCATCACTGCTCGCACCTCTGGAAACGCCGTTCTTGAAGAAGCGCTGATGAAGGTTCGTAAGGCCATCGAAGAGGGCCGGACGATCGTCGATCCGCTCAAGGAATGCGGTGTGTTCCCGAACATGGTGACGCAGATGATCGGAGTCGGGGAAGCGACGGGCGCCATGGACGCTATGCTGCAGAAGATTGCCGACTTCTACGAAGACGAAGTCGACTCCGCGACGAAAGATATGTTGGCGTTGCTCGAACCCGCCATCATCGGTGTCCTGGGTGTCACGATCGGCGGCATCGTCATTTCGCTCTATATGCCGCTGTTCTCGATGATCGCGAAACTGGCAGGCTAGACGGAACAGCGGTGGCAGGCAGGACGCGGGCGTTCCGTATCCTGCCTGTCACGCCTAAATGAAATGGGCTGGTTTTGCGCCCGCGAAAAGTGACCCTACATGCAACCCGTGATGTTCGATGAACGGACTTGGCTCGCCTGGCTTGTAAAGATCCGGGTCCTTATTTTGACGTTGCTTCTCGGTGTCGAGCTGGTAGTGGCTCGCCTCAGCGCTACCTCGCTACCAGTCGGACTCTTCGTATTTTCTGTTCTCTTGTGGTTCGGAGTATCGCTGTTCTACGTTCTGCTGCTTTCTATCTGGCAGGAGTACAAACTTCAAGCAGCATTGCAGGTCATTACCGATCTCTTGTTTGTGACTTTGATCGTCCACGTCACGGGCGGGGTCGACAGCTCTCTTAATTTTCTTTATCCGCTCGTTATCATTGTCGCTTGCATTCTTCTTCCGCGTGTCTGGGCCTACATCACCGCAGGATTGGCATTTGCTCTTTTCGGCGCCATTGTCGAACTGAATTTCTATGGAGCGATCCCCTCGTATTCCACCTCCCGGCCAGCACTGACAGCACTTCAAGTAATCGTAGTGATGAATCTGCTGGCTTACCTTGCGGTGGCTTACCTGGCAGGACATCTCACCTCGAAGCTGCGCCAGGTGGGCATTCAACTTCAGGACACAAGTGGGGCGCTCGAAGATCTCCAAGTTTTGCATCAACATGTTGTTGAAGCAATCACCGGAGGGCTAATTACTACGGACCTGACCGGCAAGATTACGCTTATCAATCCTGCCGCGCTTCAGCTACTGCGACGGAGCGAGCAGGAGTTGCTGGGAACACCGATTAGCCAGTGGTTCGTGGACCCGCTTCCTTCGGTGCAGAATGAGCGAGCACATTCTGAAGTACGCAGTCTGCTGCCCGACGATTTCCAGAAAACATTTCGGGTGATTGTCTCAGCAATGCGCGTCAGCGATGAGGACAAAGGATTTGTTTACACCTTCGACGATCTCACCGAAGTTCGTCGGCTGGAACGAGAAGTGAGGATTCAGGATCGCCTGGCGGCGGTGGGCCGTTTAGCGGCCGCGATTGCGCATGAGATCCGCAATCCTCTGGCCTCGATAGCTGGTTCGGTCAGCATGCTTTCTGATGTGCCCGATCTTAACGAAGAGCATCGAAAACTTCTCCAGATTGTGACTCGCGAATCCGGGCGTTTGAACAACATCATCACCGATTTCCTGGCTTATTCCCGTGGTAAGCAGTATCACTTCGCGGTCACCAATCTAGTGCCGTTGATCGAAGACACGTTGACATTGCTCGGCCACCGCCTTGTCGCGGAGAACTCCGGTATCAAAATTGAGCGGAACATTCCGGCGTCGCGCGCCATCGTCCTCGCCGACGGAGACAAGATCAAGCAGGTGTTTTGGAATTTTTGCGAGAACGCTGTCCGCGCCATGAAAGAAGGGGGCACCCTGCGGGTCAGCCTGGAAGCAGTCGGAGACGATTGGCAGGTAAGTTTCTCGGATACCGGTCCGGGCATGAGCCCACAGCAGCGGGAAAAGATCTTTGAGCCATTTCAGTCTGGATTTGAGGGAGGCACCGGTCTCGGCTTAGCGATCGTCTATCAGATCGTGCAAGCGCACGACGGCAATGTGTGGGCCCGTTCGCAACTTGGGAAGGGAACCACATTCGTGTTGCGGCTACGCCGGTTGGGAGCAGAGAAGGCTGTACTGGATGCACAAGCGAGCGTCGAGTTCGCTGCAGTCGCGGGAGGCGGGCGTGGCTAATATCCTGGTCTGTGATGACGAGCGCTCGATCTGCGAATTGCTGGACATTGCTCTGCGCCGCGATGGCCATAAAGTAGAGACAGTCAACTCCGGCGACGTAGCGAAAAGAAAAATCGATGGAGCTTTGTACGACGTCATCATCACGGATATCAAGATGCCGAATACCGACGGTATCGCCGTGCTGCGGTATGCCCATCAGGTTTGCCCCGAAACTGCGGTTATCCTGATCACCGCAGTGGATGATTACGAGGCAGCGGTCGAAGCAGTCAAGGCTGGCGGAGCTTCGGACTATATCCGGAAGAGCCCAGGGTTAGTGGACGAGATCCGTTTAGCGATCAGTCGCGTCCTCGAAAAACTCTCTCTGAGCCGGCAAAATTTCGCGTTCCGTCGCGATGCCGCTACACGAAATTCACTCGACAACATCGTAGGCTCCAGCCCAGCACTCGAGAAACTGAAGCAAACGATCCGGACCGTTGCGTCGACTTCCAGCACCATCCTGATTTACGGTGAAAGTGGCACTGGCAAAGAACTCGTGGCCCGCGCTGTGCATGTCTGTTCGCCGAGAGCGACCGAGCCGTTTGTTTCTGTCAATTGTGGAGCATTCCCCGAAACACTGTTGGAGAGCGAGCTCTTCGGATACGTCAAAGGCGCTTTCACGGGTGCGAACCAAAATAAGCGGGGGCTATTTGAAGTTGCCAATGGTGGAACGATTTTTCTTGACGAGATCGGTGAGATGACTCTTGCAATGCAAGTCAAGCTTTTGCGTGTTTTGCAGGAGAGAACCGTCCGTCCTGTTGGTGGAACGAACGAGATTGCCATCGATGTTCGCGTCATCGCGGCCACAAACCGCGAACTGGAGAAGCAGGTCGCGGAAAATGCGTTCCGGGAAGATTTGTACTATCGGCTGAGTGTTATTCCCATTCGAGTGCCTTCTCTTCGTGAGCGTCGCGAGGACATTCCTTTACTCGCAAACCATTTCCTCAAGAAGTATGCCTCGGCCGCCCACAAGAGCATTCTGCGTCTCGCACAAGGCTCGGTGGATGCGCTGAGTGATTACGATTGGCCGGGTAACGTGCGACAGCTCGAAAACACAATCGAGCGGGCAGTCGCAATGGAATCTAGTAACGAACTCCACGTTGAACTGCCTGCAGAGCGCCCGAAAGCCCGTGCTGCCGCGGCAGCCGCGGGTGGCGCACCAATCCCCGGCCCCTCCTGCACTTTGCCCGCTGGAGTTGGCATGGAAACTTATGTTGCGGAAATCGAAAAGTCTCTACTGGTAAACGCACTCGAACAGACTGGCGGAGTGCAGGTTCGCGCTGCGGACACGTTGGGGATTTCCTATCGTTCATTCCGCCACCTGATGAAGAAGTACGAGTTGTAAATCATTCTGCGAAAAATCCGCAGCTTAACAAATCACCCACATACGGCCTACTCTCAGCAGGTTGCAAGACTTGCATCGCAATACCTTGCATTCCCTACAGCGTGAAAGGCGAGTTTCTACAGAGCTGCGTCCACAACGGCTCTCGGATGGTTCGAATCCAACAAATCGTGTCGACGGTATGAGCTCAGGTCAGCGACCTTTCTCACAAGCTGACACATAGAGCGGAAATTTCAGGAGGCGAAATGCGAAGTATACGTTCCTTACTCTTTGCTTTCGCGATGCTTTTTATCGCGGGGATAGCGTCCGCGCAGTACATGGTTTCGGTGAACTTTGGTCCACCGGCGCTTCCCATTTATGAGCAGCCGCCCTGTCCGGGCGAAGACTTTATCTGGATGCCAGGTTATTGGGACTGGAGCGATGTTGGTTATTACTGGGTCCCAGGCACCTGGGTGCAACCACCCGAGCCAGACCTTTACTGGACGCCCGGCTATTGGGCGTACAACAACGACGACAATCTCTACAACTGGTATGACGGTTACTGGGCACCCGAAGTCGGCTACTACGGTGGCGTCGATTACGGCTATGGTTATCCCGGCGACGGCTACTACGGTGGCTACTGGCGTGACCGCCATTTCTATTACAACCAGGCCGTCAACAATGTGACGGTTACAAATGTTCGTTACGTCTACGTAACACGTGTTGTTAACACGGCGACGCGAGAAAACCGGGTCAGCTTTAACGGTGGACCTGGAGGGACAACAGCTCGTCCGACCGCGAAGCAACAAGTTATAGCGCGTGAGCAGCGAAGACCTCCGACACAAGTACAGCAGCAACATCAACAGATGGCTCGCCAAGATCGCGCTTTGCTGGCTTCAGAAAACCAGGGAAAGCCCCCTGTTGCCGCCACCGCAAAACCTGCCCAGCTTAACGGCAGTGGCGTAACGGTCGCGCGTCAGGCAGGAGCCCCCTGGCATCCTCCGGCTAATCGCGAGAACCGTGGTGCCGCTCCGGCCAATCAGCCCGAGAATCGTGCAAACCCTCGGCCAGACAATAAGGCTGCGCCAGCGCCAAACCGCAATCCAAACGAGGCGCCACGTCGTGAGGCCGAACCTGGCCGTACACCGCCAGACGCGACCCCGGATCGGAATGAGCCACGTGCAAATCCGCAGCCGCGTCCTGACGAGCGTGACCGACGTGCGGAGCCGGCCCCGCGGCCAGCTCCGGAGGAGCGTGAACGTCGGGCCGAACCAGCCCCACGTCCAGCTCCGGATCAGCCACGCACCGAACCTGAGCCACGGCGTGAGCCGCCACCGGAAGCCCGGTCTGAACGGAACGAGCCGCCGCGAAATGAACGCGCCAATGAAGTACGGCGCGAAAACCCGGGGAAACCTGACAACGCTGGTAAGCCTGGACGGCCAGACAAGCCGGACAACAAACCGGACAAAAAGTCACCGCCACCTGAGGCCGATGACAATCGTCCGCACTAAGTGTTGATTGGAAGGAAGGGCGCCCGTAAGAACCTGTACGCGGCGCCTTTTTGTCGAGTGTTCCCGGGTGGTTAGCTTTTCGTTTTGAGCTGCTGTTTCCACCCCAGGATTCTCGCCTTGTTTCCTTCTTCTTCAGCTTCGGGGATCATGCCTTTCTTCTGAAACAGGATCGAAAGGCTGGTGTGTGCGAGCACATCATCGGGATCGAGTTCAGAAATCCTTCGAGCTGCAGCAATTGCTTCATCGAGCCGGTTAAGGTTCTGCAAAGCGCGGCTTAAGCCGTGGAGCGCTTCGGTGAAAGTAGGATCGGCTGCAAGTGAGCTCTCGTACTCCTTGACGGCCGACGCGTCATCGCCAGCGGCAACCAGATCAAGGGCAGCATAGTAGTGATTTTCGGCTGTTTGGCGATCAGTTTCCGGAGGCATGGAGAGTCGAAGATGGTTATTGGGCCGATTCTAGCACGCACATTCGATGACAAATTTTCGCGGACCGCCACGTTATACTCGGAACGCGACTATGCGAAATGCGTTGCGCTTCGTCTGGAATGCTACTCGCGGGCATCGGTTAACTCCTTGGCGCAGCCCGTTCCTGCTCTGGCGGATCGAGACCTATACAGGTGTCAAGATGACTCGCATCGGTTTCCTGGAGTTCTGGGAATTCCTCTGGCGGGAGCGCCGTCAGCTGTGGCGTTTCCTGAAGTGGACAGGGGAAATGGAACGCTACGTTCGTCCAAAAACGAAACGAGCGTAACGCGCTTCTCGCAAAACACTCTACTCCGCACCTCTTGCCGTGTTCTGGCCTTACTGATTTGCTTCACCGTCTTCGGCGTGAGCCGGCTTTCGGCTCAAGGCTCAGCTGATTCAACCTTGCCCAACGCTCCTTCCTCATCCCGACCAGGAGAGCCCGCGCAATCGGGTCGGGCAGAAACCGGTATGCATTTCGGAGTTTTGCCAACTCCTTCGATCAGCTTTCCTGAGCTGGCGGCAAGTCACAGAGTTTTGACGCCACTCAATAAGTTTGAATTGTTTGTCCAAGATAGTACGTCGCCGTCGGCTTTCATGTTCTCCCTGTTTAGTGCAGGTCTTAGCCAGGCTCGTGACAGTTATCCGGGCTATGGGCAAGGCGCGGACGGTTACGCGAAACGCTTTGGATCCAAGATGGCGCGGGGCGCCTCGAATAAATTCTTCAGCGAATTTGTCTTGGCTTCGGCTCTCCACGAAGACCCCCGCTATTTCAGGACCCCAAATGCGACACTCAGCCAGAGCATCAAACATGCATTACGTCGTCTCGTGATTACCCCAAAAGACGGAGGCGGTGAAAGCATCAACTATTCCGGTCTTCTCGGACCACTTGCGGGAGAGTCACTTGCGAATACCTATTTGCCTGAGGATGAGCGGACTTTTCCGCGATTGATGAAGCGTTACTCGTTAGGGATGGGCACTCGGGCGGGGACCAATATCATTCGTGAATACTGGCCGCAACTGCGGAAAAAATTCAAAAAGCAGGCCAAGTTTGCAGATGTGAGCAGCGATCCAAGCGTTAGGACACCAGAGCAGAACTAAGAACCATTGCTGGCAGCCGCGGCTTCGCCGATAACAACCATCACTTCCGTTCCTTTACCGGAGCCGATCAACTGGTAGGCGGATCCGCGGTTCGCTGCAACCTCCAAGTATCCCATGCTGCCAAGAATCCCGAACAATTCTCCTGGACGCGCGTTTGCATAGATCTTCTGCATGGAATTGATTTCTTTTTTCCCAACCACGATTTTGAAATCTTGCGGGTGCTCTTCAAACAGCATGGGAGCGTCTTGTGGCGTGATGTTTGTTACGAGATTTCCGAATCGGTCCACCTTTAAAACAACCCCACGCAATGTGTTTTCGTTTATAGCTTTCGGCTTGGGGGACGCGAACTTCACATAATCTTGAATTTCTTCGCCCATCTTCTCGGGATCGACACCTTTGGCCAGATACGCTGCGATCGGAGCGAAAACATCACGCGCGTGGAACGTATCGCTGCGCGGCTGAAGAAAGTAATGCTGCGCAGTAATTTGACGCACCCACATACGCTCTTCGCGTTCGAAAACCATGGAGAGTACGCCATTATCGGGGGCAACGAAGTAGTGCCGCTCCGTAGAAGCTATGATTGCCCTGCGTTCCGAACCGACTCCCGGATCAACCACAACTACGTGGGTCGTGCCCACCGGAAAGTAGCTATAGGCTTGTGAGATCGTCAACGCGCCGTCCAGGACGTCAAAGGCCTGCACGGAATGCGAGATGTCCACGATGACCGCTTCTGGAACGATGCTCAGAATTACGCCTTTCACCGTTCCGATGAAGTGGTCGTTCAGACCGAAGTCGGTTGTTAATGTGATGATGGGAGTGCGAGCCAAGGATCGTCCTCACTACGGGGCGCAGAAATCCCCACAATCTTCGAACCTAACGCGCTAGAGGACTCGAGTCAAGGTACGCAAGTAATGGCACATCGCTCACTTATTCATCTCCGCGGTCCAATTTGTCACGAGCACCAGCGGAGAGGCTAGGCTCTCGGGAACCATTGTGAGAAGCAACTGTTTTCCATCTGGCGCCGCTTCAAATGGATTCCCGATCGGAGCGGTGTAGTTGTTTTGAAATAAGTGACGAGCAGGCCCAAGCTCCAATCCATCGCCGATCGAGTGCACGTCTGCAGCGCTAACGTTTCCATCAAGACCCATGAAAAAGATTTCTTTGCCATCCGCACGCCAGTCCGGGAATGCGCCACCCACTTGCGAAACTTGCCACTTGCCTTCACCGCTAGGGAAACGGGTTACATAGATCTCTTCTCGACCCGATTCCGTCGAGCTATAAGCAACCCAACGGTTGTCCGGTGAGAGTCGAAATTGAAGGATTCGTGCCTGCTGGGAAGGAGGCTGAACGATCGGGATGAGCTTCTTGTCGTTGTTGTTGTCCACTGCCCAAATCGCAGCACCGCTGGGACCACTCTGCTCAAGATGAACGAGGTAGCGCCCGTCATTGGACCACTGTGGCAACAGCAAGGTGCGGGCGAGTCCGGTCGGCTGACTACTGAGCAACACTTCTTCCTGCCCACCGCCGTTCGCAAGACGCGAACACAAGGACGTGCCATTTACCACCGTTGCGCCCACCTGCTTTACGTAAGCGACTCGCTGTCCATCGGCAGACCAAGAAGGCATCAGGTGAGTGGCGCCCCCGAATGTCAGGCGATTTTTCGTTCCTCGCACCAGGTCCAATATCCAGACATCGGCTTGCGGATCCCCAATCGAAATCGCCAGGCGCTTCCCGTCGGGGGATAGTTGGCCTGTTCCTTTGTACGCTGCACTCTCGGCGAGCTTCTTGAGGATCTTGCCGCTGCGGTCCACAAGCAGGAGGTCAGTTCCCGTCGAGCTCGTCCCGGGCTCGTAAATCAGCAATCCATTCTGGCTGGCGGTGAAGGTCGTGTGCCATGTTCCGGCGTCATAATCAATCAGGTTCGCGACAGTAATCGGATCGCCCGAAAGGGTACCTGTAGTGGGATCAAATTTTTGGGCGAATAATTGTGACTGAAGATGGTAAAGCAAGTAGCCGGATGCGTATTGCGCGCCTGAATCGGAATCGACCACGTGTTTGTAAGAACCATCCGCGAGAGATGCGAAATAGATTCCCTGTTCTGAGTTGCCCGAGTGGTTTGTTCCGAAGAAGAGAAAATGCTTACCGTCCGGAAGAAACCAAGGCCAACGATGCGTTGTGTGCTTTCCCCCTTCAAACTTCGTAAGCCGAACTGCGCCTGCTCCCGAGGAACTCACTCTCCACAACGAATCACGATAATCGGGCTCATATACGATAACGTTTTCCTGGTTCCACGTTCCTCCTCTGGGGTTCGGTGTGTCAGCCAAAATTGTGACTGGACCGCCACTCGCTGCGACTTTCTTAAGATGCCCCTCCGCAAAAAAACCGAGGAACTTGCTGTCGGGAGACCAGAAAGGAAACGATGCGCCTTCGGTTCCATCCAGTTTCCTGGCGGAAAGTTCTCCGAATGAATGCACCCATATGCTGTTTTGTCCTCCTTTGGGGCGAGCACAAAACGCCACGGCAGATCCATCGGATGCAAGTACCGGAGGTCCGGAGTAGTCCCCTGTTAAGTCGAAGCCCGTGTTCGCGGGCGGCGGTAAGAATGAACGCAGAACCGGCAGCTGTGGATGTCCGCGCAACGAGAGCCATGCCACCATGCCTGCTAAGGCTGCGATGGCGACCAGCCAAAGTAATCGCTCCGTCCATGATTCTTTCGGTTGAGCGGATTCGGGCTGCGAAGTCGGAGCTGGAACCGTTACGATCCAGCGCAGTTCATGACCGACATCGGCAGCATTTTGCCAACGCTTCTCAGGATCTTTCGCCAGGCAGGTCTGCACGACATGATCCACGGAGATTGGAGTCATGGGCTGGATCTTTGTGATTGGCTCAGGATCCTTTTCCAGAATGGCGGAGGCAACTGAGAGTTGGCTCTTGCCTTCGAACGCTCGGCGTCCAAGCAACATCTCATACAACACGCATCCGAAACTGAAAATGTCACTGCGCGCATCGGCTTCATGGCCCTGCAAGAGTTCAGGCGCCATGTACTGGAACGTGCCCACGACCGATCCTTGCTGCGTTACGGCAACCGGTGATGCCAGCGCGGTCAAATTCATCGTGGGCGTCGATGGGGTGAGGTTCCCCTTGCTCGCAGGAGCTGCGCCTAGCAGCGCCACAGGCTTTGCCAATCCGAAGTCCAGCAGTTTGGCTCCGGATGGAGTCAGCATGATGTTCCCGGGTTTCAAATCGCGGTGAACGATACCCGCGCGATGCGCCTTCTCCAGCGCTTCACAAATCTGGATTCCGTACTCCAACGCCTGTTTGAGCGGCAGAGGGCCCTTGCGCAGCCGTGACTCCATGGTCTCCCCTTGCACATATTCCATGACAAGGTAGGAGGTACCGTTTTCCACGCCGACATCATGCAGCACGCAGATATTGGGATGATTGAGTGAGGAGAT
>Ga0310810_10000055_pt1 | contig 131431 bp, 119 predicted proteins | sample NCmetagenome_FD_207641 | JGI IMG/M metagenome (GOLD analysis project Ga0310810, IMG submission 207641) | Soil microbial communities from experimental microcosm in Duke University, North Carolina, United States - NC | ecosystem: Engineered > Artificial ecosystem > Soil microcosm > Unclassified... | reverse complement strand
ACGTCTCAAGATGACGCGACGGATTCCGCTTCGCGGGCGGCGCCGATCAAACGCTGGACGGTCTCGAACAGCTTGTCGTCGTCGACCGGCTTGGAGAGGACGGTCACCAGCGAGCCTGTGCCCACGCGTGTCGTCTCGGGGACCTCGCAGTCGCCCGTGATGAATAGCACGGGAACCCGCGCGCCCGCGGCTTTCAGCGCGTCGTGGACGGCCACGCCGCTCATCCCGGGCATGCGCACGTCGAGCACGAGACAGCTCGACGTGTGCGCGGCAGGTGAGTCGAGGAGCTCACGGCCGGAGGCGAACGTTTGTACGCGATATCCGACGGCGGAGAGCAGGCGGGCCACGGCGCGGCGCACGGAGGGATCGTCGTCGACGACGGCAATGAGGCTGGGGGTGCCCGCGCTGTCGCTTCGGACATTGGCGATGACATCGCCCGAGCGCCGACATGGCTCCCGCGAGGCCGTGATGAGATCTTCCGAGCGTTGAAATTCCCCGTGCAAGGCCCGGATCGCCTCGTCGCTCGCCGGCGCCGCTCGCCCGACGCCGACGAGCGTGACGAAGGCCAATACCTCGCGGCCGCATCGGGTGCAGCGCGTGCGGCGCGCGACACTCTGCTGCTCGACGAGCGCCGTCGTCGTCCGACGCATGTCCGCCAGACTCGTCCGGCACGCGACCGCCAGGCAGACGTTACAAAGCGGGTCACCGCCGGCATCGGCGAGCGCGCGGCGCACCACGTCCACCGGCATCCTCATGAGTCCGCCCCGGTCAACGGCAGGGTGAGGTGGAACATCGCGCCCCCCGCCGGCTTGTTGACGGCCCAGATACGTCCTCCACTGGCGGTAATGATGGAGCGTGCGATCGACAGACCCATGCCCATGCCTTCCGCTTTGGTGGTGTAGAACGGCTCGAAGACCGTCGTCTCCGTGCCCGGCTCGAGCCCTGGCCCCATGTCCTCGACCGTCACGTGGACGGTCTCTTCGTCGTCGCGCGACGTGTGCACGACCACGATGCGTTCGGTCACGTGGAATCCGCTCACGGCCTCCATCGCGTTGACGACGAGGTTGAGGATGACCTGTTGCAGCTGCACCCGGTCGGCGTTGACGAGCGGCAGGTCGGGGTCGACATCGACCGTGATCGAGACATCGCGCATGATGGCGTCGCTGCTCAAGAGCTTGATGACGTCGCCGACGAGCACGTTGAGATCGAGGAGCACCGGGCGGACTTTGCCCTTGCGCAGAAGCTCTCTCAGACGTTTGATGACCTCGCTCGCACGATGGTTGTCGGCGACGACGTCGCTGAGGCAATCGCGGACCTCGGCCAGGTTCGGTGACGGTGCGGCCAGGAATCGCAGCGCGGCGCGCGCATTGGCGAGGATGCCGGTGAGCGGTTGATTGAGCTCATGGGCGAGCGAGGCGGTCAGCTCGCCGATCGTCGAGACTCGCGTGAAGTGGGCGAGCTCTTGACGCGTCTGCTGAGCCTCCAGCTCCATGCGGCGACGCTCCGTCACGTCGGTGAACGAGACGACGGCCCCGCCATCGGCGCCGTTGAGCGGGAGCACCGCCATCGCGAACCACCGTTCTCCGGCCGACGATGGACGCGGGTACTCCAGCGAGAATTCCGGCAGCTTTCCGTCGATGACGGCCTGGATGCCATGTCGGGCGTCGCCGGCGAACACCGTACCCGACGGCAGCGCGTGGCGGCACAAGGCATCGACCGTTGCGCCGACACGGATCGCGGTGTCGGGAGCAGCCCGGTCGTCGTCGCTGAAGGCGCGCCAGGCGGCGTTGATCGCGATCAGGCGGCCGTCGCGGCTCACGACCGCCACGTTGGTATGCAACGACGCGAGGATCGCGCTGTTCATGATCTCGCTGGCCCGGAGCGCGGTTTCGGCCTTCGTGCGCGCGATGACGTTGGCAAACACTTCGGCCACGAGCCGGAGCTGCGAGACCGTCTCATTCGGCCACGGGCGACCGCTCGCGAGCGGCCCGAACCGCACCACACATGCGTCGGTCACGAGCGTCGGCACTTCCGTCAGCTCGTCCCAGGTGACGCTGAAGGACACCTCGGCCTTCACCGGCGTGATGCCACGGCTCCACGCGTGCGTCCGGATGAACGCGCCCTGCTCGTGCGAGAACTGATAGATGCTGATTTGATCGACCCGCAGATACTCGCCCAGCTCGCCGAGCTGCGCATTGATCACACGGTCGATTTCGTGGATCGGCAAGTGCACGAAGGCCCGTGACAGTCCTGAGAGCATCTCCTCGAATCGAAGCCGATCGACGAGGGATCGTCGTGTGAGCTCTTGCTCCTCGATGAGCGCGGTGACACACATCAGCGGGATCGTGAACGCCGTCAAGGCGATCTGGAGCGAGAGGACGTTCGCGACGGCCGAGGTGCCGCCGAACCGACCGTCCGATCGCAGGCCCGCGGTGATGGCCGCGATCTCGATGACGAGCGCTGCGATGCTGGTCCCCGGCGGCCCGAGGCGCACGGCCGCCCATGTGGCGAACGGCAGGACGAGCGCCAGGACGATCATGGGCGAGGCGGTCACGTCGCTGAGGAGATGCACGGTGCTGAACAACACGCTGGTGCCGACGAGCGCCGCGCACAGCGCCACAGCTTCGCGCCACCGTCGTCGGAGCAGGCGGCGGGTCCAGGCGAGCTCCGGAGCGAACGCCATCATGAGCGGCGGTACCAGCGTCAGCTCGGTCAGGGTGTTGGCGAAGAAGCGAGTGCGCCACACTAGCGCGTACTGCTCGCCGCGCAGCAGTGTGACGGCCGCGGCGTCGAGGAACGACGAGAAGAAGGGCGCGGCCAGCCCGACGCAGACGATGAACGTGCCCGCGGACCGCAGCGAATCGAAGCTGATGCGACGACGGGGGGCGACGACTCGGACGAGGACCGCGGCGATCAACGCCTCGCTGCAGTTCGTGCCGAAGACGACGAACATGAACGGCGTCACCCCGGTCAGCGGCCACAGGGCAGCCACGTGCGCGGGGAGGGCGGCGGCCAGGTAGAGCGGCCACTGGCGAGGCGAGCTGAGTAGGAGCGCCGTCGTGAGAATGGCATTCGGTGGCCAGACCACGGAGGGTGTGACGGGCGGGAATTTCAGCAGAAAGCCGACCTGGCAGCCGACGTAGTACGCCGTCGCGATCAGCAGCGCGATCGCCACGGTGCGAACCGGTGGTTCAGCGAGTCGTCGCTTCAAGAGTTACCGGGCACACGTCGCCGGCACGTCTCCGGTGTGGTCCCGTATCGGTCCTGTATAAGGAAGCACGGACACCGTCGAGGCGAACCTGGACTTTGGTCCTATTCCGCGGGCACGCGGACATGTGCGACGAGACCGACCAGAGTGGTCGGCGAGACCGGCTTGGTGAGCTGCATGTCGAAGGACGGTGAGGTGGCCCGTTGCCGGTGGCGCGGGGTGTCGCCGAGACCCACCAGGTACGTGTGTTGGCATTGGGGCAGCCGTTTCACGCGACGCGCGATCTCATGACTATCGAACCCGGGCGACTCGACATCGATCACCGCGATCTCCGGTTGGAAGAAGGCCGCCACCTCGACGGCCGCAGGATACCCCTCGGCGCTCGCCACCGAATGTCCGGCTTCTTCCAGCGCCGTCCGGAACTCCTCGAGCTCGCCGGGGTCGTCGTTGACGACGAGCACGCGTCTGGCGCGGGAGGGGCCGAGGACCTCACGGCCATCGGGCCGCCCGAGCGGCAGGCGCACCACGAATTCGCTTCCCCGGCCGAGACCCTCGCTGCGCGCGCTGACGGTGCCGCCGTGGCGCTCGACGAGCGTGCGCACGAGCGCCAGGCCCAGTCCGAGCCCGCCCTGCGCGCGGTGACGCGAGCGCTCGACCTGCGTGAACAGGTTGAACACGTGCGGCAGCATGTCGGCCGCGATCCCGATGCCCCGATCGCGAACCGTCAGCATGGCATCACTCCGCGTTCGCTCGACGACCACGCGAATGGGCTCGCCGCGAGGCGTGTACTTCACGGCATTGTTCAGCAGATTGCCGACCACCTGCTCGAGGCGGATGGGATCCCCGTGGACGACGACCGGCTCGTCCGGCAGGGACAGGGCAACGTCGTGGCCTTCGGCGAGCGGCGTCAGCTGCAGTGCCTCGAAGCTGTGACGAGCGATCTCGCGGAGATCGACGGCCTGCATGGTGAGGATCAGCTTGTCGAATCGCAGGCGCGAGACGTCGAAGATGTCGTCGATCAGCGCGCGCAGATGTCGCGCCTGGTGCGACATGATCGTCTGCAGCCGCGTCACGTCGGGGGCGGCGGCCAGCCGGCCCAGGACCTGGACGGCGTTGACGAGCGGTGCGAGCGGGTTGCGCAGCTCGTGCGCGAGACGTGCCAGAAAATCGTCCTTTCGCCGGTTCGCGTCGCGTGTCTCCTGATACAGACGCGCGTTCTGCACCGCGGTGGCCGCGTGCGTCGCGAACATCTGTGCGATCACGACGTCCTCGGTGGTGAACGGCCGGCTGGCGCGCCGCGCCACGGCGAGGACACCGATGACTTTCCAGGCCGCCCGCAGCGTGAGCACCATGCCGACGCGGCCACGGCCGACCTTGGGAATCGTGACGGCGTCGCTCGTCCGGAGCGCATCGGCGAGGGCAGCCTTCGTGTCCGGGTTCGCGGTGCCGCCGAACAGCGCGTCCGCGTCCCCGAAGGCCCCGCGCATGACGAGACGGGCGTCGTCCAGGACGAGCGCGCCCGCGACATCGGCGTTGAGCACCTCGGCCGCCCGTTGCGCGATCCGCGGCAACAGGGCCTCGTCGCCGACCTCGGCGCGCGTCAGTTCCTGGCTGACGTCGAGGAGACGTTGCAGCCGCGCCTGCCGCTCTCGCGAATCTTCGAGGAGTCGCTCGTTCTGCCGCGCGATTCGGAGGAGCCGTGTCCGCTCGCTCTCCATCATGAGCGACTCCGGCGGGACCATCAGATGCACAGCACGCTCGCGACCGTGGAGCACGACCCGAGGCCGCGACGCCGACGACTCGTGGAATGCAAACTCATTGGCAATAAAAAAGCATGCCGCCGCCCGTGCGCGGAACTGGACCTTAGACCCGGCTCGGCATGCCGCCCCACGTCGCGATACGGAGGAGCACACCATGCCTGATGCCGCCCCCGTCGACAGCCGGGGCCTCGTATTCGTGATCGATGACGACGAATCGGTGAGGCGGGGCTTCGCGCGCCTGCTGCGCTCGGACGGTCTCGACGTCAGATGCTTCAGCTCGTCGAGCGCGTTCGTCGAGCGTCCGCTGCCCGACCAGGTCGCCTGCCTCTTGCTCGACCTGCGGCTGCCGGGTGCGAGCGGTCTCGACGTGCAGGCGATGCTCGCGCGTGCCGGCCACGACATTCCGATCATCTTCGTGAGCGGCTGCGCGGACGTCGAGTCGAGCGTGCGCGCGCTCAAAGCCGGCGCCGTCGATTTCTTGCAAAAGCCGGTGGACGACCAGGCCTTGCTCGACGCCGTGCACGAGACGCTCAACCGCGCGCGGGAAGCGCGCCGTCAGCGCGTGGATCGCGCGGCGCTCCGCGCGCGATTCGAGCGGCTCACCCGCCGCGAGCGCGACGTGCTGCGGCACATGCTCCGCGGGCTGCTCAACAAGCAGATCGCCCTGGAGCTCGGGATCAGCGAGAAAACCGTCAAGTTTCACCGCGGCCGGGTCATGGCGAAAACCGAGGTCGGCTCGCTGGCCGAGCTCGTCCGCGGCGCCACGAAGATTCAGCTCGAAGGCGCGTGACGCCGCTCAGGGCGCCATCAGCTCTTGCACGTCCTCATGGGTGTCCATGGCGAAGATCGCGAGGGCGGATGCGTCGAGTCGCATTTTCATCAGATCGACCATCCGCACGCGTCGATTGCCGTAGGTGTGAAAGTACAGACGCCCGCTGGCGATGTCGACGGCGCTCGTGCACGACGTGTGGTTGCACCCCACACCGTCATCCGGCCTCGGGCGGAGCCTGCCGCGTGGGATCTCGCAGTGGCCGAGGATGTGGAAGGCCTGCTGCACGGCTTCTTCTGCCGTGTCGACCGGAGCGGCGGTCTGCGTGAACGCGGCCGCCCGCACGAAGCGTGCGGGCGGAGTGAAGCCTCCGGGGATCGAGAGCGTCCCGCTGGCGGCCTTCTGGCTGAGGTGGTGCCGAAGATTGGCCAGGTGCCATTGGAAGTCGGGGGCGTTCGTCACGACGCCGACGGGGTTGTCGTGAATGGTCACCGCGCCATCGATGAATTCCACGACCGCGCACCGGCCGTGCGTGTCGTGCACGACGTAGTGCAGCGGAGGAACGATGCCGAGGGGCTCGAACACCGTCCGGCCGACCACCACGTCCTGCAGGCCCGTGACGGCGGCATCGACGCTGGCGAATCGCGTGAGGAGCCAGATGGGAACGTCCATCGGCGCCAGCGTGCGCGCGCCGTCACCCGCGCGAACGTACTGATAGGTGGCGTAGCCCGGATGGTACAGCGCGCCGACGGCGAGGCCTTTTTCGTTGAGCCCGTCGATGAGTATCGGCAGACCGTGGGTGTTGATCCCGACCGCGGCGTAGGTTGACGTCCAGATCATGCCGGGCTCGCCACACGGCGCGGCGCCCATCAACGCGTAGCGCCTTGGCACCACGATGACGTCGCAGGGCGTTTCGGCAGCGAAGTCGATCGTCCGTGCATACACGACGGCGCCGGACGTGGTCGTAAGCCGTATGGCCGTGCACATGGACTCCGCCACCCTCATGCAGCGCGTCGGGGTTGGTTCACTGCCTGTCCGTGATCAAGCCTCGGGCCGTCGACTCTCGGCAGGGCCGAACGGGCCGTCTGGCGCGCGTTCGGCTCTCGGCGCGCGCCGCGAGCGAACGGACGATTCGGTCGGTGGCGTGTCACGCACCCACATATGAGCGCCAAAGTGCTGCTGGTGGACGACGCGCAGGAACTCCTGGATGCGTACGTGCTGTTCGTGCAGGGCATGACCTCACACGACGTGCGCGGCGCAACGTCCGGGGGCGCCGCACTCGAGATCGCGCGACGCTGGCGACCCGACATCGTCGTGACCGACATCATGATGTCCGAGATGAACGGCCTCGAGCTCATCACCCGCATCCGCAGCGAGCTGCCGCCTCCACTTCCCGTGATCGTCGCGATGTCTGGCTTTCCCGACGTCGAGCGGGAGGCCCTCCGGCGCGGCGCTCAGGTGTTTCAGGCCAAGCCGCTCGATCCTGATGATCTCGTCGTCCTGATCGACGCGCTCCTCCAGCACCGCGCGCCACCGCGGTATGTCCGCGCCGTCACCGATGCGCGGCGACACCAGGCGAGCGCGTTGGCCGAGAGCGCGGTCTCGGCGACGCTGGGTCGGCAGCCTTACTTTGCGCAGGTGGCGCAGCTCGGGACACGGCTGATGTCACGGTATTTCGACGACACCAATGCGGCGCTCCTGCTCATCGGCGATGGACAGCTGAAGGTCTTTGCGTCGTCGGGCTGGCCGGTGGGGACGCAGCCCGAGGGCGTCGTCGGCTATGCGCTCGACGTGGTGGTGAGCGGTTCGACGCTGATCGTGCCGGACCTCGCCGCCATGCCGACGGGCAGCGTTCGCAACACGGTCTCGGACTGGCGCCTGCTCGCCGCCGTTCCGGTTTGTTCCGACGACGGCACGGCCATCGGTGCGCTCATGATCGCCGATCGACGCACCATCCGATTCGACGTGCACGATCTCGGCATGCTCCAGCACATCGCCTCGTGTCTCGGTGACGTCTTTTCTGGCGATGTCGGTGGCGCCGGCGTGCTCGAAGGAGCCGGCGTGCTTCGTGGCGAGACGTGGCGCCATGCGCTCGGCTGCGAGCTCTCGCACCTCGCCGCGAGGCAAACACTCGTCATGGCCCTGGCCTCGTCGGCGATGCCCGCGATGATTCCGGTCGAGTCGCGCGAGCACATGGACGATCTGGAGCGGGCGACCACCGAGGTCATCGCGCGGCTGCCGCCTCGCACCGCGCTCGGCTGCGTCAGCCCTGAGCGACTGGCGGCCTATAGCATGGTCGATGATGCCGTCGCGGGCACGCGTCGGCTCGTGTCGATCCTCCAATCGCTCGCGCCAGAATCGCGCGGCGTTTCCATCGCGACCATCGCCGCGACCGACATCGCGCCGACGGATCGTGGCGCGGCGCTGCTCGAGATCCTGCATTGTCTCTTGGCCTCCGCGATCGCCCGCGGACCGGATACCGTGCTCGGCGCAGAGATCTCTCCCACGCTGATCGACGCCCGGCGTGCGGCGTAAGGGGACCGACCGGTCCCGCGGGACGCCGCAAACGGCCCTACCGCTTCGTCGTCGCGGGTGACGATTCGTAGATCAGTAGGTCGGCGCTGCGCGAGCTCGGTTCGCCACCGAACACCGCACAGTCGCGGGCCTGCGGCTCAGATCGCATTTTGTTGCTGCGCCGCGTCGCGACGTGCGATGCTCGCGCTGCTCGTCACACCAGCGCGCGGTCGTACTGCGGGAGGACAGCGATGCAGGATATGGGCAACGCGCAGACCGACGATCGTCGGCGTGCCCTCATCCGGACGATCGCGGCCCATTCGCCGTGTGCGCATTCCGCGGGTCGGAGCGCGGGCGCGAGCTGCATGTTGTGCCAGGGGACGATTCCCGCGGGCGCGCCGCAGATCGAGATCGACGCGGGACGGACGATCATCGTCGACGAGGCGTGCTAGACCTCGTTTCTGAAGGACATCGTCGAGTGAGCCGCGGCGTCTAGCGGACGAAGCCCTCGCGCCCGAGGTACTCGAGGACCCGCCGCGCATTCTGACCAGCCGTCGAGACGACCGTATCGAGGACGATCGCTGGCGCCGCCGGCGGCTCGTACGGGTCGTCGATGCCGGTGAGCCCGGTGATCTCACCGCGTCTGGCCTTGGCATAGACGCCCTTGCTGTCGCGTTGCTCACATACCTCGAGCGGGGTGTCCACGAACACCTCGACGAAATGCTCGCTCCCGACCATGTGCCGGACCTCGTCGCGCGTCGCCTGGTACGGGCTCACCGCGGCCACCAGCGCGACCCCGCCGTGTCGCACGATCTCCGCCGCCACGAACCCGATGCGACGGATGTTGGTGTCCCGGTCGTCCTTGCTGAATCCGAGGCCCTTGGACAAATGCGTACGCACCACGTCGCCGTCGAGCAACGTGACGCGCCGGCCGCGCTCGAGCATCAGCATCGTGAGGATCTCGGCCGTGATCGACTTGCCGGCGCCGCTGAGGCCGGTGAACCACACGCACACACCCTGACAGTGCCGCGGCGGATAGGTCTCGATGAGAATCTGCGCGACCTCGGGCCGCGTGAACCATGCAGGCAGCGCTCGACCGACGCGTAGGAACTCCTCACGGACCTGCGTCCCCGAGATCGACGCGGTGCGTGCCGTCGGAGCGATGCGCGACTCTTCTTCGTAGCGGTCCTCGTCGGGCAGATACATCATCTCGCCGAACGGCACCATTCGGACGCCGAGCTCCTCCTGGAACCGCGCCACCAGCTCCTGAGCGTCGCGAGCACCGTAGAAGGGCTTGCCGGCGGAATCGAGGCCCGGGCTCGCGTGATCGCGCCCCACGATGAAGTGGCTCGCGCCGTAATTCCGCCGCATGAGCGCATGCCACACGGCCTCGCGGGGCCCGGCCATACGCATCGCCAGCGGCAAGAGCGCCAGCACCACGCGCTGGCCGTCGTAGTACCGGTCGACGAGGGCCTTGTAGCTCCGCACGCGCGTGTAGTAGTCGACGTCGCCCGGCTTCGTCATACCCACCACGGGATGGAGCAGGAGGGTGCCGCCGACCGCGTCGGCGGCGCGCTTGGTGAGCTCTTCATGGGCTCGGTGCAGCGGGTTCCGCGTCTGGAACGCCACGACGTTGCTCGCGCCCAGGGCGTGGAGCCGCGCGCGGGTCTGCGATGGCGTCAGTCGCAGCTCGCGGAAGTCGTGGCGCTCCGGCAGGGCCAGTAGCTGAAGACGCCCCGACAGGGCCACATCGCCCCACGCCTGCATCTCGGCGATGAGCGGATGGCGCAGGTCGCGGCTGCCGACGACCTGCCGCGCCATCTCCGCGCGATCCCACTCGTACGCCTCCTCGATCGTCATGATTCCCAGGAGCTCGTTGCGCGCATCGCGCAGCGCCACGTCCTGATCGAGTCGCAGCCCGGCCGCCGAATCGATGGGCAGGATGACCGGGATCGGAAACAGCTGGCCGCCGTCCAAACGCATCTCGGCGAGCACGCGGGTGACGTCGGCGCGCGCCATGAATCGGTCGAGGGGAGAGAACGCGCCGGTGGCCAAGAGCTCCAGGTCGTAGAGCGCTCGCTCTCCGATCTGCACCGAAGGAAGACGATTGGCCCGGGCGCGCGCCTCGGCGCGCGCCGCTTCGGGAACCATGAGGTCGACGAGCGTCCCGCCGACGGGCGCGATCAGGTGGCAGGTCGGAGTCGTCACGCGACGTGGCTCCGCCGCTGGCCGAAGAACCGGCAGAATTCCATCCCTTCACGCACCCGTCGTATGAGCATCCTCCGATCACGCGCGGCTTCGCGGAGGAGCGACGCGATCTTGGTCGGGCGGAAATAAAATCTGCGATACAGCCGCTCCACGGCGCGCGCGATCTCGTCCCCGCCGAGATGCGGATAGACGAGCGCGCTCACCTGGCGACCGGCGCCGTCGATGAGCGCTTGCTCATCAGCGAGCCAGCCGGCGTCGCGCGCCTGGTGGTACAGCGCGGTCCCCGGATACGGGGCGGCGATCGACACCTGAATGGTGTGGGGATCGATCTCGAGGGCGAAGCGTGCCGTCTCGGCGATGGTCTCGCGCGTCTCGCCGGGCAGACCCAGGATGAACGTGCCGTGGATCGTGATTCCGAGGTCGTGGCAATCGCGCGTGAAGCGTCGCGCCACGTCGAGCCTGACGCCTTTCTTCACGTTGTTCAGGATGTGCTGATTGCCCGACTCGTAGCCCACGAGGAGCAGGCGCAGGCCGTTGGCCCGAAGCACTTCCAGCGTCGTGCGCGGGACGTTTGCCTTGGCGTTGCACGACCACGTGACGCCGAGAGCGCTCAGTCGCCGTGCGATCGCTTCGGCGCGCGGCAGGTCGTCCGTGAAGGTGTCGTCATCGAAGAAGACTTCCTTCACCTGGGGGAAGTAGCGGCGGACGCGGCTGACTTCTTCCACCACGTGGTCGACGCTGCGAGTGCGATAGCGGTGGCCCCCGACGGTCTGCGGCCACAGGCAAAAGGTGCATTTGGAGCGGCAACCCCGGCCCGTGTAGAGCGAGACGTAGGGGTGCAGCAGGTAGCCGATGACGTAGTCCTCGACCCGGAGATCGCGGCGGTAGACCTCGACGACGAACGGCAGCTGATCCAGATCTTCGAGCACGGCGCGGTCGCGCGTGTGCGCTATGCCTCCGCCCGTGCGAAAGCTCACACCGTCGACGTCCTCGAGACGCCGGCCCTCGGCCACCTCGCGCACGGTGAAGTCGAACTCGGTGCGCGCGACGAAGTCGATCGCGCTCGAGCTGCCCAGCGCCTCGATGGGATTGACCGCCACGTGCGCGCCCACGAATCCCAGTGTCAGGTGCGGATTCGCGTCCTTCAGCGCTTCGGCGACCCGCACGTCGGAGGCGAACGACGGCGTGCTCGTGTGAAGCACCGCCAGCTCGTAGTCGCGTGCGAGCGGTACGACATCGTCGAGGCCGAGCCCGGCGGGAGGCGCATCGACGAGATGACTGTCCGGCACGAGCGCCGCGGGCTGAGCGAGCCAGGTCGGATACCAGAACGACCGGACCTCGCGCCGTGCCTGATATCGCGAGCCCGCGCCCCCGTCGAACCCGTCGAACGACGGCGGATGGAGAAACAGCGTCTTCAGCACGTTCGGCTGCTCAACGCGACCGGCACGTCACGGGTCTGGCGCGCCCGGACCGGGCGATCGACATGCGCCGTCCGCGCCATTCGACCGTGGAACCGAGAAAGCTCATCGCCCACACGACGACCGTCATCGCATCGCGCGCCGGGATGAGCCACGGCGCCCGACCCGACCGGAGCCCGAGACACGAGGGCATGGCGGCGTGGATCGCGGTCCGGAGCGCCAGCGTGCCGCCCAGAAGCGCGGTCGACTCGGGCGAGAACCGCGAGAGCAGCCAGTGTGCGGTCGCGAGCGGCACCGCGTACGTCACGCAGGACAGCGCCCATCCGAGCGGCCGCACCGATCGCACGACGCGCGCCCAACGAAGCTCGCGCGCGAAGAGCGCGCGAAGCCCGGGCTCGCATACGATCGTCTCGACGACGGGCCGTGCGAGCACGATCTCCTGGCCGCGGGCCGCCACGCGCGCGGCCAGCACGTAATCGTCGGCGAGATATTCACTGAGCTCCTCGAATCCGCCGACGGCCTCCAGCGTTTCGCGCCGCAACGCGAGGGTCGAGCCGAAGCCGAACGGTCCTCCGTTGAACGAGGCCGCCACCATGACCGCGGGGGCGAACCAGTCGTTCACATACATGGCTCCGAGGGTGGACAGGGCGCCGCCGAGCGATCGCGCTCGATAGAGGCACGTCACCAGACCGACGCGTGGATCGCCCAGCGGCGACACGACCTGCGCGAGCCATCCGGGATCCACGCGCATGTCGCTGTCGGACACGACCACGACGTCGTGCTTCGCATGCTGCTGCATGTTCGCCAGGTTGCTCGCCTTGGCGTTGGGCCCGGCCATCCGGCCGTCCACGACAACGTCCACGCGGCAGTGATGGCCCTCGGCCGCGAGCCGGTCGACGACGCCGAGCGCGGGATCGTCGGCGCTCTGAACGCCGAAGACCACCTCATATTCCGGATAGTCCTGCGTGCAGAACGACCGTAAATTCTCTTCAAGCAGGGGTTCGGCACCGCACAGCGGCTTGAGCACGGTCACCGGCGGTCGCCACTCCGTCCTTTGCGGTCGGCGCACGGCGAATCTCAGGACGCACGCGAAGACGACGCCCAGGTACAGAACCGAGACGACCGTCGCGACGAACAGCAAAATCGGCAGGGCGGTGCCGGCCATGGATCGCCGCTACGGCAGACCGTGCTCTTCATTCACGTTGAAGTACTCTCGATAGCTCTTGAAGCGGTGCGAGATCGCGTCCGGGTCCAGGCCGAAGCTCGTCATCGAATACCGATGCGGCCCGTGACGATCTTTCGGATGTCGTCTGATGTGAGCTCGCATGCGTCGCTCGGCGGTGGCGCCGAGGCGCAATCCCACCCGCGCGTAGATCGCCCGGATCACGCCGATGGGGTCGTCGAGCACATCGCGATACTGAACATCCACGAAACGCTCCGCGGCGACGGCGCCGCTGCGCCGGAACACCACCGCGCGCTCCAGCGCGTTGGACCACTGATGCGTCACCTCGCGCCCGATCTCGACGGGGTTCACTGCGTCGGACGACACGCGCCGCAGGACCGTCGTGAGGCTCGCCACGGACGCGAGCGCCGTGGCGGGGTCGCGATGCGTCTGGACGACGAACGCGTCGGGATACGTCGCGAAGAGCGCTTCGAGGCTCCAGAGGTGCGTGGGCGCCTTCAGCACCCAGCGTCCGCCGACGAAGCGAGCTTGCAGATGCTGCAGCACCGCTCGGTGCAGCGCATACGCCGGGCGGTGGTCCTGCTGCTCGAACCACGCCTGGTACGACGGCACACGATACATCGTGTGGAAGCGCGAGCTGACGAAGGAATGCGCCAGCACCGCGATGCATTCCAGAGGCAGCTCGGCACTCAACGGATGGATGGTCTTGAACTCCGGCGCGATGCGGTCGAAGGCGCGGAGCTGCCGTCGCGCGTGCGCGATGCGCGGATCCGTGGCATCGGTCTCCGGAGACGGCGGCGGTGACGGCGTCAGCACCTCCCACGCGCGGAGGACACGGCTCTGCGGGTCCTGCGCGAGCAGGTGGTGAAGGAACGTGCTGCCGCTGCGGGGCAACCCCGCGATGAAGATGGGGCTCGCGACCCGTACGCGCGCGATCCAGGGAAACCGCACGCGGTCGCGGGCCAGGCGCAGCCGATTGACGAGCAGCGAGCCGATATCGCGTCGAGCGATCACGCGGCCGAGCCACGTCAGATGCGCTTCGTGCTCGAGACTCGCGAGCAGCAGACGGAGCGGCTCGCGGAAATCGTGGGCGCGAAAGTCGTCGAGATGCGCCTCGCGCTTCGCGGCGTCGATGAGCGCCGCCTCATCGAGGGATACCGGGCGTATCCCCAGACGGCCCAGCGTCCGCCCAAGAGCATTTACCGCCTGAACAGCGGCCAGCGCGAGCGTCACGCGCTGATGCTATCGCCCGGCGTCAGCGCGCGCAGCCGGCTCTTGGTCGCTGCGCGGTCGGACTTTCGTCGCAGGAGCGGCCCCGCGGCGAGGGTGTAGCGTCGACTGCGAGCCGATGATCAGCGCGCGGGTCGGCCGTCACATCGCCGTGCTCACAAGGGTCTGCAGCCGACGACCCTGGGTCACGATCGCCCTGGCAATGGTGATCGCCGTCGGTGGCGTCGTGTACACGTGGCGCGATCTCGGTTTCGTCACGTCACCGTACCGGCTCCTGCCGCAGCAGGCGCGCTACGTGCTCCTTCTGCAACAGCACCTGCGGGAGTTCGGCGAGCTGAACGACATCATCGTCGTCGTCGCAGCGCCGGAGCCGGACGCCGCGAAGGCCTTTACGGTGCGGCTCGCCGACGAGCTGGCCCGCGCGCGTGTCGGCGGGCGCGTGACCTATCGCGTCGACGCGGACGCGCTGGAGCAGAACGCGCTCTTGTATCTCTCCCGGGCCGAGCTCACGACGTTGCGTGACCGCCTGTTCGACGTCGAGGATTTTCTTCAAAGCTACGCAACGCATCCGACGATCGTCCGCCTGCTGGAGAACCTGAACGGGCAAATCGCCAATGCGATGGCCCTCGGGTTGTTCGACCTCGGTCTCGGCACCGCACGCGAGGCCGACGTCCGGTTCCTCGACGCGATCCTCGATCAGGTCGCGGCGCGACTCGACGGCACGACGCGGTATGTGTCGCCATGGTCCGTCGCGCTGTCGGCGGACGCTGTCGGCGGCCAGGACGCCGGGTGGTTCTTTTCCGCCGATCGCCGCCTGCTCTTCGCTTTCGTCGAAGCGGACGCCGTCGAGGGCGCGTTCACGGACAACCGCGAGCGAATCGCGCTCATCCGGGCAACGATCGCGCGGCTGCGCCGCGACTTTCCCGGCGTGGATGCCGGCGTGACCGGCAGCCCGGCCATCGCCAACGACGAGATGGTCACCGCCTTTGCGGACAGCGCGCGCGCCGGCGTCTTGTCCTCGCTGCTCACGCTCGGCATCGTCCTGGTCGCGTTCCGGCGTGTCGTGAAGCCCCTGCTGATGCTGGCGACACTCGCGATCGGGCTCGCGTGGTCGCTGGGCGCCATCACGCTCGTGGTCGGCCAGCTCAACGTGTTCTCCGTGATGTTCGTGTCGATCGTGGTCGCGCTCGGCATCGACTATGGGATCTATTTTCTGTACCGGTACGACGACGAGCTCGCCCGCGGGACGTCGGCCGATCACGCGCTGGCCGTCACGAGCTCGCGGACCGGACCGGGCATCCTGATCGGAGCGGTGACCGCGGCGGCCACGTTCTTCGTCCTGCGCCTCACGGATTTCAGCGGCATCGGACAATTCGGAATCGTCTCGGGCATCGCCGTGCTGTCGTCGTTCGTCTCGATGATCACCGTGTTCCCGGCATTCCTCGTTCTGGTGGATCGACGCCGTCCCCGCGGGGCGCTCCGCGCGACTGAGGTGCCGCACGAGGCGGAGGCGTCGTGGCTCGTGCGGATGACGGCGCGACCGGTGCCCGTCCTCGCGATTGCGGCGGCGTGCACCGTCGTGGCGGTGTGGGGTGTCCTCGGCATCGCCTTCGACGACAACCTGCTTCATCTCCAGGCGGTCGGCGCGGAGTCGGTCGCCTGGGAAGAACGCACGCTTGCGACAGTCGGTCGCTCGGGGGTCACGGCCATCACGACGGCCGCGACGTGGCCGGAGCTCGAGCGCAAGCACGCCGCGCTTGCGAGGGCCCCGTCGGTGGCGAAGGTCGAAAGCCTCCTGACGCTGGTTCCGGAGGATCAGCCGGCCAAGCTCGCCGTCATCCGCCAGCTCTCGCGGCTCGTGGCGCCCATACGCCTCGGAACACCGGAGCCGATCTCGGCCACGAATCTCCGCGCACCGCTCGAGGTGCTGAAGCGGCGGCTGGGGATCATCGCCGCCGGGCTCGATGAGGAGCCGGCTCGCCGGAGCCTCACGCACACGCGGGCCAAGGTCGACGCGCTGCTCGACCGCGTCACCGCTGCCGACGTCTCGGTGGACGGGCCAGCCCTGAACCGGCTGCAGGATGACCTGTTCCAAGACTTCGCCGATCGCCTGCGGAGCTTTCAGCGAACGCTGACGCCGCGCGGGGTCAGCGTCGCCGACATTCCCGCGTCGTTGCGGCGGCGCTTCGTCGGTGCGAACGGACACTACCTGATCCGGATCTTCCCGGCCGTCGACATCTGGGAGCGCGAGGGCGCCACGCGGTTCGTGGCCGACGTCCGCGCCGTCGATCCGGATGTGACCGGCGCCCCGATCACCAGCTATGAGGCTATCCGGTTCATCCGTCGTGGGTACGTGCAGGGAGCGCTCTATGCGTTCGTCGTCGTGACGCTGCTCACCGCGCTCATCCTGCGCAGCGTCCGCGGCACGGCACTGGCCCTGACTTCGCTCGTCCTCGGCGTGCTGTGGACGCTCGGGCTGATGCGGCTCTTCGGTCTCACGTTCAATCTCGCGAACGTCTGGGCGCTTCCGCTCATCATCGGGGCTGCCGTCGAATACGGCGCCAACATCTATGTTCGGGCCGCCGAGGGGCAGGAGCGCGGACGGGCGTTTCTCCCGCGCAGCGCGGTGCGCGCCGTCGTCCTGAACGGGCTCACGACGATCACGGGCTTCGGCAGCCTCATGGTGGCGCGCCACCGAGGCATGTGGAGCCTCGGCCTGCTCCTGACCATCGGCGCCGCCGTCAGCCTCGTCGCCTCGCTGGGGGTGCTGCCGGCGCTGATGCGGCTCCTGCCGGTCCGTCGATCTTCGAGCGTGCGGCCGGTCCGTGAACGCGGCGCTCCGTCCGAATGGCGAGCGCGCAATGCGCTCCCGCCGTAATGCTGCTGACGCTCGCCGACTTTCTCGACAGCGTCGTGCACAGCGCACTCATCGTCGGGCTGGCGATGGCGCTGGGCGGTGCTGTATTCGAGCGGGCCGTGCTGGGCTGGGCGAGCCCGCCGGTACCCGAGGCGTCGCGCCGGCGCTGCCTCGCCCTCATCGCGACGGGCGCCGGACTGCTCGCCGGCGCGCAGCTTGCCGGCCTCGTGCTGACGACGGTTGTGTTGCGCAGCTCTCTGCAGGAGGTCGGGCTCATCGACCTGCTGAGCGCGACCAACATTTCGGTTGCGGTATTTCGCGCCGCGCTCGCGGTGGCGCTGGCGAGCATTGCGGTCTGGGCGCGACGTGATGTGTCGCGCGCCTTCGCCCCGATCGCGCTGAGCCTCGCCGCGGTCATCGCGCTGTCGGGAGCGTGGCTCACCCACGCGGTCGGACGGCTCGAGAGCCGTGGTCTTCTCATGACGTTGACCGTCGTTCACCAGGGCGCCGCCGCCGTCTGGCTGGGTGGTCTCGTTCAACTTGGCGCGCTATGGAGACTGAGCCGCCGGGATCCCGACGTCGACGCGCTCTGGCTGGTCGCGGTCCCTCGCTTCTCGCGACTCGCGACCGGTGCGGTCGTGCTGGTGTTGGCCGCGGCGTTGCCGCTGACGTGGGTCTACACGAGGACACTGAGCGGACTGATCGGTACCGGCTATGGGTCGCTCCTGGCGCTGAAGGCGCTGCTGCTCCTGGTGGCGTTGCCACTCGCCGCGCTCAACATGGCGACAGCCCGCCGTGTGTCGACACGCGTGTGTGCGACGCTGCGAGGTCGACTCCCGACGCTGGTCGAGGGCGAGACGATGCTTCTGGTCGTGCTCGTGTTCGCGGCGACCGGGCTGTCGGCGTTGCCGCCTCCGGCCGATCAGCCTCCGGACGAGCAGGCAACGGTGAGCGAGGTCGCGGACGTGTTTCGTCCCAAGCTTCCGAGCCTGGCCACGCCGTCGCTCGCGGCGATGCGGCACGCCGATGCCGCGCCGGGCGCACCGCGCTCGCGCGAGGCGTATCTCTGGTCGAACTTCAGCCACAACGCGGCTGGAGTGATGCTGCTCGCGATGGCGCTCGTGTCGCTGACCGGTCCGGTATTCGGTGCGCGTTTCAGCCGGCATTGGCCGCTGGGACTCCTGGCCATGGCCGCCTTCGTCTACCTGCGCGCGTCGGCGAACGAAGGCACATGGCCGTTCGGGACCACGCCGATCGCTCACGTGGATGCCGAGGGCGTGCAGCATCGGCTGGCCGCGGTGCTCGTGCTCGTCATGGGCATTCTCGAATGGCGAGCCCGCCGCTCGTGCCGCGGCATGCTCCGGTACGTCTTCCCGGCGTTGTGCGTCCTCGGCGCCGCGCTGCTGCTCACGCATTCGCATCGACAGTTCCAGCCCAAAGAGGGCTATCTCGTACAGGTCACGCACTCGGCGATGGGCGCGCTGGCCGGGCTCGTTGCGGTCGGACGCTGGCTCGAGCTGCGGTTGCCTCCTCGTCCAGGCCGCGTGGCCGGAATCATGGCCGGCCTCGCGATGCTCGGGATCGCGCTCGTTCTCGTCTTCTATCGCGAGGGCAACGTCGTCAACTAGACGTCCGCCGCTTCGTCCGCAGAGCCGTCAGGCCGGCCCGCGGCTTCCATTCGGCACTGTGGGCGCCGCCCGTCGTCGGCGACCATCGTCGCGCCGAGTATGAAAGGAGGTCACCTCGATGTCCGAACCGGCGGAGAGTGGTAGAGCGTCGCGGCGTGCCTCAGCCGACGAGACCGAACAACTGGTTCTGACCGTCAGCACCGCGAGCGGCGACATCGTGAAGATCGAAAGACTCGACAACGCCGGCAAGCGCGAGGAGGTCTCCGATGCGCAGTGTGCGCAGCTCGCCGGCGACGATGAAGTAGAGGAGATCGAGGCCGGGCTCGAAGAGGCCTTTGAGGCCGGCGTCGCGGCCACACTCGGCGAGGACGACGAAGACGTCGATGACGAGGACGTCATCGACCGACTGCTCATCGGCCGCCTGGTTGAACGACGACCCGGCCTGCGTGGTCTACGCCGTCGGTTCCTGCACCGACTGCTTCTTCGCAGGCTGCTTCGCCGGAGGCTCCATCGACGATCCGGCGATGAGCCGCGCACACCACGAACATCGAGCAAGCGGATGTAAGGCCGAGCTTCTACCTTCAGAGGGGTGAAACGATGGAACATGAGGCCGTCCTGGATGACATCGACGCCGGTGGCGACGACCGGCGCGGGCTACGCCTTCTGCTCGGAGGGCGAATGTTACGGCGCCGCCGGTTGCGCCGCCTGTTGCTGACTCACCTGCTCCGCGAGCGGGGCGAGGATGACGGGGACGCTGACGACGGCGGTGACGACGGAGGCGAAAATCGCGAGCTCGTACGCCTTCTGATCGGTGGCGGGATACTGCGCCGTCGCCGGCTGCGCCGTCTGCTGCTGGCTCAGATGCTCGGTGAGCGGGGCGAGGACGACGACGAGGCCGATGACGACGACGGTGAGGACAGCGGCGACGATCGACAGCTCTTACGGCTGCTGATCGGTGGCGGGATAGTGCGCCGTCGCCGATTCCGCCGCATGGCGCTGGCTCATCTGCTCCGTGAGCGCGGTGAGGACGATGATGAGGAAGCCGACGACGACGAGGGCGGCAGCGAAGACCGACGGCTAGTGCGGCTGCTGATCGGTGGCCGGATGCTGCGCCGTCGCCGACTGCGCGGTCTGGCGCTGACGCGTCTGCTTCGCGGCTGAGTCGCACACCAACGCCGGCCAACGGGGCTCGGCAGGTCACGCCAGGCCCCGTTCTCATCCCGATCCAGCTACGCGATGGGACGAAGGTCCAATGGCGGGCACCCAGTCCGAGGCGTACGGCAAGGCCAACGATCCGGACATTCGGTGGAGGTGAACGACGATCGGCGTGGCCTCGCTGCTCGTTACCTGCGTGACGGTCGTCGTCGTGTTGACGGTCGGCGCCGCCGCCCACGCCCAGGACCTCGAGCCGAGGGCGTACGCTAACGCTCCAGTCGGCCTGAACTTCCTGATCCTCGGATACGCATACTCGCAGGGCGCCGTCGCGTTCGACGAGTCGGCACCGATCGAGGATGCGAAGCTGACGGTGCATAGCGCCGTCCTCGCCTATGCGCGCGCGCTCGACGTTTGGGGCCGGGCGGGGAAGGTCGATGTCGTCCTTCCGTACGGCTCGCTCTCCGGGACCGCCCGCGCGGCTGGACAGGTGAGAGAGCGAGACGTCTCGGGGCTCGGTGATCCGCGCGTCCGATTCTCGGTGTTGCTGTTCGGCGCCCCGGCGTTGTCGGCGACGGAGTTCGACGACTACACGCCGGACCTCATCGTGGGCGCCAGCCTGGCGGTGACAGCGCCACTCGGTCAGTACGACTCCGACAAGCTGGTGAACCTTGGGACCAATCGCTGGTCCGTGAAGCCGGAAGTCGGTATCTCGAAGACGCTGGGCGCCTTCACGCTGGAGCTCGACACCAGCGTCACGTTCTATACGCCGAACGACGACTTCTTCGGGGGCCGGACGCTGAAGAGAGACCCCGTCTACGCCGTGCAAGGACATGCGATCTACCAGACGCGCTGGGGCGTGTGGGCCGCCGTGGACACGACCTACTACTCCGGCGGACGTACGACGATCGATGGCCAGCGCGGTGAGCCGTTGGAGAACCTCCGTTTCGGGGTCACGATCGCGATTCCACTCGACCGGCGCAACTCGCTCAAGATCCATGGCAGCACGGGCGCCATCTCACGCGTTGGGGGCAACTTCGACACGGTCGGCCTGGCCTGGCAGTACCGCTATTCCTCGCCGCGACGCGTGAGGCTCGTGATCACCGCGGCGAGCTCCGACGGGTCGACGGGCTTCGGCAGGTGCATGTTGAAGCCGGACGAGAGAAGCCGGATACGGTCCTCGACGCGACTGTACGCCGTCACCGCCACGATCGGCACGCTTCGCCACGGAGCATACGGGGCGCTGCGCAGCCCGCGTACCAGGGTGTAGCCGTCTCCGTCCGGCATCTCGATGTCCGAGAGAATGATGTCGGGGATCTCGCGGCCAAGGGTCGCCATCGCGTCCTTGGCCGACATCGCGGTCGTGACGCGCGCACCCTGTGAAACGAGGACCGTGCGAAGAAGCTCCAGCGAGTCGGCGTCGTCCTCTACCGCGAGCACGTGGATGCCGCGCAAGGTGTCGCGTGTCACGGCGGGTCGATCCAGGCTCACCGTCGGATGGGTGTCGCTGATGTCCGGAGGTTTCGAGATCGTGACCGGAAGTTTCACAATGAAGACGGCGCCCCGGCCCGGGCCGTCGCTGTGCGCATGCACTTCGCCACCATGGAGCTCGACGAGGTGACGGACGAGCGAAAGACCGATCCCGAGGCCGCCTCGCCGCTCGCCGACGCCTTGGCGGAAGCGGTCGAAGACGAACGGCAAGAGCGTGGCGTCGATGCCTTCGCCGCTGTCCGCGACCTCGATCTCGATATGCGAATTGATGCGCCGCAGGTGCACCTGGACGCGGCCGCCCTTCGGCGTGAACTTCACCGAGTTCGAGACCAGATTCCAGACGACCTGCTGCAGCCGCTCGGCGTCGCCCATGATCGGACCGGCACGCGGGTCGAGCACCGGCTGCACTCTGATCTGCTTTGCGGCGGCCGCCGGCGCGACCACGTCGAGCGCGCCTTCGATCACCGTGCGCGGATCGACCAGCCGCACGTCCAGTTTCATCTTCCCCGCGATGATGCGTGACGTGTCGAGCAGGTCGTCGATCATCTGGACCTGTACTCGTGCGCTGCGTTCGATCACTTCCACGGCGCGCGTGGCGCCCGCCGCGTCGAGGCTGCCCGCGCCGAGCATCCTCGCCCACCCGTAAACCGCGTTGAGTGGCGTCCGCAGCTCGTGCGACAGCGTCGCCAGGAATTGATCTTTGCTGCGGTTCGCCGCTTCGGCTTCTGCCCGCGCCGCCTGTGCGCGGACAAGCTCGAGCTGCTGCGCTTCGGCGCGCCGCCGCTCGGTCACGTCCCGGACGACCGCCGTCACGAGCAGGCCCTCCTCGGTCTGCAGCGGGCTGAGGCTGATCTCCGCGGGAAACTCGCTTCCGTCCTTGCGCCGGCCACTGAGCGCGAGCCCGCGTCCCATCGGCCGCACGGCGGGCGCCGCGACGTAGTGCTCGCGGTGTTCGACGTGCCGCCGCCGCGCGCTTTCGGGCAGCAACATCTCGATGCCACGGCCGTGCAGCTCCTCACGCTCGTACCCGAACAGCAGCTCAGCCTGGCGGTTGACGATCGTGATCCGGCCGTCGCGATCGGCAATCACGATCCCGTCCGGTGCCGACTCGAGAAGAGCGCGAAACCGCGATTCGCTGAGTCGCAGGATGCGCTCCTGCTCCCTGGCGAGGCCCGCCGCGCGTACGAGCGCGAGCGCCTTCGGGATGAGCGGCGGAAGAACCAGGGCGGTGGCGACGGACGCCATCGCGGTGACGACTTTGACGCCGCCCGCGAGCCAATAGCGCGGCTGCCAGAGCGTCCACAATTCCATGAAATGGGTCGCCCCGCAGGCGACGATGAACACGCCGAACGCGAGCACGATCGAGTGGAATGGAATCTCGCGCCTCGCCCGATAGACCAGATACGCGAGCGTCGCCGAAATCGTCACGTAGGCGGCCCCGATGAGGAAATCCGAGACGGCGTGCACCGCGAGTAACGAACGGTCCCAGAGATAACAGACGGCATGCGGAAGAAAGTCGTCCGCGGCCGCGCGGCTGGGCCAAATCGCGGCGGCAACGATTGCTATCGACACCAATGCGCGGGGGGTCGCTCTCATGCGTGACCTCTCGAGACGAGCGGAGTTCGTCGAGTCTAGCGAGTGCGGCCCCCACCCAGCAATACGTACGATTCCCGCCCGACGCTCATGGTCACCGGATGCGTAGGATGAGGCGCGGCATGACATCGACCACGACAGGATTTACGAACGCCTCGAGCCGCGGGGGACGCCACGGCTCGCAGATCGCGCGTCAGACGACGACGTTACGGCAGGCTGACGGTCGTGCCGTCACCACTCGCGGAGATGTTGAACACGCCGCTGGCGGTGGTCGCACCGTAGCTGTACGCGCTCGACCAGCCCGACGGCGGTGTCGGGAGGGCCGCCATGAACGGACCCGCCACCTGGTTCTGACCATTCGTGACCTGGCCCGTGAGATCGGTCAGCGCCGTCGGCAGCACGCCCATGTGCGCCGCATAGATCGCCACGGCCGAGCCGACCGCGCGCGCGTCGGCCTGCGCCTTCGCAATGCGCGCGCGCTGCTGCACGTTGGCGTAGAGCGGAATGGCGATGGCCGCCAGGATGCCGATGATCGCCACGACGATCAGGAGCTCGATCAGCGTGAAGCCACGCTGATCGCCGAGTTTCTGTTGCCTCGAACCCCGGTTAGGTCGTCCAAGAGTTGGTCGCATGCCCCGCAGCGAGTGCAGAACACGTGCCGTACCCGCGGCGCAGTGTTCCGTACGTGCAATAACGGGAAGTTAAGGCTACGTGTCGCGGGAGCCAAGCGCGCCGCGTCGGCTTCGAAACGACCGGCGGTACGACAAGAATTGTCAGTCGTCTTGCGTGATGGTGGCTGACACGCGGAGCCGTGGGGCAACACCGCCCCGCTGAGGCGTCCCGGCCACGTCGGGAGCGCGAGCCGCGTGTCCAACGGCCTGATTTCGCAGCGGTTCCTTGTGGCACCCGGGTTGCGAAACATCCGTGCAGGAGGCTCACATGAGATCTCCGCGTGTTCACCGGATCGCCGTCGTTCTCGTCGCGATCGTCATCGGGCTCACCGCCCCGGCAACCGCCGTCGAGCGCATGAAGCACTCCGGAACGATCGTGTCGATCGCGAAGGACGGCTCGAAGCTCGTGCTCGCGGAAGTCGGGCCGTGGCAGACGCGCAATGGGGCGACGGTTTTCACGTATCGCACCATCACGATCACGCCAGACACGCGATTGGCCATCGTCGGCCGCGCGGAGGGCATCGCGGGCGGATTCCTCGGTGACTTCGTGGAGCTGGGGATCGATCGCGAAGGTCTCTACGTCGACGACTACGTCACCGTGGATTGCCTTCACGTGGGCAAGCGTCTGATCGCCCTCAAGGTCACGGTGACGGAAGCGTTGCCGCCGATCGATCCACAGATCGGAGCACTACCATGATCAAGCGCGTCCTCGTGCCACTCGACAAGCCGGATGCGGCGGAAGACACGCTCGCGCTGGTTGACGCGCTGATGGCGACGGGCGCGACGATTCGCTTCGTTCACGTAGCTCCAGTGCAGGACAACGTCGTGACACCCGAGGGTGTGACCATCACGTACGCCGGCCAGCAGATGGCATCCATCGTCGCCGCATGGTCGGATGCGCTCGAGCCCGCGCTGGCGCGCCTCGACGCCACGAGCGTGGATCACGTCGTGCGCTTCGGGGACCGCGTCCCCGAAATCCTCGCCGAGGCCGAGGCGTTCGCAGCGGACACCATCCTCGTCACGACGGGCACGCGCAGCTCCGTGAAGCGCGCGCTGCTCGGCAGCGTGGGCGAGGCGCTGCTGCGGCGCGCGGGCATCGGTGTGCTGCTGTACCGGCCGCCGCGAGCGGTCTGAGCCGAGCGGGGCCGTGGCCGTCGCCGAGCAGCCCGTTCGCCGCATCCTCGTGGCGACCGACTTCTCCGCCGGTGCCGACGCCGCGCTCGGCATCGCCGGTCGGTACGCGCGCGCTCTTTCCGCGCAACTCGATCTCTTGCACATCTCCGCCGCCGCGGGCACGGATGTCGCGCGCCCGCTCGCGGACGTCGCGGCAACGATCGGTGGCGACGTGCCGGTCAGGTTCATTGGCAAGACCGGTGATCCCGCCGAGCAGATCTTGCGATATGCCGACGCGGAATCGATCGATCTCATCGTGGTGGGCACGCACGGGCGCACCGGCGTGAGCCGCGTGCTCCTCGGCAGCGTGGCCGAGCGTGTCATTCGGGGCGCCGCGTGTCCCGTGCTCGTGGTGCCGACCTCACACCTGCGCGCGTCGCTCGCGATGTCGGTGTCGTCCTCGGTCGACGCGGATGACGATGTGAACGGGTCCCCTGCGTCACGATGCCTCGTCTGCGCGACGCCGAGCCGCGATCTGGTCTGCGAGCCGTGTCGTGCGCGCATCCGCGGCGAGGCGATCGAGCACAAGCACCACGAGGACCGCGCCGGTCGGCGATGATGCGGATGAAGACCATCGACTTCGAAGCGGCGCGTCGCGACATGGTCGAGCGCCAGCTCGCCGCCCGTGGGATTCACGATCCGCTGGTGCTGGCGGCGATGGCCAAGGTGCCGCGGGAAAAATTCGTGTCGGCGAGCCAGGCGCCGTTCACGTACACGGACGGGCCCTTGCCGATCGGCGAGGGACAGACGATCTCGCAGCCCTACGTCGTCGCGGTTATGGCCCAGATGCTGAGGCTCAGCAGCGCCGATCGTGTGCTCGAGATCGGGACCGGGTCCGGATACTCCGCGGCCGTGCTCGCCGAGATCGCGGGCGAGGTGTACAGCGTCGAACGAGTCACGTCGCTCGCCAACGCGGCGCGGGACCGGTTGGCCGCCCTGGGCTACGGCAATGTGCACGTGCTCATCGGCGACGGGACGCTCGGCTGGCCCGAGCACGCGCCGTACGGCGCGATCGTCGTCACGGCCGGCGCGCCCGACGTCCCACCGTCGCTTCTGCGCCAGCTGGCGATTGGCGGTCGCCTGGTGATCCCCGTGGGCCCGGACACCTACGACGAGCAGCTCGTCCGCATCGTGCGCATGGGCGACGCCAATTACCGGCGCGAAGCCCTCGATCCCGTCGCGTTCGTGCCCCTGATCGGCGCCGAGGGCTGGCCGGAGCGGAGGACGGCGTGGTGACGGCTGTGATCGAGGCGCTGCATCAGACGCCCGTCGCGGAGCGCCGCGTCGAGCTGGTCGAGCGCAAGGGGCTCGGGCATCCCGATACCATCTGCGATTCGCTCGTCGAGGCGATTGCCGTCGCGCTGAACCAGCTCTATCGCGAGCGCGCCGGCACGATCCTCCACTACAACATCGACAAGGCGCTTCTCGTCGCCGGGCAGTGCGTGAAGGACTTCGGCTGGGGCAGCGTGACGCGACCGATGCGGCTCATCGTCGGTGATCGCGCGACGCTCCAGCTCGACGGTATGACGCTGCCCGTCGAGGACATCATGCGAGAGGCGGTGGACGCCTGGGTGGGTGCGTATCTGCCGCGTGTGCGCCCGGGCAAGGACCTCACGGTGCAGAGCGCGCTGGCCGCGGGCTCGGCGGAGCTGCGCGGCATCTTCGCGGCGGCCGCGGCGCCTGTGTCTAACGACACGTCGGGGGCGTGCGGATGGGCGCCGCTGTCGCCCACCGAGCAGCTCGTGCTGGACGTCGAGCAGTTCCTGAACGGCGCGGAGTTCAAGGCGCGCTTTTGCGACTCCGGTCAGGACGTCAAGGTCTTCGGTGTGCGCGCCGACGAGCGCGTGACGATGACTATCGCGATGCCGCTGTTCGTCGCCGACATTGCATCGGAGTCGCGTTACTTTGCCCGCAAGGACGACATCCTCGCAGCGCTGGCCGCGCGCTTTCGCGACGCGCCGGTGAGCGTCGATTGGCGGCTCAACAATCTCGACGCACGCGGGCGCGGTGCCGACGGTACGTATCTCACCGTGACGGGGACGTCGGCGGAGGACGCCGACTCCGGTCAGGTCGGCCGGGGCAACCGCGTGGGCGGGCTCATCGCGCACGCGCGCCCCACGAGCGGCGAAGCGGCGGCGGGTAAGAACGCCGTGGCGCACGCCGGCAAGGTGTACGGCGTCTTCAGCCAGCATCTTGCAGCCGCCGTGCACGCGCGCTGTCCGGCGCTACGCGAGGTGTACGTGAATCTCATGGCGCGCATCGGCGACCCGGTCGATCGACCGTGGGCGGCGGTGCAGGTCGTCCTGCCGCCCGGGCTCGCGCTGGCCGACGTCGAGCCGGCGATCCGCGAGGGTCTGGAAAGTGAGATCGCGGAATTGCCCGGCTTCCGCGAGAGGCTGCTCCGCGGCGAGCACCGCGTATGCTGAGCCCGGCGGCGGACTCGGTGGCGCTCGGAGGGTGTCGGTAACGGTATGAACCAACTGGCTGACGCCCGGGACGTCGTGCTCGACGAAGACGAAGCGTTCGCACCGTCCGGCGAGGCGAGCGAGGCGGGCGCGAGCTCCGAGAGTCCGGATATCGTGCGGACGTACCTCGGCGAGATCGGCAAGATCCGTCTGTTGATGGCGAAGGATGAAATCGAGCTGGGCCGGCGCATCGAGACCGCCCAGCTCGAGGTGCTCCGCGCGCTCGCCGAGATCCCGATGGCGATCGTCGCGCTACAGGGGGTCGGTGAACGCCTCCGCCGTAGAGAGGCCGCGGCTCACGAGATCCTGGCCGCACCCGAGGGCGAGCTGTCGGAGGCGGAGGTCAAACGCACCGTGCGCGCGCTCACTCGTCTGACGCGGTATCGGCGCGACCGCAACGTCAAGGCGATCCAGAAGATCCTGGCCGCGGTGCCGCTGCGGGGCGAGCTGATCCACGAGCTGGTGCATGACGTGCGCATGGCCGCCGAGCGTCTCGAAGCCGCGCTCGCGGCGGCGGCGCGCGGGCCAAGCGCGGTTGCCGCGCTCGAGGTCCGGCGCATCCAGCGTGAGATCGGTCTTCCCGTCGGCCAGCTGCGTCCATTGCTCGCACACATCGAGGTCCAAGCCGACGCGATTCGCCAGGCCAAGCGGCGCTTCACGGAGTCGAACCTCCGGCTCGTGGTGTCGGTGGCCAAGCGCTACATGCGCAGCGGGGTTCCGCTCATGGACCTGATCCAGGACGGCAATCTCGGTCTCATGCGTGCGGTGGACCGCTTCCAGTACCGCCGTGGCTTCAAGTTCTCGACGTACGCCACGTGGTGGATCCGGCAGGCGATCACGCGCGGGATCGCGGACCGCGGCCGAACCATCCGCATGCCCGTGCACGTGGTGGAAACGCTCAACAAGATCTCGCATGCCACGCGCGCGATGACGAGCGAGCTGGGGCGACAGCCCACGCCCGAGGAGGTGGCGCGGCGCACCCATCTACGCGCCGCAAAGATCCGTGCCGTGTTGGACGCGGCGCGGACGCCGGTGTCGCTCGAGGCGCCGGTCGGGGATGACGCGCATCTCGCCGACTTCCTCGAGGACACGTCGGCGCCGTCGCCGGCGGCGGGCGTCTTTCAACAGGATCTGTCCGCCCAGGTCGAACTGGCGCTGTCGCGCCTGACCCCGCGCGAGCGCGACGTCCTCCGGATGCGATTCGGAATCGGCGACGTCGAGGGCCGCACGCTGGAACAGATCGGCGCGCAGTTCAAGCTCACGCGAGAGCGCATCCGGCAGATCGAGCTCATCGCGCTCGGGAAGCTGCGGCGGGCGCCCCGCGGCTACGGGCTGAGCGCGTTCGCCGAGAACTGACGAGGGACGATGCTCGCACCACCGCGTGTGGAGATCGCCGCGGATCAAGCCTCGTCGGCGAGCTGATCTTCCGAGCGGCCGCAGCTATCACACGCCGTGGTGACGACGGGGTTGCCCTCGGCGTCCTCGTCCGCGGTCGCCGCCGCGTGCACCAGGCCGCCGCAGCGGCATGGCTCGGGATACTCGTCTTCGCACGACGGGCACGTGTGATCGCCGATCCGATGATTCACCTCCAGACCGAGCGTGAACAGTTCCATCATCGTGAGTCTCCTGCGAGCGGGTCCACGACACGTATGTCGGTCAGGGCCACCGGCCGGACGCCCCCCTTCAGCTCGGCCACGCGGGTCCGCATGCGAGTGACGAGCTCGGCGTATGAGGTCGTGCGAACAATCGAATTGAACTGATCGCGGTAATTCGACACGAGACTGACGCCTTCGACGACGACGTCGTAGACGAGCCAGCGGCCATTGCGCTCATGCATGCGATAGTCGATCGGCACGGGCGGCCCCTGCCGACCCTGCATCCTCGTCAGCACGATGACGGTGTCGTCGCGCTCGCTCTCGCCGACGAACGCGATGGTCTGGCCGCTATAGCCCTCCATCGTGACGATGTAGGAGTAGCTGACGAGCTCGCGGAAGAGGCCGACGAACTCGTCGCGCTCCTTCTCGGTGCGTCCCTGCCAGTGGACGCCGAGTGCGCGGCGCGCCGCGTCGGGGAAATCGATGATCGCCGCCATGACATCGTGGATCGCGGCGCGGCGCTCGGGCGCGTGCGGGGCGCCCCGCAGGGTCTGATCGGCGAGGATGTGAACGACGCGGTCGATCGCCCGGCGCAACGCCTCCGTCGCGCCACCGCTCAGCGCGAAACCGGGCGCGACGGCGAGAACGCCGAGCACGAAGACGACGAGCGCACTTACGCGGCAACTCACGGCCGACTCCGGTGCATCGACCATGCCCAGAGCGGGTGCATCGACCATGCCCCAGAGCGCCGCAGAAGTTCTAAGCGTTTATGCGCGACCTGCAGTACGGTGTCGGAACGGGCGCTGGGGCGGATGCGCCCCATGTGAGGCGTTCACGAGCCAGGGAGGGCCGATGGCCACACGGCGGTCGAGTCGAGCCTTTCGACGAATTCTCCATCCTTCGGACTTCTCAGCCGCATCGCGTCCCGCGTTTCGCAAGGCCCTGGAGCTCGCGAAGACGAATCGCGCCGAGCTGCTGCTCGTACACGTGCTTCCGGTGCTGCCGCTCCTGCCGGATGCGTACGTCGCGGCCAGCACGTACAACGAGCTGCTTCGCGGGCAGCGTATGGGCGCGCAGAAGCAGCTCGACCGGCTCGTCCGCGAGGCGAAAGCGGCGGGCGTACGCACGCGTTCGTTCCTTCTCGATTTCGGTGTGCCTGCCGACCGGATCGCGCGTCTGGCCCGGTCGCGGCGTGCCGATGTGATCGTGATGGGCACGCACGGCCGGACGGGACTGCGCCGCGCCCTGCTCGGAAGCGTCGCTGCGCGGGTCGTAGCGGTCGCCCCCTGTCCCGTACTGACCGTCCACGCGTGAGATGCCGCAGATCGGAGGTCGCGCCGTGACGCGACGCTACGCCGTGATCGCGGTGGTTGCCCTCTCGGCGCTCGCGGCACCCGGTGCAGTCCCTGCTCAGTCGCCGCCCGCTCTCGGGAATGCCGTGGCCGGCGAGCAGCTGTTCCGGGCCCGGGGCTGCCTCGAGTGTCACGCGGCCGACGTGGCACAGTTGCAGCAGCACCCGCAGCCGCTCTTTACGCTCGCCGCCGCGATGTGGAATCACTTTCCGCGTATGGCGGAACACATCCGCGCGTCGGATCGCGGGCGGCCGTATCTGACCTCCGGCGAGATGCGCGACCTGGTCGCATTTCTCGATGCGCGTGCTCGTGACGGCGCGCCGGTGACGGAAGCACATCTGCTCGGCACGCCCGGCGATCCCGCGCGCGGACGGCAGCTCGTGGCCGACAAGCGCTGTCTCGAGTGTCACTCGACCTCGGCGCCCGCGAGCGGCAAGCCTGGGGGCAGCTTCGCCGATATCAAAGGGTTCGACTCCCCGTGGGTGATCGTGGCGCAGATGTGGAATCACGCGTTCCGTATGCAGCTCGAGCAGAAGGATAAAGGCATTGCCTGGGCGCCGTTGAATGCGACCGAGATGGCCGACCTCGTCGCCTACCTGCGAACCCTCATGCGCACGCGCTGACCGACGCCATGACGCCGCCGGACAGCCGACTTGGTGCCGCCGTGATCGTGCTCGCGCTGTTTCTGCCGTTGGTCGCCACGCGGGCGGGTGCGCAGGGCAACTTCGAGGTCCAGGTCTATGGCAGCGAGCTGACGGCGCCAGGACAGACGATGGTCGAGGTGCACAGCAACACCGCGGTGGAGGGCACGACGCGCACCGAGGACGGCGTCGTGCGCACCCAAGGCGCGGTGCACGAGACACTGGAGATCACGCACGGCTTCACGCCGTGGTTCGAGACCGGCTTCTACCTCTTCACCAGCATCCAGCCGGACTCCGGCTGGGAATGGGTCGGCAATCACATCCGGCCGCGCGTGAGCGTGCCGGAGTCGTGGAACTGGCCCGTCGGCGTCAGTCTGTCGACCGAGCTCGGCTACCAGCGTCGCGAATTCTCGACCGACACGTGGACGTGGGAGCTGCGGCCGATCGTGGACCAGAAGCTCGGTCGCTTTTACTGGGCGGTCAATCCGGCGATCGAGAAATCGTTGAAGGGCGACAATTCGGATAAGGGCTTCGGGTTCACCCCGGCCGCCAAGGTCAGCTACGACGTGACGTCACGGGTCGCGGCAGGTCTCGAGTACTACGGCGACATCGGCCCGATCTCGCACATCGATCCGCCACGCAAGCAGCAGCACCTGATCTTTCCGGTGATCGACGTCGATCTCGGCCCGCGCTGGGAGTTCAACTTCGGAATCGGCGCCGGGCTCACACCCGGCACCGACCGCCTGATCATCAAGATGATTCTCGGCTACCGGTTCGGACCGTTGCCGCCGTCCGACGTCTTGCGCTGACTCATCGACGGGCCGCGTGCAGGCGACGCATCGAGCGTCTCGTACGGCTCTGCTGCCCCACCTCCGGCGCGCGGCTGTCGGCGTGCTCGCAGGTCGTGTCGTTGAAAGCGCCGATTCTGTTCGGCGGTGTCCTGGCAGGGCCAATGCAAAGCCAAAATCGCCATGAGGATGAAACGTGCGCTCACTGTGGGACTTGTGGCCATGCTCGTCGTCTCGTCGGCAGCGATCGGTGCAACGCGCGTAAGCATCGGCACCGGCCCCTGGAGCGGCGTGTTCTTTCCCGTCGGAAGCGGGCTTGCCACGATTCTCAATCGGTACGTCCCGAACATCGAGGCCACGGCCGTGGCCGTCGAAGGATCCGCGCACGCGCTGGAGCTCTTGCAGACGGGTGAGCTGACGCTCGCGATTGTCACGCTCGCCACCGCGCATGCGGGTGCGCGAGGGCAAGCGCCGTTCGACAAGAAGTACGGCGACGTCGCGTTTGTCATGGCGGCCATGGACGCGGGTCAGACGGTGGTCACTGGGGCAGATTCGGGCATCAGGACGTACGCGGACCTCAAGGGGCTTCGGATCGGCACGAACACGCCGGCCTCGGCTGTTCTGCTCGTGGCCGCGCTGAAGGCTTACGGCCTCGAGGAGCGCGACGTTCATCTCACGGTCATGAATTACGCCGAGCAGATCGACGCCTTGAGAGAGCACGCGATCGATGCGGGGTTTCTTCCCGTAAGCCCCTACAACGCCGACGTGGCCGATCTGGCCTCCGACACGGCGATCCGCATCATCGGTCTCGACACCGCGAAGGCGACGACGTTCGAGGCCGGGCCGGACTGGACGGCGGTCCGCATCAAAGCGCGGACCTATCACGGTCAGCATAGCGACCTCGTGGTGCCCGGCAGCCGCACCGTGTTGCTGGCGCACAAACATGCCGACTCGATGCTGATCTATCGCATCGTGAAGTCGATCGCCGAGCACAACCGGGCGCTCGAGGATCTGCATCCCGGCGGAGCGGAGTTCAGCGCCGACAAGACGCGATTTTTCGTCGAGCGGAAGCTCGTTCCGATGGCCTTCCACCCGGGCGCGGAACGGTTCTGGCGAGAGCGGGGCGTCTTGCCGTAGACGTGCTTTTCGAGTCGCGACGCCGCGCCGGTCGAGACGCCGCCGCTGACTCAGCGACCCGCTGGCCGATCAGGCTCGATCGGCGCCGCACACGTTCCGCCGCCTTCCGCGACCGGTGCGGCACACGTTCCGCCGCCTTCTGCGACCGGCGCCGCACACGTGCCAATGCCCTCGGCTCCGCCGCGGTTGTACGGCAGTTTGGCGAGCACCATCGCCATGCCGCAGCGGTCGGTGGCGCCCGCGTAGACGAGGCCGGCGCCGATGAACGCGGGTAGCAGGCCGAACCACGGGCTGACGGTCACGGCCAGCATGCCGCCGATGCACGCGAGCCCTCCGGCGAGCATCCGCACCTGTCGCTCGAGGCTGATGTGCGCCTTGCCCTCGACCACGGGATGGCCGGCCTCCTGCCACGCGACGAGGCCGCCTTCGAGCACGCGCGTGCTGAAGCCGGTCAAGTCGGCGGCAGCGAGCCGCGCACGAGCCCCGGTGCGACACACGAGCACAAGCTCGCGCTCGCGGGGAAGCTCGGCCCGGCGTCGGGCGAGCTCGTCGAGCGGCAGCAGCATGCTCGGCTCGAGATGCACCGCGCGATATTCGGCCGGCAGCCGCACGTCCACCACGAGCGGCGCCTCGGGCGACCCGAGGGCGCGCGCGAGCTGCTCCACGGTGATCCGAGTGGAAGGGCGCACACCGCTGACGTTGGCGGCGACGATCGCATCCATGTTGGCGGGCTTCGGCTGCCGTGCCGCGCGCAGCGTCGACACGAAGCGCTCGCGGTCGCTCAGCCGCAGCAATGGGTTCGTCTGGCGTTCCTGGGCGAGCGTCGAGTGCGTGCGTCCGGCATAGTCGTGCCCAGGGTAGACCGTCAGCTCGCCCGGGAGTCCCGCGAACCGTGTATGCAGCGTCTCGTAGAGCGCCTCCGGGCTGCCGTTCTGGAAGTCCGTCCGCCCGGCGCCACCGATGAGAAGCGCATCACCGGTCAGCAGCGCGCCGTCGACGAGCAAGCTCACGGAATCGTCCGTGTGTCCGGGGCTGGCGAGGACCTCGATCTTCTGCCCGCCGAGCGTGAGGTGATCGCCGTCGCGAAGCCAGCGCGTGGCGACGTCCGATTTGCCGCGTCCCGAGAGCGCGACCTCTGCGCCGGTGCGGGCACGCAGCTCCGCCGCTCCCGAGAGGTGATCGGCGTGCGTATGGGTCTCGATCACGAGGCGCAGCCGCAACCCGCGCTCTTCGAGCTCGCGCGTGTAGTCGCTCACGCGATCGGCGCGGGGATCGACGAGCGCCGCCTCCCGCGTGTCGGGATCCGCGATCAGGTAGGCGAAGCAGTTCTCCGCACGCAGCTGGTGCACGACGAGCGTCCGGGTTGCCGAATCAGTCATGGTGCCTGTCCTCCAGCAATCAATCGGCCACAGCCAACGCGCGGGTAATCGCGAGGTTGCGCGCGGGCGGGTGGGGTGCTGTCGCCCGAGTTGGGGCGAAGACGCCACGCCGCTTGGGTCGCGGACGCCACGCTAAACGCCCGATTTCCCGCGGCTACGGCTATGGCATTCCGGTTGCGACGTCGGCAATCGATGAGCGGCTGGTCGTGGCGGCTGGGCCGGGTCGCCGGCGTCGACGTGTACATGCACGGGACGTTTCTGATCCTGGTCGCCTGGATCGCCATCAGCCATTATCTCGAGCGCCATCGCTGGACCGACGCCGGCGCCGGCGTCGGCTTCATCCTGGCGCTGTTCGGCATCGTCGTCCTGCACGAGCTCGGCCACGCGCTCACCGCGCGGCACTACGGCATCCGGACCCGCGACATCACCCTGCTGCCCATCGGCGGCGTGGCCCGGCTCGAGCGCATGCCCGACGAGCCGCGCCAGGAGCTGCTCGTCGCGTTTGCCGGGCCGGCGGTGAACGTCGTGCTGGCCGCGGTGCTGTTCGTGCTGGCCCCCTCCGCGATCTCGCCTGCGCCGATAGGCGAGATTCAGCGCGTCGGCGGCGGCTTCCTCGCCAAGCTCGCGTGGGTCAACGTGAGCCTGGCCGTGTTCAATCTGCTGCCCGCATTTCCGATGGACGGCGGCCGCGTGCTACGCGCGATTCTGGCGATGCGGATGGACTACGTGCGCGCGACGGAGGTCGCGGCGCGGGTCGGCCACGCACTCGCGTTGATGCTGGCACTCGTCGGACTGTTCGCCAATCCGCTGCTCGTCTTTATCGCGCTGTTCATCTGGGTCGGCGCGACTTCCGAGGCCGGGATGGTGAAGCTGAAGCACGCGCTCGGTAATATCGCGGTGAGCAGGGTGATGATCACACGATTCGAGACGCTGGTACCGGGTGATCCGCTGCAGCGCGCGATGGACCACGCGCTGTTCGGCTTCCAGCACGACTTTCCCGTCGTCGAAGCCGGTCGCGTGGTCGGCGTGCTGACGCGCGCGGACCTCATGAAGGGGCTGGCCGACAAGGGTGGGGATGCGCCGGTCGGCTCGGCGATGACGTCGCACTTCGAAACCGTCCAGGCCACCGAGATGCTGCCGAGCGCGCTCGAGCGTCTCGACCGTTCCGCGTGTCCGGCGCTGCCCGTGCTGCAGGGTGATCGGCTCGTCGGCGTGCTCACGCCGGACAACGTCGGCGAGTTCCTCGCGATCCGGTCCGCGCTGCGCGCGAACGGAAAAGGAGACTGGTATGCCCGACGGGTCGCGTGACCGCCCGCCGAGAATCATTCTGGCCACGGACTTTTCGAGCGAGGCCGAGGCCGCCGAGGCCGAGGCGGTCCGCCTTTCCCGCGCGCTCAACGCGGAGCTCATCCTGGTGCACGTCGCCGTCGAGTCGCCACCGTACGGCGACACCGCGGAAGGTGGCCGGCAGCTCGAACGCGTGTATGCGGACGAGGCACGATGGGCGGAGAGCCAGCTCGCCGAGCGCGCGCGGCGTCTGGCGAGCCAAGGCGTCCCGACGGGGTGGCGGCGGCGCGTCGGCGTCCCGCACGAGCAGATCGTCAAGGCCGCACAGGACGAGCACGCGGCGTACATCGTCATCGGCAGCCACGGGCGTGGCCGGGCCGGACGCTTCCTGCTCGGCAGCGTCGCCGAGCGTGTCGCCCGCACGGCGGCGTGCCCGGTGGTGATCGTGCGGCCAGGCGATACTGCGGCCTCGCGGCGGCCGACACCGCGCGCGGCACCACGGCACCGAGCTCAGGGGGTGCGTCGATGAGCCGACCGATTCTTCACGCCAGCGATTTCTCCTCAGCATCGCGACCCGCGTTCGCGAAGGCGATCGCGCTGGCGAAGGCGAACCGTGCCGAGCTCGTCATCACGCACGTGCTGACGCCGGAGCTGCCGCTCGTTGAAGACGGCTACATGTCCGCCGCGTTGTATCGCGAGAGGCAGGCGGCGGCGCGCCGGTACGGGCAGACACATCTCGACCAGCTCGTGAGGCGTGCCAAGCATGCGGGCGTGCGAGCTCGGGCGCTGCTGCTCGAGGGCGCACCGGCGGACCGGGTCGTGCGCGCCGCACGCTCGAGGCACGCCAACATGATCGTCATCGGCACGCACGGGCGCACCGGGCTCGCGCGGCTCATGGTCGGCAGCGTCGCCAACGGCATCGTGAGCCACGCGCGCTGTCCGGTGCTGACCGTGCGTGGAAAGTGATCTGACGCGCTGACCGTGTCCGCACCGACGCGGCAGTGGCGAGAAAGCCCGGGACCCCCCGAGGTTCGCCGCTTTCTCCTCGGCCCGCAGCCGCGCGGCTTCGAGCTCGTCCGCGCGATCCGGATCGCGCTCGAGATGCTCCGTGGATTTCGGGCGCTGCACTTCGTCGGGCCGTGCGTGAGCGTGTTCGGCTCCGCTCGGTTCGGTGAGGACCATCCCTACTATGGCCTGGCTCGCGAGGTCGGAGCGCGGCTGGCGGAGGCGGGCTTCGCGGTCATGACGGGCGGTGGCCCCGGGCTGATGGAAGCGGCCAATCGCGGCGCGCGGGAGGCGGGCGGGCTGTCGCTCGGCTGCAACATCGAGCTGCCGGTGGAGCAGCGTCCGAATCTGTATCTAGACCGCTGGATCACGTTCCGACACTTCTTCGTGCGGAAGGTGATGCTCGTCAAGTACTCCTACGCCTTCATCGCGCTGCCCGGCGGCTTCGGCACGCTCGACGAGATCTTCGAGACCGCGACGCTCGTGCAGACGGGCAAGATCCGCGACTTCCCACTGGTCCTCGTCGGCTCGCAGTTCTGGCGTCCGCTCCTCGAGTTCATCCGCGACACGCTCGTCGCCGCCGGCACCGTCGACAGCGCGGACGCCGCGCGGATCGACGTGACGGACTCGCCGGAGATGGCGGTGAAGCGCGTGACGGCGACGGCGCTCGAACAGTTTGGACTGACGTACGGGCCGCGGCTGCGCCCGCGCTGGTTCCTGGGCGAGGTGCTGACGCGGATCGCGAAGCGGCCGCGCAGCGGTTAGCGGCGCCGGCCGGTCACCGTGCACGCAGCAGTTAGCGGCGCCGGCCCGTCACCGTCACGCAGCAGTTAGCTGCGCCAGCCCGTCACCGTCGGCGACCGCTCACGACGTGGACGAGGCGCGACGCCGTCGCTGCCGCCGCCGCGCAATCCGCTTCATGAGGCCGCCGCGCACGATCAGAACCGGACAGTGGGCGTGACGCAGCACGCGCTCGGACACACTACCCAGAAGCAGGCGCTTCAGTGTTCCGAGCCCGCGCGCGCCGAGCACGATCAGGTCGGTGTCGAGGCCCGTGAGAATGCTCGCGGGCGCGCCGACCTCGAGCTCACGTGTGAAGCTCACGCGGTCCAGGCGTTTCGCCGTCTGCTCCATCGCCATCTCGAGCGCCTGCTGTCTGGCGGCGGTGATCTTCACGGCGGCCGAGGCGAGAGCCGCGGGGCCGCCCGGCGCCGCGCTCGGGATGCGCGGTGGCTCGACGACCCCGACGAGGCGAAGGCTCGTCTCCGTCGCGATCGGCAGCGACGCGACGAACCGCGCGGCACCCTCCGCGGCGGGCGAGCCGTCGAAGGCGACGACCACCGAATGCAGCGGCCGCACGCTCGGGCGCACGACGAGCACGGGACACGGCGCGTGCCGGGCGACGGCCAGCGACACGCTGCCGAGCAGCGCCGTCCCGATCGCGCCGAGGCCGCGCGCGCCGACGACCACGAGGTCGGCATCCGACGCGGCCGCGACGTCGGTGATGATTTGCCGCGGATCACCGGTCAGAACGCGCAGCTCCATCGTCGCGAACCGTGCTCTGAGGATTTCGGCGGCGCGCCCCGCCGCGCGCCGCGCCTCGTCCACGAGCGCGCGGTCGAAGTCACGCACGGTCGGGATGTCGAGCGCCGACGGCGGCAGCTGCTGCACGGCGAGGACGAGAGCGCGGGCCGTCGGCGGCAGTGGAAACGCCGCGAGCCAGGTGGCGGCGGCCTCCGCGCCCTCGGAGCCATCGGTGGCGAACAACACGAGCATTGGTCGCGGTGCCATGGTCACATGCCTCGATTCATTCGTAGCGCAGGGCGTCGATGGGATTGAGCCGCGACGCCTTGCGCGCGGGGTAGAAGCCGAAGAACACGCCGACGGCGGCGGCGAAGCCGAACGCGGGCAACACCGCGCGCGCCTGGATTGGCGCCGGCCATCCGGCGAAGTATCCGATCGCCCAGGAGCCGATCGCGCCGACGGCCATACCGATCACGCCGCCGGCGAGCGAGATCGTGAGCGCCTCCGTCAGAAACTGCGCGAGGATGTCGTTGCGGCGCGCCCCGACCGCCCGCCGCAGGCCGATCTCGCGCGTCCGCTCGGTTACCGACACGAGCATGATGTTCATGATCCCGATGCCGCCGACCACGAGCGACACCGATGCGATGGCGGCGAGCAGCAGGCTCAGCACGCGCGAGGCCGCCTCCTGGCTCTGCACGAGCGCCGCGAGGTTACGCAGCGTGAAGTCGTCGTCCTGTCCAGCTGACAGGTGATGGCGCTGGCGCAGCAACGTCCGGATCTGCTCGAGTGCGGCCGGCACGCTCGCCGGATCGCGCGCCTTGACCATGATGACGTTCACGGCGCGCACGTTCGCGGCGACCGTGCCGAGAACTTTTTTCTTCGCCGTGCTGATCGGAATGACGACGGCATCGTCCTGGTCCTGACCCTGTGTCGTCTGCCCCTTGCGGGCGAGCACACCGACGACGATCAGCGGCACGCGGTGGATGCGGATCTCCTGGCCGACCGGGTCGACGTCGCCGAACAAATTGTCGGCGACGGTGGCGCCGAGCAGCGCGACCTTCGTCGCGCCATCAACGTCGGTCTGAATCAACGGCCGTCCGACGCCCACGTCCCATTCGCGCGCATCGAGGAACTCGGGTGTGACGCCCAGCACGCTCGTGGACCAGTTCGCATTGCCGGCGATGATCTGCGCGCCCGCCCGCACGGCGGGAGCGGCCACCTGGACGGCGTCGATTTCGTGGGTGATAGCGCGCGCGTCGTCTTCGGTGACCGTGAGCTGGCTGCCGCTGCCGAGCCGCACACCGCTCGCGGTGATCGAGCCGGACAACACGATGATGAGGTTCGAGCCGAGGCTGCGGATCTGTTCCTCCACGCGCGCCTGAGCGCCGCCGCCCACGGACATCATCGTGATCACGGCCCCGACGCCGATCACCACGCCCAGCATCGCGAGCGCCGTCCGTACGCGGTTCACGGCGAGAGCACCGAACGCCAGCCGCGCGGTCGTGCGCGTCGTCATGCCGGTACCGCCAGCGCCGCCGGCACGACGACGCGCGACGGCACCGGCGGAGCGTCCGGCGCGTGCGCCTCAGCGGCCTCGGCCACGCGCTCGTCGTCGATCAGCTCGCCATCGCGGAATCGCAGGATCCGGCGCGCGAATCGCGCGACGTCGGGCTCGTGGGTGACCAGGACGACGGTGATGCCCCTGGCGTTGAGCGCCCGCAGCAGCGTCATGATCTCGATGCTCGTGCGCGTGTCCAGGTTGCCCGTCGGCTCGTCGGCCAGGAACAACACCGGATCGTTGACCAGCGCGCGGGCGATCGCCACGCGCTGCTGCTGGCCGCCCGAGAGCTGCGAGGGACTATGGTCGGCGCGCGCGCTCAATCCGACCGCATCGAGCTGCGCGGCAGCGCGCGCGCGGCGCGTGGCGGGCGGTGTGTCACCGTAGAGCAGGGGCAGCTCGACGTTCATCACCGCGCTCATGCGCGGCAGCAGGTTGAACTGCTGGAAGACGAAGCCGATCTTTGCGTTGCGCACGCCGGCCAGCGCATCGTCGTCGAGCGACGAAACGTCACGTCCCTCCAGGCGATAGTGCCCGCTCGTGGGGACGTCGAGACAGCCGAGCACGGCCATGAACGTCGATTTTCCCGAGCCCGACGGACCCATGATCGCGACCATCTCGCCGCGGTCGATCCTGACTGACACATCGCGGAGCGCGTGGACGACGTGATCGCCGACCGGATAGTCCTTGGTGAGCGCCTCGGTCTCGATGATCGGCTGCACCATGCCTCGCAGAGCACGGTGCATCGCCGGTGCCATGCGCGATGGTCGACGATGCGCGAACTTCACCGAACATGTCTGACGCCGCGGCGTGGCGCCGACACCCCACCGGGGCATCGCAGCATCAGGCGGCCGGCGACGGCGGCGATGAAGGCATTGAAATCGAAGACCGAAGATCTGGCAGACGTGATGCACCTCCGGGAGGGCGATGAAGACCGCCGACGAGCCTCGCGTGACGTTTGCGATTCCGACTGTCGCGGAGTCGATGCGACGCCGGCCGATCACCATCGATCCGGACGCGCCTCTGGGCACCGCGCTGGCCGTCATGATCGAGCGCGGGGTGCGGCACCTTCCGGTCGTGAACGACGCCGGTCGGCTGGTCGGGATGCTTACCGATCGCGACGTTCGGTCGGCCGCGATCGCGCCCGAGCTGGCCGAGCGGCTTCCCGGTCGCTGGCGCCGCCGAATGGATCGGCTGCAGCAGCGCTGGGAGGCTTTGCGCGTGCGCGACGTCATGACGTGGGATTGCGTCACCACCGCGCCGGATGCGTCCCTGGCTCAGGCGGCGGCGCTGATGCTCGACGGCCGTTTCGGATGCCTTCCCGTTGTCGAGCGCGGCAAGCTGGTCGGCATTCTGACGGAGCACGACGTGCTGCGCGCGCTCGCGGAGCGGCTGCCCGCGATCCGCGGCGACGCCGACGACTACTTCTGGTGATGCGATCGCGGTGGCTTTTCGGGCGGACTGGAGGCGGCGATGAAAACGATCGGACTTCTCGCGTTGGTGCTGATCGCCGCGGTCGGCCGTGCTGGGGTGCTGCCTTCCGCGTCGCCCGCCGCGGCGGACGGTCTCGAGCGACATTCGGGAACACTCGTGACAATTGACCGGCTTCGCGACGTCGTGACGATCGACGAGATCGGAGCCTGGGACCCCGCCACGGAGCGCATGCGCACGACGCGCCATCGTATCTACGTGACAGGTCTGACCGAGTTCAAGGTGTTTGTACGGTCGAACGCCGCAGGCGCCTATGCCGGCGACTTTGCCGCGGTCCCGCTGTTCGTCTCGCAGCTCATTCCCGGCGACACCGTCACCGCCGAGTGCGTGCGCGCCGGCAGCGCGCTCGTGGCGATGAGCATCGCGGTCGCCGACGCGCCGTAGAGGGGCCGTCGGCAGTCCTGTAATCACGCTGCGTGAAGCGGCCGCGCGTCCGAGCTCGTCAGCCGCGCGGCCGCACGATCAGCACCGGACAGGTGGCGTGGCGCAGCACGGCCTCCGACACGCTGCCCAGTGCCACACGCTCGAGCGCGCCGAGCCCCCGCGCGCCGACCACGATCAGATCGCTGTCGTTGCTCCGCGCCTCACGAAGGATCGTTTCGGCCGGTGACCCGCTCGGCGTCACCGTGACGATGCTGCGAGCGCGCGGACGTAGCGCGGCGGCCAGCGGGGCGAGCGCGGCCGTCAGCTGCTGCCGAGCCTCGTTCTCGAAGTCCTGCATCGCCGCGCGAAGCCTCGCGCCGATGAAGCCGGGCGCCGAGCTCGGATAGCGTGGTGTCTGCACGACGCCGACGAGCCGGACCCGAAGGTCCGACGGCAATGGCAGCCTGCTGAAGTACTCCACCGCCGCCAGCGCGTCGGGCGAGCCGTCGACGCCGATCGTGACCGTGCGCACCGGACGCGGAGTGCCGCGGCACACGAGGACCGGACAGGGCGCGTGGCGTGTGATGCCGAGCGAAACGCTGCCGAGCAGGAACGACGCGACGGCGCCGAGCCCCCGGGCGCCGAGCACGATGAGATCGGTTCCGGCCTTCGTCGCGGCCTCGATCACGGCTTCGCGCGGGTCGCCGTCGAGGACACGACCGGTAACCGTGGACCAGCGCTTCTGCAGGCGCGTCCGCGCCCCGGCCACGAGCCGGTCGCTTTCCGCGACGAATTCCTGCCACCCCAGGACGGCCACCCCGTCCAACGGAAACGGCAGCTGTAGCGCGTTCACGACTTCGATGCTCACGTCGGCCGGCAGCGGAAAGTCCGCGAGCCACTCGATCGCCCGGTCCGCATCCTCCGAGCCGTCCGTCGCGACGAGAATCCGCCTCATATCGTTCATGCCCGCCTCCGCTCCGAGCGGCGCCGCAACGCACGACCGCCGGCGCCGCATCGGGTCTATCGGCTGCAATGGCACTGCCACGCCGACCGCATGCAAAACCGCGCGATTACGCGGTGACCTGTGGCGCCGCATTGTCCTCGGCGCGCCCCAGTGGGGCGCCGGCGCCTGAGCGCCGTGCGGGTGAGGATCGCGGATCGCGCGACAATCCGCCGTCTTCGCCTGCGAACGATGTGGTCGGCGCCTTGCACTACCCGAGTCGTGACGCGTTGGAGGGATGTCATGCTGAACGTCGCGACAGAGCGCCGGGTCGACCCGCACACGATCAATCCCCACACGATCAATCCACACAAGCTCGGCATCGTCATGGCGGGTGTTGTCGGCGTCTGGCACGCCGTATGGGCAGTGCTCGTGGCGGTGGGATGGGCGCAGTCGGTGATCAACGTCGTGTTCTGGCTGCACTTCATCGAGCCGGCGTACACCGTCGGCGAGTTCGCGGTGGGTCGTGCGGTCGGCCTCGTCGTCGTCACGGGCGCGGTCGGGTACGTGATCGGCCAGGTATTCGGCGCACTGTGGAACCGAGCCCACGATGCCTATGCGTAGCCTCGTCTCGGGCCTGCTCGCGCTTGCTCTGCTCGGCGCGTGGCCCGCTCAGGTGGCGGCGCAGCCGAAATCGATTCCGGCGACGTTCGCGGCGGGCGCTACCGCGATCAAGCCTGCCGTGTACGGCCTCGAGGTGCCGGCGAGTGCCGGCAGAGACGAAGAATCCGAGCCGCTTTCGGCCACGGAATTTCTTCGGAAGCTGTTCGGCGGATTGCCTGAAGGGAAGCTCGGCGCGGCAGTCATGATCGACCCGTCGGGCGTTGCGGTCACGAGCGCGCGCCTGGTGCGCGGGCTCGCGGACGTGGAGCTGGTGGCCGTCGATGGAGAGCGTCATGCGGCGACCGTCATCGGGCGCGACGAACGGACGGACGTGGCGGTGCTCCGTGTCCGGACGACCGCCGCCCGTCTGACTGCGGCAACGCTCGCGAACTCGGACGACGTCCGGGTGGGCGACTGGGTCCTGGCGGTGGGATCGCCGTATGGATTCGAGGCGAGCGTGAGCGCTGGCATCATCAGCGCGCGGCCACGGGTGAGCCCCGCCGGCCAGTACGACGACAACTTGCAGACCGATGCCGCCGTCAACCCGGGGAGCCTCGGTGGTCCGCTCGTCAACGCGCAGGGTGCGGTCGTCGGCCTCACCGTCACGCCGGGGCCGCGCGGAAGCGGCATCGCCTTTGCTGTTCCCGCCAACGTCGTGCGCCGCGTGAGCGACGAGATCATCTCGCATGGCAAGGTGCTGCGTGGCTGGCTCGGCATCGTGTCGCAGGCTGTCACGCCGGAGCTGGCGTCCGCCTTCGGCGCACCGGTGCCGCGCGGCGTGCTCGTCGCGGACGTGGTCGACGACGGCCCGGCGGCGCGCGCGGGCATCCAGCGCGGCGCGCTCTTGCTGGCGCTCGACGACCGAATGCTGCGAGGGCCTGGCGACATCGAGGCCCATCTGACGCGGACGAGGCAGGGTCAGCGGCTCAGCGTGCACCTGTGGTGGCACGGCCGGGAAGACACGGTCGCGATCGTGCTCGGCGACGAGCCAGAGCCCTACCAGAAGAGCCGCCGCGCTGCGCGCGTGCTTGGCCTTCTCGTAGATGCTTTGACACCGGAAGCCGGCCTGGTCGTCGTGGCGATCCGGCCGGGAAGCGGGGCCGCAGCGGCCGAAGTGTGGGAAGGCGACATCGTTCGCGAGATCGACGGCCAGCGCGTGCTGACGCTGCCCGAGTTCGAGCGCGCGACACAGCGCCTCACGCCGGGGGCCGAGGTGACCGTCCTCCTGCAGCGTGGCGCGCGGATTTTCTACGTCGTCGTGCCGGTCGTCGAAGCTCCGACACTCGTCGGGCGCGAGTGAGCCGTCGGAGTGACGCGCGTTACGACCGGCGCCGCGTGGCGACGAGCCAGACGCCGAGCGCGCTGACGACCATCACGGCGAGCGCGATCAACCAATGGTCACGAATCGGGTCGATCATGCCCGAACCCTTGTGCATCGGCGATGCCGACCTCGGCGCAATGCGCAACCAGCAATTACGCTGACGCGCCACGACGCGGTGAGGCCCGCGGGCCTCACCGTGGGGCATGGGCGCCGCAATGTTGCGGCGCCCGAGTACGCCGCAACATCGCGAGTCTTCGGCGTTTCGGCGTGGCAAATGGCATGCACGACATCCGGTGGGGAGGATCGCGATGAACCACAAACACGTGCTCTTCCGATCCGAGGCACGGGAGAAGCTGCTGCGCGGCGTGGCCGCGCTGGCGGATGCGGTGCGGGTGACGCTCGGCCCGAAGTCGAAGTGCGTGCTGATCGAGCGCAAGTTCGGCAGTCCGATCGTCTGCAACGACGGCGTCACGATCGCCAAGGAGATGGCGCTCGAAGACGCCGCGGAGAACCTGGGCGCGCAGATGATCCGCCAGGCCGCCGAGCGCACCGGCGACGCGGTCGGCGACGGGACATCGACGGCCACGCTGCTTGCCCACGCGATCTTCGCCGAGGGGCTGCGCAATGTCGTCGCCGGCGCGAGCGCCGTGGACATCAAGCGGGGGCTCGACCGCGGAGCGCGCACGGTCGTCGACAGTCTCCGCGAGCTCTCTCGTCCGGTGAAGAGCCGGCTGGAAAAGGCGCAGGTGGCCGCGATCTCCGCCCACAACGACACCTCGGTCGGCGAGCTGATCGCCGACGCGATGGAAAAGGTCGGCGACGAGGGCGTGATCACGCTGGAGGAGGCGAAGACGACCGAGACGCAGCTGGAGGTGGTCGAGGGGCTGCAGTTCGATCGCGGCTACCTGTCGCCCTATTTCGTCACGGATCCCGAGAAGATGGAAGTCGTCCTCGAGGACGCGCGCGTGCTGCTCACGGACCGCAAGCTCGCAGTGATGAAGGACCTCTTGCCGCTGCTCGAGCAGATCGCGCGTGCCGGCGAGGCGCTGCTCGTCGTCGCGGAGGACGTCGAGGGCGAGGCGCTGGCGACGCTCGTCGTGAACAAGCTGCGCGGCACGCTGCGCTGCGTGGCGGTCAAGGCGCCGGGGTTCGGTGACCGCCGCAAGGACATGCTCGCCGACATCGCGACGCTGACGGGTGCCGAGGTGGCGTCCGAGGAGGCGGGCGTCAAGCTCGAGAGCCTGCCGCTCGCCGCGCTCGGGCGCGTGAAGCGCATCGTCGTCGATCGCGACAAGACCACGCTCATCGGCGGCGCGGGGGACCCGACGGCCATCGAGGGCCGCCGTCACCAGATCCGTCAGCAGATCACGAAGACGACGAGCGACTACGATCGCGAGAAGCTCGAAGAGCGGCTCGCCAAGCTGTCGGGTGGGGTCGCGGTGATTCGGGTCGGCGCGCCGTCCGAGGCCGAGATGAAGAGCCGCAAGGAAGCGCTCGACGACGCGATCAACGCCACGAAGGGGGCGGTCGCCGAGGGCATCGTCCCGGGCGGCGGCCTCGCGCTGCTGCGGGCGATTCCGGCGCTCGAGAAGGCCGAGACGACCGCCGAGGGCGACGAGCGGACGGGACTCGCGATCCTGCGCCGGGCGCTCGAGACGCCGACGCGCCAGATCGCCGAAAACTCGTCGGTGGACGGCGGCGTCGTCGTGGAGCGCATGCGCGCCGGCGCAGGCGCCTATGGGTTCGACGCCGCACGCAAGGAGTACGTCGACCTCGTCGAGGCCGGCATCATCGATCCCACGAAGGTCGTGCGTGTGGCGCTCGAGAACGCGGTGTCGGCGGCGAGCCTCCTGCTGCTGACCGAGGCGACGATGACGGAGGTGACCGAGAAGAAGGCCGATCGTTCGCCCGAGATCGACTGAGCCGGAGGCGGCCATGACGATGGAAACGCTGGCACGCAACGCGTGGATGATGGCGGTTCGCGGCGGCCTCGCCATCCTGTTCGGGCTCGCGCTCAGCGTTCCGGGCGTCGGGCTGCCGGTTGCCGTGCTGTTGTTCGGCGTGTACGCGATCGTCGACGGCATGTGGACGTTGACGTCACTGTTTCTCACCGAGAGGCGGGCGATCGGCTCGCTCGCTGTCATCGCGGGAGGCCTCGTCTCGTTCACGCTCGGCACGCTGGCGCTGATGTGGCCAGTGGTGCCGCGCGAGCTCATTCACCTCGTCGCCGGCTGGGGCGCGCTGACCGGCATTCTCGAGATCATCGGCGCCGCCGCGATTCCGCGCGAGCGCGTGGGGTCGTGGCTGCTCGGTACCGCCGGCGTGAGCTCCTTGTTCCTGGCGATCTTGATCGAGATGCTGCCGGCGGCCGACGTCGCAGGCATGGTGCACGTGATGGCGGGCTACGCGATCGTCTTCGGCGCCGCGGTGATGCTGGCAGCGCGCTCCTTCAGTCGCGAGTACCGGATGCGGTCGGTCGCGCGGTTGCGTCAGCGCGCGGCATGAGCGTCGTGTAACTGCGGGTCGGCGCGACCGGCCCGGGGCTACTCCCACGGGTCGGCGCGACCGGCCCCGCGGCTACTCCCACGGGTCGGCGCGACCGGCCCCTACTCCCACGTCCAGTCGCGGATCGCCGGCATGTCGTCGCCGTGCGCGGCGATGTACTCCGTGTGCTCGATGAGCCGGTCGCGCAGCAGCTGCTTCACATAGGCCATCCGCGTACCGAGCCCAGGGACGCGATCGATCACGTCGCCCACCAGGTGGAAGCGGTCGAGGTCATTGAGCACGACCATGTCGAACGGTGTCGTCGTCGTGCCCTCTTCCTTGTAGCCGCGCACGTGGAGATTGTCGTGATTGGTTCGCCGGTAGGTGAGGCGATGGATCAGCCACGGATAGCCGTGGAACGCGAAGATGATCGGCTTGTCGCGGGTAAAGATGTCGTCGAAGTCCTTGTCGGAGAGGCCGTGCGGGTGCTCGCGGGGGGGCTGCAGCGCCATGAGGTCGACGACGTTCACGACGCGGACCTTCAGCGCCGGAACATGCTCGCGTAGCAGCTTCACGGCCGCGAGCGTCTCGAGCGTCGGCACGTCGCCGCAGCACGCCATGACGACGTCCGGCTCCCCGCCGCGATCACTGCTCGCCCACTCCCAGATGCCGAGACCCGCGGTGCAGTGCTTCACCGCCTCGTCCATCGTCAGGTATTGCAGCGCCGGCTGCTTGCCTGCGACGATCACGTTCACATAGTGGCGGCTGCGCAGGCAGTGATCGGTCACCGAGAGCAGCGTGTTGGCGTCCGGCGGGAGATAGATGCGGATGACTTCGGCCTTCTTGTTAACGACGTGGTCGATGAATCCGGGATCCTGATGGCTGAAGCCGTTGTGGTCCTGGCGCCACACGTGCGAAGACAGCAGATAGTTCAGCGAGGCCAGCGGCCGCCGCCACGGGATGTGCCGTGTGGTCTTCAGCCACTTCGCGTGCTGGTTGAACATCGAGTCGATGACGTGGATGAACGCCTCGTAGCAGTTGAAGAAGCCATGGCGCCCCGTGAGGATGTAGCCCTCCAGCCAACCCTGCATCTGGTGCTCGCTGAGCATCTCCATCACGCGGCCGTCGACCGACAGGCTGACGTCGCTCTCGAGGATCTCGGCGGCCCACATGCGATCGGTGACCTCGAAGACGGCGCCCCACCGGTTCGAGGTCGTCTCGTCCGGTCCGAAGATCCGAAAGTTTCGGCTCTCGAGGTTGTCCTTCAGGACGTCGCGGATGAAGGTGCCCTGCACCTGGGTGGCGGAGGTCACGACCGCGCCGCGCCGAGACACGTCGATGGCGTACTTGCGAAAGTCCGGCAGGCGCAGGTCGCGGAGCAGCAGGCCGCCGTTCGTGTGCGGGTTGGCACTCATGCGCCGCTCGCCCACCGGCGCGAGCGCCGCCAGCTCTGACCGCAGCCGACCGGCCTCGTCGAACAGCTCCTTGGGGCGATAGCTCTTCATCCAGTGCTCGAGCAGGGCCAGATGCGCGGGATTGTCGACGACGTCGGCGAGGGGCACCTGGTGCGATCGCCACGTGCCTTCGACGAGCTTGCCGTCCACGTGCTCGGGGCCGGTCCAGCCCTTCGGCGTGCGGAGCACGATCATGGGCCAGCGCGGTCGATCGCGCCACTCGAACCCGCGCCGGCGCGCCTGCTTCTGCACGCGCGCGATCTCGTCGCAGCAGGCGTCGAGCGCCGCCGCGAGCGCCTGATGCACCGGGCCGGGGTCGTCGCCCTCGACGAAATACGGCGTGTGGCCATAGCCGCGCAGCAGCGCGTCGAGCTCCTCGCGACTGATGCGTGCCAGCACTGTGGGCCCGGCGATCTTGTAGCCGTTGAGGTGCAGGATCGGAAGCACGGCACCGTCGCGCGCCGGATTGAGGAACTTGTTGGAGTGCCACGACGTCGCCAGTGGCCCTGTCTCTGCCTCGCCGTCGCCGATGACGGATGCCACGAGCAGATCGGGATTGTCGAACGCCGCGCCATAGGCGTGCGACAGCGCGTAGCCGAGCTCACCGCCCTCGTGGATCGATCCCGGCGTCTCCGGCGCGTGGTGGCTCGGAATGCCGCCGGGAAACGAGAACTGCGTGAAGAGCCGCTTCATGCCTGGCTCGTCCTGCGACACCTCCGGATAGACCTCGCTGTAGGTGCCCTCCAGGTACGCATTGGCGACAAGGCCGGGGCCGCCATGCCCCGGGCCCGCTATATAGATGATGTCGAGATCCCGGGCCCGGATGATCCGGTTGAGGTGCGCGTAGATGAGGTTCAGCCCGGGGGTGGTCCCGAAATGGCCGAGCAGCCGGGGCTTGATGTTCGCGGCCGACAGCGGCTGCTTGAGCAGCGGATTGTCATAGAGATAGATCTGCCCGACCGAGAGGTAATTGGCCGCGCGCCAGTACGCATCGATCCGGGCGAGCTCGTCGGCGGATAACGGCTTGCGTGTTGCCATGGCTTATTCTGCCTTGTGATGCAGGCGCGCGCCGCTGAACGCCCACTGCTCGTTCTCAACGCCGGCTCCTCGACGCTGAAGCTGTCGCTCTTCGACGCGGCCGCGGCATCCGGACCGCATGTGCTCGTGCACGGCGTCGTGGACGGCATCGGCGTTCATCCGCGGCTCGTCATCGGCGACGGCGAGCCGAGACCGGTGCCCGAGGCGAAGGATCACGCCGGCGCGTTCACGGCGGTGGCGCGGTGGCTCGACGATCACCTGCGCGGCGCCCGACCGGTCGCGATTGGCCATCGCGTCGTGCACGGCGGCACGCGCTATGCGCGTCCGGTGGTCGTCGATGATCGCGTGCTGTCCGTGCTCGAGGAACTCACGCCGCTGGCCCCGCTGCATCAGCCGCAGGCCCTGGCCGCGATTCGGGGCGTCCGCAACCACTGGCCCGACGTCACGCAGGTCGCGTGCTTCGACACCGCCTTCCACCACGGCCGCGGCGAGCTTTCGGAGGCGTTTGCGTTGCCGCACGACCTGTTCGACAGCGGCGTGCGGCGCTACGGCTTTCACGGGCTCTCGTACGAGTACATCGCCATGGTGCTGCCCGGGATTGCGCCGCGCGTTGCCGACGGGCGTGTCGTCGTGGCCCACCTCGGCAACGGCGCGAGTCTCTGCGGTATGCGCGCGCGACGCAGTGTCGACACGACGATGTCGTTCAGCGCCCTGGACGGCCTACCCATGGGCACGCGTGTCGGCGATCTCGACGCGGCGGTCGTGCTCTACCTGATCGCCGAGCGCGGTATGACGCCGTCGGACGTCGGCACGCTGCTCTACAAGCGCTCCGGCCTGCTCGGTCTGTCGGGCGTCAGCAGCGACGTCCGCGATCTGCTCGCGAGCGATGCGCCACGTGCGCGGTTCGCGCTGGAGTATTTCGCCGACCGCATCGCGCGGGAGGTCGGCGCGCTGGCCAGCGCGCTCGGCGGGCTCGATGCGCTCGTGTTCACGGCCGGCATCGGCGAGCATGCGGCGCCGGTGCGCGCCGACGTGTGCCGGCGGTTGCGGTGGCTCGGCGTGCAGCTGGACGAGGACGCCAACGAGACGCATGCGCAGCGAATCTCCGCGGCCGACAGCCGCGTCGGTGTGTACGTCATCCCGACCGACGAGGAGCTCGTCATCGCGCAGGCGACCGTCCGTCTCGTCAGCTAGCAGCCCAGGCAGGCCCGCCCGCAGCCAGGGCCTGGCGCCGGTTTGGTGCCGGTCCGGCGGGCTCCGTCACCCACTCGATCCACACGCCGTTCTCCGAACGGCGAGGATCGACGGGGTCCCAGCTCCGCCCGCCTCCCGGCACCAGCACCGGCGCCACCCGGCTGCGGGAGTGACGCCCGCGGGCCCTAGCGACGCGGCGGCAGCCGTGCGATCCAGCGGTCCACCACACCCGCGAGCGGCGCGTCCGCATCGTCGGCGAACTCGTAACGCGCGCGAACGACCGGCTTGCACGGGCTGAGCAGTCGCGCCAGGTCGACGGGAGTCGCGGCGAGGACGACGTCGGCATCCGCACGCTCGATCGTCTCGCGAAGCGCGGCACGCTGCGCCGGGTCGTAGCCGACGGCGGGAAGTACGGGACCGATGTGTGGGTAGCGCTCGAAGACGTCCCGCAGCGCGTCGGCGAGGAATGGCCGCGGGTCGACCACGGCGGCGACCCCGGCGGCCTTCGCCGCCACGAAGCCCGCGCCGTACGGCATGGAGCCGTGGGTGATCGTCGGCCCGTCCTCGACGACGAGGACGCGGCGCCCGCGCACGGCGCTCGGGTCGTCGAGGCGCACGGGCAGGCGACCACGGATGACCGGTGCGCGCGGTTGCACGGCACGGACGGCGTCGATCGCGTGCGCGACCGCGCCGGCCGATGCGGCGTCGGTCTTGTTCACCACGACGACGTCGGCCGTGCGAAGGACGGCCTCGCCCGGGTGATAGCCGCTCGCATCGTCGGGGCGCAGTGCGTCCGCAACGACGATGTGCAGATCCGGCCGAACGAACGGGAAGTCGTTGTTGCCGCCGTCCCAGACGATAATGTCGGCTTCCGCGGCCGCGCAACGCACGATGTCGCCGTAGTCGACGCCCGCGAAGACGACGTGTCCGGCATCGACGTGCGGCTCGTATTCCTCGCGCTCCTCGATCGTGCAGCCCGCCGCGTCGAGATCGGCCCGGCTGGCGAAGCGCTGCACGCGCTGGCGCTCGAGGTCGCTGTACGGCATCGGATGGCGAATGACCGCGACGCGACGCCCGGTGTCGCGCAGATGCCGCCCGAGCCAGCGTGCGATCGGCGACTTTCCGCAGCCGGTGCGCACCGCCGAGACGGCGACCACGGGCACCGTCGTGGTCAGCATCGTCCGATCGGGGCCGAGCAGGGCGAAGTCGGCGCCGACGGCAAGCGCGCGCGACGCCAGGCGCATGACGTGAGCGTGGGAGACGTCACTGTACGCGAACACCACGAGCGTCGCGCGCTCGCGCCGGCAGATCGCCTCGAGCTCGTCCTCGGCCTCGATCGGGATCCCGGCGGGGTAGTGTGGCCCCGCCAGCACGGACGGATATCGGCGCGCGGCGATGCCGGGAATCTGCGTGGCGGTGAACGCAACCACGCGGGCGGCGGCGTCGTCGCGGTAGACGACGTTGAAGTTGTGAAAGTCCCGGCCGGCCGCGCCGAGGATGACGATGCGTTCAGGGGACACGCGACCGTCCGGTCGTCGCCGCTAGCCGCGCGATCTCGGTTTGGGCGCCATGGCGGCGCGCGCACGCTTGATCCCGGCCCCCGGCCGCGCATGCTGGCGCTCGGCGCGCTTTGGCGGCGCCATCCGGGAATCCACGGGGCGGCGCTCGTCCGACTGCCGGATCATGCTGCGCTTTCTGAATGCCATCGCTCGCTCCTCCTCGCCTGGAATCGAGCAAGCTCACTGCCACGGCAACAGCGTTCGCATGTCCGCGTGATCAAACGAAACGCAGCAGGCCGCGACGAGCGCGGTGACGGCGCTGATGGGACTCTCACGCCCCAGGCGTCCCGCCATTGCCTCACGTCCGAGGCGGGAACCGCAGCGGAACTATCCGCACGAGTTGATCTTTCTTGCGGCACCCCCGTTGCACCGCGCATGGGTGGGAGACGCGATGGAGCGGTGTCTGAGCGCACGGATGACACGCACCGGCGACGGAGGAGCAACGCGATGAAGATCCGAAACATCATGAGCGACGGCATCGTCACGATCAACGAGACGGCAACGTGTCACGAAGCCGCGGAGAAGATGGTGCGGCATCGCGTGCGGCATCTGCCCGTGGTCACGGGGCATGGCGCGTTGTGCGGAATCGTCACCGACCGCGACCTGCGGCATTACCTGTTCGAGCCAGAGACGTTTCGACAGGTCAGCACCGTCGGCGCCGAGAAGCTGCTCAAGTCGATGCCGGTGTCCCGCGTGATGACGACACCGGTGATTACCGTGGCCGCCGACGAGCCCCTCGAGGGCGCGGCGCGCGTGATGCTCGAGGGCAAGCTCGGCTCGCTCCCGGTGACCGACGGCGGACGCCTGGTCGGCATCGTGACGGAAACCGACTTGCTGCGGCGCATCGTGGGCGACGACGCGTGCAGCAAAGACGTCGCCGAGATCATCGTGTCGTACCCATGATGCGGTGATCGAGGGGCTGTCTTCCGCCGAGGCGAGACGCCGGCTCGAGACCAACGGAGCCAACGAGCCGGCGCCACCGCCGAGCCACGCCGGCCTCGCCGGCGTGCTCGCGTTTCTGACCAATCCGTTGGCCGCGATTCTCGTCATCACGTGTGTCGTCTCCGCCGCGCTAGGCGACGTCGTCAACGCGACGCTGATCATCCTCATGGTGCTGCTTGGCGTCGCGCTCGACTTCGTCCTGACGCATCGCTCGCAGCGCGCCGCGGACCGCCTGCGCGAGGAGGTGGCGCCGCAAGCGAGCGTTCTTCGTGACGATACGTGGGTCGACGTGCCGCGGCGCGACCTCGTCCCCGGCGACGTCATCCGGCTCTGCGCAGGGGATCGCATTCCCGCCGACGCGCGCCTCGTCGAGGGGCGCGATCTGCACGTGCACGAGGCGGCGCTGACGGGTGAATCCATGCCCGCGGAGAAGGAAGCGGGAACGGCGAACGATGCGGTGTTCCTCGGGACGTCGGTGGTGAGTGGGACGGCGGTGGCGGTGGTCACCGCCACCGGCCGGGCGACGGCGTTCGGAGACATCGCCGCACGCCTGTCGGCACGTCCGCCGCAAACCGAGTTCGAGCGGGGGCTGGCGCGTTTCGCGGCGCTCATCATGAAGACGGTCGTCTTCCTCGTGCTGTTCGTCCTGATGGCCGGCGTCCTCACGCATCGTGCGCCGTTGCAGTCGCTGCTGTTTGCGCTCGCGCTCGCCGTCGGGCTTACGCCGGAATTTCTTCCGGTGATCACGACGGTGACGCTCGCGCAGGGCGCGGTGCGTATGGCGCGGCGCCGGGTGATCGTGAAGCATCTCGCGGCCATCGAGGACTTCGGCAGCATGGACGTGTTGTGCAGCGACAAGACCGGCACGCTCACGACGGGCGCCATGCAGCTCGACGCTGCGATCGATCCCGCCGGCGGCGCGTCGGACAGTCTGCTCGCCGCCGCGGCGCTGAACGCGTCGCTCCAGACGGGTTTGCACAGCCCGATCGACGCCGCCATTCTCGCGCGCGCGAAGCCCGACGAGGCGTGGCACAAGGTCGACGAGGTGCCGTTCGACTTCGAGCGGCGACGTCTGTCCGTGGTCGTCGAGAGAGCCGGTGGACGCCGGCTCATCACGAAGGGCGCACCCGAAGCGATCGTCGAGCACTGCACGATCTGGGACGTCGACGACGCCCCGAAGGCGCTCGACGCCGCGGCGCGCGCAATGTGTCGTGGCGTGTACGAGAGACTCGGGGCCGGGGGTGCCCGCGTGCTGGCCGTCGCCGAGCGGCGGGTTCCGGCACAACCTCGCTATACCGCGGATGACGAATGCGAGCTCACGCTGCGCGGCTTCCTCGCATTCTCCGATCCTCCGATGCCCGGCGTCGCGGAGGCGCTGCGCGCGCTGCGGGCGGATGGCGTGACCGTGAAAATCCTGACCGGCGACAGCGAGGTCGTCGCCCGACACGTCGGCGGTCAGGTCGGGCTCGATGTCGGACAGATCGTTCTGGGCGAGGCGGTGGAGCGGATGACCGACGCGGCGCTCGCCGTCACCGCGGAAAAGGTGACCGTCTTCGCGCGCGTGTCGCCCGGGCAGAAGAGCCGGATCATCCAGGCGCTCCGCAGTCGCGGCCACGTCGTCGGCTTCCTGGGCGACGGCATCAACGACGCGCCGTCATTGCACCTGGCCGAGGTGGGCATCTCGGTGGCCAACGCCGTCGACGTCGCGAAGGACGCGGCCGACATCATCTTGCGCGAGCGGTCGCTCGGCGTTCTGCATCAGGGGATCCTCGAAGGGCGCCGCGCGTTCGCGAACGTCATGAAATACCTGCTGATGGGGACGAGCTCGAATTTCGGCAACGTCGTGAGCATGGCGTTGGCGGCCGTGTTGTTGCCCTTCCTGCCGATGCTGCCCACGCAGATCCTGCTCAACAATTTCCTCTATGACCTCGCCCAGGTGACGATTCCCACGGATCACGTCGACGAGGCGATGGTGCAGAGACCGCGGCACTGGGACGTGCCCGTCATCCGGAATTTCATGCTCTCGATCGGTCCGATCAGCTCGGTCTACGACCTGCTCACGTTCGGTGTGCTCCTGCGGGTATTCCTCGCGGACGAGGCGCTGTTTCACACCGGCTGGTTCGTCGAGTCGCTGGCCACACAGGTGCTCGTCATCTTCGTCATCCGGACCGCCCGGCGACCATGGGCCAGCCGGCCGAGTCTGGCATTGACGAGCACCGCGCTGGCCGTGGTGGCGGCGGGCGCGGTGCTGCCGTTCACCCCGCTCGCCGCGCTCCTCGGATTCGTGCCGCTCCCGCCGGGCTTCTTCCTGTTTCTCGGGGCGGCGACGTTGACGTATTTGGCGCTGGTCGAAGCGGTGAAGGCGCGGATGCTGCGGCGAGTCCTTCGATGAGGGCGTAAAGCCACGTGACGTCGTGTACCTTTACTGGCGATGGAGGGTTCCGCGTTCGAGTTCCACATCGCCCGCGCCGCACGTGATCGGTATGGCTTCGGCGATGCGCTGTCCTCGCTGACCGCGAACGTCGTCCTCGTCGACCTGGCCGCCAGCCGCGAGCTCGCGCACCGGATGAACCGCGTTCGCGATGCCGAGCGGCATCCCGACCGCGCGGTGCACCCGGGCGCGCTGAATGCGATGGGAATCCTCGACGAGGTGACCCATGTGGTGCTCGCGTTGTATCGCGAGCGCCGGGACCCGCGCGCGATTCTCGACGCGCTCGGCTGGTTCGAGGCGCGCGTGGGACGCGAGGCGCTCGATACGACGCTGCTCGCCTTCGCCGAGCAGTTTCCGACGACCGCGGTGTATCGCGGCCTCGAATCGCCGCGCGACTGGCTGGCGCGCGAAACCGCCGCCATCCCCCACCGGGCCATCGCGCTCGAGGAGCTGATCACGGTCTGGCTCGCGAACCTCAATCCTGCCTTCGGACCGTTTCGCGAGCTCTTCGGCGACGCGGCGATCGCCGACGCCACGTCCTATCGCGCGATCGGCGCGGCGCTGCACGAGTACTTCGAGTCGCGGCCGCGCTTCGGTCCGGCGGAGCAGAACCTCATCGACATGCTGCGAGCACCCGCGCTGGCGTCGCCCGACTCGCTGGACGGGCAGCTCGAATACATCCGCCGACACTGGGCCGACTTGCTCGGCGACTTTCTCCGGCGCCTGCTCCGCGCGATGGATGTGCTCAAGGAAGAGCAGGTGGCCATCTGGCTGCGCTTTCATCCGCCGGGGCCGCGTCCGGGCGCGGTCGCCGCACAGCTCGAACCGGCCGCGACGATCCCGAGCTACGCCGGGCAGGACCCCGAGGCCGAGCGGTTCAGCCACGACGAGGCGTGGATGGCGCGGACGGTCCTCGTCGCGAAGAGCACGTACGTGTGGCTCGATCAGCTCTCGCGCATCCACGGCCGCGCCATCACCCGACTCGATCAGATTCCCGACGAGGAGCTCGCCACGCTGGCTCGACGCGGGTTCAACGCGCTGTGGCTCATCGGGCTCTGGGAGCGCAGTCGCGCGTCCGAGCGCATCAAGCGTTTGTGCGGCAATCCCGAGGCCGTGGCGTCCGCGTATTCGCTGCACGACTACGCCATCGCCGCCGACCTCGGCGGCGCCGCCGCGTACGACAATCTTCGCGATCGTGCCCGCGCGCACGGCATCCGGCTTGCGAGCGACATGGTGCCGAACCACATGGGGATCGACTCGCGGTGGGTGATCGAGCATCCCGAGCGCTTTCTGTCCCTGCCGGCAAGCCCGTTCCCGGCGTATCGCTTCGATGGGCCGGATCTCTCCGATGACGGCCGCGTCGAGATCAAGATCGAGGACCACTACTACGATCGCTCCGATGCCGCGGTCGTGTTCCGGCGGCTCGACCGGTGGACGGGCGACACGCGCTTCATCTATCACGGCAACGACGGAACGAGCTTTCCCTGGAACGACACCGCCCAGCTCGACTTCACACGAGCCGACGTCCGCGAAGCGGTGATTCAGACAATCCTGCGCGTGGCGCGCGACTTTCCGATCATCCGCTTCGATGCCGCGATGACGCTGGCCAAGCGCCATTTCCAGCGACTCTGGTTTCCCGAGCCGGGCACGGGCGGCGCCATCCCGTCGCGCGCCGAGCGCGGGCTCAGCCGCGGGGAGTTCGACGCGCTCATGCCCGTCGAGTTCTGGCGGGAGGTGGTGGACCGCGTGGCGACCGAGGCGCCGGGGACGCTGCTGCTGGCCGAGGCGTTCTGGCTCATGGAGGGCTACTTCGTCCGAACGCTCGGCATGCATCGTGTCTACAACAGCGCGTTCATGATCATGCTCCGCGACGAGGACAACGCGCAGTACCGCCTGGTCGTGAAGAACACCGTCGAGTTCGATCCGGAGATCCTCAAGCGGTACGTCAACTTCATGAACAATCCCGACGAGCGGACCGCGGTGGATCAGTTCGGGAAGGGCGACAAGTATTTCGGGATTTGCACGCTCATGGCGACGATGCCGGGCTTGCCCATGTTCGGCCACGGTCAGGTCGAGGGCTTCACCGAGCGGTACGGCATGGAGTATCGCCGCGCCTACTACGACGAGGCGTCCGACCGTGAGCTGGTGGCGCGACACGAGCGACAGATCGCGCCGCTGCTGCACCGCCGTCAGCTGTTCGCCCAGTCGCGCGACTTTCGCCTCTATGACTTCGTCACCGACGACGGCTGGGTCAACGAAGACGTCTTCGCGTACTCGAATCGCGACGGCGGCGAGCGGGCTCTCGTCGTCTATCACAACCGGTACGCGCAGACGCGCGGCTGGATCCGCACGTCGTGTGCGTACGCCGAAAAGTCGGGTGGCGGCCGACGGCTCGCCCAGCAAACGCTCGGCGAGGCGCTGGGGCTGTCGCACGATCCCGCGCGATTCCTGATCTTCCGCGACGTCGTCACGGACCTCGAGTACCTTCGCTCGTCACGAGCGCTCGCGACCGAGGGGTTGCGGCTCGAGCTCGAGGCGTACACCTGTCGTGTCTTGCTCGATTGGCGTGAGGTCGTCGTCGACGGCACGCGCCGCTGGGACACGCTGGCCGAGCGCCTCGGCGGCCGCGGCGTGGCGAGCGTCGAGCACGAGATGGTGATGCTGGTGCTCGAGCCCGTCCATGCGCCGCTGCGCGCGCTGCTCGATGCGGACTTTGTGGCCTCCGTGACCGCGGGCACGGCGACGCCCGTGGACGCCGCCGATCACGTACGCGCGTTTCTCGGTGCCGTCCAGGATCTCGCCAAGCGCGGGACACACCTGGCGATCAACGAGCTGCGCGGCGACCTCGGGAGCGCGGTGCAGGCGTTCGAGAAGCGGCTCGACGCCGCACGGCGCATCACCGCGCTCGAGGCGTGCTTCACATCACCCTGGCCGAGCGACGCGCGGGCGCTGTTCGCGCCGGACGATTCGGCCGCGTTCGGCGCGGTCCTCACGTGGTGCGTGATGGAATCTCTCGGGCGCGCGTACGACCCGGCGCATGCCGCCGAGTCCGCCGTGCAGTTGTTCGACGTGCTGCGCATTCGCAGCGTCGTGGCCGAGGCCGAGGAGCGGCTCGGGCTCTCCGGTGAGGACCGCTGGCGCGCGGCCGCGCGCGTTCGCCTGGCGCTCGCTCACAGCTCATCGACTCCGCGCATGGTGCGGACGACGGCGTCCGACGTCGAGCCGACGACGGCCAGGCCGACGCCTGCGGTTGCGCTCGACTGGCTTCGTGATCCGGACGCCGCATGGCTGACGGGCGTCCACGAGTATCAGGGTGTGCGGTACTTCGTGAAGGAGCCGTTCGAGCGGCTCGTGTGGTGGATGGCGCTTGGGAAGTTGCTCGATCTCGCCGCCGACGCGTCACCGGCTCCGCAGGCGCTTCGCGCCCTCGAGCGCGACATCGCCGCCGCGGTCGCAGCGGCGGCCGCCGTCGGCTACCGCCTGACCTGACTCCTCCACGCCGATCACAATCAGCGGGTCAGCGACGTTTCTCCTGATCGATCAGGACGCGGCGCAGGATCTTGCCCGATGCGGACTTGGGGATCTGGTCGATGAACTCGAGATGACGGATCCGCTTGTGGGGCGCGACGCGCGCCGCCACCCACTGCATGATCACGTCCGCGGTCGTCGCGCGCGAGCCGTCATCGGGCTTGAGCACGACGTACGCCTTCGGCACCTCGCCGGCCTCTTCGTCAGCTTTGCGCACGACAGCCACGTCCAGGACGGCTGGATGCGTCACGAGCAAGGCTTCGAGCTCGGCGGGCGCAACCTGCAGGCCCTTGTACTTGATGAGCTCCTTGGTGCGGTCGACGATGAAGAAGTATCCGTCCTCGTCGACATACCCGACGTCGCCCGTGTGATACCAGCCGTCGGCGTCCAGACACGCCGCCGTCTCGTCGGGCCGGTTGAGATAGCCCTTCATGATCTGTGGTCCACGGATCAGCAGCTCGCCTTCCTGATGTTGTGAAAGCTCGTGGCCGGTCACGATGTCCGCAATCTTGACCTCCGTGTTGGGAACGACGCATCCGCACGAGCCGGGCTTGATCGGTGCGTTGCGGGTCGGGCTGAGATGCGTGACCGGGCTCGCCTCGGTCATGCCGTAGCCCTGCACCACGGGGCATCCGAGCTTCTTCGACAGCTCGCGCTGAACGTCCTCGCCGAGCGGCGCCGCACCCGAGAACACCAGGCGCACGCTGGAGAGGTCGAATTGCGCCACGGCCGGATGCTTCACCAGGCCGAGCACGATCGGCGGCACGAGCGGCAGAATCGTCGCGCGGTACTTCTGGACGAGCCCGAGAAATTCCTGGAGGTCGAACCGCGGCATCAGGACGATCGTGCCGCCGGACGCCAGGCCGAGCATCATGATGACGACCATGCCGTAAATGTGAAAGAGCGGGAGCACGCCGATGGTGACGTCGCGCTCGGCAAACGCGTCCCAGTTCTTCATGCCTTCGCACTGACACAGGTTGGCGACGAGGTTGCGATGGGTCAGCATCACGCCCTTGGGCAACCCGGTCGTCCCGCTCGAATACGGAAGGACGACGAGATCGGTGCGGGGATCGATTCGTGGCGACGGTGCCTCGAGGCCGACCTGGCCGAGCTCTGTGAACGATCGCGCGCCGTCTGCGGATCCGAACACGAAGACGTCTTCGATGTTGCTCTTGCGCGCCGCGTCCTTCGCCTTGTCGAGGAAGGGCGGCACCGTGATCAGAAAGCGCGCCCCCGAGTCGGTCAGCTGCTTGGCAAGCTCATCGGCCGTGTACAGCGGATTGACGGTCGTGTTGATGCCGCCGACCGCCGCGACGGCCAGGAAGATGGTCGCGTACTCGGGCACGTTCGGGCTGTAGATCGCGAAGACGTCGCCCTTCTTGAATCCGCGGCGGGCGAGCCCGGCCGCGACGCTCGCCACGCCATCCCGGAGCTGGCCGTACGTGAGCGTCCGGCCGCTCGGCCCGTCGATCAGCGCCGGCTTGTCGCGGAGGCGATCGGCATGCCGGAGCACGTAGTCGACGATCGATACGTCGGGGATGGCCACATCAGGTGTCGTGCTCTTGACGATCATGCCGAGCTCCTCGTGCGAAATGGGTCAAATGCGGCACACAGCTTACAACTTCTTCACCTCTCGAACATCGTGGCTTCACACACCGGCGTCATGCTCCTCACCGGGGGCCGACAGCGGACGGCCAAGCGGCCCCGGAGGAGAGAGCCATGAACCGACGTGTTGCGCTGGTGGTCGCGCTGGTGCTCGTTGCAGTCGCGCTCGCGGGAGTGATCGGCGCCACGGCCTATCGAGCCGGCGTGGCTCGCGGGCTCGCCGATGCGGGGAATGTTCCGCAGCCGTGGCTCCATCACGGACCATTCTGGTTTCCGGGGCCATTCGCGTTCCTGTTCCCGCTCCTCGGTGTGTTCGTCATCGTGGCCGTGGCGCGCGCGCTCTTCTGGCGCGGCTGGTGTGCTGGTGGCCGCGGCTCGTGGCAGCGCGGCGTGCCGCCGGCGTTCGAAGAGTGGCACCGGCGAGCCCACCAGTCTCCACCGCCAGGGGACTCCGGCCGCTGAACCGGTGCGCTTCGGCGCTCAGGCGCCGTAGTGCTCGCCGAGCGCCATCTGTGCGTTCACGCCGATCAGCTGACCGAAGTCGGCAAACGAGATGTAGCGCCCGGCGAGCGGCTGCACGCTGTCACCGTCGCGCAGGTCGCGCAGGAATTGCTGCATCGCGCGGGCCGCGACGAACAGCGTATCGACCGGCAGCAGGATGATGGCGTAGCCCAGCTCGCGCAGGCGTGAGAACGGCAGCAGCGGCGAGCGACCGCCGGGCGCATAGTTGAACAACAGCGGCGCATCGAAGGTGCTCGCGATGCGCTCGATCTGCTCCTCGGTCGTCGGCGCCTCGACGAAGAGCATGTCGGCGCCGGCCTTCACGGCTGCTTCACCACGGCGCAGCGCATCGTCGAAACCCGTGACGGCGATCGCATCGGTGCGCGCGATGATGACGAGCTCCGGGTCGCGGCGCGCGTCCACGGCGGCGCGGATCTTCGCCGCGAACTCGGCGGTCGGCACCACCGTCTTGCCGGAGAGATGGCCACAGCGCTTCGGCAGCTGCTGATCCTCGAGGTGCAGACCGGAGACGCCGGCCGCTTCATACGCCTCGACGGTGCGCCGCACGTTCAGCGCATTGCCATATCCCGTATCGGCATCCGCGATGAGCGGGGCGCTCAGCACGCTCGCGAGATTGCGGACGTGGTCGGCCATTTCCGCGAGCCCGGCGAAGCCGAGGTCGGGCAGTCCGAGCCGGGACGCGGACACGCCGTAGCCGGTCATGTAGACGACGGGAAAGCCCGCGGCTTCGACGAGCTTCGCCGACACCCCGTCATACGCGCCGGGAACGACGACGCCGTCACGACTGGCCAGGACTTCACGCAGCGCCCGCCGTCGGCGGGTCGCGTCGCCCGAATGGGGAGCTGTGGTCGCCATGCTGACTCCTTGCGAGGATCCTCGTGTCCGTCATGCTCGCACGTTTCTGATAAGCTCGCGCATCGTCGATGTCGGTTCGCCAGACACCCGGCCTCGAGTACGCAACGGTCCTGACCCGCGTTGATCTCTTCGCCGGGCTCGATCGCGTCACGCTCGCGAAGCTCGCGGCCCACCTCGAGATCGTGTCCGTCGACGCCGGGGCCGCGGTGGTGCGTCAGGGCGATCCGGGCGACGCGTTCTATGTTGTGGTGAAGGGCGCCTTCGGCGTCTATGTCGCGCCGCCGGAGGGCGAAGAGAGCCGCGTCAACGCGCTCGGGCCCGGCGCTCCGTTCGGCGAGATGGCGTTGCTCACCGGGCGGCCGCGCTCGGCGAGCGTGCGCGCGGAGACGCCGGCCGAGGTGCTGCGCCTCGAGCGCGGCCGATTCCTCGACCTCGTGCGCCGAGAGCCGCAGATCGGGCTCGCCCTGGCGGCGACGCTGTGCGAGCGTCTCCGCCGCGCCCACGTTCCAAGCGCTGACGTGAGCGAAGCCGTCACCGCGGGTCCCGACGTCCGCACGCCCGCGATCGTCATGCCGGCGGCGCGGCCCGCTCGCCGCCCCACGTTTGGCACGGCCGGTATCGCCGTCGCGGCCGCCGTCGTGCTCGGCACGTGGCTCACGTCCGCGCCGTCCGGGTTGACGCCCGCCGGCTGGCGGGCGGTCGGCACGCTCGTCGCCGCCGTGCCGATCCTCGCTCTGGACGCGGTGCCCGAAGGCATCCTTGCCCTGGCTCTCACGGCCGCGTGGGTGCTGGGCGGCGTCGCGCCGGTCAGCGTCGCGCTGAGCGGCTTCGCCTCGACGAGCTGGGTGTTGCTCGTCAGCGTCCTCGTGCTCGGCGCCGCCATCGCCGCCTCGGGACTGCTGTACCGCATCGCCTTGTGGATCGTCGCCCACAGCCGCGGCGGGTTCGCGGGCCAGGTCGCCGCGTTGACCGTCGGCGGCGTGCTGATCGGACCCGCGGTGCCGAACGCAACCGGACGCGTCACGCTGATCGCACCCGCGCTGGGCGAGCTCGTCGACGCGCTCGGATACGCGCCCGGCTCGCTGCAGGCGGCGGGACTCGCCATGGCGACGCTCATCGGCTTCGGCCAGATGGTCGGCGTCTTTCTCACGAGCTCGACGACCGCGCTGCTCGTGTTCGCGGTTCTGCCGGCCGAGACGCGGCGTGACCTCAGCTGGCTGACGTGGGCGGCTCACGCCGCGCCGACGAGCGTCATTCTTCTTGGCGGACTCGTCTCCGTCGTCATCTGGCTCTACCGGCCGCAGGGGGCCGAGCGGGCGATGCAGCCGAGGTCGGGCGCGCTCGCGCTCCAACGCGCGCTCCTCGGACCACCCTCGCGCGCTGAGCGGCTTTCGCTGCTGGCGGCCATCGCCCTGGTGCTCGGGTTCGTTACGCAGCCGTGGCACCGCATCGAGCCGGGCTGGATCGCGGCCCTGACGCTCGGCGCGCTCGCGCTGACGGGCGTGGTGAACGGTGAGACGCTCCGCTCCGTCAACTGGAGCTTTGTGCTGCTGTTCGGCACGCTCGCGTCTCTGTCCGCGGTCTTCGGAAGGGCGGGGGTCGATCACTGGATGGCCGGCGTCGTCTCGGCGGCGGTGCAGGGCCTCGCCGGCGTGCCCGTGGTCTTTGTCGCTGTCGTGACGGTTCTCTGCTTCGCGGTGAGCCTCGTGCTGCGTTGGCAGGCGGCGGCGCCTCTCCTCACGATCGCCCTCGCGCCGGTCGCCGCCGCGGCCGGCATCAGCCCGTTCGTCGTCGGGCTCGTCACGCTGATCGCGTGCAACGGCTTCTTCCTGCCCTATCAGAGCACGACGTATCTCGCGCTGTACCACGGGACAGGAGGCGGCCTCTTCACACACCGGCAGGCACGTGTGGCCGCCCTCGCCTACGGCGTCTGCACGCTTCTGGCACTGTGCGCGAGCGTCCCGGTGTGGCGCGCGATGGGCCTGTTGTGATGGGGTGAGCGTCGTCGTTGGCCGCGTCGGTCGTTGACACCTGTAGGCGCGGGTGATACCTCCTAGAGCCTTGGCGTCACCGTCCTACTGACATCTCTCTAACATTCCGCTGATATGCCCAGGGCGAGCGGCGGAAGGAGCGGGCATGCCGACCGACATCTTCGATCCCGCGCATTACGCGGCCGTTCGGCGGGGAAGTCTCGAGGCCGAGACGCTGCCGCCGTGGGCGTACACCTCGCAGGAATTCTACGAGCGCGAGGTCGAGACGATCTTCCTGAAGGTCTGGAACTTCATCGGCCGGGCCGATCACATCCCGAACCCCGGCGATTACTTCACGCTCGAGCTCGTCGGGGTGCCGATCATCATCGTGCGCGACGAGCAGGGACGGCTGCGCGCTTTCGTGAACTCGTGCCGGCATCGCGGCACGGTGATCGTCGAGGGCGAGGGCAGCTGCCGCGCCTTCAAATGCCCATACCACAGCTGGGTGTACGCGCTCGACGGCGAGCTGCTCGGCGCGCCCGAGATGCAGAAGACGACCGGGTTCGACTGTGCGGACTTTCCGCTGCGCACGATTCGGCTGGAGACCTGGGCGGGCTTCCTGTTCATCAACTTCGATCCGGAGGCGGCGCCACTCGCCGCGTATCTCGGTGATCTTCCCGACAATCTCGCCGGCCACACGGGCAGCGACCTCGTGTGCGTGCGGCGCAAGGCGTATGAGCTCAACTGCAACTGGAAGCTCTTCGCCGAGAACGCGAAGGAGTCGTACCACATCGCCACCGTGCATCGGAAGACGATCAATCAGTATGCGTCGGCCGAGATCGCGGGATACGAGTGGGTCGACGTCCGCGGGCAGTACTCGATGAATTACGCCAAGCACCCGGGCAGCATGGCGCTGCTGAAGGGCGACGACGGCTTTCCGATCATGGGCACGCTGACGGGCCGGACGCGGGAAGGCACGTACTCGCCCTTCATCTTTCCCGCGACCTACATCGCCGCGACCATCGACACGCTGTGGTACCTCGAGCTGCATCCGCACGGGCCGGACCGTACGACGCTGATCCACGGCGCGTGCTTTCCACGTGCGGTGACCGAGCGCGGCGACTTCCACGAGGTCGCCAAGAACTACTACAAGCGCTGGGACATCACGATCGAGGAAGACAACGCGATCTGCGAGATGCAGCAGCGCGGCGTCGCGTCGCGCATCGGCGGTCCGGGCCGGCTCTGCTTCCGCGAGCGCGTGGTGCATCAGATCGACAACTGGGTGCTGGACCGGGTCCTCGGGCCGGACGGCAAGGGGGGTGCGTGATGCGGCGATCGATTGGCGTGGGGCTGGTGCTGGTGATGCTCGTCGGCGGCCTGCCCTCGATGGCGCCGGCGGCCGGCACGCTCGAGCGAATCGAGAAGGAGAAGGCGTTCAAGATCGGCTTCATCGCGTCGCCGCCCGGCGTCATCAAGGATCCGAAGACGGGTGAGCTGTCCGGCTACTACGTCGACACGATGCGCGCGATCTGCGAGCAGATGGGCGTCAAGCCCGTGTTCGTCGAGACGGCGTGGGGCACGTTCGTGGCCGGCCTGCAGTCCGGCCAGTTCGACCTCTCGATCGCGGCGACGTTCGCCACGGTGCCTCGCGCCCTCGCCGTCGACTTCACACGGCCGATCCACTATCTCGGCTACAGCGCGATCGTGAAGAAGGGCGACACGCGGTTCAAGAGTCTCGCCGACATCGATCGCTCCGGGATCAAGGTTGCGGTCGTGCAGGGCGCCGCCGGCCACGAATACGCGAAGCAGAACTTCAAGAACGTGCAGCTCGTCACGCTGGCCACCGCGGATCTCACCGCGCCGTTCGTCGAGGTGTCCGCCGGACGAGCCGACGTGGGGATCGAGGATGCGTGGGCCACGAAGCGGTACGCCGCCGCGCACCCGGAGGTCGTCGACCTCTTCGCCGAGCGGCCGTACAACGTGCTGCCGATCGCGTGGGCCATGCGCAAGGGCGAATACGATCTGCTGACCTTCATGAACACCGCGCTGGACTACATGATGATCAACGGCCGGCTCGATCAGCTGGCCGCGAAATACGGTCCGAGCGGACGGTTCGAGCTCCGACGCACCTACGACCCGGTGGGCGTCAGCACGTCGTCGCGCGAGGCCGGACCGGCGAACCCGACGGGACGCTGAACGCTCGATGCCGTACACGTGGCGATTCGACGTCGTCTGGGACTACCGGGCGGTGTTCGAGCGCGGGGCCATCGTCACCGCCGAGCTCACCGGCGGGGCGCTGCTCGGTCTCGTCCTCGGGCTCGTGTTGGGGATGGCGAAGGGCTCGCGGCTCCCCATCCTGCGCATTCCCGCCACAGTGTACGTGGAGTTCTTCCGGTCGACGCCAACCCTCGTGCAGCTCGTCTGGATCTACTACTCGCTTCCGATCCTGACGGGGCTGCAGCTGAGCGGGATCCTGGCCGTCATGGTCGGGCTCGGGCTCAACGCCGCCGCCTATTTCGCCGAGATCTTCCGCGCCGGCATCGCGTCCATCGATCGCGGCCAGATGTACGCCGCGCAATCGATCGGCATGCGCTATTCGCAAGCCATGCGGCGCATCATCCTGCCCCAGGCGATTCGTCGGATGGTGCCGCCCTTCATGAACGAGGTCGCGAACCTGATCAAGCTCACCACGCTCGCCTCGGTGCTGGCGGTGGCCGAGCTCCTCCACGAGTCGCAGAACCTGATCACGAACACCTTCCGCCCGCTCGAGGTCTATACGACGCTGGCGATCACGTTCGCGGCCATCATCTTTCCCATCATCTATCTGTCGCGGCGCCTCGAGTACGCGTGGGGGGCGCACTCATGATGGCCGAGGCGATGATCCGCGTGGTCGACCTGCACAAGCGGTACGGCACGCACGAGGTCCTGCGCGGAATCGATCTGGAAATCCACGGCGGCGAGGTGCTCGTGGTCGTGGGCCCGAGCGGGTCGGGCAAGAGCACGCTGCTCCGCTGTCTGAACTTCCTCGAGGAATACGACCGCGGCGACATCTGGTTCGACGGCGCCCTCGTCGGCTACCGCACGCTCGCCAACGGCCGTCGCGTCCGCGAGCGCGAATCGACGCTGGCCGCGCTGCGCGCGCGGATCGGGATGGTGTTCCAGAACTTCAACCTGTTTCCGCACAAGACCGTGCTCGAGAACGTGATCGAGGGGCCGACGATCGTTCAGCGCAAGTCGCTGGCCGAGGCCCGCGACCTCGCCCTGGAGCTCCTGGGCAAGGTCGGCCTGACCCAGAAGGCCGGCGTCTACCCGAGCACGCTGTCGGGGGGCCAGCAGCAGCGGGCGGCGATCGCGCGCGCGCTCGCGATGCGCCCGGAGGCGATGCTGTTCGACGAGCCGACCTCTGCGCTCGATCCGGAGCTCGTGGGCGAGGTGCTGGACGTGATGAAGAAGCTCGCCACGGAGGGCATGACGATGGTCGTGGTGACGCACGAAATGGGCTTCGCGCGGGAGGTCGCCGATCGCGTCGTGATGATGGACGACGGCGTGGTCGTGGAGTCGGCGTCGCCCGCGGAGATCTTCACCCGGCCGAGCCATCCGCGCACGGCCGCGTTCCTCGGAAAGGTGCTGCACGGATGAGCGACGATGTCGTCATTCCGCCAGGAGAACACTGGGGCCGGCGCCTCACCGCCGGGCAAACCCTCTCCATCGTGGATCTCGAAGGACGCCAGGCGGTCGATTTCTTGTGCTACAGCGCGACACGGCCGCAGGAGGAGCGCTACAACGCCGCGGATACCATGAAGATCGCCGGCTCGATTTTCTTGAGCAAGGGGGTCGCGCTCTACTCCGGCCTCGGCCGAAAAATGTTCACGGTCGTGGAGGACACCGTCGGCTTTCACGACACGATCGGCGGCTGCTGCAGCGAGGAATCGAACTTCGTGCGCTATGGCGTTCGCGGCACGCCGAACTGCCGCGACAATTTCCTGAAGGCGCTGGCGCCATTTGGCCTGGGGCTTCGCGATATCGTCGCGAACGTCAACTGGTTCATGTATGTGCCGGTCGAGACCGACGGTCGCATGGCGATCGTGCAGGGACGCTCGAAGCCGGGCGACCGCGTGGACCTGCGCGCCGAGATGGACGTCGTCGCCGTCATCTCGAACTGCCCCCAGACTCGAAACCCGGCGAACGACTTCAAGCCCACGCCCATTCGCGTGGTGCTGTCGGGCTGACCGCGGTGCCGTCGCGACGCGTTCGGATTCACATCGAGAACGTCTCGGCGCAGGCGCCGGTCTTTCAGATCCGGCCCGAGCAATGGGAGGCGGCGCTGGGACGGCACCCACGGCTCGCGCGCCACGTCGAGGCCACCATCGGCTGGGACCTCGAGCGCTTCGACGAATGCATGCGCACGGCCGAGCTGCTGATCGGGTGGCGGTTTCCGAAGGAGGACCTCGCCGTTCGGGCGCCGCGTCTGCGCTGGATCCACATGACCGGAGCCGGGATCGAGCATCTGATGCCGCTCGACTGGCTGCCCGAAACGATCACCATCACGACGAACAGCGGGGTTCACGCGCCGAAGGCCGGCGAATTCGCGGCGATGGCGATCCTCATGATCAGCAACCACATGCCCGCGCTGATGACGGCGCAGCGCGAGGGACGCTGGCACCGGATCTTCAGCACGCCCGCGCGCGAGAAAACGCTCGTGATCGTCGGCGTGGGCGCGATGGGCGGCGCCGCCGCCGAGCGCGCCAAGGGGCTCGGCATGCGGGTGTTCGGGGTCCGTCGCAGTCGTCGGTCCCACCGCCACGTCGATCGCATGTTCGGCCCGGACGAGCTCGAGAAGATTTTGCCGCTCGCCGACATCGTCCTCGTGTCGGTCCCGCTCACCGCCGAGACGCGGCAGCTCATCGGCAAGCGCGAGCTGGATCTGATGAAGCGCGAGGCGGGGCTCATCAACATGGCGCGGGCGCGCGTCGTCGATTACGACGCGCTCGCCGACAAGCTCGCGCGCGGCGAGCTGTCCGGCGCGATCCTCGACGTCTTCGACCCGGAGCCGCTGCCCGCCGATTCGCCGCTCTGGGCAACGCCGAACCTCGTGCTCACGCCGCACGTCTCGTCCGACGACGCCTCGCAGTACATCCCGAGGACGCTCGACCTCGTCTTCGCCAACGTCGCCCGCGTTCTGGCGGGTCGCCCGCTGAAGAACCGGGTGCGTCGCGAGCGGGAGTACTGAGCGCCGCATGCCCCGCGACGCCTCGGCGGTCGAGATCATCGTGCCCGGCGGCCACGGCCGCGCGTTCGAGGCGCGCCGCGGACAGATCGTGACGATCGAGGACGTCGAGGGGCAGCAGATCGCCGATCTCGTGGCCTTCAACGCGGACGAGCCGGGCGAGTGGCTTTCGCCCTCGCATACGCGCGTGGCGCTCATGTCGATGCGCATCGCGGCCGGCAACGTCCTCGTCACGTCGCGCCGCCGGCCGATGCTGCAGGTGGTCCGCGACACCGCCGGCGTCCACGACTTTTCCGTCCCCGCCTGCGATCCGAGCCGCTACGAGCTGTTCTTCGGTATCGAAGGGCACCGCAACTGCCAGGACAATCTCACGGAGGCGCTCGCCCCGTACGGCGTCGACCGTGTGCAGATTCGCGATCCGTTCAACATCTTTCAGAACAGTCCCACGTCGCCGGAGGGCGCGCTCGTGCTGGTGGCGCCCGTGACCAAGCCCGGCGATCGCATCGTGTTTCGCGCGCTCATGAATATCGTCGGGGCGGTGTCGGCCTGTCCGCAAGATTTCCTGCCGGTCAACGGGTTCAGGATCACCGACGTCCGCATCCGCGTCTCCGACGTCGAGCCATGCTGAAGCTCACGGCGTACGACGAGCCGACCGAGAGCGCGCGCGCGATCCGCGGCGGTCACGGCGTCGCGTTCGTGGTCCGCTGCGGCCAGTTCCTCACCGTCACCGACGTCGAAGGCCAGCAGGTGGCGGACTTCTTCGCGTGGCGGCTGCACGACCGCACGGAGTTCATGAGCCCGCACAACACGCGGCTGCTGGCCGGCGCACTGGTGCCGCCGGTCGGCTCACGCTTCGTCAGCAATCGGCGGCGCCCGATGCTCGTCCTCGTGCACGACACCGTCGGCGTCCACGACCTGCTCATGGCGTCCTGCGATCCCGCGCGCTACGCGAGCTTCGGCGTCGCCGAGCACCGGAGCTGCGTCGGCAATGCCGAAGAGGCGCTGCGCGAGCGCGGCATGACGGTCCCGCGTCTGTACGATCCCGTCAATCTCTTCATGAACGTGCCGGTCGACGCCGAGGGACGCCTCTCGATCCAGGCGCCGGTGTCGAAGGCCGGTGATCACGTCACGTTTCGGGCCACCACGGATGTCCTCGCCGTCATCTCCGCCTGCCCGATGGACCTGAATCTCTGCAACGGGGGACGCGTGACGGACCTCCACGTTCGCGTCCACAACGAGTTCGTGTGATCGGATGAGCACGCCGGGCGTCGCGTTCGGTCTGGCGCTTCCCCAGACGTTCCTCGACGGCCACGTCGACGTGGGGTTGGTCCGCCGCGTTCTCGCTCGCGCCGAGTCGCTCGGCCTGCACAGCGTCTGGGTGCAGGAGCAGATCATCGGTACCACGGCGAGTCTCGAGCCCGTGGAGACGCTCACCTACGTTGCCGCGCTCAGCGAGCGCGTGAAGCTCGGCGTCGCCGTGCTGCTGACGACGCTGCGCGCGCCGGTGCATCTGGCGAAGTCGCTCGCGACGCTGGATCAGCTGAGCGGCGGACGCCTCATCGTGGGCGTGGGGCTCGGCGGCAACATCGCGCGCTATCCCGCGTACGGCATCGAGCGCGCCCATCGCGTCGCCCGGTTCGTCGAGGGCCTTCAGATCATGAAGGAGCTGTGGACGAAGCCAACGGTGAGTTTTGCCGGGCGATTCTGGCGTCTCGATGGCGTCGCGATGGAGCCGAAGCCGCTGCAGCATCCGCACCCGCCGCTGTGGTTCGGTGCCCATCACGAGGCGGCCATTCGGCGCAGCGTGGAGCTCGGCGACGGCTTCATCGGCGCCGGCGCGTCCTCCATCGATGACTTCGCAACGGTCGTCTCGACGCTCCGGACGGCGCTCGAGCGAGCGGACCGCGACCCGGCCAGCTTTCCGATCAGCAAGCGCGTGTACGTCGCCGTGGACGAGGACGAGTCTCGCGCGATCGCGCGGCTCGAGGCGTGGTTCGGCCGGTTCTATGGCGATGCGGCGCTGGCGCGTCGTGTCGCGATCTGGGGCTCGCCCGATCGCTGCGCCGAGGGCGTACGGCGGGTCGTGGGCGCGGGGGCGACGCTCGTGATCCTCAACCCCGTCTTCGACGAGAGTGAGCAGCTGGAGCGTCTCACCGCGGACGTCGTCCCGCGGCTGATCCCGGCGTGCGCGAGGTGAGCCGATGCCAACGCTGCTGATCAGGAACGCCGACTATCTCGTGACCATCGACGCGACGCGACGGATGCTGCGCGACGGTGCCGTCGCCGTGCGCGACGACCGCATCGTGGCGGTCGGGAAGACGGCCGAGGTCGCGCCGCGCTTCGCCGATGCCGAGGTGATCGACGCGCGCGGCAAGCTCGTGCTGCCGGGGCTGATCGACTCGCACATCCACAATGCGCAGCAGCTCGGCCGCGGGCTCGGCGACGAGGCGTATTCGGGGCCGGAACGGCTGTTCCGGCGGCTTTGGGTGACGGAATCGCACATGGACGCCGGCGATGCGCTGTGCGCCGCCCGGCTGTGCCAGCTCGAGATGATCCGAGCGGGCACGACGTGCTTCGCCGACCCGGGCAACTACTTCCCGGCCGAGACGGCGCGGGCCGTGGAAGAGAGTGGGCTGCGCGGCATCATCGCGCGCACGGTGTTCGACATGGGCCAGACGGCCATGGGCTCGCTGCCTGCCAATTTTCACGAGCCGACGGCGACCGCGCTCGAGCGCGCGGACGAGATGGTCCAGCAGTACGACGGCGCGCTCCGCGGGCGCCTCAAGGCGTGGTTCTCGATGCGCGTGCCCGTCGCCTGCTCCGATGATCTCCTGCGGCGGATCGCGGCGCTCGCCGACAAGCGCGGTGTGGGCGTCATCGGGCACGCCTGCGAGAACCGCGACGAGATCGTCGCCTCGCATCTCAAGTACGGCATGGGCGACGTCGCGCGCCTCGAGACGCTCGGCCTGCTCGGACCGCGGCTTCTGCTGCTGCACGTGGGCTGGGTCGACACGAAGGAGCTGCTGTTGCTCAAGCAGCGCGACGTCAAGGTCTCGCTGGCCCCCGGCGCCACGTTTCACCAGGCGATGGGGAACATCAGCCACGGCAAGGCGCCCGAGATGCTCGAGCTCGGGATCACCGTCGCGCTCGGCTCGGACGCCGCGATGTCGGGAAACTTCCTCGATACGATCCGGCAGACGTTTCTGCTGGTCGGCGGCTATCACGAGGCACGACTGGACCCGAAAGTGATTCGGCCCGAGAGCGCGGTGGAGATGATCACGATCAACGGCGCCCGCGCCATGCTGTGGGACGCCGACCTCGGCTCCATCGAAGTCGGCAAGAAGGCCGATCTGACGATCCTCGACATTCGACGCCCTGAGTGGCAGCCCGTGCACAACCCGATCGCCAACCTCGTCTATTCCGCGCACGGCGGCTCCACCGATACGGTCATCGTCGACGGCCGCGTCATCATGCGAGCGGGGCGGGTGCTGACGCTGAACGAGGCGGATCTCTACGACGAGGCGCGCGACCGCGCCGCCTGGCTCGTCCGGCGGGCCGGCCTCGAGAAGATCACCGCCTCGATCTGGCCGCTGACATGAGACGCGGCAGGTCGAAGCGGCGCGCCCCGCAGTCGCAGAAGAACCGCGTCTACCAGCGCCTCCGGGGAGACATCCTGACGCTCGCGCTCAAGCCCGGCGAGCTGGTGGTCGAGAATGAGCTTGCGCGCCGGTTCGGCGTCAGCAAGACGCCGGTGCGCGAGGCGCTGGCGCTGCTCGAGCAGGACGGCCTCGTGTCCGTCCTTCCGCGTCGCGGCTATCTCGTGACGGCGGTGACGGCGGCCGACGTCTACGAGATGTTCGAGGTGCGCGCAGCGCTGGAGGGCGTGGCGGCCGAGCTGGCCGCGACGCGGATGACGACCGAGGACCTGGAGCGCCTCGAAGGCCTCAACAATCCGCGCGAGGCGTTGCTACGCGGGGCCGGAGCGCGCCTCGGCCGGGACGCGATGCAGCAGCTGCTCGACTACAACCGGCAGTTCCACCTGGCCATCGCCGCCGCCGCGCGCAACGGTCGTCTCCTCAGACTGATCCAGCGCGTGCTCGACGACGGGATGCGGCTGATCGCGATCGGCTACGTCGCCAACGAGCACGACGAGATTCTCGCGGCGCTTCGCGCCGGCGACCCGGTGCGCGCGCGCGCCGCGATGGTCAATCACGTGCTGATGACGCAGGAGCGCGTGCTGAAGGGCGAGGGCCGGCGCCTCTGACGCCGGCGTCGAGCGGTCACGCGTGCTCTCGAGCGGTCACGCGTGCTCGACGCAGATGCACCAGAACGGCGCCGCCGCGACGTTGACCACCTCGTGCGTCACGACCGCCGCGTTCCAGGTCACCACGCCCGCCTTGCGCTTCACCTCGAGCTTGCCGCCATCGGGCAGCGTGTTGCGGAGGTCGAGGTCCGACAGACACAGGACCAGACGCGGGCCGTGGTTGTGCATGCGGCGCACCTGCGACGGGCCGATCAGCTCCTCGTACACGCAGGTGTGTGCGTCCTTGTAGAGCACGCGATCGCCGAACGTTCGCGACACGCCCGGCTCGGGGAGCCGCTTCACGTCCACGAGGACCGCCCGCCCGAACGCGCCGGGACCCGCGTGAACTTCCAGCTGCCCGCCGCCGAGGGCATCGACGCGGCCGCGCGCGATGGGCAAAAACCGCGGAGCGCCCTGGCCGGCAGCCACGGCGTAGCCCGTCCCATCGTCCATGCCGATTAGGATCCCGTTGTCGTACGCGACCTTCACCGGCCCGGACCCGCCCCCGAGGCGAAGGTCGAGCACGCGCAGCGCGTCGTTGTCGAAGAGCGACGGCAAGCTCGTCATGGAGCACTCCTTTCGTGGTGCCTGAGGACCCGGCTGAGGAAGGCGCGTGTGCGGTCCTCGCGCGGCCGCGTGAAGATCGTCTCGGGTGTGCCCTCCTCGAGAATCCGCCCCTCGTGCAGGAACAAGATTCGGTCGCCCGCCTCGCGGGCGAACTGCATCTCGTGCGTGACGACGATCATCGTCATGCCGTCCTCCGCGAGCTGCTGCATCGTCTCGAGGACTTCGTCGACCAGCTCGGGGTCGAGCGACGAGGTCGGCTCGTCGAAGAGGATGAGCTTGGGACTCATCGCGAGCGCGCGCGCGATGGCGACGCGCTGCTGTTGCCCGCCGGAGAGCTTCGAGGGATAGGCGCCGAGCTTGTCGCTCAATCCCACCTTGGCGAGCATGCCGGCCGCCAGCGCTTCGGCCTCACGACGCGGCATTCGCTTCACCATGATCGGCGCGAGGCTGACGTTGTCGAGCGCGGTCATGTGCGCGAACAGATTGAAGCGCTGAAAGACCATCCCGATCTGCGCCCGGTGCGCATTGAGCGCGCGCTCGGCCAGGGGCCGGAACGTCCCGTCGTCGCCGAACATGCCCATGGGCTCGCCGTCGACCCAGATGCGGCCGCGTGAGGGAACCTCGAGGCCATTGAGGCAGCGCAGCAGCGTGGTCTTGCCCGAGCCGCTGGCGCCGATCAGCACGACGACCTCGCCCGTCTTCACCTCGAGGTCGATGTCGCGCAACACCTCGAGGCCGCCGAACGACTTTGACAGCTTCTCCACGCGCACCATCGCCGACGGAGCGCGACCCATGCTCAGTCCGAGGCCGCCAGGCGCAGCTCGAGCAGTCGCGCGGCGTACGACATCGCCGTACACAGCACGAAGTACACGAGGGCGATGAAGCTGAAGATCTCGATGGGCCGGAACGTCGTGGTCGACAGCACCTGGGCCTGGTAGGTGAGGTCCGCCACGCCGAGCACGGACACCAGCGACGAAAACTTCAGCAGCGACACCGACTCGTTCACGAAGGGCGGGATCATCCGGCGGAAGGCCTGCGGCAGCACGATCTTCCGCATCGTCTGCGCGTACGACATGCCGAGCGTTCGCGCGGCCTCGACCTGGCCGCGATCGACGCCTTGAATGCCGCCGCGGATGATCTCCGCGATGTACGCGGCTCCGTTGACGGCGAGCGCGAGCGTGGCCGACACGGGGCCGCTGAGGTTGATGCCCGTGAGGATCGGCAAGCAGTAGTAGAACCAGATGAGCTGCACCAGCGCCGGCGTGTTGCGAAATACCTCGACGTACGCGGTGGCCGGTCCATAGAACCACCCGCGGTGCGACATGCGGCCGAGCGCCACCACCAGGCCGACCACCAGCCCGGCGGCGAGCGCCGCGACGGTGACGAGCAGCGTGGCCCGGATGCCGGACAGCAGGAAGCCCAGGTTCGCCGCGACGACGTCGAACCGAAAGGTATACGGCACTCAGTCGGCCGCGAACGACGCGTCGAGCCCGTACTTCTCGAGCAGCTGCTTGACGCGCCCGCTCTTCTTCGCCTCACGGACGAAGCCGTTGACGCGCGCGGCCAGCGTCGTATCGCCCTGCGGCAGCGCGAACGCCACCTCGCTGGCCCCGAACGAGCCCGGGACGATCGCCATCTGCGGGTGCTCTCGCTGGATCGTCTTCAGCGCGTCGATCGTGCTGGCATGCGCCCGCACGCGCCCGCTGACGAGCGCGAGCACGTTCTCCGGCACGGTCTTGAGCCGGATGATGTCGGCCTTCTTGAACTTCTCGGTGACGAACATGTCGGAGTTCGCGCCGAGCGTGACCGCGATCTTCACGCCCGGCTTGTCCCAGTCTTCCCAGCTCTTCGTCTTCGCGACTTCGTCTTTCGGCGCGAGGAGCGAGAGCCCGTGCTTCGTCACCGGCTCCGAGAAGTCGACGACTTGCGCGCGCGGCGGCGTGATGGCCATCAGATTGGTGATCTCGAACTTGCCGGCCTGAATGCCCGCCGGCAGCGTGCCCCAGCTGTCCTCGATCCATTCGACCTTGGCGTTGAACGCTTTCGCCATGTCCTGCACGAGCTCGTAGCTCACGCCCTCGACCTGGTTGTTCTTGGGATCGCGGAAGACGTACGGATGCCACACCGCCCAGCCGACGCGAAGGAGCTTGTCCTTCTCGATCCGGTCGAAGGCCGAGGGTCTGCCGGCGGCGTAGAGCGGGTGCGGCCGGGCCGCCGCCATGGCGGTCACCAGCGCCGCGTGCGTCAGGAACGTGCGTCGCGTCGTCATCGAAGCCTCCATTCAATGGGCTCTGATCACAGGGGGAGCAGCTTGCCCTGCCGCGCGTGGATCGCCCCGTCTTTCATCACGAGGGCAATCCGGTCCTTCTGCTGCAGCAGGGAGATGTCGCGGAGGGGGTCGCCGTCGAACACGAGCAGGTCGGCGATCCGGCCCGGCTGCAGCGTGCCGAGCTCGCGCTCCATGCGCAGCAGATACGCGGCGTCCCGCGTGGCCGCGCAGATGGCGTCCATCGGTGTGAAGCCGAGGTCGTCGACGAAGAGCTGCAGATCCATGGCGTTGGCGCCGTGGGGCATCTCGGCGGCCAGGCCGAACTCGCCGCCGGGCACGACGCGCACGCCGGCCGCGTGCAGGCGCTTGGCGTTGCGTGCGCCGACTTCGAAGTCCTCCGCGTACCGTGTCGCATCGAAGTGGTCCTTGGCGATGCGGCCCGCGTGGTACGCCTTGATGAACTGCTTGGGCGGCATGAGCGCGGGGACGACGGCCAGCGGCGGCCACTTCACGATGAGGTCGAGCCCCTCGTCGTCCAGATAGGTGGCGTGCATGATGATGTCGACGCCGGCGCGGACGCAGTTCTTGATCGACCTGGCGTCGCGCGTGTGCGCGATGATCGTCTTGCCCCAGCGCCGCGTCTCGTCCACCGCGGCCTGGATCTCGTCCGGTGTCATGCACTCGCGGTCTTGCAGGCAGTCGTACATCTGCGGGTGGTAGTCGGCGACGTGCGAGCCCTCGCCGCTCGTGTAGATCTTCACCGCATCGACGCCTTCCTTCAGCACGCGGCGCGTCGCTTTCAACACTTCCTGCGGGCCGTCGGCGATGATGCCGAGCGTCTCGCCACCGATCTTCTGCCACGACGGATGCCAGTCGACCGCGCCGCCCGTGGTGTTGATCTCGGGGCCACACGCGAGCAGCCGCGGCCCGCGGCCGAGGCCGGTCTTGACGGCACGCTTGACCCACACGTCGACGGCGAACTGTGAGCCGCCGCTCACCGCACTCGTGTAACCGGCCTCCAGCAGCTGCCCGGCGTGGCGGAGCGCACTCATGCCGATCCAGACGGCCGGATACTTCATGTCGATCTCGTTCGAGTTCTTCGGATACGTGAAATTGAGATGGACATGACCCTCGATGAGCCCCGGCATCACCGTCTTACCGCCGGCGTCGATTTCCTCGTAGCCCGTGCCGACGCGCCCTCGCAGCTCGGCCGTCGTGCCGACCGCCTCGATCCGGGCACCCGTCACGAGCACGGCGGCGCCCGGTCGGGGAGCCGCGCCGGTTCCGTCGACGAGCGTCGCATCGGTGATCACGTATCCCTTCATCGTGCTGCCTCCCCAATCGCGTGCCACACGCGGTGCGGCTGATACGGCATGTCGAGCTCGGTGACGCCGAGCGGGCGCAGCGCATCGAGCCCCGCATTCATGAGTGCGGCGATCGCCCCGATCGTCCCCGCTTCCCCGACCCCCTTGGCGCCCAACGGATTGTCGGGTTTCGGCGTGCGTGTGTGCGCGGTGATGATATCGCCCGGCATCGTCGCGGCGCGCGGGATCGCGTAGTCCATGAGCGTGCCCGAAGCGAGCTGGCCGTCGGCATCGTAACGGACCGTCTCGAGCAGCGCCTGGCCGAGCCCTTGCGCGATGCCGCCCAGCACCTGGCCCTCGGCCAGCAACGGATTGATGACGGTGCCGCAGTCATCGACGGCGACGTACTTGAGCACGTCGATGCGCCCGGTATCAGGATGCAGCTCGACGACGGCGAGGTGCGCGCCGAACGGAAACGCGAACGAGGCCGGCTCGTAGCGGCTGCGCGCGTCGAGCCCGGGCTCGAGGCCCGCGCTGTCGCGCTCGAACTTCCACTCGGCCGCCTTCAGCGCGACCTCCGCGAAGCCCACCTTGCGCTCGGGATGCTCGGTCACGAACAGGTTGCCGTCCTCGAACGTGATGCCATCGGGCTCGGCCTCGAGCATCAGGGCCGCGATCCGCCGCGCCTTGTCGCGCACCTTGTCGAGCGCCATGGCCAGCGCCGCGCCGCCGACCGTTACGCCGCGGCTGCCCATCGTTCCGTTGCCATAGAGGACCGCGTCGGTGTCGCCGTGGAGCACTTTGATCCGCTCCAGCGGCACGCCGAGCGCGTCGGCCGTGAGCTGCGCGAGCGCGGTCGCGGTGCCCTGGCCGTGCGGCGAGAGCCCGGTGGCCACGGTGACCGAGCCGCCCGGGTCGACCCGCACCTCGGCGACCTCCCAGCCACCGAGGCCGGGGCCGCGCAGCTTCGACGGCGCGTAGCCGGCGACTTCGACATACGTGGCGAGGCCGATGCCGAGGTAGCGGCCCTCCGCACGCAGGCGGGCCTGCTCGGCGCGCAGCTCGTCGTAGTGCGCCAGCCTCAACAGCGTCTCGAGCGCGTGCGCGTAGTCGCCGCTGTCGTAGACGAGACCGCTCGCCGTACGCGCGGGAAAGCTGCGAATGAAATTGCGACGGCGAACCTCCGCGGGGTCGAGCCCGAGTCGACGCGCGACGACGTCCACCGCGCGCTCGGCGATGCACACCGCCTCCGGTCGGCCCGCGCCGCGATAGGCGTCGGTCGCCATCTTGTTGGTGAAGCAGCCGACGATCTCGAACTCCACGGCGTCGACGCCGTAGCAGCCGTTCATGATCATGCCGGTGAAGCGCGGGATCACGGGCGTGAAGAAGTACAGGTAGGCGCCGAGGTCCGCGTAGATCGTCGTGCGAAGCGCCACGATACGCCCGTCGTCGTTGAACGCGATCCGCACGCGCTGCAGCTGGCCGCGGCCGTGCGTGGTCGCGGCGAGGTTCTCGCGCCGCGTTTCGGTCCAGCGGACGGCACGGCCGAGCGTGCGCGCCGCGTACGGGACCAGCAGCTCCTCGGGATAGAGCTGGATCTTGCAGCCGAAGCCGCCGCCGACCTCGGGCACCACGATACGAACCCGCGTTTCCGGAAGGCGCAGCGCCTCGGCGAGGATCGTGCGGAACCAGTGCGGAATTTGCGAGGAGACCCACACCGTCAGCTCCCCGTCGCCGCCGGGACACGCGAGCACGCCGCGCCCCTCGAGGGGCATGGGGTTCACCCGTTGCTGCACGAGACGAAACTCCGCGACGTGGTCGGCCCGCGCGAAGGCGGCGTCGGTCAGGTTGAGCGGCTCGGTCGGAAATCCCTTCGTGTAGATGCCGAGCGCGTCGGTGGCGGGACCGAACAGTCGATAGGCGACGTTGTCGCGGAGCTCGTCGTGAATTTTCGGCGCACCGGGGTGGATCGCGGCCTCGGGATCCGTCACCGCGTCCAGCGGCTCGAGCTCGGCGTGAACGAGGGCCAGCGCGTCGTGGGCGGCGTACGCATCGGCGGCGACGACCATCGCCAGCGGCTGGCCGACGAAGCAGGTCTTGCCGACGGCGAGCGCGTGATTGATCGGCATCTGCATGCCGGGCACCGAGCTGCGACACGGCACGGGGCCGATGCGGCCGAGCACGTCGTCGCCGGTGAGCACGGCGACCACGCCGGACGCGCGTCGCGCGGCGGTCACGTCGAGGCGGCGGATGCGCGCGTGCGCGTGCGGGCTGCGAAAGAACGCGGCGTGCAGGGCGCCGGTCGCGGCGATGTCGTCGACGTAGCGGCCGCGCCCCTGGACGAGCGCGCGATCCTCGACGCGCCGAACGGGAGCACCGACGTGACGGGTGAAGACACTCATCGAGACGCGGGAATATTGGCTGGTCTTACCATCGTTGTCAACGCGACGGCCGCGATGGTAAGACCATCACGGCCACGATTGACACCTCGCGGAGGCGCGCCGTAGCATGCGCGCCATGTCGCGCGCGCTCGCGCTGCCCGCGTTCCGTCCGCTGCGGCGGCCCCGCATGACGGACGCGATCGTGTCGCACGTAAAGGACATGATCGTGCGCGGCACGCTGGGACCGGACGCGCCCCTGCCGTCCGAGCGTGACCTCGCGGAGCTCTGGCGCGTGGGGCGGCCGACGGTGCGCGAGGCCATCCAGCAGCTCGAGACGCTCGGATTCATCGAGGCCCGAGGCGCGCGCCGCCGGTTCGTGCGCTCGCTCGCGCCGGACGCGATGCAGGAGCCGCTGCGCCGTGTCGCGAGCGAGGAAACGGCCGTGGTCGCTCAGGTGCTGGATGTCCGCATGGCGCTCGAAGGCTGGGTCGCCGCCGAGGCCGCCACCGCCGCGACGTCGGCGCAGATCCGCCGGATCCAGGCGATCGTCGACCATCTGTCGGCCGCCGCCGCGCGCGGCGAGCCGCTGTCGTCGCTCGATGCCGACTTCCACCGAGCGCTGGTCGAGGCGACGGGCAACACCGTCATGCGCCATCTCATGCAGACGCTCACGTCGCTTCAGCTGAGCGTTCGCCACTTCAAGCAACGCGTCGGCTTCCGACAGACGCGACCGCGCGAGTTCACCGCGTGCCACCGCGAAGTCGCGCGGGCCATCGCCGCCCGCGATCCCGTCGCCGCCCAGCGCGCGATGGTCGCGCACCTCACGATGGTCAAGGAGATGCTCGCAGGACGCCCGCGCGCTCGCCGGCGACCCCGACGAGCCTCGTGAGCGTGCGCCGGCACGCCGAGATCGCGGGCGCCGGGTTCGCGGGCCTCGCGGTCGCGACGGCGCTCGCGCAGCGCGGATGGAGCGTGCGCGTCCACGAGCGCGGCGAGGAGGTGCGCGCGTTCGGCGCCGGCATCTGGATCTGGGAGAACGGCGTGCGCGTGCTGGCCGCCGTCGGTGCCGCCGACGAGGCGTTTCGCAACTGTCCGCCGGCCGACGAATTCATCAACTGGGATCCACGCGGGCGCCACGTGCACTGCGCGACCTTTCCCGCGATGCCGACGCCGTCCGCCCCGCGACTGTTCTGCGTCACGCGCCAGCAACTGCTGACCGCGCTGTTGCGCGCCGCGACGCATGCCGGCGTCGATGTCGTCACCGGATCGACGGCGGTCGGCGCGCGGCCGGACGGTGAGCTGCACACGGCCGACGGACGCCGCTGGCGCGCGGACCTTGTGATCGCGGCCGACGGCGTCAATTCGCGCGTGCGCGACTCGCTCGGACTCCTCGCGCGCCGCCGCCGCCACGTCGACGGCGCGATTCGCGTGCTCGTCGCGCATCGGCCGGGCTACGCGGACACGTGGCCGGATCGCACGCTGCGCGAATGGTGGAACGGTCGGCGTCGGCTGCTGTACACGCCCTGCGATCGCGACGTCTTCTATCTGTGCTTCACCGCGCCCCTCACCGACCGCGAAGGCTCGCGGGTGCCGTTGAACCGAGCGTCGTGGACGCGCTCGTTCCCGCATCTCGCGTCGATCATCGACCGCGTCGGTGACGACAATCGCTACGACGTGTTCGAGACGACGCGTCTGCATCGGTGGTCGAGCGGGCGCGTGGCGATCGTCGGCGACGCCGCGCACGCGATGGTGCCCGGACTCGGCCAGGGCTGCGGGACCGCGCTCGTGAATGCGCTGTCACTGGCCGTGACCGTCCACGACGCGGCGGACGTCGCTGCGGCGCTTGCGCCGTGGGAGGAAGCGCGCCGGCCGCTCACGGAGCACACGCAGCGGTGGTCCGCAATCTCGTGGCCGAAGAGCCGCTGGCCGATCTGGGGGGTGCGGCTGTTCTACGGCCTGCCGATCTGGCGTCGCTGGATGACTGCGCAGCGCGTGAAACCGGCGCTCGCCCTCCCGCACGGGACGGAGGCGGCTGCGCCCTGGGTGCCGCGGGCGACGGAAGCTATGCGCTGAGGCGAGGCCGCCGGTCGCAGACGAGTCGCCCTTCTTTGAAGACGAGACGCAGCCTCCTCAGATTCGTGATGTCGTGCAGCGGGTCACCCTCGACCACGATCAGATCGGCGAGCTTGCCGGCCTCGATCGTGCCGAGCTGGGCGCCGACGCCGCAGAGCTCGGCGGCGTCACGGGTGGCCGCGAGCAGCGCTTGCCGCGGCGTCGCGCCATCCTTGACCCACAGGCCGAGCTCGAGCAGCGCGGCCTCCTTGAGCGGCCTGATGTCGGAGCCGAGCGCCATCTTGACGCCAGCCGCGAGCGCGCGCCGGAACCAGTCCCGGTGTTCGGTGGCCGCCTTGTCGGCGCGCTCGCACAGGTCGGGGGAGAGATTCCGCTGCTCGACCCATCGCTTTTCCCACGGATCGCTCGCCTGATCGGGAGTGAGGTGGCTGATCGCCAGCGTGGGGACATACCACGTGTTGCTCGCGCGGAGCCGCTCGACGCAGTCGGCATCCATAATATAGCCGTGCTCGACGCTGTGGGCGCCGAGTCGGACGGCCGCCTTCACCGCCTCGGGACTGGCGGCGTGCGCGATGACGGGGAACCCGCGGACGCGACAGATCTCGAACGCCGCCTGCAGCTCCTCATCCAGCAGGAACGACTGCCAGTGGCGGTCCCACGCCGGCCCCATGATCCCGCCGGTCAGATTGAGCTTGATGTGGTCGACGCCGTGCTTGATCTGCTCGCGGATGGCGCGGACGAACCCATACGGGCCGTCGCATTCGAGCGCGTGCCCGGACGTGAGGAAGTGGCCGCCCGTGGTCGTCAGGAAATGGCCGGCCGCGAACACGCGCGGACCGACGAACTGGCCGGCGTCGAACGCGCGCTTCCACGCCACGTCCATGAAGTGCGCGGCGCCGGCCGACCGCACGGCGACGACACCGCCCTCGGTGAGGGCCTCCATCAAGCGATGGCCGAACGCGATCGTCTGATCGACGGGGTCGGTGCCCGTCGTCGCGACATAGTCGGGATGGATGTGGACGTCCCAGAGCCCCGGCAAGAGATACATCCCGTCGAGGTCGATCACCTCCGCGTTGCGGGTGTCGGGCGAGCGACGGCCGTCGAGCACCTCGGCGATGCGTCCTCGCTCGACGACGACGCTGCCGCCGGCGACCGGCCGGTCGCCGACACAGTCGATGACGTTCGCGTTCGTCAACACGACTCGATGGCCGGGCATGGCGCTCACGCAGCGCTCATGAGCCCGGGAGACCGCGTCGATCACGCGAATGCTTCAGCTCGTTGACCGGCCGGACCTCGATCACGCCGACGCGCGCCGGTGGAAACCTCGCCGCGATCGCACACGCCTCCTCCATGTCCTTCGCCTCGATGACGAAGAACCCGCCCAGCTGCTCCCTGGTTTCGGCAAACGCGCCGACGCTCGTGGAAACTTTGCCGGCGTTGACACGGACCGTCCGGCCCGTGCGGGCCCGCTGCAGAGCGTGCGAGGCGATGTAGTGGCCGCTGCGCCGGAGCTCCTCGGCGTACTCGATCGCAGAGTCGACGAGCGCCTGCATCTCGCGCTCCGGCATGGCGTCCAGCACGTTCTCGTCGTGATAGATGGTGAACATGAATTTCATCACGGTTCTCCTTGCGTCGCGCGCTTCATCATAACAACCGGGTCATGTGCGGAGACGTCCGCGCTCGAGCGCGGCGATGCGCCGATACGGATCGGAGCCCAGCTCGGCGACGGCGGCGTCCAGGGAGTCGAGCGCGCGATCGATCCCGCTGCGGTCCGAGCCGGCCTCTGACGCGAGGAGGCGAACGAAACCGAGCGCGACATCGAACACACCAAGCCGCCAGCCTCGGCCGCGAGCGACAATATCGTGCGCCTCGGACAGAAGCGCACGGGCGTGGGACGGGTCGCCCGCGGCGATGCTCGTCTCGGCGAGCGTCGCGAGGATGCGCGGCTCATACCAGCGTGCGGTGCGCCGAGTCCGCGTGAGCGCGAGAGCGTGCTCCAGCACACGCGTGGCGGCGGTTACATCGCCGCCTGCGAGCTGCGCCGCGCCGAGAAACGTCGCGGCCTCGACGCAAGACAACACGCTTCCGCGCTCTTCCGCGAGCTCGAGCGCGCGGCGGCCGTGCGCGAGCGCGCCGGGCAGATCACCCCGCAGCCGCAGTACCTCCGAGAGGTACGCATGCGTTCCGAAGAGGATGTGAAGCTCGCGGTCGCTTTCCGTGGCGAGCATTGCTCGAAGGGCGGCCTCGGCATCGGCCGCGTGCCCGAGATGCGCGCTCGCCAGCGCCCACCACACGCGACACAAGCCAGGCGCGATGGAATGCCGCACCGCCTCGCGCAATCCCGGGACCCACGCCACCTCGGCCAGAGCGCGCTCCGCGGCCCCACGCGCGGCAGGCAGGCGGCCGACGGCGAGCTGCGCGTGCGCCAGCACCGCGCGCATCTCGAACTCGAGGACGGCGTCGAAGCCTTCGGCGAGCTCCATCGCGCGCTCCGCGCATGCGAGGTACTGCGCGACGTCGCCCGCGAGGCCGCACAGGCGGCCATACGACGTGAGCAGGAACGCGTGGCCCGCGTCGTCGGCAAGCCGCTCGGCGACGGCGCGCGCCTCCCCGAAGATGTCGCGTGCCTCGCCCTCTTCGATTCCGGCGATGCGGCCGATCTCGAGCAACGCGATGCGCGAGGTGAGTCCGAGCATCAGCGTCTCGCGTGACTCGACCACGCCGGCGAGCAGCGCGGTGACCCGACGACAGTGTTGGGCGCCGTCCGCCGGGTCGTTGCGTGCGATGCGGCGGCCGGCCCGCTCGTGCCAGCGAGCCGCGTCCAGACTCTCGCCAGCCTCGTCGAAGTGATGGGCAAGGAGCGCGGCGTGGCTCGCCGCCGCGGGGCCGTGGATGGCGAGCAACCCACGTGCGATGGCCGCGTGTGTCGCGCGCCGATGGACGACGAGCTGTGTGCGGTAGGCGACCTCCTGCGCGAGGGGATGCTGGAAGGTGAGCTCGTCGGGAGAGTCGCCGGGAACCAGAAGCTCGGCTGTCGACACGGCGTCGAGGGCCGCGGTGAGCTCGGCGTCGGGCAGATCGACGGCGGCGCGCAGCAACGCGATCGGCACGTCTCGCCCAACCACGGCCGCAGTCTGAACCACCGACTTGTCGCGCTCCGCGAGCCGATCGATGCGAGAGGCGAGGACGGCCTGAACGGTCTCGGGCAGCGTGATCTCGTCGACGGAGCTGCCCAGGAGGTACGCGCCGCGTTCACCGCGCAGCACACCACGCTCGACGAGCGCCCGAACGATCTCCTCGACGAACAAGGGGTTGCCGCGAGCCCGGGCCGCGATTCGCGCGCGCAGCGGCGCGAGCGTCTCGTCGGATCCGAGCCAGTCGTCGAGCAGTGTCCCCGACTCGTGCACGTCGAGGGCCGAAAGCGAGACGCACTCGACCCGTGAGGACCACACGGGCCGATGCTCCGGACGCGTCGTGGCAAGGAACAGCATGCGGCTACCGGTCGAGCCCGGCGCCAGGAGACCCTCGACGAGCACGTCCAGCGCTGCTTCGCTTGCCGCATCGATCCAGTGCAGATCCTCGACCCAGACGACGGTGAGGTCGCGACGCGCGCGAGTCCGTATCAGATCGAGAAGTGATCGGAACAGGTGCGCACGGCGCGCTTCGGGATCGAGCGCCGACGTCTCCGGCCGATGATCGGACACGCCGAGAAGCTCGAGCCACGAATCCGCGGCGATCGGGTCGGGCGGCGTGTTCGCAAGACCGCGCCTCACCGCATCCCGAATACTCGACGGTGGCGCATCCTCGCCGACACCGAACAGGTTGCGCGCCAGCGCGGCGATGACGTGAAACGCGAGCATGCGTCCGTGGGACAGCGCGCGGGCATAGTGAACCACCGCGCCGTCGACACGTTCGAGGAACGCGTGGCAGAGCCGGCTCTTTCCGACGCCCGGCTCGGCACTGATGAGAACGACGTTCGGTCGACCGGATTCCCCCTCGCGCAGCGCGCCTTCGAGCCGCGCGAGCTCGCGCGCGCGGCCGACGAAACGCGAGAAGCCGCGCGCCCGTGAGCGGTCCAGACGGCTCTGGATCCGGCCCCGACCGCGCACCTCGAACACGCGCACGGGCGCGCTGGCGCCCTTGAGACTCCGGTCGCCGAGGTCGACGAACTCGAAGAACCCCGCCGCCAGCCGCGCGGTGCGCTCCGTCACGGCGATGCCGCCCGGTGGTGCCAGCTGCTGCACGCGGGCGGCGAGCCCGACGACGTGTCCCTGCGCGGTGTAGTCCATGCGCAGGTCGTCACCGATTCGTCCGACGACGACCTCGCCGGAGTTCAGCCCCATCCGCACCGCGAACTCGAGCCCGCGCTCGCGTCGCACGGCCTCGGCAAGCGCGCCGAGCTCGGCCGCCAGATCGAGCGCGGCCGCACACGCGCGCTGCGCATGGTCCTCGTGCGCGATCGGGGCTCCGAACAGCGCCATGATCCCGTCACCGGTGTACTGATTGATCGTCCCCTCGTATCGGTGAATGCCCGCGGCAAGGACCCGGAACAGGCGATCGAGCATGCGATGCCATTCCTCCGGATCGACGCGTTCTGCGAGCTCCATCGAGCGCGCGACGTCGGCGAACAGCACCGTCACCAGCTTGCGCTCGCCTCGGAGCGCGCTCTGGGACGCCAGGATCTTTTCTGCGAGATGCCGCGGCGTGTAGGCGCGGGGCTCTGCGGTGAGCGTCGGCGCCGCGAGGCGCGCGCCACAGTTGTTGCAGAATTTCGCGTCAGCGGGGTTGTCGTGTCGACAAAATGGGCAGCTCACTGCGCGCCAAGTGTACCCACGAGGGGCCGGTCCCTGCGTCGGCTACACTCGCGTCCAGGAGGTCACCATGCCGGACACCGTGACGACCGATCATCAGCCGATGGAAGCCGTTCAGATCGACGACCGGCCGTGGGAAACGCTGCGCTGGCCGGGTCAGTGGAGCAAGATGCTGTTCCATCCACGGCCCGAGCGCGCGACCGAGCCGAATGCCGGCCTCGTGCGCTACGAGCCGGGCTCGCACCATCCGCTGCACAAGCACGACTTCGCGCAGGTCTGGTACATCCTCGAGGGCGAGTTCCAGATCGGCGATCACACATACGGCCCGGGCACGATGCTGTTCTATCCCGACCCGCACTGGGAGGCGCCGCTGTCGACGTCGACCGGCGGGCTCATGCTGTTCGTGCAGTACCAGGGGCCGACGACCGGTGGCCGACCGATCTACGACGGCCGCTTCAACATGACGGCGCGCAAGCCGATCACCGAGGAGAATGTCGAGCGCTGAGGCCGTCGCGGCGATCGTCGCTCGCCGCGCGCGACGTCAGCGCTTCTCGATCGTCTTGATCACCGCCGTGTAGTACTGATCGGCGTACCCGGCAGCGGCGGTGCGCTCCATGAGACGGCGCGTCGTGGTCGCTTGCTCGAGCGTCACCCCGGCGGACTCCGCAAGGGCGATCGCGTACGAGAGATCCTTGACGATGTAGGTCGTCGGGAACGCGCCTTCCGTGGGATGCCGGTCCGGCAAGAGTGATCGGAGGCCGTGGTTGCGAAGCACGAAGCTGTCCGCCGAGCCTTTCGTCAGCGTGTTGAACAGGACGTCAGGCGCGACGACGCCGGACGCCCGCGCCACGGCGAGCGCTTCAGCCAACGCCACCACCGTCTGCGCGACGACCATGTTGTTCATCAGCTTGACCGCCTGGCCGGCACCGACCGGGCCGCAGTGGGTGATCTCGGTGCCCATGCATGCGAGCAGGCCGCGAAGCCGCGCGAACAGAGCGGGCTCGGCCCCGACCATGATCGAGAGCGTGCCGTCGCGCGCGGCCTGCGCCGTCCGCGCAACCGGCGCGTCGGCGAACGCCACGCCCTTCGCCGAGAACGCCGCGGCGACCTCGCGCGCCAGTGACACCGGCACGGTGCTCATGTCGACGACCGTCTGACCGGAGCGCGCGTGGGTGACGAGGCCATCGGGTCCGAGGCAGACCGCACGGACCTGCGGCTCTCCGGGCAGGCAGAGAAAGATCGTGCCGGCGCGCGCCGCGATGTCCGCCGCGGACGCCGCAGCCTGGACACCGTCGTCGGCGAGCTCGCGGAGACGTTGCGATCGCGGATCGTACGCCACGACCCGCGCGCCGGACTTCCTGGCCAGGTTGCGACACATGGGCTGGCCCATCACGCCGAGCCCGATGAAACCGAGCACGTCCACGTCAGTCATCGCCGGGATTCCTCCTGGGCACTATCGTAGACTGAGGCGGTTCGCCGGACGCGGACGTCGAGTGTGACCCATGTCCCAGCTATCGCTGTTCACCCAAGCCGCCGAGACGATCGTCGTGAGCGACGCGCGCGGTCGGATCGTCCACACGCCGGATTTCGTCCCGGCGGACGTCGCTCGCGCGTGGTTCGACGAGGTCCGCGGCGCGGTGGCGTGGGAGGCACAGCGGCGGTGGATGTACGAGCGCGAGGTTGACGTGCCGCGGTTGGTGGGACACTTCCGGCTGGCGGAGGCCGCACATGTGCCGGCTGCGATCCGCGCCGCCGCGCGCCAGGTGATCGCCGCGACCGGTGTGGCCTTCACCAGCGTCGGGCTGAACCTGTACCGGGATGGCCGGGACAGCGTCGCCCCTCACAACGACCACCTCGACGAGATTGCGCCCGGATCCCCGATCGTGCTGCTGTCGCTGGGGGCCACGCGCCGCATGACGATCCGTGCGAAGCTTCCGCCCCGGCGCACCTTCCACGTCGACCTCGCGGCCGGCAGCCTGCTGCTGATGAGCTACGAGACGCAGCGACATTACACGCACGGCGTGCCGAAAGTGAGCGACCCCGTCGGTCCGCGCATCAGCCTCGCGTTCCGTGTGAGATCGGCGGCGGAGTAGAGCCGATGCTCCTGACCAACGGCCGGATCTACACGCTCGACGCGCGTGGGACGATCGCGGACACGCTCGTCGTGCGGGACGGCCGCGTCGCGTTCGTCGGCCGGCGCGACGACGTCAATGCCGCGGCCGGCGAAGACGTCGTCGACCTTGGCGGTCGCACGGCGCTGCCCGGGCTCGTGGACGCGCACGGCCACCTCATGCACCTCGCGCGCGTTCGCCTCGCGCTCGACCTGCGCGGGGCGGATTCCGAGGAGACGGCGGCCCGGCGGGTCGGCGAGCGCGCGGCGCGGCTGTCGCGCGGCGAGTGGATCGGCGGACGCAATTGGGATCAGAATCTGTGGCCGGGCGCGCGCTTCCCGTCCAAGGCGACGCTCGATCGCGTCGCGCCCCACCATCCCGTCGCCCTCGTACGCATCGACGGGCACGCGACGTGGGCGAACTCCGCCGCGCTGCGCGCCGCGGGCATCGATGGCGCGACGCGCGACCCCGAGGGCGGCCTCATCGTACGCGATGCGCGCGGCGAGCCGACCGGGCTGCTCGTCGACACCGCGCAGCGGCTGCTCCACGCGGTCGAGCCGCGGCCCACCGACGAGCAGTTCGATCGTGCGGTGCGCGAATGCGTCGCGGATTGCCTGGCCGCCGGTCTCACCGGCATCCACGAGATGGGCGCCGAGCTCTACGCGATTGCCTCGTATCGCCGGCTGCTCGAGCGCGGCCAGTTCCCGTTTCGGAACTACGTCGCCGTTGCCGCGCGCTCGAGGTCGACGTGGGAGCACTACCGCGAGCGCGGCCCCGAATCCCTCGGCGAGGGTCGCCTCACGGTCGGCGCGCTCAAGCTGATGGCGGACGGCGCGCTCGGCTCGCGCGGTGCCGCGCTGCACGAGCCGTATTGCGACGATCCCGGCAACACCGGTCTCGTGCTGATGGACGGCCCCGAGGTCGAGCGACTGACGCTCGAGGCGCTCGGCCGCGGGTTTCAGGTGTGCGTGCACGCGATCGGCGATCGCGCGAACACGCTCGTCCTCGACGCATTCGAGCGCGCGCTGGCCCGCACGCCACGGCCCGATCACCGGCTGCGCGTCGAGCACGCGCAGATCCTGACCGAGCGTGATGTGCCCCGCTTCGGCCGCCTCGGCGTGCTGCCGAGCATGCAGGCCACGCACTGTACCTCCGACATGGCGTGGGCCGCCGAGCGGCTCGGCCCCGAGCGGCTGCGCGGCGCCTACGCGTGGCGCTCGCTGCTCGCCACGGGCGTGATCATCGCCGGCGGCTCGGACTTTCCGGTCGAGAGCCCCAATCCGTTTTACGGCATCCACGCCGCCGTCACGCGCCGTCCGCGCGCGCAGGACGACCACGGCTGGCAGCCCGAGCAGCGCATGACGCGCGAGGAGGCCGTGCGCTCGTTCACGAGCTGGAACGCGTTCGCCTCACGCCAGGAGCGCGATCTCGGCTCGCTGGAGGTCGGCAAACACGCCGACGTCGTCGTGCTCACGGACGACGTTTTCAGCTGCGAGGACGCGCGAATTCCCGAGATCCGGCCCGTCCTCACGCTCATCGCCGGCGAGATCGCCTACCGCACGTAACCGGCTGCCGAAATCCCTCGGCGATCGGCGTGCGCGCTGGGACAATGGCGCGTGCGGCTCTTCGACCGGAAGTTCGGCGTCGAGTTTCTCGCCGCCGTTCCACGCGAGCCGGGCATCTATCGGATGTACGATGCCGCCGGCACGCTCGTGTACGTCGGCAAGGCGCGCAATCTCCGGCGGCGGCTGGCCCAGTACCGCACGACACGTCGGACGAAGAAGGACCGCAAGCGTCAGGCGCTGGTGCGAGCGGCGGAGCGCGTCGAGTGGGAGGTCTGCGCGTCGGAGCTCGACGCCTCGCTCACCGAGATCCGGCTCATCCAGGCCTTACGGCCCAAGCGCAACGTCGCGGGGGCGTTTCCGTTCCTGTATCCGTTCATCGGGGTTCAGGTCGACGGCGGCGACACGCGTTTCTGCTTGACGACGTCCCCGGAGGCGTTCGCGGCGTTCGAGCTGCACGGCGCATTCCGCTCGCGCGAGGTCACGCGCGAGGCGTTCTTCGCGCTCATGCGACTGCTTCGGTACGTTGCCCATCCCGCCGCTCGGCGCCCGCACGATCGCCTGCTCGTGCCGCGTCATTCGCACGTCCGGACGTTCCGTCGACTGCCGCCGGAGTGGCCGGTGCTGTGGACCGCGCTGTTACGCGGCGCCTCGCGGGCGGCGCTGGAGCAGCTGGCGCTGCGCCTGCTCGAACACGAGGGCGCGTGTGCGCGGAGCGCGGAGACCGACGCTGACCTGAAGGCCGTGGAGCGCTTCTTCGACGACGAGGCGTCGGCGCTCGCCAGAGTCATCGGCGCCACCGGCTATGCCGCCTACCCGGTGCCCCAACGCGATCGGGACGCGCTGTTCTTGCGATACCGAACTCTGGCCGCGCATTGACCGTCGGTGTCGCGGCGCGCCACCGCGCGCTGGCCGCGAGTACAATGCGCGCGCATGCAGATCCCGCAAGCAAAGGACCCGGCATCGAGCGGCGGCCTGCGGCGGACGCCGTCAGGACCCGGAGCCGCCAAAACCGGCGGGCAGCGCAACCTGCCGCCGCGCCGAACGTGGATCTGGTTCGTCGTCGCCATCGTCGTCAATTACTTCCTGATGCGACTGCTGTTGCCCGGCGGCCAGCCGTCGATCACGATCCCGTATACGCTGTTCAAGGACGAGGTCAGCAAAGGCAACGTCCAGGCGATCTACACCCGCGGCGATGTCATCAAGGGCCGCTTCAAGACGGCGGTGACCTATCCGCCGGCGAGCGATGCGAAGGGCACTGCCGGACAAGGCGGGTCGCAGGCGGGCAAGCCGGGCGGTGCACCGTCCGTTCCGGCCTCGAAGACGGCAGTGCAGTTCGAGACGACGCTACCCACATTCGTCGGCCCCGGGTTCGAACAGTTTCTGATCGATCACCACGTCGAGATCAGCGCGACGGCCACCGAAGAAGGCGCGAGCCCGTGGACCACGCTGCTGTTCGGCTTTGGCCCCGCGGTGCTCCTGATCGGTTTTTACGTGTGGATGTTCAGGCGCCAGCAAGGCGGCGGCCTCGGCGGCGGACTCATGGGGATCGGACGCAGCCGAGCGCGTCGCTACGACAAAGAGACGGACACGAAGGTCACGTTCGATGACGTCGCGGGCATCGACGAGGCCGAGAACGAGCTCATCGAGATCGTCGATTTCCTGAAGGACCCGGCGAAGTACACGCGCCTGGGCGGGACGGCGCCGAAGGGCGTGCTTCTCATCGGCGCGCCCGGGACGGGCAAGACGCTCCTGGCCAAGGCGGTCGCCGGCGAGGCGGGCGTGCCGTTCTTCTCGATGAGCGCGGCCGAGTTCGTGGAGATGATCGTCGGCGTCGGCGCGGCCCGCGTGCGCGATCTCTTCAAGCAGGCGCGCGAGAACGCTCCCGCCATCATCTTCATCGATGAGCTCGACGCCATCGGCCGCGCGCGAGGGCAGGTGGCCATCGGCGGCACCAACGAGCAGGAGCAGACGCTCAATCAGATCCTGACCGAGATGGACGGATTCTCGAGTCGCGAGGGCACCATCGTGCTGGCCGCCACCAATCAGCCCGACGTGCTCGACAAAGCGCTGCTGCGCCCCGGGCGCTTCGACCGGCGTGTCGTCGTGAACCTGCCCGACAAGGCCGGCCGCGAGGCCATTCTGGGCGTGCACACCCGCCATGTCCCGCTCGCGGGCGACGTGAGTCTGGCGCAACTCGCCGGGACCACGCCGGGCTTTTCCGGCGCGGATCTCAAGAATCTCGTGAACGAGGCGGCGCTGCTCGGCGCCCGCCGCAATCAGGACGACGTGCATCAAAAAGACTTCCTGGATTCACTCGAGAAGATCGTGCTCGGTCCGGAGCGTCCGCTGATCCTCAGTCGTACGGACAAGGAGCGCATCGCGTACCACGAAGGCGGCCACACGATTCTGGGCCTCGTGGTCCCCGGCGCGGATCCCGTGAACCGCGTCACGATCGTCCCGCGCGGGCAGGCGCTCGGCGTGACGTATCAGCGTCCCGAGAGCGACCGGTACAACTATCCGGAAGCGTATCTCCGCGCGCGCATCGTCGGCATGCTGGGAGGGCGCGCCGCCGAGGAGATCGTCTACGGCACGAAGACCACGGGAGCCGAAAACGACATCGAGCAAGCGACCGGGCTCGCGCGCCGCATGGTGACGCGGTGGGGGATGAGCGATCGGCTTGGACTCGTGCAGCTGGCCCCACGCGACAACCCGTACCTGAGCGGGGTCACCGGCTATGGGCCCGAGAGGCCATTCAGCGAGGAGACGGCCGAAGCGATCGACGAGGAAGTTCGCCGGATCATCGCGGAGAGCCACGAGGAAGCCAAGCGGCTGCTCACCGCGCACCGCAAGCAGCTCGACGCGCTCGCCACCGCCCTCGTGGCGAGAGAGACGTTGAGCGAGCAGGAAATCCTGGAGGTCACCGGATTGCCGCCGGCGCCGCCGCTCGATACCGGCTTGCTGCCGCCACCCGGAGCGGCGACGAAACGAGCGTGACGCGTCGTCCGCTCGCGGGAGGTCTCGATGCTGTTTCCGATCACTGAACACGTCGCGAAGAGCTCGAGGCACACGACCTTCTATCTCGCGTGTGGCGCCGCACAGCGGCCGCCGCTGATCTTCGTGCACGGCTGGCCGGAGCTGTCGATCAGCTGGCGGCATCAGCTGCCGTGCTTCGCCAGCCTCGGCTTCCGCGCGATTGCTCCCGACTTGCGCGGCTATGGGCGCTCGACGGTATATCCCACCCACGCCGATTACGCGCTCGAGCACGTCGTGCACGACATGCTCGAATTGCTCGACTCGTTGGGCGAGGCGAAAGCCGTGTGGGTGGGACACGACTGGGGAAGTCCCGTCGTCTGGGCGCTCGCGAGCCATCATCCCGAGCGCTGCCATGCCGTCGCGAACCTGTGCGTGCCGTATTTCGCCGGCGGATTCGTTCCCGCGAATTTCTTGCCCCTGGTGGATCGTCGCGTCTATCCGGAGTCCGAATTCCCCGCCGGTCAATGGGACTATCAGTTTTTCTACCAGGAGAGTTTCGACAAAGCGCGGATGGCGTTCGAGGCCAACGTGCGCAACACGGTCAAGGCGCTCTTCCGAAAGGGCAACCCGTCAGGCAAAAGCCAGCCGTCGCGAACGGCCACGGTGCGAAAGGCCGGCGGCTGGTTCGGGGGCGCCGGCGAGGCACCGGACCTGCCGCGCGACGCCGACGTGCTCAGCGAGGAAGACCTGAGCAAATACGCGGCGGCGCTCGAGCGCACGGGCTTCTTCGGTCCCGATTCGTTTTACATGAACCACGAGCGGAATGCCGTCTACGCCACCCGGGCGCGGAACGGCGGCACGCTCGCCATGCCGGTGTTGTTTCTGCACGGCGAGTACGACTACACGTGCGAGACGGTCACGTCGCGCCTGGCCGACCCGATGCGACGGGACTGCGCGAACCTGTCCGAAGTCGTCATCAAGTCCGGACACTGGATGGCCCAGGAAAAACCGGTGGACGTCAACGCGGCGATCGCCAGGTGGCTGGCGACGGCGCTGCCTGGGCTCTGGCTGCAGGAGAGGGCATGACGACGTGGGACATCATCACCGGCCCGGCGCCGTGGCCAGCGCGCTACACGTTTTCGCCGGCGGTGCGCGCGGGAAATCTCTTGTTCATCTCCGGCACCACGGCGAGCGACGGCCAAGGCAAGATCGTCGCGCCCGGTGACATCGTCGGGCAGACGCGTTACATCTTCCAGAAATTCGAGCTGCTGCTGCGGGCCGCCGGCGCCGGGTTCGAGCACATCGTGCAGACGACGGAGTACATCACGACGACGGAGAGCTACGCGCAAACGGCCGACGTCCGCCGCGAATTTTTTCGCGGCCGCTTCCCGACGGCCACCGGCGTGATCGTCAAGGGCTTGCTGCGCGAAGGCGCGCTGATCGAGATCGCCGCGCTCGCCGTGCTGTAGGATGGCGCCCATGGGCAAGAAGCTCAGCGAGGCGCAGATCGAGCGCTACCATCGTGACGGCTTCGTGTACCCGATCGACGCGTTCTCTGCCGAGCAGGCGCGGCGTTACCGGAGCGCGATGGAAGCGTTCGAAGCGGCCCACGGGACCGAGCTCACCAAAGGCCACAACTTCAAGCCGCACCTGCTGTTCACCTGGGTCGACGAGATCGTGCACCATCCCGCGATCCTCGACGCGGTCGAAGACGTGATCGGTCCGGACATCCGCCTGTTCCATCTCTCGGTATGGCCGAAGAACGCGGGCGATCCCGCCTATGTGAGCTGGCACCAGGATGCGACCTACTTCGGCCTCGAGCCGCCGCTGCAGGTGACGGCGTGGATCGCCCTCACCGACGCGTCGATCGAGGCCGGCTGCATGGAAGTCATTCCGGGCTCGCACAAGCTCGGCCAGCTTCATCACGCCGAGCACGCCGAGGCGACACACAATTTACTGTCGCGCGGCCAGACGATCACCGCGGACATCGACACGAGCCGGACCGAATTCATGCCCGTGCGCGCGGGGCAGTTCTCGATGCATCACACGCATCTCGTGCACAACTCGCGACCGAACCACTCCGCCGATCGGCGTATCGGACTGGGCCTCAGCTACGTCCCGACCCACGTCCGCTGCTCCAGCCGGACGCGGCTGACCGCGATGCTCGTCCGCGGCACCGACCGCTTCGGACACTTCGACGACGAGCCGCGCCCTCGGGTGGATTTCGGCGCGGCCGAGCAGGCCGCGCACGCCGACGCCGTCGTACGGTTCCGCGCCTCCAACGTGGAACAGACGAGCCGCTACGCCTCCGCGGCCCGATAAGCCCCCCGAGCACGCGGCCATGCGTTGCTACGGCGATCTCGTGCCGCCCGCTCGCATTCTGCTCGGACCGGGTCCATCGATGGCCGACCCGCGGGTGCTCCGCGCACTGTCCACGCCGCTCCTCGGACAGTTCGATCCGGACTTCACCGCGATCATGAACGAGGTGATGACACTCGTCCGCTTCGCGTTCGAGACCGAATACGAGCACGCGTTCCCGGTGTCGGGCACGGGTCGGGCGGGCCTCGAAGCGGCGCTCGCCTCGCTCATCGAGCCGGGCGACCGTGTCGTCGTGGGCGAATGCGGGCGATTCGGTCTCCTCCTCATCGAGATCGCCGAACGCTACGGGGCGGACGTGGTGGCGGTCCGCGGCGACTGGGGCCGTGTGCTCGATCCCGATGCGTTCATTCCGGCACTCGGCGCGGGGCGCACCAAACTCGTCGCCGTCGTGCACGGCGAGACCTCCACCGGTGTGCTGCAGCCGCTCGACGAGCTCGCGCGCGTGGCGCACGAGCACGATGCGCTCTTCATGGCCGACGCCGTCGTCACGCTCGGAGGCTCTGATGTTGCGGTCGATCGCTGGGACATCGACGTCGCCGTCGGCGGGACACAGAAGTGCCTGTCCTGTCCCTCGGGCCTCGCGCCGATCACGTATGGTGCGCGCGCGCACGCCGCGCTCGCCGCGCGACGCGAGAAGATTCGCACGAACTATCTCGACCTCACGCAGCTCGCGCGCTACTGGAGCGCGGCGCGCTTCAATCACCACACGGCGCCGACGGCGATGGTGTACGGTCTGCGCGAAGCGCTCCGCGCATTCTACGAGGAAGGCCGGGCGCCGCGGTTCGCGCGCCATCGGCTTCACGGCGATGCGATGCGCTGCGGCGTCGAAGCCCTCGGTCTCACCGTTTTCGGCAAGGAAGCGCCGCCGCTGCGCCTGCCGTTCCTCGTGCCCGTGCTCGTTCCCGACGGCGTGGACGACGTCCGGGTGCGGCGGCGTCTCGTGGACGAGTTCGGCGTCGAGATCGGCGGCGCATTCGGTCCGTTGCAGGGTCGGATATGGCGCATCGGGCTCATGGGGCACTCGGCCTCGCGCCAGAACGTCCTCATCGGGCTCGCCGCACTGGAGCACGTCCTGCGCGCCGAGGGCTGGCGATGTGCGCCGGGCGCCGGCGTCGATGCCGCGCGAGCGTGCTATCGCGCCGCGGGCGTCACCGAAGTCGACACCGCCGACAGTCTCGACGCGCCCGGCACCGGCCGCGTTTGACCCTGTTCAGGCGTCGCCGAACGTTCGGTCCCACGCCGTGCGAACGCTGCGCAGGAGGGACGGATACACGATCAGCTTGCGGACCGGGTCGATGAGCGCCATGTAGATGGGCGTCAAGCGCCCGACGCGCTGGACGTACACGGCGAAATAGAATCGATAGGTCTCCGGCGCCGCGACGAGGGCGCTCAGCGCCGCGGCATGGGCGGTACGATTCATCAGCTCCAGAAGCTGCTCGTTTTCGAAGCGGTATACGACGCGGAAGGGCCCCGCATGGGTACCTGCGGGCGCCCGCGATCTCGAGCGGTCGGCCGCGGTCAGGCGAGCCGCGAAGCTGTCTCGGACGGGTGCGTCTGGGTCGCGATCGGGTGCGTCTGGGTCGCGATCGGGTGCGTCTGACTCGCGATCCCAACCGAGGAGCCCGCCGACGACGAAACGAATGCCGAGGAGCGCGCGCACAACGGGCGACGGTGTGAGCGGGAGCGCGCCCGCGGCGCGCACGAACTCGTCCAGCGTGATCCCGGAGCGCACCCGCGGCAAATCGACGGCCCAGACGTCATGCAGCGGCACGCCCGCGAGAACGTCATGAACCCGGAGCGGCACGCGCCGAAACTCGTCCGTCGAGATCCGTGGCATCTGACTGCTCAGGTTACGCGAGCTCGGTGGCAACAATGACGCTCAATGCACGCGCATGGCTGGTGCTGACGATCGTCGTCGGCGCGATGTGCGGCCTGCTCTTTGGTGCGGCGGGGACGCCGCGCTACTGGCAGGCCTGGGTGTACGTCTCGATCTTCGGCGGCGCATCCGTCCTGACGACGCTCTATCTCATGAAGAACGACCCGGCGCTGCTCGCGCGGCGGATGCGGGGTGGGCCGATGTTCGAGAAGGAGCACACCCAGCGCATCATCATGGTCTTCACGTCACTCGGATTCATCGCGCTCCTCGTCGTGCCGGGGCTCGATCATCGCTTCGGCTGGTCGGCGGCTCCCATGTGGGCCGCCGTTCTCGGGGACGTTCTGGTCGCGAGCGGCTTCGTGGTGATCTTCCTCGTCTATCGGGAAAACCCCTTCACGGCGGCTACCGTCGAGGTCGCGGCCGGCCAGACCGTCATCACGACGGGACCGTACGCGGTGGTGCGCCATCCGATGTACGCGGGCGGATCGCTGTACATGCTCGGGACGCCGCTCGCACTCGGCTCGTACTGGGGGTTCCTCGCGCTTGCTGCGATGATCCCATTCCTGCTCTGGCGCCTGCTCGATGAGGAGCGGATGCTGACGCGGGATTTGCCCGGATACGCGGCATACTGCGGGCGCGTACGGTATCGTCTCGTCCCGCTGGTGTGGTAGCTCGACTCGACGGCGGGCCGCTCGGCACCGGCCACTCCGACAGATGCGGCGTGTTGACCGTCGTGCGGAACCGCGTTAGTTTTTTGCCGCCGTCCCCGGCCGCCGAACAGCGAGAGAGGAGCGATACATGTTGCGATCGCGATGGATCCACGCGGCGCTGGCAAGTATCACGATCTGCGTGCTCGGCGCCGCTCCGGCGCTCGCCGAGGGCGACCTCGGGCGCGTGAAGCACATCATCATCCTCATGCAGGAAAACCACTCGTTCGACAACTACTTCGGCGCGCTCGCCTACGCGCCGGACAGTCCGTATCACAGCGGTCCGTGCAAAGACAACGACCACACGTGCGTCGACGGGCTCGTGTGCACGCGCGACGTCGCGGGGAACCTCACGTGCGCCAACACAAACCTCGACGACGACGGCACGCTCGTCGCGGCGTTCCACGAGCCGAACTATTGCGTGAAGCCCGACGTGAACCACGAGTGGCTGGGCAGTCATATGGAGGCGAACTTCGCGGACCCGCGCAACACGCTGGCCTCGAGCCCGAACGACGGGTTCGTGCGCGTGAACGACGCGACCGAGCAGCCCGACGTCGCCGGCGAGGGCCCGACCGAAGACGAGACGATGGGCTACTACACGCAGGACGATCTGCCGTTCTATTACGCGCTGGCCGAGACGTTCGCGATCAACGATCGGTACTTTTCGCCGATGCTCGGGCCGACGTTCCCCAACCGGGCCTACGCGCTCGCGGCGACGTCGTTCGGCCACCTGAACACCGCCGAGGAGTTTCCACCGCCCGGCGGGTATCAGCCGCTCACCGGGACGATCCTGGATCTGCTCGATCAGCACGGCGTGTTCTGGGTGAACTACTTTGCGGACGCGCCGTCCACGGGCAGTTTCCGGCCGTTCCTGTCCCAGCACCTTCGGCCGCTCAATCAGTTCTTCGCGGACGCGGCCGCCGGCCAGCTCCCGCCCGTGGCGTTCGTCGATCCCGCCTTCGGCTTCGGCGGCGTCGAGTTCGACGAGCATCCGCCGAGTAACGTCCGCGCGGGGCAGTCGTTCGTATCGAATGTCGTGCGTGCCGTGCGCAACAGCCCGAACTGGAAAGACACCGTCCTCTTCCTCACCTACGACGAGCACGGCGGCTTCTACGACCACGTGCGACCGCCGCGGGCCCGTCAGGGCCAGGCCCGCACTCCCGACGGCATCTTCCCCGGCCAGTGCGCCGACGCGTCGAATCCGCTGCCGGGGCTCGGGGCCAACTGCACGCTCAGCCAACTGAACGCCGCGTCGCTGTGTCCGGCGTTCACCCCGGCCGCTCCGTATCCCGCCGATTGCCCGGCGTTCGATCAGTACGGCTTCCGCGTGCCGTTCATCGCCGTGTCGCCTTTTGCGAAATCTCAGTACGTGTCGCATACCGTCGGCGATCACACCTCCATGCTGGCGTTCATCGAGAAGCGGTTCTTGAGCGATACGGGCGAGCGCCCGCATCTCACGGCCCGCGATCGCCACGCCGATACGCTCGAGGACATGTTCGATTTCATCCATGCTCCGTCGCTCCACGCGTTGATCCCGGAGGCGCCGCCGCCGTCACCCGCGGACCCCGGCTGCACGCCGTAGATCGCGTTCAGCCTCGCGCGGGCGGCGTTCGCGGCGTACACTGGGTCGGAAATGCGACCAAAGGCCGGCCGCCGGTGAGTGTCACCGACATGTCTCGGAGCGATCGCGCCTGAGCATCACCTCGCACCGGATGTCCCCGTCGACTCGGGCCATTCTGTTCGATTTCGGCGGTACCCTCGACGCGCCCGGGGAGCCTTGGAAGGAACGGCTGTTCGAGCTCTACCGGTCGGAGGGCGTCGCCATGACGCCGTCCGAGTTCGCGCCGGTTTTCTACCGCGCCGATGACCAGTTGGTGGGCACGGTGGGCCGCACGCTGTCGTTCGCCGACACGGTCTATCGGCTCGTCGACGGCGTGAGCGCGGCGCTCGCCATCGCCGACCGAGCCCTGACCGGCCGCGTCGCGGCCGCGTTCATCGACAACACGCTCGCGTACGTTCAAGAAAGTCGCCGCGTGCTCGCCCGGCTCGCGCCGGTGTATCGGCTCGGCGTCGTCTCGAACTTCTACGGGAATCTGGCCGCGGTGTGTGACGATCTGGGTTTGGCGAAGGATCTCAGCGTCATGGTCGATTCCTGCGTCGTCGGATGCACCAAGCCGAATGCGCGTATTTTCGCGTGCGCGCTCGACGAATTGCGTGTCGCCCCGGCCGAGGCGCTGTTCGTCGGCGATTCGCTCCTGCGTGATATGGCGGGCGCGCGCGATGTCGGCATGCCTCATGTCTGGCTCGCGCCCGCCGAGCGACGACAGGGCGAGCCGTGCTGTGCTGACGACCGGGTTATCGCCTCGCTGACCGAGTTGTCGGACAGTCTCGTCCGATGACCGTGGCGCGCCTCGGCGGTGGGATCATCGCGGCCGGTGATGGCACGCGTCTGCGGCAGGCCGGATACGGCGTGCCGAAAGCTCTCGTCCCGGTGGCCGGTGTCCCGCTGATCGGTTGGGTGCTCCGCAACTTCGTCGCTGTCGGCATCACCGCCCCCGTGATCATCGTCAACGAGCAGTCCCGGGCCTGCGTCGCGTGGGTGCGCGAGTCGTTCCCGGCGCTCGACGCCGACTTCATCGTCAAGACCACACCCTCGTCGCTGGAGAGTTTTCTGGCCGTCCGTCGCCGCCTCGGGGGTGAGCGCTGCCTGATCTCGACCGTCGACAGCTGGTGCCGTCCGCACGACTTCGCACACTTCGTCGAGCGCGCGCTGCGACATCCGCCGGAGGCGACGGTGCTGGCCGCGACGTCGTTCGTCGCGGACGAAAAACCGCTGTGGCTGACCGCGGACCCGTCCGGTCGCGTTCTCGAGCTCGGGGGCCCGTCCGGGACGCTCGTCACGGCCGGCATGTATCTGCTGCCCGATCGTCCCGACACGATGGCGCCGCCGCCTCTCGGCGCGCTGCGCGAGTTCCTCGGATGGCTGGTTCGGCAGGGATATCCGGTGTATGCCGAGCGTATCGATATGGTCGTGGACGTCGATCGGCCCGAAGACGTCGCCCTCGCGGAGCGACTCGCAGCTGACGGCAGTGATCACCCAGGGAGGACGGGATCGTGAACGACGCGGAGTGCTGGGCAGTCTATCGGGAGCGCGAGCATTCGCCGGGACGGGAAGCGGACGACGCCGAGATCCTGCGCCTCACGGGCAAGCAGCTCGAAGCGCGTGGCTTCCAGGTCGCGTTCAAGACTGCCGAGGAGCTGACGGCGACCGACACGCGGCCGCGCGCGGTCTTTCTGATGTGCGAGCGGCCGGAAAGCCTGCGGCCGCTGCACGCCCTGGAGAGCGCGGGGATCCCGCACGTCAATAGCACGCAGGCCGTCCTGAATACGTATCGTGAGCGCATGATCACGCAGCTGCGCGAGGCCAACGTGCCGTTCATCGACAGCGACGTCATGAGCACCGACGCTCCGCACGCCAACGCGGCGTTCCCCGCCTGGCTGAAGCGAGCGGACGTTCACAACACCCAGGACGGTGACGTCGTCTACGTGGAGAGTGCGGAGGCCCTGCGCGCGGGACTGCAGGCGTTGGCTCAGCGTGGCATTCCGCGTGCGGTCATCCAGCCGCACGTCGACGGCGATCTCGTGAAGTTTTACGGCGTCGGCGCGGGGGGCCGCGCCGACGGCGCGCCGCCGTGGTTTCGATGGTTCTATCACCGCGAGCAGCGCGTGGCGGGTCATGTGTTCGACGCCCGGGCCCTGGGGAGCCTCGTTCGTCGCGCGGCGACCGCGCTCGGCCTCGAAGTCTATGGCGGCGACGCGATCGTGACGCCGACAGGCGCGCTCCGGCTGCTCGACGTGAACGCCTGGCCGAGCTTTGCGCTCTATCGTGAGGAGGCCGCCGACCACATCGCGGCGTATCTGGCGCTGCGCTTCACCGGGGGGCGGTCGTGAGCGGGCGCCGAGAGGTCGGGCCCCGCTCGCGCGCGATCGTCGAGCGCGAGCGCCGGTACGCGGCGCCGGGGGGCCAGTCGTTTTCGCTCTACGCGGGCTTCGCGGTGGCGCGGGGCGAGGGCTCCACCCTCATCGACGAGGACGGCAACGAGTACATCGACTTCATCGCCGGGATCGGCGTCGGCAGTGTCGGGCATTGCCATCCGCGCTATGTCGAGGCGCTCAAGCAGCAGCTCGAGCGCGTGACGTTCGGCAGCTTCACCACCGACACGCGCGCCCGCTTCCTCGAGCGGCTCGCCTCGATCACGCCGGCGGGCATGACGCGCATTCAGCTGTTTTCCGGTGGCGCCGAAGCGGTCGAGGCGGCCCTTCGCCTCGCGAAGGCCGTGACGCGCAAGCACGAGGTCCTCGGGTTCTGGGGCGGCTTCCACGGCAAGACCGGCGGCGTCCTCGGTCTGCTCGGCAGCGATTTCAAGCATCACCTGGGGCCGTTCCTTCCGGGACAGTACGTGTCCCCGTACGCCGACTGCTATCGGTGTCCGCTGCGCCTGCGCTATCCCGACTGCGGCATCGCGTGTGCCGACTATCTGCGGGACGTCATCCGCTATCAGACCGCCGGAGAAATTGCGGCCATCATCGTCGAGCCGGTTCAGGGGACGGCCGGGAACATCGTGCCGCCGCCGGAGTACCTCGCCGCCGTCCGCTCCATCGCCAAGGAGCACGGCGCGCTCTTCATCGCCGACGAGATGCTGACCGGGTTCGGACGGACGGGAAAGATGTGGGGGGTCGAGCACGACCGCGTCGAGGCCGACATCATGACGGTCGGCAAGGGGATGGGCGGCGGGTTTCCACTCAGCGGCGTGATCTCGACCGATGCGCTCACCGCGCACGCGCCATGGTCGAACCCCAGCGCCAGCTCGTCCAGCTACGGCGGCAATCCGCTCGCCTCGGCGGCGGGCCTGGCGTCGCTCGAAATCATTTTGACGGAGGATCTCGTCGCCAATGCCGAGCGCGTCGGCAAGGTCATGCTCGACCGACTCGAGACGCTCAAGGAGAAGTATCGCTGCGTCGGCGAGGTGCGGGGCCGAGGCCTGATGCTCGGCATCGAGCTCGTCCGCGATCGCCAGACCAAGCAGCCGATCGGCAAAGACGCCACGCGCGCGCTCTACGAGGAGTGTCTGCGCCGCGGTCTGGTCGCCATGACGTATTCGCCGACGATTCGCATCAACCCCCCGCTCGTCATCCGCGAAGACACGGCGTTGGCCGGGCTCGCCATTCTCGATGAGGCGCTGGGGGCGATCGTGCAGCGCTTCGGACTCGACTGACGGATGCTGCGAGGCGGGATCATCGGGCTGGGAAACGTCGCGCTCGGCGCCCACGTGCCCGGCTGGATGCGTCGCACCGATGTCGCCATCGTCGCCGTCACCGATGTCGAGCGCACGCGCGCGAGTGCCGCGGAAGTTCCCGCGGCGGCGCGCTGGTACGATTCCGTTGACGATCTCCTGACCCGCGCCGGCGTCGACTTCGTCGACATCTGCACGCCGCCGTCGAGCCACGCCTCGGTCATCGCGGCGGCGCTGGCACGGCGCATCCACGTCCTGTGCGAAAAGCCGCTCGTGTGCTCCGACGCCGAGCTCGCGCCGGTGCGTCACCTCGCGGCGGACAACGGCTGCGTCGTGCACACGGTCCACAACTGGCATCACGCGCCGATCATCACGAAGATCGCGGAGCTGATCGGAGAGCGCGCGATCGGGCGTGTCGAGCGCGTGGTGTGGCGCACGCTCCGCACCGCCCCCGCCGCGGTGCGCGGCGCCAGCGTGAACTGGCGGCTGGATCCCGCGCTCGGCGGCGGCGGCGTGCTGACCGATCACGGCTGGCACGTTTTCTACGTCGTGCCACGGTGGATCGGCGAGGCGCCGGTGTCCGTCACCGCTCGGCTCGAAACGCGTCGCCATCAGGCCGTTGTCGAGGACACCGCCACCGTGCAGGTGCGCTTCCCGACCGCGACCGCGGACATCTTTCTCACCTGGGCCGCCGAGAGTCGCAAGAACGTCGTCGAAGTGATCGGGTCGGACGGCCGTCTCGCCGTCGAGGACGACACGGTGGTGCTGACGGCCGGGGGCGCGCAGCGACGATGGGCGTGTCCGCCGCCGCTGTCGGATGGATCCGTGCATCCCGATTGGTTCGATCCCGTCATCGAGCGATTCGTCGGCGAAATCACCGGTGTGGGCGCGCGCGATGCCAATTTCCGCGAGGCGTCGCTGTGTGCCGTGCTCGAGAGCGCGGCGCGCGAATCGAGCAAGCGGGACGGGCGCCCGATCGCCATCGGTGACCGCGCATGAGCGAGCGGAACGTCGCCGCGCCCGACGCGGTCGTCGCGACGCGGACGCGCGCGACGGCCGTGCTCGTCGTCGTGCCACCAAGCGCCGAGACGGCTGCCGTCATGATGCCGGGCCCGGTGGTCGGCGGCCTGCCGTCGCTGCGCCGCATCGTGCTGACTGCCGCCGCGGCGGGGTACGGCACGATCGCGGTCGCGGGGCCCGATGCCGGCATCGACAACGTCCTCCGTGGGACCGGGGCAACCCGGCGCGCTGCCGCCGGTGTCGTCGCGAATGGCGCCCTGTGCCGCGTCGTGATGCTTCCCGCCAATGTTCTGCCCCGGGAATCCTGGCTGCGATTCCTCGCCGAGACGCCGATCGAGCGGGACACCGTGCTCGTCGACGCATCGATGACGATGGTCATCGAAACGGCCGACGCCGAGCGCGTGATCGAGGCCACGAATCGCTGCGCCACGGTCGAGGCGCTGGCGACCGACCTTCGTCGCGTCTTTGCGCAGCGCCCGTGGGTGCTCGACCCGGACGGTCACTTCGTGCTGTGCTCGACGCGGGACGTCCGACGGGCGGACACCTGGCTGCTCCGCGGGCTCGTGAAGCAGCGCGAGGGGTTCATGTCTCGCCACGTCGAGCGCCGGATCTCGTTGGCGGTCACCCGCCGGCTGGCGCGCACGCGTGTGACGCCCAACGTCATCACGGTGGTGAGCGCCGCCATCGGGCTGGCCGGCGCGCCCTTCTTCCTGTCTCAGAGGCCGCTCGCACAACTGGTCGGCGCGCTGCTGCTGTTGACGCACTCGATCATCGACGGGTGCGACGGCGAGCTGGCTCGGCTCAAATTCCTCCAGTCGCGCCTCGGCGCCGTTCTGGATTTCTGGGCCGACAACGTCGTGCACGTCGTCATCTTCGCCGGCATCGCGATCGGCTGGAGTCTCGCCATCGGCGCCGTGTGGCCGCTCGGGCTGGGCGCCATCGCCGCCGCGGCCACGCTCGGCGCGGCGATGGTGATGTTCGAACGGACCGCGAGCGACCGGCGCGTGCTCGACGGGCCGCGCGCCGCCACGCTCGTCGACGGCCTCGCCAGCCGCGATTTCATCTATCTTCTCGTCCTCGCTTCGGCCTTCGGCAAAGCGACGTGGTTTCTCGCCCTCGTCGCCGTCGGCACGCCGCTCTACGCCGTGCTCGCCGTCTGGCTCGATCTCCGCCGTGGCCGACCTCGCTGACGTCTTCCTCCGAGCCATCGCGCTGTGCGGACGTGCGGTCGCTCTCGGCGGTGTCATGTTCGTGCTCCTCGTCCTGCGGCCCGGCGCCTCGGGCGACGCCGCGCGGGGCGGTCGTCTGTCCGCCACCGCCTGGTCATTGGTCGCGTTCGGTGCGGCGCTGGCGGCCGTGGCCCAGGTTCTCTCGCTGGCCGTCGCGCTCGCCGCGCTCGGCCCCGACGCGCCCTGGCGGCTGCAGGACCTCGTCGCGACGTCGTTTTTCGGGGCCAGCGTGGCGAACATCTGCGTCACCGCGCTCCTCGCCAGCATGGCCTTCATCGCCCGTGGTACCCCACCGCTGGATGCGTGGCGATGGGGCATCGTGCTGGCGTCGTCGCTTGCGATGATCGCGAGTGCTGCGTGGACGAGCCACGCGGTCGCACGGGGAGAGAACCGCGCCGCGCTCATGACCCTGGACGCGCTCCACCAGCTCGGCGCCGCGATCTGGACCGGCGGCCTCGTTCACCTCGTCGCGATGTTTCGCGCGGACGCCCGGCGCATCCCCGTCGGCGTTCTCCGTCGCTTTTCGCTCCTCGCGTCCGGCGCCGTGGTGCTGCTCATCGCCGCGGGCGTCGGTCTCACGGCCGCGTACACCGACGGACTGCAGAGTCTGTTCGGGACGGCGTATGGCGTGATGGTCATGACGAAGATCACCCTGCTGGCCGGCGTGCTGGCTCTCGGTGGCGCCAACTTCATGGCCGTGCGCCGGCTGTCGCAGACGGTCGCTGCGCCACCGGACCGGCTGCGGCGCTTCGTCGAAGTCGAGCTTGGCCTGGGCATCACGATCTTGTTCGCGGCCGCCTCGCTCACCTCGCTGCCGCCTGCCATCGACGTCACGAGCGACCGCGCCACGCTCGCGGAGGTGGCGTCGCGATTCACGCCGCACATGCCGCGGCTGACATCCCCGTCGATCGATCAGCTGCCCGTCGACGACCCGCTCGCCGAGCGGACGGCCGCGGACCGCGCCTGGTCCGAGTACAACCACCACATGTCAGGGCTGTTCGTGCTCGCCATGGGGTTGCTCGCCACGCTCTACGTCAGCGGACACGCGCCGTGGGCGCGTCACTGGCCGCTCGTCCTGCTGGGGCTCGCCGGGTTCATGTTCGTTCGCAATGATCCCGGCGCGTGGCCGCTCGGCCCACAGGGGTTCTGGGCGAGCATGATGCAGCCGAGCGTGCTCGAGCATCGCCTGTTCGTGGTCCTCGTCGTTCTGCTCGGCATCTTCGAGTGGCGGGTGCGGGTCGGCCGGATTCGGCGGCCGGGCGCGGCGCTGGTCTTCCCGCTCCTGTGCGCGGTGGGCGGCGGCCTGCTGCTCGCACACTCGCACGCGAGCCTCAACATCAAGACGGAGTTCTTGCTCGAAGTCACCCACGCGCCGCTCGGCGTCCTCGGCATTGTCGTCGGCTGGGCGCGCTGGCTCGAGCTGCGGTCGTCCGCGCCGGAGGCTCGAGTCGCCCGCCGGGTGTGGGCGTTCGGCCTCGCGGTCTTCGGCGTCGTGCTGCTGCTCTATCGGGAGAGCTGAGGCGCCCGCGGTTGAAGAGCAGGCTCGTTCGTGTGGCGCTGCTCGTGCTCGGAGTCGTGGTGCTCGGCGCGCTCGTCGTCACCACCGGCTCGGCGGCGATCCTGTCCGCGATGGCGCGGCTGTCGTGGCGCCTCGCCGTGTTCGTGTGCTTCCCCTTCGTGCTCGTCACGCTCTTCGACACGCTGGGGTGGCGCTTCGCCTTCATCCGCGACCGCGTGCGATTCCAAACGCTCGTGTGGGCTCGCCTGGCCGGCGAAGCGTTCAACCTCACCACGCCGACCGCGGCGTTGGGCGGCGAGGCCGTCAAAGCGTGGCTGCTGTCCGGGTATGCGCCCCGCGACGAGACCGTATCGTCGGTGATCGTCGCGAAGACCACCATCACGCTGGCGCAGGGACTGTTCCTGGCGCTCGGCATCGTCGTCGCGTGGGTATTCGTGCCGTCGGACTCTTTGCTGCTGCGCGCCATGCTGTGGCTCGTGTGCATCGAGCTCGTCGCGATCGGGGCGTTCGCCGTCGCGCAGCGCCGTGGGATCGGTCACCGGACGCACCGGCTCGTGCAGTGGGCTGGTCTGCGCGTGCCGGTCTCGGGCGAATTGCTGAGCCGCCTCGACGAGAACCTCGCGGACTATTACGGACGCCGCCCGCGACGTCTGATCCTGTCCCTCGGTTTCCACTTCGTGGCGTGGTGCCTCGGGTCGCTCGAGACGTACATCGCGCTGCGGTGGCTGGGAACGGATGTGTCCCTCGCCACGGCCACGGTCATCGAAGCATTCGGGACGGCGATCCGCTTCGCCACGTTCTTCATCCCCGCCAGTGTGGGCGTACTCGAGGGCGGGTACGTCCTGATCTTTTCCGCGCTGGGGCTGACGCCCGCGCTGGCGATCTCGTTTGGCCTCATGCGGCGCCTGCGCGAGCTCGCATGGATCGCCGTGGGCCTGGTGGCATTCGTCGCGGGCCCGATGCTCGGGGCCCCGCGTGTGTCGCCGCCCGAGCCGGAGTCGGCAACACACGACGCCTCCATCACTTCGTAAGCGCGTGCCGCGCGTGCGCCGCTACGGCGTCAGGCGGCGGATCGTCGGCGGCCTCGCCGCGCGGTCGCTTTGGCCCCGGGCTTGCGCTGGCCGCGCTGCATGACCGCGGCGCCGCGACTCAACAGGCCGCTTGCCAGCCGCGCGACGCCGCCGCCCAGCTCGCGCGCCGGCTCGGCCACACCGCGCGACACGCCCTTGCCGACCTCGACCAGATCGCCGCCGATGTCCTCGGCGGCTTTGATCGAGCCGCGCGCCGCGCGGACGACCACGGACCCGAGTTCGCCACCGACGCCTTCGACGGCGTGAAGCGCCTCGATCAGTGTGCGCTCGGTGAGGTGAATGACTCCCACGGAGAGCGCCTCCGCGGCGCCGACCGCGCTCGACATGATCGACTGCCCGAACCGCCCGGGTTCCACTTCGTTGCTACGTCGCATTGCCATGATCTCCTCCCCGCTCATGACTTCGGTGTGACGTTCTTCCTCCCCGCGCGCCGGCGAGCTCGGGGGGCCGTCCGCGCCGGTGTGCCGTCCGCGCCGATCTCCCGTACGCCCGCGACGGCGCGCGACAGCGTCGTTCGCACCGCGCGGCTGGTGGCGCCCCCGATGCGATCGGCCGCTTCCTGCGCGCCACTGGCCGCGCTCTCGGCAAGCTGACGCACATCGGCGCCGAGGTCGCGCGCGGCGGCCACGCTGCCTTCGACGGCGCGGCGGGCGGCGATCGCCACGTCACCGCCAACGTCGCTCGTGGCCTTGACGGCCCCGTGTGCTGCCGATCGCGCCGCGCCGCCGAGCTCGCCGCCGATCGCTTCGGCGGCCGTGACCGTGCCTCGGATGGCTTCGCGCGCAACGACGCCGAGGTCGGCGCCGATCGTGTAGGCCGTCTTGATCGAGCCGCGCACGGCGGCCACGGCCGCCGTGCCGATCGCGCCGCCGACGTCCTGCGCGCCGGCGAGCGCGGTCACCAGCGTGTCGCGCACGACATGCAGCACGCCGACCGAGACGATTTCGCCCTCGCTGACGGCGCGCTCGATCGCGCGGTTGACGCGCGAGGGTTCGGCGGCGCGCGCGGGACGCGGGCGCGGCTCAGTGCGTTGGGATCGTTTTGCTCGCGGTGCCATGGCCATCTCCTTGACGACGCAGCTGTGTCAGCCCGAATGAAAGCGCGGCGGTGCCGGCCACGAGCGCCCAGTCGCTCGCGCTCAAGGGCGTCAGGCCGAGCAGGCCGCGCAGCGGCGGCAGCGCCATCGCCGCCAGCTGCAGACCGAGCGTACCGGCGACCACCGCTGGCAACACGGCGCTGCCGGAACCCTCGCCGTGGTTCTGCCGCGCGCGCGAGCGGTACGTCAGCGCGTGAAGCAGCTGCGCGCTCGTGAGCGTCGAGAATGCGAGCGACGTCGCGCGCGGCCCGGCGCCGTAGCGTGCCAGCGCGACCGCGTGTACGCCGAGCGTCGTCGCCGCGAGGACGCTCGCATCGCCCGCGATCCCGAGCAGCGCCGGCTTGGACAGGATCGGCGCGGCCGGGTCGCGCGGTGGCCGGGCCATCACGTCGGGCTCCGCGGGCTCGACGGCCAGCGCGAGCGCGGGCGCGACGTCAGTCAGCAGGTTGATCCACAGGAACTGGATCGCGGACATCGGGCGCGGAATACCGACCGCCAGCGCACCAAGGGTCACCAGGATCTCGCTGAAGTTCGTGGCGAGCAGGAACCGGAGCGACTTGGCGATGTTGGTGTGGATGGTCCGCCCCTGCGCGATCGCGGTGACGACGCCGCTGAAGTCGTCCGTCATGAGCACGACGTCCGCCACGTCACGCGCGACGTCGGTGCCGCGCGCGCCCATCGCGACGCCGATGTCGGCGGCCCGGAGCGCGGCGGCGTCGTTGATACCGTCGCCCGTCATGGCCACGACCTCGCCGCGACGCTGGAGCGCGCGGACGATCCGATACTTGTCGGCGGGCGAGACGCGGGCGAAGACATCGACCTCGTGCACCAGCTGCGCGAGTGTCTCGGTGCTGAGCTCGTCGACGTGCGAGGCGTCCACGACGCGCGGCGCGCCGTTGCCGAGACGCAGCTCGCGATAGATCGCGGCCGCGGTGCGCGCGTGATCGCCGGTGAGAAGGATCGTCCGGATGCCCGCCGCGCGACACGCGCGGATGGCATCGCCCACGCCCGGGCGGATCGGGTCCGTCAGCGCGACGAGGCCGACCCAGACGAGGCGGTCGTAGTCCGGCTCGTCGCTGTCCGCAATGAGTTTGTACGCGAGCCCGAGCACCCGGAGCCCGCGCGCCGCGATGCCGTCGTTCACGGCGAGGAGCTCGCGTCGCACGTCGGGTGTCAGCGCACGCTCCGCGCCATCCTCGAGCCAGCGATCGGCACGGCCGAGGATTTCTTCGGGCGCGCCCTTGACCATGACGAGGTCACCCGCGGGGGCGGCGTGCACGGTGCCCATCCAGTTGTCGCCGTTGGTGCGCTGGCGCCGCCGCAGCACGGGATGGCGCCGGCGGTGCTCGCGATAGTCGACGCCGGCGTCGGCGGCGGCGAGCAGCAGCGCGGTCTCCGTCGAGCTGCCGCGGCTCACCGCGCCGTCGTCGAGCAGCTCGGCCTCGTTGCACAGCACCGCGATGTTGAGCGCGCGCGCGAGCGCGACGTCGCTGACGCGCTCGTCGGCGAGCTCGCGTCCCTGGCCGTATTCGCGTCGCCCGATGCACCACGAGTCGACGGTCATCCGGTTCTCGGTGAGCGTGCCCGTTTTGTCCGCGCAGATCACCGTGACCGCGCCGAGGCTCTCGACGGCGGCGAGCCGCCGCACGAGCGTCCCGCGGCGCAGCATCCGCTGGGTGCCGAGCGCCAGCGTCGTCGTCGCCACGGCCGGCAGGCCCTCGGGCACAGCGGCCACCGCGAGCGAAATCGCACTGCGCGCCATCTCGAGGAACGGCACGCCGCGCAGGATGCCGAGGCCGAGCGCTGCCGCGCAGGCGCCCAGTGACAAACCCACGAGGCGCCGGCCGGTGCGGTCCAGCTGCGCCTCCAGCGGGGTCGGCGGCGATCCCGTGTCGGCGACGAGCGCGCGGATGCGACCGAGCTCGCTGGCCCGGCCCGTGGCCGTGACCACCGCGAGCCCGTGCCCCTCGGTGACAACGGTCCCGGCGTAGACCATGTTGGTGCGATCGCCGAGCGCGCCGTTCATGTTGGGCGGCACGGACGTGATCTTCGCCACCGGCACGCTTTCGCCCGTGAGCGCGGACTCGTCCACGCTGAGCCCGTGGCTCTGGACGACACGTCCATCGGCGGGCACGTCGTGGCCGGCTTTGAGCACGAGCATGTCGCCCGGAACCACGGCCGCCGCCGCGATGTCCGCTTCGGCGTCGTCGCGGCGCACGAGCGCCCGCGCCGTGGTCGCGCACTGCAACGACGCGAGCACGCGCTCGACGCGCTTTTCGGTGACGAAGCCGACGGTCGCATTCGCCGCGACGACGGCGAGAATCACCGCGGCCTCGACGGGCGCGGCGCTCACCAGCGACAGCGCCGCCGCGCCGCCGAGCAGCATGACGGGCAGCGAAGTGAGGTGGCCCGCGAGGATCGCCAGCGCCGACTTGGGCGCGGGCGCGGGCAACCGGTTGGCGCCGAACGTGGCGAGCCGCTGCTCGGCGTCCTGGGCGGTGAGGCCTGCCGCGCCCGGCGTCGCCAGACGGGCCATGACCTCGTGCGCGCTCAAGCGATGCCAGTCGCCGGTTGCGGCAGCCTCGGTGGCCGCCGGCTGGTGACCGTTCGTGTGCCGGTGGACGTTACGCGTATGCCGTCGGACGGCGACCATGAGACCGCGCGTGTCGACCAGGCGTCGATCGAACGAGACGAGCAGGCTTCCGGTGACGGCGCTGGCGCGGACCTCGCGGATACCGGTTTCGCTCGCGAGACGGTCGGCCAGGCGGGCGGCGAGCGTCGGCTTACCGCGAACGGCGGGAACACGAAGCCGGGCACGTCCCGGCACGGCGACGGAAACGGCGAAAACCGCAGGCGGCACGGGCTACACCTGCGGCGCCGGCCGATGACGGCGCGGCGTGCGGAGTGCGGTTAGCGGGTGGAGGTTGGCTTCGGGCGCGCCGGGCGGAAGTGGCGAGCCTCGAAGTAGCGATCCATCTCGTTGCCGAAGGAGCGGCGCATCGATGCGGCGGCGTCGAACACGAGTTCGGCAATGAACCCGAGCACCAACGTAGCGACCATCACCGGTCCCTCCCTCCGAGGTCAGCGTGCAATACGTCTGCCCACCAGGGTACGGAGCCAGTGTGACAGGTTCGTGTCGTCGACGGCACATATTTCTTACGATTCCGCGCCTATGTGAAGCCAGTTGCTGAACACGCGCTGCCCGAATTGCGAGGTGTTGAGCAACGCGGCGGCGACAGTCGTGCCGTGCGCCAGCAGGATGCTTGCGATCGGCCGTGCAAAGCCGAACGATGCGAGACCCACCACAAGCAGGTTGGCGCGCGCGGCAATGCCGAGCGTGCGGCGCACGGCCGTGATGCTGTCCCGGGCGAGATCGAGCGCAAGGACGACCCGGTCGAGGCCGCCGCGCAGGAGCACGACGTCGGCCGCCTCGGTCGCGACGTCGGCGCCGCCCGGCACGGTGATGCCAACGTGCGCCTCGTCCAGGGCCAGCGCGTCGTTGATACCGTCGCCAACCATCGCGACCACGCGGCCCTCGGCCTTGAGCTCGGCGATGAGTCGCGCCTTGTCGTCGGGCAGGAGGTCCGCGTAGTGGTGGCGCAGCCCCAGCGACTCGGCGATGACGCGACTGGGCGCCTCGTGGTCGCCCGACAACAGAATGACGTTGCGCATGCGTCGCTCGCGCAGCGCCAGCACGGCCTCGCGCGCGTCCGCGCGAAGCTCGTCCTGCAGCACGAGCATCGCAGCGAGCCGGCCGTCGACGGCGACGAACAGCGGCGACGCGCCCACGGCGTGCGCCTCGGCCTCGTCGGCCCGCGCGCGCTGCAGCAGGATCTCGTGTCGCTCCATCCAGCGACGGCTGCCCACGAGGATCTCGTGGCCTTCGACGCGGACCTTGAGCCCGAGGCCCACACGCTCGGACGTCGTGACCGCCTCGGGGACCGCGATGCCCCGCTCGGCGGCGAGCCGGCTGACCGCGCGCGCCACGGGGTGCCGGAACGGGCGTTCTGCCGCCGCCACCAGCCCGAGAACTTCGTCCTCCGAGAGCGCGGCGTACACGGCGATGCGCGCGACGCGCGGCGCGCCGATCGTGAGCGTGCCGGTCTTGTCGAACACGACCGTATCGACGCGGGCGAGGTTCTCGAGCACGCGCGGGCCTTTGATCAGGATGTCGCGGCGCGATGCGCGCTCGATCGACGCCACGATCGCGGTCGGGATGCCGACACGCGCGGCCATGCCGTAATCCGACACGAGGATCGCGGTGCCGGCGTCGAGGCTGCGCGCGACCGCCGCACCCAGCGCGGCCAGCCCGAGCGTGCGGGTGACGTCGCGGTCGGCGAGCCGCTCGGCGAACGCCTGGATGTCGGACCTCTCCTCGGTGGCCCGCTGGATCGCGTCCACGATGCGGCCGACGCTCGTCTCGAGGCCGATGCGATCGACGCGAACGGTGATCTCGCCGTGCTCGACGACGGTCGCGGCGAACACGGCGTCTTCGGCATGGCGCTCGACAGGCAGCGCCTCGCCCGTCATCGTCTGCTGGTTCACGAGCGCCTCGCCGCCGACGATCGTGCCATCCACAGGCACGCGCTCGCCCGCGCCGATGACGATGACGTCGTTCGGCAGCAGCGCTCGCACGGGCGTCGCGCCCGTGTCGTTGGCCCCGACGCGGCGAACGACGGTGTCGGGCGGCGCGACGACGTCGTTCAGCGAGCGCCGTGCCGTGACGACGGTCCGCGCCACGACGTACTCGCCGAGCGCGCGCAGCCAGGTGAGCAGGGCGGACGCGGTGTAGTGCTGGCGGGCGGTCAGCAGGAGCAGCGTCGCTGCCTCCAGCACGTCGCCGTTGAGCCGCCGCCGCCGCCCGGGGGGGCCCGCCCGCACCACGGCCGGGAGCTCGGCCGCCATGACCAGCGCGGCGGTCACCGCGGGAGGCGCTGGCAACAGCGTCGCCGCCAGCACCGACGTGGTCCCCACGAGCCTGAACAGCGGCGGGCGCGTCTCCCCGAGCCGCGGCCGCGACGCGCGCTTATGACGTGATGCGGTGGAGCCCGCGAGCCGCATATCGAGGCGCTCGAGCACTTCGACGATGCCGTTCTCGGCGAGCCGGAACGGGTCGTAGTCGATGCGCACGCTGCCCGTGACGGGGCTCCCGCTCACCCCGCGGACGCCGGGCACCTCGCGCAGCGTCGACTCCACGACGGTGCGTCGCCCACGCAGCCACGCCGCCGGATAGCGGACGCGCAGGCGTCCACGAACCGAATGCGCGATCTGATGACGCACGCGCTCAGTCCGACGCTGAGGTGTTGTAGTCGCGGAAGAGGCCGTGCGCGTACCAGAGCGCGCTCGACCAGGCCAGCGGCGCGGCGCGACCGCGCACGAACTCGGTCAGCGCCCACGCCGCGAGCGATGCCGTCACCAGCCCGGCGAGACCGACGAGTCCGCGACTGCCGCGCTGCACGCGCTGGTCGAGCTCGCCGAACATCTGCCGCACGCCGAGCGCGAGCGTCGCACCTGGCACGGGCGTTGGCGTGGTGCTCGAATGGCCGTTCGTGGTCGGCGACGTCGGCGTTTCGAGGCCCGCGGCCCCCGCGACAGCCGCCGTGATCGCATCGCGATCGCCGGCCTCCGGGTCGTACAGAACGAGCAGGCTTCGCGTGCGCGGTGACCACGTCGATGTGATCACGCCACGCTCAGCGTTCGCGGCGGCCTGAATGTCGTCGGCGGCAACACCGCTCGGAAGCCGCAGCCGGAGCCGACCGGGGATGTCGTGCGCGATGTGCACGGCACTCATCGCGACGTCACGAGCGCTGGCGGGCGCCGTTCGCGGTACGGCGGCGAACGCGAGCCGCCCGCGGTGGTGCCTCCTCGGACTCGTCGGCGACGTCTTCCAGCGAAGCCGCCGCGTCGTCGACGTCGAGATGCTCACGCCGGGCCCGTGCCTCCGCGAGGACGTCCTCGAACGACTCCATCTGCTCGGCGACGATGCGACGAGCGTCCTCGAGCATTCCGAGTCCCGCGGCCGTCGCCTCCACGGCAAAGGGCCGGAACACGCGGGCCATCACCGGCACGATTGACGCGGCGGCGAGGCCCAGGACGAACGACAGCGGAGAAAAACGCATGATGGCCTCCAGGTCGAGCGAGCAGTGATCTTACTCGCGGAACAGTACTCCGTTTGCTACGTAACTGTTACGAATCCCCTCGGGCTGCGGAAGGTTGCCAAAAGCGAGACTTCATCGCGTCGTCATCAAATCGTAACCGAGCGTGACGATCATGCGTCCGGCGAGAGCACTCACGCCACGGAGGACGAACATGATCAGGGCTCTGGGGGTGGGCGTTCGCGAGGAACACGGCGCATGGCTCCTTCGTCGACTCTGCCTTCGCCCGGGCGCGGGCGAGCTCACCGCGCTGCTCGCGGATCGTTCCGTCGAGGCGCGGGCACTGTTGGAGTGTATCGCAGGACATCGCGTTGCTGCGGAGGGGCGGGTCTGGATCGGCGATCTTCCGGTGATGCGTGAGACGCTGCGTCGGGTGCGCGGTCTCGTCGGCGACGTCGTCGTCGGCGCCCCGCCACCGGATCGCTCGCTGCTTCGGCACGTTCTGCTCAAGCCGGGCGTCGGTCTCGGGCGTCTGCTTCCACTGCGGCACCCGCGCGAGCGCGCGGTGGCGCTGCAGGCGCTCGCGGACGTCAGCCTCGGCGCGCGCGTCCGTGAGAGCGCATCGGCGCTGTCGGCCGTCGACCGGGCGCGGCTCGAGGTCGCGCGCTGCTTTGCTCACCAGCCGCGCGGCGTCGTTGTGCGCGACGTCGACACGGCACTTCCGGCGGCCGCGGCCGGGGAGATTCTCGCGCTGATCCGACGGCTCGCGCGCACACGGCGCGTGCCGGTGATCGCCTCGCTCGCCTCGGGCGCCGCGGCGCGCGCGTATGCCGACCACGTCATCGTGCTTTCCGAGGGCAGAGTCGTGTTCGACGGATTGCCCGGCGCGCTCACCGAGGCGCACGTCGCGTGCGCCCAGGCGTCTGCGGCGCCCGGGCTCGCCTGACATGAGCGCCGACGATCGCGTCGGGTCGCAGTCCCGCGCCGAGCTGGCGGCGGATCTCGCGGTGCGCGGCGGACGCCTCGCGCTCGAGCACTTCTATCAGGCGCGCGCGTCGGTCAGCGACGCCCAGCTGGCGATCAGGAGTGCGCTCGGTCGCGAGATCGCTCGCGGCTTTCCGATGGATGGCCTGCTCGGGGGCCAGTCGCCGCGCGAAGCGCCGCTTTCCGACGCGCGATACGAATGGATCCTCGATGCGATCGACGAGACCCACAATTTCGTGCGCGGGTTGCCGGGCTTCTGCGTGTCGGTGGGCATTCTGCGTGAGGGCGACGTCTTCGCGAGCGCGGTCTACGACCCGGTCGCGCGGTGGCTGTTCACCGCCTGCGTCGGCCGCGGCGCGTGGCTCAACGACCGTGCGCTGAGCGTGCACGGCGCGGCCCCGCGCGACGGTGCCCTGTGCTCGTTCCGGACCCCGTGTCGCACGGGCGTGCCGGACTTCGTCGACGACTGGATGCAGCGCCACCGCGTCCGCCGCTTCGGCTCGACGACGCTGGATCTCTGCTACATCGCGCTCGGCGGCCTCGACTTCGTGCACGACGACGCGGCCTCGCTCTGGGACATCGCGGGCGCGGCGGCGATCGTGCTCGAGTCCGGCGGTGTGCTCAGCGACGACGACGGCGAGCTGCTGTTTCCCGTGACCGCCGCGCAGCGGGCCGGCGCGCCGATCGCGCTCCTCGCGGGCCAGCCGGCGGCGCACGCTGCCGCGCTGCGCGACATTCGCATCGCGCGCTCGACGCGCGTGTCGAGCTGACGGCTTCGCCCGGCGTGCCCGAGCGCGAGCGTGCGACCGAGCGGGGCCGCGCGCCGGGTGGTGAGGTGTCATACAATGTTCACCGGAGCGTCATCGTCCCGTAACGTGCCGCAGCCAGACTCGGAATCGTTGATGAGTGGAGCGACCGTCGCGCGCCAGCAGCCCGCCCGCGTGCTCGTCGTCGAGGACGAGCGCGATGTCGCGGAGCTGATCCGCTACAACCTCGGCAAGGAAGGGTACGACGTCGTCGTCGTCTCGACGGGCTCGGACGCCGTCAAGCAGGCGCGCGACATGCGGCCCGACGTCGTCCTGCTCGACATCATGGTCCCTCAGCTCAACGGCTGGGAGGTCTGCCGCCGACTCAAGCGCGATCCCGCGACGAAGAGCATCCCAGTCATCATGGTCACGGGACGCGTGGAGGAAGGCGACAAGGTGCTCGGCTTCGAGATGGGTGCCGACGACTATGTGACCAAGCCGTTTTCGACGCGCGAGCTGCTCGCCCGCATTCGCGCCGTCGGCCGGCGCGGCCACGCGGCGTACCCGCCCGAGAAGACCATGCAGCTCAAAATCGGCGACCTCGAGATCGATCGCTATCGCTTCGAGGTCCGGATGAAGGGCCGCGTCGTCGAGCTCACGCCGAAGGAGTTCGAGCTGCTCGCCATCCTCGCCGGCTCGCCGGGGCGCGTCTTCGGTCGGCAGCAGCTGCTCGACGCGGTGTGGGGCCGGGACGGCTTCGTCGAGCCGCGCACCGTGGACGTCCACGTCGCCCGGCTACGCAGCAAGTTCGCCACCGCGCGCGTGCCCGCGCCGGGCATCGATACGGTTCGGGGCGTCGGCTACCGCTTCCGCGACTCCGATCGCGCGTAACACGACTGTAACGTTCCCGTCATTTCGCTGAAACAGCACCGCGCCACTATGTGCAGCGACAGAGGAGGACTGACTGCATGAAGACTGTGATCGCGGGACTGCTCGCGCTGATGGTCGGATCGTTCGCGCAGCCGGCCCAGGCCCAGACGCTCATCAACGGCGCCGGGGCGACCTTTCCGTATCCGATCTATTCGAAGTGGTTCGACGAGTACACGAAAATCGATCCGGAGGTTCGCTTCAACTACCAGTCGATCGGCAGCGGCGGCGGCATCAAGCAGGTCTCCGCGCGGACGGTCGATTTCGGCGCCTCGGACGGGCCGATGACCGACGAGCAGCTCAAGCACGCGCCGAGTGAGCTGCTCCACATCCCGACCGTGCTCGGCGCGGTCGTGGCGACATACAACCTGCCGGGCGCGCCGAAGCTCAAGTTCAGCGGCGACGTCCTCGCCGACATCTTCCTCGGCAAGATCACGAAGTGGGACGACCGCCGGATCACCGCGCTCAACGCCGGCGTGTCGCTGCCCGATCAACCCATCGTCGTCGTCCACCGCTCGGACGGCAGCGGCACGACGTACATCTGGGTCGACTACCTGTCGAAGATCAGTCCCGAGTGGCAGCAGAAGGTCGGCAAGGGCACGTCGGTGAACTGGCCGGTGGGGCTGGGCGGCAAGGGGAACGAGGGTGTATCGGGGCAGGTGAAGAACCAGCCCGGCGCGCTCGGCTACGTCGAGCTCGCGTACGCCGTGAAAAACAAGCTGCCCGTCGCGTCGATCAAGAACGCCGCTGGCAAATTCGTGGAGCCGACGATCGCCACGACGACGGCCGCGGCCGCCGGCGCGGCGCGCAGCATGCCGGAGGACTTCAGGGTGTCGCTCACGAACCCGCCCGGCGAGGAGGCCTATCCGATTGCGAGCTTCACCTGGCTGCTCGTCTATCGCGACCAGCCGAACGAGGTCAAAGGACGTGCGCTCGTGAAGTTCCTGTGGTGGATGAGCCACGAGGGCCAGAAGTACGCCGACGACCTTCTCTATGCGCCGCTGCCGACCCAGGTGGTGAAGCAGATCGAGGCGAAGATCAAGCAGATCACCTACCAGGGCAAGCCGCTGGTCGCTGCCCGGTAGGACGGCAATGGCGGTCGTCGCGACGACCGTTCCGGCAACGCGCGCGGCGCCGAGGAACTTCGGCGACCGCGCGCTGCGCGTCGTGCTGACGGCCACCGCGTCCGCGATCGTCGTCCTCGTGGTGGCGCTGGCGGCCGAGATGATCCGCGCCTCGCTGCCTGCCGTGCGCGCATTCGGTTGGCGGTTTCTCTTCACGTCGACGTGGGATCCGGTCGCCGAGCACTTCGGCGCCGTCCCGTTCCTCTACGGCACGCTCGTCTCGTCGTTTCTCGCACTGCTGATCGCCGTGCCGTTGGGGCTCGGTGCCGCCATCTATCTCGCGGAGCTCGCGCCGGTCTGGGTGCGGGCGCCGATTGCGTTCCTGGTCGAGCTCGTCGCTGCGGTGCCGAGCGTAATTTACGGTTTGTGGGGCATCTTCGTGCTGGCGCCGTTGCTTCGCACGTGGGTGCAGCCGGCGCTCGGCGCGACCCTCGGGTTTCTGCCACTGTTCCAGGGTCCGCCGTACGGCATCGGCATGCTCGCCGCCGGTATCATTCTCGCGATCATGGTGGTCCCGTACATCACCGCGGTCAGTCGCGAGGTGCTCCTGGCCGTGCCGAACAGCCAGCGCGAGGCGGCGCTGGCGCTCGGGGCCACGCGATGGGAAACGACCCGGATCGCGGTTCTGCGCTACGGTCGCTCGGGGCTGCTCGGTGCAATCTTGTTGGGCCTCGGCCGCGCTCTCGGCGAGACGATGGCCGTCACGATGGTCATCGGCAATCGTCCGGAGGTCGCCCTGTCGCTGTTCGCCCCCGGCTACACGATGGCCAGCGTCATCGCCAACGAGTTCACCGAGGCGACCTCCGACCTGTACCTGTCCGCGCTGATCGAGATCGGGCTGCTGCTGCTCGCGGTGACGGTGATCGTCAACGGGCTGGCGCGGCTGCTCGTGTGGTCGGTCGGCGGTCCAGTCAGGCGACCGCGCGAATGACGCCACGCGCGCGGCACGCCGTCAACAGGATGATGTCAGCACTCTCCGCGGCCTCGGCAGTGCTCGTCGTGCTGCCGCTCCTCCTGATCTTCGGCTTCCTGCTGTGGCAGGGCGCATCGGCGGTCAATCTGGACTTCTTCACGCACCTGCCGAAGCCGGTCGGCGAGGCGGGCGGCGGCATGGCAAATGCGATCATCGGTTCGCTCGTGCTGATCGCGCTCGCGGCGGCGCTGAGCCTGCCACTCGGCATTCTCGGCGGCGTCTATCTCGCCGAGTCCCGCGATCGCCGGCTGCCGTGGCTCGCGCGCTTCCTCGCCGACGTGCTGAACGGGGTGCCGTCGATCGTCGTCGGCATCTTTGCCTACACGGTGGTCGTGCTGCCCATGAAGCGCTTCTCCGCGCTCGCGGGCGGCTTTGCCCTGGCCGTGATCATGCTGCCGATCGTGGTGCGAACGAGCGAGGAGCTCGTGCGGCTCGTGCCGTCGTCGCTGCGGGAGGCGGCGCTGGCGCTCGGCATCCCGGAATGGAAGGTGCTCCTGCGTGTCGTCCTGCCGACCGCCCGCGCCGGTATCGTCACCGGCGTGATGGTCGCGGTCGCGCGCGTCGCGGGTGAGACGGCGCCGCTGCTGTTCACCGCATTCGGCAATCGCTTCTGGCATCAGAGCCTCGATCAGCCGATCGCCGCCCTGCCGCTGCAGACCTTCGCGTACGCGATCGCACCGTACGACGACTGGCATCGCCAGGCGTGGGCGGGTGCGCTCGTGCTGATCGCGCTGGTGTTCGTGGTGAGTCTCGCGGCCCGCGTCGCCACGCGTGGCCGCTTCACGGGAGTGCGATAGATGGCCGACGGCATTACCGTCCAGGACCTGAACGCGTGGTTCGGCGACACACACGTGCTGCACGGGATCGACATCGCGATGGCGCCGAAGGCCGTCACCGCGCTCATCGGCCCATCGGGATGCGGCAAGTCGACGTTCATTCGGTGTCTCAATCGCATGCACGAAGTCATCCCCGGTGCGCGGATGTCGGGGCGTGTGCGCGTGGAAGGCGTCGACGTGTACGCGCCGGGCACCGACCCGGTTCAGGTGCGGCGCAAGATCGGCATGGTGTTCCAGAAGCCGAACCCGTTCCCGACAATGTCCGTCTTCGAGAACGTCGTCGCCGGCCTGCGGCTGGGCGGCGTGCGCGAGCGCGCCGTGCTGCGGGAGGCCGCCGAGCGGGCGCTGCGGCAGGCGGCGCTCTGGGACGAGGTGAAGGACGACCTCGCCAAATCCGGCATGAGCCTCTCCGGCGGACAGCAGCAGCGCCTGTGCATCGCGCGCGCGCTCGCCGTCGAGCCGGAGGTGTTGCTGATGGACGAGCCGTGCTCGGCGCTCGATCCGATCGCGACCGCGAAGATCGAGGAGCTCATCCTGGAGCTGCGCAGCACGCTGACGGTCGTGATCGTCACGCACAACATGCAGCAGGCGGCGCGCGTGTCGGAAGCGACGGGCTTCTTCCTCCTCGGCGACCTCGTCGAGTTCGGCGTGACGCGCCAGCTCTTCACCAGCCCACGCGACAAGCGGACCGAGGATTACATCACCGGACGGTTCGGGTAGGGGCCCGCGCATGCAGCGACACTTCCACGAGGAGCTGGACGCGCTCAAGCAGACGCTGCTCGCCATGGGCGGCCTGGTCGAAGACCAGATCCGTCGCGTCATGACCGCGCTGATCGAGCGCGACGGCGAGCTGGCCCAGGAGGTGATCGACCGCGACGCACAGGTCAACGCCTACGACATCGAGGTCGACGAGAAGTGCGTCGAGCTGCTCGCACTGCACCAGCCGGCGGCCGGCGACCTGCGGTTCATCACGACCGCCATGAAAATCGTGACGGATCTCGAGCGCATCGGCGACCAGGCCGTGAACATCGCCCAGCGCGGGCTCGAGCTGAACACCGAGCCGCAGCTCAAGCCCTACATCGACCTGCCGCGCATGGCCGAGCGCGCCCAGCGGATGGTGAAGGAGTCCCTCGACGCCTTCGTGACGCGAGACACGGACCTCGCGCGACGCGTGTGCGCCGAAGACGCCGAGGTCGACGCGCTGAAGGAACAGATCTTTCGCGAGCTGCTGACGTTCATGATGCAGGACGCGCGCACGATCCCGCGCGCCATCCGGCTGATCCTGATCTCGCGCTTCCTCGAGCGCGTCGCGGACCATGCGACGAACATCGCCGAGATGGTCATCTACATGGTCGAATCCAAGATCGTCCGGCACAGCCTGGCCTGACACGGCCTCTGTCAGCCGACGATCGGCAGCGGAAGCTGCGCGGCGGCGTCGGGCGTCGTCGGCAGCGTGAAGCGCACCGTCGTGCCCTCGTCTTCGACGCTCTCGATCTTCAATTCGCCGCCGTGCGCGATCACCAGGTGCTTGACGATGGCCAGGCCGAGTCCGGTGCCGCCGAGCTCGCGCGAGCGCGCCTTGTCCACGCGGTAGAACCGCTCGGCGATCCGCGGCAGATCCGCGGCGGGAATGCCGATGCCCGTGTCGCGCACGCGGATCTCCGCGCGCTCACCGTCGAGGCGCCGGGTCGCCACGGTGACCCAGCCGCCCTCGCGCGTGTACTTCACGGCGTTGTCGACGAGGTTGATGAGGATCTGCGCCAGGCGGTCGTGATCGGCGTGCACGCCGAGATCCGGTGGCTGCACGTCGGCGATGAGCCCCACGCGTCCGCTCGCCGCGCGGGGCCGCATGATCTCCAGCACGGAGTCGAGCACCTCCGCGAAGCGGACGGGCCCGCGCCGCAGCGAGACCTTGCCGAGCTCGATGTTGGACAGGTCCGTGAGATCGTCGAGCAGCCGCCCGAGCCGCTCGGTGTGCCGGAACGCGATCTCGAGGAACCGCCGCGCGTGCTCGCGCTCTTCCAGCGCGCCGCCGAGCAGCGTCTCCAGGTAGCCGTGAATGGCCGTGAGCGGCGTGCGGAGCTCGTGCGAGACGTTGGCGACGAATTCCGTCCGCACCTGCTCGAGGCGGCGTAATGCGGTGACGTCCTGCAACACCATCACCACCCCGGTGTCGTCGCCGAACTGCAGCGGCACGGCCGTCATCTGCAGCGTGCGCTCCACCGGATAGCGCAGCCGAAGCTCGCGCCGCACCGGCGCCTCCGCGCGCGCGCTGCGAGCGTCGCGAAAGATCTCGTGGAGCTCGGCGTTGCGCACCACCTCCTGCAGCGGCTTGCCCTCCGCGCTGCCCGCGCCGAACATCGCGCGCGCCCGCTCGTTCATGAGGACGATCGATTCGTGGGCGTCGACGGCGACCACGCCTTCGGCCATGCCGTCGAGGATCGCGGTGACCTTGGCGCGTTCGTCCTGCAGATCGCCGATCTTCTCGCGCAGGCGCGCCATCATCGTGTTGAGCGCGCGCCCGAGCGAGCCGAGCTCATCCACGGCCTCGACGTCGGCGCGCGCGTCGAACTGCCCTTCGCTCATGCGTCGAGCGACCGCCTGCATGTCGACCACCGGTCGCGTGACGCGGCCGGCCACGAAGACACTGATGCCGGCCGCCACCGCGAGCGCGACGAGGCCGCCGGCCAGCATGACGCGATGCAGGCGGCCATAGGAGGCGGTCACCGCAGACAGCGGCAGCGCGAGCCGGAGGACGCCGATGATCTGCGAGTCATCGCGCACGGGAAGCGCCACGTAGAGCAGCGGCGTGCCGACCGACACGCTCGTGCGCAGATCCCGGCCGACGTCACCGGCCAGCGCGGCACGCACCTCCGGCCGCTCGCGGTGGTTTTCGAGCTGTGAGAGGTCGCGCACCCCGATCTCGGAATCGCCGAGCACGACGCCGTCGGGGGTGATGACGGTGATGCGCGATTCCGTTGGGCGGCCGGCGCGAACCGCGAACGCGCGCATGGCGTCGGCCGACGCGTGCCGGCGCAGGAGGTCGCGAGTCTCGTCGTGCAACAGCCGACCGGCCGTCACCGAGCGCGCGGCGAGCGCCTCGACGGCGAACGCTTCGAGCGCGCGGTTGAGATAGAGGCCGGCGGCGGTGCTCGTGAGGGCCACGAAGCCGACGAGCGTGAGTGTGAGCTTGACGACGATGCGGCGCCGGATCGGCAGCAGCAGCCGGGAGAGCATCACGCGGAGTATCTTAGCGGCAGCATGCCCGACGCCGTGGACTTCTTCGCGCGGCACAGCGCGGCCGTCATCTTCTTCTATGTCTTCGCCGAGCAGATCGGCCTGCCGATCCCCGCGGTTCCGATGCTTCTCGCGATGGGGGCGTTTGCCGCCGCCGGCAAGGCCGATCTGAGCGTCGGTCTGGCCTTGAGCGTCGCGGCATCGACGGCGGCCGATTCGATCTGGTACGTGCTGGGCCGCGTGCGCGGTGCGCGGGTGCTGCGGCTGCTGTGCAAGATCTCGCTCGAGCCGGACTCGTGTGTGCGGCGCACGGAGGACGCGTTCGTCCGCTACGGCGTGCGCTCGCTCGTTGTCGCCAAGTTCGTCCCGGGATGGAGCACCGTGGCGCCGCCGCTCGCGGGCATCGTCGGCGTTGGCATCGTGCGATTCGTCGGCTACAGCATCGCCGCCGCCTTCGTGTGGGCGGGCGCCTGGGCGGGCGCCGGCTATCTCGCGGGCGATGCGCTCCGGCACGTCGTCGATGCAAGCGGGCAGCTCGCGAAGGTCGTCGCGGCCGCCGTGGCGGCGGCGATCGTTGCGTACGTGGCGTTCAAGTGGGTTCAGCGCCGGCGCTTTCTGCGTCGGCTTCGTATCGCCCGCGTCGGTCCCGCCGAGGTGAAGCAGCTTCTCGATGGCGGCGCTCCGGTGATGCTCTTGGATCTGCGCTCGCCCCTGGACGTGGCGGCGACACCATACGTGATTCCGGGAGCGCTGCGGATCACGCCCGAAGAGCTGGAGCGCCGGCACCAGGACATTCCCCGAGACCGCGACGTCGTCGTGTATTGTTCGTGACCGAACGAGGCGACGAGCGCCCGGGTGGCGCTGGCCCTCCGACGGCGTGGCGTCACACGCGTGCGGCCGCTCGAGGGGGGATTTGCGGAGTGGAAGGATCGGGGTTTTCCGGTCGTGCCGATCACGGTGGAGAGCGACGCGACGCGCGTGGGGTAGCGCGACAACGGATGCTGTGGCAGAGGTGAGGTGACATGGCGATTTCCCCGCTCGCGGGCAAGCCCGCGCCGCGCGAGATGCTGGTCGACCTGGCGCGGCTCGAGCGCGCGTACTACGAGCATCGGCCCAACGTCGGCAATCCCGATGAGCGGGTGAGCTTCGGCACGAGCGGACATCGCGGCTCCTCGCTGCGCGGCTCGTTCACCGAAGCGCACATCCTCGCCGTCACGCAGGCGATCTGCGAGTACCGGCGACGTCAGGGCATCGACGGGCCGCTCTACATGGGCAAGGACACGCACGCGCTGTCCGGGCCGGCCGAGCGGACGGCCCTCGAGGTGCTGGCCGCCAACGGCGTGGAGACGATCATCCAGCGCGACGACGGCGTGACGCCCACCCCCGTGATCTCGCGCGCGATCCTCGCGTACAACCGCGGTCGCGCCACCCATCTCGCCGACGGCATCGTCGTGACGCCGTCCCACAATCCGCCGGCCGACGGCGGCTTCAAGTACAACCCGCCGAACGGCGGGCCGGCCGATACGCAGGTGACGAGCTGGGTGCAGGACCGGGCGAACGAGCTGCTGCGCCACGGCAACGCGGACGTCAAGCGCGTCGTGTTCGCGGCCGCGCGGAGCGCATCCACGACGCACGCCGAAGATCTCGTGCTGCCGTACGTCGAGGATCTGCGCAACGTCGTCGATCTCGACGCGGTCCGCGAGGCGGGGCTCGCGCTCGCCGTCGACCCGCTCGGCGGCGCCACGCGCGACTACTGGGCGGCGATCAATGACGTCTACGGGCTGCAGATCACGGTCGTGAACCCGATCATCGACCCGCAATTCCCATTTATGACCGTCGATCACGACGGTCAGATCCGCATGGATCCGTCGAGCCCGTATGCGATGACACGGCTCGTCGGTCTCAAGGATCGCTACCGCCTGGCCTTCGCGACGGATCCCGACGCCGATCGCCACGGGATCGTGACCGCGTCCATGGGCCTGATGAACCCGAACCACTACCTCGCCGTCGCCATCGGCTACCTGCTCACGAACCGGCCGCGCTGGCCGAACGGCGCCGCCGTGGGCAAGACCGTCGTGAGCAGCAGCATGATCGATCGCGTCGTCGACAAGTGCGGCGCCCGGCTGTTCGAGGTGCCGGTGGGATTCAAATGGTTCGTGTCGGGACTGTTCGACGGCTCGCTCTGCTTCGCCGGCGAGGAGAGCGCGGGTGCCTCCTTCTTGCGCCACGACGGCAGCGTGTGGGCGACGGACAAGGATGGCCCGCTGCTCGCGCTGCTCGCCGCGGAGATCACCGCGCGCACCGGCAAAGATCCCGGTGAGCACTACCGCGCGCTGACCGCGGAGTTCGGGACGCCGTACTACACGCGCATCGACGCCGGCGCCACGCCGGAGCAGAAGGCGCGCCTGGCGAAGCTGTCGCCCGACGCCGTTGCCGCCACCGCGCTCGCGGGTGAGCCGATCACGGCCAAGCTGAGCCATGCTCCCGGCAACGGCCAGCCGATCGGCGGCGTGAAGGTCATCGCGCGCAGCGGCTGGTTCGCCGCGCGGCCGTCGGGCACCGAGAACATCTACAAGATCTATGCGGAGAGCTTCAAGGACCAGGCGCATCTCGACGCCATCGTGCGCGAAGCGCAAGCGATGGTGGACCGCGCGCTGGGGGGCTGACCGTCGTGCCCAGCCGAGCCGACATGACACCGGCATGGAAAGCGCTGGCCGCGCACTATGACGCGATCCGCCCCGTGCATCTGCGCCGGCTGTTCGCCGACGATGGGACGCGCGGCCAGCGTCTGACCGCCGAGGCGGCGGGACTCTGTCTCGATTACTCCAAGAATCGCGTCACCGACGAGACCCTGCGCCTGCTGGTCGCGCTGGCCGAGGAGTCCGACCTGCGCGGACGCATCGACGCCATGTTCCGCGGCGAGCGGATCAACGTCACCGAGCGCCGGGCCGTGCTGCACGTCGCCCTGCGCGCGCCGCGCGGCACGTCGATCGTCGTCGACGGCGAGAATGTCGTCGAGCACGTCCACGCCGTGCTCGACCGCATGACCGACTTCGTGAACCGCGTCCGGTCCGGGACGTGGCGCGGGCGCACCGGCCACCGCATCCGCAGCGTGGTGAACATCGGCATCGGCGGGTCGAACCTCGGCCCGGTGATGGCGTACGAGGCGCTGAAGTACTACAGCGATCGGGCGCTGACGTTCCGGTTCGTGTCCAACGTCGACGGCACCGACTTCGTGGAGGCGGTGCGCGACCTGGATCCCGCGGAGACGCTGTTCATCGTGTCGTCGAAGACGTTCACGACGCTCGAGACCATGACGAACGCGCAGAGCGCGCGCGCGTGGCTCCTCGGCGCGTTGGGCGGCGATACCGCGGCCGTCGCCAAGCATTTCGTCGCCGTCTCGACGAACGCCAAGGCGGTGGCGGCGTTCGGCATCGATACGAGCAACATGTTCGCGTTCTGGGACTGGGTGGGCGGCCGCTACTCCATGGCCTCCGCCATCGGGCTCTCGACCATGATCGCGGTCGGGCCCGACAATTTTCGTGCAATGCTGCGCGGGCTGCATCTGATGGACGAACACTTCCGCACCGCGCCGCTCGATCGCAATCTGCCCGTGCTGTTGGGCCTGCTGGCGATCTGGTACGGCGACTTCTTCGGCGCCGAGACCGTCGCGATCCTGCCCTACGACCAGTACCTCAAGCGCTTCCCGGCGTATCTGCAGCAGCTGACGATGGAGAGCAACGGCAAGCGCGTCACGCTCGACGGCGAGCCGGTGCCGCACGCCACGGGGGCGATCTACTGGGGCGAGCCCGGGACCAACGGCCAGCACTCCTTCTATCAGCTGCTCCACCAGGGCACCCGCCTCGTGCCGTGTGACTTCATCGCCTTCGCGCATCCGCTGAATCCACTCGGCCAGCATCACGATCTGCTGCTCGCCAATGTCGTCGCGCAGAGTGAGGCGCTCGCCTTCGGCAAGACGGTCGACGAAGTGAGAGCGGAGGGCACGCCCGACTGGCTCGTACCGCACCGCGTGTTCCAGGGCAACCGGCCGTCGAACACGATCCTCGCGGAGCGGCTGACTCCCGAAACGCTGGGCGCGCTCGTGGCGCTCTACGAGCACAGCGTGTTCACGCAGGGCGCCATCTGGCGGATCGACTCGTTCGACCAGTGGGGTGTCGAGCTCGGCAAGGTCCTCGCACAACGAATCATCGCCGAGCTCGACAGTCCCGCGGAGCCGACGCTCACCCACGACAGCTCGACGAACAGTCTGATCCGCCGCCTCCGCCACCTGAAAGCGAGTCGATGATGCAGCTGGGAATGATCGGGATCGGCCGAATGGGCGGCAACATGACCCGGCGGTTGATGCGCGCCGGACACCAGCTCGTCGTCTATTCCAACGACGCGGCGTCGCGCACCGCATTCGCGAAGGAGTCGGGCGCCGTCGCCGCGTCGTCGCTCGGCGAGCTCGTGAGCCGCCTCGACGCGCCGCGCGCGGTCTGGCTGATGGTGCCGGCCGCGGCCGTCGATCCCACGCTCGAGCAGCTCGCACCCGTCGCCAGCCGGGGCGACATCCTCATCGACGGCGGCAACTCGTACTACGTCGACGACATCCGTCGCGCCAGGGAGCTCGCGCCGGGTGGCATCCACTATGTCGACTGCGGCACCAGCGGCGGCGTATGGGGGCTCGAGCGCGGCTATTGTCTGATGATCGGCGGCGAGCGCGCGATCGTCGAGCATCTCGACCCGATTTTTGCGGCGCTGGCACCCGGCCGCGACGCGGCGCCGCGGCTACCGGGGCGCGACAAGGTCGGCGGCACCGCCGAGCACGGTTACCTGCACTGCGGACCGCACGGTGCCGGTCATTTCGTGAAGATGGTCCACAACGGGATCGAGTACGGCGTCATGGCCGCGTACGCCGAGGGTCTCAACATTCTGCGGCACGCCAACGTCGGCCGCGCCGAACACGCCGTCGACGCGGAGACGACGCCGCTGCGCAATCCGGAGGAGTACCGGTACGAGCTCGATCTGCGCGACATCACCGAGCTGTGGCGTCGCGGAAGCGTGATCGCGTCGTGGCTCCTCGACCTCACGGCGAGCGCGCTACTCACCGACCCGCAGCTCGCGGGGTTCGCCGGACGCGTGTCCGATTCGGGCGAGGGGCGGTGGACGATCAAGGCGGCCATCGACGAGGCGGTGCCGGCGCCCGTGCTCACCGCGGCGCTCTACGAGCGGTTCACGTCTCGCGGTGAGGGCGATTTCGCGAACAAAGTGCTCTCGGCCATGCGCTACGCGTTCGGCGGCCACCACGAGCAGTCGCCTCGCTGACCGCGCTCCTAGGCCGCGCCGCGCCGGTCTTCCGCCGTCGCCTCGTCGTTGAAGTCGACGTCGCTCGCCAGACGACCGGTGATCAGCCGCGCCCCGCGATTGAACGTCAGATACTCGACGGCCCAGTCGATGAGGACGGTCACCCGACTGCGGAACTGCACGATGTACATGAGGTGGACGAACACCCACACCACCCACGCGATGAACCCCGAGAGATGCAGTCCGAAGACGTTGGCCACCGCCGACGCACGACCGATCACCGCGAGCTCGCCTTTGTCGACGTACCGGAACGGCGGCAGCGGTGTGCGGCCTCGGATTGTCCTGAGGATCGACTTCGCGGCGTACGCGCCGCCCTGCATGGCGACTTGCGCCACACCGGGCAACGGCTTGCCGTTCGCGTCCGACGCGAGGGCCAGGTCTCCGACGATATAGACATCGGGGAAGCCGGGCACGGTGAGATCGGGATTGACCTTGATCCGCCCGCCGCGATCCGTCTCCGCGCTCATGCGACGGGCCAGCGGGCGCCCCAGCGGGGGCGCCGTGACGCCGCCGGCCCAGATGACGGTCTTGGACCGGATGCGATCGACGGCGCCGTTGCTCTCGACCGTGACGCCATCGGAATCGATGTTCTTCACCATCACGCCCGTCTTCACGTGCACACCGAGGTGCGCGAGCGATTCGGCCGCCTTCGCGGAGAGATCTTCGGGAAACGACATCAAGACTCGCGGCGCGTGGTCCAGGACGACGATCTCGGCCTCTTCGGGGCGAATCGAGCGGAAGTCGTCTTTGAGCGTCTGTCGCGCGATCTCCGCGATGGCGCCCGCGAGCTCGACGCCGGTGGCGCCCGCGCCCACGATGACGAACCGCAGCCAGGCGCGTCGCTCGGCCGGATCGGTGAGACGCTCGGCCGCCTCGAACGCGTACAGAATTTTGTGGCGGATGGTCGTCGCTTCTTCGATGCTCTTCATTCCTGGCGCCGACGGTCGCCACTCATCGTGGCCGTAGTACGAGGTCTCGGAGCCCGCGGCGACGATCAGCGAGTCATAGTCGATCACCGCACCATCGGCCAGCCTGAGCTGCCTGGCCACGGGGTCGATGTCGACGACGTCGCCCAACAGGACTCGCGTATTTTTCTGACGACTCAGCACGCCGCGGATCGGCGCGGCGATCTGACCGGGCGACAGCGAGCCGGTGGCCACCTGGTACAGCAGCGGCTGAAACAGATGGTAGTTGCGGCGATCGATGAGCGTGACGTCGACGGGCGCCGACTCGAGCGCGCGCGCCGCGCGCAGGCCGCCGAAGCCCCCGCCGATGATGACGACACGGTGCCGCGCGCTCATGGCTTCACTGTACGCCCGGGGCAGTCGGTTGGCGCGTTCGACACGCCCGCTCCGGCCGCGCGCGTTCAGTCTTTCGAGCGTCTCGTGAGCGAGAAGAAGATCG
>Ga0310810_10000054_pt1 | contig 136323 bp, 123 predicted proteins | sample NCmetagenome_FD_207641 | JGI IMG/M metagenome (GOLD analysis project Ga0310810, IMG submission 207641) | Soil microbial communities from experimental microcosm in Duke University, North Carolina, United States - NC | ecosystem: Engineered > Artificial ecosystem > Soil microcosm > Unclassified... | reverse complement strand
GCTGCTCACGGAGGAGCAGGCCGCCGCGCTGATCAAGCACGGGCGCACGCCGATGCTGCTGCCCGACCTCGGCATCGTGACGATGGCGGAGGACAAGTGGGAAAGCCTCAACCAGTGGCGCCGCAGCCTGGAGGAAACCCAGACCGAGGGCGCCATCCCGCCGTATCTCATCTTCTCCCTGTTCAACGATCACCGGATCAAGGTCACGCTCGGCGCGGAGATCGAGGCCTGGCGCCAGAAGGTGCTGGCGCCGCCGGCCGCGCCCCCGGTACTGCCGGATTTCCTGCGCCAATACCAGCGTCGTGGTGTCGAGTGGATGCACCACCTGTCCGAGACGGACTGCCACGGCCTGCTGGCGGACGAGATGGGCCTGGGCAAGACGGCGCAGGTGATCGCGCTCCTGCGGTCGCGCCCGCTGGAAACGCACCGGCACCTCGTGGTATGCCCCGCCAGCGTCGTCCCCGTGTGGCGCGAGGAGCTCGCACGATTCCACCCCGAGGCGCGGATCGACACGCTCAAGTCGGGCAACGATTTTGTCACCCGGGTCGAGCCCTGCATCTGGCTGGCGAGCTACACGCAGCTGCGGAAGCACCGCGCGCTGCTCGACGCGAACGAGTTCGGTTACGCCATCCTGGACGAGGGCCAGTTCATCAAGAACCCCGACGCCAAGGTCACGCAGGCCTGCTTCGCGATCAAGGCGCGGCACCGCCTCGTGCTGACGGGCACGCCGCTGGAAAACCGCCAGCTCGACCTGTGGTCGATCTTCCGTTACCTGCTGCCGGGCCTGCTGGGCTCGCGCGCGGCGTTCGAGTCCGCCCTGGCGCAGGATCGCACCGGCACGATGAACCGCCTGCGCCAGCAGGTCGCGCCGTTCATCCTGCGGCGCACGAAGGGCGAGGTGGCGCAGGAACTGCCGCCGAAGGTCGAGATGGACCTGCTCTGCCCGTTGACCGACGTGCAGCGCGCCGAGTATGCGCGCATCTGCACGGAGGGCCTGGCGCGGCTGGGCGAGGACATCGGCGTCGCCCTGCGCGAAAAATCCTTCGGCTTCCTGGCGCTGCTCACGCGCCTGCGCCAGGTCTGCTGCGACCCCGACCTGCTGCCCTGGCTCAACGCGCCGCTGGCGGACAGCGGCAAGCTCCAGCTGCTGGTGGAGAAACTCGTCGAGGTGGTTGCCAGCGGCCACAAGGTCGTCATCTTTTCCCAGTTCGTCACGCTGCTCAACCGCGTGCGCGCGGCCCTGGAGCAGCATTATCCGGAACTGCCGCGCTTCGAGATCACCGGCATGACGGTGGACCGGCAGAAGCCGGTGCAGCAGTTCCAGACCGCGCAGGGCGCGGCCGCCATGCTGGTGAGCCTCAAGGCCGCGGGCACCGGCATCACGCTGCACGCGGCGGATTACGTGTTCCTGCTCGACCCGTGGTGGAACCCGGCCGTCGAGGAGCAGGCCATCGACCGCGTGCACCGCATCGGCCAGACGAACACGGTGTTCGTCTACCGCATGGTGACGGCCGGCACCATCGAGGAGCGGATCCAGGCGTTGAAGACGGAGAAGAAGCAGCTTTTCAACCAGGTCGTGGGCAGCCACGCGGGCGACTTCGAGTGGACGAAGCACTTCAGTTCGCTGAACAGCCTGATCCAGCTCAACGCCGTGGAATCCGGGGAAACCGAGCAGCTCAACGCCGTCATGGGTCCGCCGTCACCGGCGCCCGGTCCGGCGGAAGCCGGAGCCAGCTAGGCCGGCGCACTCGGGGTCGCGGGCGGCGGCGGGGTCGCGGCGTCGGCCGGCATGTGTTTCGTGTCGTAGAAGATCCGCACCTCGGCCTTCTCCGGCAGGAGTTCGTTGGCGCGCTTGAGGGCGCGGCGCGTGGCGACCGTCGGGTTGGCCTCGGCCGGGAACAGGTTGTTCTCGCCGAGCTGGGCGAGCAGGCCGCTGCGCCGCAGCACGTCGGTCACATCGCGGTTGCTGCCGCTGATGATGAGGTGGCGGCCGGTCTGGCGCAGGTAGTCGTGCAGGTTCTCGAGCGCCATGACGGTCGAGGCATCGAGATGGCGGGCGTTCTTCATGCGCAGGATGAAGACGCGGATGTCCTGGTTCTCGGCGAGACGGCGGACCTCCTCCTGGAAGAGGTCGGCGGCGCCGAAGTACAGGTCGCCCTCGACGTGGATGATGGAGATCTGCGGGTGCGGCCGCTGCGCCGGCTCGCGCAGCTCAGCCAGCATGCCCTCGGGATTGATCGTGTATTCGGCGAGGGTGGGGGTGCTGGTCTTCTGCAGGAACAACGCGAGCGCAACGCCGATGCCGGCATAGATCGCCGTGTCGAGCTTGAGCAGCAGGCAGGAGGCGAGGGTGACGACGAACACGATCAGGTCGGAGCGGGTCGACCGGCAGGCGATGCGGATCTGGTGCCAGTTGATCATCTTCACGCCGACGCGGATCAGGTGGGCGGCGAGCGCGGCGATCGGGATGAAGTTGAACACGGGCGTGACAAAGAGCAGCACGAACAACACGACCACGCTGCTCAGGATGGAGGACATCTGGGTGCGGGCCCCGCTCTGGAAATTCACCGCCGAGCGGGCGAACGAGGATGATCCGGGCACGCACCCGAAAAGCGCGCAGGCGATGTTGGCGGCGCCCATGCCCATGAGTTCCTGGTTCGGCTCGATCTTCTGGCCGCTCTTGCCGGCCAGGCCCTTGGTGATCGAACTGGCCTCAAGCATGCCGAGGATCGAGATGGCGATGGCCGTGCCGGCGAGATCGGGGAACAAGTGCAGCTTGCGCTGGCCGACGTGGAAACCGGCGAACGCCGGGATGACGGCATGGAGCGCACCCTCGTCCTGAACCATGCGGAACGGCGCCGCCGGCATCCACAGCGTGAACAGGCGGGCGGCCAGGCCAAGCAGCCCCAGACCGATCAAGGCCTCGGGCCAGGTTGGGCGCAGCCGGCGAACGGCGGTGAACACCAGCAGGGTCGCCAGGCCGATCGCAATGGCCCAGGGCTGGACTGCCAGGGTGAAGAGGAAGACGAACGCCTGGGTGATGTTGAGGATGAACGTCTGGCCCGACTCCACGTCGTATCCCAGGAAGTTGTGCAGCTGGCTGCCGATGAGGAGAATGCCGATGCCGGTGCTGTAGCCGACGACGACCGACCGCGAAATGAACTTGGTGATCTCGCCGAAGTTGAGCAGGCCGGCCAGGAATTGGATCAGGCCGATGAGGAACGCGAGATAGATGGCCAACTGCAGGGGCTCCAATGTCGACGAGTTGGAGTTGGCGGCGATGGTGGCCGCCACGATCAGCGAGATGGAGCTGGTCGGCCCGAAAACGTGATGGTGTGAGGAGAAGAACAGCGCGCCGACAAAGCCGCCGATGATGACAGCGGCGATGACCGGCTGCGGGGGCAGGTTGAGGATGAGCGAGAAACCGATGGCCTGCGGGATCGAGACGAGCGTGAGGGTGGCGCCGGCCAGCAAATCGGCCCGGAACTTCTCCCACGAGTACCGGCGCAGCTCGCCGAGGAACGGGAAGCGCACCTTGAACATCTGGGCGCCGAGCGCGCTCACCTCGTCGGTCAGCTCGGACAGCTCGGATGCTTTCGTCATGGTCAGAAAAGTGAAAAGCCCGGCCCGGATGGCGAGCGCATTTTGTGCCGCCCGGGAAGGCCAGCCGCGGCCGCGGAGGCGGCGCAGGCCGGGGTTTTCCCAGTTTGTCACCGGAGTGACACGAAACCGTAACAAAAGCTCCCTACTCTCGGGCCGCTTCCCGGCAATCCGCCGGGACAAATCACGCAAGCCCTGCTTATCACCAACATGTTCAAACCAACCAAATCCCTGATGGCCGCGGCGCTGGTGGCCTGCGGCGCCACCATGGCGCTGGCCCAGGACAACAAGGCCCTGCTGGATGTCCTCATCCAGAAAGGCATCATCAACGCCGACGAGGCGAAATCAATCCAGGCCGAGGCGAAGAAGAGCGCCTCGCAGGTCTCCACCGTCATCAGCGCCAAAATGTACGTGGATGTCAGCACCATCGACGCCAAGACCGACGCCGGCACCAAGGTCGACCCGAGCGGCGTCGGGCTGGACCTGAAGCGTTTCTATCTCGGCGTCACGCACCAGTTCGACAAGGTGTGGTCCGCGAACCTCACCACCGACGTCGGGTATTCCAGCGCCACCGGCGCCGTGAATCCCTTCATCAAGACAGCGTTTGTCCAGGCCAAGCTTTCGCCGGCGGCGATTGTCCAGGTCGGATCCGCGGGCCAGCCCTGGATTCCGTTCGCCGAGGACAACTACGGCTTCCGCTACGTGGAGAACACGGTGACGGATCGCCTCAAGCTCGGCAATTCGGCTGACTGGGGCGTCCATCTCCTCGGCACGAGCGGCATGGTCAGCTACAACCTCGCGGCCATCAATGGCGGCGGCTACAAGAACCCGACCCGCAGCAAGTCGATGGACTTCGAGGGCCGGCTTTCGATCGAGCCGGTCAAGGGCCTGGTCTTCGCCGTGGGCGGCTACAACGGCGACCTGGGCAAGGACAGCAACACCGCGCCCGCCAAGCGGACGGCCTCGCGCTTCGACCTGCTGGCCAGCTACAACACCGACAAGTTCCGGATCGGCGGCGAATACTTCAGCGAGACGAACTGGGGGGCGACGGCGAGCGCCCTGGCGGACAGCGGCGACGGCTTCTCGGTCTACGGCCAGTACAAGTTCGACCCCAGGTGGTCGGTCTTCGCCCGGTACGACAAATCGAAGACGAGCAAGGACCAGCACCCGAACTTCGAGGACAACTACTTCAATGTCGGCATCCAGTGCGCGGTCATCAAGGGCGTCGACGTCTCCCTGGTCTGGAAGAACGACAACATCGATCACCCAACCAGCGCCTCCATGGTGACCAGCTACGACGAGCTCGGCCTGTTCGCCCAGGTCGCGTTCTGATCCAGGCCTTCATCCCAATCCACCGCCATGCACGTGAAAAAATTCATTCTCCTCGGCCTGCTCGGCCTGTTTTCCGCCAGTCTCGCTTCAGCCCAGCTGATCAACGGCGCCGGCTCCACCTTCGATTATCCGGCCTTCACCAAGTGGTTCGACGCCTACGCCAAGATCGATGGCGAGGTGCGTTTCAACTACCAGTCCATCGGCTCGGGTGGCGGGCAGAAGCAGCTGCTCGCCCAGACCGTCGACTTCGGGGCGTCCGACGCGCCGATGACCGACGACGCCATGAGCAAGGCGCCCTATAAGATCCTCCATCTACCGGTCGTGGCCGGCTCCGTGGCGGTGACCTACAACCTGCCGGGCAATCCGACGCTCAATTTTGATGCGGAGACGCTCGCGGGCATCTACCTCGGCAAGATCACCCGGTGGAACGACCCGAAGATCGCCGCCCTCAATTCCGGCGTGAGCCTGCCCGATCTCTCGATTGTGGTGGTGCATCGCTCCGACGGCAGTGGCACGACGTTCATCTTCACCGACTACCTGAGCGTGGTGAGTCCGGAGTGGGCCTCCAGCGTGGGGAAAAGCGTGTCCGTCAAATGGCCAACCGGTCTTGGCGGCAAGGGCAGCGAGGGTGTTTCCGGCCAGGTCAAGCAGCTCCCGGGCGCCATTGGTTACGTGGAGCAAGCGTACGCCGATCAGAACCATCTCCCGGTGGCCAAGCTGAAGAACCAGGCCGGTGAGTTTGTCAGCCCCTCGGCGGAGGCGGCGTCGAAGGCGATGGCGACAGCCACGATTCCCGAGGACTTCCGCTTTTCGATGGTCAATGCGCCCGGCTCTGGGGCGTATCCGATCGCCGGTGCCAGCTGGGTCCTGATCTACCAGCATCAGGCCAATGCGACCAACGGGAAGAAACTGGTCGCCTTCCTCAAATGGGCGGTGACCGAGGGCCAGAAGCTGACGCCGGCCCTGTCCTACGCACCGTTGCCCGAAAACGTCCAGCAGCGGGAACTTAACTTGCTGGGCACGGTGACCTATTGAGCATCGGCCTACTCCCAGGGACAGCGGCGGTTAATTTACCGGCGGGACGGAGTTGAGATCTCCGTCCCGCTCCTCGTTGTCGGGACCCTCGGACCAACGATTCATTCCACCTTACGCATGACGCAAATCTCCGATCCCGCCGCGGCGTTGGGCCGGCCGCCATCCCGCTGGGGGGACCGCGTCTTTTACGCCGCCTGCCTGACCGGCGCGCTGACCATCGGAGTGATGCTCGTGCTCGTGGCCTACCAGCTGTACCAGGGCTCGCATCTGGCCCGGGCGGAGTTTGGCTGGAAGTTCCTGGTCAGCTCGACGTGGGATCCGGTCGACGAGCAATATGGCGCGCTGCCGTTCATCTACGGCACCTTTGTCACCTCGTTCATCGGCCTGCTGATCGCCGTGCCTCTGAGCGTGGGCACCGCGATCTATCTCACCGAACTGGCCCCCATCCGGGTGCGGCAACCGCTGGTTTCCGTGATCGAGATGTTGGCGGCCGTCCCGAGCGTGATCTGGGGCCTGTGGGGCATCTTTGTCCTGGTGCCCTTCCTCCGGGTGCATGTTTATCCCGCGCTCCAGAAGGTCCTCGGCTTCCTGCCATGGTTTCAAGGGCCGATCTACGGGATCGGCATGCTCACCGGCGGCATCATCGTCGCGATCATGATCCTGCCCATCGTCACCTCGGTGTCGCGCGAAGTGGTGCGCTCGGTGCCGAACCTGCAGCGCGAGGCGGCCTATGGGCTCGGGGCCACGCGCTGGGAGGTGACGCGCATCGCCGTCCTCAGCTACGCCCGCCGCGGGATCTTCGGCGCGGCGGTGCTCGGCCTCGGCCGCGCCCTGGGCGAAACCATGGCAATCACGATGGTCATCGGCAACAGCTCGGACATTGCCAAATCGCTGTTCGCGCCCGGCTACACCATGGCGAGCGTCATCGCCAACGAGTTTACCGAGGCGACCACGGATCGTTACCTGAGCGCGCTGTTCGAGATCGGCCTGGTGCTGCTGGGCCTGACCATCCTCATCAACATTTTTGCCGCGGTGATGATCCGGGCGATCACCACCGAGGAGACCCGGCGGGTCGCCTGAGCCGAACCATGGAAATCAACGCCAACCACCGGCGGCGCAAATTCACGGACAAGGCGATGAACGCCCTGTCGGTTGGTTGCGCCCTCCTGGTCATTTCGCCGCTGGCCGTGATCCTGTTCTATCTGCTCAAGCAGGGCCTGGCCGCCCTGAACTGGGATTTCTTCACGAAGCTGCCGGGCCCGGTGGGCCAGCCCGGCGGCGGCATGGGCAACGCGATCGTCGGCACGCTGGAATTGATGCTGCTGGCGTCGGTGCTCGGTGTGCCGGTCGGCGTGCTGGGCGGGGTGTATCTGGCGGAATACGGCCGGGACCGGCTCAACGACTGGATCCGTTTTTGGGCGGACGTGCTCAATGGCGTGCCTTCGATCGTCTGGGGCATGGTGGCCTATGCCGTCGCCGTCGTCCCATTCAAGACCTTCTCCGCCTATTCCGGGGGGCTGGCGCTCGGCTTCATCATGGTTCCCCTGGTGCTGCGAACCACCGAGGAGGTGCTTGTGCTGGTGCCCCGCAGTTATCGGGAGGCGGGCCTGGCCCTCGGCCTGCCCCGGTGGAAGATGATCGTCCGCATCATCCTGCCCACGGCGATGAAGGGCCTCGTCACCGGCGTGCTCCTGGCGATGGGCCGGGTGGCGGGGGAGACCGCGCCACTGCTCTTCACCGCCTTCGGCAACCGGTTCTGGAGTCATCATCTGACCGAGCCGATCGCGGCCCTGCCCCTGCAGATTTTCGCCTACGCCATCTCGCCTTATGACGACTGGCATCGCCAGGCTTGGGCGGGAGCGCTGGTCCTCATCACCTTGGTTTTCCTGCTCAGTGCCGGCGTGCGATTCATTTCCAGTCGCCAGAAATCGTAACCCGCCTATCCCTCCGTTCCCTCCATGCCGATGAGTCTCGAGGAAAAATCATTCAACCCGCCCGGCCAGCCGCCCGGGAATCCGGCGGCAACGTCGGCGCCGATCGCCGCGCCGGGCGTTCGCCCGGCCGGCACCGGTCACCCGGCGGCGCCGAACCGCGAGGTGGTCTTCGACATCAAGGACCTCTCCATCTTCTACGGCGCCAACCCCGCGGTCCGGAACGTCACCCTGCAGATCCCCGCCCGCAGCGTCACCGCCATCATCGGTCCCAGTGGCTGCGGCAAGTCCACCTTCCTGCGCACGCTCAATCGCATGCACGAGCTGGCCCCGGGCGCGCATCACACCGGCACCATCCGCCTGCTGGGCGAGGATCTCTATGCCCGCGGGGTTGATCCCACGCTGGTCCGCCGCCGCGTCGGCATGGTGTTCCAGAAGTCGAATCCGTTCCCGACGATGACCATCGCGGAAAACGTGCTGTGCGGCCTGCGCCTGAACGGCGTGCGCGACAAGCGCCTGCTGCGGGAAAGGCTGGAGCAGTCCCTCCGCATGGCCGCCCTTTGGGACGAAGTGAAGGACCACCTGTTCCGCCCCGGCACGAGCCTCTCCGGCGGCCAGCAGCAGCGCCTCTGCATCGCGCGGGCCCTGGCGGTGCGGCCGGAGATCATCCTCATGGATGAGCCCTGTTCGGCGCTCGATCCCATCGCCACCGCCAAGGTCGAGGAACTCATCCATGAGTTGAAGAAGGACTACACGATCGTCATCGTGACCCATAACATGCAGCAGGCGGCGCGCGTTTCCGACCGCACGGCGTTCTTCTACATGGGCAACCTCGTCGAGTATGCCGAGACCCGCACGATCTTCATGAATCCCGCCAACCCCCAGACCGAAGCCTATGTCTCCGGTCGCTTCGGGTGAGCCGAAGCGCCCGGAAAACACCCATGGCCAAAGCGCAAATGCCAAACAATTTTCCAATCGAGCCGGGTCCGTTCCGCCTGTTTGGCGTTTGGACCTTTGGCCTTTGTGATTTCCCCTTATGAAACGCTTCTTCGACGCCGAACTGGAGAACTTCCGCTCCCACCTGCTGCAGATGGGCGAGCGCGCCATCGACCAGACCCGCCGCGCCATGCGCGCCCTGGCGGACGCAGACATCCCGGCGGCCGACAAGGTCATCGCCGCGGATGACGAAATCGACAAACTCGAGGTCCAGATCGACGACGAGGCCGTGCGCTACATGACCCTGCGCGGTCCCGTCGCCTCCGAACTGCGGCTGATCGTCGTCGGCATGAAGGCGAGCCACGACTTGGAGCGGGTGGGCGACGAGGCCACCAGCATCGCCCGGCGCGCGCGCAAGCTCGCCATCGAGCCCCGCCTCGAACTCTACGCCGACCTGCCGCGCATGACCAACATCGCCCTGGAAATGCTGCGCGACGCGCTCGACTGCTTTGTGCAGGAGGATGAAGTCAAGGCGATCGGCGTCATCCGGCGCGACCCGGAGGTGGACAACCTGAACCGGCTGCTCTACCGCCGGCTGACGAGCTACATGATCGAGAACCCGGACACAATCGCCCGGGCCCTCGAGCTCATGTTCATCTCGAAGTCGATCGAGCGGATCGCCGACCACGCGACCAACATCGCCGAGGAAATGGTGTTCCTCTCGCGCGGCCAGGACATCCGGCACAGCGAGGTCACGAAGACCGTGCCCCCGGGCGCCTCGACCCCGCCGCTGTGAGTACGGGGGGGCGGACCCGGCCGGGGCGCGGCCCCCGTCAGCGGTAGCCGAGCAGGCTGAACCCAACCATCATCAGGAAGCCAATCAGGCCGGTCACGGGGAGGGTAAAGATCCAGGCCCAGACGATCTTTTCCACGATGCCCCACTTGACGGCGCCGAAACGCTTCACGGCGCCCACGCCCATGATCGAGGTCGAAATGGCATGCGTGGTGGAAAGGGGAATGCCGAAGGTGGAGGCGACGTGGATGATGGCGGCGGCCGTGGTCTCGGCCGCGAAGCCGTGCACCGGCTGCAGGCGGACCATCTTGTGCCCCATGGTCCGGATGATGCGCCAGCCGCCGGCGGCGGTCCCGGCCGCCATCACCAGCGCGCAGGTGACGACGACCCAGGTCTCGACGGTGAACTGGGGCGTGCGGAGAAAGCCCAGCCACCCGGGCAGGTCCGCAAAGGCCCCGGTCTTGGTGCCGGTGAAAAGGGCGAGGGCGATGATGCCCATCGTCTTTTGCGCATCGTTCGAGCCATGGCTGTGCGCCATGAAGCCGGCGCTCACCAGCTGCAGCCGCCCAAACACGCTGTTCACCGTGCGCGGGGTCAGCCGGTGGATGAGCACCATCAGCAGCAGCATCAGGAAGGCACCCCCCACGAAGCCCAAGAGCGGCGAGGAAAACATCGGCAGGACCACCTTCGGCCAGAGGCCGTCGCTGGTGTGCTTGGCCGCATCGTGGATGGACCAGCGCAGCACGCCCCAGTCGCCGCCGGCCGAGGCCAGGGCCGCGCCGCAAAGGCCGCCGATCAGCGCGTGGCTCGAGCTCGAGGGCAGGCCCAGCCACCAGGTCAGCAGGTTCCAGAAGATGGCCGCGACGAGCGCGGCCATGATGGTGAACATCGTGACCACGTTGGTGTCGACGATGCCCTTGCCGATCGTGCTGGCGACGGCCGTGCCCATGAGCGCGCCGGTGAGGTTGAACACGGCGGCGAGCACGATGGCCTGCCGGGGTGTCAGCACCTTCGTCGACACCACCGTCGCGATGGCGTTGGCGGCATCGTGAAACCCGTTGATGTATTCGAAGACCAGCGCGGCGGCGAGGACGATCAGAAAAACGGTCATGGGGCTCGGCGGCAGGGTGCGCGGCGGTCGGGCTCAGGAATACTTCAGCATGATCTGGAACACGACCTGCCCGGCGTCGCGGGCGCGGTCGATGGCGGTCTCCACCAGGTCGTAGAGCTCCATCAGGATGACGACCTCCTTGGCGTCGTAGGGCCCGTTGTAGAGTTCCTTGACCAGCGCCAGCATGACCTTGTCGGCCTCGCCCTCGGCGAACTGCAGGCGGGAATGGCCGTCCTGGATGCGGTCGAGGTGGGAGCCCTTGCGGAGTTCCTTCACCATGTTGACCACGGACTCGACGGCCTCCTCGAGCAGCACCACCTGGCGCTGCATGCTGTTGCGCGGCACGCGCGCCGGGCAGATGGTCAGGCGCTCGACGATCTTCTCCACGGTCTTGGGAATGCGATAGAGCGCGAGCGAAAGGGCCTCGATGTCCTCGCGTTCGAGCGGGGTGACGAAGGTCTTGCAGAGTTCCTCGGTGATCTGCTGGGTGATCCGCTTGTCCTTGCGCCGGGTCTGGATGATGTCGTGGATGCTCGAGGCCTGCGCCGCACTCTCGTTGGCGAGGATCTTCGCCAGCAGCCCGGTGCTCGAGCGGGCCTCCTCCGCGCTCGCTTCCAGGAGGTCGTAGAATTTCTCATCCTTGCCGAGGAGCTTCTTGAGGGAAATCATGCCTGTGAGCGCATAGCGGAATCGGCAGGCGAGGCGAGGGTATTTTACAAAAGTCACGACCCCGCCAAGTCAGCTCCCGTCCACTGGATAACTGCGGGGCGGCCGACGACGGTTGCGGCCCGAAATCGCGCGGGGAGAATGGTTGACACGTCCAAATCCGGCATGGATGTTCGCCCCTCCAGTTTTTCACGGCGGCCATAGCTCAGCTGGTTAGAGCACAAGATTGTGGATCTTGGGGTCGCGGGTTCGAGTCCCGTTGGCCGCCCCATTTTTCCGGTGCGACTCCGCCTCCTGACCTTCAACATCGCGCATGCGCGGGGGGCGCTGCCCGTGCACCAAGGGCTGCGCTCCGAGGCCAAACTTCGGTCGAACCTGCTGAAAATCGCGCACCTGATCCACCGGTTGGGGGCCGACGTGGTGGCGCTGCAGGAGATCGACGAGAATTCGCGCTGGAGCGGGAGCTTCGACCATCTCGCGTTCCTGCGCGACCAATCGGGGCTGCCGCACGCCGTGCACGGCGTGAACAACCGCCGCGGCGGCCGCTTCCATTTGAACTATGGCAACGCCGTGCTGTCGCGGCACCCGATCACCCATCACCAGACGATGCCCTTTGGCCCCGGCCAGGTCGGCGGGAAGGGCTTCATCTTCGCCGAGATCGAGCCCCCGGGGCGGGGCCGCGTGCCGCTGATCAACGTCCACCTGCACCATACCTCGCGCCGGCAACGCCTGCGCCAGATTGCGCGGATCATCCATTTTCTTGATGAACAGCGACCGTTGCGCGGCGCCCGCTGGCGCACGCCGCCGGTCGTGTGCGGCGATTTCAACACGCCCGCCGACCGGCCGGACGCGATTGCGACCCTCCTCGGCTATTTCGAACAGGCGAACAACTACACGCTCCTGCCGAAGACCGGCCGGACGTTTCCCTCGCTCCTGCCGGCCCGGTCGCTCGATTACCTGTTCCTGCCGGAGGAATGCGGCGAGCCGCGCGCCGAGATCATCCGCAGCTGGCTGTCGGACCATTTCCCCGTGCTGGTCGAGTTTTCGCTGCCATGACCGGCGCCGGCGCAATTTTCGCTCGACCCCCGGCGTCTCCGTCCGAAACCTGCCCGAACATGGATCGCATTCCCCAGGCCTTTGCCCGGGCCCGCGCGGGCAAGCGCGCGGCGTTCATCGCCTACCTGTGCGCCGGCGACCCGGATTTTGACACGTCGCTGCAGGCCTGCCGCGCGGTCCTCGATGCGGGCGCCGACATCCTCGAGCTCGGCGTGCCGTTCTCGGACCCGCTGGCCGACGGGCTCACCAACCAGCTCGCCGCCCAGCGGGCGCTCGAAAGCGGGATGACCCCGGCGCGGGTGCTCGACCTCGTGCGGCGCGTGCGGGAGTTCAGCCAGGTGCCGATTGTCTTCTACACCTACTACAATCTTGTCTTCGCCCAGGGCGTGGAGGCCTCGGTGCAGGCGGCGAAGGAGGCGGGCGTCGACGCCATGCTCGTGCTCGACCTGCCGCCCGAGGAAGCCGGCGAATTTCTCGCCGCCTGCCGGCGGCATGACCTTAAGACGGTGTTCATCGTGGCGCCGACCACGCCGCCGGAGCGTCTGCCGCGGATCGGGGCGGCGGCCACCGGCTTCATCTACTATGTTTCCCGCGAGGGCGTGACGGGCGTGCGCGACCAGGTCGCCGCCAACATTCCCGAGGCGGTCGCCGCCATCCGCCGCCACACGTCGCTCCCGGTGGTGGTCGGTTTCGGCATCTCGAAGCGCGAGCAGGTCCGCCAGGTCGCCCGCGCCGCGGACGGCGTCGTGGTCGGCAGCGCGCTGGTCAACGTCATCCGCGAGAATCTCGACAACCGCGCGGGGCTGCCGGCGCGCCTGCGCCTCACGGCCGCCGAACTGGTGGCGGGCACCGCATGACGCCGACGTCCGCCAGTCCCCGCCAGCCGCGCAAGCTGCTCCTGATCGACGACGACCGGATGCAGCACAAGCTGATGGAGGCGATGGTGCGGAATTTTCGCAGCGGACCCTTCGAGCTCGAACCGGCGACGACCTTTGCCGACGGCATGAAAAAGCTGCTGAGCGGCAAATATGTCGCGTGCCTGCTTGATTACCGGCTCGACGGCGGGGACGGCCTTGCGCTGCTGCGCCAGGCGAGGATCGACGGCTGTGTGACGCCGACGATCGTGCTCACCGCCGACGACAGCGAGGAAGTGGACCTGGCGGCGATGGAGGCCGGCGCGGTCGACTATTTGGTGAAGGGCACGTTCACGCCGCGGCTGCTCGAGCGTTCGCTGCGTTACGCCCTGAAGCTCGACGAATCACTCGCGCAGCTCCGGCTGCTGGCCCAGCGCGACGAGCTGACCAAACTCCTCAACCGCCGCGAATTCCAGCGCATCCTCGCGGAGGAGTGGGACCGCAGCGTGCGGTTCAAGCGGCCCTTCACGCTCATCATGGTCGACATCGACCACTTCAAGAAGATCAACGACCAGCACGGCCACCAGACCGGCGATGAAGTGCTGCGCCACGTGGCGAGCCTGCTCGCCGGGCAGGTGCGCAATGTCGACCGCGTCGCGCGCTATGGCGGCGAGGAATTCGCCCTGATGATGGTCGAGACCGACAAGAAGGGCGCGATCGAGACCATGCAGCGGCTTGGGCTCCTGCTGAAGGAGACGCCGTGCGTGGTGCCGTTCAACAACCTTACGATCGAGGTGACCCTCAGCGCCGGCGTGGCGACGAGCCTGGAGGATGCCGAGAGCGCCTCCGAACTCGTCGCCGCCGCCGACAAGGCCCTGTACGAGGCGAAGAAGGGCGGGCGCAACCAGATCGTCTCGAACGGCGTTTCGTACCGCTACACGGTCACCTGAGCGGGGCCGAGGTTGGTGCGGCCGATGGTTCAGGCCGCTGTCTGGTCCGCGCGCGGCACCATGATGCGCAGGCTCTTCGCCTTGAGTGTCACCTCCAGCCGGGCGGTCGTGGCGCGCGGCTCGCCGTCGGTGTGGACCCAGCCGGGCTTGGACCGTTCGATGACGAATTCGGCGCCGCTCAACCGGGTCACGGCCCGGACCTGGTCGAAGGTGTCGGTGCCCAGGCGGTAGAGCATGACGCAGGCGCCGCCCAACCCAACGCGCGGCACGCTGACCAGCTCGAAGCGTCCATCGTCGGTGCGCGCGCCGGGCGCCACGCGGGCGTCGTTGCCGTACTGGTCGGAATTCATGACGGCCAGCGTGAACGTGCTGAGCCGCGTGGCGGCGCCTTGGTGGTGCACCACCAGCTCCTCCGGCTCGTGCGCAAAAAAGGCCGGCACGCCGACGCGGAAATAGCCGGCGAGCCCGCGGTTCGCCTGGCGGCTGAAGCGCACGGCGATGTCCGCCTCGAAGCCGAGGCCCATGGCGTTGAAGAACGGAAAGTCGTTCACCAGGCCGGTGTCGATGGCCTTGGGTTCGCCCTCGAGCAGCGTGCGAAATGCGCCGGCACCCGCCCGGCGGATGCCCAGGTGCCGGCCCAGGCCGTTGCCCGAGCCGCACGGGATCAAGCCGAACACGGCGGGCGTGCCGACGAGTGCCGTGGCCACTTCGTTCATGGTGCCGTCGCCCCCGATCGCGACGACCAGCGTACAGCCATCGTCGACGGCGCGGCAGGCCAGCTCCGTCGCATGGCGCGGCCGCTCCGTCGACACGATCGTGGCATCCAGCCTGCGCCGGGCGATAAACTCGGCCGCCCGGTCGCGCAGATACGGGTTCCTCCGGTTGGAGCCGGAATAAGGGTTGAAAATGAATCGGGCTTTCACGGGCGGGCGGGGAAGGTTCATTCAGGCGATTTCGCCGCCCGCTGGCAAAAGGAGTTTTGCAACAAAACCGCGCGCGGTGTCCACTCGGCGCATGCTTCCCGTGCTTCACGTCCTCACCGGCTGCACGGCCGTGGGAAAAACCGCGGCGGCGCTCCGCTGGGCCGAGGCGAACAACGCCGAGATCGTCTCGTGCGACTCGCTGCTTTTCTACCGCGGCATGGACATCGGCACGGCGAAGCCCAGCCCCGCCGAGCAGAAGCGGGTGCCGCACCACCTGATCGATATTTGCGCCCTCACCGACCAGATGGACGTGACGCGCTACGTGCGGCTGGCGCGGGAGGCCGTGGCGGCCATCGCCGCGCGCGGTCGGCAGGTGCTCGTGACCGGCGGGAGCGGGTTCTACCTGAAGGCGTTTTTCGCGCCCGTCGCGGACGAGGTGGAGGTGCCGCTCGAGCTGCGCACCGAACTCCGGCTCAAGCTCGCGACGCACGGGGTGGAGGCACTCGTCGAGGAACTGCAGGCGCTGAATCCGCCGGGACTGGGCGAACTCGACCTCCAGAACCCGCGCCGCGTGCTGCGCGCGCTCGAACGCTGCCGGGCGACCGGCCGCACGCTGGCGCAGCTTCAGGCTGATTTTGCGCAACAGCCCGGGGCTTTTGCCGGGCACGAGGTGCGGCTGTGCGAACTCGTCCGCGGGCGGGCGGACCTGGAGGAGCGGATCCAACAACGCGTGGCGGCGATGCTGGCGGCCGGGCTGGTCGGCGAGGTGCGCGCGCTCCTGACGGCCGGCTTGCGCGACAACCCCAGCGCCGCGGGTGCGATCGGTTATCGCGAGACCATCGCCTTCCTTGACGGCGACCTGCCGGAGAAGGAACTGCCGGCGCTGATCGCGAAAAACACCCGCGCCCTTGTGAAGAAGCAGCGGACCTGGTTCAAGACCCAGCTGCCGGCGCACCCAACCGTCGACGCCGCTTCAGTCGACGGGCGGGGGCTCTTTGCGCCGCAGGTTTAGCCAGATCGTCAGCAGGCCGGAGAACACGGCGCCGATTGCGGCATAGAGGCCCGCGGTGAGGACAGCCAGGCCGACTGGTCCGGACATCCAGCGGAAGGAACGCACGAAATCGCGGACGGCGATCTCGGATTCGCCGGCGGCGCGCATCCGCGCCACCTGCCACTCCAGGCTGAGATCGATCCACTCCGGGTTGATCACGGTCGTGTACACGCTGAGAAACATGTAGTAGACGAGGCCGGCGGTCAGGCCGGCGAGCAGGCCGTGGAGCATGCCGTCCCACGCCGGCATCCAATAGCGATCGAGCGCCGCGAAACGCGCCTGCGTCACCCGCCAAAGCATCAGCAGCAGGATGGCCTCGGTGCCCCAGCCGGTATAGCGGCCGAGCGCGAAATGCGCGTTGTGCAGGCCGAGCGCGTATTCCGCCAGCGTCCAGGCGATCATCGCCCCGCCGGCGAGCAGCCCGTATTTGAACTCCGGTCTCACGCCGCGGCGAATTCGCGTCGCAGCCGCACGTAGATGAGCACGTGGGTGGCGATGATCAGGGGCACGAGGAAAGTCGGCAGCAGGCTGAGCGGCAGCTCGGTGAGCGGCGCCATCAGCCACGGCTTGGCGAGACCGATGCGGGCGGCGGTGAACACGACGAGGAGAATGTCGAACAGGCCCATGGCGTTCCAGATGCCGATCGCGCTCCGGCCCAGCCGGGCGCCCATCGGCACGAAGACGACCACGAGCGCCAGGGTCGCGACGGCGATGTCGCCCCAGCCCCCGGGTACAGCGAACTCATAAGGCAGTTCACCCCGCCGATAGAGGATCAGGAAATAGATCCCCACGAATCGGGTGAAGTGCAACGCGACGAGCGAACGGAGGTCCAAGTCTTCGATCCACGCCCGAAGGGCGCGCACCCGAAAGCACAGGACCAGCACGAGCGCAGTCAGCCCGAACAGGATGCCCTGCACCGCCGGCATGGGCACGCGACGCAAAAGCCCGAGATGCCCGACGACGACCGCCGCGATGAGCCACGTCCAGACACCGGCGCGGATGAGGAGAGGGGTCATGGCCGAGCCCTCAAGGCTTGCCTGAGGCCGGTGGGGAGGCCTTGAGCCGGTCGAGAATGAGCTTCTCCGCGCCCGGAGAAGGCGGCTGACCGAGACCCGCGGCCCCGCCCTGCGCCTGGGCGATGAGCTGCCGGGCGGCGGCGACATTCTGGCCGTTGGGGAAACGCTGCAGATACTTCTGCCAGGCCTCCACCGCCTTGGCCGGCTCCTTCAAATCCTCCAGGTAAAGTCCGCCCTGGTTGAAGAGGCTGAACTCGTGGTTGGGATTCATTTTCTGCGCGAGTTCGTATTGGATGAGCGCATCCTGCGGCCGTCCGGCGAAGCGATAGGCATTGCCGAGATCGGTGCGGATGTCGGCATCGTCCGAACCCTGGCGAATGGCCGATTCGTAGTGCGCCACCGCCTGGGACCAGTTCTGGTGGTCGTAATAGAAATTGCCGAGCGTGCGCTCGGCCTGGGCGGGGGGCTGGCCGGCCGTCAACTCGGGCGCGGGCTCGTGGGTGGTGGTGTCCGCCGGCAGGGTGGTGGTGCTCGAGCTCGCGGCGGCCCGTGCGGTCGCGGCGCGCTGCAGGTCGGGGCGCAGCGCGAGGTAGGTGAGGGTGGCGCCGAGGAGCATCCCGAAGACGCCGCTCAGGATGAAGGGCAGCCAGAAGGAGGACGACGGCGCGGGGGAATTGGCGGGCTTGCTCATGGAATGGTGCCAGAGCTGAGCCGAGGCGCCGGGGTTTGGCAACGCGGCAATCGACGGCGGCGCCGTCAGTCGACGACCAGGCGCCCATGCGCCGGGGCCAGCTTCGCGGTGAAATGGCGCAGCAGCGCCGGCGCGTCGACGAGTTTGACGCCGCGGATCCGGTGTCTCAGGCCGTGCACGTGAAGGAGGACCTCGGCCAGGTAGTCGACATGGCTCTGGGTGTAGACGCGGCGCGGGAAGGCCAGTCTAACCAGTTCCATCGGGGCGGATTTTTCCGTGCCATCGGGCTGGCGGCCAAACATCACCGAACCGATCTCGACCGAGCGGACGCCCCCTTCGAGGTACAGCATCAGGGACAGCGCCCAAGCGGGAAACTCGCCCGCCGGGATGTGCGGCAGCATGGCCCGCGCGTCGATGTAGATCGCATGCCCGCCGGGCGGCTGGACGATGGGGATGCCGGCGGCCGTCAGCTTGTCGCCGAGATAGGCGACCGAGCGAATCCGGTAGCGCAGATAGTCCTCCTCGAGCACTTCCTTCAGGCCGACCGCGAGCGCCTCGAGGTCATACCCGGCCAGGCCGCCGTAGGTCGGGAATCCTTCGGTCAGGATGAGATTGTTGCGGCAGCGGGCGGCGAGGGCCTCGTCGTTGAGCGCGAGGAACCCGCCCATGTTCACGAGGCCGTCCTTCTTCGCGGACATGGTGCAGCCATCGGCGCACGCGAACATGTCGCGCGCGATGTCGAATGGCGTCCGGTCGGCCTGCCCGGGCTCGCGCTGTTTGATGAACCATGCATTCTCGGCAAAGCGGCACGCGTCGAGGATCAACGGCACGCCGTGGCGGGTGCAGGCTGCCCGGGCGGCGCGGAGATTCGCGAGGCTGACGGGCTGGCCGCCACCCGAGTTGTTCGTGATCGTCACCATCGCGAACGGGACCCGCCCGGGGTTCTCGGCCAGGCAGCGGTCCAGCGCGGCGACGTCGATGTTGCCCTTGAAGGGCGCGGGCACGGCGGGCTGGGTGGCCTCTGGGCAGCGCAGATCGAGGGCGATCACGCCGAGCGCCTCGAGGTTGGCGCGGGTCGTGTCGAAATGCGTGTTGTTCGGCACGAGGTCCCCGGCGCGGCAGGCGCTCGAGAAGAGGATCCGCTCGGCGGCGCGTCCCTGGTGAGTCGGGATGATGTGACGGAAACCCATGACCTCGCGCGCCGCGGCCTCGAAGCGGAAGAACGAGCGGGCGCCGGCGTAGGATTCGTCGCCCTGCATCATGCCGGCCCACTGCGCGGCCGACATCGCGCCCGTGCCGGAGTCGGTGAGCAGGTCGATGAGGACATCCTCGGCGCGCAGCTGGAAAAGATTGTAGTCCGCCCGTCGGAGGGCATCGGCCCGTTCCGCGGGCGTGGTGAAGCGGATGGGTTCGACCGTCTTGATCCGGAAAGGCTCGATGATGGTCTGGAACTTCATGCCCGAAAAAACCCCGGCCGCGCGCACGCGACAAGGGTTTTGCACTAAGCCGAAGGGACTAAAACGCGGGCGGCCTCAGTGCAGGTCGACGTGGTAGCGATGGAGCGAACTGCCCTCGATCCGGTGCAGCGCGGAGATGGCGCTGTTGAGCGTCACGCGGGCCTGGAGTTCCTTGACCTGGGCGTTGTCGAGGTCGGTCTGGGCCTGGAGGACGCGGTACGAGGTCGAAAGGCCGGCGTCAAACCGTGCCTTCTCGAGTTCGTATTGCTTCTGGCTGAGTTCGGCGGCGAGCTGCGCGATCGAGACGCCTTCCATGTTCGCCTCGACGGCGCGGACGGCGCTGCGCACCTGGACCTGGATGTTCTGCTCAAGCTGGCGCAGGCGGGCCTCCTCGCGGTTGAGGGTGGCCAGGGTCTGCCGGTAGACGGCTTTGTCGCCGCGAAAGCCGATCGGCACGCTGAGGGAAAGGTCGACCTCCCAGTTGTAGCCGTCGTGATTGGGCAGCTGGTCGTAGGCCGCGCCGGCGCTGCCCTTGCGCCCGGCCAGGCCGTAGGCGCCGCCGACCGCGAGCGACGGCAGCCGGGCATTCTTCGCCAGCTTCAGGTCGATGCGATACTGCTCGATGGCGGCCGCGGCCGAGAGATAGGCGGGCTGGTTCTGCAGCGCCAGCTGGTAGGACGAGACGAAGACGGGCGCCGCGGACTCCACGGCCGGAAAGCGGACGGTGCCGACCTTCTCATCAAGATCGCCCTGGCCGACCAGCGCCAGGAGGGCGTCCTGTCGGTCCTTGTCGGCTTGCTCGGCCTGGATGACATTGCCGCGGGCGTTGGCGACGCCGACCTGGGCGGAAAGCACATCGAGGTCGGTGGCCACGCCGGTGTCCCGCCGGGTCTGGGCCTCGCTGTAGAGCTTGTTGGCCAGTTCGAGGGAAGCGCGGAAGACGGCGAGCTGCTCGCGGGCGAAGGTGAGGTTGTAGTAGGCGTTCTCGACGGACTCGATGACCGTGACCGCCTGGGTCTTGAAGTCGAGGTTGGCGCGCTTCAGCCCGATCTCGGCGCGGCGGATGCTAGCCTTGGTGACTTCCATGCCGAAACCGCGGAGCAGGGGTTGGCTGACGCTCACGGTGGCGGCGGAATTGAAGGCCGGATTGAGGGTGTTGAAACTGGAGTTGTTGGCCGCGCGGTTGAGCTGCGTACTCAGGCCGACGGTGGCGCCGGTGGCGATCTTCTCGCTCACGGCGAGGCGAGTGTTCGTGTTGTCGGAGGTCGGCGAGGGCGAGCCGTCCAGCTCGCTCAGCGAGGCAGCCTGTTGGCTGAACGTGCGGGTCGAGGTCAGCGTCAAGGTGGGATCGAGCCCGGCCTTGGCAACTTGGATGGCGTCCTCCGCGATCGCGGGATTGTAGCGGGCGATCTCGAGGTCGAAATTCTTCTTCAGCGCGCGGGCGATGCATTCGTCGAGCGTGAGTTCGGGCTGGGCCGGCGCGGAGGCGGGAATCGGATTCGCGGGCGCAGGCAACTTTTCCTGGGGTGGCGGAACTTCGCCGACGGGTGCGGACGCCGTTGGCGGCACCATCGGCTGGGCCGGCGCGAGCGTGCTGTCCTGGGCGACGGCAACGGCACAGGCGGCCAGAACCGCAAACAGCATGGCTAGGGGGCGATCAGGCTTCGTCATGGGAAAAAGGCGCGGCGGCTCAAGGACACGTCAAAGTAGGTGAAAGTTTAAGCTTTTTGTGACGCCGCGGGCAAGGGGCTGGTTTCGGGCAAGAAAATGCCACCGCGGAGGCGGTGGCAGCGAGGAAAGGGGCGGGCGGCGATACCACGGGATGAGCGGATGGTCGCCGGTCGCGAGGGCTCAGCGGGGAGCCGGCTCGGTTTTCTTGAGTTCGGCCTCCACCATCGCCCCGAGATAACTGTTCTCGTTGGTGCTGGAGATGAAGTTCATGATCTGCTTTTGCACCTCGGCATAGCGCGGGTTGGCGGGCGTGGTATCCGGCAGCTTTTTCTCCTGGGCGTAAACGAGGTAGCCATCGTCGTTCGTCGCGACCATGTCGGAGACACCGCCGGCCTCCAGGGCCCGCAGGGTGCTGACCGCCGGGTACGGAATATCCTGCGGCGGCTTGCTCAGGGTGAAATTGGCGTACGTCTTGACCTCGAGCTTCTCGGCGGCGGCCGCGCCGCTGAAGCCGGTCGGGCCGGACTTCGCCGCGGCCTGCAACTGCGTGTGCAAGGCGCGCCCGCGCTCGCTGAAGAGCCGCCGCTTCTCGTTGTCCTTGTAGTCGCTGGCGACCTTGTCGCGGACCTCCGCGAACGTGGGCTGGTAGGCCGGCAGGGTCTCATTCCAGAGGAGGACGGCATAGCCGCTGTCCGTGGGCACCGGATCGCTGAAGAAACGATCCTGCGACAGGTGGGAGATCTGCTCGGTCGCCTGGGCCAGCCAGGGCAGGTTGGCCGGCGGCGCATCCGGGGCGAAGGGCGGGACCGCCACGACCGCGCGGCGCTGGCCGGCGAGAAACTCGGCGAGTTCGGCGGAGTTCGCGGCGAACTTCCGGTCGTAGATCGCGACGGTGAGGTCGTTGGCGGCCTTGACCGCCAGGCGCGAGGCCGCGGACTCCTTCAGCGCGGCCTCGACGGCGCCGCGCACCTTGGGGAAGTTGTCCTCGGTCGGCGACGGCGGCTTGCCGGACGCATCGGGCGGGGCGGGGAAACGCCCGAGGTTGGCGTTATAGAAGGCGCGCAATTGGGCCTCGGTCGGCACGGTTGCCGGGACGAAGTCGGCATTCTTGAACTCGATGTAGCTGAGGCGCGGGCGCACCGGCACCGCGTAGCGGAATGAGTTCTCATCATAGAACTTCTTGAGGGCGGCATCGCTGGCCTCGATCGTGGGCTTGAAGTCGGCGTATTTCAGGTCGGCGACCTGGACGGTCCACGCGGTATCGGACCGGATGAGCTGCTGCTGGACATCGGGCGGGAGCACGTAGCCCGGCCCCCCGACCAGGGCGCCCAGCTGCTCCAGGCGGGCGTCGTCCCGGAGGACGCGGTTGACATCGGCGATGGTGAGGCCCTTGGACGCCTTGAGCGAATCGCCAAAGCTTGTATAGCGCTTCTGGTCAAACTGGCCGGACTCGTTTTGGAAGGCGCGCAGCGTCGTGACGTATTTGGCGAGAGCGGCGGCGGAAGGTTGCGGGAGGTGGAGTTCATCGGCCAGTGCGAGGCCGGCGACGCGTTCGAGTGCGTACTCCTGCAACTGGGCGCCCTGCAAGGCGGAGTACCCCGCCTTGAGCTCGGCGCTGAGATTCGCGTCGGTGCCGATGCGCGCGGCGGTCTCCTCGTTGCCGAGGTTGACGTTGAAGAACATGCGCTCTTTCACCTGGCTCGAGGCGCGGCCCCCGCCGGACGGGCTGAAGATGACAATCAGCGGGATGGCCATGGCGGCCAGGATCAGCAGGAACACCAGCTTGAAGTGCTTCGCAAAGTACCGTTGGATCCAGGATATCATGGGGGGAAAGCGGCCCACCGTAGAAACGGGCGGCCGGCTGTCAACCGGGGAAAGCAGGGGGTGGTGGGTCAGTTTGAAGTGAAGCTTTTTTGGATGCCAATCGCTGATATGATTGGCGCATGGATGGCGCAGCACGTCTTGAACTTCTCCGCACTCGATTGGGCCGCGGTGTTGCGCGCTTAGAACCCCCTAGGGGGATGCACGTCACAAAGCATCCAGATGAAGCGCAGCCGACGCCCAAGAAACCCTATCGAAGAAACGAGTCAGGGTATCGACGCTACAGCTACAGCGTTTACGGTGAACCCATGTCAGCGGTTGGGGCCAAGCCCGATTGGATGCTCTCTCCAAACAAATCGAAGGCCCTGCATTGCGCCGTGTCGCGCAAGGAACGCCCTCATCACCTGACCATGATTGCCAAACGATGGCCTGAGCTTAAGAAAAAGCAGAATTCGCCATGACCAAAAAGAAGAAGCCCGCACCAAAGAAGAAACCACAACGAAAAGACGCTTCACAGATCGCTCTTTCGATTGTTGAAAAGCTCACCGGGGGAAAATTGAAATAATAATTCGTGGTAGTTTTAGCAATTGATGCACTATAACCATTTAGCTTTCAGCTAGATATATTATACCGCACGATAACTAGGTAAGTAATCCTAGATTATGCGGCGGGATAATGCTTGCCATGGTCGACGCCGGGGGTAATGAATTCGCGGCATGAAACCGAGCGAGATTATCCAGAACATGAGGAAGCAAGCGGCGGCTCTTGTTGAAATGGCTAATGCGCTGGAGTCTGAAATGAGCCTTAAGGAAGGCTCTGTGACGCTCACCCCGGAAGCCATAAAGAGCGTTATCAAGATCAAGGGAATGCGGCCCCAACACCTTGCCGCGCACTTCAACGTTCCTGTTGCCGCAATTACTCAGGTTGTGCGCAGCGAAAACAGCGGACTCAAACTCAACCAACGCGGTTGGGTTAAGGAGGTCCGAGTCGCATAAAAAATTTGAGCCGGTCATCGCGTCAACGATGCCGGCTCTGTGAACACGGGCAGGGTCTTGGAGACACTACACGGATTCCCACCAAGTAGTTTGGGTTCGATTCCCAACCTGTCCACCACAAACGAAAGCCCCAACGCGGACAGGTTATGGCAAACATACTTACCACAGAAAAACGAATTCAAGTCATCAATTGCCTGGTGGAAGGAAACAGCATTCGCGCCACGGTGAGACTTACCGGAGTGGCCAAAAATACGGTGGCAAAGCTGCTCGTTGAAGTGGGCCGGGCCTGCTCTGAATATCAAGACAAGGCATTCGTGAATCTCGCCTGCACCAAGATTCAATGCGACGAAATCTGGTCATTTGTTGGGGCGAAAGAGAAGCACACAACCGCCGAGACCAAAGCCAAAGGCTGGGGTGATTGCTGGACATGGACGGCTCTGTGCAGCGAAACCAAGTTAATCCCGTGTTGGTATGTTGGCACCCGTGACGCGGGCGCGGCATATCACTTTATGCATGATCTTGCCGCCCGGCTTTCCAAGCGGGTCCAATTAACAACAGATGGACACAACGCTTATCTGACTGCCGTGGCTGATGCTTTCGGCACCGACATTGACTATGCTCAACTGGTGAAAATCTATGGAGAGCCGCCTAAGACGGAAGCGCGGTATTCTCCAGCTCAGTGCATGGGGGCCCGCAAAGCGGTTATATCTGGAAATCCCCAATTCGCCCACGTCAGCACGTCACACGTTGAGCGCTCAAACCTTTCGATTCGTATGGGCAACCGTCGGTTCACTCGCCTCACAAACGCCTTCTCCAAAAAGGTCGAAAACCACGAGGCTATGCTCGCACTCTATTTCATGTATTACAACTTCTGCCGCATCCATCAAACGCTGCGCTGCACGCCCGCAATGGAAGCTGGGATTTCGGACCGTGTTTGGGAATTGAGCGACATTGTTAACCTGCTAGAAAATGAAGTTCAACGGGCCGCTTAAATCATGACAACTACCGTTCAACCAAACGAGGTCTATGCGACCTTTGTCGGTGCGATTGATCAAAATACGATAGCAAAGATCATGCAGGCGATATCCTTTGCATCTCAGAACAAAGTGACGCATTTCCACCTGCTTTTCCAGTCCGGGGGAGGCTCCGTAAACGATGGGATATGCCTTTATAATTTTCTGAAGGCATGCCCCTTGCCGCTCTCAATCTATAACGTGGGAGCCGTTCAATCCATTGCACTCGTTGCCTACTTGGGGGCTAAAACCCGGATAGCAAGTAAGAGTGCTACCTTCATGATACATCGAACTACTGGACCCGCCATAGCCGTGGGCACAAACCGTCTTCAATCTATTTCCAAAGCCGTCGCACTTGATGATCTGCGCACCGAAGCGATTATTAAACAATACTCCCAAGTCGCGGCCGACGAGTGGACGAAACTCACTGACCACGAGTTTTGGCTTACGGCCGAAGATGCCGTTAAGAGCGGTCTTGCAACCGCTATTGGAGAATTTTCTCCGCCTACCGGGGCTCCAATCTACAATCTCTGAGATTTCCACGGGTCATAACTTACCACGTTTCAAACTGACCCACCACCAAGCAGGGCGGCCCGCGGGGCGCGGCCGCGGCCGGGATCAGCGGCCCTGGATCATCTGCTCCGGGCTTTCCTCGAGCAGTTCCGTGACGAGCTCGGCGAGCCGGGTCATGGAAAACGGCTTCGATACGACGCGATGGGCGCCAAATTTGGCCGCCATCGTCAGGTAGTCGCCGGCCCGGCCCAAGCCGCCGCCGGAAATGGCGATGATCTTGACCTGGGGATAGTGGCGGCGCAGCTCGAGAATGGTTTCGAGTCCCTCCATGCCCGGCATGAGAATGTCCGTGATCACCAGGTCCACGGGACGGGCCTGTTGAACGGCCAAGCCGCTCCGGCCGTCGCGCGCTTCGGACACTTGGTGGCCGAAGCGTTCGAGGCCGAGTCTGAGCACCTCGCGGAGGAGGGCGTCGTCATCTATGACCAGGATGTGAGCCATGGCGGAGGGACCGGCGCGTGGCCACCGGCTGTGATTCAGGATGCATACATTCCGGACCGACTCAACCCAACAACGGGCACAACTCGGTGCATCCCGGCCCGGACTTTATGCCGCGGGAAATGGCGCATAGGTCCGGCTGGGTTCAAATTGCGCGACCAGCTCATCGAGCGTTCGTTCACCCAGCGCCTGCGGGATGCTCGCCTCGAGACGCTCGTGGTAGTGGGCCAGCACCGGGTCCACGTTGTCGAGCAGCCCGCCGCTGGGCGCCTCGCCGTAGTTCTCAAACATGCGCCGGAAATCGGCCAGGGTGATGCGATCCAGCGGCCGGGCCGGCTGGTAGCGCAGGTCAGCCTGCTCCGCGCCTTTTTCGGGCGGCAATTCAACCACCAGCTGGAGGTCACACAGGCGGTTGAGACTTTCGTTGAGGATCTGCGACGGCACCCGGATGAGGTGGGAAAGCTGCGTGACGGAATAGGGCGGGGTGCAGGCCTTGAACCGGCGGGCGATCAGGAGCAGGACGAGCAGCGACATGCTTTCGCGGGTGGCGTGGTTGAGGCTGTGCCAGGCCGTCTGGCTGCTCCGGTAGTGCACGTTCTGGACGGCATAGGTGATCTGGCCGCCGACCAGGACGAAGAACCAGAAGATGTAGAGGCCGACCATCAGGACGGGCATGATGCTGACCGAGCCGTAGAGGCTCCGCGACAGGACCACGCGCCGGAAATAGAGGAACGCAACGTAGTTGTTGAGGAACAGCAGCGACGTGACGATCACCGCGCCGAGCAGGGCCGCGTACCAGCGCACGCGGGTGTTGGGCACGATCCGGTAGAATAGCGTCAGCACCAGGACCAGCAACAGGACGGAGCCCGAGGGGAGGAGCCAGACAAAGGCGGACTTCAGCTGGGCTCCGAGCGGGATCTTCTCCATGAAGACATTCAGAAATGCGCCCGCCGAGAGCATCGTCAGCGACGTGAAGAAGAGCAGGGCGCCGAGCGTGATGACGCTCCAGTAATAGACGATGCGGGCGAGCAAGCTGCGGCCGCGCCGGACGCCCCAGATGTCGTTGAAGGTGTTTTCGACGGTGGTGAAGAGACCGATGACGATGAAGAACAGCGTGAGGATGCCGATCAGACCGGCGGTGCCGGAACGGGAATTGGTGATGAAATTGTCGATGAGCCGCACCATCTCCGGCGTGGCGGTGGGACCCGGCGCTGCGGCATGGCCGCCGTCGCCGGCCCGGTCAAATTGTGCGACCTGCGGGGCGATGAAGCTGATGACCCGGTTGACACTTTGCGCCGTGAGGGTGGGATCCTGGTTGCCGAGCGCGAACCCGGAGATGAGCACGGCGATCGCGATCAGCGGTCCCAAGGCGAGGAGCGAACTGTAGCTGAGCGCCGCGGCGCGGATGGCGACATGGATCTCATGCAGTCCCGAGATGGTGATCGAGACCACGCGCAGCAGCGCGTAGAAGCGGCCTTTGAGCGAGCGGTCGCGGTTGAGGCCGGCCGCCCAGATGTCGTGGACCCAGACCCGCTGGACCCGCGACATGAGCTGCGATGACGGCATGGCCGGAGCCGGGCGGCGCGGGCCGCCTCAGGAATAGGACATCGTCGCCAGCATCGCCATGCCGCCGAGGCCGAGCAGGGCGGCGACGGCCAGCGGGATGTAGCTCAGGAAAATCGTGCAGAAATAGAGCCCGACCGAACCCGCCGTGACCGCCAACATCGGCGTCAGCTGGCCCTGGTTCATGAAGAGGAAGCCCAGGAAGCCGATGCCGAACACGGCGCGAAAGCGCACGAACGGATAGATGTTGATCACGCCGAGCAGCAGGAGCAGCCCGACGAAGGCGTCGACCGCCCCGAGGAAAATGTACGGGCGCTCGACGATCTTGCCCATGTCCATGGCCAGCACCGCGTCGATGCTCGGCAGGATGAGGGCGACCGCGCTGAGCAGCGAGATGATGGCGGCGGAACGCGTGCCCCAGATGGCCGCGTTGGCCATCATGATGGTCCGGTCCTTCTTGCCTTTCGTCTCCTCCGTCTGGCCCTCGGCCGCGGCGAGGAAGTCCTCGACGTTGATGCCCTTGGCATCGGCGGCCACCTCCTCGTTGACGACCTTGAATTCCTTTTGCTTGAACCCGAGCTTCTTTTTCTCGGGCCAGATGGCGGCCTTCATTTCGGGGCTGGCCTCGATCATCAGCCATTGCTCGGTGGCCTGGTCATAGAAATAGGTCTGGGCCGTGACCTGGCCGGCTTCGACGAGCGAGATGACCTGCTCGAGGGTGAACGGGCCGCGCGCCTCGGTGTCGTCGGCGTTCCGGACGTAAATCTCTTGATTCGCCATGAAGCCGCATGTTGCCGCCGGGGCCAGCTGCGGCAAGTGTGAAAAGGCCGCCGCGGGCGTGCCCGGGCGTCACATGCGCGTGAGGTCCGTGCGCAATCCGAGCAGGTGCAGCCCGGTCTCCAGCATCACGAGCGTACGATGGCAGAGGAGCAGGCGGCGGGCGCGCACCGTGGGGTCGTCGACGATCACCTTGTCAGCGGCGTAGAACGCGCTGAATTCGCCGGCCAGCTCATACAGATACAGGCAAAGGAAATGGGGCCGCAGGGTGTTCAACGCGAGCTGGGTGGCGTCGGAGAATTTCACGAGCTTGCGGGCCAGCGCGAGTTCCTGCGGTGTCGCCGGCGCCGAGGCGCCCGCCACCGGCGGATTCACCGGGTCGAGCTCCGCCTTGCGGAAGATGCTGCGGATGCGGGCGACGGCATAGAGCAGGTACGCCGCGGTGTTGCCCTCGAGCGAAATCATCTTGTCCCAGGCGAACACGTAGTCGCTCGAACGATTTTGCGCGAGATCGGCATACTGCACGGATGCGACCCCGACCACCTCGGCAATGGCGCGGCGCTCGGTCTCCGGGAATTCGGGGTTTTTCGACGTGACCAGGTCAAACGCGCGGCCCCGGGCTTCGTCGAGCAGCTCTTTCAGGCGAATGGTGCCGCCGTCGCGCGTGCGGAGGGCCTTCCCGTCCTCGCCGAGCACGGTGCCGAACGTGACATGGTGAAGCTCGGGCAACCGATGGCCTTTGGCCGCAAACCATTTCGGCACGGTGAGGAACAGCTGCTCGAAGTGGTCCGCCTGGCGAAAGTCGGTCACGACGACGATGCCATCGGCGTGGAAGTGTTCCGCGCGATAGAGCGCCGTGGCGAGATCGCTGGAGGCATAGTTGGCCGCGCCGTCCTTCTTGCGGATGATGAACGGCTGCGTCTTGAAGCGCGGATGCTGCTCGTGAAACACGACCAGCGCCCCCTGGCTTTCCGTCGCCAGGCCGGCCTCGGTCAGCTCGCGATAAACCCGCTCGACCTTGTCGTTGTAGAAGCTTTCCCCGAACGTGAAGTCGAAGCGGATGCCGAGCTGCGCATAGATGGCTTGGAAGGCGGCCAGCGACGCTTCGTTGATCTTTTGCCAGATGGCGCGGTCGGCGGGGTCGCCGGCCTGGAGCTTGACCAGTTCCTGCTGCGCCTCGGCCAGCACGGCGGGATCGGCCTCGGCGGCGGTGTGGCCGACCTTGTAGAGGCGTTCGAATTCATTGAGCGGGTCCGCCGCCAGGGCGGCCTCATCCAGGTGCCGCTTGTAGGCCCAGATCAATTTGCCGAACTGCGTGCCCCAGTCGCCGAGGTGATTGTCGCGAATGACCTTCGCGCCGCTGAACTCCAGCAGCCGGCAGATCGCCTCGCCAATCACGGCCGACCGCAGATGGCCGACGTGCATCTGTTTCGCCGTGTTGGGAGACGAGTAATCGACCACCCAGGTCTGGCCCCGCTTGGCCCCGGCCGCCCCGGACTTCAGGTGATCTTCGGAATCATGCGCCTGCAGCCAGCGAAGCAGCGCCTCGGGCTTGAGCCGAAAATTGATGAAGCCCGGACCAGCCAGGGAAATGTCAAAATGAGCCGTCATTCCGCTCAATTCTCCCATCAGCTGCTGTCCGAGCGCGCGCGGATTTTGCCGCTCCTTCTTGGCAAACGCCAACGCGCCATTCGACTGGAAATCGCCATGGGCCGGGTCCGCCACCCGTACTTCCGGCTCAAACCCCCGGGCCGTCCACCCCAAGCGGGTTCCCGCCGCCTTCAGGGCATTTTCGACATGGGAAGCGACGTTAAACGGCAGGTCCATCGGTCGATTGAGGAATTGCGCTTGGCTCTGAGCAAGAAGGATTTTTGCGGATTCCCGCGCACAGGAAAGAGTTGTTCACATTTGACTCTCAAACCGAATGAAAATCGCGCCGTTCCATGCTATTTTAGGCTCGACAAAATTGGCAAAACCCATTGCCTCTGCGAGCTTTGCGCCGCACGGCGCGACTTCTGACACACCACAGTGACTTCTATGAGAAAACGTCCCATTCCCACGCGTCGGTTCATCAAACCGTCGTTTACTTCTCTCATTGAGAAGAAACGAGACGGCCAGGAATTTACGCAGGAGGAAATCCGCTACATTATCGATTCCACGCTGGATGGCGAGATGCCGAAACACCAGCAGGCCGCGCTGCTGATGGCCATTTTCTTTGCCAACATGTCGGCACAGGAAACGGCCATCTTGACCGAAGAGATGATGTTGTCCGGGGAAGTGATCGACCTCTCCCATATCTCTAAGCCGAAGATCGACAAGTATTCCACCGGCGGGGTGGGCGACAAGACGGCGCTCGTCCTTGCGCCGCTGGCGATGGCCAGCGGCGTCGTCGTCCCGATGATGTGCGGCGTTGAGCAGGAATTTGTCATAACGACCCTCGACAAGCTCTCCGCCGTCCCGGGCTTCAAAAGCCACATGACGATCCAGCATTTCGTGGACCAGCTTGCCCGCGTGGGCGGTGCGATCGCCGAGCAGAGCCCGGAACTGGCCCCGGCCGACCAGATCTTTTATGATCTGCGACTCGAGACGGGCACGATCCCGAGCCTGCCGCTCATCACCGGCAGCGTGCTATCCAAGAAGCTGGCCGAGGGGGCCGAGGGCCTCGTGATCGACGTGAAGTGGGGCAACGGTTCCTTCATCAAGGACCTCGAGCAGGCGAAGCAGCTCGCTCGTTCCATGACCCGGGTCGGCCGCTCGATGAAGCGGCGCTGCGTCGCGCTGGTCACCGACATGAACCAGCCGCTGGGCGATACGGTCGGCACCGCCCTCGAGATCAAGGAGGCCATCCAGCTCCTCAAGGGCGAGGGCCCCGAGGACATGAAGGAGCTGGTCCTCAAGCTCGGCATGGAAATCGTCCGGCTCGCCGGCGTCGCCGGTTCGACGCTTTCGGCGAAGCAAACCGTGCAGCGCCACCTGACGGACGGTTCGGCCCTCGAGAAGTTCAAGGACATGATCCGCGCCCAGGGCGGCGACACCTCGTTTATCGACCACCCGGAAAAATTTCCGGCGGCGCGCCACATCCGCAAGCTGCCCGCCCCGAAGCGCGGCTATGTGCACACGATCAACGCGGCCATGATCGCCAAGGGGGTCTCGCTCCTCGGCGCGGGCAAGGACCCCGCCCACCACAACAAGATCGACTACGCCGTCGGCGTCTCGGAGATCAAGAAGGTCGGCACCCAGGTCAAGCAGGGCGAGCCGCTGATGATGATCCATTACAACGACGAAGCGAAGCTCGAGCAGGCGCTCAATTATTTCAAGGACGCCTACCGGCTCGCGCCGAAACGCCCGATTCCGCCGCCGCTCATCGTCGAGCGCGTGGCGTAAAACGCCGCGAGGGTTCCGAGCCGGCCAGCTCCTGGCCGGCTTTTTTTTCGGCCGGCGGGCTGGCAATACCGGAACCAGACCCGGCGCCCTCGGTCGGTCGAAGGTAAACATGAACCTCGGCTACCTGCTTTCGATCGTCTGGTTTGTCCTCTGGCTGGCGGCGCTGGTCGACTGCCTGCGCGGCAACAGCCCCAACAAGATCGTCTGGGTCATCGTCATCATCCTGCTGCCGTTCCTCGGCTCGATCCTTTATTTCCTGCTGGGTCGCTCCACGCGCTGAGGCCTTTTGCTTTGCGCTCGGCGCCCGCGCCGCTTTCGGTGGGCGCATGCCCGACGATAACGAGCCCAGGTCTGCGAAAGTCGCCCCGGCGCCGGCCTGGGCCGGGTCGGCCGAGCCGCTGCCGCAGACGCAATGGTCGCGGCCCTGGGCGCAGCTGAAATTCGTCACGTTCCAGCCGGCCATTTTCCCGCGCATGCTCGGCGAGGTGTCGCCCGACGCCCGGCCGGGCGACCTGGTGACCGTCTACGACAAGTTCGGCCATCGCGTGGGCATCGGGCTGTTCAACCCGCGCGCCAAGATGCCGCTGCGCGTCGTGACGCACGCGGTCGAAGCGACGGGCGAGGACTACTTTGAGGCAGCCATCCGCCGGGCCGTCGCGTTGCGCCGCGACCTGTTCAAACTCGAGGCCGAGACCGACGCCTGGCGCGTCATCAATTCCGACGGCGACGGCTTGAGTGGCCTGACGATCGACCGGTATGCCGACACGCTCTTTTGCGACGTGTATTCGCTGGGGATCTTCCGGCGGCTCCCGCGCTGGCTGCCGTTGCTGCACGAACTTTGCGGCACGAAGCACGTCCGCGTCCACGTCGATCACGACCTCGGCAGCCTCGAGGGCATCAAGCCGTCCCAGATGAAGGAATTGACGGCGGCGGCCCCGGAAAAGGTGCGCATCCGCGAACACGGCGTGAAGTTCGAGGTCGATTTCGCCGCCGGCCACAAGACCGGTTTCTTCTGCGACCAGCGCGAGAACCGGAAACGTTTCGGCACGCTGGTGCGGGGCCGGCGCGTGCTCGACCTCTGCAGCTACACGGGCGGATTCGCCATCAACGCCGCCTTGGGCGGGGCGGGGGAGGTCATTGCCGTCGACCTCGACGAGACGGCGATCGCCCAGGGACGGCGCAACGCCAACCTCAACCAGGTCTCGCCGAACCGGCTGAAGTGGGTTCACGCCGACGCCTTCGCCTACGCCAAGCAGATGCAGAAGAACGGTGAGCAGTTCGACGCGGTGCTCTGCGATCCGCCGAAGTTTGTCATGACGCGCGAGCCGGCCGGTGCGGCCGAGGGCATGCGCAAGTACGCCGACCTGAATACGCTCGCCGCCGGCCTGGTTCGACCCGGCGGCCTGCTGGTCACTTGCTCATGTTCGGGGCTGGTGTCGCTCGAGACGTTCGAGGAATGCGTGATCAAGGGCATCCACCGCCTCAATCGCCGCCTGCAGCTCTTTGACCGGACCGGGGCGGGCGTCGATCATCCCGTCTATTCGAACTGTCTCGAAAGCCGCTACCTCAAGGTGCTCTGGGCGCGCGTCACGTGAACGACCCTTTCGCGAACAGGCCGACTTGCCCGGCCACCCCGGCTATTCCTTGGCGTCGTTGATCTCGATCCAGTAGCCATCCGGATCCTGGAAATAGATCTGCTTCACGCCGTCGACCCGGTTGGTCACGGCCGACTTTTCCCCCGCCCAGTTCTCATAGGGCACACGGGCCTGGGAGAGGCGCGCAATGAAGCCGTCGACCGATGGCACGGTGAAACACAAGTGGCTGTTCTTGTCCTTCGGCAGGCTTGCCTTGGCGCCGGAGATGATGTGCAGGTGGGTCTTGGGCCCGATCAGGAACCAAGTGTGCCGGCCGTCGTGGAACGGCTCGGGAATGACGGGCAGTCCGATGACGTCCCGGTAGAAATCAGTGCTGACCCTGAGGTCGGCGACGTAGCAGGCGATGTGGTTGATGCGCGGCGCCACGGGTTCAGCGGCGCCGGCCAGGAGCGCCGAGGCGAGGAGCAGGGGCAGGAACTTTCTCATGGTGGGGTAAGGGTTGCACGGGAGCAAGGTGGTGAGTCGCGGGCCGGGGCAGGCGTATCCCCGCCAAGCTGGGGAGAACGTTGCCGGCGGGCAAGGGGACACTGTGTCTTGTTCCGCAAATGAATCAGGGATGGACATGATCGCCGGCATCGCAACCATGCCGCGCGCATGCAGAGTCTGAAGCATCTGTTCGACCAGAACCAGGCTTGGGCCGACGCGATCAAGCGGCGTGACCCGGAATTCTTCCAGAATCTGTCGCGGCAGCAAAGTCCCGAATATCTCTGGATCGGCTGCTCCGATTCCCGCGTGCCCGCCAACGAGATCGTCGGCCTGGCGCCGGGCGAGATCTTCGTGCACCGCAACATCGCCAATGTCGTCGTGCACACGGACCTGAACTGCCTGTCCGTTCTCCAGTTCGCCGTCGACGTGCTGAAGGTGCAGCACGTCATGGTGGTGGGCCACTACGGGTGTGGCGGTGTCGGCAAGGTGGTGAGCTGCGAACGCGTGGGGCTCGCGGACAACTGGCTGCGCCATGTGCGCGACGTGCACGACAAGCACGAAGGCTGCCTGTGCCGTCTGCGCGACGACACCGCGCGCCAGGCCAAGCTGTGCGAGCTGAACGTCGTCGAACAGGTCGCCAACGTGTGCTCCACCACCATCGTGCAGGACGCCTGGGCCCGCGGCCAGCGGCTGGACATCCACGGCTGGATCTACGGCCTGAAGGATGGATTGCTCCGCGACCTGAACACGACGATCACCGGACCGGAACAAGTGGCCCCCGTTTACCAGGCGGCCGTGGCCACCCTCACGAAGTAATCAACCCCGACCAGCATGATCCGCCAGCTCGCCCACCTCTGCCTCATGTCGCACCAGCTGCCCGCGATGATCGCATTCTATCGCGACGGTCTCGGCCTGCCGATCAAGTTCTCCCTGAAGCACGACGACGGCACCGCCTTCGGCCATTACTTTGAGGCGGGCCACATGAGCTTTATAGAGATCTTCGACCGCGCCGGCGCCGCGAAGCAGTGGGGCGGGGACGCCGCCGAAAAGCTGAAGCCGCATGCCGGCACACATTTCAACCACTTCTGTTTCGAGGTGCAGGGGCTCGAAGCCTACTGTGCGACCCTGGAGTCGCGCGGCCTCAAGATCGATCGCCCCGTCAAGGTCGGCATGGATCACTCCAAACAGGCCTGGATCCACGATCCGGACGGCAATGTGATTGAGCTGATGGAATACACACCGCAGAGCATGCAGTTCTGAGGCGGGTCGCTTGGTCGCAGGGTCGCCGCCGGCGGCGACCCGGCGTGTGCGGCCGGCGCGCGCCGACGCTGCATCTACCGGCGAAAAGCCTGGTCTCGGGGGAGCCGCCCGCGGGCTTACGCCCGGCCGAGGTACGAGCCGTCGATCGTGCTGACGCGGACCAGTTCGCCTTCCTTGATGAAGAGCGGCACCTGGATCACGAGCCCCGTCTCGCACTTGGCGGGCTTCTGGACATTCGAGGCGGTGTCGCCCTTGATGCCGTCGGCGCTCTCGATAATCTTCAGCGTAACCGTCGAAGGGAGATCGATGGTGACGGGCGCGTCGTTGATGAACAGCACCTCGGCCTTGCCGTTCGCCACGAGGTAATTCTTCGCCTCGCCGATCATTTGCGCGCTGATCTCAAACGTCTCGAACGTCTCCGGGTCCATGAATGAGTATGCGTCCCGATCGGCGTAGCTGAATTCGAGCGTCCGGCGGTCGGTCGCCAGCACCTCGACGGGGTCGGGCGAGTTGAAGCGCTGTTCCAGCGACTTGCCGTAGCGCAGATTGCGCATCTTCACCTGCACAAAGGCGCGCAGGTTTCCCGGCGTGCGATGCTGCGTCTCCATGACGAGGTGGGGCTCGCCGTTGAAATTGATCACTTGGCCTTTGCGGAGGTCGTTGGCTGCGGGCATGACGGGTGGCGGATGGTGGTTTCGATTACGTAAGGGGCTAGGATTACCGGTGGGTTTTCCGCGATGTCAACCCCGTCCTCGATATTAGTTTTCGGGGCGGCGACGCGGTTCCCCCTGCGCGCAATTCGGCGGCCCTTTTGGTGTCGCCGGAACCGGCGCCCGCGTCCGCGGCGTGATCTCCAAGCTTGTCATTTCCAAGTGGTTTCCGACACTGCGCAGGATACTCATGAAGCAACGGACCCTCTTGCGCGAGGTCTCCATCAAGGGCAATGCCCTGCATACTGGAGACGCCGTGCATATGACCTTCAAGCCCGCCCCGGCCAACCACGGCATTGTCTTCAAGCGGGTCGACCTGCACGGACATCCCGAGATCAAGCCGCGGGTCGAATTCGTCACCGACCTGGTGCGCGCCACCACCATCCAGCAGGGCCACGCCAAGATCCACACGGTGGAGCACGTGCTCAGCGCCTTGAGCGGCTGCGGCGTCGACAACCTTCTGATCGAGATGGATGCAAGCGAGCCGCCCATCATGGACGGTTCCGCGCGCGAATTCGTGAAGCTCATCCAGCAGGGCGAGCCCGTCGAGCAGGATGCGGAGCGCGAGTATTTCGTGCTGGGCGAGACCTTGTCGGTGTCGCGCGGCAACTCCTCGATCATCGCGCTGCCCTTTGACGGCCTGAAGATCACGTGCACGTCGGCCGACGACCGGGGCATCCACACCCAGCACCTGTCGCTCACCATCGAGCCCGATACCTACGTCACCCAGATCGCCGCGGCCCGCACATTCACGATCTACGAGGACATTGAGGAGCTGCTCAAGATGGGCAAGATCAAGGGCGGCTCGCTCGACAGCGCCGTGGTGCTCAAGGGGGACAAGATCATCTCCAAGGAGCCGCTGCGCTTCGCCGACGAGTTCGTGCGGCACAAGATCCTCGACGTCATCGGCGACATCACGCTGCTGGGGGTGCCGCTGAAGGCCCATATCGTTGCCACGCGGCCCGGCCACGCGCTGAATGCCGAGCTGACCAAGCAGCTGCTCGAGAAATACGAGGCGTGGAAGAAGGGCGGCAAGAAGGCGCCCAAGCCCGCCGCCCCGAAGGCGGAGATCGCCACGGAGACCACCCTCGACATCCGGCGCGTGCTGGACCTCCTGCCGCACCGGTACCCCTTTGTCATGATCGATCGCGTCGTCGCGCTAAACGAGGACGAACTCACGGCGATCAAGAACGTCACCATCAACGAACCGTTCTTCCAGGGCCACTATCCCGGCAATCCGGTCATGCCCGGGGTGCTGCAGGTCGAGGCGATGGCGCAGGCGGCCGGCATCCTGGTGATCCGCCGCAACACCACCGAGGGACGCACCGCGCTTTTCATGAGTTGCGAAAAGGTCAAGTGGCGCAAGCCCGTGCGCCCGGGGGACCAGCTGCTCATCAAGGCCAGGATCACCAAGATTCGCGGCACCATCGCCTGCGCGGAGGCCGAGTGCTCCGTCAACGGGCAGGCCGTTTCGTCCGCCGATCTCATGTTCGCGCTGGTCGACAACGCGGCGATGGATTGAGCCATGTCGGAGCTGATCCATCCCACCGCCATCATCGAACCCGGTGCGCAGCTGGCCGAGGGCGTGGCCATCGGCGCCTACGCCTACGTGGGCGGCCTGGCCGTCATCGGCGCCGGCACCGTGCTGCACCACCATGCGAACGTCGAGGGTCGCACGACCATCGGCGAGAAGTGCGAGATCTTCCCCTTCGCCTGCGTCGGGACCAAGACCCATGACCTGAAGTACAAGGGGGGCGCCCCGGGCCTCGTCGTCGGTCACCGCAACGTTTTCCGCGAATATGTCAGCGTGCACGGCGCCACCAAGGAGGGCGACTGCACGCGGCTCGGCGACGACAACGTTCTGCTCGCCTACAGCCACATCGCCCACGACTGCGTGGTCGGGAATTTCCTCGTGATGAGCGCGCAGTCGGCGCTGGCCGGCCACGTCATTGTCGAGGACCACGTCAACATCGGCTGGGGCTCGGGCGTGCACCAGTTCTGCCGCGTGGGGCTGCACGCCATGCTCGGCGCGATGTCCAAGATCGTACAGGACGTGCCGCCCTACGTCATCGCCGACGGCAACCCCGCGGTCGCCCGCTCGATCAACAAGGTCGGCCTGGAGCGGGCCGGCTACACCGTCGAGCAGCTCGAGGCGATCAAGCAGGTCTTTCGCATCGTCTACCGCACCGGCCTCAACCGCACGCAGGCCCTCGAGCGGCTGCAAGAACACAAGCTCACCGACACCGAGGAATTCCGGCATTTTCTCTCGTTTGCCGAGAAGAGCGAGCGCGGCTTCATCGCGGGCAAGTGAGACTCGCGCCGCACGCGAGACTCCAGGGGGACGTTTTCTGTAGCCGCGCTTGAGCCGTCGGCGGCGAAAGCGTGGAAAACTCCGGACCACGTTGTCGCTGCGCTCCAACGCAGCTACGCCCAAATGGATTATGGCCGCAGGCCGCGCCATTCCCTGCGCGCCGCGGCGGCGAACGGAGCCGCCGGGCTACCGGTGCCCACCCAATTCCCGCAACAGCTCGTAGCCGTACAGGCCCGTCCCATGGCCGTCGCTGAACTCAAACCGAATGGCATAGTTGCCGATGCGCTGCCAGCCGGTCACGGCCACGCCGGCGAAACTGCGCCCCGCATCCCCGCCGCCGTAGAGCCGGCCGAAGATGTCGCGTTCGCCGCGCGTCTCCGCACTGGGTGAGGCCGCGCGCAGCCGGTCGAACGGCAGGTAGCTTTCCACGCCATCGTCCCAACGGATGGCCACTTCCGTCCCGACGATCTGGATGTCCACCGGCGTATGCATCGATCCCATGCTATTAGTGCGGCCCGTCCCGATGGGAAGCCCGGAAAATATCCGCGACCGGGGGTTTTACCCGCGCGCACAACTGGCTAGGTTAGGGGCGCCATGAAAGCGAATTCCACGCGCTTGCCTCATGTCGTCGTCCTCGGGGCCGGCTTCGGCGGCCTGACCTTTGCGCAGAAATTTCCCTCGCATCTCGCGCGCGTCACGGTCGTCGACCGGCAGAATCACCACGTCTTCCAACCGCTGCTCTACCAGGTGGCGACGGCCGGCCTGTCGGCGCCCGACATCGCGCAGCCCATCCGCTCCATCCTCCGGCGCCAGCCCAACCTCACCGTGGCGATGGCCGAGGTGCGCGGCATCGATTTGGGGGCGCGCCGCGTTCATCTTGACACCGGGGACCTGGACTACGAATGGCTGCTCATTGCGCTGGGGGGCCAGACCAGCTACTTCGGCCACCCGGAATGGGAGCAGTTCGCGCCGGGGCTGAAGTCGCTCGACGACGCCGTGCTCCTCCGCCGCAACATGCTCATGGCCTACGAGCGGGCCGAACTCGCCGCCGATCCGGCCCGGCGGCGGCAGCTGATGACCACCGTGGTGGTCGGCGGCGGCCCGACCGGCGTCGAGCTGGCCGGCTCCTTTGCCGAGCTGGCGCGAACGGTGCTCTACCGCGATTTCGACCATATCGACTCGCGGCAGGCGCGCATCCTGCTCGTCGAGGGCGGACCGCGCGTGCTGGGCACGTTTCCAGAAAAGCTCTCGGCCAGGGCCAAGGACCAGCTCGAGCACCTCGGCGTCGAGGTGCGGCTCAACACCCGCGTCACGGCGGTCCGCGCCGGCGAGGTCGAACTCGATGGCGTGCCGCTGCCGGCGGGCAACATCGTGTGGGCGGCCGGCGTCGGTGCCAGCCGCGTCACGCGTTCCCTGGGCGTCGAGACCGATCGGGCGGGGCGGATCAAGGTCCGTCCGGACCTGAGCTTGCCGGGTCATTCCGAGGTGTTCGCCATCGGCGACCTCGCCGTCTTGCAGGACGTGAATGGCGTCGAAGTGCCCGGAGTCGCGCAAGGCGCGATCCAGGGCGCCGCTCACGTTGCGCGCCTGATGGCCTACGACATCTCCGTCGGCCGGCGCACGCCGGAATGGCGCGAGCCCTTCGCCTACGACGACAAAGGCAGCCTGGCGACCATCGGGCGTTCCGCCGCCGTTGCGCAGGTCGGACGCCTGCACCTCAGCGGCCTGCTGGCGTGGCTTGCCTGGCTCGGATTGCACCTGGTCCTCCTGATGGGGTTTCGCAATCGCGTGTCGGTCTTCATCAACTGGGTGTATTCCTATTTCGCCTTCCGACGGGGCGCGCGCATCATTACGGGACGAGACCTGGGTCCACCGGACCGGACGGCGCCGTCCGGGGAACAGTCCAACCGGAGCCGTCGGGCGGGCGCGGGCGCAGCGCGCCAGCCGCCGGCGGTGACGGTAAAATAGGTTGCAGGACCTCCTTTCGTGACCAAGTTGGCGGCGTCTGGCGCGAACCTGCTCGCGACCGGACGCTCAAAGTCCAACCCATCATCTCGGAAACGAGGCTTCATCGCCATGCGACAAGCACCCAGGTTCCCCGCCAGTAACCGCCCCGCGCTTCGTGACGACGACACCGCGGAGGCGTCGTGAAAAACATCCTCGATTTCGCCCGCGCCAAGCGCGAGGCCCAGCCGATCGTCGTCGTCACCGCCTATGACGCCCTCATGGCGCGCCTCGTGGCCGCCTCGGAGGTGGATGCCATCCTCGTGGGCGACAGCGCCGCCATGGTCGTGCACGGCTACCCGTCGACCGTCCATGCGACCATCACGATGATGGGCACGCACACCGCGGCGGTCCGGCGGGGCGCCCCCGCCACGTTCATCGTTTCCGACATGCCGTTCCTCAGCGTCCGCCAGGGGCGCGACGGGGCGGTGCGCGACGCCGGAGTCCTGGTTCAGGCCGGTGCCACGGCGGTCAAGATCGAAGGCGTCGCCGGCCACGAGGACATCATCGCCCACCTGGTCCAAAGCGGCATCCCCGTGATGGGCCACCTCGGGCTCACGCCCCAATCCGTCAACCAATTCGGCGGCCACCGCCTGCAAGGCACCTCGCCCGAGGCCGCCGCGCGGGCCAGGAAAGAGGCGGAAATGCTCGAGCGACTCGGGGCCTTTGCGCTCGTGCTGGAATGCGTGCCGGCGGCCCTCGCGACGGAAATCAGCCGCGAGCGCGCCATTCCGGTGATCGGCATCGGCGCCGGCGCCGGGACCGACGGACAGGTTCTCGTGCTGTCCGACCTGCTCGGGCTCGATCCCACTTTCAAGCCGCGCTTCGCCCGGCGTTACATGGACGGTCATGAAGCGGTCACGGGAGCGCTGAACCAATTCGTGCACGACGTGCGGGCGGCGCGCTTTCCCGCCCGCGAGGAGGTCCTGGCCTGATGCGCGTCTTCTCCCAATTGGCGGAATGGCAGGCCGCGCGCCGGGCCCGCGACTACTCCGGCCGCAGCATCGGTTTCGTGCCCACGATGGGCGCGCTGCACGCCGGCCATCGCTCGCTGCTCGAACGCGCGCGCGCCGAGAACGACCGCGTCGTCCTCAGCATTTTCGTCAACCCGACCCAGTTCAACGACCCGGCGGACCTGGCGCGCTACCCGCGGACGCTGGAATCCGATCTCCAGCTTGCGGGCGGCCTGGTCGACGACGTTCTCGCGCCCGCAACGGACGAATTCTATCCGGACGGTTACCACTATCGCGTGAGCGAGGACGATTTCAGCCGCCGCTGGGAAGGGGCGCACCGGCCGGGTCATTTCGACGGGGTGCTCACGATCGTCCTCAAGCTGCTCAATGTCGTCGGCGCCGACCGCGCCTATTTTGGCGAAAAGGACTGGCAGCAACTCCAGCTCGTGCGCGGCATGGTCCGCGCCTTTTTCCTGCCGGTCGAGATCGTGGCCTGCCCGACGGTGCGGGCGGATGACGGCCTCGCGCTGAGCTCGCGCAACCGGTTGCTCTCGCCGGCGGCGCGGGTAAAGGCGCCGCTGTTTTCCCGGCTGATGCGCGAAGCGCCGCAGCCCGAAGCCGCCGTCGCGGCGCTGCAGGGTGCCGGCTTCACCGTGGACTACGTCGCGGACCATGAGGGCCGCCGGCTTGGCGCGGTCCGCATCGAAAATGTACGCCTCATCGACAATGTCGCCGTCTAACCTCGTCGTGGTCCTCACTGGCTCGATCGCCGGCTTCAAGGCCTGCGCGGCGATCTCGCAACTGGTGCAACGGGGCCATCGGGTGCGCACGGTCGCGACGCCAGCCGCGCTGCGTTTCATTGGTCCCGCCACGCTCGAGGGGCTGACGGGCACGCCGCCGTTGACCGACCTCTTCGCGGCGGGCGCAGCCCTGGACCACATCAATCTGACCCGCTGGGCGGATCTCGTGCTCATCTGCCCGGCCACGGCGAACACGCTCAACCGCCTGGCCGCGGGCCTGGCCGACGACCTGCCCGGCGCGCTCTTCCTGGCCCACGACCGCACCAAGCCCTGGCTGGTCGCACCCGCGATGAACCCCGCCATGTGGTCACATCCGGCCACGCAGGCGGCCGTGGAGCGGCTGCGGGAGTGGGGCGTGCGTTTCCTGCCGGTGGGGGAGGGGCGCACGGCGTGTGGCGAAACCGGCGAGGGCCGGCTGCCGGAAGCGGAGGACATCGTCGCGGCGGTGGAGTCGGCCCTCGCCCCGCGCGAGTCCCGATTGCGCATACTCGTCACCGCGGGCGGCACGGCGGAACCGGTCGACGGCGTGCGCGTGCTGACCAACTCCAGCACGGGCCGCACCGGCGCGCTGCTGGCCTCGCATCTGGCGCGGGCCGGGCACGACGTGCTGTTGTTGCGGTCGCGAACCGCCGTTGCGGCTTCGCCTGGCTGCCGCGAGGAACTGTTTGGTTCTTTCGACGAGCTCGACGCGGCGCTGGCCCGGCAGCTCGGGGCCAGCCGGTTCGACGCAGTCGTGCACGCGGCGGCGGTCGGCGATTTTGGCGTCGAGGCGATCGCGACCGGCACCGGCGAATGGCCGCCCGGTCGCGGCAAGCTGGATGCGGCATCCGGGCCGGTTTCAATCCGCCTGCGGCGGCAGCCGAAGCTGATCGATTCGATCCGGGCGCGCAGTCGCAATCCCGACCTCACCCTGGTGGCGTTCAAGCTCACGGCTGGCGCCAGCGACTCGACGGCGGCCAAGGCGGTGGCGGATTTGTTCGCGCACTCGGGCGCCGATCTGGTCGTGCACAACGACGAATCCCGGCGGGCGTCCGGCGACGATTTTCCGGCGGTCATCCACCAGGCGGCCGGCGGGCCGTCGCGATCGTGCCGCACGCGCGCCGAACTGGCTACTGAGCTCGAGCGCCTGCTGGTTTCGCGTCGTCTGTTGAAACCTTCCCCCGCACCCACCCATGTTGCTCTGCCTTGATGTTGGTAACACCCAGATTCACGGCGGCGTGTTCGCCGCCGAGACGCTACGGTGCCAGTTTCGCAAGTCGACCCAGCCGGCGATCTCGTCGGATGAACTTGGCATCTTCTTCGTGACCGTGCTGCGCGAGAACGGCGTCGATCCGGCCGCGGTGAAACGGGTCGCGATTTGCTCCGTCGTGCCCGCGGTCCACCATGCGCTGCGGAGCGCGTCCCTGAAATATTTCCAGGCCGAGCCGTTCGTCCTGCAGGCGGGCGTGAAAACCGGACTCAAGGTGCGCTATCGCAACCCGCACGAGGTCGGCGCCGACCGCATCGCCGGCGCCATCGCGGCCAGCCGCCGCCATCCGCAGCGCGACGTCCTGGTCGTGGACTGCGGCACGGCGACGACCATCGACGCCGTCACGGCCGGGGGCGAGTACCTCGGCGGCGCCATCCTTCCGGGAGTCGGAATGTCGGCGGCGACCCTCGCGAGCGGCACGGCCAAGCTGCCCCGGGTCGAAATCGCCCGACCGGACTCCGTGCTGGGTCGCACCACCGTCGAGAGCATTCAATCCGGACTGTATCACGGGCAAGTGGGCTCGATCCGGCACATTCTCGGTGCGCTGAGTCGCGAAGCCTTCCCGCACGGTGAGCCGGTCGTGGTCGGCACCGGCGGCTTTGTGCGGATGTTCGAGGCCGAGGGCCTGTTCGCCGAAATCGTGCCGGAGCTGGTGCTCTGGGGCTTGAAGCAGGCTGAGGCCATGAATCGCGAAACCACCACCTCGGTTTCGTAGGCGGGAAGCATCACGATGCCGTCAGTATCCGCACCTGTCTTCACCCGCGCCGAACTCGACGCCGAGGCCGAGCGGCTTTTCCGCGCGCTCCTGCACGTCGATTGCGAGCCCGGGCGCCAATGGAACCTCGAGGCGTGCGCCCGCATCGCCCCGCTGACGCTGGAGATCAACCGGCTGAAGCGCGAGCAGGACGCCGTCATTCTCACGCACTCGTACGTCGAGCCCGAGATCATCTATGGCGTCGGCGACTTCAAGGGCGACTCCTACTTCCTGAGCCTGAAGGCCCGCGAGTCACGCGCGAAGAAGATCGTGTTCGCCGGCGTGGTGTTCATGGCCGAAACCGCCAAGATCCTGTCGCCGGACGCGATGGTCGTCGTGCCGGACCGCGGCTCGGGCTGTTCGCTGGCCGACTCGCTCACGGGCGACAGCCTGCGGCGGCTGAAGGCGCTCTACCCGGACGCCACGGTCGTCTGTTACATCAACAGCACTGCGGCCGTGAAGGCCGAGTCGGACGTCTGCGTCACCTCGGCCAACGTCTACGACATCGTGGCCGGCCTGCCGGCATCGCGCATCCTCTTCGTGCCGGACCGACTGATGGCCGACAACCTCCGCACCGAGCTCAAGCGCCGCGGCGTGGCCAAGGAGATCATCTCCTCCGACGGCACCTGCATCGTGCACGATCAGTTTGACCCGGCATTCGTGGCGGAGGCCCGGGGGCGTTTTCCCGGCCTTAAGGTCGTCGCTCATCCGGAATGCACCGAGCCGGTGGCCGCCGCGGCCGATTACGTCGGCAGCACCGGCGGCATGATGAAGTACGTGAAGAATACCGCCGCGCCGTACTTCCTCATGCTGACTGAATGCGGCCTGGTCGGGCGCCTGCAGGTGGAAGATCCGGAGAAACGATTCATCGCCGGCTGCCGCCTCTGCCCCTACATGAAACTCAACTCGCTTGAGAAGGTCCGCGACGCCCTCGCGGCCCCGCGACCGGACCAGATCGTCACCCTCGATGAGGACATGCGCCGGCGCGCCGCCCGGTGCATCGACCGGATGTTCGAGCTTACGCCGCTGAAGTGACCCGGAAATCTCTAACGGATCATATCACCTCCATGCTGACCCCCCGCACTGAACATCTCATCGACCTCGCGCTCGACGAGGACGCCGGCCTGGGCGACGTCACCAGCCGGGCCATCTTTCCGGCGAACCATCGCAGCCGGGCGGTCATCGACGCCAAGCAGGACCTCGTGGTGTGCGGCCTGGAGGCGGCGGCGCGCGTGTTCGCGCAGGTCGACCCGCGCATCCGAACCAAGCTCCTCGCGGCGGACGGCGATCGTATCCGGCGGGGCGGGGTGGTCATGCGCCTCGCGGGTCCGACCGCCTCGCTGCTCACGGCCGAACGCACCGCCCTGAACTTTCTCCAGCGGCTGAGCGGCATCGCCACGCAGGCCCGGCGCTACGCGGATGCGGTGCAGGGAACGGGCGTGCACATCGTCGACACCCGCAAGACCACCCCGGGCTGGCGCGCGCTCGAGAAATACGCGGTGCGCTGCGGCGGCTGCTGCAACCACCGTTCGTCGCTTGGGGAGCATGTGCTCATCAAGGACAATCACATCGCCGCCGCGGGCTCGCTCGCGCGCGCGGTGAAACGCTGCCGCGACGCGGCGCCGCACACGGCGAAGATCGAAGTCGAGGCGAAGACCCTTGCCGAAGTGCGCGCCGCGTGCCGCGCGGGCGCGGAGGTGATCCTGCTGGACAACATGACGCCGGCGCAGGTCCGGGCCGCAGTCGCCGCGATAAGCGGGCGCGCGATCGTTGAGGTGTCCGGTGGCGTTCGGTTCGAGACCCTGCGGGACTACGCGCTGCCGGGCGTCGATGTCATCAGCATCGGCGCGCTGACGCACTCGGCTGCGGCCGTCGACTTGAGCCTCGATCTGCGCTCCGCCCGTTGAGCGTCCGCTACGCCCGATGACGACGAGGGAAACCGACTGTCTCGTGCTCGGGGCCGGGCTGGCCGGCTCCGCCTACGCGCTGCACGCGGCGCGGGCGGGCTTCAAGGTCGAGCTGCTTTCGCTCGGCGGACCCCTGCAGGCGAACAGCGACTGGGCCCAGGGCGGCATCATTTACGACGCAACCGCTGGCTCGGCGAAACTCGCACAGGACATCCTGGCCGCGAGCGACGGCACGGCGAATCCGGCAGCCATCGCCCAGCTGGTGCAGGAAGGCCCGGCGGCGGTAAAGGAGCTGCTCCTCGACGAGCTGAACGTGGGGTTCGATCGCGACGCCGCCGGCCACTTGGATCTCGCCCGTGAGGGCGGGCACAGCGAACGCCGGATCATCCATGCCAAGGACACGACCGGTCACGCCATCCTGCAGGCCGTCGTCACCCGGATCGATGCGACGCCCGCCATCACCCGGCGGAGCGGATTCGCGGCGATTGACCTGCTGACTCTGTCGCACAGTGCGTCCGACCCGCGGGCCCGTTACGAGCCACTGACCTGCTTCGGTTGTTACGCCCTCGATACGGCGAGCGGCGAGGTCTGCGCTTTCGTGGCCAAGAAGACGATCCTGGCCACGGGCGGCCTTGGCGGGATCTACCTGCACACGACCAACCAGCCGGGGAGCGTCGGGCACGGCGTGGCGATGGCGTACCGGGTCGGCGCGCGCCTCATCGACCTCGAATACGTGCAGTTTCACCCGACGGTCTTTCTCCGGGCCGGCATGCCGCCGTTCCTCATCACCGAGGCTTTGCGCGGCGAGGGCGCGGTGCTGGTCGACGCGGCCGGGCGGAGATTCATGGATGGCGTGCATCCGCTGGGTTCGCTGGCGCCGCGCGACGTCGTCGCGCGCGCCATCAAGCAGCAGATCGCCGCCAGCGGCGAGCCTTGCGCCTGGCTCGACCTGGGGGCGATGAAGCCGGAATTCATACGGACGCGTTTTCCCGGCATTTACCAGAAATGCCTCGCGCACGGCCTCGACATCACGCGCGAGCGAATTCCGGTTGTGCCCGCCGCGCATTTCTCGTGTGGCGGCGTCCACACCGATCTCGCCGGCCGCACGAATGTCCGCCACCTGAATGCCATCGGCGAAACCGCGTGCACCGGGCTGCACGGAGCGAACCGTCTCGCCAGCACCTCGCTCCTCGAGTGCCTCGTGGCGGCGCGCAGTGCGGCGCGGGCGGACGCGGCCGACCTGGCGGCCTGGCGGTCGCCGCTCCCGGAGCCGCGGGCTTGGACCAGCCCGGCGCAGGAGGCCGACCTCGTGCTCGTGCAGCAGGACCTGCAGCAGATCCGCAACACGATGTGGAACTACGCCGGCATCATTCGTTCCCCGCAGCGCTTGGCCCGCGCCCGCCGCATGCTGCTGGAGCTGCGCGAAGACATCCAGGCGTTCTACCGCGACTGCCGGCCGACACGCGAATTGATCGAGCTGCGCAACGCCGTGCAAACCGCGCTGCTCGTCGTCCACGCTGCCTCGCTGAATCCTGTCAGCAAAGGTTGCCATTTCGTAGCCGGCGACGCCTGAAAGGCCTCGCTCGGACATAGAGTGGGGACAGGGGGCTGTCGCCCGATTCCCGACCCCGCGAGCCCTCATTCACTGCTCCCGGTCTGGCAGGAATTTGTGAACAAGTTTTGACAATTCGGAGCGCCTTTTTACTTGATTGCCGGGGTGGAAATGGGGAGAAATGGGTCGTTCTGGGGAAAAGGACCCCGGGCATCCACACATGGCGCAATCAGGGACAACCGTTTATTCCGGGCGTTTTGAGCACACGCTCGACGACAAGAATCGTCTCACGATTCCGTCCCTCTGGCGTTGGGTGCACACCGACACCGAGACATTCCTGGCGATACCGCACCCGGACGGTTACATCGCGGTGCTCCCGCCCGCGCGACTGGAGCGGTTGCTCGCGCAGGTGTCCGAGATGAAGTTGTCGGACCGCGACGCGCAGGCGGTGAAAGCGCGCATCTTTTCCGACGCGCTCCAGTTCACCTTCGACAAGCAGGGCCGCTTCGGCGTCAACGCCGAACTCCTGCGCCACGCCGGCATCACCAAGGACGCGGTCCTCAGCGGCATGGGCGACACCTTCAACATCCTCAGCCCGGCGCGCTGGACCGAGATGCAGCGCGCGACCGCGGGCGAGAACTTCGGCGACATGATGCGCCGCATCGGACTCTAGACATGAAAACGCTGACCACGCTCATCCGCCCCCAGCCGCTGCCCAAGCTTTCCTCTGTTTTCTGCGCCAACCGCCGCGCGCTGTTGCGGGAGCCGATGTCGATCGCCCTCCCGTGGAAAAAGCTCCATGCGCGCGCCCGCCCTTGAGATTCCGCGCCGCCTCATGACCCCGGGGCACCAACCCGTCATGCTGCACGAGGTGTTGGAATACCTCGCGCCGCTCCCGGGCCAGGGCCACCTCGATTGCACCTTCGGCGGGGGAGGGCACACTGCGGCGCTGCTCGCCGCGGGCGCCCGTGTCACCGCCCTCGACCGCGATCCCGCCGCCGCCGTCCGCGCCGCCGCCCTGCAGCAGGAGTTTTCCGACCGCTTTCGTTTCGTCGACCTCAACTTCGGCGACCTGGCCGCGCTGCCGGACGCCGGTTTTCACGGCATCCTTTTCGACCTGGGCGTGTCCTCGTTCCAACTGGACGAAGCGGCGCGCGGCTTCGCCTTCAGCAAGGATGCGCCGGTTGACATGCGCATGGACCCGCGCCAGGGGCAGCCGGCCGCGCGCTGGCTGGAAATCGCCGGCCGCGAAGCCCTGGTCCGGGCTGTCCGCGACTATGGCGAGGAAAAGAACTGGCGCCGCGTGGTCGATGCGATCGAGGCCGCCCGCGGCTCGGGCCGCCTTGCCCGCACCGGTTCGCTCGCGGAATTGATCGCCGCCGCCCTGCCGGCGGCCGTGAAGCGCGAGAGCCGGATTCATCCCGCGACGCGCGCGTTCCAAGGCATCCGCATCGCGGTCAACGACGAAATCGGCGCCATCGAGCGCGCCTTGCCGGCGGCTTTCGCCAAGCTGGCGCCGGGCGGCGTGCTGGCCGTCATCAGCTTCCATTCGCTCGAGGACCGCCCGGTGAAGCAGTTCTTCCGCGCAATGTGCGGCCAGCCGGTCGACGCCAGCGACGCCACGCCGCAGCAGCTCCGCGCCAAGCTCGCCGACCCGCTGACCCGCAAGCCCGTCACTCCTTCGGCGGCCGAGATCGCCGCCAATCCCCGCAGCCGCTCCGCGAAGCTGCGGGTCCTCCGCAAACTCTGATCACCCCATGAAGCCGCCCCCCGCCCACGCCTTCGTCAACCGTCTCATCGGCCTGACCCTCGTCCTCCTCATCTTCTCCGGTTCGCTCGGCCTCGGCGCCGTGTGGATGCGCCAGGAGATCTCGCAGGCCGCCAACCGCGGCCGCCTCCTCGAGGGCAAAATGGCCGACGTCGAGCGCCGCCTCGACGAGGTCAACGCCCAGGTCGCCGCCGCGGTGAATCCCGACGCCCTGCTCCGCCAGAACCAGGCGATGCAGCTCGGCCTGCTTTCGCCCCGGGAAATCCAGGTGGTTCGCGTCGGCGAGTCGCCGGAACTCCGGCTCGCCGCCAAGCGCAACCGCGAGGTCTTCAACGTCGCGACCGCCAGCATCAGCGACGAGGCCAACCCGCTCGCCTTCCACGTCCTGACGACCGCCTTGCGCTGATCCATGTCGAAGGGTTTCGCCACCAACCGCCTGTCCCTCCTCGCCGTCGGCGTGGTCATGTGCTTTATGACCGTCGCGGTGCGGCTGGTCTACCTGCAGGCGGTGGATCGCGACGAGCTCCTGCGCTTCGTCGACAAGGCGCGCCGCCAGATCGTCGTCGAGCACGCCCGGCGCGGCGCCATCCTCGACACGCGCGGCAACCTCCTCGCGACCAGCCGCTCCGAACTGGCCGTCGCGGTGGACCCATGGTCGCTGGTCGAATACCTCGAGATCGAGAAGAACCCCGCTCGCCGCGCCCAGCGGGCCGCCGAGGAACGGACCAAGCACGCCCGCCTCGCGGAATTGCTCGGCCTCCCCGTGGCCGACGTCGAGAAGGCTTTCGTGCCCGCCATGCGGGCGGTCAAGCCCGAGGACGACACGCGCGACGGCAAGGTCGACGGCCGGGTCAAGGACCGCTGGGTCAAGCTGTGCGAGGGCGTGGACGAGCCGACTTTTGACCAGATCACGGCGCTCAATGTCCGCGGCGTCACGCACGAGCGGATTTATCGCCGCGTCTATCCCGGCGGCGGGCTCGCCGCCCACGTCATCGGCTACCTCAACCGCGAGGGCACCGCCGTGGCCGGCGCGGAACACAAACTGGACCTCTATTTGAAGGGCCAGGATGGCTGGATCGAGTCCGAGAAGGACGGCGCCCGCCGCGAGCTGGCGCAGTTTCGCTCGCGGGAGGTGCCGGCGCAGGATGGCGACGACGTCGTGCTGACGATTGATTCGGTGGTGCAGCAGATCATCGAGAACGAGCTGAAGAACATCGGGGCCACCTACCAACCCCAGTTCGCCACCATCATCGCGAGCGATCCGATGACGGGCGCCATCCTCGGGATGGCGAACTACCCGAGCTTTGACCTCAACGCCTACAACAAGGCCCCGCTTGCCGCGCAACGGAACTTCGCCGTGACCGACATCATCGAGCCCGGCTCGGTGTTCAAGATCGTGGCGGCCGGCGCCGCCCTGAACGAGGGTGTCGTGACCCCCCAGAGCACGTTCGACTGCGGGATCACGACGATCGATTACGAGGGCCGCACCATCAAGCTGCCGAAGGAGGACGAGCCGTTCGGGCTGCTGAGCGTGGCGGACATCGTGGCGCATTCGAGTAACCGCGGGGCCGCCCAGCTGGCGATGCGCCTCGGCGACGAGCGCTTCTATGAATACGCCCGGCGCTATGGTTTCGGCGAGACGACCGCCTTCGCCCTCGGCGGCGAAGTGCGCGGCATCCTCGAGCCCCCGGCGAAATGGGACGGCCTGACCATCTCGCGCATGCCCATGGGCCACTCCGTCGCCGCCACGCCGCTGCAGGTGCACATGGCCATGAGCGCCGTCGCCAACGGCGGCGTGTTGCTCCGGCCGCAGATCATCAAGGAAATCCGCGACAACAACGGCGCCGTCGTCCGCCGCTTCGGCCCGGAGAAGCGCGCCACGGTGCTCCGCCCCAGCACCGCCGCCACGCTGGCGCAGCTGCTGACCGGCGTCGTGCGCGTGGGCACGGCGAAGGGCTTCGACATCCCCGGGTTCGAGGTCGCCGGGAAGACCGGCACGACCCAGATCCTGGTCGACGGCAAATATTCCACCACGCATCACGTCGCGTCCTTTGTCGGGTTTTTCCCGGCCAGCCGGCCGGAGATTGTCCTGTCCGTCATCGTGGACGACGCCCACGTGCCCAACGGGGGCACCGCCTACGGCCGCGTGGTGGCGGCGCCGGCCTTCAAGCACATAGCCGAACAACTCATCCAGTACCTCGACATCAAACCCGTCATGCCCAACCCGGGCCGGTTCCTCGCCATGCAGGGAGGTGCCCGGTGATTGGCTATATTACACCGAACTATCCCCTCATCGCCGCCTTCCGCTCCCTGCCGCCGACTCGCACCCGCAGCACCCGCGTCAACCGGCAACTCATCAAAATGGCTCCCAAGCTCTCCGACTTTTTCCGCGAAGGCGAGACGCTCGCCTGCAAGGGTGACTTTGACCGTCCCATCTCCGGCCTGGCGATGGACAGCCGGCGGGTCATGCCCGGCAACCTGTTCTTCGCGCTTCCCGGCCGCCGCGCGGATGGCAATTCCTTCATCGACGAGGCCATCACCCGCGGGGCCGTCGCCATCGTGGCCGAGCGCATCCCCTCCGCCACCGCCGCGCGCGTCACCTACGTGCACGTCGCCGACGCCCGCCGGGCGCTCGCCCAGGTTGCGCAACGCTACTTCAACTACCCCGATCGCGCGCTCGAGCTGGTCGGCGTCACCGGCACCAACGGCAAAACCACGGTCACGAACCTCATCAAGCACCTGCTCTCGACCACCGCGCAGCGGGTCGGCGTCATCGGCACCGTCAACTACGACCTCGGCGCGCGCGTCGTGCCGTCGTACCGCACCACGCCGGAGTCGCTCGACCTCTTCGGCATGCTCGCGCAGATGCGCGACGCCGGCTGCCGGCAGGCCGCGATGGAAGTGAGCTCGCACGGCATCGACCAGCAGCGCGTGCTCGGAATGCAGTTCGCCGTCGCCGTCTTCACCAACCTGACGCGCGACCACCTCGACTACCACAAGACGATGGAGGCGTATTTCCAGGTGAAGACGCGCCTCTTCGACGGCACGGTCGGCAGCCGGCCGAAGGCGGCCGTGGTCAACCTCGACGATCCGTACGGCCGGCAGCTCGTCTCCCAGCTGCCCGCGGGCGTGCGCGTGGTGACCTTTGGCGAGGCCGCCGACTCCACCGTGCGCGCCGAGGATGTCCGGCTCGGCTTCAAGAGCACGTCGCTCCGGCTGGTCTGGCCGGAGGGCTCGCTCGAACTCGAAAGCCCGTTTATCGGGCGCTACAACGTCAGCAACCTGCTCGCCGCCTTCGCGGCCTGCTACGCGCTCGGCCGCGACCCGCAGGTCATCGCCCCGCGGTTGAAAAGCTTCGGGGGCGTCCCGGGGCGCATGGAACGCATCGAGGAGGGCCAGCCCTACAACGTCCTCGTCGACTATGCGCACACCGACGACGCCCTGCGCAACGCCCTCGGCATGCTCCGGGCCATCACGCCGGGCCGGCTCTTCGTCGTGTTCGGCTGCGGCGGCAACCGCGACCGCACCAAGCGGCCGCTGATGACGGCGGCGGTGCAGGAATATGCCGACTACGCCTGGGCCACCGCGGACAACCCCCGCACCGAGGCGCTGCCCCAGATCTTCGCCGACATGCAGGCCGGCGTGCGGGCGCCGGACAAGATCACGTTTGTCGAGGACCGCCGCCGGGCCATCAGCCTGGCGCTTGATGCCGCCCGCGAGGGCGATTGCCTGCTCGTGGCCGGGAAAGGCCATGAGACCTACCAGGAATTCGCCGACACGATCGTCCCCTTCGACGACCGGCAGACGGTGCGCGAGCTGATCGCCATCAAGAAAATCAAGACGGTCTGAAACGCTTTCCATGCCCACGTTCGCCGCAGAGAAATTGGCCGCCTGGACGGGCGGCCACTGGACCCGCATACCGGGCGGTCCTCTCCGCGGCTTCACCCAGGACACCCGCCAGCTGGCGCCGGGCCAGGTTTTCGTGGCGGTCCGGACGGACAAGCGCGACGGGCATGACTTCCTCGGTGAGGCGCTGAAGCGAGGCGCCGCCGCCGCGCTCACGGCGCGCAAAGTCGCCGGCACCGACCTGCCGCAGCTCGTCGTGACGGACCCACTCGCGGCCTTCCAGCGCATCGCGCGCGAACACCGGCGCGAATTCCACGGCGTGGTCGTCGGCGTCACCGGCAGTGTTGGCAAGACGTCGACCAAGGACCTGCTCGCCCTGCTTTTCGGCGGGGTGGGGCCGGTCGCTGACCAGGCGGGCCCGCCACAGCCTGGCCCGACCCGGGATCAAGAACCGGCTCCAGCCGTCGAGGGCAACCGGAACCATTCCGCGGGGGGGACGGATGGGTTGATCGGAGGGCTCTCCCCGGTGCTGAAAACCGAGGGGAATCTGAACAACCACCTCGGCGTGCCGCTCACGCTCACGCGGCTCGACCCGGAGGTGCACCGGTTTGCTGTGATCGAAGCGGGAATCGGCGGGCCGGGCGAGATGGCCCCGCTGGCCGAAATGATCGAACCGGACCACAGCCTCGTGACGCTCGTCGGTCCGGCGCACCTGGAGAAGCTCGGCTCGCTCGACGGCGTGGCGCGCGAAAAATCCCGCCTGCCGGCCGCCAACCGCCCGGGCGGCGTCGCGGTGTTTCCCCATTCCTGCTGGGAGTTCGAGCCTTTCCGCCTCCTACCGAATCCGCTCGTGGTGGTGCCGGACCGGGACGCCGCGGGGCACCTGCCGGCGCGCAGTGTGCGCTTCAATGTCAATCACCGCCCCGACCGCACCGAGGTCACCTTCGAGGGCCGGCGGCGCTTCACCCTGCGGCGGGTCTCGACCGGCATGGCCCAGAATGCGGCGCTCGCGCTCGCGCTGGCGTCGGACCTCGGGGTGGGGGACGCCGCCCTGCAGGCACGTCTCGCCGACTGGCAGCCGTCGAAGTGGCGCGGCGAACTGATGCACGTCGGCGAGATGGTCGTGTATCGCGACTTCTACAATGCGAATCCCGCGTCGATGGCCGATGCCATCGACGCGTTCCACGGCTCGGTCGGCACCGAGCTCCCGCGGCTGTATGTCCTCGGCTGCATGGAAGAGCTCGGGCCCGCGGCCGCGACCTATCACCGCGAGGTCGGCCGGATGCTCCGCTTGCGCCGCGGCGACCTGCTGTTCGCCATTGGCGACCAAGCCGGCGCGTTGCGCGAAGGCCTGCTGGAGAGCGGCAATGACACCGCGCAGGTCCTCGTCGTCGACGACCTCGCACCCGTGCGGGAACGCCTCGCGGGGTTCGCCGGGGCCGTGTTCCTGAAGGGCAGCCGCCGCTACCAGCTCGAGACTGTCTTCGAAGACCACACCGCCGGTACCCCGCACCAAGGATGAAACGACCCGATCGCAATTCCCGAAACGGGGCCGGTGCGCTGGAGGAAAACCATGCGCACTAGCTTCAGTCCCACCGCCGCGGCCTCGCGCCTGCTCGCGCTTCGCGCGCCGCGAACGGAGTCGAACCCGCCGCTGCCGGCGGCCGGGCCGCTCGCTTGCGAGTGGCCGCGCCGCGAGCCGGGGCGGCGCCCGCTGGGCATTCGCCAGGCGCTCCTGGCCATCCAAGCCCGCCATGCTTAGCTACCTCTCCGACTACTCGCACATCTTCGGGCCGCTGCGGCTGCTGCACTATATCACGGTGCGCACCGTCGGCGCGGCGGCGACGGCGCTCCTGATCGGCTTCATCATCGGCCCATGGCTCATCCGGCGGTTCCGCGAGCTGAAGTTCGGCCACGGCTACATCGACGAGCGCACGGGCGAGCTCGGCGCGACGTATTTCGACAAGAAGCACACGCCGACGATGGGCGGCCTGATCATCTTCATCGCGGTGTTCGTCAGCGCGGTGCTCTGGGCCGAGCCCAACGTGTGGGTGTTCGTGGCGCTGTTCGTCTACACCGCGCTCACGGTGCCGGGCTGGCGCGACGATTACCTGAAGGTCGTCCACAAGAACAAGGACGGCATCAAGTCGTGGGAGAAGATCGCCTGGCAGACCTTCGCGACGGTGGCGGCGCTCGGGATCCTGCTCTGGCACCCGCAAAGCGCGGATAAGATCCGCGAGCTCTGGGTGCCGTTTCTCAAGTCGGCCCTGATCTCGCACATGCCGTGGTGGCTGCTGCTGGTCCTGATCTACCTCTGGATCGTCGGCTTCAGCAATGCCATCAACCTGACCGACGGGCTCGATGGCCTCGCGGTTGGCTGCACGATCACGGTGGCGCTCGTCTTCGGCATCATGGCGTATGTCGCGGGCAACGCCATCTACTCGCAGTACCTGCTGATCAGCTTCGTGCCGGGCACCGGCGAGCTGACGGTCATCTGCGGTTCGCTGATTGGCGCCTGCATGGCGTTCCTGTGGTACAACTCCCACCCGGCCGAGGTCTTCATGGGCGACACCGGCTCGCTCGCCCTGGGCGGCCTGATCGGCGTCATGGCCTTCATGGTGCACCAGCCGCTCACCCTGGTGATCGTCGGCGGCGTGTTCGTGTTGGAGGCCGTGTCGGTCATCCTGCAGGTCGGCTGGTTCAAATACACCCGTCGTCGCACCGGCACCGGGCAGCGCCTGTTCCGGATGGCTCCCATCCACCACCATTTCCAGAAGCTCGGCTGGCCCGAGACGAAGGTCGTGCTGCGGTTCTGGGTGCTGTCCCTCGGTTGCGCCCTCGCCGGGCTGGCCACGCTCAAACTTCGATAAATCCCAAACTCCAAACGCCAAATCCCAATGAAATCTCAACCTTTAATGCACGAAGCGCGTTTGTTTGGCATTTGGAATTTGGCGTCTGGGATTTGCGGCGATCGAGCCGCGACCTCCGAGCTGCCGTCGCAATAGCCGCCCACCCGGAATTCCGCCCATGCCCCTCGACTACAACCAGGATTTCATCCCCAGCTTTCGTGACGCCACCCGCACGAGCCTCCTGCTGCTGCGGCAGCCGGTCGTTCGCTCCCTCTCCAAGCTGCGCCGCCTGCGCCTCGGCCTCGCGGTCGTGCCGGAGGGGCCGCTTGTGCGCAGCGCCCGCACTTTCGTAGGAGCCCGCTGACAGGTTCTTTATACCAACAACAATCGGAACCTTAATCTTTGCTGTCAGCTGGCACCTACCTTCCTTCCGCCGACCGGCGCCGCCGGATACCTGCTCGCATGCTGCCATCTCCTCCCGCCCCTATCGCCCGCCTCCTGGCTCGCCCCGTCGCCATCCTTGGTGCGGGCGTGAGCGGCCTGGGCGTGCGCGAGCTGCTGGCGCGGATCGGCGGGACCGGGCAGATCTATGACGAGCGCGCGGCTGACGCTGGGCACGATTTCACACCAGCGCACGCCGCCCGGCACGGTCTCGTCGTCCACAGCCCCGGTTTTCACCCGCGTCACGCCTGGCTGGAGACCGCGCGCGCCGGCGGCTGCCGCTGCCTCGGCGAACTCGACTTCGCGTCGCTCTTCTGGCCCGGCGAACTCCTTGCCATCACCGGCACCAACGGCAAGACCACCCTGACTGAGTTCCTGGCGCACGCCCTGTCGCTCGCCGGCCGGCCCGCGCACGTCGCGGGCAACGTGGGTTATCCGCTGAGCCGCTTCGTCGTCGAGCAAACCGGCCGCGCCGAGGTCGCCGTCTGCGAGGTGAGTTCGTTCCAGGCTGAGACGCTGGAGTTTCTCCGGCCTGCGGCCGTGCTGTGGACGAATTTTGCGGAGGACCACTTGGAACGCCACGCCGGCCTGGACGACTATTTCGCGGCCAAATGGCACCTCGTGGAGCGCGCCGGCCCCGGCGCGGTTTTCGCCGGCAACTCCGTCCAGCGGCACGCGGCCCGCACCGGCCGCGCCCTGCCGCGTGGCGCCGCGGTGGCCACCGAGGGCGTCCCGCCGGACGCGGCCCTGGCCGGCACGGTTTTCGCCGGGTACCCGCAGTACGAGAATTTTCTTATCGCCGCCGCGTGGTGGCGTCACGCCGGGCTGCCCATGGCGAAGCTATACGAGGCGGCCCGCACCTTCGAACTCGGCGCCCACCGGCTGGCCGCGGTCCGGACGGTGCAGGGCGTGACTTGGTGGAACGACTCCAAGGCGACCAACTTCCATGCCGTCGAAGCGGCACTTGCGACCTTTGACCGGCCGGTCCTCTGGATCGGCGGCGGCCGGGCCAAGGGGGGCGACCTGGGCGGATTCGTCCGCCGGCTCGCCGGGCACGTCGGGCATGCCTTCCTGATCGGCGAAACCGCCGCCGCGCTCGCCGGCCACTGCCGGGACGCCGGGATTCCGGCCTCCATCTGCGCCACCCTGGACGAGGCGGTGACGGCCGCGGCGCGACACGCCTCGGCCGGCGACCAGGTCCTGCTCAGTCCCGCCTTCGCCAGCTTTGACATGTTCCGCGGTTACGACGATCGCGGTCGCCAGTTTGTCCAGCTCGTGGAAAAGCTCTGAGCCAATCCATTTTTAGATAGCAAATCTCCAACCCCAGACATCAATATATCACCATGAAAATTCTCCAGATCTTCGGGGCAGTGGTGGCCGTCCACCTGCTCGCGTTCATCTTCATTTTCGCCAGCCCAGGTTGCCAATCCGGACCGCGCAACATCCCGACGCCCGATTCGACCATGCCGAGCACCTCGGCGGTGTCGGCCCCGAGCTATGGGACGCCGACGACGCCTGCGCCGGTCGACCTCGGCACCGCTCCGGCGCCGACGGTCACCTACGCTCCGGCCAACGATTTCGGCCACGCCGCGCCCACTCGCCCGGGTTCGCCGGCCGCCGCCGCCGTCACTCCGTCCAAGGCCGTGGCGAACGTCGAGCCGGTCTCGACCTACACCGTGGTGCGCGGGGACAACCTCTGGAATCTCGCCAAGAAGAACAACCTCACCGTGTCCGAACTGGCGCGCGCCAACAACCTGAGCACGGGCGCCGTTCTCCAGCCCGGCAAGAAGCTGATCATCCCCGGGAAGGCCCCCGCGCGCGACCTCGAGGCCGCGCCGGCGGCGAAACCCGCCGGGGCCGAGAAGGCCGCCGCGGCGGCGCACAACAGTGACGCCGTCAAGCACACCGTGATGCCCGGCGAGAGCCTCGGCATCATTGCGCGGAAGTACCAAGTATCCACCGGCGAACTCGCCGCCGCCAACAACATCACCGATCCCTCGAAGGTCCGCGCCGGCCAGGTGCTCGTCATCCCGGGCTTCAAGGCGGTCTCGGGCAAGGGCACGACGGCCACCAAGCCGGCCGCGAACGCCCGGCCCGCAGGTGCCAACGGCGCCAAGTCAGCCCCGACCGAGCCGCCGCCCGAGGAGAAGACGGACAAGCCGGCCGCGCCACATTTTGAAATTGCCCCGCCGCCGCCCGGTCAGGACCTCGACTCCGGCCTGAAGGACACGAACTCCGACGTACCGACGATCAAGGTGGAAACACCCAAAGACCAGGAACCGCCGAAGAACTGAGCTGATTCCCGGTGAGTTCGTCGAGTCCCGCCGCCTCCCGCCGCCTGACCATCACGCCCGCCAGTGTCATCATCGTGTGCGTGGTGGCCTTGGTGTCCATTGGCCTCGCCGTGCTCTTCAGCGCGAGTTCGCCCATCAAGGGCGGGCCCTACGCCTATCTCTACAAGCAGTTCATCTTCCTGGCCGTGGCCATCGGCGCGGGCTGGCTGATGGCCATCGCCGACCTGGAACAGCTGCGGAAGTTCTCGTGGATCGCCGCGGGCCTCGTGCTCCTGGCGCTCGTGCTGGTGTTGATCCCCGGCATTGGCGTCAAGGTGAACGGCGGGCGGCGCTGGCTCGGGTTTGCCGGCGTGCGGCTGCAGGTATCGGAATTCGCCAAGCTCGCCCTGGTGTTCTCCCTCGCGCACCTGCTGGCGCACAACCAGGGGAAGCTGCACGATTTCTGGCGCGGGTTCGTCCAGCCGGCGGCCTTGATCGGGGTGTTCGCGCTCCTCGTGCTCGTCGAGCCCGACTTCGGCGCGGCGCTCCTGATCGGCAGCATCGGGGTGATCCTGCTTTATCTCGCCGGCGCGCGGCTGAAGTTCCTGGTGCCGGCGATCGGAACGGCGCTGCTGGGCTTCGTCGTCCTGGTGCTGCACAACCCCGTGCGGCTGGCGCGCGTCATGTCGTTCCTCGACCCGGAGGCGAACCGCCAGGGCACCGGCTACCAGCCGTGGCAGGCGCTGCTCGCCTTCGCGGCCGGCGGCATCGACGGCGTCGGGCTCGGCAACGGCCGGCAGCAAAACGCCTTCCTGCCGGAGGCGCACACCGACTATATCTTCGCCATCCTCGGCGAGGAGATGGGGCTGATCTTCACGCTGCTCGTGGTCGGGTTGTTCACGACCATCTTCGTCGCCGGGCTCATGCACGTGCGGCGCGCGCCGAACCTGTTCCAGTTCCTCCTCGTCACGGGCAGCGTGCTGCTCATCTGCCTGCAGGCGATCATCAACCTCGGCGTGGTGACGAGCCTGCTGCCCTCGAAAGGCATGGCGCTGCCGTTCATCAGCGCCGGCGGTTCGAACCTGCTGCTGATGGGCCTGCTCGTCGGCATCATCATCAACACCCAGCGCACGTGGGAGCGGCCGAAGCCGCTCGTGCGCCGCCGCGCGCTGACGGAGGTGGTGGCATGAAACGGAAAAGGAACAAGTATCAGAGGACAGGTACCGGGAGCAGGGCACGCGGGCACGACAATGCCTCCTTGGCCCTTGATCCTTGTCACTTGTTACTTGCCTCCGCCGGGAGGGCACCATGAGCAAATTCGTCATCGCCTGCGGCGGCACCGGCGGCCACCTGTCGCCGGGCATCGCGCTGGCCGAGGCGCTGGTGGCCCGTGGTCACTCCGCCACGCTGTTCATCAGCCACAAGCTGGTCGACGCGCGGCTGGTCGAAAAATATCCGCACCTCGCGCTCGAGCGTGTGGCCGGCGCGCCGTTCGGCCCGCGGCCGGACGTGCTCGGCCGCTTCCTCGTGAAGCAGTCGCAGGGCTTTTGGTTCAGCTGGCGTTACCTCAAGCGCGCTCGGCCCGACGCCATCGTGGGTTTCGGCGGTTTCACCAACGCCGGTGTCGTCGTGGCGGGGCGGATGCTCGGCCTGCCGGTGGCGTTGCACGAGGCCAACCGGATCCCGGGCCGCGCCACCCGCCGCCTGGCGGGGATGGCCAGCCGCCTGTACCTGCCGCCGGGGGTGCGCATGCCCGGCGTGCGGGGCGTGCTCGTGCGCCACACCGGGCTGCCCGTGCGCAGCGAGATCGTGCGGCTCTCCCGCGCCGCCGCCCGCGCGCAGATCGGCGCCGACCCGATGCAGAAGCTGCTCGTGGTCCTCGGCGGCAGCCAGGGGGCCCAGAACCTCAACCACTGGGCCGAGGCCAATCTCGCCGCCTTCGCGGCCGAGGACGTGCAGGTGTACTGCGTGACCGGGCTGGGCAAGGGGGCGGCCGGCGTGCGCGAGTTGAAGAGCCGCGGCGGCCAGACCGTGCGCGCCTGGTTCGAGCCATTTTCCGACCGGATTGGCGTCCTGATGTCCGCGGCCGACCTCGTGGTGAGCCGCGCCGGCGCCGGCACCATCGCCGAACTCGTGCGCTGCGAGACCCCGGCCATCCTCATTCCGTTCCCGCACGCGGCCGACAACCACCAGTGGGCGAACGCAACCTACTTCGAGCAGCAGGGCGGCGGCGTGGTCATCAACGAGAACCTGCTCGGCGGACTCCGCCAGGAGGTGCTCGACGTGATCTTCAACGACTGGCTGTTGAACAAATTCCGGGTCAACCTCCGGCGCATGGCGCAGGAGAACAGCATCGAGGTCATCGTGCGCGACCTGGAGGAACTGGCGGCGCGCACCCCGCCGGCGGGCCGGCTCCGCATGCTGTCGGCGGCCTCCTTCCTGTGAGCCGGCCGCCCAAAATCTTCGGCGGTGATTTCGGACGGCTGCATCTGCTCGGCGCCGGCGGCATGGGCATGGCGCCGCTCGCGCTTTACCTCGCCCAGCTGGGCTTTCGCGTTTCCGGGGAGGACGACGGCTGGAATCCGGCCGTGCGCGAACTTCTCGAGCGCGCCGGGCTGGACATCACCGCGCCGGGTGCGCTGCCCGACGGCACGCAGCTCGTGGTGCACTCCTCGGCCGTGGCGGCCACGCACCCGGGCCGGCGCCGCGCGGCGGCCCGAGGCCTGCCCTTGGTGCGGCGCGGCGAGATGCTCGCCGAGGTGCTCAAGGGCCGGAAGCTCGTAGCCGTGGTCGGATCGCACGGCAAGACGACGACGACCGCGATGCTGGTCACCGCGCTGCAGCGGGCGGGTTTTCCCTGCGGCTGGATCGTGGGCGGGCTGTTCGCACGCGATGTGCTGCCGCCGGCCCGCGCCGATGCCAGCGAGTGGGTGATCGCCGAGGTCGATGAAAGCGACGGCACGATCGACGGCTTCGCTCCCGAGGTGACCCTGGCGGTCAATCTCGACTGGGACCATCCGGACCACTACGCGCGCCTGGCCGACCTCGAGGCGACCTTTGCCGCGCTGCTGGCCCGCACCCGGTCCGCCACCTTTGTCAGCGACGCCTGCCCGTTGTCCTCGCGGCTGGTGGGCCGCGGCGGACTGGCCGCTCCGGTGTTCACCTTCGGTCGGACGGGGGATTTCCAGGGTCGGCTCGCGGGCGAAACGCGCACGGGCATGACGCTGGCGCTCGGCGGGAAGTTCCCGATCCGCGCCGCGACCGTGGCGGCGCACGGCCAGTTCAATGCCGCGAACGCGACGGCGGCGCTGGCGGTGGCCCGGCACCTCGGGGCCGCGATCGCGGCGGACTCGCTCGCGGACTTCGCCGGCGTTCGTCGCCGCCAGACCCTGCTCCATGCCTCGACGATCAGGGTGTACGAGGATTACGCGCATCATCCCACCGAAATCCGCGCCCTGCTGGCCAGCCTGCGGCACGACGGCGCCGGGCACGGCGAGGCCGCGGCAACGCCGGGCCGGCTCGTGGTCGTCTTCCAGCCGCATCGCTACACGCGCACGGCCCAGTTCAAGGCGGAGTTCGCCGCGGCCCTCGCCGCGGCCGACAGCATCTACCTGATGGAAGTCTACGCGGCGAGCGAAGCGCCGGTGCCCGGCGGCACCAGCGCCGACATCTATGCCGAGTTGAAGAAAACCGCGGCGGCCGCGCACGTGACCTACCTGCCGGGGCAGGACGCCGGCGTGCTGGCCGCGCTGCGCACGGCGTTGCGGCCGGGCGACACCCTGGCTTTCGTCGGCGCCGGCGACATCGAGCAGACGGCGCGTCTTTTCGTGGCGCAGCGGCAGGCCGCGGAACGGCGCGAGGCGCACTGGCAGGAATTCGTCGCGGCCGCCCGGATGCGAATCTCCGCCGCCTCGAAACTCACCGAGCACGAGGTCCTGGCGGGGAAAACCACGATGCGGGTGGGCGGGCCCGCGCGCGTCTACGCCGAACCCGCGACCGCGGAGGATCTGCAGCACCTGTTGATCGAGACCCGCCGGCGGGAACTGCCGGTGCTGCTGCTGGGCCGGGGCTCGAACCTGATCATTCCCGACGAGGGCGTCGACGGCCTCGTGCTCAGCCTGGCGCATCCGCATTGGCAGAAGTTCGAGCCGCAGGCGGACGGACGCGTCTGGGCCGGCGGCGGCTTGCGCCTGAAGAATCTTTGCGGGCTCGCGACCAAGGCCGGGTTGAAGGGCTTCGAGTTCCTCGAGGGCATCCCGGGCTCGGTGGGCGGCGCCCTGCGCATGAACGCCGGGGCGATGGGCGGCTGGATGTTTGATGTCGTCGACGAGGTTCACCTCATGACCCTGGCCGGCGAGGTCCGCACGCTGCGGCGCGAGGCGCTGCACGTGCAGTACCGGCATTGTGCCGAGCTCGAGGACCACATCGCGCTCGGCGCCTACCTGCGGCCGGCGGCCGCGGCCGACGCCACCGACATTCGCCGGCAGATGGACGTTTACCAGAAGAAGCGGCAGGAATCGCAGCCGCGCGAACCGAGCGCCGGCTGCATCTTCAAGAATCCGCCCGGCACGTCGGCCGGCCGGCTGATCGACGAACTCGGCCTGAAGGGCGAGCGGGTGGGGGACGCGGAAGTGTCGCCCGTGCATGCCAATTTCATCGTCAACCGCGGCCATGCGACCAGCGCCGACATCATCGGCCTGGTGCGCAAGATCCGGGAGCGCGTGAAGAGCGCCCGCGGGATCGACCTCGAGCCGGAGGTCCTGTTGTACGGGCAGCAGTGGAGGGACGTGCTGTGAGGGCTCGGTGTTCAAAGATCGATTTCGGCCGGAAAGGCGGAGAGCCCGCATCCCGGCGGGCCGGGGCCATCGGGCCGGGCGGCGGCTCGCCGGGACGCGAGCGTTCCACCAGGGGGAAGAACTGACCATGACCACACCCATCATCGCCGTACTGGCCGGAGGAACCTCGCCCGAGCGCGAAGTGTCGCTCGGTTCGGGCAAGGCGGTCGCGATGGCCATGGCCTGCACGCATCCGACCCAGTTCTTCCCGGTCGACGCCGACGCGCTGCCGGCCGGCCTGGACCCGCGGCGGCACATCGTGTGTTCGACGCTGCATGGCGTGTTCGGCGAGGACGGCGGCATGCAGCGGCTGCTCGAGGAATCCGGCATTGCCTACGCCGGCTGCGATGCGAAAGGCAGCGACCTGACCTTCGACAAGTGGCGCACGCGGCAGACGGTCTCCGCCATCGGCGTGCCCGTGGCGCCGGGCCGGTTCTTCACCGCCGCGCAGAAGCCGACGGCGGCCAGCCTGACGGCCGAGTTTGGCGAACAGGTCGTCCTCAAGCCGAACCGGCAGGGCAGCAGCGTCGGGCTGCAGATCGTCACGTCGAAGGTCGGCCTCGAGATCGCGCTCGGCGGCATCCGCCAGGGCGACTGGCTGGCGGAAAAGCGCATCCTGGGCCGCGAACTCACCGTCGGGCTGCTGCGCGGCCGGGCCATGGGCGTAGTCGAGATCGCGCCGAAGTCGGGCGTGTTCGACTACGCCAGCAAGTACACCAAGGGCCTGACCGAATATTTTGCCCCGGCGCGGATCGGCGAGGACCTCGCCGCGCGGGCGCGGGCGCACGCGGAAAAGGCGTTCGCGGCGTGCGGCTGCCGCGACTACGCGCGCATCGACTTCATGCTCTCCAACGAGGAGGAGCTGTATTTGCTGGAAATCAACACGCTGCCCGGCATGAAGGAAACGAGCCTGCTGCCGATGAGTGCGCGTTGCGTGGGGTTGGACTTTGTCGCGTTGTGCCGCGAGCTGGTGGCCCCCGCCGTGGAACGATTCCAGCTGGCCGCCACCTTGAGCCCATGAGCTCCAAGCGCGACGATTCCCTGACCGCCCCCGGCCGTTCCTGGCGCGATATCCGCCAGGAGGTGAGCGCGCCGGCGCTGTCGCGTCGCGGCCGCCGCCGTCGTTTTTACGGCTGGTTCAAGTTTGTCACGCTCGCCGTCGTGGCCGTCGCGGCGATCTGGGGCACGGCGCTGCTGGTGCACGAATGGCGGGCGGACCGGGCCGCGCTGACGTCGGCGACGCACGACGCGCCGGTGCGGAACATTCTCGTGATCACCGATGGCGTCCTCACCCGCGATTGGGTGGCGCGGGTGCTGAACCTGCCCGCGGGCACGAACATGATGGCGGTGGTGCTGCCGGCCCTGCGCGACCGCCTCCTTGAGCACGGCCAGGTGAGCTTCGCCGCCGTGACCCGCAGTTTTCCCGCCACGCTGGTGGTGACCCTCAAGGAACGGACGCCCGTGGCCCGCGTCCAGGCCAGCGCCGGGTTCGGCGCGGCGGAACAACTGCTGGTGGCGCGCGATGGCGTGGTCTACCACGGCGTCCATTACGGGGCCAAGTTGCTCGCGAGCCTGCCTTGGCTCGACGGGATCCGGCTGGTGCGCACCGCCCGCGGGTTCCAGCCGATTGCCGGGATGGAGGACGTCTCCGCGCTGCTGACCACCGCGCAGCTGCAGGCCCCGCACCTGTACCGGCAATGGCACGTGGTTTCCCTGGCGGGCCTGGCCGACCGGGACGAGATCGTCGTGCGGTCGCAGGACGTGCCGGAAATCATCTTCAGCCGCAAGCGCGACTGGTTCAAACAGATCGCCCAGCTCGACTACGTCATCGACCGGTCGCTGCTGCTGCCGGAGCCGGGCCTCCGGTCGGTCAACCTCGCGCTCGAGGGCCAGGTGCCGGTGCAACTGCTGCACCCGCCGGCCGAGCTGGCGCACGCGGCGAAACCGAATTTCTCCCTTCAAACTACCCAACCCAGAGTCCAGAGTGATCTCTAACCACAGCAGAATCATCGCCGCGGTCGAAATCGGCACCGGCAAAGTGGCCGTGCTCGTCGGCGAAATCAGCCGCGGCCGCAGCCTGAACATCGTCGGCGTGGGCGTCGCGCCCGCGCGCGGCGTCATGAAAGGCGAGGTCGTCGACTACAAGGCCGCCTGCGAGGCGACGCACCAGGCGCTCGAAATCGCCGAGAAGCGCGCCGGCACCCGCATCGAGGAGGTGTGGCTGGCCCAGAGCGGCGGCCACCTCGACGGATTCTACAATGAGGCGTCGGTCAACGTGAAGTCGGCCGACAACACGGTCACCGCCCTCGACATCGCCTCCGTCTGCGCCCTGGCCAAGGAAAAGGAGCTGCCCGCCGGCCGCTCGCGCATCCACGAGATCCGCCGCCCCTTCCGGCTCGACGGCCGGGCCGTGCCCGATCCCGAGCACCTGTCCGGCCGGCGCCTGGAGGTCGGCTACTGGATTGTCCACGGGCCCGAGAGCAAGGTGAGCGACAACATCCATGTGGTCGGCGGCTATCACCTCGAGGTCCGCGAACTGGTGCTGGCCAGCCTGGCCAGCGGTTCGCTGCTGACGACCGCCGAGGAGCGCACCCAGGGCGTGCTGGTCATCGACATCGGCAAGGGCGTGACCGACTACGTGCTTTACCGCGACGGCCACGTGCTCGTCACCGGTACGCTGCCGGTGGCCGGGGAGCACGTGACCAACGACCTCAGCCTGGGGTTGCGGGTGACCACGGCCCAGGCCGAGATGCTGAAGCTGCGGCAGGCCCGCGGCACGGTGCAGACCCGCGACAAGGCTGACAAGGTCTGGCTCAACGGCGACGCCTCGTTCGGCGACCGGCAGTTTGCGAAGGTCAGCATCGAGACCATCACGGCGGCGCGCATGCTCGAGCTCTTCGAGGTGGTGCGCCGCAAGCTCGGCGCGGCCTTCGAGCCGGAACATTGCGGCGCGGGGGTCATCCTCACCGGCGGCACCTCGCGCATGCCCGGCATCGAGGAGGCCGCCTCCCGGGTGTTCGGGCTGCCCGCCCGGCGCGGCGAGTCGCCCGGTTGGGTGAAGGAGGAGTTGAAGGACCCGATGTTCAGCACCGTGCTGGGCGTTTTCCAATTCGGCCTCCGCGGCGCCCACGAACACGCGCTGCCGGCGCGCCGCAAGCCCGGCCTGCTCGGCAGCCTCACCCGCATCTTCGCCACCTCCTGATCCCATGGACCAGAATCCCAACGAACTCCCGCTCGAGGCGCTCACCGACCGCGATGTCGGCATCAAGCTCGTCGGCATCGGCGGCGGCGGCTCGAACGCCGTCGACCGGCTGAAGATGGAGAACCTCGACCGGCTGCAGCTGGCGGTCATCAACACCGACTTCAAGGCGCTCGGCACCTCGCCCGTGCAGGACAAGGTGCTGATCGGCACGACGCTGACCCGCGGCCTCAGCGCGGGAGGCGACCCGGAGATCGGCCGCAAGGCCGCGGAAGCCGACGCCGACAAGATCGCCGAGGTCGTCAAGGGCACCGACCTGGTCTTCCTCGTCGCCGGGCTCGGCGGTGGCACGGGTTCCGGTGCGGCGCCGGTCGTGGCGGAGATCGCCGCCGAGGCGGGCGCTACCGTCGTGGCATTCGTCACGATGCCTTTCAGTTTTGAGGGCGGGCGCCGTCGCAAGCAGGCGGAGGAGGCGCTGGCGGAGCTGCGGCGGGTGTGCGATGCCGTCATCCCGCTGGCCAACGACATGCTGCTGCAGGCGGATACCGAGTCGGCCAGCGTGCTGGACTCGTTCGCCCGCGCCGACGAATGGATGGGGCGCGGCGTGAAGTCCATCTGGGCGATGCTGTCGCGCACCGGCCTGATCAATGTCGACTTCACGGCGCTCCGCCAGGTGTTCCAGCAGCGGGGCGGCAAGACGCTGTTCGGCTTGGGCGTGGGCGCGGGCGAGAACCCCGCGCAGGCCGCGCTCGACGACCTGAAGCAATGTCCACTGCTGCACACGCCGGAATTCGCGCGCAAGGCGGACCGGCTGCTGGTCAACATCACCGGCGGCGCCGACCTGAGCCTGGCGCGCGTCAACGAGTTGATGACCGCCATCACCGAGGAGTTTGGCCGCGAGGCCCACGTGGTGATGGGCGCGGCCATCGACGAGGGCCTGCAGGGCCGGGTCGAGATCTGCGTCATCGGCACGACGGACCTCGGCGGGCGCAATTTCGCCCGGCGGCCCGCGGCGCCGGCGCACCGGAAGAACGAGTCGCGCCCGGCCGGGACGGCGGCGGAGCCCGCCACCCACGTCCGCACGACGGTCACCACCGACGAGTCGCGCACGACCCGGGCGGTGGCGGTGCACACGCCCGGCGGCCCCAAGCAGGAGGAATTTGGCTTCCAAGGCGAGCCGGCGGAGAACCGCGGCTCCTTCGACAAGTCCGATCGCAACCTGTTCGAGGGCCAGGACCTCGACGTGCCCACCTTCCTGCGCAAGGGGATAAAAGTGATGGTCTGAAGAACCTTTGACACGCCGGGCCGATTCCGCGTGGTAGCCGCATGTTCATCGACGAAACCACCATCAAGGCGCGCGCGGGCGACGGCGGACGGGGCTGCATCAGCTTCCGCCGGGAGAAGTACGAGCCCTGGGGCGGGCCGAACGGGGGTGACGGCGGCAAGGGCGGCGACGTCATCCTGCGCGGCGATGACGACCAGAACAACCTCGTCGATTTCAAGTTCAAGCCCCACTGGGTCGCCGAGCGCGGCGGCCACGGCCTGGGCAAGGATTGCGCCGGGCACGAGGGCAAGTCGGCCATCTTGCGCGTGCCGCTCGGCACCGTCTGCACGAACCTCGCGACCGGCGAGGTCGTGACGGAGATCCTCGAGGACGGCCAGGAGTTCGTGCTGTGCCGCGGCGGCAAGGGCGGCTTCGGCAACACGCGGTTCAAGTCGTCGGTCAACCGCGCCCCGCGGAAAGCCGGGCCGGGCGAACCCGGTGAGGCCGGCGAGTTCCGGCTCGAGTTGAAGAGCATCGCCGACATCGGGCTGGTGGGCTTTCCCAACGCCGGCAAATCGTCGCTCACGAACCTGATCACCAATGCCCGGCCGAAGACCGCGCCGTATCCGTTCACCACGCTGCACCCGCAGATCGGCATCATCGAGTACCCGGTCGAATACGACCGGCTCATCCTTGCCGACGTGCCCGGCCTGATCGCCGGCGCGGCGGAAGGGAAGGGACTTGGCCACCGATTCCTCCGGCACATCGAACGCTGCCGGCTCCTGCTGCTCATCATCGACATGGCCGGCACGGACCAGCGCGACCCGCGCGACGACTACAAGCAGCTTCTGCAGGAGCTGGAGCTCTATGCGCCGGCGCTGCTGGCCAAGCCGCGGTTGGTGGCGGCGAACAAGATGGACGAGGACGCGGCGCCGCCGAACCTGAAGAAGTTCCGGGCGCGCTACCGCAAGGTGGAGGTCGTGCCGATCTCCTGCCTGTCCGAGGAGGGCATCCCGAAGCTGCGCCAGGAGCTGTTAAAACGCGTGCGAAAGATGCGGGCGAAAGAAAAGAAATCGCCAACCCGCGCCACCTGACTAGGATTCCCCCGAGCGCATGTCAGAATTCCGGCCATTATTGATGCGGTCAAACCGCCTTCTCGGCTCGGCCCTCATCGAGCACAATCTCGTGAAGTTCGAGGACCTGGAGGCGGCCAACGAGCGGCTGCTGGAGATTGCCGCGACAGGTGACATGCGCCGGAGCTCGGTGCTGAGCGTCCTGGTCTACGAGAAGAAGGTGCTCCGCGAGGAAGACCTGCTGCACCACGTGGTGGACGACCAGGGCCTCGGCGTCGTGGACCTGCGCGGCTACGACGTGCCGGAGGAAGTGAAGCGGGACATCGAGATCGAGGCCTGCTGGGCGACCTGGAGCGTGCCCTTCGACAAGGAGGAGGATTTTCATTTCGTCGCCACCGCCTATTACCTGAGCCCGGCCGCGCGGTCCTATTGGGAGAAGAAGCTCGGCGGCCAGATCATCTGGCAGGCGACGACGATGGACATCATCGCGGACTTCCTCGACCGCTTGCAGGCGGAGCGCGCGGAGGCGGCCAAACGCGGCGGGAAGGCCGCGGGCACGCGGGCGCCGTTCGCGGCCGCAGCCAGCGCCAGTACGCCGCCGTTCCCGGTGTCCGGCACCGCCGTTCCCTTCGCGGCCCCCGGCGGCAGCGCGGCGCCCTTCGCGGCCGCGGGCGGCAGCCATGCACCCGGCGGCAGCCACCCGCCCGCCGGCAGCCATCCGCCGGTGCCGCCGCCGCCCGCAAGTTCCGTTCCCCCGATCCCCTCGTAAGCCATGCCGCTCGGACGCACCCAGACGCAGATCATCGACAAGCTGGAGGAGATGGGAAAGCTCACCTCCGAGCACAAGGCGGTGCTGCTGGCCCGCCCGGACGAGCCGACCGGCGACCAGCTGGACCAGATACTCCAGGCGGACCACCGCATCACGGTCTTCCAGCTGCTCCTCGCCAAGTGCCGCGCGCTCGGCCTGGCGCCGTTCAACGTCGCCCGCTACCGCGTCCACAGCTCAACCTTCGAGAAGATCGACCTCGAGTTCTGCCAGAAGAACATGATCCTGCCGGTCGGGCAGGTGGGCGATTTCCTGCTCGTGGCCTTCGCGAACCCGTTCGAGACGGCGGTCGCGGCCAAGATCCAGGACAAGACCGGCCTGCGGGTCATCCGCCTGCTCGGCCGCGAGCCGGACATCCGCGACAAGCTCAAGCAGGACCAGGCGCGCAGCGAGGTGCAGTTCACCGACGTCGTCGACCAGCTCGGCGCACAGTTCGACGACGACGACGAGGCGCAGATCAAGGACGAGGATCTCGAGAAGGAGGACTCGGCCCCGATCATCCAGCTCGCCAACCGCATCATCGAGGACGCCTACTTTGCCGGCACGTCCGACATCCACATCGAACCGTGGGAGAAAGAGCTCGTCGTCCGCTACCGCATCGACGGCCTCACCCAGGAAAAGCTGCGCCTGCCGATCAAGGTCGCCGGCGCGCTCGTCGCGCGCCTCAAGATCATGTGCAACCTCGACATCGCGGAACGCCGCCTGCCGCAGGACGGCCGCATCGTCTTCAAGCAATATAACAAGAAGAACATCGACATCGACCTCCGCGTCTCGACCGCGCCGCTCAACCACGGCGAGGGCATCGTCATGCGCATCCTGGACAAGCAGAAGTCCACGCTGCCGCTGACGGCGCTGGGCTTCACCGAGGAGAACCTGGCGAAATACCGCGAGGCGATCCGCCAGCCCTACGGCATGATCCTGCATTGCGGCCCGACCGGCTCCGGCAAGTCGATGACGCTCTATTCCGCCATCAACGAGATCAACACCTCCGATGTGGTGATCCGCACGGCGGAGGACCCGATCGAGTACACGCTGCCCGGCATCAACCAGATGCAGATGCACCGGCAGATCGGCCTGACCTTCGCCGCCGCGCTGCGCGCCTTCCTCCGCCAGGACCCCGACATCATCCTCGTCGGTGAAATCCGCGACAAGGAGACGGCGAACATCGCCGTCGAGGCCGCGCTCACCGGCCACCTGCTCATCAGTACGCTGCACACGAACGACGCCCCAAGCACGGTCGCCCGCCTCACCGACATGGGCATCGAGCCCTTCATGATCTCCTCCTCGCTGGTGTGCGTCTGCGCCCAGCGGCTCATGCGCCGCGTCTGCAAGGTCTGCCGCGTCGCCTACGAGCCCGAGGGGCGCGAGAAGGAAGTCCTGCAGCGCGCCATCGGCTGGACCGGCCAGATCTACAAGGCCAACCCGGCCGGCTGCCCGAAGTGCAATAACACCGGCTATAAGGGCCGCGTCGGCATCCACGAGCTCCTCGTGAACAACGAGGACCTCATCGAGGCGATCAACAAGGAGGCCGAGACGGCCGAGTTGAAGCGCATTGCGATGAAAAGCGGCATGAAGACGCTGCACCAGGACAGCATCATCAAGGTCAAGGACGGCCTGACCACGCTCGCCGAGGCCCTGAGCACCGTGCCGCAGGACATGGAGTTGCGGTCAGCCGAGCTGCGCGCGGCGAGGAAATAGCAGTCGGCGACGAATTCGGGATTGGGATTGGCGGCCGGCCCGTCGCGGGCCACGCTGCCCGGCGGCCTTCCCATGAGCCTGAACCTGACCACCGCCGGCCGCCGGGCCGGACAGATCGTCTACCTCGAGCTGCTCGTTCTCCTGCTCTCGTTGTATTCGCTCGGAGCCCTGTGCATCGAGTGGCTGGTGAACCTGAGCCCCGCCACGCGCGAACTGCTGTCCTCGCTCGATTATGTCGTCTGCGCAGTGTTCCTGTTCGATTTCGCCGTGCATCTCTGGCGGGCGCCCGACCGGCGGGCGTACCTGAAGTGGGGGTGGGTGGACCTGCTCTCCAGCATTCCCGCGATTGAATGGCTGCGGTGGGGACGCATTTTTCGGGTCGTGCGCATCCTGCGTGCCTTGCGGTCGTTCAAGGCGATGTCGGAGCACTTCGCGCTCGATCCCGCCATGGGCACGCTGGGGGTGGTCACGATCCTGTCGAGCCTGTCGGCCCTGTTTGCGTCCATCGCGGTGCTGCATTTCGAGAAGGATGCTCCCGGCGCCAACATCCGAACCGCGGCCGATGCGCTGTGGTGGGCGTTCGCCACGATCACCACCATCGGCTATGGTGACCATTACCCCGTCACCGCGGCGGGCCGGCTGGTGGCGGTGCTGCTGGTGGTGTGCGGGCTCAGCATCTTCGGTACGTTCACGGCGCTGGTGGCCAGCTTCTTTGTCGGACAGGGACAGCGCCGGGAGGAGGTGGAGCTGCGGCAGGTGCTCGAGGAGGTCCGGCAGTTGCGACGGGACCTGCAGCAGGGTGGGGCGCCGCGATCGACGGACCGCGAGGATCCGCGCCGGGCGCCATGAACCACGGTTACTGGACCGAATTCCTTACGATCGCGGTGGCGCATGCGCTGGCGGTGGCGAGTCCGGGGCCGGATTTTGCGCTGGTCCTGCGCCAGAGCCTCACCCACGGACGGCGGACCGCCATCTGGAGCAGCCTCGGGATCGGCTGCGGCATCTCGGTGCATATCACCTACTGCCTCATCGGCCTCGGCTACGTGCTCAAGGGCTCGCCCGTGCTGCTCACGACAATGAAGTTCCTCGGGGCGGGCTACCTCGCCTGGCTCGGCTGGCACGCGGTGCGGACGCCGCCGCGTCACGGTGACATCGACCTCGCCGGCGGCTCGTCGCCGACGAGCCGCGCGGCGTGGCTGACCGGGTTCCTGGTCAACGTGACCAACCCGAAGGCGGCATTGTTCTTCATCGCGCTGTTCCCGCTCGCCGTGAGCGTGCACACGCCGAAGGTGATCCAGGCAGGCTACGGCCTGTGGATGGCGGTCGCGACGGCGGCGTGGTTTTGCTTCGTGTCGCTGGTGTTCACCCGCGTGGAGGTGCGCGCCCGGTTCCTGCGGCACGGCCACTGGATCGACCGCGCGCTGGGCGTGGTCTTCTTCGGCTTCGGCGTCGGCCTGGTTTTTGCGCGCCTGGGTTGAAGCTCGGCCGCGGCGTTCGTGCACTGCGCGGCGCCGGTGGCCGGCGAGCGCCAACCTTCTCTGGCCCCGATTCCCGGTTTACATTGGCCGCGCAACCGCCAAAATCAGGCCGTCAGATCCGGGACACCGGCGCTGGCGCACACATTGCACGGACCACTGGTGACGGCGTCCCCGGATAACTCTTGCCCGGCCGCGGCACCTCCGGTTCTTATCCTATCGCCGCGATTCGACCGCGACGCATCAACCCTCGCCCCGCCTTTGCCCTCCTCGATCCCTTTGCAGGTCCTGTTGGTGGACGACGAGTCCTATTTCCGGCTCTTCGTCGGGAAAGTGCTGGCGCTGGCCGTCCCTTGCACCGTGACGGAAGCGCGCAACGGCGAGGAGGCGGTCGCCCACTGCCGGACCAACAGCCCGGACCTGGTCCTGCTCGACATCAACATGCCGCGGATGGACGGCGTGCAGGCGCTCCCGCTCATCCGCGAGCTCAAGGCCGCCACGCCCGTGGTCATGCTGACATCCGTCTCGGAGGAGGCGGTGGTCGAGGAGTGCGTGACCCTCGGCGCCTCGTATTTCATCCGCAAGGATGTCCACGCCGACCAGCTGCAGCGGGAACTGAAGGAGATGCTGCAGATGTTTTTCCCTGACCACGTGGCACCCCATGAAGCAACCTGAGACACCCAAATTCCGGCGGCCCTCGCTGGCGGATTTCCTGGTGCGGCACGACCTGGCCGCCCTGCTCGAGGAAGCAAAAGCCGACTACAATCAGGCCACGGCCGGCGGCCCCCGGCACCTGGACCAAAAGGATATCGCGGCCCGTTTCCGCGACGCCCGCCGACAGGCGAAGGCGCCCGATCATGAATCCCGTTGATACCTTCGTGGACTCGGTGCGGCGCAACGCGCCAGCCCAGGACGCGTTGATCACCACCCGGGCGGACCTGCTCCGGGGCGAGCCGATGAAGCTGCTCCTCGACCTGATCGAGCGGGCGGTGCTGCCGAAGGGCCGGCTGTGCCAGCTCTGGGCCGATTCCCTGGGCGTGGCCTACGTGAACCCGATGAATGTGGCGATTCCCACCGACGGCTACGAGCAGCTGCCCGTGGACATCGCGCGGCAGGCGGGCGCCATCGTGCTCAATGCGCTGGGCGACACCGCGACCGTGGCGATGGCGGAACCGCGCAACACCCGGCAGGTCGACTCGCTGGCCAAGATCCTCGGCAAGGCGGTCAGTCCGGTTTTCGCTCATCCCGACGAGATCGTGACGGTGATCAACATGTATCTCGGCTCCGAGGGAAACATGGCCGCCAATCTCGAGAGTGTCTGCCGGCTCCTGCCAGGCATGACCGGGGCCCGCGAGATCAAGGCCGCGACAGACGTCGCCGATCTCATCGAGTCCCGCGCCATCATCGAGCTGCTCAACAGCATCATCCTGACCGCCTACCGGCGCCGCGCTTCCGACATCCATTTCGAGGCCCGGGCGGAGGACAGTCGCGTGCGTATGCGCATCGACGGCGACATGCAGACGGTGATGGAGCTGCCCCGCGCCGTGCACCTGACCCTGGTCGTGCGCATCAAGGTGCTGTGCCAGCTCGACGTCACGCAGAGCCGGACGCCCCAGGATGGGGCGTTTGAGCTCAATTTCGGCTCACTCAACAGCTCGTTCCGCGTCTCGACGCTGCCGAGCCTGTATGGCGAGAAAGCCGTCCTCCGCGTCCTGGGCTCCCCGCTGGACCAGTCGACGCTGCGGCTGGAAGCGCTCGGGTTCCCGCTGTCCACGCTCGACGCCATCAAGCGCGTGATCTCGCGGCCCAACGGCATCCTGATTGTCTGCGGCCCCACCGGCAGCGGCAAGACGACGACGCTCTACGGCTGCATCAACCATCTCAACCGCCCCGATCTCAACATCACGACGATCGAGGACCCGGTGGAATATCGCCTGCCCGACATCACCCAGCACCAGGTCAACAACGCCGTCGGCCTGACCTTCGCCAAGGTGCTGCGCAGCATCATGCGCCAGGATCCGGACGTGATCCTGATCGGCGAGATCCGCGACCTCGAGACCGCGCTTATCGCGACCGAGGCGGCGCTGACCGGACATTTCGTGCTCACAACCCTGCACACGAACAACGCCCTGCAGGCGGTCACGCGCCTGGTGGAGATCGGCGTCGACCCCTATCTCGTCGCGCCGACGACCATGGGCGTGCTCTCGCAGCGGCTGGTCCGGCGCATCTGCTCGTCCTGCAAGGAACAATACGATCCCTCGCCGGCGGAATTGTCGGCGCACTTCACCGGTTGGGAGGGAGTGCCCGTGAAACTCTACCGCGGGCGCGGCTGCCCCCGGTGCTTTGGCACGGGCTACAGCGGCCGGATCGGCGTCTACGAATTCGTGGAGGTCTCGGAGCGGATGCGCGAACTGATCATGGAGAAGCAGAGCGTCGCCCTCCTCATGGAGGAGGCCAAGCGGGTCGGCCACCGCTCGCTGCGCCACGACGCCCTCAAGAAGGCGCTGATCGGCTGGACCACCCTGGAGGAAGTGGAGCGCAACACGCTGCCCGACGTGGCCTACGCGCCGGTGGACAGCTGACCGATCCGCCCGGAACATGCGCTCCCGACGGCAAGATTCCCCGAATGTTGCCCGACGGTCGCGCGGGTTTGTCGTGACGGAAGCCGCGCTGACGATGCTCGTGCTGGCCCTGGGCCTGGGCCTCGTGCTGACCCTGGCCGACCGGGCGCGGCAACGGCAGAAGCGCGAACGCTACATCCTCGACGTGCGCGGCATCTCCGCCGTGTTCGCCGACTATCAACGCCGGCACAAGGCCTGGCCGCCCGGCACCAGCAACAATCAGCCGCTGCCGGCGGAACTCGCCGACGCGCTGCGCGGCACGGCTTGGGCGCAGGGCTCGCCGTTCGGCGGGGAATACCGCTGGATCGCGCCCGCCCCGAATCGCGGGCCGGGGCGGCCGGCGGCGGACCGGGGAGCCGTGGCGCTGTGCGCCTTTGCGCCAGGTTTGCCGCTGGACTTGGACCGGGCGAACCTCCTCGCGATCGACCGCCAGATCGACGATGGCGATCTCGCGACCGGGCGCTTCCGCACGGGGTTCAACGGCTGGCCGGTATTCTTCGTGGAGGAGGCGAAGCCGTGACCACGGTCTGTCAGGTCACGCTCGTCAATCTCACGGCGGATGCGCGCTCGGCGGGCGAATCGCTGCCGCGGATCGACCGGCCGGCGGTCAGCGCCGAGGAAGTGCGGGCGCTGCTCCGGAACTTTCTCGAAATCGATCCGGTGGAAAACGCCGTCGCCGAGCCCGAGATTCGCGTCAAGGTCCGGAACGAGAGCTACCTCATCCGCACCGGGCAGAAGAAGCTGCTTGTTTACGATGTCGCCCGCCGGGAGCAGCCGGCCCTGATTCTCTCCCTCGACGAGGTCATGGCGGAACTCGACGGTTCCGCGGCGGGCGCGCGGGCGGCGGAGGCGGCGAAGCACCAGCTGGCTGCGCTCCAGCCTCCGGCCGCACCGCCGGCGGCAAGACCGGCCGGACCCCGGGCGAGCCCACCGCGGTTGATTGCCTTGGGCTCGCTGGCCGTGCTCCTTGCGGGCGCGTTGGCCTGGCTCCACCTGGGCCCGGGCCGGGGGACGGTCCCGGCGGGCTGGCGCGCCTTGGCGCGGGCGGAAGCCGGGCGCCGCCAGGCCGCGCTCGCCGGCGTTTACCTGACGGGCAACCAGCCGGGCGACCACGGCATCGTCATCGCGCGTGCGGGCGAAGTTAAGCTGTTCGAGCTGCAGGCGCTCGACGCCCCGCGCCTGGTCTATGCTTCGGCCGAGCTCGGGAGCGTCGGCGCGGAGCTGGCGCTGGCCACCGACCAGCCCGGCGGAGTCATCGAGGTGAAGGATCGGGACACGCTGGTCTACTGCGGCGAGTCCTACCGGCGCGTGCCTTGAGCGATGAACCGTCCCCTCGAGCTTAAGCGCGGCAGCGGAGAAAAAGGTGCGACCCGCGCGCTCACGCTCGTCGAGGTGGCCATGGCGGTGGCCGTGTTTGCGCTGGTGCTCACGACGTCGATCACGGTGATGCAGCGGGCATTCTTGGAATTCGACACCGCCCGGAACCTCGAGATCGCCGGCAACATCCTCCAGTACGAGATGGAGAAGGAACGGCTGTTCGACTGGAGCCGGGCCAGCGATGCGACCTACGCGCCCGCGATCGATGCGAGTTTCATGCGGAATCCGGCGATCGCCGGCCGGTTCACCCTGTCCCGCGCGGTCACGGCCATCGCGGGACGCGCCGGCCAGATGGTGCAGATCACCCTCACGGTTCGCTGGCGCAGCTACGACGGCCACATCCTTTCGCGCAGCTACACCACGTTCTACACCCAGGGAGGTCTCCGTGAGTATCTCTATAACAAGGCGTGAATCCGGGCGCGTGTCGCCGCGTGGCTTCACGCTCGTGGAACTCCTGGTGGCCGCGGCCCTGAGCGGGTTGGTGCTCGTGGGCGTGCTCACCACGAACCTGGAGTTGCTTCGCAGCGGGGTCCGGCTCACGCAATATGCGGAGATGAGCACGCAGGTCCGCCGCGGGCTCGAGCAGTTGGGCATGGATTTGAGAAATGCCACCGCCATCAAGTGGAACGCCGCCAGCGACATCACCCTGACCATTCCGACCGCCGCCGGCGCCACCCGGCAGGTGACCTACGCGTGGACCGGTGCCACCCAGAGTCTGTTTCAGGTGCCGGGGGCGGACAGCGCCGCGACCGCCGGCCGAGTCGTGCTCGTGCGCGGGATTCCGGCGTTCGCCGACGGCACCACCGGGGTGAACTTCGTGCGGCTGGATCGCGACGGCGGCGTCGCGACCACCGATGCCGCGACCAAACGCGTCCAGGTCGTCCTGAACGTGCTCCGTTCCGCCGGGCCGGCGGCCGCGGCCTCGGACACGGCGGTCTCGGCCGCATTCATCCTGCGCAACAAGCCGGCTTCCTGATGACCGCGGTGGCCCAAGTTTCCGAGCGCACGAATCCCTCCCGCGGCGGTGAACGCGGCAGCATGCTGCTTGCGGCGATGTTGTTCGCGGCCGGGCTCGCCTTGGTGCTCGGCAGCTATCTGGCCCTCGGCCGCACCACGCTCCAGGTCGCCCACCGGTCCTACTTCGCCAACGATGCCGCCAATCTGGCCGACGCCGGACTGGAGGAGGCCCTCTATTGTTTCAATCAGATGGCGGCCGGGTCCGCGGTCGGTGCGGTGTGGACGGATTGGACGATCGCGGGGCCGAATGCCATGAAGACGCTGCCGACCTTCAACCGCGACCAGAACGCCATCGGCGTCGTGAAGGTCTATGTCGTCGGCTACGACGGCTCCAACCCGACTCCCACGGTCATCTCGCAGGCCACGCTCACGCCCTTCGACGGGGGCGCGCCGATCAGCAAGACGGTGCGGATCACGCTCAAGGGCGGCGGGGCGCCCGTCTACGGCCTGGTGGCGTTGCACGGACTGACGTTGAAGAACACGAGTTCCGCGGACAGCTTCGATTCCAATCCCAGCAAAAGCCCCACGGGGCCATGGGCGGACTACTCTGCCGCCAACGCCACCGCGAATACCACCGTGGTTGTGCTCGACGGCAGCATCTCGATTGCGTCCGGGCGGATTCACGGCGACCTAAAGTTGGGTGCGACTGTTTCAACTCCTCCGAGCAGCGATTACACGGGCAGTGTCACGACCAACTTCTCGGCGGCCTTCCCCCTCCCGGACTATCCCACCGCCGGGGACGTCGACCAAAGCTACAATCTGGGCTCGTCCCTCCCGGCCGGGTTGCCTCGCAGCGGTGACGTGCCGGCGGCCGACGGCCGCTATTACTATTTTTGCAGGAATACCACGATCGGCGCCGTGACCATCTCAGCGGGTGCGAATGTCACGATCGTCGGGACCAATACGGGCATGGGCGCCGGTCTCGTCATCAACGGCACGGGCACATGCGCCATCTACATCGACAAGACGGTGGTCCTCGGCACGGGCCGGACCATCAATGACACCAACTGGGCCGGCGCGCTGCATATCTTTTCCTCGACCACGGGCACGTGCTCATTTGCCAGCAACAGTCGGATCACAGCCTGCCTTTACGCCCCCAATGCCGATATCTCGGCCACGGGTACCGGTGCCAGCGGCATGCTGACGGGCAGCTTTGTGGCCGATACGATCACGGCCGCGAACAAGATGAATTTTCATTTTGACGAAGCCCTGCGTGGGGCAGGATCGGGCGGTACCTGGGCTGTGACCGGCTGGCTGGAGCTGCAAAGCGAGGCCGATCGCGCCACCGTCGCCGGCTTGACGAACAATTTCCTGCGTTAGCCACGATCGCCCCACGACGGCCGGCGGATCCGCCGAAAACAACGGCTGGTAAGTCAAGCGCGCTGGGCGCGCAACACGCACAGCAGACTGCCCGCGTAGGCGGCGATGACGAGGAGGCCGAGGGCTTGCGTGCCGAGCGCCATGCCAAGGTACTCCGCGAAACCGCCGGTCATGGCGCCGATGAGATTGGCGCCGAAGAGCGCCGGGGCGTTGGGCGTGTCGCGGAAGCGCGTCGAAAACACCAGGCCCGCGAAAAACACCGGCAGCGGCACGGCGAACAGCGCCCACGCCAACCGTCCCGCCAGGCCGAAGGTGAGCACCTGGTCGCGCGGCACCAGGCACAGCAGCGCCAGCGCCGCGAAGAGCGGCAGGTACAGCCGCGGTGAGAACTCCCGCAGCCGCCCCGCCACGAGGTTCGCCGCCAGCACCATCAGGAGCACGCCCGTGACGACAATGAGCGTGACGAACCAGGTGGTGCCGAAATAGAGCGAGCAGTCGCCGATGCTCTTGGTTTCGAGCAGCAGGAAGCCCATCCCGAGCAGCGCGAAGTGCAGGTCTTCGCGTCCGAAGCCGCGGCCCCGCAGGAACCCGACCGCCGCGAGCGACAGCGCCAGCAGGAGCCCGATCACCATCACATAGTCGGTCGGGATCGTCTTGCGCGAAAGATAAAGGAACGGCCAGTCGTCGGTCGGCACGTCGATGGGCGGCGCGCCTTCGATCACGGCGCGGCGAAAATGCCCGATGACATCCGGCGGCGCCGCGAGGCCGGCGCGCGGCACGCAGAGGACAACCTGGCCGGGACTGGTGTAGAGCAGGGGAGGGCGGCCGGTGCCCTGTTCGACCATCCGGTAGAGCTTCAGGATCATCCAGTCATTCGTGATGCCGAACGAGAGCGCGAGCATGCCATCCGGTTGCAGCAACCGGAAGGCGGCCCGGATGCTCTCGACGGTGTAGACGAAACCGTCGAGCCGCACGTTGCTCATGTAGCTGAAGAGCGCCTGCGAATCGAGATAGCCGAAGGTGACCAGGTCGTAACCGGGAGCGGCCTTGGAAAAGAACGAGCGCGCATCGTCCACGTGGATCTTCACCCGCGGGTCATCATAGGGGGCATCGGCATTGTACCGTCGGGAAATGGCGACCAGCACGGGATCGATCTCGACCGCGTCGACGTGCGTGGCGCCGGCCGCCAAAGCGGCCTGGACGTCGGCCCCGCCCCCGGCGCCAACCACCAGCACCCGGCGGCGCGGACCGCCGACCTGGTGCGGCAGCGCATATTGTTGGATCATCTGCGCCGCCAGCAACGCGCCGGGCGAGCCGGGCGTGTAACGCGAGGGGTTTTGCGACGCATCCTGATGATAAAAGTCGCGATTCACGCTCACCACATAGATCGGCGGGTCGTGCATCGTCGTGAGTCCGGCTGGTGCCGGACCCGAGACGGCGGTGTCGGTGAGGGCGTCGCGGACCAGGATGTGGTAATAGGGCGACCAGCGCGTCGCGGGATTGTTGGCCAGCGTCATCCCGGCCAGCACCAGCCCGAACAAGGGCACGCTCCACCGCCAGCTCCGGCGCGGTGCCAGCGGCAGGTGCAGCAGCATCACGCCCGCCATGCCGGCAAGGGGCGAAAAATGGAGGAGCGAGAACAGGCCGAAGCAGAGCGTGCCCGCGAGGCTGCCGCCGAGGTCCCAGGCATACGCGGTCAGCCGCGGCAATTCGCCGAAAATCGCTCCCATGCGCTGGCCGATGGGGACGAACACCAGCGCGTTCACCGCGAAGATGGCCGCCAGGATGCCGTAGCTGGCCGGGTGCAGGGTGGTGGCGCCGAAGCGCATCTCGGCCGCGCTGGTACCCAGGCTCAGGTGGCGCCCGAGCAGCAGCAGGCCGAGTTCCGACGCGAGCAGCGCGGGGAACCAGGCAAACAGCCGCCATTTCCGCCCGGCGGCTATCGCGCCGACCCCGAGCCCGAGAAACGAACTCAGGAGCATCAGGTTGGCGTAATAGGCCACCAGCCGCACGACCGACGGCACCCAGCGGATCACCATCAACTCGAGGAAGAGCGCGGTGAATGACAGCAGGAACATCTGCCAGCGTCGTGGAATCCGCCCGGATTGTTCCATGCCGGTTGTTGTCAGACGAACACCGCCCCGCCAAGCAGCCTTTCGCCGTCGTAAAAGGCCATGATCTGGCCCGGCGCCAGCGCCCGCTGCGGCGCGGCGAAGCGAATATCAGCAGTCCCGCCGGTCTCCGGCGAGAACTCGATCGCCACGCGCGGGTCGCGATAGCGCACGCGGCATTCGAGCCGGCGCGGCGCCGTGATCGGTTCGCCGAGGAAACTCAGGCTGTGCACGCGGCATTCGCTGGTCCAGAGGCCGGGCGCGGCCGGACCGTCGAACGCCACCAGCAGCGCGTGATCGCCAGCGCGTTTTCCGACCACGACGTAGGCTTCGTGGTCGGTGTTCGAGGGAATGCGGATGCCGCGGCGCTGGCCGATCGTATAGTAGTGCAGCCCGCGGTGCTCACCCAGCACCTTGCCATCGGTCGCGCGGATGATGGGTCCGGGATGTTCCGGCACGTAGGCCTTGAGAAAATCGGCCATCTTCACCTCGCCGATGAAACAGATGCCCTGGCTGTCCTTCTTCCGGGCGGTGGGCAGTCCGGCGTCAGCCGCCAGCCGCCGCAATTCCGGTTTGCGCAGGTCGCCGATCGGAAAACGCGCGAAGCGCAACTGCTCCTGGGACAGCAAGGCCAGGAAATAGGACTGGTCCTTGTTCTTGTCGGCGCCCTCGAGGAGCTGAAGACTGGGGATCGGGGATTTCGGATCGTGGATTTCCTGTCGGGGAGCGGAGGGATTTTCCGATCCCCCATCCGCAATCGAAGATCCGCAATCGTCCGCCGCTACACGGCGCGCATAATGCCCGGTCGCAAGCCCGGCAAAACCCTCGGCACGCGCGTACGCGGCGAAGACGCCGAACTTGACCCGGCTGTTGCACATGACGTCGGGGTTGGGCGTCAGGCCGCGCTGGTAGCCATCGAGCAGGTAGTCGACGACCAGGCGCCGGTAGTCGTCCATGAGGTTGACGACGCGAAATTCGATGCCCAGCCGATCCGCGACGGCGCGGGCATCCTCGATGTCCTGCATCCAGGGACAATGGCCGATCACCTTGTCCTCGTTGATCCAGTTCTTCATGTAGGCGCCCACCACGTCGAAGCCATCGCGCTGCAGCCGCAGGGCGGCGACGCTGCTGTCGACGCCCCCGGACATGGCGACGAGGATGCGCTCACGAGGCATGGCGGCAGGGAAACGCCATTGGCGGGCGGGGGGAATCTTTTTTCCACCCGGCTGGGGTCCATACGGCGCTTGCGGTGGCACGCCGGCTGCGGGAGACTGCGCGCCGTTCATGACCACCCGCCCGCCCTTCGGCCTCGACCACCCGCAGCGCATCACGCGCGCCTGGCTGCTCTCGTCGACCACCGGCGTGATCGAGCTGGATGCGGACTGGACCGGTGACTCGCTCCCGCTGCTGGCTCCCGGCGACAAGGCCTTCGCCTTCGCGGACCTGCGCCCCGCGGCGCCATCGCTCTATGCCGACGATGCCTGCTACTTTGTGGATGACGACGGCCAGCTGGTGTTCGTCCTGGACCCGGCGGAGCACAGCTGGATGAACTTTGACGAGGTGGCAGTGTACGTGGCCGGGAGCTTCAACGATTGGCGGGCGATCGGGCGGCCCGAGTGGGCGCTGCAAAAGGGCGAGTTGAACGGCCGGCCGGCGATGCTGTTGCGCAAGCCCGCGGGCCCGCTCCTGACCGACCCGCCGCAGCAGTTCAAATTCATCACCGCCGACGATCGCTGGATCGACCTGCCGCACGGGGCGAGCAACGTCGTGCCCGACGGCCAGGGGCACTTCAACGGCGCCCTTTACCGGCAGCGGACCGGCCGGAACCTGTTCCAGTTCACCACGGCGGAGCCGGTGCTGCTGAACCAGACCTACTCGGTGGTGCACGTCGTCGACGGGCGCGAGGGCGCGAAGACACGGGTGCGCCGCGGAAGACTTTTCCACGCCCTGCGCAGCGATCTCCCGCTCGGCGCGCTGGTGCGCAAAGGCGGCACGACCTTCCGGCTCTTTGCGCCGCGCGCCAAGCACGTCCGGCTGTTCCTCTGCGAAAACCTCGCCGGCCAGGCGCAGGCGTTCGGCTACGAACTCGACCGGCGCGAGGAGGACGGCGAATGGCACGGCGTGTGGGAGGCGAGCCTCGATCGCAACGTGCACGGGTGGTATTACTGGTACTCGGTCAGCGGCCCGCACGACGTGTTCGGCCATTTTCACCCGGCGCAGAAGGTGCTGGACCCCTACGCGCAGGCGGCGGTGGGCCGCGAAGGGCCCGGCATCGTGCTCGATCCGGGCTGGGTCGGGCGCGCCGACCGCAGCTTCGCCACGCCGGAATGGCAGGATCTCATCATGGTCGAGGCGCACGTGCGCGACCTCGTCGCGCACGCGCCCATCCGGCTGCAACCGGAGGAGCGGCTCGGCTTCGCCGGCCTGGCCCAATGGGTCGCGAGTCCGGATTTCTACCTGAAAAAGCTGGGGGTGAACTGCGTCGAGCTCCAGCCGGTGCACGAATTCGACGCCCGCACGCGCGAGGAATACCACTGGGGCTACATGACGGTGAACTTCTTCGCACCGGCCAGCGCCTACGCGCGCGATCCGGCGCAGGCCTCGCAGGTGAAGGAACTCCAGGAACTGGTCGCCGCCTTCCACCGGCAGGGCATGGCGGTCGTGATTGACGTGGTGTACAACCACGTCGGCGAGCCGGCCCACCTGATGTTCATCGACAAGCAGTACTATTTCGAGCTGAACGACGACGGCTCGCTGACCAACGGCAGCGGTTGCGGCAACGACCTGCGCTGCCGTTCGGCCATGAGCACGCGGCTGATCATCGACAGCCTGGTGCACCTGATCGAGGTCTATGGCGTCGACGGCTTCCGTTTCGACCTGGCGGAGCTCATCGGCGTCAACGTGCTGCGCGAGATCGAGGTTGCGGTGAAAAAGGTGAAGCCGGACGTGATCCTGATCGCCGAACCATGGAGCTTCCGCGGGCATATCGCGGCGGCGTTGCGGCCCACGGGCTTCGCCTCCTGGAACGACGGCTACCGGAATTTCCTGCGCGACTGCGTGCGGGGCAATGGCCGCGCCGACAAGCTCGAATACTTCCTCAAGGGCTCGCCCTGGCACTTCGCCTACTGGCCGGCGCAGACCGTCAATTACACCGAGTCGCACGATGACCGCACGTGGCTCGATGCGATCACGGAGAACGGCGATTACAATGGCTACCGCCCGACCCTGAACGACCGGCGGCGCACGCACCTGATGGCGGCGATCCTGTTCGCCTCCGTCGGCATACCCCTGATGGCCGCCGGGCAGGATTTTCTCCGTTCCAAGCATGGGGTGAACAACACCTACCAGCGCGGCGACCTCAACGCGCTCGATTACCACCGGCTCGCGTGGTTCGCGGGCACGCACCGGTATTTCGCCGAATGGATCGCCTTTCGCCGCTCGGCGCGGGGCGCGTTGTTGCGCCAGTGGTCGCGCCCGTCGGAAGGGTTCTTCCGCTGCTTCGGGCGCGAGAGCTCGCCCGCCCTGGTCGCGGTCTACAACGCCGACGGCAGCCAGGGTTCGACGCGGCTGTTGTTTGCGGTCAACCCCGGCCTGGAGGACGTGACGGTCGACATTGGGTCATTCGGCGAATGGAATTGGCGGCTCGTCGCCGACCACGAGTGCTTCTATGCGGAGGGCGAGCATCCGCCGGGCGAGACGGTCGAACGAGAATTGTTCATTCCCGGTCTGGGTTGCAGTCTCTGGGGGGCGAAACGATAGGCAACCCGGCTGTGCCGTGCGCATTTATTGCGGATTGGTCGCCCGCCGTTGATATGGCGCGTATCTCGCTTGCCAAGCCCGGGCGCGTGTCCTTCATTCGGCATAACTGCCGGCATTTCCAGCTGGCAGCGTTCAAGGTCCATAACCCACCACTAACATGGCAGTCAAAGTTGCAATCAATGGTTTCGGCCGCATCGGCCGCCTCGTATTTCGCGCCCTCGTGGAGCAGGGTCTCCTCGGCTCGACGCTCGATGTCGTCGCCGTCGGCGATATCGTCCCGGCGGACAACCTGGCCTACCTGCTCAAGTACGACTCCACCCAGGGCCGCTTCGCCGGCACGGTGAGTTCCAAGAAATCCGCGCCGGACAAGCCCGAGGACGACGTGCTGGTGGTCAACGGCAAGGACATCCAGGTCGTCTCCGCCAAGACGCCCGCCGAGCTGCCCTGGGCCAAGCTGGGCGTCCAGCTCGTCATCGAGTCCACCGGCCTGTTCACCGCCGCCGAGAAGGCCAAGGGCCACCTCGATGCCGGCGCCAAAAAAGTCATCATCTCCGCGCCGGCCAAGGGCGAGGACATCACCGTCGTCATCGGCGTGAACGACGACAAGCTCGACCTCGCCAAGCACCACATCATTTCCAACGCCTCCTGCACCACGAACTGCCTCGCGCCGATCGTGCACGTGCTGCTCAAGGAAGGCTTCGGCGTGGAGGAGGGGCTGATGACCACCATCCACTCCTACACCGCGACGCAGAAGACCGTCGACGGCCCCTCGAAGAAGGACTGGAAGGGCGGCCGCTCCGCCGCGATCAACATCATCCCGTCCACGACGGGCGCCGCCAAGGCCACCGCGCTCGTGCTGCCCGAGGTCAAGGGCAAGCTCACCGGCATGTCCTTCCGCGTGCCGACGCCGACCGTCTCGGTCGTCGACCTCACCGTGCGCACGACGAAGGAGACGTCCTACAAGGAGATCTGCGCGGCCATGAAGAAGGCCAGCGAGACCTACCTGAAGGGCATCCTCGCCTACACCGAGGACGAGGTCGCCTCGAGCGACTTCATCCACGACAAGAACTCGTCCATCTTCGACGCCGGCTCCGGCATCGAACTGAACCCGAAGTTCTTCAAGCTCGTGAGCTGGTACGACAACGAGTGGGGCTATTCAAACCGCGTGGTCGAGCTGACCCGCAAGATCGCCGCCAAGCTTTAACCAAAGTCGTCGGGCTGGTGGCCCGAACACCGTCTGTCCGAAGGCGGGGCCATCAGCCCCGCCTTCATTTTTTCCTCCCATGGCCAAGTTCAAATCCATCCGTGACCTTTCCCTCGCCGGCAAGCGCGTCCTCATGCGCGTGGACTTCAACGTCCCGCAGGACAAAGCCACCGGCGCCATCACCAACAACCAGCGCATCGCCGCGGCCCTGCCGACAATCAAGCACGCGATCGAGAAGGGCGCGTCCGTCGTGCTCATGTCGCACCTCGGCCGCCCGGACGGCAAGGTGAACGCCAAATACTCGCTCAAGCCTGTCGCCGACGAACTGGCCAGGCTGCTGGGTAAGCCGGTGAAGTTCCTCCCCGATTGCACCGGCCCGGCGATCGAGGCGGCCTGCGCGCCGGGCTCGCTGAAGCCGGGCGAGGTCGTGCTGCTCGAGAACCTCCGCTTCCATCTCGAGGAGGAGGGTAAGGTGAAGGTGAAGAACGCCGACGGCACCGAGACGAAGCTCAAGGCCGACCCGGCCCGGGAAGCGGCCTTCCGGGCGTCGCTCTCGAAGCTCGGCGACGTCTACGTCAACGACGCCTTCGGCACCGCGCATCGCGCCCACAGCTCGATGGTCGGGGTGGCGCTCAAGGACAAGGCCGCCGGTTTCCTCATGGAGGCCGAGCTCAAGGCCTTCGCAGCCGTGCTGGAGACGCCGCAGCGCCCGCTGCTCGCCATCCTCGGCGGCGCGAAGATCGCCGACAAGATTCCCCTCATCAACAATCTCCTCGAGAAAGCCAACGAGATCATCATCGGCGGCGGCATGGCCTTCACGTTCAAAAAGGAACTCGAGGGCATGGCGATCGGCGACAGCCTCTACGACCCCGAAGGCGCGAAGATCGCGAAGGAACTGTTCGCCAAGGCCGCGGCCAAGGGCGTGAAGATCACGCTGCCCGTGGATTTCGTCTGCGGCGACAAGTTCGACGCCAACGCCAACACGAAGGTCGTGACGGACCAGGAGGGAATTCCGGCCGGCTGGATGGGACTCGACGGCGGGCCCAAATCGATCGCGCTCTACGCGCAGGTCATCGGGCGCGCCCGGACCATTGTCTGGAACGGCCCGTCCGGCGTGTTCGAATTCGACAAGTTCGCCGGCTCGACGAAGGCCATGGCCGAGGCGATCGCGAAGGCGACCGCGGCCGGCGCCACGACGGTCGTCGGGGGCGGCGACACCGCCACCGCGGCGAAAAAATTCAAGGTCGCCGACAAGGTGACCCACTGCTCCACCGGCGGCGGCGCCAGCCTCGAGTTTCTCGAAGGCAAGGTCCTCCCGGGCGTGGCCTTCCTCGAAGCCTGAACCAACAACCTGTAGGTCGGGCTTTACGCCCGGCGCCATGTCGGGGATAAACCCCTCCTACACCCAAGACCATGATCCGCAAGAAACTCATCGCCGGTAACTGGAAAATGAACAAGACGGCCGCCGACGGCGTCACCTTGACCAAGGACATCCTTGCCGAGGTCGGGCGCGAGACGGCCGTCGACATCGTCCTTTGCCCGCCCTTCACCGCGCTGGAAAGCGTCGGCCGCACCCTCGAGGGTTATGCGGTCAAGCTGGGTGGCCAGAACATGCACCCGGAAAAAAGCGGCGCCTACACCGGCGAGGTCTCCGCCGAGATGCTGCGCGCGTTGTTCGCCACACACGTCATCCTCGGCCACAGCGAGCGGCGGACGTATTTCGCCGAGACCGACGCATTCATCAACAAGAAGGTCGTCGCGGCCCTCGCCAGCCAGTTGAAGCCGATCCTGTGCGTCGGCGAAACGCTGGCCGAGCGCGAGGCTGGCGCCACCCTCGCCGTCGTCCAACGCCAGGTCGAGGGCGGCCTGCAGGGCGTGACGAAGGAGCAGATCACGACCGTGATCATCGCGTACGAGCCGGTCTGGGCCATTGGCACCGGGAAGGTGGCGACCACGGCGCAGGCGCAGGAGGTGCACGCCTTCATCCGCGACCTGCTGACGAAGCTTTACGGCGAGGCGCTCGCGCAGAAGGTGCGCATTCTCTACGGTGGCTCCATGAAGCCGGCCAACGCGCCCGAGCTGCTCGCGCAAAAGGACATCGACGGCGGCCTGATCGGCGGCGCGTCGCTCGAGGCGCTCTCGTTCGTCGCGCTGGTCAAGGCCGCGGTGGCGGCCGCCTGAAGGGGCGGCCCGGGTTCCCGCCGGGCCCGGGCGCGGCCGCAACCCCGTCGGTCGGGCCGGGGGGACGACCCAGGCGTTTGCGGGCTTGCCGGCGACGCGAAAGCGTGGATTAGCTTCCGAGCCATGCGGCGCTTCTCCGCTTTTCTCTGGGCGATCCTGTCTTGCGCCGCAACGGGCCGGGCGGCCGAGTACCAGCTCGCCGTCCCGGAGTGGTCGATCGAGGCCGCCTTTGCCGCCGAGCCGAAGAGCGACGCGATCGTCACGCCGTCACCGCAGGGAGAGGTCAAGGCGATCCGCTACTTCCTGGAGCAGGCCGGCGAGCGCAGCATGATCATCCGGTTCACCTATCCGCTCGCCCTGACACCGGGCGAGGAGACCGGGCTCTATGAGAAGTCGATCGGGGAGATGATGCATTCGCGCCCGGGCCAGCTGCGCACGCGCGAGGCCTACCAGCTCGGCGCGTTCGGCGGCGAGCGCATCGTCATCGCCCAGCCGCGCGAAAAGACGCTGCGCGAGGTCCGCCTCGTGGTGGTCGGGTCGTCGCTCTACGTGCTGAGCGCGGAATGGCCGGCCTCGGGCACGGGGGCCGAGCGGGCGCGGCAGTTCTTCGACAGCGTCCGGCTGCGGGCCGACAGCGTTGATCCGCGCGTGGTGGAGGAGCGCGAACGCTGGCGCACGCTGTCGTTTGGAAATTTCAGCCTGCGCTTCGACGCGACGCGCTGGTATCGCGATCCCGGCGACCAGGAACCCGGCGTGTTCAACTTCCTGCGCACGGACGAGCACGCGGAGGCCCAGTTCATCGCCGAGGAAAAGCCGGTCGAGGGCGACGACATCGCCACGGCGGTGATCAAGACGGCCCAGGAAGGCGCCGAGTCACTCAGCGTCAAGCGGCGTGCGAAAAGGCGGCGCGGCGCCGTCGAGGTCACGGAAGTGGAGTTCGCGGCCCGGGTGGACGGGACCAATTACGTCAACCACGGCTATTTCTATTCCGGGGCGGAGGGAACGGTGCAGTTGCGCGCCTGGGCCAAGGAGGCGGATTACCGGTCCGTGGCGGGTGACATCACGGAATTCCTCGACGGCCTTTCCGTGGCGGCCAAGTGAGCGGGCCGCCGCCCGGTTATTTGGCCCGCGTGGCCATCGAATCGATCAGCGCGGTCAGGAACGAATGGTCGCCGGGCAGCACCGCGAGGGCGGCTTGGGCGGCCGCGGAGTGCTCGCGGGCCAGCCGACGCGACGCCGCGAGGCCATGCAGGCGCACGTAGGTGGTCTTGCCGGACTTGGCATCCTTGCCGGCGGTTTTGCCGAGGGTGGCGGTGTCGGCGGTGGCATCGAGGATGTCGTCGACGATCTGGAACGCCAGCCCGAGGTGGCGGCCGGCGCGGCGCAACGCGGCCTGCGCGGCTTCGTCGGCGCCGCCGCAGAACCCGCCCGCGACCAGGGCGGCGGCGAGCATGGCGGCGGTCTTGTTCAGGTGGATGAATTCAAGCTCGTCCGCGGTGGCGGCGGACTTGCCCTCCGCCAGCAGGTCCTCCATCTGGCCACCGATCAGGTGCTCGCTGCCGGCCGCCTCGGCGAACTCGCGGGTGAGGGCCACGGCCAGCGCGGGCCGGCCGGCGTAGTGCCGCGCGAGCAGCTGGAAGGCGAGGGTGAGGAGCGCATCGCCGGCGAGGAGCGCCGTGGCTTCGTCGAACTGCTTGTGGGCCGTCGGGCGGCCGCGGCGCAGGTCGTCGTTGTCCATGCAGGGCAGGTCGTCATGGATCAGGGAATAGGTGTGGATGCACTCGAGGGCGACCGCCGCCGGCAGCGGATCGGCTTGCGCGCCGAAAAGGTCCGTCGTGGCCAACAGGAGCACGGGACGGAGGCGCTTGCCGCCGGCCTGCAGGCTGTAGCGCATTGCGGCATGGAGCCGCACCGGGCGGACCGTCGCGGCCGGCACCAGCGATTCGAGACCAGCCTCGACACGCTGCACGAGCCGGTTGAGCTGGTCGGGAAAGGGCATGCGGGTGTGTTGACCACAACGCGGATAAGCCCCTGAGGTCAAGCAGGTCCCGTCGCGCTCCGGCGCCGCCCAAGGCAAGAACAGTCTCGCCAAGCCGCGGGCCGCGAATCATACCTTGGGCACTTTTCTGGATGCCGACTTACGACTACATCTGCACGAAATGCGGGCACGAGCTGGAGGTGTTCCAGTCGATGAAGGAAGCTCCCCTCAAGTTGTGCCCGGCCTGCCGGCGGCGCGCCCTCAAGCGCAAGGTAGGCGGCGGTGCCGGCCTGATCTTCAAGGGCTCCGGCTTCTACATCACCGACTACAAGAAGAAGCCGGCGGAAAAGGCCGCCGACAAACCGGCGGCGTCCGCCCCTCCTCCAAAATCTTCCGAGCACAAACCCGCCGCGGCCAAGGCCGCGAAATAGTCCCTAACATGGCTGACAAGAAACTTGAAAAAGCGCTCTATGGTCCGAGCGTCACCGAAGTAGCCCTGGGCGCAGTCCTGGGCCTGATTTGCGGCGTCCTGGGCGCCTGCCTCTACCTGGTGTTCAAGCCGGTGCAGCAGGTCAAGGTCCTGCCAAAGGAACCCTCGCGCAGTGTGGTGTACTATATCCCGGGCTCCGAAAGCAGCGCGAAGTCGCGCGGCTGGCAGGGCAAGGAGAAACAGTTGGTCGCCGGGACCAACGTCACCGTCGTGGAGGACGAATTGAATGCGTGGGCGTCGAGCCTGGCCGCGCCCGCGGCGCCCAAGGCCGCGGCCCCGGCGCCGAAGGCCAAGGCCAAGCCGGGCGAAAAGCCGAAGGAGGAAGCGCCGAAGGACGATGCCGTCAAACCGGCGCCGGAAGGCTTCGTGATCCCCGGCGTGATGAATTTCAGGATCGTGGACGACAACGTCCAGGTCGGGCTGAAGTGCACGCTCAACTGGTACGGGATGACTTACGACACGACCGTCGTGGCCACCGGCACCTTCGGCCTGTCGGGCGACACCATCGTGTTCAAGCCGACCAAGCTGTACCTAGGCTCCTGCCCGCTGCACCTGCTGCCCGCCATCCCGGGCCTGCTGGTGTCGGGGATCACGTCGAAGGTGAAGATCCCGGACGACCTTCGCGTCGCGCTGACCAAGCTCAAGTCGGTGACCGTTGAAAAAGGGGCGATGACCCTGGCCGTGCAATAGGGCGGGGGCCCGCGCTGCGGTCGTGTCGAAACATTTGAAGAACATCAGCGTCGTCGCGACGGCGACGGTGGTGTCGCGCGTCCTCGGCCTCGTGCGGGACCAGCTGGGCGCGGCGATCTTCGGGGCCAGCCTGCTCAACACGGCGTTCCTCTCGGCCTTCCGCCTCCCCAACCTTTTTCGCCGGCTGCTCGGCGAGGGCGCATTGACGGCGGCGTTCCAGCCCACCCTCCAGCACGAGCTGCACGAGCACGGCCGCGACGCCGCGTTCGCCCTGCTCAACAAGGTCACGAGCTGGCTGCTGCTGGTGTGCGGCGGCCTGGCGGCGCTGCTGATGGTCGTGTTCAGCCAGTCGCGCCGGCTGCCCGGGCACGAGGACAAGTGGTATCTCCTCGCCGACCTCACGGTGATCCTCGTGCCTTACCTCGTGCTCGTCTGCCTCGCGGCGCCGCTTAGCGCGACGTTGAACGTCTTCCACCGGTTCCTCGAGCCGGCGCTCTCGCCCATCTCGCTGAATCTGGCCATGATCGTCTCGCTCGGTGGCGCGGGCCTGCATTTTGCGTCGTCCCCTCTGGGTGAGATCCACTGGCTGTGCGCCGGCGTGCTCGTGGGCGGGTTGCTGCAGCTGCTGGTGCCGGCGGCCGCCCTGTACCGGTACGAGGGCTGGCGGCCGCGGTTTGACCTCGGGCTCTCGCCGCGCGTGCGCGAGGTCGCGCTGCTGATGACGCCCGGCCTCTGGGGCACGGCGATCTACCAGGTGAACGCATTCGTTTCGAGCCTGCTGGCCTATTCGATCAACGACTCGGCCGGCACGCTGATGTTCTATGCGAACCGCCTGATGGAGCTGCCGATCGGCGTCTTTGCCATCGCGGTGTCCACCGTAGTCTACCCGCTGCTTTCGAAGCACGCCATCGAGGGCAATCACGCCGGCCTGGCCGCGGATTTCAAGAAGGGCATCCGGCTGATCCTGGTCATCAACGTCCCCGCGGCCGCCGGCCTCGCGCTGCTCAGCGAACCCATCGTGCGGGTGCTGTTCGAGCGCCACGCCTTCACGGCCGCCGACACGAGCGCGATGTCCCTGCTGCTCGCGCTCTACGTGATCGGCCTGCCGTTCTTCTCGGTGGTGAGCCTGACCCTCCGGGCGTTCTATGCGCTCAAGAACACCAAGTCGCCGGTCCGCGTGGCGACGATCGATTTCCTGATCAACCTCGCGTTGAGCCTCCTGCTGATGCGCTGGTTCGATGCCGCGGGACTCGTGATGGCCAGCACGACGGCCATCATTGCCCAAACCTGGTTGTTGCTGCGCGAACTCCGCCGGCTGGTGCCCGGCCTGGAACTCGCCCGGCTGGGCCCGAGCCTGGGCAAGATCGTCGCCGCCGCGGCGGCCATGAGCCTGGTCGTATGGGCTGGCGCCCACTGGACGGGCTGGCTGGCGTTGGGCGGCAAGACCCGGGCGTGGGCGCAGGTGCTGGCCCTGGTGCCGCTGGGCGGCGCGGTGTACGCCGCGTCGCTGTGGACGCTGCGGATCGAGGGGCGCGAGGAACTCCGGGCGCTGGTCGCGAAGCTGCGCGGCCGGACCGGGACCTGATCAGACGGGCGGCGGGCCGGCGGCGGCGCCCACGCGTTCGTGCATGACTTGCAGGACAAGGCGCGCCATGGCTTCGGGGGCGAAGTGGGCCGTGTTGATCATCAGGTCGTACGCGTGCGGGTCGTCGATGTTCGCCTCGAAGTTCGAGTGGACGTAACGGCTGCGCGCCCGATCCGTTTCCTCGAGCGTGCGGATCGCCGTGGCACGGTCGCAGCCCTGCATGGCTTGGAGGCGCTGGACGCGCACCTCCATCGGCGCGACCAGCCGGAGGTGGAGCCCGCCGGGCACGCCGCGCGTGATCAGGTGCGAGGCTCGGCCGGCGAAGATCACGTGGCCGAGCAGCGCGATCTGCAGGATGGCCTCGGACACCCGGTGCTCGAGCTCCCAGAGCGGCGGATGCAGCCCGACGATCTCGCCGATCATGCCCTTGATTTCCGACACGCGGTCCTCCGGGAGGTAGGTGGCGAGGTGCTCGGGCAGGTGATGTTGGGTGAGCGCGTGGGTCAGCAGGTCCTTGTCGAGAAACATCCAGCTGCGCTCCTCGTCGCCGAATTGCTCGTCGAGCCGCGGCAGGAGGAGACGGCCGAGCGTGGTGGCGCCGGCGCAATTCTCGCGCGAGATGGTGATGAACGGGCGGGCGGGACCGCCGAAGGGAACATGGGTTTCTCCGCCCGGGGCCTTCAGGCGCGTGCGAAAGATGGCCAGTCCCTGGTCAAGGTAGGTGTGCGGAGTCATGGCGGGAATGTTTTGGGGTGGTTCACTCCGGCCGGGCGACTGCACCGGTCGCGGGCCCCCGGGGGTTGGCGGGTTCCCACAATCGGAAGAATATCGCCGGCCCGGCGTCATCGCCACTGGAATTCCTGCGCATATTTTGTCGCGCAGGATTTGCCATCGGCGCCGGACCGGATTTGGTGGCTGGCATGTCCGTCCCGCCGGTGATCGAGCACTTGCGCGAAGCCCACCGCTTCGAAACGACGATCGAGGGGTATCGATCGGTCTGCGAATACACGCGGGGCGACGGCGTCATGATCCTCACGCACACGCTGGTGCCACCGGAACTGCGCGGCCGCGGCGTGGCCGAGGCGCTGGTGCGCGCGGCGCTCGCCGAGGCGCGCGCGCGTGGCTGGCGCGTGGTGCCGCAGTGTTCCTATGTGGCAAAGTTCATCGAGCGGCATGCGGAGTTCCAGGACCTGCTGGCCGGTTGAACGGGCACAAAAAAACCCGCGGCGCGGGCCGCGGGCTGGCAAAGGCGAGGGGAAATCAGGCCTTTTGGACGAGGCCGGCCTTGATGGCCTTGACGGAAACCCACATGCGCTTCGATCCACCATCGGGCAGCTTGACCTTGATCCACTGGAGGTTCGGACGGAAAAGCCGCGGGGTGTGCTTCGTGACGTGCGTGCCGATGCCGCCGCTCTTCTTGGACTGGCCCTTGCGATGAATGATGCGGCCTTTGACGGGGCGTTTTCCGGTGATGGAGCAGATTCTTGCCATGATGTTTCGAGAGTTAAAGGGTCGTGAGTAAAGGGTGGGAGGAATGCTTAGCAAGGGAAATGTGGGCGCCGATTCGGCCGGCCCGCTATTTGCGCAAAGCATGGAGGACTTGGAACTTATGACCCATGTTGCTGGGGTGCAGAAGCTGCATCATCATCCGCTTCCGCGGGCTCAAACGACCGGCTTCAGCCTGGGTCATGGCGGCCAGCGCATCGGCCGCATAGAGCATGAAAAAGCGCTCCTGGAAGTCGACCCGCGGCTCGATGAAACCGGCTCGGGCCAGGCCATCCTCCAGCCAATCCCAGCAGATATGGCAGGTCAGGTCCTGCTTGCCCGGCCGGGAGAGGAGGTCGTTGCCGATGCGCTGGCGAAGATAGGTTCGCGCCGTGCCCGCCGGCACGTGGCGGGCCAGCTCCTCCCAGCTTTTGCCATAATCGAACGCGAGGAAAAGGCCCCGCCAAGCCGGGCCGACGATTCGCTCGAGCAGCGGCACCGTGCGCAACGGGAGGTCGATATGGTAATCTTCCGCGGCCGCCGTCGGCAGGCGGCGGGCCTCGGCGGCGATCTCGGGTGACAGTTCCGGCAACTCCACCTCGCGCAGCTGGCGGCCGTGCAACGCCACCCCGAGTTCGCGCCAGGCGCCGCGGCGCCACACCACGCGGTGGAAAGGCTGCGCATCGAACAGCTCGTTGGAAAACACGATGGCGGCCGGGGGCAGCTCGATCGGCTGGCCGAACGAAATGGTCCGGGAGGAGGCAAACGGATGCGCGATGTCGCGCAGCACCCCGCCGGCGGGTTCGGCCCCGATTTCCACGAAGGCGAAATCGGCCGGCCGGGCGGGCGCCAGCAGCCGGGTCGCGGCCGCGACGACGAGTTCGCCGAAAACCGGATTGAACGAAGTGGCCGTGTAGAAATCCGCCTTCTCGTCGCGGCCCACCCGCCGGAAATCGCGCGTGTAGTAACCGGCGGTCGGATGGTACATGGCGAGTTCCATGTAGCGGGCAAACGAAAGGCCGGTGCTGGCGCCGGCTTCCGCCGCGAACACCTCGTAAAAGTCGGAGGTCGAAACCATTTTTCGGATTGGTGCGGGAGGATCGTCACGCCTCCGCCCAGTCGAAGGCGAGGGAGCGTGCATATCACTATTTGCCAAGCGAAACAAATGCCTACACTGAAAGCCATGCTCAAACGCGCGCTGATCCTTGGCCTGGCCGTATTGGCCGGTTTCGGCGTGGCGCAATGGGTCGGGCCGCGGCCGGGCGCACCGAGCTGGTGGCCGGACCGCGAGCGCGACCGCAACGTGCGTTATTTTCGGCAGGTGCTCCAGTTGGTGGAGGAAAATTACGTCGGCGATCCGCCGCCCAGTTACGACGAGCTGACCCGTTCCGCGCTGGACGGCATGGTGGGCTCGCTCGACCCGCATTCGCAGTTCATGCGCGCCGATGAATACCAGGCGACGGAGGAAGACCTCGCCAACGCCTTCGGCGGCGTCGGCATCCAGGTCGAGCAGCGCGACGGCTACATCGCGGTGGTCGCGCCCATCGCCGGCTCGCCCGCGGAGCGCGCCGGCATCCGCCCGGGCGACCGGCTGGTCAAGATCAACGGCAAGGTGCTCGACTCACCCTCGGTCGACAAGACGGTCAAGCTGGTCCGCGGCGAGCCCGACACGGAAGTCACGCTGACCGTCTTCCGCCCCAGCAAGGCCCGGACGATGGACTTTGTCCTCAAGCGCGAGCGCATCAAGCTCGACAGCGTGCGCAATGTGTCGCTCGGGTCCGATGGCATCGGCTACCTGCAGCTCACGCAATTCAGCGAGCGCACGGGCGAGGAGTTCAAGGCGGCCCTCGTCGGCCTCGAGAAGCGGGGCCTGCGCGCCCTGGTGATCGACCTGCGCGGCAACCCGGGCGGGTTGCTCGATGCCGCCGTCGACGTGTGCAACCAGTTTTTCGACAAGGGCGAGCTGATCGTCTACACGCAGGGCCGCACGCGGGATTCCCGCGAGGAATACACGGCCGACGGCGAACACCCGCCGCGGAATTATCCGATCGCCCTGTTGGTCGACGGCAACACCGCCAGCGCCGCGGAGGTGGTCTCCGGCGCGATGAAGGACACGAAGCGCGCCGTCATCATCGGCGAAAAGACCTTTGGCAAGGGCTCGGTCCAGACCGTGCTCGATCTCCGCAACGGCGAGGGCATGCGCCTGACGACCGCTCGTTACTACACGCCCAGCGGCGTCACGATCCACGAAAAGGGCATCCAACCGCAGGTGGAAATCGAGGTGTCCGCCGACGACGAGGCGAAGGTGCGCCTGCAGCAGGCGCGCATGGACCTGGTCAACCCGGCGGACTTCGCCGGTCGGTTCGGCTTCCAACCCATCGAAGATGTGCAAGGGGAGGCCGCCCGGGAAATCCTGCGCGGGGTCCTGGCGGAACGGGGGCGGAAATGACGAGCCGAGGCGGAGCAAACCGTGACGGCGGGGCGTCCTCACCCCGCGGGATTTCGCCCTCGCACGCCGACCGGCCGGGCGCGGACACTCCGCCCCAGGGATGAGCGAGCCATGATCCTGGCGTTGGAAAGTTCCTGTGACGAGACGGCGGTGGCGATCTTCGACCCCGCGCAGGGACTCATCGGCGAATGGGTGCACAGCCAGATTGCCTTGCACGAAGCTTACGGCGGGGTCGTGCCCGACCTTGCCAGCCGCGAGCACCTGGAAAAATTTGGGCCGTTGCTCAGCCGGGCGCTCGCCGCCGTTCCAGGCGATCGCCTGACGCGGATCGCCGTGACGCAGGGGCCGGGACTCGCGGCCTGCCTCGCGATGGGCCTCGCTGCCGCCAAGAGTCTCGCGCTGGCGTGGAATGTACCGGTGAGCGGGGTCAATCACCTGCGGGCGCATGCATTTTCCCCGTTCATCCCCCTGCACGCGTCGGGACCGGAGGGATTCGCCGCGGCTTTCGCCGCCCGCCTGCCGCACCTCGGCCTCCTGGTCTCCGGGGGCAACACCGCGCTTTTGTCCATCGATGAGGAGCGCCGGATCCGGCTGCTCGCCTCGACCCTGGACGATGCCGCCGGCGAGGCGCTCGACAAGGGGGCCAAGCTGCTCGGCCTGGGCTATCCCGGCGGCCCGTTGGTGGAAAAGCTGGCGGCCGAGGGAAAGGCGGACGCGTTTGAATTTCCCAAGGCGGTGGCGCAGCGAGCGACCCTCGATTTTAGTTTCTCCGGGCTGAAAACCAGCTTGCGCTACCAGGTGGAGAAAATGCCGGCGGAGGTGGTCGAGCAACGCCGGCCCGACCTGTGCGCCAGCTACCAGCGGGCGGTCTTCGAATCGCTGGTGCGAAAATCCAGCCTTGCGCTCGAGCGCGGCGCCTATCGCTCCCTCGGCCTGTCGGGCGGCGTGGCCAACAACCGGACGCTGCAGGCGGCGCTGGCCGAGGTGGCAAGTTCCCATGGGGTCGACTTTCTGCGCGCGCTGCCGCAGCACACGGGCGACAACGCTGGCATGGTGGCCTTCGCGGCGTGGATGGACCGCGAGCCCGGCGGGGTCAACGAGGGCGGTTTTGGGCTAGAGATCGCGCCAAGCCTGCCGCTGGCGGTGGCGCCATTGTCCCTGCCGACCTGATGGGCGGTTATCCCGCGGGGTGTGTGTACCCCGCCTCCGGTTCAGGCCGGCTGCGCCATCATGTGCCGGCCCCTCGTTTTCACGCCCAGTTGGACCTGCTGTTTCAATTTGCCGCGCAGGTAGGGCGCGGTCGGGCTGCCTTTGGCCTTCAGGAGGCCGGCGAGCGGTCCCTGGTACAGGATGCGACCGCCGTTTGGCCCGCCGCCGGGCCCGAGTTCGACGATCCAGTCCGCCTCGGCCAGCAGGTCAAGGTGGTGCTCGATCACGACGACCGTATGGCCCTGGTCGACGAGGCTCTGGAGAACCTTGATGAGCTTTTCGCAGTCGCTGAGGTGCAGCCCGATGGTGGGCTCCTCGAGCAGGTAGAGGTTCCGCACCGCAATGTCGCGCGAACGTTCCTTGAACGTGCGCAGCCCGCCGGATAGCTCGGTTACGAGCTTCAGCCGCTGCGCCTCGCCGCCGGAAAGGGTGGGTGAGCTCTGGCCGAGTGTCAGGTAGCCGAGGCCGCAATCCACCATCAGCTGGCAGACCTGCGAAAGCTGCGAATGGAAATCGAAGAACACCGCCGCCTCGTCGAAGGACAGGCGCAGGACCTCGCCGATGCTCTTGCCCTTCCACGTGACGTCGGCCAGCTCCGGGCTGTAGCGCGAGCCGCCGCAGGCGTCGCACGGCAGGTAGGAGTCGGGCATGAAGGCCATCTCAAGCTTGATGCGACCGGCGCCGGAGCAGGTTTCGCAGCGTCCGCCCGGGGTGTTGAACGAGAATCGGCTGGCCGTATAGCCGCGCATTTTCGACTCGGGGAGCGAAGCGAAGAACTGACGGACGAGGTCGAAGATGCCCAGGTAGGTGGCGGGGGTGGAGCGCGGCGTCTTGCCGATCGGGGCCTGGTCGACCTCGATGACCGCCTTGAATCCCTGCGCCCCGGCGAGCAGGTCAAACGGCGGCGAACCCCCGGCCTCCGCGCCAAACTTCGTCGCCCGGGCAAACTCCCGGCCCGTGAGCTTGCCCTTGCGGAGCTTGATGGCGCACGAGACCGCGGGATGGAGAACGTCGCGAAAAAGCGTGGATTTGCCGGCGCCGCTGGGACCGCACACCATGATCAGCCGCCCGAGGGGCAGGCGCAGGGTTTCGTTGCGGAGGTTGCGGAAGTTGACGCCCGCGAGTTCGAGATAAGACGGGCGGAACGCGCCGACCCCGGCGCGCCTCGGACGTCCCGAGGCCAGGACGTTCCACCCGGGGATTTCCCGATAAGCCCCCTGCATCGGGTGCGGGATGCCCTTGGCCAGGAACAGGCCGGTCAGCGAGGCGGCGTTCTGCTTGATCGCCGCCGGCGTGTCGTTGGCGAGCACCAGGCCGCCGTTGACCCCGGCTCCGGGCCCAAGGTCGATGATGCGGTCGGCGTGCTCCATGACGACATCGTCGTGCTCGACGACGAGCACGGTGTTGCCCTTCGCGCGCAGCGATTCGAGGGTGGCAACCAGGCGGTCGTTGTCGCGCGCGTGCAGGCCGATGGAAGGTTCGTCCAACACGTACAGCACGCCGGAAAGATTGGACCCCAGTTGGGCCGCCAGCCGGATGCGCTGCGCTTCGCCACCGGAGAGCGTGTCGGTCGGCCGGTCCATTTCGAGGTATTCAAGTCCGACCTGGCCAAGGAAGCGCAGGCGTTCCTCAATCTGCGGAACCACATCCTGCGTGATGGCCCGGCCGCGCGCGTCGAGCTTCAGGCTGCGCAGCACGGCGAGCAATCCGGCGGGGGTCCGCCGGGTGAGCTCCGGCAGCGACAGGAACGTTCCGTTGCGCATCGGCAGCTTGACGGCGCGGGCCACGCGATTGAGGCGTTCGCCCTGGCAGGTCGGGCAGGGCCGGCCATGTGCCGCGGGATCGTCGGGATCGATCGCGCGGAGGGCATCCGCGACCTCGGGGGGCAGTTCCTGGTCCTCGCGCGCCTCCGCCAGCATCCAGTCATAGATGCGGCCGTGGCCGCGGCAGGTCGGGCACCAGCCCTTCGGGGAATTGAAGGAGAAGTTCTTGGGATCGAGTTCGGGAAAAGACTCGCCGGTGTCGATGTCGGTGCGGGTGGTGGAGAACCACGACAACACCGTCCCGTCCGGGGTGGTGAGGAAGCAGGCGCCCTTGCCGAGTGCCAGCGCGTGCTCCAAGGCCTGCGCCGGCGTGGCCAGCGTTGTCGGCTTTCGGTTTGCCGTCCCGTCGGACCGGGCCCCCTGCACCGTGAAAGGCAGATGACGGAGATCGGCCACGACGACCTCCAGGTCATGTTCCTTGTAGCGGTCGAGTTTTTGGAAGTTCGCGACGCGCAGCAGGCGGCCGTCGGCGCGCATGAGTTCGTAGCCCTGGCGCGCGATCCATTTGGCCATCGGCTCGTGGTGGCCCTTGCGGCCGCGGATCAACGGCGCGCAGAGGTAGAGATGTTTGGCTTTCCGGGCCTTCGGCGTGGCGAGCAGGCGATCGAGCAGCTGGCGCAGCTGGCCGGGCGACAGCGGGGTGACGGGCCGGCCGGTGTCGGGATGGTGCTGGACGCCCAGGCGGGCATAGAGGAGCCGCAAGTATTGCGCGACCTCGGTGATCGTGGCGACGGTGGACTTGCGGGTGCCGCGGGTGACCCGCTGTTCGATGGCGACGGTGGGCGGGATGCCGGAGAGCCGGTCGATGTCGGGTCGCGGCAACTGCTCCACGAACTGGCGCGCATAGGGCGACATCGATTCCATGAAGCGGCGCTGGCCCTCGGCGAAGATGATATCGAAGGCGAGGGTCGACTTGCCCGAGCCGGATACGCCGGTGACAACCGAGAGCTGCCGGTGGGGGATCGAGACATCGATGTTGCGCAGGTTGTTCTCCCGGGCGCCGACGACGCGCAGTTCGCCGCCCGTGAGCGCCAGGCCCGCCTGGTAGGGCTCCGCCGGTTCGGCGGCGGCGAGCGCCGGCAGCGCCATGTCCGCCAGCGCCAACTGGAGGTAGCGGCTGGTGGCGGTCCCGGCGCGCGCCACGTCCTCCGGTGTACCCTCCGCCACGATGCGGCCGCCCTGGGCGCCGGCCTCAGGGCCCACTTCGAGGATCCAGTCGGCTGACTTGAGGACATCGAGGTTGTGCTCGATCAACACCACGCTGTGCCCGCGATCGACGATGCGCTGCAGGACCTCGAGCAGGCGCTTGACGTCGTGGCGATGCAGCCCGGTGGTGGGTTCGTCGAGCAGGAGCAGGGCGCCGCCGGGTTCACGGTTCACGGCGGCGGGTTCCCGGGCAGGTGCCGAACCGTCGGCGGTGAACTGCGAACCCAGATACCGGACCAGCTTGAGGCGTTGCGATTCGCCGCCGGACAACGTGTTCAGCGGCTGGCCGAGCGTCAGGTAGCCGAGGCCCACTTCAGCGAGGGCTGCGAGACGCCGGTGGATCTCCGCCTGGCCCGCAAACAATTGCAGCGCGTCCGCGATCGTCGTCGCCAGCAGGTCCGCGACGGAGCGGCCCTGCCAGCGGACCGCGAGCAGCTCGGGCTTGAAACGCCGGCCCTCGCAGATCGGGCACGGCACGAAGACATCGGAGAGGAACTGCATCTCGACCCGTTCGCTGCCGAGCCCGAGGCAGTGGTCGCAACGCCCGTCGCCGCTGTTGAACGAGAAGCTCGAGGCGCTGAAACCCGCCTCCTGCGCGGCGGGTTCCGCGGCGTAGAGCTCCCGAATGAGTTCCCAAGCCTCGCAATAGAGCGCGGGGTTGGACCGCGGCGTGCGGCTGAGTGGCGACTGGTCGACCAGCACGACCTCGGAAAAGGCGAGGTCCGAGTGGATGTGCTCGATCGAGGCGGGGTCCTCGGTCATCAGGTTCCGCTGCGCCAGCAGACCCTGGTGGATGACGTTGTCGAGCAATGTCGACTTGCCGGAGCCGGAGACGCCCGACAGGCACACGAGGCGCTGCAATGGCAGCCGGAAGGAAAGGCCGGCGACGTTGTGCTTCGAAGCGTGGCGGAACTGCAGCCATTTGACGCCGGCCAGGGGCCGCCGGGTTGGCGGCACTTCGATGCGTTTCCGGCCGGACAGGTAGGAGCCCGTGATGCTGCGCGGTGAGGCCAGCAGCGCGGGCACGTCGCCCTGGAACACGACCTCGCCGCCACCGGCGCCCGGCTCGGGCCCGATCTCGATCACATGGTCGGCGGCCCGGATCATGGCTTCATCGTGTTCGACGACGACGACCGTGTTGCCGGCGTCGGTCAGGCTGCGGATGATGCCGATGAGCCGGTCGATGTCGCGCGGGTGCAACCCGACGGACGGCTCGTCGAGCACGAACAGGGTGTCGACCAGCGAGGTGCCGAGGCAGGAGGTCAGGTTGACGCGCTGGACCTCGCCGCCCGAGAGCGTGCGGGACGTGCGGTCAAGCGTCAGGTAGCCGAGTCCGACCTGTTCGAGATAACGCAGCCGCGTGACGATCGAGTCGTGCGCGAGCGATGCGCTGTGCGCGGCCGGACCGGCCTGGCGGGCGGACAAAGTCCGGTCGGCGGCGACGAGCCCGAGCAGGTCGCTGATCGGCAGCTGGTACAACTCCGGGAGGGTGCGACCGTGCCATTTCCAGCAGAGGGCCTCGGGCTGCAGCCGCGCGCCCTGGCAGGCGGGGCAGCGATCGTACGAGCGAAAGCGGGAGAGGAACACCCGCACATGCATCTTGTAGGTGGTCTTCTCGAGGTAGCGGAAGAATCCCTTCAGGCCGTACCAGTATTTCGGCCAGCAATTCGTCTCCCCGTCGTAGCCGGGGGAGCCGTCGATCACGAATGCCTGCTGCTCGGGGGTGAGCGACGCGAACGGCACATCGGTGGGGAGGCCGAGTTTCTTGGTGAAGCGCAGGAGATCCCGCTTCGATTCGCCGTAGATCTCGCCTTCCCACGGCTTGACGGCGCCGGCTTCGATCGAGAGCGAGTGGTCGGGGATGGCGAGCCGGTAATCGATGGCAATGACGCGGCCGAAGCCGCGGCACGTCGGGCAGGCGCCGAGCGGCGAGTTGAACGAGAAGAGACCGGGCGTCGCGGGACGAAACGTCCGGCCGGTGGCGGGGGAGTGCAGGCCGCGCGAGAAGTGTCCCGCGCGCGCGAGGTCGTCGGCCGCAAACAGGTGCACCTCGCCCTTGCCGAAGTGGAGCGCGGTTTCGCAGGCCTCGAGGAACCGGCTCTGGTTCTCGACGCTGATCCGGAGCCGGTCCTGGATGACGTATAGGAACGCCCAACGCTCAACGCCCAACTTTGAACGTTCAACGTTCGAACTACCGAGGGCAGCCAGCACGTCGTCGATTTTGTGAAGCTTGAGCGCGGGCCCGGCCTTGGACGTTGAGCGTTGAGCGTTCGACGTTAGAAGTTCTGCCAGTATCCGGGTATAGCCCTGGCCCTTGATGCTCGTGAGGATCTCGGTCCACTTGAGGTTGGCGGGCTTGGCGATCCGGAAGCACAGCAGGAGCGTCGCCGCGGGGCGCGCGGCCAGGACCTTGGTCCAGATGGTCTGGGGATTGTCGTCCTCGACTTTTTCGCCGGTTTCCGGGTCGAAGCATTCGGCCACGTGGCTGAACCAGACCTTGGCGAAGTCGGTGAGCTCCGTCATGGTGCCGACGGTGGAACGGGAAGTCTTGACCGTGTTGGTTTGCTCGATGGCGATCGACGGGCGGATGTTCTCCACGGCGTCGACCTGCGGCTTGTCGAGCAGGTCGAGAAACTGGCGGGTGTAGGCCGAGAAGGTCTCGACATAGCGCCGCTGGCCCTCGGCATGGAGCGTGTCGAACACCAGCGACGATTTGCCGGCGCCGCTCAGGCCGGTGACGACGATGTACCGGCCCAGCGGCAGGTCGAGGTCGAAGCCCTTGAGGTTGTTCTGGCGGACGCCGCGGAGGCGAATGGACTCGGTGGACGGCACGGCTTGCACTGATTGACGACGATTCCGCGGAAAGCAACCCGGGGCGGTCGCGGCGGCTTCGCTGCTGACATAGGGCTGTCAGGAGGAAGAACTCGGGTGCCGGCCGGAGAGACGGCCTATTTTCGCGTCAGGTCGCGAAAGAGATTCAAATGGGCCTGGACCTGGTGCTCAGGCGTGAAATGCGCCGCGGCGTGGCGGCGGCCGTGTTCGGAGAAACGCTGCCGCAGCGCCGGCTCGCGAATGAGGCGGTCGAGGGCGTTGACGAAGGCGCCCGGGTCGCGATTGGGGATCAGGAAGCCGGAGCGATCGGGCGCGAAGCACTCGCCGACGCCGACGACGTCGAAGGCCACCGCCGGCACGCCGTGGATCTGGGTTTCGATGAGAAAATTGGACAGCGACTCGGTCTGGGAGGTCAGCACGGCGATATCGGCGGCGTGGTAGAGCGGCGCCGGGTTGGGCTGGTAGCCCAGGAACTTCACCCGGGCGCCGATGCCGAGGTCATGCGCCAGGCGCTCGCACTTGCGCCGCGTGGGGCCCTCGCCGGCCAGCCAGAGCTGCCAGTCGAGATAGCCCGGAAGCCGGGCGCAGACCTCGAGCAATTCGCGCTGGTTCTTGCCGACGCGAAACATGGCCACGTTGAGCAGGACGGCCGTGGAGGGATTGGCGCCATGAAACCGCCGGAGCGCGAGGTTGCGCGGGGCGGTGGCGTCGGTGAAGCGCAGGATCGGGTTGTGGATGACCGTGATCTTTCCGGCCGGGATGTCGTACTCGTCGGTCAGGACGCGCTTGGCCACGTGGCTGTTGGCGACGATGTGGCGGCACCGGCGGAGCGAGCGCACGAAGAGGAAGGGGAGGGTCTTGCCGGTGCGCATGGTGCAGATGACGGCCGCCGCCGGCAGGCGGCGCTGGATGAAGCAGGCGTAACAATTTGCCATCCGGCCCATGCAAAGGACGAGGTCGGGGGTGGCTTCCTCGGCGGCCTTGAGCAGGCCCGGGGCGAACCAGTCGAGACCCGTGTCGAACGGCTGGAGCGAGCGAAACGCAAAAGGCTGCTGCTCGGCGTCGATTTCCAGCACGCCCCGCGGCCGGAAAGTCAGCAGGGTGACCTCGTGGCCCGCCTTGGCAAAGGAGGTCGCCATGAACACGGAGTGTCGCTCGGTGCCGCCGCTGCGCAGGTAGTCCTGGACAATCAGAATTTTCATTGCTCCTCGAAGGGGTGCCGCAAGAGTGCGCCCATCATTCAATGAACCAACCGTTCGTCAACCTGCTGGTACGCCTGTTGATCCTCGCGGTGGGGGTGGCGTTGAGCACGGCGATCGTGCCGGGCATCAGCTGCGACACGAGTTCCACGTTGTTGTTGGTCGTGCTCGTGCTGAGCTTCTTCAACGCGGTGCTCAAGCCCGTGCTGGTGCTCTTTTCGCTGCCGTTCATTGTGCTGTCGCTCGGCATCGGTGTCTGGTTCATCAACGCCCTCCTGTTCTATGTCGCCGGGCGGCTGGTCGACGGCTTCCACGTGGCCGGATTTGGCTCGGCCCTGCTCGGCGCCCTGATCGTGAGCCTGACCAACATGGTCATGAACCAGTTGCTCAGGCCTCCGCCCAAACCGCCGGCGCCGCCGCCGGGAAGCGTGAAGCGGCCGGAGGACGTGATCGACATCTGAACGGGGCGGCTCTGCCGCCGGCCGGCGGCCAGTTTGCGTTTGACCGGTCGCGGCGCCGCGGCGACGGTGGCAGCCCTCTATGTCTGATTCCATGTACGATCTGGTGGTCATTGGCGGCGGTCCGGCGGGTTATGTCGGCTCGATCCGGGCGGGGCAGCTGGGGAAGAAGGTGGCCTGCATCGAAATGGAGCGCCCGGGCGGCACCTGCCTCAACTGGGGCTGCATTCCGACGAAGGCGCTGCTGAAGAGCGCCGAGCTGTTCCGCACGATCCAGAAAGCCGACAGCTACGGCCTGAGCGTCACGGGCGCTGGCTTCGATTTCCCGAAAGTGATCGAGCGGTCGCGCGGCGTTGCCGGCCAGATGGCGAAGGGCGTCGAGTTCCTGTTCAAGAAGAACAAGGTCGACCACTTCACGGGCAAGGCCCAGGTCACGATTCCCGGCATGGTCGAGATCGTTGACGGGCCGAACAAGGGAAAGTTTTTCCGCACGAAAAACATCCTTCTCTGCACCGGCCAGCGCCCCAAGACCCTGCCCGGCCTGCCGGTCGACGGGCAGCGGGTGATGACCTCGCGCGAGGCGCTGGTCGCCAAGGCGCCGCCCAAGACGATGGCGATCATCGGCGCCGGCGCGATCGGCGTGGAGTTCGCGTATTTCTTCAACGCCTTCGGCACAAAGGTCACATTAATCGAGATGCTGCCGCAGGTCCTGCCGGTCGAGGACGCCGACGTCGCGAAGGTGCTCCAGCGCAGCTTCGAGAAACAGGGCATCGCGATCCACACTGGCACCAAGTGCGAGAACATCCGCGTGGGCGACCAGAGCGTGAAGCTCGAGCTGGTGAAGGACGACGCCCGCACGGAGCTTGAGGTGGAGACGGTGCTCGTGGCCGTTGGCATCACCTCGGCGCTCGACGGCCTGTTTTCGGCGAAGGTGAAGGTCGACCTCGACCGCGGCTTCGTGAAGGTCGGGCCGGACTACCAGACGAGCGTGCCGGGCATCTACGCCGCCGGCGACATCCAGGGTCCGCCCTGGCTGGCGCACGTGGCGTCGTTCCGCGCCATCCAGGCGGTCGAGGGCATGTTCGGGCATGGCAAGCCGAAGCAGGTCGGTAATTTCCCCGGCTGCACCTACTGCCAGCCGCAGGTGGCCAGCACCGGGCTGACCGAGGCCGCGGCCAAAGCGAAGGGCTTGAACTACAAGGTGGGCAAATTTCCTTTCACGGCGGTGGGCAAGGCCGTCGCCGCCGGCGAAACCGAAGGGTTCGTCAAAGTCATCGCCGATGCAAAGACCGGCGAGATCTACGGCGTGCACATCATCGGCAGCGAGGCGACCGAACTGATCACGGAATACGGGCTGGCGATGAATCTCGAGGCGACGATCGACGAGATCCACCACACAATCCACGCCCACCCGACGCTTTCCGAGGCGCTGGGCGAGGCGGCGCTCGCGACATCGGGGCAGGCGATCCATATCTAGCTGAACCGCGGGCCAAGGCTGGCCTGAAAGGGGTGGCATCTTGGCCGACCAAGGCCGTCCTGCCTCACGACTTCACCGGGCTGGCCTCGCGATCGTTGGCCCGATGCGAAGCATGGTGCGAGTGCCGGGAGTCGAACCCGGATCAATGGCTTCGGAGGCCACTACACTATCCATTGTGCTACACTCGCAAACAACAGGCTGGGTAGCTTTCGGCAGAGCGGCGGGAACTCAAGCCGGTTTTGTCCGAGCAGGAGGGGCTTTACGCCCCGATGGATTGGAGTCGGGGCATAAAGCCCCTCCTACAGAACAACGGCGGGATCAGCGAGCCGGCCCCCGGGGAACCGCCGGTGCCGGTGTGCCCTCGGCTCGATTGATTCAGTGCTTCACCGCAACGACCTTGGTCATCGGCTGGCCGATCTCCTGCAGGAGGTCCTGGAACCAAGGCTGTGTGGCATCGAAGGCCTTGCCACCCTTGATGCGGGGAAATTCGATGGCGCGGAGTTCGTTGCCGCGCTCCTCGTCTTGGCCGACGAGGCCCGTGATCCCGGCCCGGGCGCATTCCACCGCCTTGAGCACGCAGGCGTCGATCAGCTTGAAATCCTCGGCATTGGCCGGCGCGGACCGCGCGAAGTAACCGCTCTTCTGGACGAGCACCTTCTCGGCGCCGATCAGCTTGGCGAAACGCTCGGCGAACCATTTGCCCGGGTTGATCGTGTCGATCCGCACGTGCCCGAAGGCATCGCGGGCCACTTCCTCGCCGCGGGCGGTCAGCTCGGCGATGATGCTGTCGAGGCCGGCGCCCTCGCTGACGAACAGGTTGATGTTGCCCTGGCGGTCCATGAGCGCGCGGAGGCGCTTGGCCTCGGCGTCGATGTCGAGCGCCAGCTCGGGCAGGTAGATGGCGTGGACGGCGTAGCGTTCCCGCGCGAGCCCGAGGCCGGGCACCCAGCGTTTCGTGGCGAGGGATTTCTGGTACTCGCGCGCCGTGGCGGCGGTGAGCCAGCCGCAGTTGCGGCCCATCACCTCATGGACGATCAGCATGCGGCCGCTGGCGCCGAGTTCGGTGACGACGTTGGCGAAGAACCGTGCGCCCTGTTCGGCGGCGGTGACGGCGCCGAGGCTCTGGCGGATGGGGATGATGTCGTTGTCGATGGTCTTCGGCAGGCCGATGACCTTGAGCGTGTAATTGTGTTTCTCGAGGTGCGCGGCCAGGTCGGCGGCGGTGGTGTTGGTGTCGTCACCACCGACGGTGTGGAGAATGTCGACGCCGTCCTTGGTGAGCTGGGCGGCGGCGACTTCGAGCGGATGCTGGCCTTCCTTGATGAGGCCGCGCTTCACGGCGTCCTTGACGTTGGTGAGCTTCACGCGGCTGTTGCCGATCACGCTGCCACCGTATTCCCGCAGGATGCCGGCGTGGGCGCGGATCTCGGGCGTGACGTGGTAGCTTTCGCCGAGCAGGAGGCCCTTGTAGCCCGAGCGGTAGCAAATGATGTCCCAGTCCGGGCACTGCTGGGTGTAATGCAGGATGAGCTGGCCGACGGCGGCGCTGAGGCAGGGGGCGTGACCGCCGGCGGTGAGGATGGCGACTTTCTTCTTCGTGGAACTCATGGGAGGAAAAGGAGCCGACACGATGCTACAGGGCACGGACGGGAGGCAACCGCCTTTAGTGTCACAGTATTGGCGGATGCTGCGCATCCGTTGTCCGGCGCTGGTGGAGCGCCGCGACCGCAATGGGGCCGCAGCCTACTTCTTTTCCGCCTGCATATGGCGGTGGACGAAGAACCAGTAAATGACGCCCAGCGCGGCGAGGATGCCGACGCCCCAGAGGGTGATGGCGCGGAGTTCCCCGCGCATCAGGGCTTCGTCCTGGCCCGCCTTGACGCCCAGCCAGCAAAGGACGCCGCACCACAGGCCGGAGCCCACGGCGGTCCAGATCGAATAATGCAGGTAGTTCATGCGGACGATACCCGCCGGGATGCCGATCAGGTGGCGGACCACCGGCAGAATTCGCGAGGCAAAAATACCATAATCGCCGTACGCCGCCGCCCACCGCTCCGCCTTTTCCAGCTTCGCCGGGGGCACGAAGAAATAGCGACCGTATTTCATGACCAGCGGCCGTCCGGCCCAACGCGCGGCCCAGTACATGGCCGTGGCCCCGAGCCAGGAGCCAAACGTGCCCGCGAGGACGACGCCCAGCAGGCTCATGTCGCCCCGCGTATACGCCAGGTGCGCGGCTGGCGGGATGATGAGCTCGCTCGGCAACGGCAGGAAGGTGCTTTCGATGAACATGAGCAGCACGATCAGCGCATAGCCGCCCGATTCGAGCGAATGCAGGTACCAATCGATGAGGGGCTTCAGCAGGTCGTGCATAAACGGAAAAGGCGGGCGCGTTCGACACGCCCGCCGTTCGGGGAAGACCTGCTCAGACGTCGCCCTTGGTTTTGCGCAGACCCTGGACGCGATCGCCTTCCTTCCACTGGCCGCGCTTCTTCAGGAGCGCGACGCGCTCGAAGCGCTTGAGGACATTGCGTTTGGTGACGAGGCCGCCGGCGACGGGCTTGAGGCTGGGATGCTGGGACATAAAAGGCGTCTGGATTAGGGTGCTTTCGGGCTATGAAAGGGGCCGGGTGTAGAGTTCGCCATAGCCCATGACAAGTATTTTTCGCCCACGTGTTCGGCGCTGACCTCGATCCATTGCGGCGTCGCGAAAGGATGGTGGCGATGGACCCACGAACTCAGGGCGGAAGCATTGCCAGGGAGGTATTTGAACCACACCCGAAATTCCTCAGCCTGCTCCAGCTTGCCCTCCCAATGGTAATACGACCTGACGGGGCCGTCGACCTGCGCGCAGGCCGCCAGCCGGGCCTCGACCGCTCCCCGGGCCAGCTTGTCGGCATCGGCGCGACTGGCGGTCGTTGTCCAAGCCACGAACATGCAGTCATTTTCACCGCCGCCGCCGCCGCCGCAAAGACAAAATTGGGAGCGGGGGCGTGACAATTTAGCCCTTGACGCTCCCACCCTGCGCCGTAGGCGTATCCGTTCACCTTTTTCCGCCCGCCACCACCATGAGAGACGAATACATCCGCGAAGCCCAAAAAGTCATTTCCGACCCAAATGTCTTGATCAACGTGGTCTCCCGCCGCGTGAAGCAGCTTCGCCGGGGCAGCCGTCCGCTGGTGGAGTCGCTCGAGAAACTGAGCCCGGAAGACGTGGCCCTGCGCGAGGTCATCGAAGGGAAGATCAGCTTCGAGCTGCACACGACCTGAGGCGCATGGCGCGCCCGATTGCCGCGCCATTCTGCCCGATTTGCGAAGCGAGGCTGGCCGGTCTCGCTTCTTTTGTTTGTCACGCCGGGTCCGCTGGCGCATCAGTTAGGCCCCGCCTTCATGTCCGCCGCCAAGCCACATGATCCCACCCGCTTCACCGAGCTGCGCAACTCCAAGGCGCTGCGGGACTATTTCGTGCACGACAAGTTCGAGGCTGGGATCAAGCTGGTCGGCACCGAGGTGAAGGCGATCCGCGCCGGCAAGGCGCAGCTGGCCGACGCCTTCGCGCGGGTGGAAAAGGGCGGCGTCTGGCTGTACGGCGCCTACATCCAGGAGTATTCCCACGGCGGCCCGTTCCAGCACGATCCCCGGCGCGCCCGGCAGCTGCTGCTGCACGACAACGAGATTCGCAAGCTGCGGCAGGCGGTGGAGACCGGCGGCAAGGCGCTCGTCGCGCTGCGGATGTATTTCAAGCAGGCGCTGGTGAAGGTCGAGATCGCGACCGCCACCGGCAAAAAGCAGTTCGACAAGCGCGCCGACCTCAAAAAGCGTGAGCTGCAGATGGAAGCGCGCAAGGCCTACAAATTTCGCCGATGACCCGGAGAACCTACCGCAGCGTGACCGTGCGCGTGCCCGGCAGCACCTCGAATTGTGGGGCAGGCTTCGACACGCTCGGCCTGGCGTTGAGCATCTACAACGAAATCACCCTGACGCGCGGCGACTGGCGCGGGGCCCGCGCGGCGACCCAGGGCGAGGCGGCGGGGCTCGACATGGCGGACGAGGCGGCGCGGCTCTTCTTCGTGCGGGCGGGCGTCGAGGAGTTCGGGTTCGAACTGGCCATCAACGGCGAAGTGCCGATGTCGCGGGGCCTCGGCTCGAGCGTGACGCTGCGGGCGGGCGTCGTGGCCGGCCTGAACGAGCTGGCCGGGGCCCGGCTGACCAAGGATGATTTCTGCAGCTTGGTGACCCAGCTGGAGGGGCACCCGGACAACGCGACGCCGGCGGTGATTGGCGGCTTTTGCGTGGCCCGCTCGGATCCGCAGACAGGGGAATTGCTGGGCGTCCTGCGCAAGCCCATCGGGCGTGAGCTAAGCTTCGTGGTGGTGGCGCCGGACCAGGAGCTCGAGACCCGCAAGGCGCGTGGCATCCTGCCGAAGGAGCTACCGTATTTCGACGCCATCAAGAGCGTCAACAGCGCCGCCTACGTCGTCGCGGCCATCATCTCGGGCGAGTACGACCGGTTGCACGACGCGGTGCGCGACTTTCTCCACGAACCGTACCGGCTGCCGCTCATTCCCGGCGCGAAGGCGGCGATCGAGGCCGGGGTGGCGGCTGGTGCCCTGACCGGCTGGCTCAGCGGCAGCGGATCGAGCGTGCTATGCGTGGCGCGCCCGAAGCTGGCGGCGAAGGCCGGGCGGGCGATGGCGGCCGCCTTCGCGGCCCACAAGGTGGCGGCCAAGGTCCACCTGCTCCACGCCGACAATGACGGGCTACACGTCGTGAAACGGCGAGCCTGAGACGATCACCTTCGGCGGGTGCTTGTCCGGCCAGTATTTCACCACCTCGTTCGCCAGCGCCGCCCACTTGAACGGCTTGCGGACGATCACCTTCAACGAAGGCACCTCGGCCAGCTCGCGCTCGGTGAACTTGAGATGGTACGCCGTGATCATGATCACGGGGATCTCCGGGTTGATCTTCTGGACGGCGGCGATGAACTCCAGGCCGGTCATTTCGGGCATCTGATAATCCGTGACGATCAACCCGACGTTGAGGGCGGGCATGGCGCGCAAGGCGTCGGCCGGTTTCGTGAATCCGTGAACGGGGCAGGCGAGGTGCTCGCTCAAGAGCTGCTCCAGCAGATCAATGTATGAAATCTCGTCGTCTACCAGGACGACGATCTTCTCGTTCGGGGTCTGCGGGATAGGGGGCATGGCGGGAGGATGCTTTGGCCCGAAGCTGGGGCGGTTGTAGGGAAAAACCGCATTGGGTAAAGCCGATTAGCGAGGGAATGCCGGGATTGACGGGCCGTTGACAGGCGGGCGGCGCCGGGGGCACTGTGCGCCTCGTGCTGCACATTGTGTTGTTTGAACCGCAGATACCGCCCAACACCGGCAACATCGGCCGGATGTGCGCGGTGACCCGTTCCCGGCTCCATCTGATCCATCCGCTCGGCTTCGAGGTCACCGACCGGAATCTCAAGCGAGCCGGCATGGATTACTGGCATTCGCTCGATGTCCATCACCACGCGGACTGGCCGGCGTTCAAAGCCAGTGCCGTCGCCCCGGCGCGCATGTGGCTTTTCACCACCCACGCCACGCAATCCTTTTGGGATGTACGTTACGCGGACGACGATGGGCTGGTCTTTGGCAACGAGGAGGCGGGCGCGCCCGATTGGCTGCACGCGGAATTCGGCGATGCGCGCCGGGTCAAGATTCCCCATGCCAACGGAGCCTTGCGATCGCTCAACCTGTCCACCGCCGCGGGCATTGCCGCCTTCGAGGCCCTGCGCCAACTGACAGTCTGAAGCGGCGGCAATTCGGTTGTCGGGAAGGAGGGCCGGCGCAAGATGTCATGCCGATGCGTTCGTTGCTCGTCCTCATTCTGCCGGCATTGGTCCTCGTGCGGCCACCATGGCTTCACGCCGACTTTGACCAAGTCATCGCGTTGAGTTCGTCGGTCCGACCCGAGTACGTTCGTGGGACCGATCCGCACGGCCGGCCGCAACCCGAAGGCTACGTGTTTTCGCCGGGGCATTTCTTCGCCGGCCAGACCGTCGATCATTCCGTGGAAAAGATGGATTTCATGACGGTGGCCCGCACGCTGGCCCCGCAGCTGGCCAAGCAGGGTTATTTCCCCACTGATGCGGCGTCGGCCGATCTCGTCGTCATTGTCCATTGGGGCATGACCAGCATCCACGAAGACCCGCAGCGCACATTTGCGCTCGCCGACCTCGGAACCGCCCTCAACGCGTACAACGCGGCCATTGCCCAGGCCGGCATCGCCGATCCCGCGGCGGTGAACACCCAGTTGGACCAGCTCGAGTCCGCCGCGGACAGCACGCGCAGCGCGATCAATTACAATGCCGCCCTGCTGGGCTACGCGCGCAGCCTGCACCGGGAGCGCGCGCAAGTGGTTCCCACGGAAGCCGAGCTCACGATGAACATGGAACTGAACGAGGAGCGGTATTTTGTCGTCCTCATGGCCTACGACAATCGGCTCCTGCTCCGGGAGCACAAGGCGAAGCTGTTGTGGGTGACGCGCCTGAGCGTGCGCTCGCCGGGCAACAATTTCACCAAAGCGCTACCCGCGCTGGCCCAGGCCGGCGGACAGATCTTTGGCCGCCCCGTCGACGGATTGATGCATGTCGACGCCACGTGGAAGCACGGCGCAGTCACCTTGGGCGAGATGAAGGTCATCGGCGTGGAGGAGCCGGTAAGGCCCCCGCCGTCCAAATAGGCCGCTCAGATCTCGCCCAGCCGCACGCAGGCGGCTTCGCGACCGGGGCCGGCCGGCACGAGCGGCGGCACCGCGGCCCTGCATTTCTCGCGCGCGTGCGGGCAGCGCGGGTGAAACGCGCAGCCGGCGGGCGGGTGCAGCGGCGACGGCGGATCCCCGGGCAACACGATGCGCTGGCGCCCGCGTTCCACCTCCGGGTCCGGACGCGGGATGGCGCTGACCAGGGCCCGCGTATACGGGTGAGCGGGGCGTTCGATCACCTCGGCGGCCGGGCCAAGCTCGACGATCTTGCCGAGATACATCACGGCCACGCGATCGGAGATGTGCTTCACGACCGCCAGGTCGTGGGCGATGAAGAGCAGCGAGAGATTCATCTCGCGACACAGGCGGGAGAGGAGATTGAGGATCTGCGCCTGGATCGACACGTCGAGCGCCGACACCGGCTCGTCGGCGATGAGCACGCGGGGCTCGAGGGCCAGCGCCCGGGCGATGGCAACGCGCTGCCGCTGGCCGCCGGAGAATTCGTGCGGATACTTTCGCGCCTGCGCCGGCGAGAGGCCGACCCGCTCCATCAGCTGCGCGACGCGCTCCGCGACCTGGGCGGCCGGAACCGTCCGGTGAACCAGCAACGGTTCGGCCAGGGTGTCGAAAACCGTCATCCGCGGGTTGAGGGAGGCATACGGATCCTGAAACACCATCTGCAGGTCGCGCCGCGCGGCGCGCAGTTCGCCGGCGGTGGCCGCGGTGAGATTACGCCCGCCGAGCAGGACGGTTCCGGCCGTGGCCGGCACCAGGTGCAGGATGGTGCGGGCCAACGTCGATTTGCCGCAGCCTGATTCGCCGACCAGGCCGAGCACTTCTCCCTGATGGACCGACAGCGAAACGCCGTCGACGGCCTTGACCGTCCCGGCCGCGCGCCGGAACACCGTCCCCGTTTCGACCGGGAAATACGTTTTGACGTTGGTGAGCTGGAGAATGGGGTCCGGCATCGGATAAAGCGCGTCAGATTTCGCCCCGCTGCACGCGATAGCAGGAGGTGCTTTGGGAGGCGCTGACCGGTTGGAGCACCGGATCCCCCAGCCGGCAGGAATCGAGCGCGAATTCGCACCGCGGCGCGAAGGGGCAGCCCGTGATGGGCTTCGACAGGTCCGGGGGAAGACCAGCGATCGTGTAGAGTTCCCGGCCTTTCTCCTGCAGCGCGGGAATCGAGCGTTGCAGCGCCTTGGTGTACGGATGGCGCGGGGACTGGAACAGCGTGCGCGTGTCGGCCGCCTCGACGATTCGACCGGCGTACATCACCTGCACGCGATCGCACAGGCCCGCCACCACGCCGAGATCGTGCGTGATGAAGATCACGGCCATGTGGAATTCCTGCTGCAGGTTCCGAATCAACTCCAGGATCTGCGCCTGCACCGTGACGTCGAGCGCGGTCGTCGGCTCGTCGGCGATCAGGATCTCGGGCCGGGTGATGAGGGCCATCGCGATCATGACGCGCTGGCGCATGCCGCCGGAGAACTCGTGCGGGTAACTTTGCAGTCGGTGGGCGGCGTCGTTGATCCCAACCGCTTCGAGCATCGCCAGCCCGCGCGCGAGGGCCCCGGCCCGCGAAATTTTCTCGTGGATGAGCAGGGGCTCGATGAGCTGGTCGGCGATCCGCAGGTAGGGATTCAACGAGGTCATCGGGTCCTGGAAGATCATCGCGATCCGCCGGCCGCGGATGGAACGGGCCTGCGTCGGCGGGCAGTGCAGGAGGTCGACACCGTCAAAAATCGCCCGCCCGCTCTCGATGCGCCCCGGCGGCGTCGGCACCAGCCCGAGCAGCGAGTAGCCGGTCACCGATTTGCCGGAGCCGGATTCGCCCACGATGCCAAGCGTCTCCGCGCGCTCGAGGCGGAAACTGACGCCGTCCACCGCCCGAACGACTCCGTTCCGCGTATGAAAATGGGTGCGGAGGTCTGTGACTTCGAGCAGCGGCATGGCCATCAAGTCGAGGCTGCCCCCGCTCGAGGGCGTCGCAACGCCAAAACCCGTGTCAGGCCGGTGAGCGCGGCGGCAGCGCCCGCCACGCGGCGACCACGGCTTCCGGCGTGATTCGGGTCATCGGCGCATCCGGCGGCTCGGGTGTCACCAGGCGCACGGCGGCGGTGGTCGGGGTCGGAGCGTAAAGCTGAGGGTCGATGCGGGCAAACATGACGACCAGCGGGCATCCCATGGCCGCGGCGGCGTGGGCCGGGCCGGTGTCGACGCTGATCATGCTATGGGCGATTTCCTGCAGTGCCAGCAACCGTGGAATCGGAAGGTCGTCCGTGGCGACAACGACACGGTCACCGCCGGCGGCCGCTTTGATGGTGTCGGCCAGTGCGCGCTCCGCCGGCGAGCCGCAGAGCACCGCGCGCCCCTGGGGCAGCGTTTCGAGCACGCCGCGCACCACCTGGCCCCACGCGGCCTCGGGCCAGTATTTGACATTGCTGGCGCGTTGGCGGGCGCCGCGCCGCATGGTCCTTTTGTTTCCGGGCTGGATCAGCACGAGCGGTTGGCCCAAGAGGCCCTTGGCCTCCATCCAGTCTCGGCAATCGCGCCGGTCCGCATCGCTCACGGCCGGGCGGGCATCCGGTACGGATTCAGACGCACCCGTCGGCGCGGACTGACCAGAACCGGCCAATGCCGCGGGCGTCAGCCGGCCGAGGCGCAGGGCATGGTGGAGGATGTTCTCGCCCGGCAGGCGCGGCAGGTCGCGCAAGGAGCAGATCCACTCGGGCTTGATGCCGCCTTGGCGGAGCAGCCAGTGGGATTTTTCGTCCGGCTCGAAGACATAGACCGGACCGGCCTGTCGGCCCCGCAGCCAATTGACCAGTTCCCGCTGGCTGCGATTGAACCAGTACGGGGCGCGTCGGCTGGTCAACAGGCGCACCGCGCCGCACGCCGGCACGCGCTGCATTAGGGGGACGGTCCAGCCGCCTGACGAGACCAGCTCGCAAGGTTGACCGTAGCGCTGCCGCAGCAGCTTCAACAGCGGAATCAACAGCACCATGTCGCCAAAGGCGCCGAAGCGGATCACGAGCGGTGCGGATGAGGCGGGGGCGGCCATGACGCGAATCAACCGCGGGTGCGAAGCGCTTCGAGTTGGCGATCGACGGCGGCCTGGACGGCGGCGACCGAAACGCGCAGCAACGGGGCCGGGCCGGAGAGGTCGGTGGGGCGCAGGATTTCGTGCGACGTGTCCCAGGGATGCCAGCGGCGGGGATCGAGGGGACCGAACAACGCGACGATGGGGACGTGAAACGAAGCGGCGAGGTGCATCAGGCCGGTGTCCAAGCCGACGACGAGGTCCATGCGCCGCAGCAGGGAGCCGATCTCACGCAGCGCCAGGCGCTCGCTCCAGTCAAACCAGGGCACGGCGGCCGACGCGGGCACGGCGGCGCGAATGCGGGCATAGTGCGGGGCGTAAGCCGGCGAATCGCACACGTGGATCTCGCCGGATCGTTCGACGCCGAGCCACCCGGCGAGCTGGGCGAAGCGCTCCGGCGCCCAGTCCTTGGTGGCGACAATTGACTTGGCGCAAAGGAAGACGCGCCGGCGGGCCGTGGCCGGCAGCTCGGCATCGACTCGGGCGTCCACGGCGGGATCGGTCCAGTTTTCATTGCCGGTGTCGGTCACGGGCACGCCGTCGGCGCGCAGGATATCGAGAAAACACTCCACCTCGTGCTTGTCGGCGTACGGCGTACTTCGCTGCAGCAGCCAGGCCCGGCCCTCGGTGGCGAAGCCGACCCGGTGCGGGATGCCGGCCAGGTACGGCAGGATCGCGCTCGAGAATGAGCGCCGCAGGATGTAGCAGCGGTCGTAGCGCCGCCGGCGCAGCTGGGCCGCCATCGCCCACAGGCTGGTGGGAAAGGGGGCGGCGGCCCGCTTGGCCCCGCGCAGCCGCGGTCCAAAGAACAGCAGCTCATCCTTGTACGGGCACAGCGCGAGCGTCTCGCCGGAGCCCGGTTCGGCCAGCACGTCGATGGTCGCCGTCGGGAAAGCCCGGCGCAGGTTCCGCAGGAACGGGATCGCCAGCACCGTGTCGCCGATGAAGCGATAGCGGATGACCAGGATGCGCAGCGGACGCGGGTCGGCCATGGTTCAGTAGACCTCGGGATAGCCCGGGCCGCGCGCCTTGAAGCGCTTGTGCACCCAGAAGTATTGCTCGGGCGCGCGCCGGACGTGCTCCTCGATCAACCGGTTGATGCGAACGGCATCGGCGGCGGCGTCCGCCGTCGGAAAATCAGCGAGCGCGGGCAGGATGTTCAGCGAGTACGTGTGGTCGGCCTCGCGGCGGGCGAAGAACGGCACGACGGCGGCGCCGGAAAGCTCGGCGAGTTTGCCCGTGGCAGTGTTGGTGATCGCTGGCACGCCAAAGAAAGGCAGGATCTCGGTGGCCTTCGTGCGCTTGGCTTGGTCGGGCGCGTACCACATCGCGTGGTTGTCGCGCAGGGCCCGGACCAGCCCGCGGAGATCGTCGAAGTGCACGGCCACCTGCATGTGCCGTTCGCGTTGTCCACGCATCAGGTGGGCGACCACCGGATTATTGGGATCGCGGTAGAGGCATCCCATCCCGTGCGCCTCGGCCATGAACCGGCCGCAGATTTCCAAGGTGGTGAAATGGGCCGTCAGCAGCAGGGCGCCGTGGCCCCGGGCCAGCGCGGCCTGAAGGTGTTCCAGGCCGGTGACGCGGCAGGCGGGCAGGGCGGCTTGGGGCGCCCACCAGGCGGCGCACACCTCGAAGAGTCCCAGCGCGAGCGCATCGTAGTGGGCGCGGGCCAGCATCCGGATCTCGGCCGCGGATTTCTCCGGGAAGCAAAGGCGCAGGTTGGTGAAGACCACGCGACGGCGGATACGGATGACATGAAAGGCCAGCCAGCCGAGGGCGTGCGCGCACCAGCGCTTTCCGGCCCAGGGCAGCTTGTCCGCCAGCCAGAGAAACCCGACGCCGATCCATGTCGGCCAGAATTGCGGCAGCCAAAGTCGGCTCTGCTCGCTGGCGCGGCTCATGTCCGGCCTGACGGCGGCGCTTGGCGGTAAAGCTGGGGATTGAGCGCCGGGTCGTTGTACATCTTGAACTGGTAGTACACGGAGAAAGTGCGCCGGCCCGCCGCGACGTCGGCGAGGAGGTCGGCCAGGCATGCGGTGAGATCGGCGCGCTGCTGGCGGATGCGAGCCAGCTTTTCGGCGCATTTCTGCCTGTGCTCCGCCGGGGCGTCGGCGCGGAGGGTTTCCTCGCGCATATGAAACTCTTTCAGCGCGAGGATCGACAGCCGGTCAATCATCATGCCGGGCGTCTCGGAGTTGCGCGGGCAGCCCGATTCGGCCGGCCGCAGGGCGGCGACGATCGACTTGTCCATCTCCTCGGCGAAGTTGTTTCGCTCCTGGTTGAACCGGTCGATGTTCCGCTTCGCCTTGTAGACCGCCTCGAAGCCCAGGTCATCGCGGCGGGCGACGTCCTCCTCATGCCAGAGGGCGAAGTTGCGCAGGTGATTCTCCTCGAGCAGGCGGAAGAATCCGTCGCCGCCGGCGGCGGGCGCGACCTCATGCCAGCGGGCGGTCAGTTCGGTCTGGCGGGCGGCAATGGCCGCGGCATCGAATTTCATGTGTTTCAGGGGAATGGAGTTGAAGAAAAGAAGGCCGGACACAAGCCTGCGGATTCTGCGGCATGCAAAGCCTCCTGGTCATCAAACCCTCGTCGCTGGGAGACATCGTGCATGCGTTGCAGGTGGTGCAGACCTTGGCCCGGCAGCGGCCGGACTGCCGGATCAGCTGGGTGGTGCGCGAGCGTTTCGCCGGCTTGGTCCAGGCGGCACCCTTTGTCCACGAGGTGATCATTTTCCGGCGACGCGATGGCTGGCGGGCCTTTGTCCGGTTGCTGCGGCAGCTGCGAAATCGCGAGTTTGACGCGGTGTGGGACATGCAGGGGCTGCTGCGGTCCGGTCTCATGACCGGCGCGGTTCGCTCGCCGGAGAAATGGGGGCGGGCGGATGCACGCGAGGGGGCCGGCTTCTTTTACAGTCGTCGCATCGAGCTGCCCGCGGGCGAGGGACCGCATCACGCACTGGACATCCTGTTGCCTTTCCTGCGCGCGGCCGGGGTCAGGCCCCAGCTCGAGTTTCCCCTCGAGTTGCGGCCGCAGCCGGCCACGGCTTGGCAGGCCTTCTTCGCGGGTGATCCGCGCGACCGGATCGTGATGTTCACCGACAGCCGCGGCGCCGAGAAGCAATGGCCCCGTTTCGACGAACTCACGGCCGCGATCTTCGAGGCGATCCCGGGGAGCCGGATCGCGTGGTGCGCCGGGCACAAGACCAAGCCGGCGGTGCCCGTGCCGGCGGAACGTTTCCTGAACCTCAGCGGCTGCCCGATGGACCAGATGATCGCACTGGTCCGCCAGCCGGCGATATTCATCGGCAACGACAGCGGGCCGATGCACCTGTCAGCGGCCTCGGGCAACCGTGTGGTGGCGATCTTCGGCCCCACCTCGCCGCGGCGGTTTGGACCGTATCCCGTCCAGGCGCCGAAGCACCGCCTGGTGCAGGCTCCCGACGGCCGGCTCGACCAGCTGCAACCTGCAGCCGTTCTCGCCGCCCTCCAGGACCTGCGCGCCGGGGTCGGCTGAGCGGCCGGACGAACCGCCGGAAACCGCGGCGAAAATCTGGCGGCACAGTTCGTTCCCGTTTGCATTTCAGGGTGCTGGTCCAATGTTGGGAACGCCCAACGATTCCGTCGGTCCTTTTTCCGCATGCCTGAAATGCTGATCATCAAGCCCTCCGCGCTCCGTGACATCGTGCACGGGTTGCAGGTGGCGGCGTCGATGAAGGCGCAGCGCCCGGAGTGGCGCATCGCCTGGATCGTGCGCGACATTTTTTCGCCGCTCGTCCGATCGTGCGGTGCGGTGGACCAGGTGCATGTGTTCCGGCGCGAGGCCGGGGCCCGCGGGTTTCTGCAGCTGATGCGGGAGGTGCGCCGGACCGATTTTGACCTGGTGATGGATTTCCAGGGGCTGCTGCGAACCGGCTTGATGACGAAGTGGAGCCGGGGCCGGCGCAAGGCCGGGCGGTCGGACGCCCGCGAGGGCGCCGGCCTGTTCTACCAGGAGAAGGTGCCGCTGCCGCCGGCCGGCAGCCAGAGCCACGTGCTCGATATCCTGCTGCAGTTCTGCACGCTCATCGGCGCGGAGCCGCGGCTGGTCGGACCGCTGCGCTTTCGCGACCTGGACCGGCTCAACCTGAGTTTCATGGATCCGCGCAAGGGGCTGCGGCCGGTGTTGATGTTTCCCGACAGCGGACAGAGCGCCAAGAAGTGGAACGGTTTCACGCAACTGACCTCGCTGTTGATCCGCGAGGGCGGGCGCAAAGTGGTCTGGGCGGGCAACAATTACCTGCCGTGCCGCGAATCCTATCCCGACGGTTCGTTCTTGAACCTGACGGGCAACACCAGCCTGACCTCGCTCCCGGCGCTCCTGGCCAAGGCCGACTGGGTGGTCTCGAACGACAGCGGCCCGATGCACTTGTCGGCCGCGATGGGTTTGAAGACCATCGGCCTGTTTGGCCCCACCGATCCGCGCCAATACGGGCCGTATCCGCTGAAGAGCCCGAAAAACTATGCGATCCAGGCGCCGCTCGGCGACCTGCGGCTCCTGGCCGCCAAGGAAGTGTTCCACCTGTTCAACCGGATCGAGAACGTGATGGAGCGCGCCATGGCGCGCCAAGTGCTCACGGCCAGCCACTAAGGCCCGGGTGGAAAAGGATTGTTCCAGGGGCCGGTTGTCCCTTGAACCTGTCGGTCATGCTCGATCCCAAAGTTCTCCGCGAATCGCCCGACCTGGTCCGCGCCGCCATCGCGCGGAAGCACCTCGAGGTCGACCTTGACGCCGTGCTCACCCTCGACACGGCCTGGCGGAATGGATTGACGGAGGTGGAGGGATGGCGCGCCCGGCAGAAGGCGGCCAACACCGCGATGGCCGCCCTGAAGAAGGGCTCGCCGGAGTTTCTGGCCAAGGTCCAGGAAATGAAGGCCGTGTCGGCGGAGGTGAAGGCCCGGGAGGAGGCGCTCAAGGCGGTCGAGGAGAGATGGCAGGCCGCGATGCTCTCGCTGCCGAACCTGCCGCATGCGACGGTCCCCGAGGGCCGGACACCCGACGAAAACAAAGTGCACGCCACGCACGGCGATCCCGCGGCGGCCTCGCCGCACGCGCTGCCGCATTGGGAAATCCCTGGCTTTGCCCAGCTCATCGATTTTGCCCGTGGCGCCAAGGTCACGGGCGCGGGTTTTCCGTTTCTCATCGGCGACGGGGCGAAGCTGTCGCGGGCGCTGCTTCAGTTCTTCCTGGATGAGGACGTGAAGGCCGGCTACACCGAGGTCAGCCCGCCGATTTTCGTCAATGCCGCCAGCGCCACCGCGACGGGCCAGTTGCCGGACAAGGAAGGACAGATGTACGAGACGACGCCCGACCGGCTGTACGCGGTGCCGACGGCCGAGGTGCCCCTGACAAATTTTTTTCGTGACGAAATCATCGACGAGGAGGCGCTGCCGGTCCGCCGCTGTGCGTACACGCCATGCTTTCGCCGCGAAGCCGGCAGCTATGGCAAGGACGTGCGCGGGCTGAACCGGGTGCACCAGTTCGACAAGGTGGAGCTCCTCAAGTGGGTCCACCCGGCCACCAGCTACGATGAGCTGGAGAGCCTGCGGGAAGATGCGGAACGCCTCCTGCAGAAACTCGAGCTGCCGTACCGCGTGCTCCTGATGTGCGGCGGTGACCTCGGCTTTGCCCAGACCAAGAAGTACGACCTCGAAGTCTGGGCGGCCGGGCAGAAGCGCTGGCTGGAAGTCTCGAGCTGCTCGAATTTCGAGGCGTTCCAGGCGCGGCGGGCCCAGATCCGGTTTCGCAACAAGGCCACGGGAAAGCCCGAACTCGTGCACACGCTGAACGGCTCGGGACTCGCGGTGCCTCGTGTGCTGGCGGCACTGCTCGAGAACAATCTCCAGGCCGACGGGCGCGTGAAGATGCCGGCCGCGCTCGTGCCCTATTTTGGCAAGGAATTCCTGCGCTTCCAGTGAACGAGGGGCCCGGCGCGCCGGGCCGCGGCCCGACCTTAGGCGGGCCGCCCATCCCGGCCTGCACATGTCGACAATCAAACACCCTGACTGGCCCACCGTGGCGACGGCGCTGGCGAAACGGCTGACGCATGGCGCTCTGCATCCGGTCGCGATGCAACGGGCGTGGGCGGAGCACAGGCGGGAAACTCGCCGCGGCGGCAGGCCGTCACGCTGGTCCCTGGCATTTTCCGGCGGCGCCGATTCGCTGGCCTTGTTGCTTGTCTTCTGGGCCGAAGGACCCGGCCGGTGGGGTCGCGATTTCATTGTGCTGCATTTCAATCATCGGCTGCGCGGCAGGGCGGCGGACGCGGACGAGAGGTTTTGCGCGCGCGTCTGCCGGTCGCTCGGTTTGGATTTCGTGACCGGCCGCTGGCAGTCCGCCCGACGCGGCGCGAGCGAAGCGGAGGCGCGGTCGGCCCGGATGGAGTTTTTCCGTCGCGAGATGCGGCGGAGAAAATGCCGGATGCTCTGGCTGGCTCACCAGCAGGACGACATTGCGGAGACGATGCTGATGCGACTCGCCCGCGGCAGTGGCACGAGCGGATTGGCGGCCCCCCGGCCGGTCCAGGAGACCGCGGACGGGCGGCTGCACCTGCGACCGATGTTGACGCTCAGGAAGGCCTTCATCGTGCGTGCACTCAAAGAGGCCGGGGCGGTGTGGCGGGAAGACGCGACCAACTCCGGCGCCCGATATTTTCGCAGTCGGATCCGTGCGAGTGTGCTGCCGGCCTGGGCCAAAGCGGCTGGGCGCGATGCGGTGGCGGGGGCGGCCTGGTCCCGGGAATTGCTGGAGGAGGACGCGGCCGCTCTCGACACGTGGCTGGATGAATTGAAACCGATGGACCGTGCGGGTCGACTGGTGCTCGGGCGTCTGGCGGGGCGACCGCAAGCCTTATGGCGGAGGGCGCTGCACCGCTGGATGCTCGGCCAAGACGTTCAAACCGACCTGTCCCGGCAAGGCTTTGCCGCGCTGCTTGCAGGTATCCAACGAGGCCGCCCGACCCGATTCAGCCTGGGTGGCGGCTTTGCCGTCGTTGAAGGCGGCAAGCTTCTATATGAGAGAGGTTAGGGCGCGGTGGTGCATCCGTCGGTTCCATCGGAATTTCGGCCTGATTTTCAAATCCGTGGCGTTTGACTTATCTTGAGGGAACCTACACTTTGCCCAACCAATCTGAATCCCTACATGCCTGATAACGACGAGAACAAGAAGCGGCGCCCATTGAAGAGCATTCCGCCCGAAGGATTTCCGGTAAAAATGATCCTTTTCTGGGTAATTGGCATCGGCGTGCTGGTCGCCGTCCTTTACCTGAACCCCGGCCGGACCCAGGAGCCGGTGCGGTTGAAGATGCAGCAGGTCGTGGAGCTCGCCGAGCAGGGCCAGATCTCCGAGGGAACGATCCGGCCCGACGCCACCGGGGGGCGCGATTGGTCCGAAGTCACGGGCAACATCAATCCCAACACGCCGCGCAATGAGAAGAATTCGCCGCAGCCTTTCATCGCCTCCGGGCGCCTGACCGACAACTATCTGGAACGGCTGCAGAAGTCGGAGGCCTTCGTCGAGAAGCCGGCGACAACCGTGCTGACGAACCTGATGATCAACATCCTGCCGTTCATCATCGTCATCGGCCTGCTCTATTTTCTCTTTGTGCGGCAATTGCGCCAGGCGGGCAAGGGCGCGCTCAGCTTCGGCAAGAGCCGGGCGAAGATGCTGACGCGCGAAAAGGAGCGGGTGAATTTCGCCGACGTCGCCGGCTGCGATGAGGCGAAGGAGGAGGTCAGCGAAGTGGTCGATTTTCTCAAGGACCCGAAGAAATTCCAAAAGATCGGCGGCCGCATCCCGAAGGGCATCCTCATGGTAGGCCCGCCGGGCACCGGCAAGACGCTGCTCGCGAAGGCGATCGCCGGCGAGGCGGACGTACCGTTCTTCTCCATCAGCGGCTCCGATTTCGTCGAAATGTTTGTCGGCGTCGGCGCCAGCCGGGTGCGCGACATGTTCGAACAGGGCCGGAAGAACGCGCCCTGCCTCATCTTCATCGACGAAATCGACGCCGTGGGCCGCCAGCGGGGTGCGGGCCTGGGCGGCGGCAACGACGAGCGGGAGCAGACCCTGAATTCGCTGCTGGTCGAGATGGACGGTTTCGACACGCAGGAGGGGGTGATCATCATCGCCGCCACCAACCGCCCCGACGTGCTCGACAGCGCGCTGCTGCGCCCGGGCCGGTTCGACCGGCAGGTATACATCGACCTGCCCGACATCATCGGCCGCGAGCAAATCCTGCGCGTGCACGCCCGCCGGATATCCCTGTCGGAGAACGTCGACCTCGCCGTGATCGCACGTGGCACCCCGGGGCTTTCCGGTGCGGAACTGGCCAATCTCCTGAACGAGTCCGCCCTCCTCGCCGCCCGCCGGGGCAAGAAGAAAGTCGAAATGACGGACATCGACGAGGCGCGCGACAAGGTCCTCTGGGGCCGCGAACGCCGCCGCGTGATGGACGATGCCGAAAAGCGCCTGGTGGCCTGGCATGAGGCCGGCCACGCCATCGTGCAGGCCGTGCTCGATGACGGCACGATGCCCGTGCACAAGGTGACGATCATCCCGCGCGGTCAGAGCCTCGGCAGCACGACGTACCTGCCGACCAAGGACGTGCTCACCCAGCCGAAAAAGAAGCTGCTCAACCAGATTGCGATGGCGATGGGCGGCCGCATCGCAGAGGAACTCGTGACCGGAGATTTCAGCAACGGAGTCTATGGCGACCTGAAGCAGGCCACGCGCATCGCGCGCGCCATGGTCTGTGACTACGGCATGAGCGAACTCGGGCCCATCGCCATGGGCGATAACCAGGACACCGTCTTTCTGGGCCGTGACATCACGCGGTCGCAGCACGTGAGCGAGGATACGGCGCGCCAGATTGACCAGGCCATCTCGACCATCCTGCACACGCAGTATGAACGGGCGCAAAAGATCATCTACGACAACCGCGAGGCGCTGGACAAGATCGCGACGGCGCTGCTCGAACACGAAACGGTCGAGGGCCGCCACGTGCTGGAGATCCTGCGCGACGGCAAAATCACGTCGCCCGTGATCAGCGTGAAGCCGCCGAAGCTGGCGCCGGATGGAGGAAAGCCTCCCGCGGCGAAACCGGCCGGCAAGGAATCGCCCGGCGCGGCCGGCTCGCCGGCGCCGAGTCCGGCGTGAGCGGCAAAATCATCCTTGGATAAATGCTTCGAGGCCGGCATCCTGCCGGCCTCTTTCATTATGAACATCTGCTGCATCGGCGCCGGGTACGTGGGCGGGCCCACCATGGCCATGATCGCCCTGAAATGCCCCGACTTGAAGGTCACGGTGGTGGACATGAATGCGGCCCGCATCGCAGCGTGGAAGACCGACCGCCTGCCGGTATTCGAGCCCGGGCTGGAGGAGGTGGTGAGGCAGGCCCGGGACCGGAACCTGTTTTTCTCCACCGACGTGGCCGGCGAAATCAAGCGGGCGGACATCATTTTCGTCGCGGTCAACACCCCGACCAAGACTTACGGCATGGGGGCCGGACGCGCGGCCGACCTGCGCTATGTCGAATCGGTGGCCCGCACCATCGCCGAGCACGCCGAGAATGGGAAGATCATCGTCGAGAAGTCGACGATCCCGGTGAAGACAGCCGACACGATCGCGGCGATTCTGGCGTCGAACACGCGGGGCCTCAAATTTCAGGTCCTGTCGAATCCTGAGTTCCTGGCAGAAGGAACCGCGGTGGCGGACCTGGCGAATCCCGACCGGGTGCTCATCGGCGGCGAACGCTCGCCCGAAGGTGACGCGGCGGTGGCGAAGCTGGCCGGCATTTATGCCCGGTGGGTGCCCCGCGAACGAATCATCACCACGAATCTCTGGTCGTCGGAATTGTCCAAGCTCGTGGCGAACGCCTTTCTGGCCCAGCGCATCTCCTCGATCAACTCGATCTCGGCGCTCTGCGAGGCGACCGGAGCAGATGTGGACGAGGTGGCGAACGCGATCGGCAAGGACAGCCGGATCGGCCCCAAGTTTCTCAAGGCCTCCGTCGGATTCGGCGGTTCGTGTTTCCAGAAGGACATCCTGAACCTGACTTATCTCTGCGAGAGCTTCGGGCTGCCGGATGTCGCGGCCTACTGGGCGCAGGTCGTGGCGATGAACGACTGGCAAAAGCAGCGATTCGCCGTCCGCATCGTGAAGGAGCTCTTCAACACGGTGGCCGACAAGAAAATCGCCGTGTTGGGCTTCGCCTTTAAAAAGGACACGAACGACACCCGCGAATCGCCGGCCATTTCGGTGTGCCGGGACCTCCTGGCGGAGCGGGCGTTCGTGAGTGTTTACGACCCCAAGGTTTCGGCGGACGTGATCCAACGTGAAATCTTCCTCGGGCGGGACGAGCTCATGGCCGGGACCAGCCCAGCCAGCCCGCGCCTGACGATCGCGCGCAACGCCTATGAGGCCTGTGCGGGCGCCCATGCCGTCGCCGTCGTGACAGAGTGGGACGAGTTCAAGGGACTGGATTTCGCGCGAATTTTTTCCGGAATGCCGAAGCCGGCCTTCATCCTCGATGGGCGCAATATCCTGGACCTTGCGGCGCTGCGGAAGATCGGCTTCCGGGCCGCCGGCATCGGCAAGGCGTGAGGGCCGCCGCCGCTCAGGCCGCGGACGCCCGGGAGCGCCGGAACCGGCGGTAACCCAGAAGCAGGCTCATGGCGCCAACCAGCATTGCGCCATAGGTGCCCGGCTCCGGCACCGGCGTGACCTGCCGGTCGTAGCTTTGCCATTTGGTATCGTTGCCGACCCAGGTGGGGGAATCGAACACCACCTGGTTCATCGGGGAAGCGCCCCGCAAGTCCACCACGGCGCCGGTCCAGTTGGCCGCGTAGAAATAATCCGCGGCGTTCTGCCAGTTGATGACGTTGACCGTGATGCCGGAGGCGATCGTGAGGTTGTTCGTGACGTTGAGGATGGAGGCCGTGCCGGAGAAATCGAGGGTGATGGTGCCGGTGCCGGTCAACGCGAGGTTGGCGATGTTGAGCGTGGCGTCGGTCAGCTTCAGCGTGGCGCCCGCGGAAATCGTGAGCGTGCTGTTCGCAAAGGTGTTGGTGGCGCTGATGAGGGCGAGGGTGCCGGCGTCGAGCTGGAGGTTGCCCAGGAAATCGCCGGCGGCGGCATTGACATTGGAGCCGATCGTGAGCGTCCCTGAGCCGGTCTTTGTGAGGAGGCTGCCGACGCCACCGGTGATGTGGCCGGAGAAGGTGGTGCTGCTGTTGTTTCCCCCGGCGGTGAGCTGACCGGTGCCGAAGGCGATGTTGCCCGAGCCGGCGATGGAACCGACGGTGTCGGACTTGCTGTTGAGGTTGAGCCGGCCGTCGGCGTTGACGGTGACGGCGGCAGTGTCGGCGATCTGGTTGGACTGCTGGAGGACGACGGTGGCGGAGTTGGCCGCGCCGGCCCCATCGCCGACGTTGACGCTGGCCCCGGCGGCGGTGAGACCGTTCGTCATGTTGAGGGCCAGCGTGCCGTCGTTGACGTTGGTGACGGTCTGGGCGGCGGACTGGCCGGCAAGCGTGAGCGTGCCGGTGCCATCCTTGGTCAGGGTGCCAATGTTCGAGCCGATGACCGCATTGATGGTGGTGTTGCCGTCGCCGCCCACCGTGAGCGTGCGACCGGCGGCCGTGCCGTTGACGAGGGTGGCGCCCGAACCGGCCGTGGCGCCGATGGTCAACGTCGAGCCGCTGTCGGCATTGATCCGGGAGTTGCCCCCGAGGCCGATGAAGCCGTTGTACTGGTTGCTGCCGGCGACATTCCGGAGGTCGCCAGTAGTCGACGTGCCGTTGCCGTTGAGCGTGAGGGTCTCGTTGGCGACCGTGAGAGCCCCGCCGCTGCCGTCGAGCTGCAGCTGGGCGCCGGCGGTCACGGTCGTGCCATTGTTCAGATCGCCGCTGTAGGAACCAGACTGCCCGAGGGCGCTGCCATTGGTGATCTTGACGACACCGGCCTGGATGGCAGTGACGCCCTGGTAGGTATTGGTGCCCGTGAGGAGCAGGGTGCCGCTGCCGGTCTTCGCGAGGCTGGTGGAGGTGTTTGAGTTGGTGAAGCCGACGTCGTTGACCACGATCGAGTCGATGCGGAGATCGTTGGCGGCGGCCCCGTCGGCGACATTCACGGAGAAAGCATTCGACGACATGCCGAGCTTCCAGTTGTTGATGACCGCCGTCTGGCTCGAGGCGTTGGTGGTGATCCCCCCGGTGATGCCCAGGACGGACGAATAAGAGGTAGGCGGATTGCTTGAGAGGTAGGAGTCGCCCACGTGGCCACCCTGCAGGGTCAGGTTGACCAAGGCGTTGCTGCCACCGTTCATGTTGAAAAAGCCATCCTCGTAGACCGTCATGCTTGCCGAGGCCGTGCCGGCAGCGGTGTTGGAATTGCCGATCACGTTATTGACCGAGGGCGGGCTGGCCAGCTGGCCCATCTGCAGCACCACGGAATCGGCCGCTCCGGGCGAAGACGAATTGCCGACGGTGACGTTGGCGCTGGAGACCACGGGCGCGTCGCCCGGTCCGTCCAGGATGAGCTTGCCGCCGGTCACGAGCGTTGCGCCGGAGAAGGAGTTGGCGGTGCCGCCGTTGACGAGATTGACTGTGCCGGCGCCGGTCTTGGTTATGCCGCCCGTGCCGCTGATGGTCGAATTGACCAGAATGTTAGTCGAATCCAGCGCATACGCCGGATAGCTCAGGTATTGGGGTGCGACCCCGGTGGCTGAGGTGGTGTTGAACATCAGCGTGTTTCCCCCGAGGTTAATGGTGTTGCTGTAATAGTTGCCGAGGGTGGCGTTGCCCAGGATGAGGAGGTTGTCGGCGGCGCTGACCGTGGTATTGCCGGAAAGGGTGATGTTGCCCAACCATTGGCTGGTCTGGCCCGTGGAGCCGACGGCCTGCAGCGCGCCGGTGGCGCCCGATGCGCCCGTGCCGTTCAGGCTCAGGGTGCCGGATTTCGAAATCGTGACTGAGTTGGTCGGGCTGGACTGCGTTACCGCCGCGCCGCCGGCCAGCGCGAGGGTGGCGCCCGAGTTCACCGTTACGCCGCCACTCGCGGCGCCGAGGGACGACGATCCATTGGCTACCAGCGTACCGGCGCCGACGGTGGTGGTGCCGCTGTAGCTGCTCGAACCGCTCAAGGTCAAGGTACCGAGCCCCGCCTTGGTCAGCGCCCCGGTGGTCGACGTGCTTCCGCCTGAGATCGTCAGGTTGGTCGCAGCCGGGGTGACATCGATCGTGCTGGTAGTGCCGTTGGTGAGCGTGAAATTGCGGTTGGTGGAGGCGGTGCTCCCGGTGTACTGGAGGGTGCCGCCGCTTAAGACCAGATTGCCCGCCGCATTGGACGCCTGGCCGAGATTGCCGGCCACCCCGCCGTTGCCGATGGTTCCGACGCTGAGCGTGCCGGCGTTGATTGTGGTGGCCCCGGTGTAGGTGTTTGTACCCGACAGCGTGACCGTGCCCGTTCCGGCCTTCGTGACCGGGCCGGAGCCGCTGATTACACCAGCGCTGAAGGTGATATTGGAGGTTCCGTCCGCGTTCAACGTTGTCGCCCGGTTCAACGCGACATTGCCGGTGAACGAACCGGTGCCGGAAGTGATGTTGCCGCCGAGCGTGGTGGTGCCCGAACCGAGATTGGCGACGGAAATATCGCGCGCGACCGTCACACCCGAGGTTCCGATCACCAAAGCGGTGTTGTTCGCGCCAGTGTTGCCATCGTTGACCGTCACGGCCGACGTGGCGTTGCCCAGCGTGCCGGCCGCGCCGCTGGGGGCGTTGGCATTCAGCTGGAGGGTACCCTGGCTGACGGTCGTTGTTCCCGTATAGGCGTGGGCGCCGGAGAAGGCGAGAGTTCCGGATCCGCTTTTCACGAGATTGCCGGAGGATGCCGCCGCCGCACCTGACATAGTCAGCGTCGTCGCGCCGTTGGCGACATTGATGGTGCTGGTGGTGGCGTTGGTGAGGGTGAAGGCCCGGTTGGTCGAGGCGGTGCTGCCGGTGTACTGGAGCGTGCCCCCGCCCAGAACAATGCGATTGGCGGCGTTGGAGGCCTGGCCGAGATTGCCGGCGACGCCGCCATTGCCGATGGTTCCGACACTCAGGGTGCCGGCATTGATCGTGGTGACACCGGTGTATTGGTTCGTGCCGGAGAGGGTCAGGGTGCCCGCCCCCATCTTGGTCAGGCTGCCCGTGGTCGCCGCAGATGAGCCAGAAATCGTGAGGTTGGTGCCGGAATTGCTGACATCGATAGAGCTGGTGGTGGCGTTGGTGAGGGTGAAGGCCCGGTTGGTCGAGGCGGTGCTGCCGGTGTACTGGAGCGTGCCCCCGCCCAGCACAATGCGATTGGCGGCGTTGGTGGCCTGGCCGAGATTGCCGGCGACGCCGCCATTGCCGATCGTCGCAACGCTGAGGGTGCCGGCATTGATGGTGGTGACGCCGGTGTATTGGTTCGTGCCCGAGAGCGTCAGGGTGCCCGCGCCGATCTTTATCAGGCCGCCCGTGGTCGCGGCGGAAGAGCCGGAAATGGTGAGATTGGTGCCGGAATTGCTGACGTCGATCGAACTGTTGGTGGAAGAGGTGAGGGTGAAGGCGCGGTTGGTGGAAACGGTGCCGCCGGTGTATTGGAGCGTGCCGCCGCCAAGCACCAGGCGGTTGGCCGCGTTGGTGGACTTGCCAATTCCACTGGCGACGCCGCCATTGGCCAGGGTGGAGACACTCAAAACGCCGGCATTGATTGTGGTCACGCCGGTATAGGTGTTTGCCCCGGAGAGGGTCCAGGTGCCGACGCCAGTCTTGGTGATGCCGCCCGTGCCACTGCCGATCACGCCGGCGATCGTGCCCGACTTGCCCGACGCAGCAGACAGAGTCAGCAAATTCGAGCCATTGGTGACGTTGCCGTTGAAGACCAGATTGCCCGACGCCGCGCTCCAGGTTTGCCCGGTACCCAAGGTGATGGCGTTGTTGAACGTCTGGGTGTCATTGTCGTTGTTAACGATGCCAGCCGAGTTGTTGATCGTGAGCGTGCTACCCGAGAAGGTGAAACCTTGGTTGGCTGTGCCCGAGCTGAACGTGATATTCCGCGCCGCCTGGGCCGATCCGAGATTGATCGAGTACTGCCCGCCGGCCAGATCGGTATCGAAGTTCGCGGTATTGTTTGAATTCCAAGCCGAGTTGTTGCTCCAGTTGTTTGCGTCCGTCCAGTTACCGGTGCCCGCGCCGCCATCCCAGTTGATGGTAACGCCGGGCAGTTGCGTCGCGAGAGCGAGGCAGGCGATTGCCGCCAAAGCCCGTGAGATCGTCCGGCGCCCGGCAATTTTCATGGACGCAATCATACGTCACTCCAATCGCAACGGGAGCAGATGGAGCGGCACGTGCTGCCGTCGGCTGGCGCCTTCGCCACCCAAAATTTAGCGACCATGAATATTAAGCGCATTTTCGGCCCTGCAGGGTTGACCGAGAACTGGCGAGAAATCTGGAGCCGAGCTAATGAGGAAAAATACCTAGAGTCAAACTGCATCTTCGGTCGATCTTTTCAAAAAATGTAAAAGAACTCTCTACCCACATTGGCCCTATTCAGTCAAAGCGATGGCGGTCAAAATAGAATGATCGGATAAGTCACGTAATAGGTTATTAATAAATGATATATTATTGTAGCATTAGTCCATAACCAGAATGGAGCCGATTGGGCTGCCAGATGAAGTTTTAGACTCCTGATTTTTCTAGGTAATTGCCCCCAAGATAGTGTTGACGTAAGCGAGAGTCTTGGCACTAGCTAATGCAAATAGTTACCCGCTAAGTCCCACGCGCGTTCGGCACATGAATTACACTTTCCTTCGTAACGCCCGACTTGTTGTCGGATCGGTCATGTCGGCCGCAGTTTGTTGGGCGTCGCCGTCGGTAAACGTCGTCTACAACCCGGCCACGAATACGGTTCAGGGCGATCAGCCTCTATCGACCAGCTACGTGATCACGGTGACGGCGCCGAGCACGCTCGCCGTCGGTGTTCCGGTAACGGTGAATCTGGACGTGAGTCTCTTGGCCAAACCGAGCACCGGGGTCACGGACGCTGAGGCGCTAAGTTTCATTTCGTTGAGCCCGGCGACTCTGACTTTTGGCGGTCCAAATGACAAACAGTCGTTCACCGTACACGTGGATGTGCCGGTGGGAAACTACGCGGGCGACTATAAATATCACATCCTGCCGTCGGGCTGGCCCCCGGTTGTCACGAGCGCCAACGACGCGGGCGCATTCGTGAATGCCACCGCCGTTGCGACCGCGACCAATAATCCTCCTTCGGTCACACTGAACAGCCCGGCGGACGGCGCGGTGTACACCTACCAGCCCGCGACCGGGAATCCCGTGAGCTTCACGGTAAACTTCGATGCGTCGGTGCTCGCGACTGATGCGCCCATTGAGACAATGCAGGCCTCGATCACCGATGGCGTGAACATCATTCCGATCAGTCTGACGCGAGGCCCCCTGCCGGCGCGGTCGGCGACGGCAACGGGTTCGGTCGCACTGACCGCTCCCGGGGACTACACCGTCACGGTGGCCGCGGGCAACACGAGCACGATCGGCATCAGCTATGCCAGCGCCCGCATCAAAGTGAATGTCGATGCGCCGCCGCCGTCCATCGCCGTGTCATCGCCCACCTCGAACGCTGCGTTCAGCTACATTCTCGGCGGTTTGGGCGCGTCAGTTCCGGTTTCATTCTCCGCCACCAGCATCTACGGCAACATCACCGGGCTCGCGGCAACGCTTGACGGTCTGCCCGTGGCGCTGAACACGAGCGGGGTGGGGACCGCGACCACCGCAAACGGCAGTGCGACATTGACCGTTCCCCTCGCCGGCAACCACAGCCTGGTGTTCAGTGCCAGCAACGCCTTCGGCGCGGCGACGCCGGTGACGGTACCTTTCTCGGTCTCCGGGGTCGTGCCCGCTCCGACGGTGTCGATTCTGTCGCCGACCGATGGCAGCACCTTCACGCGTAGCGCGGGTGATCCCGCCACCGTGGTCAACTACTCGTTCTCGGGCGGCACCACCTATGGTTCGATCGCGGGCGTCAGCGTGACTCTCGACGGTACGCCGATATCGCCCGCACCCACCGTCACCGGTTTGGGCACGGCTGCGGTGTCGGGCACCGGGGCGATGAGCTTCGGCTCGGGCGGCTCCCATACCCTGACCGTAAGCCTTACGAGCAGCGGCGCGACCGTCGCCACGGCGAGCACGTCATTCAATGTCACCCAGATCCAGAAGGAGATTTGCGAGGATCTGACCTGGTTGCCGCCGCTCTCGAACAACCGCACGGTTGAGGGAGGATCGACGGTGCCCATCAAGTTCACGCTGACCTGCCAGAACAAATTCGTGCGCGATACCGACGTCTTGATTGCGATCTACGAGGTATTCCGCAACGGCTCGACCTCGACCCCGACGATCTATCACTACGGTACGGGCAGCCCGAATCCGCCGGATTACGCGATCCCGGGGAAACAATACCACCTCAATTTCGTCACCGCCAAGGGTACGCACAGCTATCAGGTCGAGGTCTACACTCCCGTCGCCGGCTCGATGCGGCTGCTCGGCACGCACGAGGTGAATACCAAAGGTTCGGCCGGGAAAGGCGACGGCCATGATGACCGCGGCGAACACGGCGACGACAACGACCACGGCGGTTGCGATGATGACCGCGGTGGCCACTGACGAATAAGTCCGCGCCTGGCTTTGACGACTCCCGGCAACGACGCCGGGCGTTTTGCCTGGCTCAGTTGTTTGCCGGCCGGGTGGCGGGGCAAAATGGCGACCGTTCCGTCAGGCGCCGGCGGCGTGCCGCATCAGACTCCGAGCGCCGTCTTGTAGATCCGCGGCACCCGCTTCGTGACCGAACATAAGGTTTCCCACGGAATCGTGTCCGCCCATGCGCTGAACTCCGTAATTGATATTTCACTCTCTTGCTGGCGTCCGACGAGCACGACCGGGTCGCCGCATGCAACCGCCTTCGGCAAATGGGTGACGTCGACAACGGTCTGGTCCATGGTTACGCGACCGAGAACGGGGCAGCGGCGGCCGCCAATCAGGACCTCGGCGCGGTTGCTGGACGCACGGGCGATGCCGTCGCCGTAGCCGGCCGTGAGGATCGCCACGGTCGAGTCGGTCCGCAGGCGGCAGGTCTGGCCGTAACTGATGCCGGTGCCGGCGGGAAGCCGTTTCACCAGGCCGACACGGGTATGAAAACTGAACACCGGCTCGGTGTGAACGCGGGCGAGCATCGAGTGTGGATGGGGCAGGATGCCGAACTGCAGCAATCCGACGCGCACGGCGTTGAAAATGCCGCCCCCCGGAGTGGTTTCCAGCCCCGCACTGTTATCCGCATGGACCAGGAGTCTGCCAGGATCGAGCCCGGGCAACGAAGCCACCGTGGCGAGGAAGATCCGGCGTTGCGCGGCTGTGAAATCCGGGTCCTCATCCGCGCTGGCGAAGTGGGTGAATATGCCGGCGAGACGGATGCCCGGGGCGCGGGTGATGGCCGCATGCAGGTCGGATGCCTCGGTGTGCCAAACGCCTAGCCGGCCCATGCCGGTGTCAATCTTGAGGTGGACGGCGACCGGCTGGCCGCGCGAGCGCCCAATCCGATCGAAGCGTTCCACCTCGGGCAGCGATGAAACCGTGGCCGCCAGGTCGTACTCGGGAAGGTAGGCGTCTTCCTCCGGCAGCACGGGACTAAGCAGCAGGATGGGCCAGTCGTTGCTCAGCTCGCGCAGGGCCACCGCCTCGGCGACATTGGCCACGGCCAGGAGGTCGGCCCCGGCGTGCATCAGCCGCGCAGCCACCTGATGGAGGCCGTGGCCATAGGCATCCGCCTTGACGACCGCGACGTACTTGATGGCAGGCGGCAGCGAAGCGCGGATCAATTTCACGTTGCGCTCGAGGGCGGCGAGGTCGATCTCGACCCAGCAGCGCAGGGGGAGCTGGCCAAAGGATGTCATGGGGACCTGGCTTCGGCGCGGTGAACTTGCGCCGTCCAGCGGCGGTATTCCGGTGCCTCGAGTTGCAGCGCGTTCGGGTGATCGCTTTTCCGGAAGCAATCGCAGTCCGCCAAGGCTGGAAGTATCCGCGCCAAATCGTACCGGCAGGCGGCCGCGGCGCGCGGGGGTTGATCCCAACTGCGGAAATGTTCGGGCATCAGCAGTTCGCCCGGCGGCAATT